>Ga0209581_1000052_pt1 | contig 421397 bp, 349 predicted proteins | sample Coa_R2_FD_187160 | JGI IMG/M metagenome (GOLD analysis project Ga0209581, IMG submission 187160) | Surface soil microbial communities from Centralia Pennsylvania, which are recovering from an underground coalmine fire - Coalmine... | ecosystem: Environmental > Terrestrial > Soil > Unclassified... | reverse complement strand
GGCGGACTTGCAGGCGGATGGCTGGACGATCACCAATGGGGTGGCGATGAAGAATGGGCAACCGTTCCCGACGCTGAACCTGGTGACGACGAGCGGCAACCAGTTGCGCACGGATACGACGCAGTTGGTCCAGCAGTACCTGGCGGCGATTGGCATCAAGGTCAATCTGGATGGGCAGTATTACCCGGCAGGCACGCTGTTTGGAGATTATTCCAGCGGCGGCATCCTGGCGACGGGCAACTATGATCTGGCGCTCTTTGCTTATGTCGAGGGCCTGGACTCCTATGGCAACCTGTATGGGAGCTTTGACAGCACGCAGATTCCGTCGGCGAACGATCCAGCAGGCGGCAACTACGAGCGCGTCAATGACCAGATGATCGATCAGTTGCTGGCGAAAGGCAACTCGACCATTGATGCCACGGCACGGAAGCAGACCTATCAGCAGTTGCTGAAATACATCACGGACCAGGTGTACACGATTCCGCTGTATCTGCGGCCCAATATCACGCTGACAGATAACAAGGTAGGCAACTACTTCCCCAACCCGACATCTGCTGGCAACCAGTGGAACATCGGCGAGTGGTATGAGAAGTTGTCCTCGTAGTTTTGGTTCGTCCGAGGGAGGCTGAGGCGCATCTGCGGCTGTGCCTCTCGAATAAGTGGCCGGCCCCAATAGGGGTCGGTCATTTGTTTTATGGGCGTTGAAAAGGGTACTATCTGGAAAAGGGTACTATCTGATAGAGTGTGGTAGAGCGCTATTGCGAGAGGAGCGGAATTGGAGTTTATGCCCTCGGAGACACGTTCCTGGGAAACGCGGGTGCGGCGGCTGGCAGCTCGCCGCTATCGAGAGCAGGAGGGCGCCTGCTATGTTGAAGGGATTCGCCCGGTGCTGGATGCCATCGAGAGCGGAGCGAGTATCGATGCCTTGCTGTTCTGCCCGGAGCTGCTGCGCAGCGAGGTGGCGCTGCGCATGCTACAAGAGCAGGGGGCGTCTGGCGTGCCAGTGGTAACATTGTCGCGGGCTAACTTTGAGCGCCTCTCTGATCGTGATAATCCAGTGGGGTTAGGGGCTATTGTGCGGTGGGCGCCGCTGGGGCTGGAAGCATTGGCGACGGGCCGGGACACGCTGCTTGTGATGGCGGAGGATATGCGTGATCCTGGCAATCTGGGCACATTACTGCGCACTGTTGATGCTATCGGCGGGAGTGGGGTGGTGATTGTTGGCTCCAGCACTGATCCTACCCACCCGAAGTGCCTGAAGGCAAGCATGGGCACGATCTTTCGGGTGGCCGTAGCGCGGGCGGTCAGTGTCGAGGATTTCCTGCGCTGGGCGAAAGAGCGGCATGTATGGACGGTTGCCACAACTGCCAGGCGAGGGACACCTTTCTGGTCGCTGAAGTATCAGCGACCTCTGGCGCTGTTGTTGGGAAATGAGGGCGAGGGGCTGCGTCCTGAGACGATTCAGGCGACTGATGCTGTGGCACGCATTCCTATGTGGGGCACGGCGAGTTCGCTCAATGTGAGCGTGGCGGCGGGGGTGCTGCTGTATGAGATCAAGCGCCAGGAGGGAGCGAGCGCAGCGTCTGAGGAGGGGAAGTGGATGGATCAGGAGCGACCTGTCAGGGGGGATGATGTCTTGTCGCCGGGCAGTTGGTGATGGCGTGACCGCTTTAGCGGGGTTGGACGCTGGGTTGCAGCATCGCTTCGGTGGCATTGAGTCTGGCGGCGATGAATTGAGCGATGCGCCGCTGGAAATGCCTGATGTCGAAGGATTCTGCGTGACGCCGGATGAGCAGCGGGTCGAATTGGTCGGCCTGGAAGTTTTGGACGGCCTGCGCCAGCGCTTCTGGTGTTTGCTCGTAGAAGAAGAGACCTGTGAGGCCATCGACGACGCTGGTGAGCGCGCCGCCTGCGCCATAGGCAATGACCGGGCGGCCACTGGCCTGAGCCTCCAAGGGCACAAGGCCGAAGTCTTCCGCGCCAGGATGGATGAGCGCGCGGCAATGGGCAAGATAGTGCTGCACCTGTTGGTCGGGGAGCCAGCCTAGAAATTCTATGGTTGGTCCAGCCAGGCGCTCCAACTGGGGGCGGTCTCGTCCGGCGCCGATGATTTTCAATGGCAGGCGTAAGGCATTAAAAGCCTGGATGGCAATATCGATCCGCTTATAGGGCACCAGCCGTGAGACGATGAGGAAATAGTCTTCCTGCCTGCCTGACGGGTGATAACGGCTGGTGTCCACCGGCGGCGGGATGACCACCGCTTTGCTGCGATAGTATGTGGCGATACGCTGCGCGACAATGGGTGAGTTAGCGATAAAGTGATCTACCCGTCTGGCTGTGACCTGATCCCACAGACGCAGGCGCTCGATGAAGAAGGGGAGCAGCGCGCGCGCCATTGGCCCCAGCCGTTCCCGCTTGATATAGTCTTGATAGGACCAGACCCAGCGCATTGGTGTGTGGCAATAGCAGATATGCAGGGCATCTGGCCGCGAGATGATGCCTTTAGCGAAGGCGCTGCTGCTGCTCAGGATCAGATCATACTCGCGCAGGTCATGGCGCTCAAAAGCGTAGGGGTAGAGCATAAGAAAGGGCTGATGATGCTTCATGACCAATGGGAGCCGTTGCATAAAGCTGCTGTGAATCTCGATGCGCTGAAAAGCAGGATCAACGCGCTCAGGATCATAGATGGATGTGTAGATGGGTGCATCGGGATAGAGAGCGTGCAGCGCTAATAAGACGCGCTCTGCGCCGCCCATCTGATTCAGATAATCGTGGACTAAGGCGACTTTCATAGGCGGTTGTTCTTTTTCAATTGGCGCTGGAGGCGCTGGATTGCCTGGATATGCCTGGGCTGATACCTCTGCCATCGTAGCAGATTCGGCTGGATTGCAGCGCGCCAGCCTCCCGCGACCTTTCTAGAAGCTTCCGGGGCGATTGCCCGGTTTTTTTGCTTCCATTATTTTGCCAGCTTGTTAGTGGGGCGTGTCTTTGGAGGAGTGCCCTCATTCATCTTCTAATACGGTGGGCAGTTGCAGCATTTCGTCAGCATTCATTTTGCAGCCGCGCGGCCTAAGCGCATTCAGCCACGCACCAGGGCCGCGTCCTGGTATGCCTGGACGATTTGCTGAACAATTGGGCCAGGGGCAAAGCGCAGCACTCGTGCCGGGCCGCGCTCGCGTAGAAGCTGGCGGAGCGATGGATCATAGAGCGCTCGCTGCATGGCATGTGCCAGCGCTTCAGTATCATTCGGGGGCACCATCAATGCCGCTCGCTCGCCAAATTCCGCGTCATCTCCCACTACTTCTGGTAAGCTGGAGACATTCGAGGTGACAACTGGCAGGCCGCAGGCCATCGCTTCGACAACCGGCAGCCCGAAGCCCTCGTAGCGGCTGGGATAGACGAAGAGATCGGCGGCATGGTACCAGAGGATCTTTTCTTCTTCTGGCACATAGCCTACAAAGCGCACGCTCTTTTCCAGGCCCAATGCACGCACCTGTTCTGTGAGTGTGTGGTAATACCAGCCTTTTGCCCCAGCCAGGATGAGTATGTGGGGAAGTTGTGCCTCGCGTTTGAGCAGGTAAAAGGCTTCAATTAACCGCCCGATGTTTTTACGTGGCTCAAGTGTGGCGAGGCACAAAATCATAGGCTCGGAAAGCTGGCGGCGCTGGCGGAATTGGTTCACTGCTTCGGTTGGGCAGGGGAGCGAGAAACGCTCCTCCAGGATTGGGGGGATCACGCGGATGCGTTCTTCAGGAACATGCAGCAGGTCGAGCAGATCATGGCGCGTATGCTCTGAAACAGCGATGACTAATGCCGCGCGGCGGACGCTCTGGCGGATGAGGGCTTGCTGATAGATGCGGCGCGCTGGCCGAAACAGCTCAGGGAAGCGCAGCACCGCCAGATCATGGATGGTGACGATGCCAGGGCATGGCAACCTCAGCGGCAGGATGTTCACGGGTGCGTGTAAGAGCTGGAGGTTATACCGGCGTGCTTCTCCTGCCAGGCGCAGATGCTCCCAAAGGACGCGCCTGATGGGATGGGGACCCGACCAGTCAATCGGGATAGTGTGGCTGGTGGGCGTGGAGGGCAAGTGTTGAGCGACTTCGCGCTCACTGACAAAGACGAGATACTCGTTGGTCTGGTCAAAAGCTCTCAGCGCGTGGAGCATGTTGAGTGTGTAGCGGCTGACCCCGGCGCTACGATAGGATGGAGCCAGAGAAATCAGGAGCGCGTTTATTCCAATACGCATTGCCACTCTGTTATTCTTATGTGCTGATCCGCGAGCGGGTGCAGTTTCATAGATGTACGGCTTGAGAAAGGGATGGGACATTTGGCCTGGAATGGCCCGGTGCGTTGCATTTTTCAACATGCCAGTGTATCATACTACGCAAATGCAGCCCTGCCAGTAGCTGGTGGGGACCGCTGTTACCAGGCAAGAGCCGAGGGAGAAAGGCATTGTCCAAACAGCTTCGTCTGGAAGTTGCCGAACTGTCAGATGTTGGCCGCAGACGTGATTCCAATGAAGATAATATGACTCGCTACGTCCCCAAGGATTCCAAGATCATGGAGCGCAAAGGGGCGATCTTTGTGGTGGCCGATGGTATGGGTGGGCATGCAGCCGGTGAGGTTGCCAGCGAGATTGCGGTAGAGGCCATTCGGGAAGAATATTATGAGGCGGAATCGGATGGAGTGATCGAGGGATTGCAGCATGCCATCAAACAGGCAAATCGTGTGATCTATGAGCGAGCTACTGAGCAGGCTGGGCGCGCTGGCATGGGAACAACATGCGTTGCAGTGGTGACTCGTGGCCCGCTGGCGTATATCGCCAACGTTGGTGATAGCCGCGTATACCTGATCCGCGATGGGCAGATGCGCCAGTTGACCAACGACCACTCCTGGGTGGCAGAGCAGGTGCGCGCAGGGATGCTGACCGATGAGCAGGCGCGTACTCACGCGCATCGCAATGTGATTACCCGCGCATTAGGAACGCAGGCAGAGGTCGAGCCTGATCTTTTTGTAGAGGTGCTTCAGGAGGGGGATCGACTTTTGCTCTGTACAGATGGCCTTTCGGGGCCGGTCTCCGATCCAGAGATGAACCGGATCATCAGTTCCTCCCCGCCTCAAGAAGCGGTGCGCGCGCTGATTGCCCAGGCCAATGAGCAGGGTGGACCAGATAACATTACCGCTGTGCTGATCCATGTGCAGGAGGTGCCACCCGTTCCACCAGAGATGGAGGAACAACTGGCAACGTTGATCGACGCTTCTAAGCGGGAGACCGTAGGGCTGAAGCCGGTTAAGAAGCTGCGCAAGCGCCTTTCACCGCTCAAGATTGCCATACGCTCATTTGCAGTGGTGGCAATCCTCTTCCTCTCACTGGCAGGTTGGGATGTTGCTTTTGGCCCCGTTGCCTGGACGCGCGCCGCGCATAATCAATTGAACACCGATCTGGGGCATGCGCAAGCTCTGGTAGCTCAGGCGCAGCAGGAGCAGGCTCCCCAGGCGATAGAAACGCTGGCATCGGCTCAATATCTGCTTCTCAAGGACCTCCATAATTCCTGGTTGAGCAGCGACGACCGCCAGCGAGCGACAATGGTACTCCAACAGACGCTTGGCCCGGTGATTCGTCAGGCGCTGCGGGAGTATAATGCTCAGGCGCTGGTGACGCCTCTGAGCGCTCTTCAGACGCAGCATTTCTCGTTTTCCTGTGGCACAGCCTCTGGGGGACAGGTTGATCGTCTGGCTGCCATCCAGGGGAGCGCGCTATCTGCTCAGGGGGGATCATCTCCTGGTGAAATGCCGCAGTTCTTTGTGCGCACCCGCTCGACGGTAAATACCTCAGCCGTCTATCCGCTGATGCTCAATCAGCCCAAGGATACGCTGACATGCGGATCGGCTTTGGATTCTTCGGTGGTTGATTTCACGGCGGATGGTTCCCAACTCTATTTATTGGATGAGCCAAACGCTGCTACCTTTACTCTTGAAACGGCAGCGCTGCCCGATCTGAAGCCGCAGGTGCTGCTGACATTGCCGACGGACCCCCAAGGTGCGCTGCCGAGTTTGCTTGCAGTGCATGGCTCAGAGAAATATATTCTCTACCGGGGAACGGTAGGCGATACGGTCTATCGTTGTCCAGATGCGCAGGCGGCTAATTGCAAGCCGATGACGCCAGCTCCGCTGCCGAAGCAGGTACATAGTATGGCGATTGGGCCAGATGGGACGCTCTATTTGCTGCTGGTAGATGGGAGCCTGGGTGTGTTGACTCCTGCGGGTTTGCATCCGGCGAATCTTGGAACGCTCTTGCCAGTGCTGCCGGTGACTGACCCCGATGCGTTCGACCCGTTGACTCCATTGCCAACGATTCCGACGCCCTCCACCTTTTCCGCTTCGGCATCATCGGCCAGCGCGAACATTGCAGCGCCTTCTCCTTCACCGACCAGTACCGCTGTGTCAGCGCCGTCAGCAACGCCCACCAGTCAACCACCCTATATGCCGCAGGGGGTGAAACTCATGACCGCTACGACGCTGGTGAGCGATCAGCAGAATCATCTATTTATCGGTGATGGCGCTGATTATCGTATCATTCGGCTGGATGTGCCGGGGACTGGGAGCAAGGACCCGGTGCCCACCCAACAATATGCAGATGCTTCAGCACTGAACAGCCTGCTGAGCGTAGCGGCAGTTGATACGGGAAAGCAAGGTCTGGCCCTTTATGTACTCAGCGATCAGGCGTTACTGGCAATTACTATTGCTCTGCCGTGAGCAGGCGCTGATCTGTAATGCGGATGTTGGAAAGAGACAAAGGGGTCTGCTGACGATTGGCAGACCTTTCTATTTGGGAAAGCTTTTCCTGATCTGGTTCATTTGGGAGGAAGAAGCGAACGATGATGGGTTTAGAAACGAGACTGAGGACGGTGAGTTGTGGGGAACTCACCGCAGCGAATGTGGGCCAGTCGGTAACGCTGGCCGGTTGGGTGAACCGGCGGCGCGATCACGGCAAGCTGATCTTTCTTGATCTGCGGGATCGTTATGGGATCACCCAGCTTATTTTTGACCCTGAGCGTGGCCCAGGCGCCCGCGAGGCGTATGAGGTGGCTTCGGCGGTGCGTTCAGAATATGTGCTGCGCGTGCATGGAGTGGTGGCGCGGCGTCTTCCTGGCTCAGAGAATCCTGAGTTGTCGACAGGAGAGATTGAGGTGGTGCCCAGCGCGGTTGAGGTATTGAACCCTGCTCGTCCAATGCCCTTTGTCATCAGCGATCAGGTTACGGCAGACGAGGCGCTGCGCCTTAAATATCGCTATCTCGATTTGCGGCGGCCTTCGATGCGTGAGCATATTGTGCTGCGTCATCGCGTGGTGAAGCTGATCCGTGATTATATGGATGCGCGCAGCTTCGTGGAGGTGGAGACGCCGATTCTGACCAAGAGTACCCCTGAAGGTGCCCGCGATTATCTGGTGCCGAGTCGTCTCTACCCTGGCAAGTTTTACGCGCTGCCGCAGGCACCTCAGCAGTTTAAGCAGTTGCTGATGGTGGCTGGCCTGGACCGCTATTTCCAGATTGCGCGCTGTTTTCGTGATGAGGATCAGCGTTCAGACCGCCAGCCGGAGTTTACCCAACTGGATGTGGAGATGTCCTTTGTAACGGAAGCAGATGTCATGGGATTGATTGAAGGGATGCTGATTGAACTCATCCAGAAGACCACGCGCAAGCGTATCCAACAGCAGCCATTTCCTCATCTGACCTACTCAGAGGTAATGGATCGATATGGTACGGACCATCCAGATATTCGTTTTGGGCTGCCGCTGGTAGAGATCAGCGATCTGGTCAAGGAGAGCGAGTTCAGGGTGTTTGCTGAGGCAGTGCGCACGGGGGGTATGGTCAAGGGCCTGCGACTGCCGGGCGCGGCGGGCTATTCGCGCAAAGAGGTTGATGATCTAGGTGAGCAGGCCCGTGTGTTGGGCGCAAAGGGGCTGGTGACGGTGGCACTTGGCCCTGACGGTATTCGCTCACCGCTGACGAAGGCAATGAGCGAGTCTGAGCTTGGGGCTATTATCAATCGCCTGGAGGCGCAGACCGGCGATCTGCTGCTTTTTGTGGCTGATAGTGCCAAGGTCTGTAATGATGTTCTCTCGCGCCTGCGTCTGCGACTGGGCGAGCGTCTGGGGCTGATTCCCAACGATGTGATGGGTTTGTGCTGGGTGGTAGATTTTCCATTGCTTGATTGGAACGAGGAAGAACAGCGCTATCAAGCCGGGCATAATCCTTTTTCTGGCATGCAGGCTGGGGATGAGGCCATGCTGGAGACAGCGCCTTTGAAGGTGCGCGCCCGCCAATATGATGTGATTTGCAACGGGTATGAAATTGGTGGAGGGAGTATCCGCATCAATCAAGCTGATTTGCAGCGCCGGGTCTTTCGTTTGCTAGGTTTGTCGGATGAGCAAATTCAAGAGCAGTTTGGGCATATATTGGAGGCGTTTGAGTATGGAGCGCCGCCGCATGGTGGAATTGCGCTTGGGCTGGACCGGCTGGTGATGCTGCTGGCAGATGAAGAAAGTATTCGTGATGTCATTGCTTTCCCTAAGACGCAGAGCGCACTCGATCTCTTGATGCAGGCTCCATCACCTGTTGCGCCAGAGCAGTTACGCGATCTGCATCTGCGCATACAGGAATAACCAGGCATACTCTGCCTGTTTCCAGAAATCATCGGTTGTTCCGGGCCTGCCCCGGTTCAGAAAATGGTGAGATGGTGGTGGAAGGCTAGACGAATGCTCTCGCAGATGTTATGATAGGGGTACGGGTAGCACTTTGACAGAGCAGCGTGGCTCTGTCAGCAAGAGCCACCTCAATGCGGAGGATCGGTCATGAAGCTACGTGGTCTGCGTCAGGCGCGCCAGCGTCAGGGATTAAGCATCAGTCAGCTTGCTGAAATGACTGGCCTGCGGCGAGAGAGTATTAGCCGCTTTGAGCATGGTCAGGAAGAACCACAGCCCTATGCGCTGCGACGGCTTGCAACTGTCTTAGAGACTTCTCTGGCGGAATTAGGTGGATTATCTGCTGATGAGGCGAGTGTTATCTCCAAATCAGCTAGTGGGCGTGTGTGGCTGCTGAAGGAAGTGCCCTCTTCTACTCCAGCAGGCAGCTAAGTACATTGAATCACCCAAAAGGAGGGAAACAGAGAACCAGGCACCCTGACGGGCTGTTCATGGGGATGTCTGGTTTATCTGTCGTTTGCTGGTTTTGGTATTGCAGTGCATGCTGTGCTGCTTATTCCCGCGCAGCACCTTCTTCTTTCATCTCCAACGAGCGCAGTTCCTCAGTGTGTCTGGCTAGCAGAGGATTGCTGATGACGCTGGATGTTCCACCCGTAGGGCGTTCGTGCCTGGGAGGCTCTTCTTCGGCCAGTTGGAAGACGCTTACCCGCCGCTGGAGGGATTCAGCCAGTTCGGTCAGTTGCGCCATAGATGTGTGCATCTGATTGATGTTGCGAGTGGTGTAGACGGTGATCTGAGCAATGTCGCCCATTGAGCGTGCGACAAACCCTCCGGCGTTGGCCTGTTGGGCGGCGGCATCGCTGATCCCTTCGATGTGTTGTACGATGCGCTGCATGATGGCATCCATCGCTTGCAGCGCGGACCCAGCGTGCGCGGCCAGTTCAGATTGACGGACGACCTGCTCGGTACTTTGCTCCATGCTGACAACGACGGCATTGGTCTCGTTCTGAATATTTTTGATTTTTTCGCTGATTTTTTTGGTCTCTTCGGCACTGCTGTTGGCGAGGGTGCGGATTTCCTGGGCAACCGCAGAGAAGCCACGCCCATGTTCGCCCGCGCGGACCGCTTCGATGGAAGCATTCAAGGCGAGCAGGTTCGTCTTGCTGGCAAAATCTGAGATGAGTTGCACAATCTCTCCGATCTCCTGGCTGCTTTCCCCTAGCCGCTTGATCTTCTTGGAGGATTGCATGACCATTTCTCGCACGGTGTTCATTCCCTGAATAGCCCGCTCTACCCCCTGACGCCCTTCGTTCGTAATCTCCAGGGCCTGACGTGCCACATCGGCGGCAGTTTCGGCGTTATCAGAAACCTGCTGAATAGAGGAAGCCATTTCGCGGATGGTGGTGAAAATATCGTTCACCTGGCGCTCCTGCTGCTGCGCGCCAGCCGCCAATCGCCAGGCTGACATCTGCAATTCGGAAGCACTGCGACTGACCACGTCGGCAGCTCGCCGCACTTCGAGCAGCACTGTATTGAGCGCGCGCAACATCTCATTCAGAGAATCGGCTACAGCCCCCAGGCTGGTCTCGCTGATGCGTGCCCGCGTAGTCAGGTTCCCCTGGCGCGCCTGCTCGACTTCTTCCAGGAGATCGAAGATGGCCTGCTCAAGTGCTTTTTTTTCGTTGGAGCGCTGCTGGAAGAGGCGAGCGTTATCGATGCCTAGCGCTGCCTGGCTGGCGAATAATTCAAGCACTTCAACAGCCGCGACAGAAGGTTGGAGGCCATCTTCGGGGTCGTCAACTGAGAGAATGCCAAGGAGCTTATTTTCACGTGGGCTGATGATGGGCACCAGCAGGGAATCATCAGGGTGCCAGCTATTTCCGCCGCGCCAGGCGATATTAGGGCGTCCGCGCTCTATGCCATCCAGCAGGTAGGCGTGTTCATGGGAGATAAAGTAGGATTGGCTGATCCGAAAATCTGGACGCATCAGCTCAAGCATCTTGGCGAGGGGTGGTGGAGCAGCACGCAGGCGTGCCTCATCTTGTGGGGATATGCCGACAAAAGCAGCACACTCCAGTTCAGCTTTTCCCTCGTGTACGAGATTGAGAATAGCAATGCGAAAGCCGGTACAACTGCTGATGGCTTCGACAATCTGCCGAAGGAGGGCTTCGAGCGGGAGGTCGGCACGTAAGGCATTCCCCAGGCGCAGCACCTCTTTGATTTGTCTTTCTCGCCGCCTGTCCCCCGGTTCTGGCGCCGGGAAGCCGGATTTTGCGTCAAGCTGATTGGCAGGTTGGGAGAAGATGCGCGTTACCCAATTTGCCATCGTTCTCGCGCTCCTCTCAGGAAAGATACCAGGTACTTCTGTGCCTGAATGACATGGGCGTTCCGAGCATACACAGAGGGATAGGTCACTTTAGCAGCTTGCTCAGAAACGCCTGGCAGCAGCGTTTTTCCCTTGCTCAGCATAGCACATCCTTGCGCTGGATACAATCGCTTCTTGACTGATCAGGACTATGGGATCGTTCAGGTGATGCCCAGGCTCTTGTCTGGCACGATTTTTGGTGATGCTTTCCAGAAAGCCTGTGGATCGAGCAGTGTTGTTTGACTGCCAGGTTGTATTACATCAGATTGCTTGTTTTCCACTCCTGTGCTGTGAAAGGATACGCTGACTTCGATGCTGGTACGCTTTGCCCGACATCAGCAGCCTCTGCGCTTTTCTGCGCTGTTCTGGCTGGCGCTGTTTGCAATACTGAATGGGTGTGATCTGCTGACGACCTATCTTGATCTGCATGCTGGCATGCGCGAGGGCAATCCTCTGATGCGGATGCTGCTGGAACAAGATGGATTTGGGGCGCTGGTGTTTTATAAAGCGTTGATGGTTGTGGTCGTCTCGGTTGGGATTCTGGCGCTGAATCGTGGTTATCCCCTGCTCTCAAGAATCACCCTGGCGATCTGCAATCTGCTGGTGCTGGTGGTTGTCCTTTCTAATTTCATCCAGTATCAACTTTAAGAGTGGCGTGGAAGTTGGAATGGCTCAAAGACAGCGCGCAGGGCGCGAGGTAAGCTGCCCTCAATGGTGGTGCCCTCGTTGGTGTGCCGCTCGCTGTGAATGCGCCCGCGCCGGTGAAAGAGTTCGACCATGTGGCTGGCCCCGTAGGGGATGCTGACGCGCATAGGCTCCATTTCTGCCGCCACGATTTCACCTACCATTTGCAGCAGAGCAGTCAGCCCCTGGCCTTCGCGCGCCGAAATGGGCACAGCATTTGGGAAGAGGCTCAGATCGAGCTGCGAGGGATCATCTAAGAGGTCAATTTTATTCAGGGCAGTGATACGCGGCTTATCATTTGCCCCTAATTCGGTCAGCACTTCGCTGACAGTCTGGCTTTGTTCTATGGCGTTTTCGTGGCTGATGTCGACCACCTCAATCAGAATATCGGCTTCGTTGACCTCTTCCAGTGTGGCGCGGAAGGCGGCGACCAGATCAGTAGGCAGTTTCTGGATAAAGCCTACGGTATCGCTCAGCAAGATTTCCTGATGGCTGGGCAGAACCAGATGGCGCGTGGTGGGATCGAGTGTGGCGAATAACTTGTTTTCGACCAGCACATCAGCCAGAGTCAGCGCGTTAAACAGCGTCGATTTTCCCGCGTTGGTATAACCAACGATGGCAACCACTGGCATGGCCTGCTCGCCGCGCTCGCGTCGCTGCTGGCTGCGCTGGCGGCGCACGCCATCTAATTCGTGGCGCAGATCGCTGATGCGCTTGCGGATACGTCTCCGGTCCAATTCCAGCTTGGTTTCGCCGGGGCCACGTACACCTATGGCGCCGCCTACTCCGCCGACCCCTCCAGAGCCGCCGCTGCCTGCACCCCGCGAGCCGCCGCCTACGCGCGAGAGGGCTGTTCCGCGTCCAGTGAGCCGGGGCAGGCGATATTCCAGTTGAGCCAGTTCGACCTGCAACTTGCCTTCGCGGGTGTGGGCGTGCTGAGCAAAAATGTCAAGAATCAGGGCGGTGCGATCAATCACGCGGGCGCTGATTTCTTGCTCCAGGTTGCGCTGCTGTGATGGTGAAAGCTCATCGTCAAAGATCACGAGATCAAAGCCCAGTTCTTGCTGAAGCTGCGCCAGTTCGGCGGTGCGACCTTTCCCTAGATAGTAGCGTACATCGGGCGCTCGCATACGCTGAATGATCGTGCCAACTACCTCGGCTCCAGCAGTGCGTGCCAGCGCCGCCAGTTCTTCTAGCGAGTCTTCCATACTCCAGAGGCTGTCGCTATTTTCGACTTCAACCCCTGCCAGGAAGGCTTTTTCAGCAGCCCTCTCTGGCCGCAGCGTGATCAAGCGCGAGTTTTTACTCGTAAGTGCCCTCCTGTAGAGAAACTTGTAGAGAAATAAGTGCCTCTTGTTGGTGTCACACGATGGCCCGCGCAAACAGCTTTACCTCTGGCAGTATCTCACTCCAGGAGGGTTCTGTCAAGCTGACAGCGTAAAGCGCAGGTCCCAATCTTGCAGAGAGCCAGGGACGCATGCGGCTTGACATCAATGCAATCGACTGTTACACTATGCCAGATAAGAATTGCTGGAAAGAGGAGCGATGGTCATGGTTTGCCAGCGGTGCGGCATGGTCAACGAGACGGGGGATCGTTTTTGCGGCAGATGTGGCAATATCCTGGTCACGACCGTTTCATCTCCGGGAAGTAACCAACCAGGAGGGAATACTGCTCTGCCGCCATCGCCAGGGGTAGGGGTGGGGCCACGAGGATCGCAGTATGGTGGTGTAGCGGATACGCAGGCGGTGGCGCCGTTGTCATCCCAACCGACAGAGTATGCCCCCCCTCCGATCACTTTTGGCGACTGGTCGGGACAACCACCAGGGCCAGGATACGTGGCCCCACCGTCTCCATCCTGGGCACCCCTTCCCTGGGCGTCGCAACCAGCCGCTCCGTCATCAGGGTTTGCATTACAAGGGCCAGGAATCCCGGCAGCAGTTCCAGGACGGAGGCGTCGCATGCCAGGCTGGCAGCGCGCTCTGCTTGCTGTACTCGCCATCTTGCTGGTGCTGGTGGGGGTATGGATTATTATTGCCCGCCCGATCATTCATCAGAATGTGGATAGCCAGATTCAGCAAAGTCTGCAATCTGCGGTCGATCAAGTTTTCCCTTTGCCCCCAGGGATTGAGACCAGCGGGCAGCAATTTTATGATCAGAACGATCTCAATAACTATCTTGCACAGAGAAGCAACCAGCTTGCGCCGCTCACTGATTTCCATGTGTCACTTCAACCGAATTTGCTTGTAGCCACATTCAAGACCTTTGGATTGGGCAGCACTATCCAGTTTGGTCTGTATGTAAGGGGGGGCGCGCTTCAGGCGACAGACGTGAGTGTCTCAGGTCTGCTTTCATGGGTAGAATCGGCAGATGAACTGACACCACGCCTGAATAACGCCCTGGGCCAGATCAATGGCAGGCTCGGTCGCCAGTTTACGGCAGTCCAGATTACGAGCGGCAGGATCACTATTGACTTTACATCGTAGGATCGGGCTGTGTGGAGCCGCTCACCAGATCAACACTAGCAGGAGCCGTTACATTGGGGATTAGCGCGGCTTCAAGATGAAGTCATATGTTACTGTGTAAAACGGTATGCTGACGTGATACTGGGCCGCTTCTTCCGCCGACTCGTGGCGAATAAAATCAACGACCAGCGAGTCTTTGGTCCCAAAAACGGCGTCCGAATCCAGGTAGGGATCGCCTTTGACGAACAGGTGGGTGGTGACTGGAACAAATCCTTCTGCTGAGATGAGCAGGTGAATGTGTGCTGGTCGGAAGGGATGTCGCCCCAGTGCCCTGAGCAGTTGTCCAACCGGCCCATCAGCAGGGATCGAGTAAGAGACTGGTTTGATCCCTACAAAACAGTAACGCCCTTCGCTGTCGGTACGGAACTTGCCGCGCAAATTCATATCGGGCTGCTCTGGGTCTTGCTGCTCATAGAGGCCGTTCTCGTTGGTCTCCCATATATCGAGCAGGGCATTGGGGATTGGCGTCCCGTCAGTGGATAGCACGCGGCCCGATACCACCACCGGCTCACCTCGATGATCCTGGCTGATGGTTGCTCCCATTGGCAGTTCTGGCGCCCCTTCTCGATAGAACGGGCCAAAGATCGTGCTTTCGGTTGCCCCGTCTGGCATGCGGTGATTGATGGCATCGACCAGCATGGTAACGCCAGTGATGTCGGAGAGCAGAATAAACTCCTGGCGCTTGTCGTCGCACATCTGGCCGGTCCTGGTCAGAAACTGAATGCCGGCTGCCCACTCTTCCTGGGTTAGTTCTGTCTCGCGGATGAAGGCATGGAGGTGCGTGATGAGGCTGTTCATCACAGCCTTTAATCGGGGGTTCGGGGCTTGTTCCATGCTGGTGAGGACATTGTGAGTAATCTGCTCCTCGGTATTGTTACTCATGAGCTATTGGCTCCCTTTCATCTTTGTAGGCGGCAGACGCCAGGCGCTCTTTTCGCCGTTGTGATACTCCGGCTCGCTCAGCGAGCCGGAGATGAATGGAGACGATTGCCCCGCGTTAAAATTCGGGAAGCTTGAACCCGGACTTAGCAACAACGTAATCGCGCGATTCGATGGCTAGTGTGCGTGCGCGGTCCACGTCGCCGGTCAGGCGGCCATTGCGCTTCAATGCCTTGCCCGCGACGAACACTGAATCAACGTTGCTGGTGTCCATGCCCCACACTACTGCGCCAATGGGGTCATTGATGGGGACAATGTTGACATCATCCGTTCGCAGCAAGATGACATCGGCTTCTTTACCAGGAGTGAGTGAGCCAACTTTCCTCTCCAGGCCGTTGGCGCGTGCGCCCTCGATGGTGGCAAACTCTAGTACATCGCGGGCGGTCAGGGGGGGCGGCAGGTTCTCTTTGCCCGCCAATTTTTGGTCGAAGATGAGCGCGTGCTGCAACGAGATCACCGAGCGCATCTGGGTGAACATATCGCCAGGCACATTGGTTTCCACGTCAATGCTCAGGCTTGGGCGCAGGCCGCGATCCAGAAAACGCTGCGTGGGTGGCAGCCCGTGCCCCATCATCATTTCAACTGGAGAAGCCAGCGACACGGTGCCACCTGTATCCACGATCATCTGGATTTCTTCGTCGCTGAGTGTGGTGCAGTGGATAAATGTGGTGTCTGGACCATAGACACCCGCCCGACCTGCTTCCGCAACTTTGCCATGCTTGCCAAAGGAGCCGACGCCAACGTGGGCGGTGATGCGGGCATCGCATTCGCGGGCAACTTGCCAGTTGGCTTTCACATCATCAAGCGTGCTAAATTCAGGTCCAAGGGCCGCGAAGGCCAGTGTCAACAACTGGTCTTTCGAGGAGAAATACTGTCTGGCAATCCGCCTGAACCATTCGGGATGTTCCGGTTTCATGGCCTCGTACCAGGGTGGGCCATAGGCAAAGACTGCCCGCATGCCAGAATCTTGCAACGCTTTGATAGCTGCGTCAGTATGTTGTGGCCCGGCTTGAATATGCGACCAATCGAGGATCGTCGTTATTCCGGCGCTGATGGCGCCCAGAGCGCTGATGAGGTTTCCGGCATACACATCGTCGGGGCGATAGACAGGCGCGAGGACGTTCAGGACAAACGCCAGATAGCTCACATCGCCCTCAAGGGGGTAATCGACGCCGATGTTGCGCAGAATGCCTTCCCACATATGCCGATGCGTATCAATGAAGCCTGGCATGACAATCATGTTTGAGGCGTCAATGACTTCGGCGTCGCCTGCTGCCAGGTTCGGTCCAACCGCAGCGATCTTTGTCCCTTCGATCAGGACATCACCCTGCCGAAAGTTGCCAAGCTGCTTATCAACGGTGATGACACAGCCATTCTTGAGCAGAGTTCGATTGGATGCCATGAGTAGCTCCTTTGTCTTCAAACAAGCACATTACCGTTCCCAGGGGCAGAAACAGGTCGCTTTCCAGTGTGTAGGTTTCTCCTCCTTCCTGTCTTTCATTTAAGAGGGTTTTGAACTGTTGGCTTTTCCAGCAATAATCCTGAGTGCAGTACGCACTGCTGTTGGCTCGTATTCCGGGGCAACCTGGGCAATAACTGTCAGGGCAGAGCGCGCAAGGTGGCGCGCCAACAATTCGATGGCTGCGTCGCTGTTTCGTTCTCGGCAAGCGGTAAGAATGGCTGCGTGTTCGGCCTCGGCTACTTCGCGTGCCTGGGGGATGGTTTGGAACTTAATGCGACAGTAACGCTCGCTGGCCTCGATGGAGCGCTTGATCGTTCCGCGCATGCGTTCTTCCGCGTGAGCGACAAGGTATTCATGAAATCTCCCGTTTGCTTGCTCCCAGGCGTCGCTGTCACGCCGGGCACTGGCGGCATACATATCTGCGATAGTTTGATCCAGCGCGGCAAAGTCGCTTTCAGAGAGGTGAGGAATGGTGAGCGCCAGAGCCAGCGGTTCCAACATGATACGACTGGCATACAGCGATTCTAGTTCTTGCAGGTTGATGTCTGCTACTCGCACCCGATGGTTATGTTCGGCCAGGACCAGCCGCTCTTCTTGCAGGAGCCGCAAGGCTTCTCGTAAGGGGGTGCGGCTCACCCCCAATTGCTGCGCCAATTGCACTTGAGAGAGAATGGTGCCTGGGGCAAGCGTCCCATCAAGAATTTGTCGGCGCAGGTAGGTATGGACCTGCGCGATGACAATTCGGCCCTCGCTGGCATCAATGGACTGGAGTGGCATACGGGCAGTCACCTCATTGATTATGAATAAGAGCGTAATGTTTCAGAAAAAGGTTATTCGAGATGTGTATGCACTTTTGCGCATTTTTGCTCGTTGCAGCGTCAGGCCAGATCGATGATTCTCTTCCGGTCTGTGGGGTGCGCGCTGCTTTACAGAGCAAGGGTATCTGCTCGTGCTATGCGGGAAAGCGCTGCCTGACACGCAAGGGCTTGGGAGAGGTTTCCGTGTTTTCCAGGCCGACGCTATTGCCCCGGTCTGCTTCTGCTCCCATGCTGCGTCAGATGTGCTGATCCTACGCATGGCTGGGCCGTGATGAATGTATACACTTTTTCATTTTAAATGTCAAGTGTTTATACACTACAAGGCGCATGCCCGCGAAGGATGGCTGAAAGATCAGGTTGATCGTATGAGGTTATAAGGCAAAATGCACCGAGACCTCACCCAGATGAGTAAAGCGGGCACGGTAGGTTTCCCCCGGGGAAACGATGACAGAGGCGCACATGGCTCCCGGCAGCACCAGTTGACCAGCTTGTAACCCCAGGCCGAACTCGGCCAATTTGTTTGCCAGCCAGGCGACGGCCTCTGCCGGATGACCAAGGACGGCGGCACCATTTCCAATGCCTGCTATTTCATCGCCCCGCAGCAGCGTCACACTTTCGCTAGCCAGGTCTAGCTCCTGTGGGGTAATGATTTGCGTGCTGGCGATGACTCGCGCTGATGAGGCATTATCCGCGATGGTATCGGTCAGCTTGATACGCCATCCAATGATGCGGCTGTCGACCAATTCCAGCGACGCGCTGACGCCGCGCGTCGCTGCCAGGACTGCTTCAGCCGTGACGCCTGGCCCGGTCAGGTCTTTAGCCAGCCAGAAAGCAATCTCTGGCTCAATGCGCGGTGCAATAAAGTCATGGTAGGCAAGCGTGCTGTCCGGTTGGACCATCATGGTATTGAGCAGAAAGCCGTAATCGGGTTGATCGACGCCAAGTTGCTGCTGCATGGCGCGGCTGGTCAGCCCAATTTTATGCCCAACCAGATGGGTATTTCCCCTGCGCTTGATCTCCAGCCAGGCGCGTTGGATGGCATACGCTTGCTCTGAGGTCAAAGATGGGTAGGTCTCGCTGAGCGGTGTAATGGGCGCGCGCTGCTGTTCCGCATGGTGCAGCGCTAATGCCGTTTCCTCGATAGATGGCTCCATAGATGCCCCCTTCTCTTCCGTTACTCCGCTTCGGTCAGGAAATCGCGGGTCAGGCGGTTGAACGCGGCAGCATGCTCAATCATCGTCCAATGGCCGCAGTGGCTGAAGATGTGTAACTGGACATGCTCCAGCACGCTCAGAAGCTTCTGGCTGGAGGCAAGCGGGATTACGCGGTCTTCGCGCCCGTGAAAGATGAGGGTTGGAGCCTGTATCTCTGCAAGACGCTCTTCGTAAGCCGCCAGGGCATCAACGCCCTGCTGGCGTGGTATCGGGAACATGCTGGAGAACGCTTCTTGCATCCCTGGTCGAATGCTGGCTTTATAGCGCTGTTCGGCGAGTTCATCCGTGACCAGCTTGCGGTCATAGGCAAAGATGTCGATCAGCCGCTTCATATTGGCGACGCCTGGGGTATAGCCCCAGACCGCATCCAACCCTTCGGTAATTGAGAAGCGCACACCCATTGGCCCCATAAGGATGAGCTTATGAACCCGTTCAGGATGCTTGATGGCGGCGGCCAGAGCGACGGCGGCACCCATCGAATTGCCGATCAGGTGCGCCCGCTCGACACCGACCGCCTCCATGAAGCTGAACAGGTGATCTGTCCAGCGCTCCAGATTATATACACGTTGGTCTGGCAGGTCGCTGTAGCCGAAACCAAGCTGATCGTAGGCAAAAACATGCAGGCGTTCGGCAAGATAAGGGATCGTCAGCCGCCAGTTGCTCCAGGCCGAAACACCTGGTCCTGAGCCGTGAATTAAGATGACTGGTGTGCCTGTGCCAGCTTCATGGTAGTTGGTCATGACGCTGCCTGCCCGTATGGATTTTCCGATCTCTGGCGTGGCATGTATTTGTTCGGTAGTCATGTATCTGCTCTTTCTAGCTGTGGAAGAGGCGCAGGAAGAGAACGAGATGAGAGTGAAGAACACTCCAACCTGTCCCATCTTTCCCACAGCCATAACGTCATCGTAGAGTACCTGGATGGAGACCCCATTGCCTCTCCAGTTTTGTTTCTGGGCTACCCTCTGCTGTGTGCGGATACCTCTGCTTTTTTCTGATGGTCTTTTAGCTATAACGGATCGAAGACAATGGCTGGCTCCTGGGCGGCGGGAATGGGTTCAACGATGGGTGTCCCGTATTTTTTGAAGCTTTCCGGCAAGGCAGCTCCCCAGTAGACGCCTCTGCCTCGTTGCGCTTTGCGCCAGACGATAGGCTCCCAATCGGGGGCAAAGGCCAGGTAGCCGCCGGAGTAGACCTCCACACGATTGCCGCCAGGTTCGTACAGATAGAGATAAAATGCTTGGGAGACATTGTGTTTGGCGGGGCCAGCTTCAATGAAGATGTCGTGTTCGGTCAAGATGTCGGCGGCGCGCAGCACCTCTTCACGCGCATCCAGCCAGTAGGCGATATGATGCAGCCTGCCGCGCGTGCCGGTGAAGTCACGTACATAGGCGATGTCGTGGGTGAGGGGTGTCACGCTGAGCCAGGCGCCTTCTTCAATCCCATCTACCTCTGGCTGAAGGAGTTCATGCAATCGAAATCCCAGGTGTTCCTGAAGAAATAGCCGGTTTGGGGTGATGTCGCTGCACATCAGGTTCACATGGTCGATGCGTTTGACTCCCACGCCGCGTCCGGTATATTGCTGAGGCTGATTAAAAAGCCGGGAGCGCAGCCCTTCTGGTGCCTGGTATTTCTGCGATTCGTAGTAAAGTTCCATCAGGTGCCCGTCGGGGTCGGTAAACTGGTAGGCTGGGCCGTGCCCGATGTCGCCATCGATCCAGCCTTTGCCACAGCCCAAAGCAGAGAGCGCTTGAACGCGGCGCTCAAGCGCCTGTGGGCTGAAGGCGCGCCAGCCGACGTGCCCTAGCCCCGCCTGTTTTGCCTCGGTGAGCTTGAGGGTGCAGTGGTCGTAGTCGCCCCATGCGCGCAGATAGACCGATTGACCCTTGCGGTTGGTTTCCTCCATGCCAAAAACTTCTTTGAAAAACCAGAGGCTTTCGGTAGGTTTCGGTGTGAAGATCTCAAAATGACCCAGATGAGCAACATCTCTGATCGGTTCTTGTATATCTATCATCCGTCTTGCCCCTTCATTTCAGGTCTTTGGTACTCTCTTGCGCGTTGTAATGCTTCTTCTTGCAACTGGCCGGGACATGTCCAAGGTTTTCAGAAATCTGCCGGGTCGCGCTGACAATAGCCAGGCGGTATTGGTCTTTGGCATATTGAAATCGATAGGTTGGTACAGACAGGCTCATCGCGGCCACAACCTCACCAGTATGGTCGCGGATCGGGGCGGCGACACAGCAGAGTTCTTCGACAGCTTCCTCCAGGTCATACGCAAAACCCTGTGCGCGCACCTGTTCAAGTTCCTGTTTAAGCGCTTCTGGTGTCGTAATCGTGTTGACGGTGAGCTTTGGCATGCCCTTGCTCGTGAGGATTTGAAGTACCTCCTCCCAGGGACGATGCGCCAGAATGACCTTGCCAACTCCACTACAATGTGCTGGCAACCGATGCCCAACGCCGGTCGCAGAAACCTGCACAGCCCGCGTCCCTTGCAGTTTGTCTACATAGATGATCTGGCCCTGTTCAAGAGCAGCCAGATGAACGGTTTCACCAAAGCGCGCAATCAGGGACTCCATGACGGGCCGGGCTTCTCGACGGAAATCAGTGGTTGATAAGAGGATCTGACTCAGCGCCATCACCTGCCAGCCGAGCTTATATCTTCCTGTACTGGTGCGACGCAGAAATCCATCTTCTGCCAGTGTGGAGACCAGAGCAGAGGTGCTGGACTTGGGGAAGGAGAGCGTTTTGGCAAGTTCACTGATGCCCCACTCTGGATGATCGACGGAGAAGAGATTGAGGACTTCCGCAGCTTTGCGTACTGTTTGCAGCATCCGTCTGTCCTTTCTGTGGAAAGCGGTGCCCACCGACTGCATTATATCAACTATACTCCTGAATATTCAGCGAGGCAACCAATGTGTTCGTCTATGCGGAACAATGGCCCTTCTCTATCAAGCCAGACTGCTCTCCCGAGGCTGGTACAGCCGTGTTGCGCATGGCATGAGGCTGTGGGAGATGGTATAATATACCAGGGCGTCTGAACCCCTTACTGAGCAAGGTGCTGCTCTACCTTGGTAAAGAGGTTTTCTACTTATGAACACTGACGTGAAATCCCGTAAAGGTCAGGCCCTTCCGATTATGCAAGCCAGATCACCTGCGGAGTATATTCCTGGGGATCAGGAATTGCCAGTAGCGATTACCAGCTTGCGCGATATGATTACGTGGGCGCAAAACTGGTCGCGTTCGCGTTCAATCTGGCCGCTGGGTTATGGCCTGGCCTGCTGTGCTATCGAGATGATGGCGGCTGCTCAGGCACATTATGATCTTTCGCGGTTCGGCTCTGAGGTTTTTCGTTCTAGCCCACGACAGGCTGATCTGATGATCGTGGCAGGTACGGTCTCGAACAAGATGGGGCCGCGCCTCAAGCGCTTGTGGGAGCAGATGCCTGATCCCAAGTGGGTCATCAGTATGGGGCAGTGTGCCAACTCTGGTGGCGAGTTTTATGACTCTTACTACACCGTCCAGGGGGTTGATACCATTGTTCCGGTGGACGTGTATGTCCCTGGCTGCCCACCCCGGCCAGAGGCGCTGGTCGAAGGCATCCTGAAGCTGCGCGAGAAGATCGAGAAGCAGGGCCTGAAACTCAAGGGTGAAGAATAGGGAGCATTGCTCATGCGAGGAGTCTTTACTGGGCTGGGCTTAACGCTCAGCCATTTGTTCCGGCCAAAGGTGACGCGGCTCTATCCCTATGAAAAGCCAAAATTGCCAGAACGCAGTCGTGGCTTGATCCAGTTGATTCAGCAAGAGGGCCAGGATACTCCATTTAACTTGAAGTGTGAAGCGTGCCTGCTGTGCGAGAAAGCCTGTCCGCCACGCGCGATTACGATTGAATACCGGCCAACTCATCGTTTCCGCCGTCGGCCTTATTTCTCGCCAACCTCTATTGCCGGCTTCTATACGCCGCGTATCTCTGAATATGCCGTCAATTATCCGCATAAGCCGGTGCCGCCTGTGGTAGCAATGCCCACCAGGCCGGAGTTAGAGCCAGAGACCGATCTGACAAAAGTGGATGAGATTCTTGCGCAATCTTCTCTAGAAGCCTACGATCTCGGTGGAATTATTGATCTGGTGATCGATGCCTATGGGTATCTGCCGCTGGCGGCAGCGCGGCGCATAGTGCAGGTGCGCGGCGTGGACCTGAGCGATATTTTTGGTATTGCCACAATGAGTCCAAAATTCAAGCCAGCCCCCCTGGCGAAAGGCATTCGCCGCAGCGACCAGATGGAACGAGGCCCTTCGGCAGCAACTCGTGGGAAGTTTGCTGATATTAACCACAGGAGGGGACCGAGTGCCTGAGCGAGAGTATCATGTGCTGCGGCAACCTGGCACACCTGGGGTGCGAACGCTCGAAGAATACCGCCGCGCTGGAGGGTATCAGTCCTTGAGGCGCGCGCTTCAGGAGCTTTCCCCCGATCAGGTCATCCAGCAGATTAAGGAGAGCGGGCTGCGTGGGCGCGGCGGCGCGGGTGTTCCTGTTGCTGATAAATGGCTGATTGTTCATGACGAAACCGAAGAGCCAAAATATGTCATCTGCAATGCCTATGATGCTGACCTCTCTTCGCGCATCAGCCGCTCTCTCCTTGAGCAGCAGCCACATCAGGTCATAGAGGGCATTGCATTGGCAGCTTATGCTGTTGGCGCCCAGGAAGCCTATCTTTTCACTCGCAGTAGTTATACTGAAGGGATTGCCGCTGTTCAGGAAGCGCTAGGTGAGGCGCTGGAGGCACGTGTGCTTGGGCGCGATGTGCTGGGCAGTGACTTCAGTTGCTCGATCACGCTGGTGGCTGTTGATGTGGGTTTCATGGGCGGCGAAGAGACGACGCTGATGGAGATTATCAAAGGCAAACGTGCTATGCCTCAGCAGCGCCCGCCATATCCAGCGGTCTTTGGTCTTTGGGATAAGCCAACGGTGATTAACAATGTGGAGACCCTCAGCAATGTGCCTCTGATCTTGCATCAGGGGGCTGCTGCTTATCGTCGTGTTGGCACGGAGCGGAGTTCAGGGACGAAACTCTTTACCGTGTATGGATTGGAGGCTGATCCCCAGCCTCGCTTAATTGAGGTTCCGTTGGGTACAACGGTGCGCCAGGCGCTGCGCCATCTAGGTATCGTATTGAATGAGCGAGCAGCTCGAGGCGTCGTGGTTGGTGGTCCAGAGGGTGGTGTGCTTCCGCCCAGCCTTTTTGATACCCCACTAGATTTCGAGCCTATCGAGCAGGCAGGCGCGATCATTGGGTCGGGAACAATTGAGATTTTGCCAGCAGATACGTGTATGGTATCGTGGGCGTTTCAGCGCAGTCACTATCTGGCTGGTGAATCGTGCGGCAAGTGTGTCCCCTGTCGCCTGGGGGTAAAACGCATTGCCGGAACATTGGAAGGGATTATCAGTGGTCTGGGCACGATGGATGATCTGGCCTTGCTGGAAGAGTTTGCGCGCTATGTGCCTGACGGCTCACTCTGCGGCTTTGGCATCCATGCGCCCAATGCCCTCATGACGGCGCTGCGCTACTTTGGCGATGATTTTCGCGTGCATATTCAAGATCAGCGCTGCCCGACGGATACCTGTGTGCCGCTGCGTGTGCATCGGTTTGTCAAGAAGCATGTTCTGTGAGGGATGACACTCTCTGGAGGAATACATGGCTGTACAGATTCGCAAAGACCTTTCCCCTGCGCGGGAGCAACCTTTCGAGCGTAATGAAGTAGGCCAGCCCTCGTTTGCGCTCACCATTGACGGCAAGATCGTGCGCGCGTATGAAGGGCAGACGATCCTGAGTGTGGCTGTCGAGAACGGCATCACCAACATCCCGACGCTCTGCGATGATGAGAAACTGGAGCCTACTTCGGCATGTCGTATGTGCCTGGTAGAGATCGAAGGCGCCGACCGACCATTGCCGTCGTGCAACACACCGGCAGTGCCGGGGATGGTCGTCAAGACGCGATCCGATAAGCTGGTGCATATTCGGCGAACGAATCTGGAGATGATGCTCTCCGATCACAATGCCTATTGCCAACCTCCCTGTCAGATTGGCTGCCCAACCCATATCGATATCCCTGGGTATCTGGAACTCATTGCCAGAGGCGAAAACCGCGAGGCAGCGCGCCTGGTGACGGAAGTGCTGCCGTTCCCGTATATTCTGGGGCTGGTCTGCCCGCATCCGTGCCAGGATGTCTGCCGACGCGGATTGGTGGAAGAAGAGATTGCTATCTGCCGAATGCACGGTTTTGCGGCAGAGCAGGTGATTGAAGACCCGCCCACACCCTGGCCGATGGAGGCCCCAACGGGCAAGCGCGTTGCGGTTGTCGGTGCAGGTCCGGCTGGCCTGACCTGCGCCTATTATCTGGCGCTCAAAGGGCATTCGGTGAAGGTCTTTGATATGATGCCCCAGCCCGGCGGGATGCTGCGCTATGGCATTCCAGAGTATCGGCTCGAAAAGAATATGATGGACAAAGAGCTTGCGAGCGTCTGGAAGCTGGGCGTCGAGTTTCAGGGGAATGTGAAGCTGGGCGAAGATTTCACCATTGATGATCTCTTCGCGCAAGGCTATGATGCGGTCTATCTGGGCATCGGCGTCTGGACGAGTAATGAGCTTGGCCTGGAAGGCGAGAATCTGCCTGGATTTGTGAACGCGATCACCTACCTGCGCGAGAAGACGCTTGGCTTGCCGGTGCCTGTGGATGAGACCAAAGAAGTAGTCGTCATCGGTGGCGGATTTACGGCCTTTGACTGCACGCGCACATCGCTTCGCCTGGGCGCGAAGGTGCATACCGTCTATCGCCGTTCGATCAAAGAAATTGGCGCAACGCCCGAAGAGCGCGAGGACGGCGAGAACGAGGGCACCGATATGATCTTTATGGCGGGCCAGACGCGCATCATTGAAAAAGATGGGCGCGTTGGTGGCATCGAGTTCGTGCGCAATAAGCTGGGCGAGCCTGATGAGAAGGGGCGACGGCGCCCGGTGCCGATCCCTGGCTCGGAGTTCATTATTGAGTGTGATACGATTATTCCGGCCATCGGCCAGGCGTTAGATACTGCGGTCCTCAAGAATGAGCAGGGCATTACCATCACCAAGCGCCGGACTATCGAAACCGATCCGTATAACTTTATGACGGGGCGCAAGGGTGTTTTTGCTGGTGGGGATGCGGTGATCGGTGCTTCAACGGTGATCGAGTGTGTGGCGCAAGGAAAGCTGGCTGCGCGTTCTATCGACGCCTATCTGCGCGGCGAGGATATGGCAGAGGTGTCGCGTCGCATAGAAGCGGAGGAGCGCCATCCTGATTTGATCGACATTGTGCCCTACAAGCCGGTTGAGCCACAGGTGAAGATGCCGATGCTGCCTTATGAGGACCGCAAGCGCAACTTCCGGCTGATCGAGATGGGCTATCTCCAGGAACAGGCGGAGCGCGAGTCAGCGCGCTGCTTGCAATGCGCCTGCCCGGCGGCTGGGCAGTGCGATCTGCAAAAGTACAGTATTGAATATGGCCTGTCGGATAACCGTTTCCATGATGGTGAGGCATATGACTACCACGATTATGAGGTGGATGTCTCGCACAGCTTCATCTTGCGCGACCCTAATAAGTGCATCAACTGTACGCAGTGTGTGCGCGTTTGCCATGATGTGATCGGGCCGAATTGTTATGGCATGTTTGGCAAAGGTTTCGATACGATTGTCTCGACGCCGTTCAATGTCTCGCTGCATGATACCGACTGTGTCTCGTGTGGGGCGTGCGTGCAGGTGTGCCCTACTGGCTCGCTGATGATGGCCGAGCGTGAACTGGTGAAGTATGACTTTGCACTTGATCGCTGCATTTTCTGCGGCGACTGTGTAGAGGTGTGCCCGCATGGTGCCCTGGGCGAGACGCCAAACTTTGAGCTATCGTTCTATAACCGCTTTGGCCCTGGCACCACACTGCATATGGATGATCTGGCGAATGCGCCCAATTATCTGGTGCGGGAGCGTGTGCCACGCAAGCCAGAGGACGGGCCGCTGGGCACAGAACCATTGGTGCGGCCACTTCCGGCCCGCCGTATCCGCGAGTAGCGTAGCAGACACATTGGGCAGCAGGTGAAAAGTCTGAAGGCTTTTCTGCTGCTGCCTGTGTTTTATCGTAGTGATGGTCTTTTTCTGGGCCTGTCTGCGACATTTTTCCTGGCTCGTGCGTTGTTGCTTGCGAAGCGTTCGCGTTTCGGCTATACTGCTAGAGAACTTATGCTTTTACTACCTCTTGTTCAGGAGTAATTCATCTTATGCCTAAAAAGCGATCTGCTCGCCAGCATTCAGGTGCCCAGACCCAGCGACCCCAGCCAAAGAAAAAGGACGTTATGCTGGTTCGTGCCGGTGCTGTTGTCGAGGCAGCGGAGACGGTTGAAGACGAGGGAGAGAAACAGACAACGACGGCGGCGATCAAAACGGAAGGGGCCAAAACCAAGACTTCCAGCGGATCGTCTAAACTGACCACGAAACCAGCCTCGACGCCCGCGCATCGCCCTGAGACCACCACAAAGCCTGGCGCGCAGCTGAGCCGTAATCTAGCAGCAGCGCAGCGTGCCGGTCGGCCTGGTCAACGTGGTTCGCTGCGCGCTGGAAACCGTCTTCCTGTTGGTCGGCAGGCGAATCTGGTCAGTGCCGAACATTATCGCTATGTGCTGAAAGATTTACGCTTAATTGCTATTCTGGCGGCTATCATGTTCTCAGTGATTATCGCGCTCACCTTTGTCATTCCGCATTTCTTTCCTCAATAGGCCATAGAGGTGTGCCATGATTTCTTGTGGGATGCAGGGAAAAGAGAGCGCCCGGCACAAAAAAGTGTGAGGATCAGAGCATTCTATTTCTGGTCCTCACACTTCTCTCTTCAGACGCTCAATTAACGTCTGTGGAGATAACCGCTGGTGATCGGCTCGCCCTGACGATGGGAAGCGGGAATAGTGACGCCAAGAACACGCTCTATTGCCATAGTATGGCAACAGGTGCCCCAATCAGAGAAGAAGCGGCAGGTGCAGTTCCATGTTCCCTCATGGAACGTTGTGGTATAAGAGTCATTCTCGCCACGGAAGGATGCTTCAAAGCGGTTGAATTGGATGCGGTCTGGCTCTTCCGCGTAACGCTTCGCCTTCGCAATTTTGCCGATCATGCTCGAATGCACGGCGGGCACCTCCTTGGTAGACTGGTCGGCTTCTCAAAAACAATGACACCCTTGGATGCCTACTGGCATCCGTAGATGGTAGTCGTGGTTTTGCCGCGCATTGTATCAATGCGCGTTGTCAGAAGTCGCCTCACCCCCTTCCCAGGCAGCTTTCCTCACTATTGCTACTGAAAATCCTGAGACGGGCATCCTAAAAGGAGAGGGCTACATGCCCGCAAGATCCTGTACCTGACTACAGCGAAAGGAGACCACTCTAACTATACAAAAAAAGCACCAGGACAGAAATTCCCTCGTGCTTATCTGCATGTTCTATACCTCCCTGCTGCACATTGCTGGCTAGAGCAGGGTATAGGCAGGCGAGTAGTCTCGGCATCCTCTTGACACCTCTGGAGTAACAGCGCTCCTCCGGTGAAGAGCCATTTCTACATGAATACACCCATTATAACATCATCTATGCTGAAAGTCCAGCATTGCATTGGCGAATTGGCAAAAGGTGAACCTGGCGAGGCTCATTTCAACTTTTATCCAGGTTTGTCCCACGGCGTGTCTTCTTCTGCTAGAGTTCTAAGATCGTTCCTTCGCGGGCAATGATAGTGTCAGGTCCGTAGCTGATAACACCAGTAGTGGGCAAGAGTCGGCGATTGCTCCCTAATCGGTGTGGAATACTTGCCTGGCTCGGCGTGAGTTCGAGTGCCAACAACATCCCGTTATTTGCGTCTATCCGTAAATCCTCGACAGTTCCTACAAGCTGCCCTTTATCGCTGAGGATACGCATCCCTATCAGATCTGTTGCCCTGGGCAGTCTATCCAACCAGGAAGTATCCTGACCGGCCAGCGCACCCGGTTGGAAGGTTACAGCGTCTAAGCCGATTTTTGCTTTTAGTGCGGGAACCAGCGTTGGCCCGCGCAGGATGCCTCCTCTGGTGGCGAAAGCCTGAATCACCTGCCGCTGTTGGTCAAGCAAGATATTATCTACGGTGCCAATATTTTTGCCCTCAGTGATGTCTACTAATGGATGGCCGCGTAGTTGGGAAAATGTGATCCAATTGGTGCGGTCTGGCGTGCTTCCTGGGTAGGCTGACTGACCTGGCTGTGTGGCGGTGCCCCACGCGGATGGTGAAGTCGGTTGGCCTGGAGGCTGGGCTTGTTGGGGCGTGGAGCGATCTGCCGGAATTGCTGGTCGTCCCAACGGCTGAGTTGGTTCCCTCTGCGCGTCACCAGAGGATGATTGGGGTGGTGATTGCATAGCCTGCTCCTTCGTGCAAAGCTGAAGATGAGCAAAGTCGGATCAAGTATTGCAACATGCTGCTCAACCCGGTGCGGCAAGATATATACCGCTGGTATAAGAGATGCTAGCCGTTTTTGTGTTATAGATCACTCTGGCAGCATGAAATAAGCAATGGTTCGGGTGCATCGTATCTGCTATACTAGCCGTCAGCAGGGGAGTGGCTGCCTGAAATTGTGCTTTACCTGGGAAGCTAAAACCTGCACTACCTTGGCGGAAAGTCTCCAGAGGGGGCTTTCTATCTGCTGTGCGAGAGGAGGGAGCGGTCTGAGGATACCGCGAGAGGGTACGTTATGAGAAGACAAACAGACCTACAAACGAAGATGCGTTGGCGCATGTCGTGCCTGGCGGGTATGCTGGCTGTGTTGATGCTCGTTGTGAGTGCCTGTGGAGGGGGCAGTACATCATCATCCCAGGCAACCCAGAAGCCATATCTGCCGCCACTACCCCCGATCTCAGGTTTGCCCGTTGCTGCTTTACAAGGAGAAATTACTGGCCTGTTGTCTCCAGATCAGACATTGCAACTCACAATTGGCTTGAGCATAGATCGCCAGGGGCTTGCTCAAGCTGCTCAGAACATTTATGATAGCTCCTCGCCCAACTACGGTCACTATCTCACTCCACAGCAAATTGCCACGCAGTTTGGTGCGTCCAACGCTGCTATCCAAAAAGTGAGCAATTGGTTAACCGGCCTGGGTTTTCAGATTGTCAGCACCAGCCCGCTGCATACAAGCCTGATTGTTCAGGCGAATGTTTTACAGATAGCCAGGGCTTTTCAAGTGGCTCTTCAGGTGCGTACTTTGAACGGGCGCGTTTTCTTTGGCCCAAGCAATGCGCCAACGCTTCCCTCGGATATTGCTCCACTGATTACCTCCATTACCGGGTTGAGTGATTTTGCACGCATTCTCCATACACCGCCTCACTTCACCAGCAATGCTAGCGCCAGCGCGCCCACAACGGGCCAGCAGCCTGATGTGGGCGATTGCACGCTGTATGGAGTGCTGGGCAATGTGACACGGGATCAACTGGCGCATGCCTATACATTAGATCAGCTCTATAAAAAAGGTTTTCGGGGACAGGGCATGAAGATTGGGGTTATTGAACTGGGTGATCCATATAGCCGGAATGATGTAGCGAACTACGCGGTCTGTAATGGTGTGCAGTTGCATCTGCGCAATATTGCAGTAGATGGTTCTTTGGCACCTGGTTCTGGCGCAGGTGAGGCTGCACTGGATATTGAGATGATCGCAGGACTGGCTCCTGATGCGGAGATTTTGGATTATCAGACGCCAAATCCCGATGAAAAAGGGTTCCTCGATGCCTTAAATCAGGTTGCCGCCGATGATCAGGTGCAGGTGCTGAGCATCAGCTATGGAGCAGGCGAGGATCAATTTGAACCCTCATATCTGGCGCAGCTTGATGATACGCTTGAAGTGCTGGCGGTTGAGGGGATCAGTGTATTTGTGGCAAGTGGCGACTGTGCTGCGTATGTTGATGGAGTCTTTGGTCAGCTTCAAGTGAGCTTTCCAGCGAGTGCGCCCTGGGCAATTGGTGTCGGTGGGACGAGCTTCCAGGGAAACAAGGAGATTGCCTGGTCCGCCTCGCCTCCTGATAGATCACAATGTCAGAATACGTGGGGGACAGGTGGTGGGGTGAGCCAGGTCAAGGCATTTGCTCGTCCCATCTGGCAGACTGGTCTGAACGTCCAGAATAAAAGCTCAAATGGGAACCGTCAGGTACCAGATGTTGCTGCGGCTGCCGATAACATCTCGATCTATTACATGGGGTTCTGGCTGGGGGTAGGCGGAACAAGCGCGGCGGCGCCTATCTGGGCAGCGGGTACGGTGGTAGTCGACCAGGCGTTGCAGAAGCAAGGAAAGACGCTCTTTGGAGGCGTGCCTACTATCTATATGCTTGCCAATTCTGCTGGTAAGTATCACCCCTACCATGATATTACCCAGGGGACTAACTTCGGGTACAATGCCGGGCCTGGTTGGGATTATACGACTGGATGGGGTTCCCCCAGCTTCATCGATATTGCCCACATTCTTGGAGGCGTCTGATCGCCAGGCAGTGAGAGAGGAGATGTAGTTGGCTTTGCGGAAGTGTGGGTGAGACTGCAATGTAAGGGGGGTGAGCGTCGCGCTTTTCAACGTCGACGCTCACCCCCCCTTTTAATGGGTACATGCCCTATTACAGGCAAGAGCAGGCTGCGACACAGCGGCGTTCGCCAGTGAGGCTATCGTAGACCTGTCGAATCTGTGCTGCCACTGCTCGCCAGCTATAGCGCTTGATGGAGGGACGGGCGCCTGCCCGAAATGCTTCTAGTAAAGCTGTGTCGCCGAGCAGTGTATCAATCTGCTCGGCAAAGAGGCCCGCGCAGCGCCAGGGGATAAGAAATCCATTCTTGCCATCCTGGATAATATATTGCAGACCTCCCACCTTGGTGGCGATAACTGGTGTGCCACAGGCAAGAGCTTCTACTGCAACCAGCCCGAAGCTCTCATAGTACGACGGTACGACCATGACATCAGCCGCGCTGTAGAAACGTGGTAATTCTTGTTGTGGCACTGCCCCAACGAAGCGAACTTCTTCTGCCAGTCCATGTCCCTCGGCCACACGCTTCAGCCGTTCCAGTTCTGGGTCATGTTCCAGATTGCCGCCGACCATAACAACCGTTGCAGGATGCTCCAATAAGCTTGCTGCCTGAATGAGCAACTCGCCCCCCTTTAAGGGATCAGATCGCCCGACAAACAGGAGGACGGGTTTGCCATTTAACCCCAGGGAATTTCTGGCTTCCTGGCGGTCCAGGGGCTTGAAGTGCTGCAAATCTACTCCGCAGGGCACAACCGTCATACGCTGTGGCGAGATGCCATAGATGCGCTCGATCTGGTCACGCTCATGAGGGGTGGCAACGGCTATCCGGTCGACACTGGCGATGATCCGTCCCTCGTATTCGAGTCGCAGCGGCGATTCTTCTTCATGTGGGCGCGCTTGCTGTTTCAGGCGCGCGAGCGTATGGAACATCGTCAGATGGGGAACGTCCCAGGCTTCCGCCAGGCGCATTCCGGCCCATCCAGAGAGCCAGTAATGGCTGTGGATCATGTCATATCCGCGCGGCTCATGTTCGGTGAACTGCTGCACCCGGCGCACAAATTCTGGAACATGTTGGAAGAGGTCATTTTTATGCAGGCTGGCGATGGGGCCAGCTTTGATATGGACCACACGAACGTGTTCGCCGAGGGGGAGAATGCGGGGGGTAGTGGGATCAGTCCAGCGGGTAAAAATATCTACGATTAAACCATGTTTCCCCAGTTCGCGGGCCAGTTCCCGCACGTAGACGTTCATGCCTCCGGCTTCCGGGTTCTTGCCAAGGGGGGCCAGCGGCGAGGTATGCAGGCTGAGCATCGCAACTCTAAAACACATAGCGCACCTCGCTTTGCCGATTGGCACGCCGGGCTAGGGCGCAGATGCGCGGCCAACGACCCTCGCTTTCTGCCAGAGCGCGCGGAGATTTGGTCGGTGCGGCATTGGCACTGCATGTTATGCTCACTAGTTTTCCTTCCTTACCAGCACATTCAACAATACCTTCATAAATTACTGGTGTCCGTCAACACTTCACTCTCTGTAGTATTGTACCATAGCCGATGAGAGCGGTTATGCACTGGAGTGATTGCCAGTGCTGGCGCGCTCAGAATGAGTTCGGTGATACTGTGTTTGGGCGTTGGTGTTCTGGCGTTCTGTTGTAGCTGCCTGGTCCTTTGCCATCTGGTTGATGTCCGTAGTGCGGACCACTTTTACTTTGGTAATACGGCGGCCCCTGGTTGAGAGGACCGTCAGAGTAAGGTTCTCATAAGTGACGACATCCCCCACACTGGGTACTTTATCGAGCTGTGTGTAGACGAAGCCACCGAGCGTGTCATAATCCTGGTCGGTAAGTTTCGTATCTAACAGTTCGTTGAAATCTTCAATGCTGATTTTGGCGTCAATGATGTATTCATTGTCAGAGATTTGCTCATAGAGTAACTCTTCTTTGTCGTATTCATCCTGAATATCACCAATGATCTCTTCCACCAAATCTTCGATTGTTACCAACCCGGCGACTGAGCCATACTCATCAACGACAATTGCCATGTGAATGCGTTGGTGTTGAAGCTCATGCAGGAGATCATCGAGCTTCTTGGATTCTGGGACAAAATAGGCGCGACGCACGAAATCGCGGACTTTTGCCTGAAGGTTGCCCTGACGTAAGTGGTGCAAGAGGTCTTTGGCATAAAGTACCCCGATGATATTGTCGATGGTGTCCTCATAGACGGGGATACGCGATTGTCCGCCCTGCATAATGAGGTTCACCGCGTCTTCCAGCGAATCCTCACCCTCCAGTGTGACCATATCGATGCGAGGGACCATGATCTCGCGCACCGGGCGGTCTCCCAACTCGAAGATGCTGTGGATCATCTCCCGCTCTTCTTCCTCGATGACCCCTTCCTCACCACCTACTGCCACCAGCATGCGCAGTTCCTCTTCAGTCACGAATGGTCCGTGCCGTCGAACCTGCCCACCAAAGAGGCGCACGAGGAAGGAGGTGATTTTGCTGAGCAACCAGATGACAGGGGTTAAAAACCAGACCGCGCCGCGCACCGGATTCACCAGCACGCGCGCCCAGCGCTCTGGATTTTGCACTGCCGCTGTTTTCGGCGTGATCTCACAGAAGATAAGGACAATGAAGGCAATCAGGAGCGTGGAGACAAGGTCTCCCCAGGTCTCAGAGATCGAAATCGCCAGCAGGGTTGCCAGCGTGGACGCGACGATCACAGCCACATTGTTGACTACCAGGATCGTTGTCAGGAACTTGTTGGGTTCGGTAAACAAGTGCTCAATCCGCCTGGCAGCCTTATCGCCTTCTTCAACCAGATTCTTAATTTTGATACGACTTACCGAGGTCAGGGCGGTTTCGGCTGCTGATGTGAATGCCGACAGGATGAGCGCGATGATGATGCCGACAATCTGGAGCCAGGTGATGGCAGGCAGTCCTGAAGGAGCATTGCTCGCCTGGGGAGTGGCAGCAAGCGCGGCGAAAGCTGCTGAGCTATGATGAAGGCTGATAGGGTTATGAGTAATGAACCAGATATATATTGAACTTGACCAACCAGTGCTGTCCATAAAAATGGCTTACTCCTCTCCCTGCACGCGATCCTGCGTGTTGAGGGGAGCCGATGGCGCAGGTTCGCCGGATTCAGATGACGCCTGCGGATCGCTGTGTTTGCCGTGCATATCAGATTGCTCGCGTTCTTCGGGCGCTGGCACGGCATTGGGAGTCGAGCCGATATCTCCTTCCTTTTCGTTTCTGTTTGTGATGTGGCGGATGACACGGGCAGGCATACCAACCACCAGAACCCCCGGCGGAACATCGTGATTAACGACTGCCCCTGCGCCAGTTGCGGCGCCACGCCCCATGCGTACTGGCGCCACAAAGAGGGTATCAGAGCCAATGAACGCCTCATCTTCGATGAAGGTCTGCTTTTTGATGGGTGTGCCATCGTAGTTGCAGGTAATCGTGCCTGCGGCGATGTTGACGTTCTCTCCCACAGTGGCATCGCCCATGTAGCTGAAATGGTGCATCTGCGTGCCTGGGCCGATGTATGATTTCTTGACCTCAGCATAGTTGCCCAGTTCGACGCCGCTGGCAAGATGTGCGCCCGGTCGGAGGTGGCTCATTGGGCCTACATGAACATTGGCTTCCAGTTTTGCCTCTTCTACCCATGAGCCGATAACGACGCAGTTATCGGCAATGCTGCTTTCGTTGATAACGCTGTGTGGGCCGATGACACACTCGCTGCCAATAACTGTATGCCCGCTGATGGTCGTGAACGGGTGAATCACCGTGTCTTGCCCAATTTGAACGCCCGCATCGATGAATGTGCTGGCTGGGTCGGTAATGGTAACGCCGCTGAGCATCAGGCGCTTCAGGATGCGACGGCGAATCAGCGCCTCTGCCTGAGCAAGCTGCACCCGATCATTCACGCCCATCACTTCATCAAGCGATGCGCTTACTGTGGGGATCGTGTAGCCTTGTTTGGCTGCTATCTCAACCAGGTCAACCAGGTAATATTCGCCACTGACGGGGTTGCACTGCACCTGCGCGAGATGTTCCCAGAGCCAGCCAGCATGGATGCAATAGAGAGAGGAGTTGATCTCGGTGATCGCGCGCTGCCTGGCGGTTGCATTCTTCTCTTCAACGATTGTGTAGACGTGGCCCTGTTCATTACGCACCACGCGCCCATAGCCAGTGGGGTCTGGGGCATGAGCGGTGATGAAGGCAAGTGGGCTGGCGCTCTGCTGTGCGGCTGTGAGCAGTGATTTCAAGGTTTGTGTAGTCAGCAGGGGAGCATCACCTGTCACGATCAGGATATGCGAAGGAGGTGGTGTAAGAGCTGTAAGAATTGATTGTGCTGCCATTACCGCATCGGCGGTGCCAAGCTGCTCTGCCTGTGTAGCAAAGCGGCAGCGCCCGGCAAAAGCCGTGCGAATCGGTTCAGCATCCTGACTGACCACCACAACAATGGGGAGCGGGTCATCGGATGGTTCATCAGGTTCAGAAACTTCCGAGCCTGATGTCAATCCCTCCAGGGCGGTCAATACATGTTCCAGCAGAGGACGACCGGCCAGGGGATGAAGCACTTTCGGCAGCCGAGAGCGCATGCGCGTGCCCTTCCCGGCTGCCAGCACCAGGGCAGCAAGTCCTCTCATGATCGCAATCGCGCCTCTCAGGAATAGCTCAGGAAATAAGAGTGGGCTGGGGTGCCAGGATTCGAACCTGGGATCGCGGATCCAAAGTCCGCTGCCTTACCGCTTGGCCACACCCCAGTGTAAGCGCTCGTTGAAAACAGGCTTATGCCAATTAGACTCCCACAACATTTGTATTCAGCGCTCTGGTTGTATAGTGTAGCACGTCAGCACCCCTCTTGTCAACAAAAACGTTGCCAGTTTGCCAAGATTTTTAATACCGGCTGCCAGATGAGGGTTGCGTCAGCGCTCCTGGTTCTCATATACTAAAGCAGGAAGCAGCGGTATCTGATTTGGTACAGAGTTGCTTCCTGCACTGATAAGCATGGATAGGAGCCGGAGTACAAGGAATCAATTCATGGGCCTGGAGCAACGACCTGCGCTTGAAGCACCATCTTTCCAAGAAGATTGTCCATTTTGTGCCCGCCAACAGCTTCATCATATCCTGACCGAGAGTCAGTCATTCTTTCTGCTCAGCGATCACGCGCCCTTAATTGAAGGCCATATCTTGCTGGTCCCCAAGCCGCACTATAGCTGCTATGGCGCGGTTGGTTTGGAGTTGGAGGAAGAATTCCTCCAGATGAAGGCTCAAGCGACAGAGTTTTTGAGCCAGGTATATCGCCCGCCTGTCTTTTGGGAACATGGTGTTTTTCGCCAAACCGTTCATCACGCGCACCTGCATTGCTTCCCGTTTGGGCCACTTCAGATTGACCTGGCGATGTTTCATCCGCATCCAGTGAGCAATCTTGCCGGGATTCGTGAATGGTATCAGCAGCAGGGCCAGTATTTTTATTTCGAGCAGCAAGCTGGCGCAGGTCAACTGTTTGCGCCCGAAGAGATGCGTTATTTTTCGGTGCTTGGGGCGCTGCGCAAAGAAGCGCAACCTCACGGTGCCTGGCATCCGCCTGAAGAGCGTCGGCTAAATGGTCGGTCAAAGATTGAGTCGCTGGTTCAAAAGTGGCAGGAATTTCATCAGAAACACTAATGTGAGTCGCGGCGTTCCATGCCATCATCATGAGGAACGCCATCCATACAAAGAGGAGATAGTGAATGGCGATAACAATCAAGCGCGTAGGCGTCGTTGGCTGCGGTTTGATGGGCAGTGGCATTGCGCAGGTATGCGCACAGTCAGGGTACGAGGTTATTGTCCATGAGGTCAATCAGCAACTGCTTGATAAAGGGTTGGAGCGGATTCATGGCGCCTGGGAAATGCTGATGGGAAAGCAGAAGCTCAGCGAAAGTCAGGCACAGGAGGCACGCAGTCGGCTGCGTGGGACACTGAATCTGGAAGACTTCCACGATTGCGATCTGGTGATTGAGGCGATCATTGAGAATATGGATGAGAAACGCAAACTCTTCCCTCAGCTTGATCGTATTCTGCGGCCAGAGGCTCTGATTGCTTCTAATACCTCGTCGCTTACGATTATCGAGATGGCGGCTGTGACCAATCGACAGGAGAAGATTGCTGGCCTGCATTTTTTTAATCCGGCGCCAGTGATGAAGCTGGTGGAAGTGGTGCGCACAATTGCCACCAGCGACGAGACGGTTGAGACACTGAAAAGCTTTGCGCGCTCGCTTGGTAAGACGCCGATTGTTGCCAAAGACCGCGCAGGCTTTATCGTAAATTTCTTGCTGATCCCGTATATGCTCGCAGCGGTGCGCATGTATGAGCAGGGGTTTGCAACGATGGAAGATATTGACACCGGCATGAAGCTGGGCTGTGGCTATCCTATGGGGCCGTTTGAACTGCTTGATTATGTTGGGCTGGATACGACCCTGTATGCTGCTCAGGCTATCTACGATGAATTTAAAGACCCAATTTACGCGCCGCCACCGCTGCTCAAGCGGATGGTCCTGGCCGGGCGCTATGGCAAGAAGAATGGCAAGGGTTTTTATAATATGGGGCAGTAAAATTTGCAAGCGCTTGTGCTACCTATGTAGAAGCTCCAACGCTTGCCATTCTCATCTGTCCTTTTGGACAGAGATACCTCTGTTCGTAAGGACGAAGAAGCCTCTCTATGCGGTGTGCTACCCTTTTCATCAAGGGGAAGCGCTTTCTCTAGAGAGGTTTTTTAGGAAAAGCGAGAGAACGAGAGGATGCTTCTTATGACCTATCATGCGTTCACTCATATAGCTCTCACGATTGCCCCTCTGCGGCAGGCTGAGGAATTCTACCGGGCGTTATTTGCATTAGATGTTGCTTTCCGCGAAACCGAGATCGCAGATAGTTGGTACACCCTGCCCTCAAATGCCGGTTGGGATGATGCTGAAGCTGCTGGTGTTCATATTGGGCTATGTGCTTTGTATCGAGACGCTTTTACCCTTGCTCTGGAGGATGGTTTAAGCAGTGGCAGTGGGAGGCTCTCACATATTGGGTTACAAGTTGATGCGCAGGAACTGGAGCGCCTGCGCACATTGGCACCCACTCTGGGGTGTAAGATTGCCCAAGACCGCCCTCCTAACCTTCTGGTCTTCGATGACCCCTATGATGTACGGTGGGAAGTGACCACTAGCGCATACGACGATCCGCGCCGTTTAAGCACTGGGGCAAGAACAGGGCGCTGGCTGAACATCGGTCAGCAGGAATGAGCAACGAGCGAGAACAGAGGTCTGGCTCTGCCGAAAGATGATGAGTTTTCGGATGTAGCTGTGAAGCTGTTGGCAGCGCTTCTTTGTTATGTGCCTGCTTGGCTATCTGCCATGACAGACCTTATATTTTTTGCCGCTGCCGCAGTAGCAGGGATCGTTGCGACCAATATGGCGTGGGTCTCCCTGCGGCGCGTTAGCTCTGGGAGCAGACCTGGGAGTGTGTTTCTGTACTGCCGGTTGCTCGCGTGCCCCTACGGCTGCTGGCTGCTGCTTGGGCTTGGGCTGCAATCCCTGGACGCGGGCCGATGATGGCGTGGGAGCCTGTCCCTTGTGCCCGTTGGTCCCTTGCGCACTCTTATGCCCGTTGGTATTCTGGCTTGCTTTCCCATGTCCATTTGTGGAGGGTGCCGGAAGGAGTCTGGACGCGCGGGCGCCAGCCACGCTATCTGACTTTGCCTGGCGACTGGCCTGAGCGATTTGCTCCAGATTTGTGCGCATATTGCGCGGCATCGCTCTGGGCCTGGGCTGCTCTTCAATCCGCCGTGTGATTTGCACGCGCATCATCTGGTCGGCGATGTCGTGCTGGATGGCGATTTTGAGGTCTTCAAACATCTGGAAGGCTTCGCGCTTGAACTCCACTTTGGGATCGCGCTGCCCTACGCCACGCAAGCCAATACCAGTACGCAGCACATCAAGCGCGTCGATATGGTCCATCCAGAGGCGGTCGATCACTTGCAGCACGATCTGCCGCTCGACCGAGCGCATAATCTCGTCGCCTTTAGTCGCGCCATCCTCGGCGAATTCCTGACGAACCTTTTCCTCTTTGGCCTCATATGCCTGCTGCCCCAACTCAATGAGGTTATCAATTAACTCCTGGCGCTTGAGCGTGTTGATGTTATCTGGGAAAATGTCATCAGGCACCTCAAACCAGGGCTTGAAGGTCTGGATTAAACCATCCAGGTCCCAGTTTTCGGGAGGATTGGTCTGGGTGTGCAGCTCTGTCTGGCGCTTGATCTCGGCTTCGATCATGCCCATCACAGTGGAGCGCAGATTCTCTTGTTCCAGTACCTTGCGCCGGTCGGCGTAGATGACCTCACGCTGTTTGGCGATGACATCGTCATACTCCACGACATCTTTACGGATGTCGAAGTTGAAGCCTTCTACTTTGGTCTGCGCCTGCTCGATGAATTTGCTTGCCAGGCTGCTCTCGATGGGCATGCTATCGTCCATCCCCACCATATCCATGAAGCGCGAGACGCGATCAGTGCCAAAGCGGCGCATGAGTTCATCTTGCAGCGAAAGGTAGAAGCGCGAGGAGCCGGGATCACCCTGGCGGCCAGCACGGCCACGCAACTGGTTATCAATGCGCCGCGCCTCGTGGCGTTCGGTGCCGATAATATGGAGGCCGCGCAAGGACAGTTCTCGCTCGTACTGCTCGGCCCGGCGCTGGTCGGCCTCTTTGGCAACGGATTTACGCTGCTCTGCGGTAGCTGTCTCCGGGTCGATTTCTTTTTCGCGCAGCACCTCATCTTCCCAGTGACGCAGGTATCTGGCGTAGCGCTTTTTGGCGTCGGCTTCGGCTTTCTGGCGCTGCTCGCTGGTGGCCTTTTCGGGATCGATCTTGCGCTCGGCATAAATGTCTTGCAGATGCTGCTCGACAGTCTGGCAGGCGCGGAGTTGTTCCACACGCAGCACACGCTTACGATCTTCTTCGCAGCGCTTTTGTGCTTCGGCCAGGGCCTCGGCACGGTCTTCCTCGGTTGCTATATCGAGATCGATATCCCACTCGCGCAGGATGGCGTCTACAAATTCAGCGGGATTCCCCCCCAGGAGGATGTCGGTGCCGCGACCAGCCATATTGGTAGCAATGGTCACAGCGCCGCTGCGCCCGGCATTAGCAACAACATGGGCTTCTTTTTCATGGAACTTTGCGTTGAGAACGTTGTGTTCGATGCCCTGGCGGTTCAGCTTCTCAGAAAGATATTCGGAGAGTTCAACAGAAGTTGTGCCTACCAGTATTGGCTGCCCGGCTTCGTGGCGCTCCTTAATTTCTGCCACGACGGCATCAAATTTGCCCTCCTCAGTCTTGTAGATCAGGTCGGGCAAATCATTGCGGATCATTGGTTTGTGCGTGGGGATGACTACCACGTCGAGCTTATAAATCTTGTTAAACTCTTCGGCTTCGGTCAGGGCCGTACCGGTCATGCCTGCGAGCTTTTTGTACAGGCGGAAATAATTCTGGAAAGTGATGGTGGCGACGGTGCGCGTCTCGTTTTGCACCTTCACATTTTCTTTGGCTTCAATGGCCTGATGGAGACCTTCATTATAGCGCCGACCAATCATCAGACGACCTGTGAACTCATCAACGATAATTACCTCGCCATCTCTGACGATATAGTCTTTATCTTTCTTAAAAAGTGCATGGGCTTTCAGGGCGTTGTCCAGATAACGGGTCAGAGTCATATCAGCATAGATATTTTTAACGCCAAGCATGCGCTCGATTTTTTCAATACCTGAGTCAAGGATTGCTACTGTCCGCGACTTGAGATCAACTACATAATCCTCCTCGGCCTTCAGGCGTGGAACCAATCTGGCGAACCTGGCATACATCTCTGCCGATTCTTCTGCCTGGCCGGAGATAATCAGGGGAGTACGTGCCTCGTCAATGAGGATGTTATCTACCTCGTCCACGATGGCGTAGTTGAGGGGACGCTGGACGCAATAGGCGAGCGCAGGCGACATGTTATCGCGCAGGTAATCGAAGCCAAATTCGTTATTGGTGCCATAGGTGATGTCAGCCTGATAGGCAGCACGGCGTTCTGGCCCTTGGGGATTCTGAGTTGTCAAGATTACATCTACGGTCAGCCCCAGGAACTCGTGGATGCGGCCCATCCATTCGCGGTCACGCCTGGCAAGGTAATCGTTGACGGTGACAACATGGACGCCACGACCAGGCAGGGCGTTTAGATATGACGGCAAGGTAGCGACCAGGGTTTTGCCTTCGCCGGTGCGCATTTCGGCGATCTTACCTTGATGGAGTACGATGCCACCAATCATCTGTACATCGTAGTGACGCAGGCCAATGGTTCGCCTGCTCGCTTCGCGCACAACGGCAAACGCTTCCGGCAAAATCTCATCGAGTACCTCGGCGGTCTCTTTAGCGCGTTCCTCATCGTTTTCAGCGTCTTCTATGGCAGCATCGATCAGTTGGCGAAACTCAGCGGTCTTGCCACGCAAATCCTCGTCGCTGAGCTTTTCCATTTCCGGTTCCAGGTCGTTGATGCGTGCGACGATAGGCCGGATTTTCTTCAACTCGCGCTCGTTTGGATCACCCATGATCTTTGTGATAATGCTCATTGGTGGCAATCACCCCTTTATGTGGCGCAGCAGCGCGACGATTTTGCGTTTCGCTCGTTGTTTGATTATAGGGGGTATAGCTGCGCCGCTGATAAGCTATGGCACAGGAGTCTCAAGCCTCTTCTTCCCGCTCACGATCTAACGACGAATCAGGATAGGCGATTGTCGCAGCCAATTCCCAACCATTCTTTGTCATTATAACACACAGGGGGATTTGGGCAGGTTGAATGGTTCGGGCGTGTGGGAAAAAGCGGCCAGGGGGACTGGCTTTTTACGGGCCGCTGCGCTATACTAAGCGGGCGAAGGGGATCCTCAAGAAAGCCACTGTTAAAAATTATTCTAGATATTGTGGTGGTTCGGCTGGCGGGGACGCTTGACCGATAGAAGGAATTTTGGAGGTTGTCATGATAAGGCAGGCTTGTAGAAGAATCGCGCGAATTTTCGGCGGCCAGGGTGGGGTCCGCAATCTTGCAGTCATCTTTATTATTGCCGCCGCTTTGCTCCTTTCGTGTTGTCTCCTTCTGGTTGCGGTGGCGAATGGGAATACACCAGGCCGTGTTGCTGCCAATGAGACGGCCACGATAGTCGCCCAGATTGGGACGGAGACTCCTGGCCCCTCACCGACAAATACGCCAGAAACAGCGACCGATACCCCGGTAGTGGTGCCGCCGACAAATACACCAGAAGGGCCGACGAACACGCCAACCGGGCCAACGAATACCCCTGTGCCGCCGACTCACACGCCCTCATCGCCGACGAATACTCCAACAGCCCCAACAAATACGCCAGTACCACCGACGAACACCCCTGTGCCGCCGACGAATACGCCAGCGCCGCCGACTCAGGCACCATCTGGGGGGTCTCCAACGCCCGTTGCTACCTGCCCGTCAGGGACACCTGTTGGCAGCGTTCCGTGCGGTGGGCCACCAACCGGCGGCGGCCCAGGCAGCGGTCCGCAGAGCGGGGTGCAGAGCGGTGGGATGCTGGCTCTGGCGTTGGTTGGGATGCTCTCGCTGGTGCTAGTTGCTGGTGGCCTGGCAGCGGCCCTGCGCATCCGGCGCGTGCGGGGCCGGTAATATAGCATTTGCTTGAAATAGCTTTCCTGCCAGGTGCTCTGGGGTGGAGGCCGACATGCAGAAAGAGCGATGTATCTCTGCGTCGCTCTTTCTGTGATGTTCTTTCCCTCGTTCTTAACAGTTTATCGGGTCCAGAAGCCCTGCGGGTCACATTCGCGGATAATCCGCAGTTCATCGGAAGTGGGCGCAGGGGTGGGTGCAAGCTCTGGCGAGAGGCGCAGTGCCCAGCCGGTATTTTCCTGGACTTCAGTGACACTGGTGAAGGGATGATAGGAACGCAGGAATGCTTCGCCGGTGGTGGGGTCAAAGCCTAGCACTCCCAGCGTTGTGATGATGGCGCTTGGTCCACCGCGCGGCAGGCCAACACGTTGCCGCCAGTTGCCCCCCTCGCCATAGCCAGCGCTGGTAATAAAGTCGACACGCTCGCGGAAGCGATGCTTATCGTGCGCGAGAATGATAGCCAACCTTCCAGCAAGCGAGGCAATATCTGCGCCGCCGCCGCTGCCAGGGAGCTTAACCGCTGGCTGGTTCCAATCGCCAATGCGCGACGTGTTCAAATTGCCAAAGCGATCTATCTCGGCACCCCCGATAAACCCCAGATCGGCTCGCCCCTGTGCCAGCAGTCCCATCACATTGAGCATGCGTGTGGCCCACTGAGCGCCCAGAATGTTGGGGCCATCGCTCATGGTATAGAGGAGTTCGGATGAAGGCGTATCGCGCACTAATCCATTTTCAAATAAGCCGATGGCATGGGGCGCGTGAGTGCGTTTCGCCAGAGCAAAAGCCAGGAGCGGCAGGCGCATCCCGACGAACACCACTTCCCCATCATGAATCTCGCGCGCGGCGCAGACAACCATCAATTCCTGGGGGGTATAGTCAGACATATCAGGTATCTCTCATTCGTCACTTAATAGCCGTAGTCAACTGGTGCAGCATAGTGGTGTTCTTTTATTGACAGCGCTTTCCAACGCTCTGCACCCAGATGTGCTAGATACTCCTGGCGGTTGGCGACGCCTGTTACCCATTCGGCCAGCCATGCGTGAAAGCCCTCTACGCTGCGCGTCTGTGCATGATAGGTCCGAAAGGCGCTATGATCCCGGTTATAGTAGCCTTGTACGGGAGATGGATGCGCGCCTCCAGGTTCGTGGACGACTGCCAGCACCTTAAAAGCGGGTGCCAGAATGCGGTTGGGATCACTGAGCAAGATTTCGCGTGAAGCGATCTCTTCGGCAACGATAATGATGCCTTGAGCCGCCATCGCCGCTTCCTCACAAATGCCCAGCCCGCCCCAGGCATGTGCGTTTCCATCCTTATCAGCGCGCTGGACATGCAAGATAGTGACATCTGGCTTGATCGCCGGGACGAGCAAAAGCGGCTCGCCTGTCCAGGGGTCGGTTCCCCGCCGGAAGGTCGGATTCTGGCGCGGTATATCGCTGCCCAGGAGTGATTTGGTAGGCAGATACGAGACTCCCAGCCCAGCCCCCAGCAGGCTGAGCGCCATGCTGAAATTGCTATGTTCTTCTATGAGCAGGGGATGTGGGATACCCTGTTCAGTGGCGCGCCGGTAGTTGTGCGCCAGCCCTTCGCTGACGTTGCCCACCCACGCAGCTCGCACTTTGCGCACGCATCCTGCGCCAATGAGCTGATCGAAGAGCATATCGGAGATGGGGCCAATCAGGGTCAGGTCGCGGCGCTGCTGGCGAATGAGTTCATGCCCGGCGGCAAAAGGGATGAGCGCCTCCAGCGCCAGCCCCAGCGCTACCGATGCTCCATCGGGCACAAAGCGCTCGATAGCCTCGCGCATGGACATCAATTTACTATCAGACATTGGTTCCCCCAGCGCTATGATCCAGGCGCAGACTGCGATTCAGGTATGTGTCGGTTATCCTGCCAGACGGGAGATCGTTTTTCCAGAAAAGCATGCAATCCCTCCAGGGCATCAGGTGTTGCCATCAATTCGCGCAAGTAGAGTGCGCCGATTGCGTCTAGCGCCTTGTCCGGTTCTTTTGACTGCGAGAGACCCAGGAGGAAGGCGCGTTTTGTCAGGGAAAGCGCGACAGCGCTTTTATCCAGCAAGAGTGCCAGGATGCGCTCTGTCTGCGTGGCAAGCTGTCCAGGCGGAGCCAACCAGTTCACTATGCCCTGACGATATGCCTGATGGGCGCTGACACGCTCTAGTATGGCCCCTGCTGTGCCCAGGTGCATAGGCACCGCGCGATACGCGAGACCTGTTGTGCCTTCACGTATAAAGATGGCCTGCTCGGAGGCCAGCAGCAGGTCACATGTCGCCAGTAAAATACAGCCTGGTGGTGGAATAATCCCAGCCGCAACTCCCAGGATTGGCGCGTTTACCCGATTCAAGGAAGCCAGTACCCGCTCCTGGGCCACGTTGAGTGCGCGCTCGCGCACTCGTCCCTGGCGCCCCTCCAGCAATCCTTTGCCTCCAGCGCTCTCAGTATTGGGGGGGCTGATGCTGTTGGCGCAAGCGGTCAGGTCCAGCACCAGCGCTTTGAGCGTAGCTGGCGGATTCCACGTTTCCAGGAGATGTGCCAGTTCAGCCAGCGTTGCTGCATCCAGCGGTGGGCTGATGCTCAGTCGGGCAACGCTCGCTTCTTCCACAAGGCGGGCGCGATGGGTGGTTGTGGCTGCTGGTATCGGCGGCGTGTCAGAGGGAGGTGTTGTGGTTCCCGATGGTGTCGTCATTGCGCGTGCTGCTCCATTCTTATGTCCCGTAATACAGCCTGGTGAGCAGTGCGCCACCTGGCATCCATTGTTCAATGATGCCGCAAGAAGTGTAGCCCAGCATTTCGTAGAGATGCTGCCCTTCTGGTGTGGCGGTCAATACTGCCAAGCGGGCGCCCTGGTCGCGTGCTTCTTGCAGTGCCTGAATAATCATGCGCCCTGCGATGCCCTGTCGGCGGTACTTGCGCAAGGTAGCGACGTGATACAGCCCGGCAACATCTCCATCTGGGAGGAGCGCCATCGCAGCAGTGGCCTGGCCGTCTAATTCGGCCAGATAGACGCGAAAACAGGGGTTGTCAACGCACCAGCGCGCCATAGGGCTGCGCGGAACATCAAAGACAGTGCAGATCACGTCGAGAGCGCGCCAGCGCCCCTCCTCGTCTTCTGGGGAGATGCGGCGTATGGTAACACGGGGATGTAGATGGATACGATCTGGCGGTTGCCAGCCATCGAGGGGCAGGGCCATTGCGGTCGCGTTGCCCCAAGGGTACATACCCAACCGCCGCAGTTCACCTGCGAGGCCGGGAGGGTTGCCATGCGGCGTGAGCCACCATTGAAACGGCAAGTGGTATTTGCGGTAGGGCGCAATTGCCCGCTCTACTGTCTGGGCATTAACCGGGCCAGCAGGTTGAAAGCGCAAAATATTATTCAACAGCAGGTCTGGCCCGTCGGGTGTGATGATGCGCACCCATTCGGCGGTTTTTTCCACCAGGGAGCGCGGCGGCGTAGGGATCGCTCCAAGGGCCATCCAGGCCGCGCACCAGTTCGCTTCGACAGCATCAAGCTGCTGCATCTGATCGATCATCGCTTGTCCACACGCAAGGCTTGCTGTGCCTCAATCGCTTGAAGCACCTAACCTGCGCTTTGCCAGTTCCTCCAGGCGAATATGTTTGACAGCTTGCTCGTTATCTCTCTGCTCTCAATTGGGCTGATCCTTAGCCCTGCTCGCGCAGTTTGTAGCGCTGAATCTTGCCAGTCGCTGTTTTAGGGAGTTCTGCAACGCACTCAATCCAACGTGGATACTTGAATGCGGCCAGGCGATCTTTGACAAATGCTTTCAACTCGTCAACCAAGGTATCGCTTGCTATTTGCCCTTGCTGGAGGACGACATAGGCTTTAGGCTTAATAAGGCCATCAGCATCTGCCTGTCCCACAACAGCCGCCTCCAACACTGCCGGGTGCATGATTAGGGCTGATTCCACCTCTACAGGTGAGACCCATTGGCCTCCGACCTTTAGCATATCATCTGACCGGCCACAATACCAGAAAAACCCTTCTGCATCCTGATAGTATTTATCGCCGGTATGAATCCATTCCCCCTGGATCGTCTGCTTGGTCTTCTCATGCTTATTCCAGTAGAACGCGCAGGTACTCTCACCTTTAATCAAGAGGTTGCCGATCTCGCCCTGGGGCACGGTTTGCCCTTGCTCATCGACGATCCTTGCTTCGTAGCCGGGCACCAGCTTGCCAGAGCTGCCTGGCCGTACTTCGCCCTGACGGTTGGAGATGAAGATGTGGCAAATCTCGGTACTGCCGATGCCATCAAGAATCTCGACGCCAAAGCGCTCTTTCCAGCGTCGATAGAGTTCGGCGGGGAGGGGTTCACCTGCCGAGACACACACGCGCAGCGATGAACAATCAAAGCGCTTCTCTGCGTCGGGGATCGCCAGCATCGAGGCGTATTGGGTTGGCACTGCATAGAAGATGGTTGGGTGGTAACGGTCAATGACTTTGAAAAGGTCTTCGCCAACGGGTCGGCCTGCATAATAAACGGCAGCCGCCCCTTCGGCAAAGGGGAAGTACAGGTTGTTGCCCAACCCATAGGCAAAGTAGAGCTTGGCTGCTGAGAAGGTTATGTCATCCTGCGTCATCTGCAAGAAGGGCCGCGCATACAGTTCTGTGCAGACGAGCATATCGTGCTGAAGATGGACACACCCTTTGGGAAAGCCAGTGCTGCCGGAGCTATAGAGCCAGAACGCTGCATCATCTTTGCTGGTGGGTGCAGGGGAGAGCGCGTCAGAGGCGCCAGCGATCCATTCGTCGAAATCCAGCAGATTTGCCTGCTCGTCGCTCGGATTCAATGTGTTGCGCCCGATCACTACAACCTGGCGCACGTAGCGCAATTGGGAGCGGATTCCGGCGATCTGCGGCCAGAGCGCGGCGTGAATGAGCAGCACTTTGGCCCGGCTGTCATTGAGGATATACACGTAATCAGCCGGGCGCAGAGAAGTGTTGATGGGAATGGGAACAGCGCCAAGTTTGATGGCTCCCCAAAATGCGCTGGCAAGCTGCGGTGAGTCGAGCAGCAACAGCGCGACACGCTGTTCCATCTCTATGCCCATCCCGTGCAGGGCGTTGCCAATGCGGTTTGCCAATGCCTGGACCTGTCGATACGTCCAACGTTCATCTTCACAGTAGATAGCAATGCGCTCGCCGCGCCCTTCTTCGATGTTGCGATCCAGAAAGGTAGAAGCGGCATTATACACATCTGGTAGAACGACCTGCGGGATGGTAGTAGTAGCCATCTCTAGACCTCCTCGATGAGACCGGACGACATGGGGGACCGATAAGAGTATAGCCAGTCGGACGGCAAGGGTCAAGAGGGACAGGGTGGGCCATTCATATGCTACGATACCGCTGAAGGGAGGCATATGCACACAGCGAAAAAAGAACGCCTTGATCGTTTGCTAGTCCGGCGCGGGCTGGCGCCCAGCCGTGAGCGCGCGCAGGCCCTGATTATGGCCGGGGAAGTGATGGTTGCCGGGCGCATGATAGATAAACCGGGCACGCTGGTATCCGAAGACACGCCTTGTGAGGTGCGCGACAGCGGCCAGGGTGAACTGCGTTATGCCAGTCGCGGCGGTCTCAAGTTGGAGCATGCGCTGGATGTATTTCATTTGAATCCGGCGGGGTTGATCTGTCTGGACGTTGGTGCTTCGACTGGCGGCTTTACCGATGTGCTGCTGCAACGTGGCGCCCGGCAGGTATATGCCGTTGATGTGGGCCAGGGGCAACTTGCGTGGCATTTGCGGCGCGATCCGCGTGTGGTGGTGATGGAGCGAACCAATATTCGCACACTGGACCACCTGCCTGAGCTTGCCCAGTGCGCGGTGATTGATGTCTCGTTTATCTCACTGCGGCTGGTGCTGCCGCGTGTTGCGGCCTTGACGACTCCCAATGCCTGGATGGTAGCGCTGGTGAAGCCTCAATTTGAGGCTGGGAAAGCTGAAGCTGACCGGGGTGCAGGGGTCATTAGTGATCCAGAGGTGCGGCGGCGTGTGCTGCTAGAATTGCTTGCCTGGCTGAAGATGCAGCATCCTGCGCTTATTCCGCTCGGATTGACGGCTTCGCCTATTGCTGGCCGCGAGGGGAACCGCGAATACTTACTCTGGCTGGCGAAACAGCGAGGGGAAAGGGTAGGAGTGGATGAACAAACGGTTGAGTATCTGCTCCAGCTAGAGTGCCTGCACGATTGAGCGCTGAGGAGAGCGGTTCATGCCCCCTCACTGTAGAGGCAGCAAAGGTGTTATGCTGATTCTGGGCACATTGGAGATAACATTGTTGATTGCCAGGTGCGGTTTCTTGCAGGTGAATTGGTCCGATGATGGAACTGTAATCCGTAGTGGTTGCCAGCAATGAAAAAGCTGTTGTTTGCGTATCCAGCGCATAAATCCCGCCATCGGCATAAAAGAGCAGGGTATGGTCGTCAAGCCACCCCCCCAGTTCTACCAGGCGCGCGCTGAAATTGACAACCACGCGCGGCGTGCTTTGCCCATTTATCCCGGTAATGTACAGGGAGCTATGCCGGTCGTAAGGACTTTTATCATCGGAAGAAAACTGGATATACGCTATCGACTGATTATCAGGTGAGAAGATGGGTGTTGTAATCCAGTGGTAGCTCGAGAAGGTTGGCACATTTGCCTGGGGGGGCACAATAATAGCCGGAGTGCCCAGCGCCGTTCCGTTCCAGCCGGTTACGGCCATACTATTCGCGTAAGGCAGACTTCCGATCTGCAAAGGGACGCTTCCGTCGGTTGGCTCAGGAACCTCACCAGTGGTAAGACCATATGCCAGTTGTGCGCCGTCTGGCGAGAGGATCAGGGGTGCCTGTCCTTGATTGTCGGCAAGGAGTTCTGGCCCGATTTGTTGATGGGCTACGTCAAAAATCCAGAGACCTGTTCCCTGACCTGTAGGTGTGCCGAGATCATCGCTCAAAAGCAGTGTGGGCGTTCCATCGCTGCTTGTTGGTCCTATGCCGAAGATGAGATAACAGGGACAATCTCCTGCCTGCTTTGAATAGAGGAGCGTTGGCGCGCTTGCTCCTGTCGCTGTGAGCGTGGCTTCATAGAGCATGCTTTTGCCGACGCCGTTATGTGGCTCGACGCTCCAGTATACCTGCTTGCCGTCGGCACTGATCGCTATTGAAGCAATAACCTGGGTAGCTGTGTTGATTTTGGCGATCTGGAGCGGAGGTGCTGCGTCTCTCCTGAGGGGATCGGCCAGATATAGTCCGTCGCCAGCATACAGCAGGTGCCCGTCACTGGTAAGAATGGGTGAGATAAAAGGGTTATAGCCGGGCATGTTAAGCGCTTCAGGGATGCTGTTATTTGTCAGTAAGTAGACGACGTTACCAACTGTGTACAGGATACCAGTATTGGCTGATAGACGCGGAGGTGTATCCTTACTGGCTGGGCCGCTGATGGGAGATGGAGGAGGCAAGGCAATCGTTGAACCGGGTGGTGCAACGACGGTTGGCGTCGCGGTAGGTGCAAAGATAGCCGTGCCATTGGCTGGCGGATTAGAGGATTCTCCTGCCGAGTGAAGGCTTGTTACCGTTGCTCCAGTGGCTCCAATGAGAATGACTGCCGCCAACGAGGCAGCGAAAACGATCCACCCTCGGCGCCGGAAGCGGCGTGGCCGTTGTGCGTTATGCACTGATTAGCTCCCACAAAATATATTATCAGGCACTGCTGCGAACATTACCAGGATAGCCAGGGGAGGCTTCCAGAATAGACAGTGTATCCTATTATGGTTGTGTTGGCAACTTATGGTTATGTTGGCAACTCAGGCTTGCTTTATAAGCGCATATTTTGACGGATAGAGAATGATTTTTTATTCGTTTTTCTCACGTTTGCACGGGCGTGCTGGTTTCAGTAGCGCATCTCAATGCCAGGCTCGGCCAGCACCAACTCGCGCGCTCTGGCTGCTGCTAGCTGGGGTTGGACTGGCGCTTTGCCTGGAAGGTGGACTTCCATAGCATGAAGAACGTTTTGATAGACTTGTTGCTGCTCGTAGATAATGCCGTTTGGCCCCAGGTTCCACCACTCGCGCGGTGTAAAATAGGCAGAAACTTCTGCTTCGGAGCCACTGCGGCCAAACCACTGAATCAGGTGCAGGTTGTCGGATTGCTCTAGCCACAATGCCAGGTCCAAGAGTTCGGGGTTCTCGGTGAGTCTTGCCAGGCCATGCACCTGAAGCATGAGTTGAAAGATAGCTTGCTGGGCGCTATTTCCAAGGAAGAATTCCATGCCGCCACTGCCTGCCCAGGTGCTGGGAAAGGCCGGGAGAGGGAGATGGAATGACTCATCTCCCCATCTTTTGATGATTTCGCTGGGCGTGCGAACCTGCATGCCCCTGTGATGCAGTTCTTCGGGCAGGCGCTCAAGGAATTCAAAGATGCCGCTGTCGCGCCAATGATGCTCGCCAAAGGTTTCGTAATCCCAACCGATGAACACAAAATCGCCCCATGCTTCGCGGAGCCAATGGGCGTAGGTATCAGCAAACAACGGCCATCTGCTCCAGGTGCGGTTGGAGAAGCGATAGCCCACGTCATCACTAAGTTCCAGATGACGCGGCAGCAGTTTGAGCTTGCCGGTGTAGTGATAGAGATGGGTTGGTTCCCGCCAGCCCATGACCCACCCGCGCCCATCAACAAATCCTCCGGTAAATCCGGCCTTGTCGAGCGCATCGTAGAGGACCGCTGACATGCACATTTCGGTCGTGTCTGTAACTTTGGGGTATTGACCAAAGACACGTTCCATTTCTCTCGACATCCAGCGCATACGTTCGATGAAAAGCGGCAGGTCGCAGAGACAGAGAAAACTATGATATGGCTCGACGCCGATCAGTTCGACATTTGGCTCGGCAACCAGTGTTTTGAACAAATTCAGTAGCCCTGGATCCCACGCTTCCGCCTGGCGGAGAAATGAGATCGAGAAACCGATGCTCAGCTTGAATCCCTGACGTACCAATCGCAGAAATCGCTCGGTCGCCGGGTAATAGCATTGCGTAGCGACCTTGCGGAAGTAGCGCTCGTTCATGGCCTCATCAAACACGCAGCGAATAATATCTTCTATGGATGCGCCGCGTGGAATAGGCTGAGCGGGGAGCTTGAGACGACGCGGCTGATGCACCACCGTATAAATTGCTAAATTGCGGGCCATCCGCGTTTCCTTTTTGATCTAGAGAGCGTTGGCGCGTTATTCCAGCACCAGGCTCTGTTTGCGCGCCAGATAACCTAGCTTGCCAATGAGGTTTTCAATGGCCTCTTCCCATACAAATTCCTGGGCAGTCCGATACCCAGCCTTACGAATTTTTTCCAGGTCGTCACGATGCCGCTGGAGATAGAGCAGATAACCAACAATCTCGTCGGGATCATCTGTCTCCAGCGCAATAGCGTTTTCAAAAGATACTGCATAATCTTCGCCAGTTGAGCCGGTGAAGGCGACGCCGCAGGCAGCCATGACCTCCAATCCTACCAGGCCAAATGGCTCATGACCGCTATTTGCCAGGACGGCATCTGCTGCGCGATAGCAGACGCGCACAAAATCTTCGGGCACAAAGAAGCGCAGGTTATACATGTCGGCTTCGCCGCTCTGCTCCAGAAGATTGAAGCAGTCTTCCAATGATGGGCGCGATGCTCCCACGTCGCGCACGATCAGGCCCAGATGGCGGGCATGGTTCAAGACCTCGCCTCCGTGTGGCTCGATGCCGCCGCGTATAATCATGGTAACTGGCTGACCGCTGTATTTGAGCCGCGCGGCGGCTTCCACAGCCATCATCCAGCGTTTATCCGGGTCAAATCGGCCAATTTTGAAGAGTACCAGACGGTCGGGGTTGCCTTGCTGCGCGATTTTGCGCAGGCGCTGCGCGTGTTCTTCCTTCACTGGTTCGAGAAAACGTCGTGGAATGCCGTTGGGCACCACCAGCGGGTTTACGCCCCATGCCCAAAGCCGGTGTTTCATATAGCGGCTTACTGTCAAAATCGCGGTGGTGTAACTTAAGCGGCCCCAGTTAATGCGATGGAGGGACATCAAGCTGTTGATGTTCCAGACCATCAGTACACGATGGCGGAGATTATGCCAGTGAAGCAGATCGGAGATGCGGCTCATTACCTCGGCAGTGTGCCAGTCCTCACCCATAATTACCACAATTTTGCCCTGGCTGACCGCTGGCTCAACAATTTCTCTGTAGACATGTGGGGGCACGCTCTCGTTATAATCATAGATTTTGGCATCTTCACCATCGTAGACACCGCTCAGATAATATTTACTGATCCATTGTGCCCAACGCTGGAGAATCAGCTTGCCTCCCACACGTTCCTCTCTGGCCGGTTTGGTCGGATCGCCTACAAAGATCAGGTGGGTGGTATAGCCCAGTTCGGCTAGAGTTTCGGTGAGTTCAGTGACGCGCGTTCCGAGGCCGCCAGCGGTTGAGTAGACATCTGGCCCCTCAAAACAGAGCGAGACAAAGATGGTATTTTCTGGCGAAATGGCTAATCCAGATCGTCCATCACTCATAACTCTACTGCTCTTCCTCTCTGCCAGGAGTTATGCCTTCTGGTTGCGCATGTACAAGCACAACAACCGGCACATATGTACTTGCTCAGGCTCAAGCAGAGACCTTTGCTCTCACCTGGCTACTTCAGTATCGCGCTTTGAGTGGCTCTTTTGCTTTTACCTTGGAACGGTGAGCGAGACAATGGTGCCCACGCCTGGTTGAGCGCGAATAGAAAGTATAGCATCTACAAGAGCGGCGCGCTCGTGCATATTCAGCAGGCCCCAACTTCCGCGCTGCGCGTAAGACTGCCGTGTTGCCTGAACATCAAAGCCTACTCCGTCGTCTCTGACCGTCACCACCAGCGCGCGCGGTTCTTCGCGCAGTTCAATCCAGCAGTTACGCGCTCTGGCATGCTTGAGCGCATTGTTCACAGCTTCCTGGGTGATAGCAAAGATGGTTGCCTCTGTGTGGTGAGGAAGCCGCTGCTGGTAGTCGCCAAGCAGGTGTATTTTAGGTCCACCCATCGATTTGAAACGCTCCAAGAAGCGTTCCAACGCTACAGCCAGACCCTCAGATTCTAGCACCAGTGGGCGCAGGTCAAACAACATATCGCGCACATCGCGTGTCACCCGTGCCACCTGTTCACCAATACCGCGTAGTTCTTCATCCACCTTCTCAGGTTCGTGGATCAGCAGCTTGCGCGTAAAGTCGATGCGCATAGCAATCGAAGCCAGTACCTGGGCCGGTCCATCATGCAGATCGCGTGCCAGACGCTTGCGCAAGTCCTCCTGCATGCTGATGATATGGTCGCGGTCAGCGCGCAAGCTTTGATAGAGGCGCGAGTTCGCAACGGCGGTTGCGGCCTGAGCCGCCAGGGTACGCAGCAGATCGAGATCGCGCGCATCAAAGCCGCCCTCGCTGGAGGTATGGGCGGTTTCCAGAACGCCAATTACCCGGCCTTTGAAGACCAGGGGAACACAGGCAATGGCACTGGGTACCACACCCAGTACCTGAGCATCTACAGCCGTTTGCTCCGAAGAGAAGCGCGAATCAGCGCCTATTTGATTGACGATGACCGGGGCAGCGTTCGCTGCTACCCATCCGGCAATGCCCTGACCCAGAAGCAGCGTTTTTCGTTCTTGTGGGCGATTTCTGCTGGAGCCTTCGTTGTTCGATGATACTATATGGCTATCAGTGTCTGCTCTGGCGGCAATGTTTTCTGGGCGTGCCAGGTTCAGTGACATGAGAAACTGTCCCACATCCGTAGTGCCTCTGGTATTGACACGTTCCAGGGCTTCCACAATCAGCGATTCGTTTGTTGGGTCCAGCACCAGCAGGGCACTGGCTGAACAAACGACCAGACGTAATGCGGCTTCCGTTACCTGCCGGAGCAGACGGGGCAGGTCCAGTTCGGCGTTGAGCACATTTGCAATACTTTGCAACACGACCAGCGCCCGCATTTGCTCACGGAGTAGTTCGTTGTTGCGCTGTAAGCGGTTGCACTCGTTGAGCAGATACTCGTAATCATCAATCTCTGAGGGGTGGTCTGCCCCGCGTATCTCATCCATCATACTGTTTGCTCGCCTAACTGCGCCTGCTTCGCTCCCCGGTGTGTACGTTGGAGGGGATGGTGTAGTTATGAAGGCAGGCCGTATTTATTAATATTCTCCTCTTGCTCTTGCAAAGTGCGGGCATAATGAGTCATGCCATCTTTGCCAGTAATAAAGTAGAAATAGGGTGTATTTGGCGGGTTGATTGCCTGGATCAAGGCATCCAGCCCTGGTGCGCAAATCGGCCCTGGTGGCAGCCCCACGTTCTTATAGGTATTGTATGGATTGTTGTCATATTGATTGCCGCCTTCTTGTAATTGCGGCCAGGGGTTGCTGGCGGTGCCCAGCCAGTATTGCAGCGTAGGATCGGCCTGTAGGAGACCTAATCCTGGATCCGGGGCTGTTGTGAGTTCGCCTGTGCTGACCTGATAGCGTTTGTAGTACACAGCGGCAATGCCCTGGCGGTCGTCGTGCGTTCGCGCTTCGCGTTCCACAATGGAGGCGAGTGTGAGCGCGTGATAGAGCTTGTCGGCCATGTTCTGGCTATCGGTGTTCCCATAGTTCTTTTGCAACAGATCAAAGATTGTTTTATGGTTGGTCTGATCGATGACAGCGCCATGCGCCTCGCATTGTTGCTCAGATGGCAGATAGGCGTCTGGGTGATTGCTTGGCCCAGGACAGAGCTGCTCGCCAAAGGTGTTCAACATAATTTTGATGACATCCGAGGCCGTGGCATCGAGTGGCACCAGATAGGTGGAAGGGAATAGGAAGCCTTCTAATGCTCCATCACACGGCATCGAACATTGGATTGTATCAGGCGCGCCGCCTTCTGGACCCTGGGGGTGGTGCGAAAGAAACCAGTATTCTGACGCCAGATTGATGCTTTTGCCGTTGGTGTCCTTGTATGTTCCTGTTTGCGCGATCTGGATAAAATCGCTCGGCTGGAATTTCGTCAAAGGTTCCTTCAGAATAGTGTTGTCCGAGAAACGTTGTGCTATTTGGGGAATGCGCCAACCTTCGGGGATCGTCACCCAGATTTCAAACGGCGAGGCGCTCAGAAACGTGTCGACAATTACCGGAATAGTCATAGAGGCTGAAAGCTGATATGCCCCTGCTTCCAGCTTACGATCCAGTCCTTGAAATTCGGCCCAGAGACGGAACGCCAACGCGCTGTTGATAAGATGCTGCGCTTGCAAATCATCGGCAATCTCAGCAGTGGACTCGCCCTCGCGGATAATAAATGGTACGGTTGGGGAGTTTGCTGGTCCAGCCGGTTCAAACAGATTGACCACGACTGTCCAGACACCAAAGCCGCAAGAGAACATCACGACCGCCATAAGCATCCCTAGAATCAGGAGTACCCGCAATCGCTTTCTTTTTTTCATGCCAGGACACCTCACCCTTCAAAGCGTCTCTCTATCAGGTGCTTTGCTGCCCTGCCCGCGTGCGCGAGACGCATCGAGATAACTCTGGAGAATGATTGCAGCAGCTACTGCATCGATCATCTTGCGACGTTGGCTGCGTCTGGCACCGGACGAGCGCATTTCACGCTCGGCTGCCACAGTTGAAAGCCGCTCATCCCAAAAATGCACCGGGACCGTCACTTGCTGGCGCAGCAGATCGGCAAACGCTTGTACAAGCGCTGCCTGACCATGTAGCTCGCCGCTTAAGCTGCGCGGTAAGCCCACAATAATGGCCTCGGCTTCCTCCGCTTCCGCCAGGTGTTGGATGGCATTGAGAGCTGTGGCTTCTGGGTGGCGCGCCAGAACTTCTCGTGGCGAAGCCAGCGTTCCGGTTGGGTCGCTTACAGCCACTCCGATACGTGCTTCACCTACATCCAATCCAATCAATCGCATATGCGTCTATCCTTCGTGGTTGATTCTAACCCTTGCTGAGCAAATTGGCAAGCCGTTGTGCTATTTGGGCTGGTCATTTATTGGATGGAGAACATTCCTTGCAGGCTGATAAGGCTTCGCTTGCCCAGCTAATGCTGCTCCCCTATTCTTTTTGTTGATCGTCGACCTGGCGCGCAAACCATTCAAAGATGCCGGCCTGGCCGCGTTCAGCCAGGAGTTCATCGATAGTACGCATAGGACGGAGCTGTCCATCCCACGCTGTTTTGCGTGCGCCTGGCTCTGATGGTTCCTCTCCTCCGGGCGGGTCGGGAGAAAGGGGTATCTCTGAAGAGGGTTGCGCTGTTTGTGAACCTAAAGCGCTCGTTTTACGAATAGTGGCAACGATGCTCTCCTCATGTGCTTCTGCTTCTTCTTCAGCCTGCGAGGGGGTATTCTCATCAGCAATTTCATAGCTCAGTCGCTCCTGCTCTGCCCGCTCTGCCCGCTCTGCCCGCTCTTCTTCTTCCTCCAGGCTAGGTATTGCCCCGGGGTTGGGCAAATAGCCATCAACCAATATGGCTTCAAGCTGCGCGCCTGGTTTCTGTGTCCTGGCAGGTGTTCGTTGGCCTGAGAAAACATTGGGTGCCGGGCGCGTGGCTGGGAATGATGGCGATGCCGGAGTCTGCCGCGCTGGTTTTCGGGTCGAAGGAGCGTTGCCTGGCTTGAGACCCCGGTACGCATCGAGTGTTGCAGCGACTGAATATCCCATTCGCTCAGCCAGTATCCGCAGCAGGTAATCCTCGCTCACCAGATAAAGCTGCTGAGCACGTTGAGACGCAGAGCGCCGGATCAGGCGCAGCAGCATACTCAGGCGTTGGCGATCCGTTGATAAGGGTACAACCAGAACCAGGCGCTGGGCCAGGGTGTGTAATGCCTGACTCAGTACCTGATCGTTCCTCTCTTTATCTCGATGAAAGAAGAGAATTTGTTCCATCCCTGAAAATGCAGAGTGGCAGTCGGGAGGTGCCAGACTGGCCTAAACAATTGATACAAACGAACTGATCTGGCGTGGGCGACTTTTTACTGCCCTTATCGTCGCTCTGGACCCAATCCTCCGGGTTTTCTCCCTTGCAACCCGGATGTTCGCCCTCTACGATTTTGCCAGCGCTCTGACCCCTGTTCATCAGGTCTAGAGGGACGCCCACGATAGGGGCTGGGTGTTCCTCGCGCTGTATTTGCGGATTTGGCACGGCCAAATCCGGCTGGAAGTGAATCTGATCCCCCTGTTCGTGCAGGGTCTTGCCGCCCGAAGCCGAGACCTGCATCGCTTCCATTGGGATGACGGATGCCATTTTTAGCACCGAAACCGATTGGTCGGGCGTTTGCCTGGCCGCTGCGTCCTCCATTTGGGCGAGGCTCCTGTTGGCTGTGACCAAACCCTGGACGACCTGTGCCACGTGACCCCAGGAAGCGACCAGAGGGGCTTGCCACTTTACCAGCGGGGCCTCTGGGATTCGAGTTCTGCCGATCAGCACTTCTTCTCTCGCGCGCCGGTTCGCCGCCAGGCCGTGAATCCCTGATGCGGTAATCACCTCCTGGGGCGTCGCGGCGAAGCCAATTGCCTTTCCCTTTTTTTGAACGCTCAGGAGGGGTGGGCGGTTGGAAATGAGGGGCCGTGCTTCTGTTTCCGCGAGCAGCTTCTTTTGCCAGGCTCGCTCGCTCTACAAGTTTTGGCGTGTGTGGTCCCTCAGAAAGATGATGTCGTGATTGTGCAGTGTGGTCCTGGGGCGTCGCTAATTGTTCACTGCCTGCTGCACCTGAGTGCTGCCGCACAGATGCGTCTCGCTTATGCTGTTGTACCGGGCGAGCGGATTGAGCATCGGTTGCCAGGCGCTTGCCATCCCGAACTTTCTGGTTGGGCTGCTCAGGTTTCCGAGGTTGTCGAGGTGCTCGGCGGTTTTCGCGTAAAAGGGGGTTTGCCTCAGCACTGCTGCCGCGATCTGCGGCGCGCTGATCCTGTTCTGAGGGTTGTTTTCGACTATCAACATTGCGAGCCGATTTACCCCCGGCGTTCCGTCGTTGTCGATGACCCTCTTCGGCGGAACTCGCGCCGCCAGTTGCGCCCATGTCTCCTCCTCGCGCTTTTGCGCAAAGAACCTTACTTGTATGACAACATTCCTGTTAGCGCTCCGTTGCGCCTTGTAATCCGGTGATGTCAGGGATACGTGCTGCCGCTCTTTCTGGTTGGCAGCGCATTTTTATTCAGCCGTGTGGCGAGCCGCTCACTGTGGAGTCCGGTTATTCTGAATGACGCGCAGCAGCGCTGGGATGTTGTGTGGCGGAAAGCCAAGACTCCAGATGATGATTCGGTGTTCACGCCCTGCGGCGATAAAAATCAGGCGCAGGCTGCCGTAGCGCAGGCGTTGAATATCAACGAGTGCCCAAAGCGGGTAGCGATGCTGCCAGACAAAGTGAGCCAGTTGTCCTAGCCAGGGCCATACAGCAATTTCTGTGGCAGTGACCTCTACAGAGACATCAATGCAGAGGATCAGGATATACAGCAGCAGCGCGAGAGGAAGCAGCCACCAGACAGATACGCCCATTGTGACAACGCGCAAACCGCTTAGTACGGTTGCTATGACTATGACTAGCCCTTGAATAGCGATGGTGCGCGCTTGCGGCGGATTAAAGCGCACAATGCTGTCGTCTTTAGCAGACTGGCTTTGTTGTCGCGCTGGTTTCCGCATGTCTGAGCAATATCCTCCTTTATCAAGGATAACACACTTGCATCGTTTCCTGCCAGGGGTTGCGGGTTCAGCGTCATTCCACAAGAGCGCGGGTTAACTGAATCAAGGTCACGAACGTGCGGAACAGTGCCAGCAAGTTTGTTCCCTCAAACGCTACTGTCCGTGACTGCCCCGTTACTGGCTCGACCCCACGTAGCCACGTTGCTGATTCGGCCATATCGGCAGTCAAGAAAGTCACCTCTATATGGACTGGTGATGCAAAGGTTGGCGGTTTCTGGGTTGCCAGCCCTTGTATAGCACGCATGGCCCCTTCGCGGAGTCGTTCGCAGGCGACCTGTGGATGGAGGTTGGCTGCCGCATAGCGAGTAATAGATTCTTTGACAACCACACACTCCACGCCTGGTAATACTTCGCGTGCCTCTCTGGCTGTTACCTGATCGCCGGTCACTAATGTAATAGGTACGCCGTAATGTGCGGCGACAAGGGCATTGAGAGCAGTCTCTCCGACAATGGCTCCGTTGATTCTTACTTCCCAGATCGCACGTGGATTGTAGCTGTGACTGAGGATGGCCTGGCTGGCTCCAATGGACCCATGATAGCCAATAAAGAAGATGGTATCGAAGGAGCTGTCCAGACCTTCCATCATATAGAGTGGTTTATGCTTGCCAGAGATGTAGGTAGCGCGCCCGTGCAGTGCCGCCGGGGGAATATTGCGCATAAATAAATGTGAGTCGTTGACGACGAACTCGGTTGCTCCCGCTGCCAGCGCGCCGTCGATGACAGCGTTGGTTTCATCGATCAGAAGCTGGCGTCCCAATTCGTAATCCCGCCCGGTGGCGAGAATCTGGTCCCAATCCACAATGCCTGCCACACCCTCAAAGTCGGTGGAAATAAAAATCTTCATGTAGCCGTCACCCCGTGTCTGACGAGATTGTTTTGAGCTATGTTGTGCGGCGTGTTGTACGCCGCTTTGTCCACTTGCTGCGGAAGCACGGAGGAGTTCTGTTCTTGATGGCAATGCTGGATAATGATGCTCCTGTCGGAGCAGCGCTCTCTCATTGTAGCACAGCATGGCGTGTACTGCCCATCGCAGAGACATGTTCAAGGGTATCTATTGTTTCCTGCATAGTGGCTGATAGTGGCATCTTGCCTTTCTTTGGTTTATTGGTGTACTCTGTTTCCTTGACATTGGAGAAACCGCCGTTTACTCTGGATGGAGAGCAGGTCATGCTCCTCCTTTTTGGGTTCTGGATGCTGCATATTTTGGTTCTGGATGCTGCATACGATGATTGAAAGAGGTCCATGTGGTTGCGTACCGCTTTCTCGATACTGGCGCCAGCAGTCCGGCGCTGAATATGGCTATTGACGAGGCGCTGCTTACCTTTCACGGGCGTGGTGAAACCCCGCCGACGCTGCGTGCCTTTCGCTGGGAGCGCCCGGCGATTTCGCTGGGCCGTTTTCAAGATGTGACGCGCGAAATTTTGATAGAAGATTGCGCGAAGCGCGGGATTGATCTGGTGCGTCGGCCTACCGGCGGGCGCGCGGTGTTGCATGTCGACGAGTTCACCTACAGTATCACGATTTCTACGTCCTATGGCATTCCGGGAGGCGTGGTCCCCGCCTACGCCTGGCTGGCACAGGGTATTATCGCTGCCCTGGAGCCGTTCGGTATTCACTCAGAGGTCAGTACCAATCGCGTCAGCAAACAGCAAACAGCGGCCTGCTTTGCGTTCTCTACACAGGCTGATCTGACGAGCAATGGGCGCAAGCTGGTGGGGAGCGCGCAGGTCTGGCGAGAACAGAGCGTGCTGCAACAGGGCACCGTTCCACTGGAAGGTCGTGGTCCGCTGCTCTTCTCGCTGCTGAGATACCCGACTGAAGAAGCGCGCCAGGTGGCGCTGGAGGCGTATCAAGAAGCAACAACGAGCGTGCGAGCGTTTGCTCCGAGTGCTACCTGGGAAGAAGTTCGTGATGCCTTTGTGCGTGGTTTCAGCACAGCGCTTGGCGTGCCTTTTGAGCCAATGCCGCTCAGCGATGGTGAGTGGAACCTGGCTTGCGAACTGGCAAAGACAAAATATGCTTTCCTCGATTGGAAGCATCTGCCAGAAGTGGCTGTTGGTGTTGGCACTGGTGAGGGGCAATCGCTTGCAGGGCAAGGATGATGCTGTCATGCACAAGAGAAGCAGAGCAATGCGATCACTCTGAGATAGATGTCCAGGCATGCCCGCTCGTTGCTCGCTGCTGGTTGGTATGCTATACTCCCCACGAGTAGACTTTGCTCAAGTGATGGTTTTGTCACGCATCCTTGTAATTGTCTTCCGATTTTTTCAGGCGCCCGGTGCGCTAGATCTCTCCGAAAGATGGTGAAAGTAACAACCATGCCCACACGCATTATTATTGCAGATGATGAGCCGATCATTCGGATCGACTTGAAGGAAGAGCTTACCCGCCAGGGCTATCTGGTGGTTGGAGAAGCTGTAGACGGCGTAAGTGCAGTGAATCTGGCGCGAGAATTGCGGCCCGATCTTGTCGTTATGGATATTCGTATGCCCGAACTCGACGGCATCACGGCTGCTGAAACGCTGACTCGTGAGAAGATTGCGCCAGTCGTTCTTGTGACGGCTTATAACGATGAGGAACTGATTGACCGGGCGAAGGGTGCTGGAGTGGTCAATTATATTGTAAAACCCTGGCGCCAGAGCGATATTCGCCCTGCTATTGAGGTGGCGCTAGCCCGCTTTGCGGAATTCCGTGCTATTGAGCAGCAGGCGAAGGATTTGCAAGAACAGCTTGCCACGCGCAAGGTGGTTGAGCGGGCCAAGGGCTTGCTTATGGATAAGCAAGGGTTGACAGAGCAGGAGGCGTTTCGTCGGATTCAAAAGCTGAGTATGAATAATCGCAAGTCGATGCGGGAAGTTGCCGAGGCTATCCTGTTGGCGAACGAGATTTCTTGAGGAGCGGCATGTATGGCGCAAGTTGTCGGTGTACGCTTTCGCCCGGCTGGCCGCATCTATTACTTCGACCCTGCGGGGAAAGAGTTTGAGAAGGGCAATTTTGTGATTGTCGAAACTGCACGCGGTATCGAGGCCGGGCGTGTGGTTATTGCTCCCAAGCAGGTAGCAGATTCCGAATTGACCGATCCACTCAAACCCATCTTGCGGTTAGCCACCGAGGATGATTTGCGGCAGTTGCTGGCCTTTAAAAGTAAAGAAAAAAACGCCTTAGTGCGCTGCGCCCAGCGTGTGGGGTTCCACAAGCTCCCGATGAAGTTGGTGGAGGCTGAGTATACCTATGATGGGAGCCGATTGACGTTTTATTTTACGGCGGAGGAACGAGTGGATTTCCGGGCGCTCGTGCGGGACCTGGCCGCGCAGTTTCGGACGCGCATTGAACTGCGCCAGATTGGCGCGCGCGACCAGGCAAAATTGCTAGGCGGAGTTGGCCCCTGTGGTAAAACGCTCTGTTGTAGCTCCTGGCTCACTGAGTTTGGTGTGGTCTCTATCAAAATGGCGAAGGAGCAAGGGCTACCGCTGAATCCATCCAAGATTTCTGGGGTGTGCGGGCGGCTGATGTGCTGCCTGGCCTATGAGAATGACCAGTATATTGAGGCCAAGCAGGGTATGCCGGCGGTAGGTGCGTATGTCAATACCCCTAGCGGCTTGGGAAAAGTAGTTGGCATTAACGTCATTAAGCAGGCGGTAGAAGTCATGTTGGAGAGTGGAGCAATCATCCAGGTGCCTGTCGATGGACTGCAAGCTCCCAAGCGTTCTGGTGGCGTGGAGTGTGATGCTGGCGGTGGTAATTGCTGCAAAACAAAGCGTTCTGGTACAGGCGGCGAGAAGACTGGCCTGACTTCTGCTAGAGAGGGAGAGAGACCCAGGTAATTGCCGCACTGCAAGGCCCCAATGAGGGGCGGCTTCTTTGAGATGCTCTCAGATGAAGAATCTGGGCGACGCGACCAAACCGGGTTAGGAAGTTCAGCCAGGAGCGCCTATGTCAGGTGATTCCGATGAAGACCTTCTTAGTGAAGATCAGGGCGAGGAAGCTGACTTTATACAAGCTACCTCTGAGGAACTACGTCGCCTGCGTATAGCAGCACGCAGGCAAAGTCAATTTCAAAGTGCTAAGAGAAACACTGCTCCAGAGGAAGAGCCAGATGAGGAACAGCCAGATCAGGCGTTGGAAGCTGGTACTGGCTCCGACTTTCCTCCTCTATCTCCTCCTCCCTGGCCGACGCTGCTCTCTCCAAGTGCGCCGTCGGCAGAGGCGCCAAGAAGAACACGTCCTCTGCCCAGGATGCGCCAGCCAGCATCACCCCCTCCGGCGGTGCCATCTGCTTCCAGGCTTAAACGCACCGATCCTTACCTTGCTTCTCAGGGAAAGAATAGCTCTGGCACCTCAACTCTTGCTTCCGACGCTGGGGCATCAGCTCTCCCTGGCTGGCGTGGGTTTCGGCGTCATTCCCATTGGCTCATACCAGGGTTGCTCGTAGCAGTTCTTTTTGCGCTGGTACTGGCCGTCAATCCACATCTGCCAGTTGTGTCCATACTCTTGATCTTTGCTGCGATAGGCGTTCTTCAGGCAGGACTTTTGCTCTATGCTCCCAACGATATTTTCTGGGCTGCTAGTCTGGTTGGTGGCATGGTCGTCTTGCTGGCCGTCGCTTTTTTTATCTTTTTTGGCCCGATTTTTGGCTTTATCTTGAGTATTCTACTGCTGGCTCTGGGAGGGCTGGCCCTGCGCGAACGCTACTTTCCGGTCAAAGAGGGGACAGTTGCAGTGATGTGGCTTTGTGGGAGATACAACCGTACCCTTCAGCCTGGCTTCAATTTGCGTGCCCCTGGCGAGAAGGTGCAGGGTATTGTCCAAACTCAGAAGATGCGTTATGAGGTTCGGTTGCCGCCAATTACCCTGCTCTCTGGGGAGCAGGTGACATTGAGCGCAGCGATCAGTTATCAGGTTGTCCCTGGTCAAGAGTATCTGGCTGTTCGCACTACCAAAGATTGGCAGAAGCCTGTTCAACAACAACTTGTGGAAGTGGTACAAGACGTGATCAGCGGACTTTCCAGTGATGCGTTTTGGCATCCTGGGCAGCGGCATCAGGTGGCGCTGGGAGGGCTGGCGCCTGATGAGACGAGCGCAGCGCAGAGAGCTTCTCCGCTGGAACGGATCAATGAGCAACTCACTATTGCGATGAGTAATCAGCTCGCTGAACGGGGTGTTGCGGTACATGCCGTCAAAGTGCATATCATCGATGGGCCACGCCTGCCGGGGGGCACTGGTTCTGCTGGTCATCCACCCCAGACGGCGTACCCTCCTGTTTCGATGCCAACTGCGCAGCCGGGCGCTCCAGGGATGCCCCAGGGCGTATCACCTGCACCGCCAATTGCCGCCACCAGCGAGGTGCCTCCGTTGGGTACCGGCGTTGCTCCAGTCGATTGGTCGGCTCAAGGTATGTTGCCACCTCATCAGCCAGGACCTTCGACTGCTCCAGGAGCTGGAGGGGCAGCGCCTGCGGTTGGCAGCGCCCCGCCACCGCCAATGACGGTGCTTTCAGCACAAGCACTTGCTGAAACATATGACGCCGTTGTGCGTCATCGCATCACGGACCTGGGAACCATTCGTCGTATCATCGCTCAGTTTGAGGCGGTTGCTGCCAATCCTGAGCTTAGTCGGCAAGTGCCTTTTGATGCAGCGGCTGGTGCGCGGAACTTGCGGAATCACCTCTATCAATTGGAGATGCGCAACGCTTCATTGCTCCCATCTCAGGGAAGTGCGCCTCCTACCACCGGGACGCCAGAAGAGAGTTGAAGGACACATCTGGTCACGTTTCTGCGGCTGGGAGCGTTGATTGTACTGCAATAGCCAGGTCTGCCAGGGCGTTGGTGAAGCAGCTCATGGGCGGCTCGACGATGCCGGCGCCTATCTGCCCGATGCCCGGCAGGCGATGGGCGATACCAGTATTGATAATGGGCAGGCGGTTCAGGCGCACAACTTTGCGCAGGTCAATGCCAGCGGGCGCGCCGCGAAAATCGAGCGCGGGCAACGCCATGTTTGTATCCTCAGCCAGCGTGATTTCATACATCTCCAACGTGGTACTCAGGGCCTCAGCCGGTGTGCCACCAATAAACTGTACTATGGCTGGCGCTGCTGCCATTGCAAAGGCGCCAATACCAACCGTTTCAGAGATGGTGCTGTCGCCGATGTCAGGGTTGGCGTCGGCTTCGCTAAAGCCGGTAAAATAGAGTCCACGTACTTTTTGCGCCGGGCCGGTATACCAGCGTTCGCCCAACCCGCTCACCCTGATACCGAAATCGGTGCCGTTGCGGGCCATTGTTGTAACCAGGCTGCTGAAGGGTTCGTTGGCAGCCGCATCAGCGCTCGCTTTGCAGCAAGCCATAGAGATATTCAGATAGAAGTGCTGATTCTCGCCCATAAATCGTAAGACGCTTGCTGTCTCCTGCGGTGATTGGCCGGTTTCAGCCAGGGATGGCCCCAGTGTGCGGATGAGTAAGGCGCTGGCAGCCCGATTACGGTTATGGCACTCATCACCCATCTGAAGCGCCTGGGCGGTATGCTGCTTCACATCAATGCCACCGGCTGCGCGAATGGCCCGACTTAGCGCAGGGGCGAGGACATCGCGCATCCAGCGCAGCCGGTCCAGCACTTCCTGGTCGTTTGCACCGTAGCGCAGCACTTTGCCCAACCCTTCGTTGAGTGTGGAGAATGCGCGGTTTCCATGCACTGCATTTTCGAGGACATAGACTGGCATGGAAGCTGATATAACGCCGGCCATTGGACCGACGGCTTGATGGTGGTGACAGGGCGAAAATTCTATCTCTCCGCGCTCGATCAGTGTCACTGCCTCTTGCTCGTGATGTGCCAGTCCCTCGTAGAGCAAGGCACCAATCACTGCACCACGTAAAGGGCCAGACATGCGCTCCCAGGTGATGGGGGGACCGGCATGGAGGATTGTTTGATGGCTCATCCCTGGCACGACCTCAATTGCGGGACGCACATCAACCAGCGTAGGCCGTGCATCCAGCATGCGGCGCACAGCGCGCTCGTTAGCAGCCTCAATACGCGGCTCTGCCAATGTTTGCCAGAGTTCAGCGCTCATGCCTGCCGCTGGTGGCCGCCACTCCACACGCACTGGCTCAATACCTTGCATGGTGAGGGCATCTGCGAAAAGATCAAGCCCGATATTGGCTATCTGTAGTTCGGCGCTGAAAAGCTGCTGCCCGGCCATTGTTATACCCCTCCTGATTTTGCGCTGTTTTCTAGAGATGCTAGCTTCAGCATTTTGGCGTTCTATGCTCTTGCGCTCTGTTTCTTGATCGTTTTGTGCTTTATCTGCCGCTCACAATCTCAGCGGCGGCACGCGCTGCTAGGGCATTATCGGTGAAGACGAGCGCGCCAGCCGCTTGAAGCGCTGCCTGTTGGGTAGAACGCCCCTGGGGGTCTTGTTCGGTACCACACAAGGAGATTACGCAGGCGAGCGTGCGCCCGGCCTCGGCGGCAGTGGCCCTGGCCTGCGCGATGGCCGGGGCGAATTCGCTGGCTGGGTCCGCGTGCGCTCCATAGCCCAGCACAATGTCGAGCAGGATGACAGCGGTTTTTGGATCGCCTGCTTCCTGGGCTAGCCATCGCAGCCGCAGCCCGGGATCAATCATTGGGTGAGGGCGGCCAATAGTAAACTCATCGCTGCCGAGGTCAAGAGCCATATGCTCCTGGCTGATATATGGTCGGCTGAGCTGCCAGTCGGGGCGGAGTGGAATATTTGAGTAGACTGGACCGAGCCGCTCACTAAGTATCATCATCGCCTCATCGCAGAGGGTACCCCCCGCAAAAAGGCCACGTACATAGCGTTGCCCAGGGTGCAACGCATCTCTGGCAGCTTGAATGGCAGCCAACGCTCCATCGGGCAGTGTCTCTCCAGTTGGTGCGCCCTTTCCTGCCAGGCGGACGGCCAGGCGCGCAGCCTCGCTCAGTGTGCGGGCGAGGCTAAGGTGATGCGCTAGAGACAACGCATTGCTAGAGAGATCAGCGCCCAGGAAAGCAATCACTGTTGGCTTTGTTCCACGCGCGGCGGCTGTAAGGATACGTTCTGCAACGACTGGTGCAGGTGGTTTGGAAAGGAGGACAATCACCTGCGTGGCCGGGTCTCGCTGAAGCGCATCGAGGCCAGCGAGCATTGATTGTCCTCCTACAGCTTCGGAAAGATCACGCCCGCCGGTTCCAATTCCCTGCGAAATGCCCAGGCCATAGTCAGCGATGAGGCAGGCTACCTGTTGTAATCCAGTACCAGAGGCGCTGACAATGCCCACAGGACCACGCGGTACAGCATTGGCAAAGCCCAGCCCAACACCATTAACGATAGCTGTGCCACAATCTGGCCCCATCATGAGGAGTCCACGTTCGGCAGCCAGGGTTTTGAGGGCAATTTCATGCTCCAGGCTTACATTGTCGCTGAAGAGCAGGACATGCAGCCCAGCAAGCAGCGCCTGGCGGGCTTCGACAGCAGCATAGGGACCGGGGACGGAGATCAGCGCTAGATTGAGTGCAGGTTGTTGGATCAGCGCCTGCTCCAGCGATCCTGGCCGTTGCTGTATTCTGGCGCCAGGGCTGTGATCTTGTCCAGATGTCAGGCCCGTTTCTGCCGCTTGAAGTGCTGTTTCGGCTCGTTCATCGGTTACGGCGCGCACGATGATAAGCAGGTCGTTTGGCCCGCCAAGGTCTTCAGCGTTGGTATCAACGTTGAGCAGCCCAGCCTTCCTTAATAGTGCCTGGTTCATTTCAGTAGACATTACTGCGGCTGCATCCTCTATGCCTGGCAAACGTGTCAGGGAGCGAGAAAGTTTCATCAGGGCCACAGAATCACAGTAGAAGTTTCGCCGAACCAGCATGCGTGTCGTCATCAGTGCCTCCCATATACGAGATACAGGCCAGGCTTTATTCATAACACTGAAGAGGATGAAAAGCTATAGGGAACTGCAACGAAAGCTCCATCGTAGTTTCAGTGTTCTTGCCAGCCTGCTCGTCAGAGAGCGAGATGTACCGCTTTGTCTGAAGGGTATGCCAGCCGTTATGATCGGTCAGATTGGTAACGGCACACCACCATGGTGCAGCATTTAGAGTTGCCTGGCTTTGAGAATGCGCAAAGCGAATTGAAGATTGAAACGCAGATGTGCGTCCTCTACGAAAGGGCCAATCAATTCTTCAATCTTCTGGAGACGATAACGCAGGCTGTTGTAATGCAGATAGAGGCGCCGCGCAGCAACCGAGATATTCAGGTTGCAATCCATCAGGACATCCAGCGTCTCCACCAGATCAGTGTTGCGCTTGCGATCATATTCAATGAGTTTGCCCAAGACTTCCTGGGCAAAGGCATCCAATTCAGCTTTGTCGGGGTGATGGTGTAAAATGCGGTACACTCCCAAGTCTTCAAAGTGTGTTGTGCCTCCGCTGCCCCATACCTTGGCACCAATGATCAGCGCCTGGCGGGCCTCTTCATAGCTGAGATGCAGTTTGAGGGGGTCATTGTAGGCGCGTCCAATGCCAATCGTGCAACATCCTTCACCACAGGCGCTCTGAAGTTCTTCACTGAGTTGTCTGGCAATTTCTAGGCTTGCCTGCTGTATCAGGGCTGGCTGTGTCTGGTGCGAGCAGGGTTCACTGAGTAAAGCCACCAGGCTATCTGAGCGCTCCCAGAGGATAGCGTTGTGATCTAGCTTATAGAGGGCAGTGCGAGCTATGTCGATCAGGCGGGTGCCTTCGCGCCGGAACGAGCTATGGTTGCGCCAGCGCTGTGCCGGGTCTTGACCGGCGCGGTGAAATGCGATGACCATCACCAATGCCGGTCGATCAAGGTTCCAGGCCAGCGCGTTAGCTCGCGCAGAAACAGCCTCCCGCGACTGAATGCGCCCGGAGAGCAGATCATCAAGGAAATCCCCTTGAAATCGCCGTTCCACGCCTAGCACAGCCTGCTGCTTCATAATATCCAACGCTGCCACTGTGGCAGCATGGTCAATAGCCATGCTCATCCCATCATTGAGTTCCTGGGTATTCAATATAGTGATGATGGAGCCATAGAGCGTGGCGCCAACACGGATTGGGCGCACGGCGCACGGGATGGTTTCATCACCTCGATGGAGGATGCGCCGGGTGGTTGTGGCTGCTTTCGCGTTTTTGATGCTCTCGACGAGTTCGCTGGCTTCGAGCTGCTGGCGATCACCTTGCCTGGTAACAAGCTGCGCCAGTATACTTTTCCCATTCTTGCTACTTTCTGATGACGCAAGCACCCGGCGATCTGCCCCGATAATGAGCACGGGGCTTTGGACGAGTGCCGCCAGATTTTCTGCAATTTCATTGAGTCCACCGCCCGCCAGCACAATGTCAGTAAAGCGTTGGTGAACCTCCTGCGAGTGGCTCAGGCGATGAGCCTGTGTATTAAGAATTTCGGCGAGCAGCGAATTCATAATGTCGTTGAAGGAGACATCGGGCTGAAGCTCCAGTAAGGGGAGATGCTCGTGTTCGGCAGCCTCTATCATCTCATCAGGCACTGTATCCACGTAGCGCCCAATTTTGACAGCGATGCCCGCCAGATTACGCTGAGATAATTCACGTACCAACTCTCCTGGTGAGATGGTCATATCGCGCATGGGGTAAAGCGTGGTCAGGAGGAGTTCGTCTCGTTTGACCCATTTCAGGATGTCGGGCACCTCCATGACATTGACATAGGAGAGCGAACGGTTGAGACCATTGGTTCCTGCCAGCACACGGGCAAAACGCAATGGGCCGACTTTCAGGGCATCATTGACCGTGAATGTCATAACGTTTTCCCCCCTGCTATCTCTTGCTTTGCGCTATTAAACAGCGACAGCCCAATATTACTCCTGTCAATATGTCTCCGCCGGACGTTGCTCCGGTCTTCAAGACCTGGATGGCAGCGTCTTCCAGGTCGTGCAAGTCATCGAGTATCAAGGCTTGAAAGAGCCGCCCTAGATGCTCGGCTACTTCGCCACGTCTGGCATATTCCATCCAGGTTATGCTGAGCTTGTTTGTCCGGCCATGTGCGATAGTCAGCAGTTCGGCGCTCAGTCGTTGATAAAACGCTGTTCCCAGTCCCAAGGGTTCACTAAGTAGGATGGTTGCAGCCATCAAGCCAACGAGCAGATCATCTCCAGAGGGTGTCAGTCCAGGCCCCAGGCCAAGAAGTGTGCCAGCCGCCTGATGAACAGGTGGCATCTGCTGCCGACTGATGCCGGAGAGCATCCGCTCCGTTGCAGGCCAGGCAGTTTGCAGCAGCACAGGTTGACCGGGGGGCATAGGAACAGGTGCATCAATACGAAGATGTGTCAGCCCAACCAGGCCATCGGCACTGGCTCTGGTCATCACCAGGGAAGCAAGGTGATCTACGTTGTGTGCCAGGCGCTCGGGTGTGCAGGATGCTGGCGTGAGTTGGGGATGTGGGTTCCAGGAACGGCTATTGTGGGTACTCAGGCGCAACCCAGGGATAGGCATAGAGATCATGCCACGTTCGATGATGGCGGTCATGCCGACTTGAAGGTCAGCAAGTGGCTTTTGCCTGGCACGTAACGGCAGCACGAGACCATTTGGCGCACAGGGCATCTCGCGCGCATGCAATGTCAGCAATTGTCCCCCGAATAACAGGTTGGCTGTTCCTGAAAAGACACTGTGAATCGTGCCTCGGGTAGTTGGAATATCCAGCAACGGTTGGATAGCGCTGCTGTGGGAAAGCACGCGGAGCAAGAGCATCACCATGAATTCCCCTGATCGCTTTGCTGTTGTCCCTGGCTGCTCCGCGCTCATGGTAGCAGAGAAATATCTCAGCGTCAAGCAGGATCATATCTTGCTTGCTGATGGGGTTTGATAGTGCCCCAAATAGGTAGATGGGCTGCTCTTGCTACGAAGGCAGGTAGCCCATCTCCATTGCTTTTCATCAGGGGCAGGGGCATCGCCTCTGGTGCTTTATATCGCAGCTTTGGCCTTGATACTGGTCATATATGCCCAGGCTCCAAAGGCCAGAATAAGAATACCGACCACCAGAAGGACAGGTCCCCTCACAGGATGATGCGCCCGCGCAAAAAACCAGAAATAAATGCCAACGATTGCCACGATGAGGCCAAGGACGGTGCCGATAATGCCGGTGGTCCTGTTGAGTAACGCCTTCATGTTCTGTTCCTCACAATTCTATCAAAAATTCGGCGGAACGAGGCTTATCCGCCTTGGCACAGAGCATACTCCCTTGTGAATCAACCGTCAAGAGCCAGAATGGTAACAAATCGTTCTGCACATCATTTGGTCATCAAACAGGGAGGGCAATGTGTTTCCGGCGACAGTTTATCCACCAAAGGGGCAGACACGTAGGCAGGTATAGCGGGGGCCAGCACTTGTCAACTCGCTCTTCATCACACTCAGGTGTTCGACCGTGATAGTTGGGATGGGCGGAGCATCTGGTGGCCTTGCTGTGCGGTGTTGTTTATTGGCAGCCTGGCCTGATGGGATAAGGCGGCGCAGTGCTGCCAGTTCCTGGTTGGTTAGCGGCTCTTTGATACGTGCCAGGGTGAGATGTGGCGCATAGGGGCGCTCTTCTGGAGGAAATCCGCTCGCAGCAAGCCGCGCTGCCAGTTGGGATTGGATACCGAGCAGGCGATTTAGATCACCTGCTACGCCGATCCAGATCACGCGGGGGCTGTGCGCCGGGCCAAAGATGCCTGGCGATCCCATATGGAGCCTGAAGGATTGTGCTGTGCGTGCCACCATCAGCGCTGCATCTGTCGCTTGCCCAAGCTGCTCTTCATCTAATTCACCAAGAAAGGCTAGTGTCAGATGCAGTGTGGTCGGGTCTACCCAGCGCGCGTGGGGCAAAGCTGGCATGAGCCTTTGGATTTCCCGGCGCAGGTGGCTGCGCACCTCGTCTTGTAGTTCAATGGCGATAAATGTCCTTGTCATGCTTTTAGTATACGTCATATTCTGGCACAATAGTCGCGCACAGCAGCCTACTGTGCCAGAGCGTCGAGCGTGAGAGGGATGGCCTGCTGGTCGTCAGCTTCCTCGTCGGGCCTTTCAGATAGCAGTTGATCTAGCTCCTCGCCATCGATGGTTTCGACGTTTATCAGATGCTCAGAGATGCTCACTAATTTTTCTTTGCGTTCCAACAGAATATCTCTGGCAGTTTGATATGCCTGATCGACCAACAAACTAATTGCTCTATCCACTCGTGCGGCAGTCTGGGGGCTGAGCGAACTGCCTTCGTCAAGCGCTTTGATCTGAATCTGCCCTAGCGAACTCATGCCGAACTCGCAGACCATTTTGCGCGCAATGGTGGTGACACGCTCAATATCGTTGGCTGCACCAGTGGTGATGTCGCCAAAAATGATCTCTTCAGCGGCGCGTCCACCCATCAGCCCGGCCATTTTGGCGAGTAGTTCAGAGCGGCGCATCAGGTAGCGATCCTCCGTTGGCGCCGAGACGGTAATGCCCAGTGCCATCCCTCGTGCTATTGCCGAGACTTTCTGCACCGGGTCCGAGCCAGGTAAAGAACGCATCACGATGGCATGGCCTACCTCGTGGTAGGCGATGATGGCTTTCTCTGCTTCGGTAATCACACGGCTTTTGCGTTCAGGACCTGCGACGACTCGCAAAATGGACTCTTCGAGGTCCGAGCAGGTGATCTCCTGGCGGTCATGCCGGGCAGCCAGGAGCGCAGCCTCATTCATCAAATTAGCGAGGTCTGCGCCTGAGAAGCCTGCGGTCTGGCGGGCCAACCGATGGAGGTCGACTTCTGGGGCCAGCGGCTTATCTTTGGCGTGGACATCAAGAATCTGGCGGCGTCCGTTGATGTCGGGTTTTTCCAACGTCACTGTGCGGTCGAAGCGCCCAGGGCGCAGCAGTGCCGGGTCTAGCACATCTGGTCGGTTGGTTGCAGCAATCACGATCACATTGGTGTGTTTATCAAACCCATCCATCTCGACCAGTAATTGATTGAGCGTCTGCTCGCGCTCGTCGTTGCCTGTGGTGGGCATCGCGCCGCGCTGTCGGCCCACAGCGTCGATTTCATCAATAAACACGATGCAGGGGGCGTTCTCTTTTGCCGCGTGGAAGAGGTCGCGCACACGGGAGGCGCCAACACCAACGAACATCTCAACAAATTCGGAGCCGCTCACACTGAAGAACGCCACACCTGCCTCACCAGCGACCGCCCGGCTAATGAGCGTCTTACCAGTACCCGGCGGGCCAACCAGCAGCACACCTTTGGGAATGCGAGCGCCCATCGCGGAAAATCGCTCTGGATGCTTCAGAAAGAGGACAATTTCTTCAAGTTCCTGTTTGGCCTCCTCGACACCAGCTACATCGGCAAACAGCACTGAAGGACGCGATTCGCTAAAACGTTTGGCTTTGCTGCGACCGAAGGGGACAGTTTGCCCGCCGCCCATGGTGTGTCTGCGCACGAGTAAAATCAGAAAGCCTAGAATCAACAGCAGAATTACCGCATTGAGGGCGATCTGAGACCACTGGCTGATTCCATCAGGGGCGGGGGTGACGGTCACTTCAACTCCATCATGAGTCAGGCGGTCTGTCACCGTTTGCTGATCTTCCTTGGTAGCCTCGTATTTTTTATCATTCCTGGTGACGACTCGGATCATGTCTCCAGTAATAGTAGCCTGCTTGAGATCGTGAGCATCAGCCATTTGTAGTATCTGGCTAATAGGGACTGGTTGGTAAGTATCGTCGGAATGGTTGCTCGCAGCGAACCACAAGAGGAGGCCCAATCCTGTGATACACACCGCAATAATGGCCGCGCCAAACCAGAGCGGCACGTGGAATGGGTGTTTAGGTTCGGGGCCTGATGACTTGGGGGATTGGGATGAACGACTGGATGTAGGAGTATGTTTTCGCAGTGATGGGAAAAACCTGTTCATGCGCTTGGAAGATCCTTCCTCGACCCAGCAGCAACCTTCTAGCCCAAAAATGGCAGATGGGATCGCGGAGAGTAACTTATTGGAACACAGTAGCTAGAGGGGACGCATTACGTGCAGATAGTTTTACCCCTGCTTGGGGGAGTTAAAAACTCCGGGGCTTATTATAATGTGCTGAATCCCCTACGTCTAGCCCCTGAAGAAGATACCTCAAGAAGGGCAGGAAAAAAGTATCCGATGAAATCTGGCAAAGGGAAAGAAGCCAGGGCAGCTCTTCAATAAGAATTTTAATCTGGCATGAAGTTTGCGAATGGGCAACACGGTATGTTTGGCAACAGAAAGTGTTAAGACTCCTGAAATAGATACAAATAAGGTACTATTGGTGCTGCCTATGCTGATACAGGCATGAGAATAAGATGGGGAAAGAAACCTTGCATGTCCCCCCTCTTCCTATGGTATAGTTTATTAAGGAAGCAACTGGATTTCTCTACATGAAGGGTTTGGCCCTTTAGGGTGTGAGAGGAGGCTCCTGTGCAGAATTCCGATGCTCTAACAAAATCTATGAGCGATGCAGTGCTTACAGGATATGGCGATGGACAAGAGATAGAAGCGCCTCCGTTGGCTCCTGTGCCTCCTCCTCCCTTCCACCCGGTGCGTGTTGCTCGCGGCTCACAGCCTGCTGAGCAGGCGATAGTGCTACCGCTGTCTACTCAGGGTATGGTCCTTTCTGCCAGTGAGCAACTACGCTTGCTGCGGCAGGTGGGACAAGCTTTTGTGGCAGCAACAAGCGAGCGTGAAGTATGGCGCATCCTGACGAATACGCTGAAAGAAGCCTGTCATTTTGCTGCTTGCTCTGTGCTGACAGTGGATGATACAGGCAACTATACCTTGTGGGTGACTGCGTGCTGCCCACTCGGCCAGCACTTTTTGCAACAAAACATTGAGCGATTAGCATTTGAGGTCTTACGAGCGGGTTTGCCACCAGTGAAACTTCCTCAACTGGCAGTGCGTCAGATGTTAGATGCTCCTGACGAAGTCAGCGGCGTTCTTCAGGCAGGCCAGCCCCCGGCAGAGCGAATGGAGTCTTTTATCTCCCATCCTCTGATGAGTAAAGGGAAGATGATCGGTTTGCTGGGATTGGCTGGTGAGTCCTGGGGCATTTTTGACCGTACCCATGAGGAATTCCTGGCATCTCTAGGTGATTATGCCGCGATAGCATTGGAAAATGTGCGCCTGCGCGAAGCTGAACAGGGTCTCTGGGAAGAAGTGCATCTGGAACATCAACGTCTGGCACGTATTATTACGACAATGGCAGAAGGGCTGCTGATTCTGGATGAGATGGGCATGGTGCATATGATGAACCCAATGGCGCGTACCTTGCTGGCGCGAGCGGGGGTGAAAGTGGACGATGGGGCAATACCGCTTACGGCGCTCCTCGATGCTTCAGATGATCCCTGGCTGAAGGGGCTAGGACAGGTGCTGGAGCATGCACAACGCTGCCATGAAGCCGCATCGGCTGAATTACTTGTAGGGATTACCTCAGAATCAGTGCCTTTGACGCTCAATATCAATGCCTCCCCGTATCATGACGCCGATGGGCGATTGGCAGGAGCTGTTGCAGTCCTCAATGATATTACTGATCGCAAGCAGATTGAAAAGTGGAAGGATGAATTTCTCTCCAGTGTCTCGCATGAATTGAGAACCCCACTCACACCAATTAAGGGCTATACCCAGCATCTTTTGCGCCGGGTCGAGCGGCGGCTGGCAGAATCTGCCAGTGAAACAGGAGACGATCATACCCGTCAAGCGGCCCCTGAAAGCTATGAGCATCATTGCCTGGAGATCATTCAGAGCGAGGCTGAGCATCTGGAGCGCCTGGTGAATAACCTGCTCGATTTCTCGCTTCTTCAGCGTGGCGCTCTGCAACTTCATATGCTTGAGTTTGATCTGGCTGATCTTCTGAAGCAGATGGTTCAATCTATCCAGGCGTCAGCCGAGCAGCATCGGCTGACGCTGCATCTTCAGGCACGGCATACGCGCACCTCTGCTGACCGTGAGCGGATTCGTGTGATTATCGGCAATCTAATTGATAACGCGATTAAATACTCGCCCAACGGTGGGCCAGTGACGATTACCCTCCTGGAAAACGACCACGAGCTGATTGTGATGGTGAGTGATCAAGGGATCGGGATTGCTTCTGAGCAAGTAGATTGCCTTTTTGATCGCTTCCATCATCCCAATATTTTAGGGCCTCATCAATATGGGGGGATTGGAGTTAGCCTCTATCTGGCCCATGCCATTGTGAAGTTGCATGGTGGGCGCATCTGGGCTGAGAGCCAGCATGAACACGATGAGACTGGCACGACCTTTGCTTTTGCTTTGCCTCGCATCCAGGTGGTAACCCCAGCGAAAAGAGACCTGTCACGGAGCTAGCCACTGTACCCATCTTTCCCGCCGTGTTTGTCTTTCCAGAGTATCCCACTTCACAGCCGGAGGGTGATCCGGGTTATAGCCATTTCCGCTTCTCTACATTATGCTGAGAATAAGGACACAGCAGGAAGTGTAACCTTCACTGCAATGAACCGTAAATTCTTAAGGAGAATGTTGTAGTGCTGCCTCTCTTGAGAGGCAGTGCTCAAAAAGCCCAAGCCTTGGGCAGAGAGGTGCTACGATGCTTCCCGTTGACTCAACGATCACTCGTGATGATGAGATACAGCAACTTCAGGAGCAGGGCTTCTCACCAGCTCAAGTTGAGACGATAGTGCGTTACCGCAATCAATACATCAGTGGCAGCTACAACGACGATCCACCGGAATATCGGCGGTTGGCCTTTATTCGCTGGTTGTATACTAATGGTAAGATTGAGAGATAAAGCTTACTAGCTACCGCTGTTCTTATGTTCGCTGATCTCACCACCCAGTAGCCCTATGGCGTGTGGGAGTGCTGGCAGAATGGCACTCAAGCATTCACGAACTCCTTTGGGGCTGCCGGGGAGGTTGATAATCAGGCTGGCACCACGTGTGCCAGCCACTGCGCGTGATAGCATGCCAAAGGGTGTATGTTTCAGGCTTTCCACTCGCATCGCTTCAGCGATGCCCGGCACTTGTCGTTCAAGGACGGCTAGTGTGGCTTCTGGCGTGAAGTCATAAGGCCCCAGGCCAGTGCCGCCAGTAGTCAAGATGAGATGCAATTTGCGCTCATCAGACCACTCCCGCAGCCGCGCTTCGATCATCGAACGATCATCTGGAATAATCTCATAGACATCTATTTGTCCGCCCACCTCTGGCCTGCCAATTAATTCGCGGATGGCCGCCCCACTGGTGTCTTCACGCTCGCCGCGTGCCCCTTTGGTACTGATTGTCAGGATGCCAACACGCATCAGACCACTCCCTTTCTGCTAGGTTGATCGGTTTTCTCTGGCAACAATCCCCTGGATCGTATTGTATGCCCTCTCTCTTGTTTTTTCCTCCTTATTTTGTGATGGATGCCTCGCGTCCATTGTTAGCTTGATAACCTGAACGTATGGCTGGTCTTGGCTTTAATTTTGCTGGGGTGTTGTTGCAGCTTGCACTTGGGAAGGCTTCCTGCTAGAATAGGGGAGCTTGTGGTAGCTGATTTTTCGCAAGTGCTGATAATCCCCGGTGACAAGTAGGTAAGGAAATCCAAGATGGAGAATTCGCGCCATCTGGCATATCCTGGGCAAAGCCAGCCACCAGTAGCACCGTCAATGCTTCAGACATCCAAGAAGGATCAAGGAGAACAGATGACCAGCGGAATAGAGAGACGATCACCCCCTCCACCAATGGCCCAGATTTCTCAGCCAGAACTGGTGTCTGCATCGGGGCAAGCTAAAGCTGTGTTGGAAACTGTCAGAGAAACCACTTCACGTGCGACGATGGCTAGCCTCCCGCTAGCGCCGCAACCTACAGGGATCACCCGCCTCCTCGCTGGATTTTTTGGCGTGCCGCTCCGACCACTACGATTCTTCTGGTTCATCGCGCGTTGGCTCTGGTTAGCAACAGGATTGATCGTGGTTGGAGCCGTCGCTGTAGATTATCTTGCTGAGCTTTTTACTGGGAATTTGCCCAGTGTGACCGAAGCGTTTTTTAGTAATCCTGTGTTGGAGGTTCCATCGCGCCACCCACTGGCTTTTTTGGCAGTCATGGGATGCTTTCTGATCTTGACAATCCTGTCATGGGAAGCTGCACGCGAATATCGCCGTCGTGTGAATGCCAGGGCCGAGCGAGTGCGTCAGGCTATCCGGGCAGGCATGAGGATAGAGCAGCTTGATGATGAGATGTGTGCTGCTCTGCTCGCCGGAGACCTTGAGCCTACGTTTCTGCTTGCCACTCAGATACATCAGCAAAATCGCCGTAACGATGCTGCCTGGCTTTATCAGCGTCTTCTGGATAAAGAGCCGAAGCATTTTGGAGCAAATTATAATCTTGGTTTGATTTGTGCTGAACGCGAGCATTTTGACGCGGCTGAAGGATACTGCCGAACGGCGGTACTCCTCAATGCCAACAGCGCTGAGGCACAGGGCCTGACTGCCTATGTCCTCTATCGCCTGGGGTTTCTCGAAGAAGCGCAGCGTCGTGCGCGTCTAGCTGTGCGTATGGGATTCTCTTCCCAAATGCTTGAGGCGCTTATTGCGCCTGGCCTGGGAGTGACCAGTTCGCTGCCAGCTATTGGTTCTGTCGAAGATGCGGAGTGAGGCGGTTGCTCTTAAACATTGTTCTTGAGGGGGTAGGAGGGTGAGTCCTATGCGTCGAACAATTTGTCTTGGTTTTGCTTTCCTGGCTGTCTTGCGCTCTTGGTTCTAGTATGCTATACTCACAATGGTTACGTGTGCTTGGGTGCGGAGGGGAGCCGTGCTAGCAAGCATGCGTTGAGCCGATGTCAGACCTGTAAGGAGAGAAATGCGGATGGCCCTCCGTAGCGATGAACTCCACTATAATTTAAAACATCTGAATGGCATGTTGACGACGCGCGAGGCGGCTGAGCAGCTCAGGATGAGCTATTGGCACTTCATGCACCTGGTAGAGTCCGGGCGTATTCCAGGAGTGCGTATTGTGGATCGCTGGCTTTTTTCACCAACTGACCTGGATGCTTATCGTCGTCGCAAATACGGCGAATTGGAGGATATGGCGCGGGTCTCCCTGGAAGATCCGACAGTAGAGTTGACCGAAAAACAGGAGCATATTTGCCGGTTGCTGCTTGCGGGACAGCGCCCTTCGGATATTGCCCGCGAACTTCAGCAATCACGCCAGGCGGTTCATGCCCAAATTGCATTAATCAAAGAAAAGGTCTCTCGCCTCCAATCTTCTCCCTCTGTCGCCGCCGCTGATGCGCAAGACACTTCTCGCTAAGCTCCCTTGATAGCGATGTTCGTTTCCTCCTTGATTGGGAACCACCGTTGCTTCCCATCGGATTGCTTCCTCTGATTGCTCTTCGAAGGCATTTCGCACATTCCTCTTGGTAGTTTTGTTATCCGCTTGCACAGTCTTTTTGCAATCAGTGTTGAGGTCTGGGAGGTCAAATATGAGGAACAAGACCCCTCATTATGTCGCTTTAGAAGAACAAAGTATGACAGATAGAGGGGATATATCACCCATTAGTACCATTTTGGGCCAAAAAAATGGGCAAGGGGGCGTGACAAAAGCTGAACGGTTTGGTACAATAGTATTGCCGGGTTTCCCTTGATCCTCCCAGGCAGTGTTCTCTTCTCCAAAATAGGGGCTTTTCCAGGGTCGGGCAGAGATGTGGTAACAAGTGGTGGCACGAAACTTGTAAGTCATCCATGCCTCGGTGGAGGTTCTGAAGCTCTTCGCGGAGAGGCGATCCTGATGAATCCAGCCAGGAAGGAGCGTCGTGAGCCGCCCAGGTTCGCGGGGTACGCTGGCGGGTAGGAGGCCATACGGGAACGGGGATCGGCAAGAGGTCTACGCGCTGAGCTTGGACGATCCAGCGGAACCAAGAGAGCGCATTTCAACAACGGTGATTAAAAGGAGGTCGCAATGGTGACGGAACGGAAAGGCCGGGGGCGTGGGTTCGCTTCGATGGACCCCGATAAACAGCGCGAGATCGCTAGCAAAGGCGGTCGAGCAGCTCATGTGCAGGGTACTGCACATGAGTGGACCAGTGATGAGGCTCGCGCTGCTGGCCGCAAGGGTGGCGCTGCCAGCCGGCGCCGCGTAGTCATGTCTTAGCTGTGGTTGGCTGGTAGCGAGCTATCTCCTGGTTGAACCTGGAGAGGGAAGCCTGAGTGGTTCTTGCTTGTGGTGAGACGGTGTATTTATCGCCGGGCAGGAACTGCCCAGGCTTCAGTTATCCAACGCAGCGTTGATAGCCTCGGCAAAATCTGGGCGTTGGTCCGCGATGGCCCGCAGCAGCCCAAAACAGCCGGCCAGCATCATATCGCCATGTGGTACAGCGTCGTAGGGGTGCAGTGCTGACCCACGCAGCATCTCTCGCCGGGGGCCGGTCACTGCCAGAAAAGGGAATGCTTTGCTCTGTCTGCTGCTGAGCAGCAGCGCTCCATGCCCGCTGTCGTCAAAGACTTCGGCGTTGGTCAACGTACCCTCGACCAATCTGCGTAGCAGTGACTCCAGCTTCGCCTGATCCAACAGGCCGGTGTGATGTTCGAAGAGTCCGACAATCCGGCCTTCGATCAGATGGAAGGCCAATGTATGGAAGTTGCCGATGTTCACTAACACCGCCTCGCGTTCTTTCTGTACACGTGGATCATCCAACGTTCCCAGCACGGCTGCTGAGCCAGTGTCCATTAACAAGAGCGGGAGAGCCTCTTCGTGCGGATTTCCTCCGTTCCTGTGAGAGATGGTTTGCCTACCTGCGTGCTGTGGATAGCTTGCAGCACTTTTGGCAACCGCCTGGAGACGGGTGAGTTCTGCGGGGAGTGCTTCGCGGAGGTAGGAAAAGGCTACTGGTTCTGCACGCCGCTGGACGGTTTCAGCAATATAGCGGAAACGGAAGAGGCGGTCGCTCATGCCCGGCGGCGCTGCCCCATGATCGAAAGCGGCAATTGCCAGCGCGTTGACGCCAGGATCGATGTCGAAAGCCCGCAGCGCCGTAATGATGGCTGCGGTGTCCAGGTCTTTGAGTTCGAGATGAACTGTGTTGTCGCGTCCAGTTAGAGAAGCGACTTCTTGTTCGTCCACAATCTGTATGCCCATCTGCGCGACCATTGCCAGGTCGTCATCGAAAGTGCGCGCGGCATCCGGTGTAGCAAAGACCGGTAGGCCAGCAAGCGCATGGTCGCGTGCGGCCCAGGCACATGGACCGCCACCCATCGTGCAACCGGTGAGAACGAGCGTGCTACCCAGGGCACTGGCGCGTTTGATGCGGTCGGCTATGATAACGGTGGGAGAGGGCATAATAAGCTGGAAACAGTTTTCGATAGTTTTGTCGCTTTCAAAAAGCAGGATGTCCTGAGTGCCGGTTCCCACATCAACAGCCAGGATTCGTAGAGTTTCACTCATCGTTGCGCCTCCAATCAGGCAAGGTATCTTTATGGAATGAAACCAGGCAGATGGGCTATTATCTTGATCCTGCTTTCAATTATAGCGAATGGAAAACAAAAGCCAGAACATCTTTTGTACGTGCTGGTGGTTCATCTTGCCGTGATATAATAGCCTCAATCTTGCAGTCTGTGTTGGCTGGCGTTGGTTGGATGCCGGACAAAAAGCACTGAGAGAGCCACTATAGCGCAGGTAGATTGAAGAGCAGCACTGTTCGCTAATAGAGAAAGGAGGAGCGCGGCTATACCATATTCATGGGGCTGCGTGCCACCACAATGGAGGACATCCGATTTGATCGCCAGTTTCGTACCCCCTATTCTGAAAGTTATGCCATCATGCAGGGAAACAGCCGGGTAGGGTCGGTAGATATTCATTTCACAACGACCACCGTGCATGGAACGCTGATTCTGGAACGGGAATTAGAGGAGGCCGAGATTGCTAAATTGATTGAGCAGATTGACGAAGATTTAGTCTGGTCTGCCGACATGGCCCGCGACGATTTTCTGGTCAGCGTCTATGTTGGCAAGGATGTAGGATTTTATAGCGATGACTACTTTGATGAAGAGGATGAAGACGAAGATTTCGAGCTGGAGATAGAGGACGAAGAGAGCGAGAACGGGAAGCACTAGCGTCAATCAACGTCTATGTGGCTATTCCTCTAATAGCCCACGCCGCATCGCATACTTGACCAATTCGGCACGGCTGTGGAGGTTGAGTTTGTCCATAATATGGGTGCGGTGCGTGTCTACTGTTTTAGGGCTGATGAAGAGTCGCTCGGCAATTTGATGGTTCGTCAGCCCTTCGGCGACTAGTTTAAGGATTTCGCGCTCGCGTTCGGTGAGTCCGCTGTAGCTATCCCGCTCTTCACCAGTACGGACACGCTGGAGATAGTCCCCAACCATCATACTTTGCGCCGAAGGCGAGAGATAGAAACGGCCAGCTTGTACGGCACGGATGGCGGTACTCAGTTCTGTGTCAGCAGCTTCTTTGAGGATGTAGCCAGCCGCGCCCGCGCGCAGGACTTGAAAGAGATATTCCTCGTTTTCGTGCATGGTCAAGACGAGGACACGCATGCCGGGGCACTGGCGACGTACCTGGCGAGTAGCTTCGATGCCATTCATTTCTGGCATTGTAATATCCATCAGAATGACATCAGGTTGTAGCCGTTGGGCTTCGGTGATGGCTTGATACCCATCACTGGCTTCCCCAATCACTTCCATATCAGGCTGGGCATTCAGCAGCATCTTGAGGCCCTGGCGCAGAATGGTGTGGTCATCTACCAGAAGCACCCGTATTTTGGCTCCTGGTTCTCGTATACTCTCGCGTTTAGGAATGTTTTCTTTCTCTGGCAGCATATCGGTTCTTCTTTAGCTAGCTCTCAAGGGTCTCTGGCATTGAGATCTCTGGTGGTTCTTCTTGAGTTCTTCCGATGAGTTGAAGGAGTTGCTGCTCTGTTCCGGCGAGGGAAAGGAGCTGTTGTCCAGTGGAGGGGGGCTTGGGGCCGCTGCTGGGGCCAGAGGTGTTCTCGCCAAGTGATTGTCTGGTCAGCGGGATCGTGACTTGAATGGTCGTACCTCGGCCCGGCTCAGTGTTAATGAGCAGAGAGCCGCCAAGCAGTGTTGCCCGCTCGTGCATGCCTGCCAGCCCTAGACCCCGCTCTTGCCAGGGGAGCTTTAACAATGTATGCGCATCAAATCCCTTGCCGTTGTCGCTGATAGTCGCGGAGACCTGGTCCTGCTCTTCGACCACACTGACTCGCGCTTTGGTTGCATTGGCATATTTGGCTGTGTTGGTGAGCGCTTCCTGGACGATGCGATACAGGGCAGTCTCAAGTTCAGAGGGCAAACGCTCCTTAAAGCTATTTGCCACGAATTCAACATCAATTTTGCATTTCTGCTGATATTCTTTGATATACCAGCGCAGTGCTGGGAGCAACCCCAGGTCATCGAGCGCACTGGGGCGCAAATCAATGCTCAGGTTGCGGATAGCTCTGAGTGTTTGGTGGACAAGCGAGCGTGTATCTTCAATGCGCAGTCGGGCTTCATCGCTGCTGATGGATTCTTCCAGGACTTTCAGGCTAATAAGCAGCGATGTAAGTACCTGGCTGGTCTCGTCATGCAATTCGCGGGCGATACGCTTGCGCTCCTGCTCCTGGGCCGTTAAAATCTGCGTGGCGCGCGTGCGGGACGATTCAGCAAGCGTTTCCAGCATCGTGTTAAAGGCCCTGGCAAGTTGATCGGCTTCGGGGTCTTGCCCGGTGAGCGGCGCTCGCAGCTCTGTATTGCCTCCCTGGATGCGCTTCATCGTCTCACGTAGTTGGGTGAGAGGATGGAAAGCAATCTTGAGCAGAACGAAGTTGATCAACACACTGATTAGCCAGCCGGTTGCCACAAAGCCAATAAGAATCTCTGCACCATTAGGCTGATGAATGCGTGTCGCCAGATAGGTGCCCAGGGTCGCACCGACCAGGATGACCAGGCTATTGGCAATCAGCACTTTGAACAGGACCGGCAGCGCCAACAAGTTCCCCTGTCTGCGGGTCTCTGGCGTGGCAGCTAATTGACTCCGCATGGGTGGGGATTTGTTGGTTTGTGTGGTACTGGTGGCTGGTGCCGACTGATGCCCATTGGATGCCTTGGAATGTTTCATGAACCCTCAGCGTAGATGGCATGAAAAATCAGCATGAAAAATCAGCAGGAATCAGCGCTCGCATTGCTTGCTACCTGCAATTGTACCCCTTGGAGTAAGGAATGTCAAATCCTTGATCGCCTGCCTGGCGAAGTTCGAGCGGTATCGCGTCAGGTATATACCTGAACGGAAAAATCAGGTGTCTACCTGATGGTTCGCGCTTTCAGGTTGGGTACACTGTTACCGGGAGGGAGTAGCTAGCGGTATGGCTCGGTTTCACTGCTTTTACGTGTATCAGCGTAGGAGCGCTGCTGGTACTATCGGGTCTCCCGCTTTGCAGCCCGATTAGCGGGTTTGCTATAATTGGTCACACGCACTATTCCCAGCCCTTATCTGGACGCCCAGGGCAGAATGCAGCAGTAGTCAGGCATTCATGAAGACCTCGCGCTGTCCAGGAATCCTTGTTTAAAAGGAGGCAACGTGAGCGCGCAGAATCGCAGTTTGCTGGACACCATCTCTACCAAGGTATTGGAGAGCCAGCTCTGGCGGTCCATTTTCCGTCATGGGTATCCCGATACGCCGCTCAACCAATCACTGGTAATGATGGGGAACGTTTTTCTCCACTTGCACCCGGTGAAGGTGAGCCGCCAGGCGATGCGGGTCACGTATACCTGGTGTCTCGGCGGCATTTCATTCTTTCTCTTTTTGGTACTCACGATCACCGGCGTCTTTTTGATGTTCTACTATGTGCCATCTACTCAGAGCGCCTACGCAAACATCCAGCAGATCGATACGATTGTGAACTTTGGAACGTTTGTGCGCAATATGCACCGTTGGGCGGCACACTTGATGGTCATCTCGGTCACGCTCCATATGATCCGGGTTTTCTATCATGGCGCCTATAAGCCGCCGCGCGAGTTTAATTGGGTGGTCGGTGTCTCGCTGTTCTTTTTGACATTGTTCCTGAGCTTTTCTGGTTATCTGCTCCCCTGGGACCAGATTGCCTACTGGGCTGTTACGGTAGGCACCAACCTGGCAAACTATGCGCCCTTCATTGGTACACAGGTACATACGGCATTGATTGGCGGAGTGGATGTCGGGCAAAATGGCCTGCTGCGTTTCTATGTGATCCATGTGATTGCGTTCCCGCTGATTGCGGCGATTATGATGGCTGTCCACTTCTGGCGTATCCGCAAGGATGGTGGGGCTGCTGGGCCGCCGCCGCCGTCGCGCCGCGAGGCGGAAGAGCCTGAAGAGCCAGCGCTGGAAGTAGCGCTCCGTTAGGAGGCAAGAGAGTTCAGCGGCACAAAGGCTAAGGTCAGGAAGCGCTGGCACGCAAGTTGTGAAGGCGTTTCCTGTAACCGATAAAGAAGAAAGCTGCTGCTGAAGTTCCGACGCCTTTGAAATTCCAGGAGGATTCGAGCAATGGCAACAGTCCAGGAACCGCCAATTCAACAGATTCAGCATAAGCGCTATCGCACACTTGCGGTTGTGAAGCAGGAGGCGGTGACGCGCATTGAGAAGCAGCTTGAAGATTCGGTCTTTGTCTGGCCGCATCTTCTGGTGCGCGAGTTTATGGCAGCGGTGTTTATGACGGCGGTGTTGACGATTCTGTCGTTACAGGTGAATGCGCCGCTGCGCGCCCATGCCAACCCTGACCTCACGCCCAATCCGGCTAAGGCGCCCTGGTATTTTCTGGGTTTGCAAGAGCTGCTGCACTACTTCCCGCCGACTATTGCAGGTGTACTAATTCCAGGGTTAACCCTGGTAGGTTTGGCAGCGATTCCCTATGTGGATCGAAACCCCAGCCGCGCCTATGCTGATCGTAAGCTATCGATCACGTTATTCTCAATCTTTGCGGTGTTTTACGCCGTTATCACCTTGATGGGCAGCTTCTTTCGTGGCCCTGGATGGGCGTGGACCTGGCCCTGGCAGGGACTCTATTTTGACCTGTAGCCTGTGGGGGCTGCGCTCAGGGTGTTGGGCTGGTGAGGGTACTTCTCTGGAAGCTGGGCACCCTGTACCTTATCAAGCAATGAGCGGAGGACCGCCTTCTTATGAGTAATGAGACACCAAATGAGCCAGGAGAGCCACTCCTTCCTCAACAGTACGAGGAAGCGACTGGCGGCGGGGCGCTGGCAGCCGAAATGGCCCGTCGCGGGCTGTCAAGGCGGCAGGTGCTGCGCCGCGCGGTTGGTGGAATGTTGGGGCTGGTGGGGTCAGAGGCGATTGCTACCTCGCTGGCGATGTTTTATCCCAATCTGGCCGGGCAATTTGGCTCGCCCATAGATGTTGGCCCGAAGAGCCAGTTTAAAGCCTCGACACCTCTTGAGGCTGTGCAAGATTCTCAAGGCATTTTTTACGTTGCTGCGGCCAAAGCCTATATTGTCCACCTTACCGCTACTACGCCGTTTCTCTTGAAGGGTACGGCACTAACGAACCAGTTGGACGCGGAATGGTGGGTCAAAGACAGCGATGGAACCTATTGGATTGCGCTCTATCAGAAGTGTGTCCACCTGGGCTGCCGTGTGCCTTTCCGCGATGATTGCCACAGCTTTAAATGTCCTTGTCATGGCTCGCATTACAATGTTGATGGTGAGTATATCGATGGCCCGGCGCCGCGCAGCCTGGATCGGTTTGAGATCAGTTTTCAGGGATCTGATCTGATCGTCAACACCGGCAAGATTAATAGCCTCGTCCAGCATCCTGCTACTCAAACGCGGCTGATTTCAACCGATGGCACCGCATGTGGTTAGCGCATCGGGGGTCGAAAGTAAGGAAGAATGTAACATGGAGATGAGTCGTCGTAGCGCGGCGCTTTGGGCCGGGGGCATCGTTGCGGCCACAGTCGTAGCGATGGTTACTCTGGCCGTTTGGGGGATCACCTCGTGGGCTGTGGCCGCTGGCCTCATTGCCACAGTCGTCTTCACCCTGGCGCTGCTCTATATTTTCTTTGGGCGCCTGAATAGCATCCAGAAGACGGGCTATTCCTCCTTGCTGGTGATTGTCTTATTGGCGCTTTTTATCCCATTGTTCTGGCTCAATCAAAACAGCTTGCAATCGAGCGCTCAGGCTGATAACTACGAACTGACCTTGCACCGTGGCGCGGCGCTCTATGGTACCTATTGCTTGACCTGTCATGGAGCCACCGGTCAGGGGTATGATGCCCCCCAGTTGAATGGGAGCGCGACGCTCGATAAGCTTACGGATGCGGATATTACACGCATCATTTCGGCAGGCGTGCCCGCGAGTACCGATCCGACCAAGCTAGGTCAGCAGGGGTTGGCGATGCCTGCCTGGAGCGACCTCTATGGTGGACCGCTGACTTCTGATGACATCAGCTATCTGGTGGCATTGATTCGTTCTTCTGACCCAACCTACCTGAAGAACAATCACATCAGCGACATGACCAACGGTTTTAACTACGTCTACGGGGAATTGACGACCCAAGCCCAAATCGACAACTACAACAAATACAAGGGGCATCCTGCCCAGTATGGCACGACGGTAGACATGACCAATACTAAGCAGGTCAACATGAAGATTGAGGACGTGTCTGCCTCGGTGAACTCATCGGGTTTTGGGTTTCAGTATACCAGCATCAGGGTGAAGGTCGGGACTACCGTTACCTGGACAAATGTATCAGCAGCGCCGCACACGGTGACTGGCGTAAATACGTCAGATGCAGCGTTTAACAAGGGGTCAGATACACTCCCGGCTAATGATGTAGGTCCAGCGAGCGTCTACAGTTTTACCTTCACGACGACCGGGACATTTGACTATTTCTGCACAATACATCCGTCGATGATAGGGCAAGTTATCGTGGTTCCCTGATAGTGCTGGGGTATAATTAGCACCCGTTGGGGATTGTACATTTCCTGGGGCGGCAGGTTTCGCATGGTAGCTCCTGCAACCTGCCGCTCGACCTTGCCGCTCTTCCAGGCAGGCATATCGCCCATTATGGGCCGCAGAAAAACGCTGGAAAGGGATTGCAATCCATGCAGCAGCTACGAACACAGGAGCAGCCGGAACAGCGGATGTCCTGGGCACGAGCAATCGTGCTGGCGGCTGGCCTCTTCTTTGTTGCTATGATTCTGATGAATCAGCTTCCTGGCTATATCTTTACGATTTTCACCGATGCCAATCTGATCCATCTTGAACAGGGGATGCTGGACCTGGCACTGGTCTCGCTGGGGCTGGCGATCCTCCTGATGGTAGTTCTCTTCCTTTTTGATCCAAAGCCGATTATTCCACCAGTCCTGGTCGCTGGATTTGGGGCGGTTCTCTTTATTGCCGGATTGGTCGGATTGATTCTGGTATTCGTGACCGGCCATCAGTTTCTTCCTGATAACCCCGATTTCCCGCCTGGTACCGGTGGAACGCTCTTTGGCCCGAACTGGATTCAGGCGGGGAGTATTGACCTCACAGCGGTCAGTATGATCGCGCTGGGGACAGGTTTTGGGGTATTGGTCTATGCGCTGATCGCCTGGGCAGGGTTCCGCAAGGGGCTGACTGGCCCGGCACGCGATTTTCTCGCCTGGGGAATGGCTATTATCTCTGCTATTCTGTTGGCGATCTATGTGGTTCTCTACACGTTCCAGGGCGATGCGATTCTGGGACTGAACAATACAGCGGCATTGGTCGTCGGCAATGTCATGCTCGGTATTGCGCTGCTGCTGGCATTTGCTGCCCTGCAAATCTGGTTCTTGCCAGTGATGATCGCTGAGCGCCGCCGCTATATGCCAGCGGCTTATCTGATCGTGGCCTTTGGTCTGATGCCCATGTTTGTGATCTTCCTGGCGCTTTTCCTGCTTGCCTATCCGGCGGTCTACTGGATTCACTCGTGGGACACGACGAATTTCCTGACGGGCTGCTCGGTCAAGACGGATATACCGGCAAGCTGCACCTTTACTCAATATACTGGTTATATTATTGCGACGATAGCGAATGGGCAATTTTTTGTTGCTGGGCTGGTAGCCATTCGCTGGTGGAATAAAAACCGCCCGGCAGTTATCTTGAGCATCGTGGTGAGCTTCTTGTTCTGCGCCTTCGCGGCAGTGGCTGTTCACACTGACGCATCTGAGCAGATACCTGTGGAGCCTTTGCGTGAGGCGCTTTTTATCGGCACAGGGGTTCTGCTGCTGGCGATGATTTGGACCTATTCCACCCGTCACGAATATGCCTCGACGGCAGCGCTGCCGCTGGGCTGCGTCGGCCAGTGGCTGGTGCTGGGGACGGTTATTCTGGTGTATCTGGCCGGGTTCGCGTTCTTCTCGCTCCAGGAATTCTTTGATTCTAAGGAACTGGGCATTAGCTACGCACCCGGACCAAACCAGCTTCACGACGCCTTCTGGTCGTTCATCTTGCTTGGGGGGCTGGCGCTGGTGCAGTTTGTCTTGCTGGCACGCCGCTACCGCCTGAGTGGAATGAAGAAGTTTTCCCTCTGGATTGTGCTGCTGGGCATTGCCATGCTCATTGTCAGCGGTATCCAGTTCAGCCTTGAATTTGGGAATGGCGTTCAGGGACGGCTCTTGATTTCAGGTGTCGGTATGTATCTCCTGGGGCTGCTCTTTGTGATCGGTGGCTCGGTGTTGGAGATTTTCAGCGCGCTTTGGAATGGTCGACGTTTCTGGGGCATGTTTAGCTTCTTCACGCTGGGTTTTTTCCTCTTGCTCTCCATCCACCCGCTCTCTACCATCATTTACGATGCAACTCTGCCAAATGGGCTGCCCTATACCCTGCAAGCTGACCAGGAATTGATGAGCGCCTGGATAACTGCTATTGTTCTTGCTGTGCTTGCTGGATTGGGGCCGGTGTTTTCCAGCGTGGCGGGGCGCATCCGGCGTTCGCGCGCCGAAGTGACGACGAGCGGCGCCGGGCTGGCAACAACAGGCGATTAACGACGCTGGCTTAAAACTTCAGGTAGTAGATGAGCAGAAGAGGCGCCAGGAGGATTGTATCCACTGGCGCCTCTTCTGCTTTTTGTTCTCATGCTAAGGAAGCGGGTTTCTATGAGCATACAAGCCCCCAGACCTGGTACGTGGCAACTTTTGGGCGTCTGGGCGCGCATAGGGTTGCAATCTTTTGGTGGTGGTGCGTCCACGACATTTTTGATCCAGCGAGCATTTATCGAGCAGCAGCGCTGGCTATCAATGGAAGAGTTTCTGCACCTGTGGAATTTATGCCTGCTGACGCCTGGCATTAACCTTGTTTCCCTCACTGTCCTGCTCGGCAAGAAGATGGGAGGAACGCGGGGCATTGCTGCCTCTCTGGCCGGGTTGCTCTTGCCAAGCGCTGCAATTACTTGTCTGCTAGCTGCCCTTTTTCTCCGCATAGAGCAGGAGCCTGCCGTTCAGGCAGTGTTACAAGGTGTGATCCCAGCGACGGGTGGAATTATGCTGCTTGTCGCACTGAACTTCGCTCGACCACTCTTCCAGAAAGCCATGAAAGCTGGATGGTTTTCTGTGTTGGCGAGCAGCGCGGTTGTGATCGCCAGCGCGCTTGCTATTATTCTATGGAAGGTCTCGGTGATTGCAGTTGTGCTTGGTGCCGCTTGCTTTGGCGCGATCTTCCTCTCACCAAAATCAACAACCTCGAAGCAGGAAGCGCAAGAGGAGCAGCCATGATAAACCCATTTCTCTATTTCCTGCTGTTCTTGAAAGCCTCCCTCTTCTCTACTGGAGGCTTCAGTAATCTCCCCAGCCTCCATCAAGATTTGCTTGCCAATGGTTGGGCGCAAGAAGCCGATTTTGGACAATCAATTGCTATCGGGCAAATCAGTCCTGGCCCGAATGGGTTATGGGTTATCAGTCTTGGCTATCTTACCTATGGCTTTCTGGGTGCTTTTCTTGCTCTCGTGGCAATTACGCTCCCTCCTCTCCTATCGCTTATCGTTGCTGCCGGATATGCCCATATTGAGCGGCGAACCTGGGTGCAGGGAGCAATGCAGGGAGTTTCTCTTGCGGTTATTGGGATTTTGCTCACGGTTGCCTGGACGATCCTGGGCCAATCAGGAATAGATTGGAAAGGGCTGCTGATCGCCTTGGGCGCCTTGGGATTAGCTTTGAACCGCAAGGTCAACGTGCTATTGATCTTAGGATTGGCTGGTATTGTTGGATATTGGCTGTATCGTTAGTTGCGCAAGAGCCATCAATGACAGACCCAGATCATGGGTCAGGGGCTGGATATCGGCTGCCACGCTTGGAGGTGGGGTGCAGCCGCTCAAAAGAGGCAAGTGGCGAAGGGTGATCGCATCTCACCTCTTGTGATGCTGTGACCTCTGCTCCTGGCTACTCGTTCTTAGCTCTGAGGATTGCGCCCAGGCATTTCCAGCCCGTTGTTATAGCTCATCATCCTTGAGCGAGGCGCTTAAATGCCAGGTGTGCATGCAGCTTCTTCGGAGGATGAGGACGCGTGTTATTGTTACGACGAGCAGGGTTGATTCCAGAGTGTATCAGACCTTTACGATTGGGGACGTGGTTCTTTGGAACGGCTCAAGCGGATCAAGATAGCAATGTCTTTCGTGGTTTGCAAGAGGGCAAGGACATACCCGCTGGCGCTGGAGAAAGCTGCTCTGATGAACACGCTGAACATTCTCTCCCGCTGCGCCTGCTGTTGCTGGGTTTTGCAATCTTCCTTCAGAGTTATTTTGAAATCCCCTCTGAGTTAATACGTGCTGTGGTTGGCCTCTCAGGAGCAGCGATCCTCTCTTTTCTGGGCATGGCAGCCAGCATTGCATGTATCTGCCTGGCCGTTAGCCCGCGCCTGGTGACGCGGTTGAATGGCAGGATTGGGCGGATGCTCAGCCGTATCGCGCTGATTGGATGCCTGGCCCTGTCCCTGATAGGATGCCTCCAGGTTGGCGTGATTGCTGTCAGGAGTTTTCAGCCGCCGTTTTACACGAATGATGGCACATTGCTCGATCATAATGCGGCTGTGCTGCTCCTTGAAGGGGAGAATCCTTACGTCAGTTCAGATGTCATTGCTGCGCTTCGCAACTTCAATCAGCTACCGATATATGTAACACCGCTTCGCCAGGGGAAGCTGGCAAACCAACAAGACTATCCTTCTGATGAAGAGCTTCAGCAGCTTGTTGCTCAGGAACCTGTTGGACACCCTGAGCAAGTGCTGGAATTTGAGTCGCATGTCAGTTATCCAGCACTGGCGTTTTTGGTGCTGGTCCCAATGGTGTGGGCTGGATTGCCAACAGTGGTGCCGTTTTTTTTCCTATGCCTGGCCTTGCTTGCTGTGATTGGGCTGCGTTCTGTGCGGCGTGAACTGCGCTGGTGGGTAGGGCTGCTGTTTCTGGCAGATGTGCCGGTCTTGAATTCAACAATGGCTGGCGATCTGGATGTGTTCTATATCTTGCTCGTCTTTCTGGTGTGGCTCTGGTGGGAGCGCTGGTGGGTCTCGGCTGTACTGATGGGCCTGGCGCTCGCCAGCAAGCAAATTGCCTGGTTCTATTTTCCCTTCTATTTGATCTTCATTTACCAGCGGCGAGGTGTTCGTGATGCGGCAAAGCGGCTGATAGTAGGCGCACTGGTGTTCTTTGCGATAAATCTACCCTTTGTCGTGCTGAACAGCGGGGCCTGGCTTGCCGGGGTGCTTGCACCAGTTCGTGATCCGATGTTCCCAGAAGGCGTTGGGGTAATTGTACTTTCCACTGGCAAGCTGCTGCCCTTGCTGCCAAACGGCGTCTATGTTGTGCTGGAGGGCCTGGCAATGCTGGGAGCGCTGTTCTGGTATGGCCGGTGGGGGCGTGTGCGCCCTGAGGCGGCGATGCTTCTGGCGGTGCTGCCGCTCTTCTTTGCCTGGCGCAGCCTGGCAACCTATTTCTATTTTTGCGCACTGCCTGCGGCGCTGCTGTTAGCCCTGGCTCCACGCCTGAAGTCGCGGGCGGCTGATGAAAGCGCAGCAATCCCAGCGACCAATGCGAAGCTGATCCGGCTTGTTCTCTCTGGGGAGGTTTCATAGGAATGGCTGTTTTAGCGCGTCGCTCAGTGGCGAAGCCGGTATTCAAAGCACGCATGTTGACCGGGCGTTCCGGGTGGATACTACTAGGGGCATTCTGGTTAGTCACGCGACTCATCTATCTCCTGAATGTCATGCTTGGGCATCATTATCCTGATGAAGCCTTCTTTCTCTATGCGCAGCGGTTCTCAAATGGCCTGCTCCCTTACCGTGATTTTCCTGTTGAATACCCTCCTCTGGGAATGGCGTTGATTGTCTTGCCTGGTTTGGTCCATAGTGGGCCACTGACTGAATGGCTCTACAGTACCAGCTTTGCGCTGGAGATGCTGGCGCTTGATCTGCTGACGCTGTTCCTGGTTGTTCGCCTTGCCAAAGGGCTGATTCCGGGTGATCGTTCTGGCCTCTTTTCCGGTTTGCTCTATACGGCATTTGTTGCAGCCAGCGGGGCGATTGCTCAGAAGTTTGATCTCGTTGCCGGCACATTCTGCCTGGTCGCGGTGGTTGCGCTGATACGACGACGCGATGGTCTGGCCTGGGTGATGTTGGTGCTGGCCGTACTGACAAAGGGCTTCCCGCTGGCGCTGGCGCCATTGTTCATTCTCTATCGCGTGATGGAGGGACGTGCGGGCTATCGTGGCCTGTATGAAGGATTGCGAGCAGGGGTGGTATCAAGCGTGCTGGTTGGGGTTCCGCTGCTTTTGGTAACGGGGGTGCAACCGCTTATTCAGGCAGTGGTCTATCACGCAGACCGGGGTGTTGAGATCGAGAGTATGTATGCTGGGGTATTGCTGGTGTGTGGGCGTGTGCTGAACCTGACGACCACAAGTTATTTTAATCTGGCAGATCAGTCGCAGGATATTGCCTCTCCACTTGAAGGGTTGATGGGTGGACTTGCAGTTCCGCTGGGGATCCTCTTGATTGGACTGCTGTACTGGCAGTTTTATCGTGCCCTGAAGTTGCGGCCTGATGAGCGTGATGCGTCGCTCGTCAGATCAGCACTGTTGGTAATGCTGGCGTTTATAATTACCTTCCGGGCGTTACCAGGACATTATCTGCTGGCGATTTTACCTCTGGCAGCATTGGCTCGCTTTCGGGGGGGGCGTCAGCACGTTTTTGTGATGGTCTTGCTGGGTGCGCTGCTCCTGGGTCAACTGGAAACCGTTGTCTGGCTGCCTCTGCTGGCCGGGCGGTGGGTGGGGATTCTGGCGTTGGTTGCGCGCAATAGCGCGATCCTGGCAACTTTTGGTGTGCTGCTGGGGGGTAGAATACAGAAATTCACCTCTGCGCCAGAATCAGCCGCGCGGCGTCCTCTTGGAGCGCGGCCAAAGCCTTCCTTGGGCTGGGCAGTTGAGTCCGGCGTTCGCCCCTGGCAAGAGGTATCGGCACCCCTCGATTCGTATCGTGAACGTGTGCCTTCGCTTCTGCCCATGCAGCACCTGTATGTTGACTACTATCGCCAGTTGCTACGTTGATCCAGCAGGAAGAGGGTGCCTTGCCCCTATTTCCCCTGACGCAGCTCAGTTTTGAGAACCTTCCCCGTCGTGTTCTTTGGTAGCCCTATTGGTAGTGGATAGAATTCGACAAGGTTTGGCACTTTAAAGGGTGCTACTCGCTCGCGCATATAGTCAATAACTTCTTCTCGCGTCAGTTCCTGGCCTTCGCGTGGCGTGATGCAGGCTTTGATGGATTCACCTTTGGTTGGATCGCCAATGCCCACAACAGCGGCTTCAGCAATCTTAGGGTGAGTAAGCAACACCTCTTCTAACTCGCGCGGATAGACATTCAGGCCGCCCTTGATAATGACATCCTTGGCGCGATCCACAATGAAAAAATAGCCATCTTCATCCCGATAGCCGAGGTCGCCAGTATACAACCAGCCATTGCGGATGGTTTGCGCTGTCTCCTCTGGCAAGTTGTAGTATCCCTTCATAACGTTGGGGCCGCGAATGACCAGTTCACCAATCTGGCCGATGGGGAGTTGCTGGCCTGTGATGTCATGGATTTGCACCTCCACTCCGGGGACTGGCAGCCCAATAGAGCCTTCTTTCTGAACGCCTTTTGGCGGGTTGAATGTAGCTACTGGCGATGATTCGGTTAGTCCGTAGCCCTCAATGAGTGGGATGCCAAATTTTGTTTTGAAGGTGCGGAGAACTTCACCCGGCAAGGCCGAGCCGCCAGAGACACAGAGACGGAGCGATGAAATGTCCTCCGTGCTAAATGGCGTTCTCAGCAGCAGCGCGTACATTGAGGGGACGCCCGCCAGGATCGTGACCTTGTGCTGCTGGATGGTTGGCAGTAACCGTCGTGGATCAAACTTGGGCATGAGAATAATGGGTGTTCCGGCCAGCAGCGGGGCTACCATACAGACAGTTGAGCCAAACACATGGAACAGGGGCAGAACGCTCAGCAGCACATCATTGGAGGTAAGTTCCGCTAGCTCGATGACGGCCTGCGCGTTCGAAAGGATGTTGCGATGGGTGAGCATGGCCCCCTTGGGCTTACCCGTCGTCCCGGATGTGTAGAGAATGACGGCAGTATCGTCGGGAAGAGGTTCCGCAACTGGTTGTGGTGTCTTTCCTGTGGCGGACGCGGCAACCGCCTCACCAAGAAATTGTTCAAATGTCAATGGCCCGGTGGAGGGGCTGGTTGGTTCTGTCACGGCTGCTAATAGGGCACTGCCCTCAGTGGTGGGCAGCGAGACGGAGATGAGCAATGGTGGACGGGTGGTGTCAGCGATGGCTTGCTGGACAAGCGGTAAAATGTCGGACCAGACCACAGCAGCGCTGATTTGAGCGTCAGTGAAGATATGCCGAATTTCTGGTGGGCGATAGGTGGGGTTCATCGTGATAGCGGTAGCCCCGGCGAGTATCGTGCCAAAATAGGCGGGCAAGAAGGGGGGGATATTCGGGAGGAGAAGCGCTACGCGCTCGCCTGGCTGAATACCATGCAGACGCAAGCCAGTAGCGAATCCTTCGATCTGGCGGGCGAGGTCTCTGTAAAAGAGAGGACGCCCCTCGAAGATCAGTGCAACATCCTGGGCGCGCCTGTGGGCGACACTCAGAAGAGCTGCCCCTAGAGAGAGCGATGTACCAGACGCTGATGGCTGCATAGCGCTCCTCCCTTCGCTAGCCAGAATTCGTTTCTGGCAAGGTGGCGGGTTATTTATGCGGAAAGGGTAATTCCAGCGAACTGGTTGCGCAGGACTTTCTTGTCAAATTTTCCTACGCTGGTCTTCGGAACAGCATCGATGAAAATAACCTCATCAGGCAGCCACCATTTGGCGACCCGTGACTTGAGGTAGTCAAGGATCTCTTCCTTGGTGATCTGATCTTTAAATTCGGGCTTGGGAACCACGCAGGCTACTGGCCGTTCCTGCCAGGTTGGATGGGGGACTGCAATGACAGCAGCCTCCAGCACTTTGGGATGTCCCATAATCAGGCCCTCAAGTTCGATAGAAGAAATCCATTCGCCGCCCGACTTGACCAGGTCTTTGGTGCGATCAACGACCTGGATATAGCCTTCCTCGTCAATAGTGACCACATCACCAGTGCGGAACCAACTATCGACGAACTTAGAGGCGCTGTCGGTATCATGATAATAGGCCCGTGCAATCCATGGACCACGCACCTGAAGTTCGCCAAATGATTTGCCATCCCAGGGCAACTCCTGACCGGTGGCAAGGTCAACGACTCGCAAGTCAACCCCAACGACGGGGAATCCCTGTTTGGCACGGATGAGATTCTGCTGGTCGGTTGGCAATCTCAGGAACTCCGGCTTCAGGCGGCTAATAGTGCCGAGTGGCGACATTTCTGTCATGCCCCATGCCTGGATGATCTCCAGGTGGTGTTTTTGTAGACCTTCAATCAGGGCTAGTGGAACGGCTGAGCCGCCGCAGATGATGCGGCTTAAGCTGGAAAGATCGAAAGGCTGTTTCGCAAGGACTTGCAGCAGGCCGATCCAGATCGTGGGGACGCCTGCGGCGAGGGTAACACGCTCGTCTTGCATCAGTTGAGCAAGTCTGGTGGGGTCCATAAAGCGACCAGGGAAAACTTGTTTGGCGCCGACCATTGGGGCTGCGTGGGCCAGCCCCCAGGCGTTGGCGTGAAACATAGGGACGACAGGTAAGATGGTATCTCCCCCGGAGAGAGCCAGGGTGTCAGCCTGGGTAGTAGCAAGTGAGTGCAGGTATGTGGAGCGATGGCTGTAGACCACGCCTTTGGGATTGCCGGTTGTGCCAGATGTATAGCACATGGCGCAGGCAGTGTTCTCATCAAGTGTCGGCCAGGCAAAATCTGCTGGTGCACTGGCGAGGAATTCCTCGTAGTCGACGGCTGGTGAAAGTTTGCCAGTTGCCTTGGGCGAAGGTTCGCCCATAATGACATACTGGCGCACGGTTGGCAGCTTATCGACAAATGCCTCCAGCAAAGGAACCAGATCGCCATCCACGAAGATAATCGAATCTTCAGCATCATTCACGATATAGGTGATCTGGTCGGCAAAAAGGCGAATATTGAGGGTATGCAGTACGGCTCCCATACAGGGCACAGCAAAGTAGAGTTCCAGGTGACGGTAGGTATTCCAGCCAAAGGTAGCAACACGCTCCCCTTGCTTAATGCCAAGTTTCGCCAGCGCGGCGGCTAGCTGGGTCACACGCTGACCAAAATCAGCATACGTGTAGCGATGAATGCCGTTTTCGGTCAGGGTCGCTACTTCGCGCTTTGGAAAGAGGCGGATGGCACGGTTAAAGGAGTGTTGCAAGGTAAGAGGGTAATCCATCATCAAGCCGTTCATCTTTTGTCTCCTGGCATGGGACTGGTGGTTTTTGTGGAAACCTTGAAACTGCTCATTGATGTCTGTACAGTGGCTGAGTGATGATAGGGATGTGTCGGGCCTCCTCGCTATGGATGTTGGGTGGATGTCTCACTTTTTAGCTCTGTACGCTGGTGTTCTTTACTCTAGTCTGCTGCTTGCGAAATGTCAAGCGTCTTGCCCGGTATCAACCAGCCGATCATGATTGGCTGTCAGAGGAATATTGCTTGTAGTCACCAGCGAACTCTGTTGGGATAGCGCGGAGAATCTCCACCCAGCGGTTAATAAAACTGGCCCCGCTCACCAATTTGATCAGGTTGCCTCTTACCTGGAGCCTTTGTTTGAGGAAGGCTGGAATAGGTGCAGTGTCACCGCGCACGATGTTAACCCAGACACCATAGGGACCAGAGAGGGTGAAGGTTGTTGGTCGTTCACCCTGCCAGATCTCAGTGATTTTGCCATCTTCAATGCGATAGCCAATGACAATTCTTTCAGTAACATGCCGCACTGGTTCTGGTTCTAAAATTAGTGTATAGGTCTCATGCTCGCCTTTGGCAAGTTGGAGATATTCCGGGTCGCTATTGGTTCGCCTGGCAACTTCTTCCAGATATTCGGGACTCCCCAGCAGCATATGATGATCCTCCTATTGATGCTCAAGGTTTTGGTGTCTGGGGTTTCGGTTTTTTTCTTGAGCGCACAAGGCTAATTAGTCCGGTAAGTACCAGACACGTCGTTGTCGGGATAAGGATGATGTTCCAATCACCGGCCTTTTCGAGCAGCAGATAAATCTGAAAGGCTGGCAGGATCAGAAACATGAGTGCAGTTGTACCCCAGGTCTTGGCAAACCAGCGGTTTTTGAGCCAGGTCTCGCGTGTTTTTATCTGCGCATTCAATTCCTGACGCTGCTGGACGATTTTCTCTCGCTCAGCTTTCAGTGTTTCTTGCTCTTGAATCAATTGCTGTCGAAGGGCATCGGCCTGCTTCACTGCGTGCTCAACCTTCTGCCGCAGGATCATCTCCCGCTCGGCTTGTTCCTTATCCAGCCAGAGGGTAAGAGATTCATACAGCGGTTCCAGGAGTTTTGGGAGACGCTGGGGGGCAGCTCGTAAACTTTGTCCGAGCTGGCGAATCTCATCTTCGGCGGCAAGATGAACGGCCTCTAAAAAATTTGTATAGAGATGGGTATATTGTCGCTGGATTTCGTCGCGCTCACGCGCAATTTTGGCGACCTCGGCTTCATGGTGCGTCAGTTCTTCTCGAAGATGCCGAATATCTTCGCGGGCGCGAGCGATAATCCGGTTGAGGTCATGATGCGTATTGTGAGGGGCAGCGCTGGCATTCTGAGGCTGGGTAAGCGGGGGAAGATGCACATCGGTGGATGATCCATTGCTGGAAGCATCTTGATGATGCTGCGGGTGAAGATCGGTTTTGGTACGTTGCCGCTTTACCCAGGGGTATGGGTATTGGTCCTGGTTCAAAACCTCCTGCGCTTCCTCTGGGGTGTTCTGGCTCATCGTTTCGCTTTCGCTCATGGTACTCTCCCTGCTGGCTGATGAGGCATAACGAAATCATTGCTTCTGTCGAAGGATGGAATAACTACACAGGGAAGCAATCAGGGATGATAGGGGTAGTATAACAGAGCCAGTCAGGCATGTCAACCTTATCCTGGCCGCTTACTATTGTGCTTCCTCTGCCGGGTTGGGAGGCGCCAGAAGTTCTGCCAGCACCTGTGCCAGCAGCGCTATGCCAGTGCCTCCAAAGAAGCCAACGAGAAGCATGAGCAACTGCCAGGCTGGAAGGTTGGCAGTTGGCTGAAATCTGAAGCATGCGAGCCAGGGGATGCTGAGCAGCAGAATGATGCCTAGCTGAAGATACCAGAGAGCGCTCTGCCAATATTCCCAGAAGCGGGTGGGTGCTGGGTAGCTGAGTGCGCAGACGGTAATGGCGATGAGCGCGCTATAGCATAAAGGACAGACGGCCATAGGATACCCGAAGAGTTGGATGGCCGTATCGGGCGAAGGGCTAACGAATGCGCCGAGGTGATAGATGAAGTTCGCTATGCTGATGAAAGGCGAAACTCCTGTGGCCTTGAAGAGTGGTGCCAGCACTGGCGCCAGCAGGGAAAGCAAGAGTAAAAAGTGCCACCAATGCCAGACGCCTGGATATGGCTCCGCTTCTTGTTCGGTAGCAAGAGATGCCTCCGTGTCGGAAGGTTCAGCGTCTTGTCCTCTATCTGAAACTGTTGTTGATGGCTCGCTGGTCATGCAAGGCACCCCTCATCGCTGTGTAGATAGCCTGTGTTATTATAGTATACTGAAGATGTGGTGGATTGCCCTGTGGCATCACCGCATTGACTGAGGAGGTTCTTTGATGGCTGATGTACGCCCTTTTTCTGGAATACGCTATGGGCCTGATCTTACATCACAACTGGCAGCACTGGTGACTCCGCCGTATGATGTTATTTCGCCCGAGGCTCAGACGGCCTACTATGAGCGCCACCCATATAATATTATCCGCCTGGAATTAGGACGCGATCTGGCTGGCGATGATACGCTTAACAATCGCTATACCCGTGCTGCTGCTACCTTTGCCGAATGGCGTATGCAAGGGGTTCTGACGCAGGATGCGCACCAGGCGTTTTATCTGTATCGGCAACGTTTTCATTCTGGTGGCAAGGAGTATTGGCGCACCAGTCTCCTGGGGCGGGTCAGGTTGGAACCCTGGGAGGCCGGGGTCGTGCTGCCGCATGAGCATACGATGGCAAAACCTAAAGATGATCGGCTGAAGCTCCTGCGTGCCTGCGCAGCCAATCTCAGCCCGATTATGTCGTTGTATGAAGATGCGGATGGTACCTTGCGGCAGATACTGGAGCCACTGGCAGCGCAGAGGCCCACAGCGTTGTTCACAGATGAGGCCGGGGAAGACCACTGGCTGCTTCCAATTACCGATGGTGTGCATCTTCAGACTATACAGCACTTTTTCGCTGACCGCCGCCTTTTTATTGCAGATGGGCACCATCGCTATGAGACGGCCTTGGCATATCGTGAGGAGCTGCGAGAGATGCGCAAAACGCTCCATCCTGATGATGCAGCGAATTTTGTTCTCATGTCCTTGACGGCCTTTGAGGATGCCGGGCTGGTAATTCTGCCAACGCATCGGCTGGTCCAAGGGCTGCCAGCAGAACGAGTTTCAGGACTTGCGGAGCGGCTGAGCCAGGATTTTCTCGTTGAGCGTTTGCCGGCGGATGTTGCTCCGGCTCAGGCACTGGCAGCTCTGGATGCAGAGGCGGCACCAGGAGTGTTTATTCTGGTTATGGCGGATGAGGCGCTGCGGTTACAGGTACGGCCAGAGGCGTTGCGCAAGATGGCCGCTGGCGGGCGATCAGTTCCCTGGCAGGCTTTGGATGTGGCGATTTTGCAAACACTGGTAGTGAATGAGGCACTTGGGCTTGATGCAGAGGCTATAGTTCAAGGCAGTTTTCTAAGCTATAGCCGCGATCCGCTGGCGGCGGTTCGGTCAGTGCGGGAGAGGACAGCTCAACTGGCGGCGCTGGTTCGCCCCACTCGTGTTGATCAGCTTCGTGAGGTTGCGTTAGTTGGTGATCGTATGCCCCAGAAGTCAACCTATTTCTATCCCAAGCTTATTACTGGCCTGGTGATCAACCCACTCTGGTAGGGGGGGCTGTTGCTGAGAATAAGGTACCCAGAGAGGAGCGTTTCCAAATGAGTGAAATGGCTGCTCGTATCTGTGCCAGTTGCGGCGCTCGGAATGCTCTCGATGCGAGCTTTTGTGGGCGGTGCGGACGCATCCTCCCTGAAAACATGGAACGTGAAAGTTCGCAAGATGTGGCAACATTTGATGAAGCTGCACAGCAGCCTCATGCAGAGGTGAGTCAGTGGCAGGATGCCCCGTTATTCTCGGCAGGAGTGGGCATAGGCGTCGAGTATCCAGAAAATGACAACCTGGAGGATACACAAGCTGTTCTGCAAGCTCCAGGGGAAGCGGTGATGCAAAAGCGCTGCGCCTGGTGCAGTGGAGTAAGTTCGTGGACTGCGGCGACATGCGAGGTCTGTGGAGCGCGTTTCCCCATACCTGAGCAGGACGCGGCTTTTCAGCGCGCCGCTGAAGAGCGGATGCGCCAGGATATGGAGAGCCTGGAGTTTTGGCGTCAGCGGCGGCAACGGCGTGGCTGGCGGCGCTTTTTGATCTGATGAATGAAGAACGGTAACGCAAATGGCAAGAATAGTGGTCGCCATGAGTGGCGGTGTAGATAGTTCGGTTGCAGCGGCGCTGCTCAAGGAGCAGGGCCACGAGGTTATTGGCATTATGCTGCGTCTCTGGTCTGAGCCTGCGGCGGCCATTGATGATGGGGTGGAGCATATCGCCGAAAATAAGTGCTGCTCTCTTGAAGCAGTGGGCGATGCGCGTCGCGTCAGCCAGATTCTTGACATCCCGTTTTATATGGTGAATGTGGAGCAGCAGTTTAAGCAGGCGATTGTTGACCCTTTCTATCGGGCATATATGGGCGGGAATACACCGAATCCGTGCCTGAACTGCAACCGGCATATTCGCTTTACGCTTTTGCTGGAGCGCGCTTTGGCGCTCGGTGCAGACTATCTGGCAACAGGACATTACGTGCGGGTGGAGACCGATCCTGTGACCAGCAGACGGAGATTGCTCAAGGGTTTCGATTCTGACAAAGATCAGTCGTATGTTTTGCATGTGCTGAATCAGGAGCAGCTTGCACACGCCTGTTTCCCTCTGGGCGAGCTGACTAAGCCAGAGGTGCGCCAGATTGCGGCAGATCGAGGATTGCCGGTAGCTACCAAGGCGGAGAGCCAGGAGATTTGTTTTGTTGCTACTGACGATTATCGGGGCTTTATTAAGCGCTACAGCGCGAGTATTGGCGCTGAGGCCCCGCGGCCGGGGCCGATCCTTGATGTGGAGGGGCGTCAGGTAGGGACACATCAAGGTCTGGCGTATTATACCGTCGGCCAGCACCGGGGTCTGGGGGTGATTGCCCCGGAGCGCCAGCATGTCCTCAAGCTCGATCCGGCGCGCAACGCGCTGATTGTCGGCGGATCACGCCGCCTGGAGCGAGATACCTTCACGGTTCATCAGGTGCATTATGTCAGTGGCGAGATTCCATCTGCACCTTTTGAGGCAAACGTGCGTATCCGTTACAAGGCACCTGATATTCCAGCGGTGGTGACGCCTCTTGGGCCAACGACTGCGCAGGTCAAGCTGGTGATCCGGCAGCGGGCCATTACCCCCGGCCAGGCGGCTGTCTTCTATGGTGGTCCGATGGAGGATGAGGTGCTGGGTGGTGGCATCATTGATGGTGATTAGCACTCTGGCATTAGAGCGCTCATCATGCCTCTGGTAGTTTGATGAGGTAGCATGGAACAGGCGCGTATTCGCAATTTTTGCATCATTGCTCATATCGATCATGGCAAATCAACGCTGGCTGATCGGCTCCTGGAGTTTACTGGCACGCTCACGAAACGCGAGATGGCAGAACAAGTCCTCGATCAGATGGACCTGGAGCGTGAGAAAGGTATCACCATCAAGGCGCAGGCAGTACGCATGCGTTACAGCGCAAGAGATGGGCAGGAATACGAACTCAATCTGATTGACACCCCCGGCCATGTCGATTTCACCTATGAGGTTTCGCGGAGCCTGGCAGCGTGCGAGGGTGCGCTGCTGGTGGTGGATGCTACCCAGGGGATTGAGGCGCAGACGCTCGCCAACCTTTACCTGGCGGTGGAGGCTGATCTCACCATCATCCCGGTGGTGAACAAGATTGACCTGGCGAGCGCTGACCCGGAGCGTGTCTCGCAGGAAATTGTCGATGTCATTGGCCTTTCCAAAGATGAGATTATTCGGGCCTCGGCCAAGGAGGGGATTGGCACCGAAGATATTCTGGAGGCTATCGTCCAGCGCATTCCACCGCCCAAAGGGGATGCTGGTCGCCCGCTGCGCGCCTTGGTCTTCGATTCCCATTACGATGCCTATAAGGGCGTGATTGCCTATGTGCGCCTGATCGATGGGGCGATACAACCAACAGATCGCTTGCTGTTGATGGCGACGGGCAGCACCGCCGAGGTTCTGGAAGTGGGGTACTTCAATCCTCATCTGGCCCCGGCTGCTTCGCTGACGGCAGGAGAAGTGGGTTATGTTGCTACTGGCCTGAAGAATGTCAAAGATTGCCGGGTTGGAGATACAATCACGTTGGCGTCGCGGCCTGCTAGTGAAGCCCTGCCGGGCTATCGTCCGGCAAAGCCAATGGTTTTTGCGGGTATCTATCCCGTCGATGGCAACGATTATCCTTTGCTGCGCGATGCGCTGGATCGCCTGAAGCTCAATGATGCCTCGCTGGTCTACGAGCCGGAGAATTCGGTGGCACTGGGTTTTGGCTTTCGCTGTGGATTCCTGGGGCTGCTCCATATGGAGATTATCCAGGAACGCCTGGAGCGTGAGTATGACCTTGATATTCTGGCAACGGCTCCTAGCGTGGAATATCTGGTCACCAAGCAAGACGGCTCGGTGTTGGCGGTGGATAACCCTGCTCAGTTGCCTTCGATGGGCGAGGTTCTCAAGATTGAAGAACCCTGGATGGACATCAGTATCTTTTCGCCCAGTCGCTATATAGGCACGTTGATGGACCTGGTGACGAGTCGGCGCGGCGTCTTCAAAGATATGAAATATATCGAGGAAGATCGGGTACATCTTACCTATCAGATGCCGTTGGCTGAATTGATTATTGACTTTTATGATCAGCTCAAGTCGCGCACACAGGGCTATGCGTCGCTTGATTATAACTTTGCCGACTACCGGGAAGCTGATCTGGTCAAGCTAGACCTGCTGGTAGCTGGGGAACCAGTAGATGCACTTTCGTTGATTACCCATCGTGATAAGGCGTATCAGATTGGACGTGCTCTGGTGGAGCGATTGCGTGAATTGATTCCACGCCAGTTGTTTGAAGTGCCTATCCAGGCGGCCATCGGTCAGCGTGTTATTGCGCGCGAGACGGTGAAAGCGCTGCGTAAAAATGTACTGGCAAAGTGTTATGGTGGCGATGTCACACGCAAGCGCAAGCTGCTGGAAAAACAGAAAGAGGGCAAGAAACGGCTGAAACGCGTGGGGAATGTGGAGATTCCGCAGGAAGCGTTTATGGCGATGCTGAGTCTGGAAGAGTAGCCGTCGGTGGTGCGCTGGGAACGTGGGCAAACCTGGACAAAAGGGCTGCTAGCAAATGTGAGATCAGGCTGGCAGCAGCACGCATATAAGAAGCAGGCTCAAACCAGTTGGTTTGAGCCTGTGTACACTCTACTCAACGACGTTCCAACAAGACAGGAGTTGTACTCCCATCCTCCTCACCTCTTGGCCTCACGACAACCCACGATCTGTCTTCGTCATCCTGCGGCGCATCATTCTGCTATCCACAGCGGAGAAAGGTTTTGGCTGAGACCATTGGCAAGGATTGGCAGCCCGTTTTCACGGGCCAGCTTAGTCGATTTGGAACACCATCCCAAGGAGGCGAATCGGCTTTTTCATTGGGAACATAGGCGGTACTCCTTTCCTAGTTCCAATGCAAGGCTTTCATGTGGCCTTGGCCCTTGCTTACTCAGTCTCCCAACAGAGGAAGAGAAGTAAGGTTCCAGCAGTGCCTAGTTTCCCCTGGAACTATAGCCAGTATAGCATTTCTGGCGCGTCATGTCAAGTTTTTTGAGGCATTTTCAGCTTCTGGCTTCGCTAAGGACGCGCTGGCGGCCAAATTGCTGCTCCAGGTCGATAAAGTAGCGCAGCCCCTGCCCGTAGACATCCTTGCGGTCCCTGGCGTGTTCAGCAGCCTGTTCAGCCTCAAACGTATATCCCAAGGCGAGCAGCATGTGGTAGCCAATCCATTCCGCGAAGCCTTCGCGTCGCAGCATTGTCTGCTCTTGTGGCGCGTAATCTGTCTGCCAGGCATGGGTATATTCGTGCGCCAGTGTGCTAATGAATATCGAGCGCGGTAATCCACGCTCGATATAGATGGCGCGTTTACTCCCGATTTGCTCGAAGAAGCCAAGTACATGTTGCCCTGCGTTTCCCAGAGAAGGGGGTACGTTTCTATGCTTGCTGCGAATCGCCATCAGTTGATCTCGCCCTACAATTTGGAGTGCTGGTTCGTTCTTTACTGGGTTCTCTAAGATAGTATTGACTCGAAATATGACGGCCCTATAAAGTGCCTCTATATCCTTATCACCCAATATCATTGTTTGCGCGCACGCGCCGCATCGTACTTCTCCTCCGGCGAGTTTTTTTCCATCTTTGCCAATGGGGGCGCCACAGATGCCGCAGGGCGGTCGCTCCTTGCAGCAGATAGGGCAATAGCGCCTGGGGGAATCGCCAAAATGATAGAATTGCCCAATGATTGGTTTGCCGCAAGCCGCGCAGCGCGGCAGTTGCCCAAGGCAGGGCGGGCAGACCTGTTCCCGATCCACTGTGGTTAATGTTTGCGCTGCTGCCGGGTGATTATGGAGGGTGCAGCGGGGAGCGGTGCGTTCGCACTCTTCACAGACCACAAGATCGGAGGTCTGTCCTGGGAGGGTATATAGCGTATATTTCAGCCCCAGAGGTCCACCATGAATGTGGCAGTATTTGTGTTTAGACGATGAGAGCGAGAATGGAAGCATAGCTATGGTCCCCCTTCTTGGGTTACTACCGAACCATTTCTACCTGAGAGATGCCGCACACGCAGAGCAGACTGTGTGGCATGCAGCGCTTCGTAGATTGCCAGGGCAGCATCGAGGAGAGCGGGGGCTTCCTGATCATCAGGATGTGCCAGACGAAGATGAGCTGCCAGCGCCTCCAGGGTCAGTGCTTCCTCCCAGCGGGTGCCGAGCTGTCGATAGCATGCCAGCGCGGCACGCAAATCTTCGCTTGCTCCGGCCATATCCCCACGTTTCGAGCGAACTATGCCGCGTGTGCGGATCAGGCCCGCCCATCCCTTGCGACTTCCTGAACGCTCCATCAAGGCCAGTGCTGTAGGCGCCAGCTCATCGTATTTTGTCTCATCACCAAGCAGGGCAGCCAGTTCTGCCAGTTGCCATTGCACTTGTGGTCGCTCGATAGTTGGATAGTGGGTTGCGATACGTTGAAAGATTTCGCGGGCCTCTTCCAGCCGATGCTGGGCGAGGCGGATATGACCGCTGATAAATTCTCGGCTAAAAATTCCCTCTGGGACGGCCTGTTCAGCCATGTGAGCGTAATAGTCTCCGCGTTCATCCTGACCGGTGTGGTAATAGACAATTGCTAATGCTTCGATGCCCAGGGGCGCGGGCCAGCTCTGGCTCAGCAAATCGTACTGTTCGCAGAGAGTTGCTAATCGTTCACCCCAATGGAGGACCTCGGACCATTGATCCCATTGGAAATAAATGGTCACTTTGTTGCCCAACATGCCGCAGAGCTTGCGGCGGCTGTTCATAGATTCAGCAACTTTCAGTGCGGTATCAGCCCAATAGAGCGCCTGCGAGTAGTCGGAGAGCTGGGTATACGCCCGGCTGGCAGTATAGTAAATATCCAACACTTCAGCGCGATCACGGATGCGGTCAACGAGTGCCAGACGGCGCTTTTGCACTTCCAGGAACGCGCGATAATCACTCAGGTTGCTATAGACGTTTGAGAGCGCGTCCAGCACTTCCGAAAGATACGCTGGGTGGTTGAGTCGTTCGGCGATACTGGCCGCTCGTTCGGCGCTGCTGATGGCAAGATCGATGGCCCGCTCATCAAGCTGCTGGCTGAAATAGGCTTGCAGATACCAGAAGGCTTCGCTTGCCAGCAAGAGGGCTAACTCTACCGTCTCAGGTTGCCCTTCCAGGAGGGCAAAGCCTTCATCAAGATACTGGCGGATATGTTGTAAATCGGGCGGTTGTTTAAACCAAGGACGCCAGCGTGTGCCAAGCATGGTGAGATGCTGGTAAATATGGGCGCGCTCGAGTGGAGAAGCATTTTGTGATTCGTTGAGCGCTTGTTGGTAATGCTCCCAACACAGATCGCCTTCTGAGAGAACAAAATAGGCCCAGGCGAGTTGCATATGAATAGAGGGGCGCAGTGAATGATCGCTTTCACTGCCGTTGAGTAGATCAAGCGCAGCGGTATATTGACGCACAGCCTGATTGGCAGCATATTTCCCCATTGCTTCCTTGCCAGCCTGAACAAGATACCCGATAGCCTTCTGGCGAAGGTCGGCCTGAGCCTGAGCACGCGCCGGTCTGCGAGTAAGTGCCTGCCCAGAGCTAGTTTGGGACCAGGCAACAACAGCTTGATGATAATGATACGCCAGCAATTCAATGAATTCTTCTACGCGCCCGGCAGCAGCCCGTTCTAACCATTCGGCCATGCGGGCGTGTTCGCGCGCCCGGCGAGCGCGTGGCATGCTGGCATAGGCCACATCGCGGACCAGAACGTGCTTAAAACTGTATTGCAGGTCGTGTTCAATGAGTATTCCAGTGGGGTGTTCGTTTTCTGAGAGAAAATCTTTCCGTAACAGTTCCTCCAGAGCATGGGTAAGCACCTCAGCGCTCATCTCCTGAGCAAGATATGCCAGTGCGCCTTTCCAAAAGGTGCGTCCTGCAACGGCGGCATGTTGCAATACCCGCTTTTCGGTTGGAGGGAGAAGGTCAATACGGGCAGCCAATACTCCCTGGATGGTATCTGGAATGCTGAACGAAAGGATGTCGGTGTACGAACTGGCCGTGTCTTGATCGGCAAGCTGCCAGGAATCTCCCTTGCAGACCAGAATTTGCAAGTCAATGAGCATTCGCACGATTTCCTCGACGAAAAAAGGATTCCCCTCAGCTTTCGCCAGGATGCTGTTCCGCAGCATAGGAGGCAAGTCATCAGGTGAGAGCAGCGCATTCATGAGTTCATGGCTTTGTTCTGAGGAGAGTGGTTCGAGGGTAAGAGTTGTAAAGTTGCGCTTGCCCCCGCCCCAGCCAGGACGTTTCTCTAGTAGATCGAAACGAGCCGGGCAGAGTATCAGAAGTGGGGCGTTGCTCACCCGTTGTGTGAGATATTCCAGAAGATCGAGGAGGGCTTCATTAGCCCAGTGAATATCGTCAATAAAAAGCAGGAGCGGCTGGCGGTGCGCCAACGACTCGAAAAATACGCGCCAGGCACGGAAGAGCGTTTCCCGCTGCTCTGTGGAATCGCCAGATGGCCGCAAAGCGGGGCTGTTCTCGCCCACTTCCAGGCCGATGGTGAACCCTAGCTGGCGAACAATCATGTCGATGCTCTCATGAGATTGGACGCTGTCGACTACTTCTTGCACCTTCTGTCTCAGGCAATCGCTGGCCTGCTGAGGCGTAGCCGCTTGCGCAAACCCACAGTACGAGCGCAAGATTTCTGCCAGAGGCCAGTAAGTAATGCCTGCTCCGTAAGGTGGGCAGCGGCCCTCCAGCAAGAGCAGGCGCTGCTCTGGGAGGTCTTGAGCTGCTTCCTCAGTCTGCCGTGCGGTTTCCTCTGCGGGGTCTCTTTGTTGCAGTCGGTTGATCCACTCACGCACCAGGCGCGATTTGCCCACGCCAGGCGCGCCAAGCAAAGTGATAAGATGCGGTCGTTGCTCGCCGATGACGCGCTCGTAGACAGCATCAAGCAGGGCCAGTTCAGGGATGCGACCAATGAAGGGTGAGGGTAGTCCTTGGATGCCTCGAAGATGCTGGGTAGGCGGCGCTGCCTGATCTTCAACCATTTTGATGACCTGCCAGACACGCAGTGGCCCCTGTTTTCCCTTAACGAATACCGGGCTAAGCGCCCGGTAGACGATTGCACCATATGTGCTGCGATAGGTGCGTGAGCCAACCAGGATGGTTCCAGGTTGGGCTTGCTGCTGAAGGCGCGCAGCAACGTTGACGGCGTCACCAGTAATTAAGAATTGCCCGCCCTCGCCTGCGTTGTTTGCAGCAACTACTTCGCCAGTGTTGATACCGATGCGAATCTGGACTACTGGTGCCTGTGGGGTGTCAGCCAGGCGCTGCTCATTAAAGCGCTGAAGCGCCGCCAGTATTTCCAGTCCGGCCCGCACAGCGCGCTCTGGATCATCTTCATGGGCTACAGGCATACCGAAGATTGCCATGACGGCGTCGCCGATAAACTTTTCGATGGTTCCGCCATGACGATGGATTGCCTGGGCCACAACGCTAAAATAGCTTGCCATCAACAGCCGGACTTCTTCGGGGTCCATTTGGTCAGCAATAGCTGTCGAGCCAGTCATATCGGCAAAAAGGATGGTCACCACGCGACGCTCTTCGCTGTCGAGGGGCGCCCAGGGTGCCTCAGCATCTGGAGTATCTGGTGAGAGTGGCAGAGCTGCCTTGAGGGCTGGGGAGGGTTCGGTCGGAGGTGGCGTCTGCGGTGAGGGTAAGGCGCTGCTATGAACCTGTGCTGTTGTTTGCTGGATAGGCTCTACAGATTCTTCTTGCCGCGTTGCTTCTGTTACCTGGCTGGCTGTGTTTTCGACGAGTGATGGGAGCTGCGTGCCACACTCATTACAGAACCTTGCGCCTGGGCGATTGGTGGCGCCGCAGGTAGGGCATGTAAGTGATAGCAGACGAGCGCCGCATTCATTACAAAATTTAGCGCCTGGAGGGTTTAGGGTTCCACAGACCGCACAACGCATACAGACATCCTCATAACAAATGGGAACATTGAGAGCACCTGTTGACTGTTATGCTACAATCTTATTCGACAGGGAGCGTCAAGCGCGCCCACCTGGCCCGATCTTTCCCCTGAGAGAATGGTATATTTCTTGCTATCAGCTAGCTTGCAAGACTGCTGCAACGTAAGAAGACGTGTCTTGTCGGTTGATATGAATGGCCCAGTCCTTGATCGCCTTGTTTCTTGTATCCATTGTATCATAGCTATGCCAGGTTGTACCAGGCCATCGCGCCGCCTGAGGCGATCAATCGTGCTTTGTTCATCAGGAGAAGGAGGAGACCTGTGATTGCACGCGATATTATGACACGCCATGTCTACACCACATCACCGGACGAGAGTGTGCGTAATGCGGCGCGCATGCTGGCTGAGCGGCATATCAGTGGTATGCCGGTGGTAGACGCTGCTGGCACCATCATCGGTATGCTGACGGAGGCCGATATTATTGGGAAAGCAGGCGAACGTGTCGAGGACATTATGAGCAGGGAGATTACCTTTGTCTCCGAAGAGACGCCAGTTGATGAAATTGCCCGCCTGCTCAGTCAGCGTAAGATTAAACGGGTTCCCGTGCTTACGCATGGCCGCCTGGTTGGCCTGGTAAGCCGGGCAGATATTGTTGCTGCCGTCGCTGAAGGGCATCTGATGATTCGGCAGTGGTGAAGCTTTTCCCGTCCCTTTCCTTCAAGAACGGCAGAGAAGCAGCAGGGCAAGACACCTGCTGCTCGTTACTTCCCTCGTTGACGGTCATCTGTCAGCAGGTGCCCATCGCGCAGTTCTAGCACGCGATGGGCCGTGTCCATCATGGCGGGGTCATGTGTGGCGACCAGCACCGCCACATTTTCTTGCTCAGCGACTTGTCGCAGCAGGCGCATGATGGAAAGCCCGGTGCGCAAGTCCAGATTGCCGGTTGGTTCATCGGCCAGCAATACAGAAGGGTGCGCTGCCAAGGCGCGTGCAATGGCTACACGCTGCTGCTGACCGCCGGAAAGCTCATTTGGGCGATGATGCAGCCGCTCCTGAAGATCGACCAACTCAAGGCAGTGTTTGGCGCGCTCCTCTGCGGCTGCCAGTGGTCGGCCAGCAATGCGCAGCGGCAAGACAACGTTTTCAAGGGCTGAGTAGAGGGAGAGCAGCGCGAAATGTTGGAAGATGAATCCTACGGTATTACGCCGATAGACGACCAGCTCTGCTTCACTCATCGCGCTGACATCGTTGCCATCAACGAAGATATGTCCCGATGTCGGACGGTCCAGTCCACCAATGAGGTTCAACAGGGTGGTCTTTCCTGAGCCTGAGCGCCCACGCAAGGCAAGCAGTTCTCCTCTGCGGACAGTCAAGCTGACACCGCGCAAGGCCGGAACTTCACCAGCGCCAATCAGGTAATGTTTCACTGCCTCTTCGACCACGATATATGGTGCATCAGTTGCTGTGGAGTTTGCCTGATATATTTGATCTGTTTTGCCGGGCATCACATGCTGCCGGATATCATGTTGTACTTCTGCCTGTTCGGACATAGCCACTCCTCTTGCAAAGCGAGCCTCTTCTCAGCGGACGCATCAAGAAAGCCGTCAGGAGGATCAATTTCGGCCCTCTTTTTGTTCACTCACGTCACTTTCCGCGTTTTGGATGCGTGCCGCGCGCCAGGCTGCCAGTTTCTTTCCACCTGCCCCCGCTGCCTCTTCTTCAGTGAGCCAGATAGTGATATGATCTTCTTCGAGATGCACGCGCACGCGGCTGGTCTTGCCCGCCAGACCCAATTGCTCTGTATAGGCCAGCGGGAGTTGGAGCCGTCCAAATCGGTCTACCAGGACAAATTCATCATGGACGGCAGTTACTGTAGCTGGGGGCGTTTCCTGGCCCTCTTCTTCAACCTCTTGCACCGCAGCGCTGGTCTCTTCCAGGCGCTGCACCAGTTCGGCGCTGGTGCGCCCATCTCGAATCGAAACGACCCGGTCAACGTGTGAGGCAATCTCTGGATCATGTGTCACCAGAATAATAGTTACTTTAGTGGCATGGTTGGCTTCCTGCAAGGCGCGATAAACGGCTAGAGCCGATGCGCTATCCAGTTCACCTGTCGGTTCATCGGCGAGCAGCAAGCGCGGACGATTGGCGAGCGCGACTGCAATGGCAACGCGCTGTTGTTCACCACCACTGAGCTGCTGAACGAGGTGATCGCGCCGGTCGCCCAACCCTACTAATTCCAGCAGCTCAGTCGCCCACTGGCGTTTTTTCTTATCCTGCGGTCCTTTGTAGCCGGAGAACGTGAGTGGCGCCTCGACATTCTGCTGGGCCGTCAGATATGGGAAGAGGCCCCGCGCTGTCTGCTGCCAGATGATGCCGACCTCTTTGCGCCGATACCTGATCGCTTTTGTCCGGCTCAGATTGCCCAGGTCATAGGAGCCGACAATAGCCTTTCCTGCGCTGGGAGTGTCAAGGGCAGCCAGAATGTTGAGCAAGGTGCTTTTCCCAGAGCCGGACGCGCCAACAATGGCGACAAATTCCCCTTCCTCTACTTCCAGGTCGAGTCCCTGCAAGGCAAAGACTTCCAACCCATCTCCTTTATAGATTTTGACTAAATCCCGGCAGAGAATATAGGGCTGGCTCATCAGGCGCTTACTCCTCTCCAAGCCGTAACACCTCATGCAATTGCAAGCGGCGGAAGATGACGACAGTGGCGGCCAATGCCGCAAGCACACAGCCAAGTAAGAAGAGACTCAATTGTAATATAGATGCAAGATCAATATGGGTGGCGAAGGGCGGCAGCAGTGGCGCGCCGGTATCATCGGTCGCCAACGCGGGCAGCACCGAGTTCGCAATCACGACTCCCAGGACGACGCCAAACACGACCGCTGCAAGAATCAGGGTCAGTTGCTCCCAACTGAGCGATCCGGCGAGCTGGCGTAATGACAGGCCCATCGCCCGCAAGACGCCAAACTCGAAGGAACGCCGCTGCGCGATCAGATAAAAGAGGACGACAAAGCCAATGACGCTGAGCAAGGCTGCAACCACAAAGTCGAGCGAGAGCGCCCCGGAGATCGAGAAGTGTAGGGGGTCGTTCCGCAGTGTGGTGAGCAGCTCGGCGCGGTCATCCGCTTCCTGGACTGTGACCACGACCTGCTTGTGCTGTGGGTTATGGGCGAGGATGGCAGAAACTTGATCGGCAGTATACTCTGGTGCGCTGGGTGCCAGCTTCAGCCAGACTTCGTTGGGGGCAATGGGCGTATTGCCTTGCTGGGCAATTCCCTGGTTCAGGACGTTAAGGAGCTTGGTAATATCGCAGACCAGGGCATATTGGCTGGTATCCAGGGTCGGGAAGTAGTGAAAGGTGCCTGCGACGACAAAGTTGGCATCGATGTTGATGCCAAGCTCGATATTCAACTCATCGCCGATGTGCAAACCGGCATCGTTCAGTAATCGGTCGTCTACGAGGGCTGGCAAGGAATCTGGTTGAGCAACCTGCTCCTGAAGGTCTTGCATCAGGGTGGTGACGGGCACATCGGCGAAATCGGAGCGCCAATAGGCTAACTTTATAAATTTAGTGCTGTCAACGGCCAGGGTGGTGATGTCAGGATACCGCAGGACTGCTGAAGGTGCTGTGCCCACGGCACGGAATATATTCATGCCATCGGTGACACCGGGGAGGAGCGTCAGATGGTCTTCCAGCGGGGCTGCCTGGCGTGCAGCATCGGAGAGACCCACTTGCCCCTCGACCAGGCGCAAATCGGACCCACTCATATACGCGGCGCGGTCTCCAAAGCTGTTGAGCAGGGTCCCGCTGAAAATCGAGGCAAAGATGCCCAGCGAGATCGTCAAGGTGAGGAGCAGGACCAGACGGCTGTAGGCGGAAGGGCGGCGCGCCATCTGGCGCAGCGCCAGGCCAACAGAGATATTAGGGAGGCGCTGGCCGAGGCGGTCCAGCAGCCCTAGCAGGGGTGGGAGCAACAGCAACCCAAGACCAGCGGCTCCCAGCAAGAGCAGGGTTGGTGACAAGGCGGCTACCCAGTCGACCGCGAGTACGCCTTGCGCGTTCGGACTAAAGAAGGCGCCGCGCTGGCGAATCTCGATATAGCCAAAGACCCCCAGGGCCGCCAGCAGGATGCCAGGGGCCAGGCGCAGCGAGAGATTGAGCAAACGCGGGCGGGAGGTTTCGCGCTTGACGGTGAGTAAGCTGGAACGGACCGCCGCAATGGCTGGCAACAGGAGAGCCAGTAAGCAGAAGAGCGCTGCCGCCCCGGCGTAGAGATAGGTTTGAAGGGTAGGGATGAGGGAGAGGCTGGCTGAGGCCCCCAAGGCGCCCCCAAAGAAGGAGAAACTGGTCAGCAGGTTGGTGACTTGCCCGGCCAGCAGTGGTGAGATCAGGATGGCGACGAGGCAGAGGAGGAGGGCTTCGATGCCGGAGAGCAATAACACTTGCCAGGTACTGGCGCCCCGGCTCTTCATCAGCGTGATCTCTTCGCGGTTGCGTTCCGCCAGGGCGGCAGCAGCCAGCCCCACGTAGAGCAAGAGCAGCGCTAGGCCCGGCAAGATGGCAACCAGCGTGGCAATGGTGACAAAGAACAGGTGTTGAAGGAAGGTGCTGAGCAGGTTATCCAGTTGGCTGAGCGCATCATAGCTGGCCTGCTGCTCATTGCCGCTGAAGGCAGTGAGTTGCAGATGGGATTTGAGCGCCTGAAGCTCTGCCAGCATACTGGAGGCATTGGACGCATTCAGGCTGCTTAGATCGAGATAATAGAACCAGCTATAGGTCATCTGGTGCTTCAGTCCAAGCTGGGGGATGGAGTTCTCGAAGGCGCTCTGGTTCAGCCAGATGGGTGCCGGAGGATAGGGCTGGTTGCAGCAAGTAATGGCTTGAGTGAAGGGGCTGAGATTGTCGTACCAGATCGGGTCGTTTGGGTTTTTGGGTTGGGGCTGGAAGAAGCCCACAAAATGCACGCGCAAGAAGCTGCCAGGATGGTCGGTCTGGTCAGCGAGGTCAAGGACATCGTTGAGTTTGAGATGAAAGAGGGCCGCCCAGTCGCTGCCAATGATGGCTTCGACATCATACGCCGTTCCCTGGCTGGTCTGGCTGCTCGTGACGGTGGAGGAAGGGAAGCGGCCCTGAGTCAGCGTGAGATGGCTAGCATCCATGCCGTCAACGAACCACGCCTCAGCGGTATTGATCAGGTTGGCGGGGAAGTGATGCGCATCCCCATTGGGATACAATGACAGGTCTGGGGCATCACCCCGGCTGATAGGTGTATCAGGTACCACCGCGCTGCCTAGATAATATTGGGCATTGGCGGTGGCCGCCTGCTTTGCGCGACTATAGGTGGTGGGATCAACTGGAGGTGTTGAGAAGGTGATCTCAAGATTCTTGGTGATGGCTGGACCAGGTGTTTTGAGTGTCGCTTGTAGGCCAACATTGGAGGCAGCATTGGAAAACAAGGGCACACTACATAAGACTGTGACCGCCGCCAGCGCCCCAAGCAAGACGGGTAACAAGATGGCGCGATGGTGAAAGGCACGCTTGATGACAAAGCGCAACGTAGAAAAGATACGCAAAATAAACCCTCCTCTACGCTCTACTTGCTGCCTGAATGGTAAGGGTTGTGACCCCAGGACCAGGCTCATCTGGTGTCTTGCTCTGTATTACGCCAGGAGCATGAGAAAGCTCACCAAATATCGACTGTTCAATAACTCTGACGCTTTGCCCCTTCATAATATCACAGGTCGCTTCTAGCCAAATCTTTCAATGCCTTTGCAACAATGCAACCTGCTGGCTTGATCTCTTGTCCAGAGCGGTGCTAGAATGGCCTCACTGGTTCTGGATGTCGTTCTATCTGAGTCTTTGCTTTGGTTCTCACGTTGAGATCTGTATCGTTGATTTGCGAGGTGTGTGTGGAAGTGACGGAACATTCCCCAATCCATAGCTCCCATAGCCCCGTCCGCGCGCAATATTTGCAGATCAAGCGCAGTTGTCCTGATGCGCTCCTTTTCTTTCGTATGGGCGATTTTTATGAACTCTTCGATGAGGATGCTCAAATTGCAGCGCGAGAGTTAGAGATTGTCCTGACCAAACGTGATTTTGGCCGGGGTGAGCGCGCACCGATGGCTGGCGTACCCCATCAGGCTGTTGATGGCTATATTGCGCGGCTTGTCAATAAGGGGTATCGAGTGGCAGTCTGTGAGCAAATGAGCGATCCAGCGCTCTCGAAGGGGCTGGTCGAGCGTGGAGTTGTGCGGATGGTGACGCCAGGAACCGTTGTTGACCCGGCCATGTTGGCGACCAAACGCAATAACTTCCTGGCTGCTGCCGCGATGGGGAAAAATGCTGCCGGCCTGGCCTATGTGGACATTACGACTGGTGAGTTTGCAGTGACGCAGTTTGCAGCAGCCGACCTGGAAGCAGCGCTGCAAGAAGAATTGGCGAGGCTCAGCCCGGCAGAGCTGCTTGTTGAGGTAAGCGAGACCCAGCCACTACGGGTGCTTTCGCGCCCTGGCTCCTACCGTAAACAAGCTGAGGCAGTATATAGGGATGCAACGCAGACTTATGGCTCATCGCCGGAATCGGCAGGTAATGGACAAGAGGGTTTGCCACGTTGGGTTGAAGGGCTGCATGAAAGTGTGCGGCATGTCACGCCATATGCGTCGCGCTATTTTCAGGAGGAGCAGGCGCGCGGGCGATTATTGGCACATTTTGCAGTGGCTTCGCTGGAGGGTTTTGGCTGCCATCATCTTCCGCTAGCGGTCAGCGCTGCGGGAGCCTTGCTTGCGTATCTGGAGGAGACGCAGCGGGGGGTTGTGCCTCATCTGACAACTCTCCAGACCTATAGCACGGCCCATTTTATGGTGTTGGATGCACATACTCGACGCAATCTGGAACTCTTTCAGAGTGGACGCGGCGGTGGCGAGCAGGGATCATTACTGGGAATATTGGATCAGACGCAGACGCCGATGGGTGGGCGCCTGCTGCGCCGCTGGCTCAGCCAGCCGCTTCTGGAGGAGAAAGAGCTACATGCTCGATTGGATATGGTGGAGGCTGCGCTACATGATGCCTCATTGCGCGCCCGGCTGAGCGGCTTTCTTGATCGGGTTGGTGATCTGGAGCGCCTGGCAAATCGCGTCATTCAGCGTATTGCGACGCCGCGCGATCTGGCGAATCTTGCGACCGGGCTGCGGATGGTTGCCGAACTTCAGGTTAGCCTGCCTGGTATATCTCCCCCGGCTGAAGGTTCCCCGGTTGATGGACTGACAGAAAGTACCAGCGGGGACGGGGCAGAGCCTGTATCCAGGAGCATTGCCAGTGTGCAATCGGCAGGTGCTTTGTCAGATGGGCTGCTCTATGCTCGTCTGGCTGCGCTTGATCCTGTAGTGGAGGCAGAGGCGATGATACGGGCAGCTCTGGTGCCTGAGCCGCCAGCCACTATAACTGAAGGAGGTCTGATTTGTACAGGGTATCATGAAGAGTTGGATATGCTCCGCACGGCATCGCGCGATGCGCGGGAGTGGATGGCCGATCTGGAGCAACGTGAGCGAGCGCGCACTGGCATCAGCAATTTAAAGGTCAGCTATAACAAAGTTTTTGGCTATTATCTCGAGGTGACGAACTCGCAGCTTGGCCGTGTTCCTGCTGATTATATTCGCAAGCAGACGCTTACGACTGGCGAGCGTTTCATTACGCCAGACCTCAAAGAGTATGAGGCTCTGATCCTCAATGCGCAAGAGAAGAGTACAAAACTGGAGCAGGAACTCTTTGCCCAATTGCGTGCCGATCTGGCGGTTCACTATGCTGAGCGCATCCTGGCAACGGCGCGGGCGCTGGCGGAATTGGATGTTTATCTCAGCCTGGCACATGTGGCTGCACGTTGGAACTACTGCCGCCCGCAGATAAATACCAGCACAACGATTCATATTGTGGCCGGTCGGCATCCAGTTGTTGAACAGACACAAGCCGATACACCCTTTATTCCTAATGACGCGCATCTCTCACAGGATGAGGCTCAGATTCTCCTGCTGACTGGACCCAATATGGCAGGGAAATCAACGTATCTGCGGCAGGTGGCACTGATTGTGCTGATGGCACAGATCGGCAGCTTTGTGCCTGCTGAGTCCGCCAGCATCGGCCTGGTGGATCGTATCTTCACCCGCATTGGTGCGCAAGATGATCTGGCAACGGGGCAAAGCACCTTTATGGTGGAAATGGTAGAGACAGCCAATATTTTGCACCATGCAACACCGCGCAGTCTGGTGATTCTGGATGAGATTGGCCGGGGGACCAGCACTTATGATGGTCTGGCGATTGCTCGTGCGGTTATCGAGTATCTGCATAATAACCGGCGCTGTGGTGCGCGCACACTCTTTGCCACCCATTATCACGAGTTGGTCGAGGTGAGTCGGCTCTTTCCACGAGTGCGCCCCTGCACGGTGGCAGTCACCGAGGAAGAAGGCCAGATAGTCTTTCTACGCAAGATTGTGCCTGGCGGCGCAGATAAGAGCTATGGTATTCATGTAGCGCAGCTGGCCGGTATTCCGCGCCAGGTCGTCCACCGCGCCCAGGAGATTCTGGAGGAACTGGAGCGCAAAGGCGATGCCCGCGCTCGTCGCAGGACTATGAAAGAGATGGCTTTGCCACCTGCCCTTCAACTGACGCTCTTTGGCAACGAGTCGGACCCGTTGATTGATGAGTTAAAGACCCTCTCGATTGACGAGATGACGCCGCTGGAGGCTATCGGCAAATTATACGAATTGCAGCAGCGAGCGCGGCAGAATGGTTAATTGGCGTGTAATTATCACCCCCATCATTTGAAGGAGCTTCTATCATGCAACCCGTGCTTGCCCTACTTAATGGCGTCATTTATACAATGAACGCTGCACAACCCAAGGCTGAGGCTATAGTGCTTGATCCCGATACGGGTACGATTGTTGGTGTCGGTGCCAGTGAGGAGATGCGCCGGTTAGCCGGGCCGCTGAGCGAACTGGTTGATCTGCGGGGGCGGGTAGTGCTGCCGGGTTTTATCGATGCGCATATTCATCTGGTGTCCTACAACCATCAATTACATTCAGTGAATCTGCTGGGAGCGCGCAGTGAGCAGGAGGCTGCTGAGCGTGTGCGGGGGCGAGCGGCCATTACAGCTCCAGGCGCCTGGATTACCGGTGGGCAGTGGGATAAGAATCTCTGGCCTGGAGGTAGTTTCCCAACGCGGGCAACGCTCGATGCTGCTGCTCCAGAGCATCCGGTGGCGCTCTGGAGCAAGGATGGACATGTGCTGTGGGTAAACTCGCGAGCGCTGGCACTGGCGGGAATTACCCGCGAGACGCCTGACCCGGAGGATGCAACCATTGTTCGTGATGCTGCTGGTGAGCCAACAGGCGTGCTCAAGGAATACAGTGCGACGGGTCTGGTAGAAGATGTGATGCCTGTTGAGGCGGATGTGACGCCAGCGCTGCAAGAAACGATCACACTCCTTCAAAGACGAGGTATTACCAGCGTACACGATATTGAGGACCATCTGGCGGTGCAATATTTTCAGCGGTTGCATGCAAAACAAGCTCTAGGTGTGCGCGTGTTGTTTTTCTTTCCCAGGCAGTCTGTCCAGGCGCTGGGGCGTTTGGGCTTACAGGCAGGATTTGGCGATGACTGGCTCCGGCTGGGGGGGATTAAGATTTTTGCCGATGGGACCCTCGGCTCGCAGACGGCAGCGATGCTAGACCCGTTTGAAGGGGCATCAGGGAATCGGGGCATTTTGGCTGTGCCGCCAGAGGAAATGAAGACGATTATCTCGGCGGCGGCTGGAGGGCGTTTGCATGTAGCCATCCACGCGATTGGCGACCGTGCCTGTCGCGTGGCACTGGATGCAATTGAATGGGCGAAAGAGCGTGCCAAGGGAACGCCTGATGAGGGTGCGGTGCGTTACCGACTGGAACACGTGCAATTGATTGCCCCTGAAGATATTCAGCGCATGGCTCGGTTAGGAGTGATCGCCTCAGTGCAGCCCTTCCATGCTGTCTCTGATCGAGATATTGCTGAACGCTATTGGGGGGCGCGCCACCGGCGGTCGTATGCGTATCGCACACTTCAGCAAAGCGGCGTCCATCTGGCATTGGGTTCTGATGCGCCTGTAGAGACGGCTGATCCGCTGCGCATTGTGCATGCAGCAGTGGCACGTCGGGACGATCAGGCGCCAGAGCGTGCACCCTGGCTGCCGGAGCAATCGCTGAGCGTCGCGCAGGCTCTCTGGGGCTATACGCTCGGTGCGGCTTATGCCGGGGGTGAGGAGCAGCGCAAAGGCTCGTTGGAAGCTGGCAAGCTAGCCGATCTGGTGATCCTGGGGGCTGACCCCTTCTCACTGTCCCCAGGAGAGCTTGCCCAAGCGCCAGTCGAGGCAACCCTCATAGGAGGGAGGGTTGTCTATGGGAGCTTGCCAGCCTGAGCGGAGGAGAGCCAGGAAGTCTGGAAAGCATCTGGCTATTGGCTCTTTCGTTCTGTTTGAAAGCGTTCGGCGTGTTTGAGACGCTTGCCGATAGCCGGGTGGTCATACAGGAGAAATTCGATAATTGGGTCTGGATTCAGTTCCCCCAAGTTCTGATTAGCGAGCCGTGTCATGGTACTGATAAACGCATCGGGTTTGCCTGTTGCTTGAAGCGCGTACTGGTCGGCCTGGCGCTCGACGCGACGGCTGAAGCTATTTGCTATTGGCATGGTGACTAACCCGAAAAGCCACAGCGCCAGGCCAATCAAGGGCATGGCGGCTACGTCCGTCAGTGCTGGGTAGAGATGGAGTGTCTCGATGGCCCAATGCAGGCCAAGATTCACGAGATAGAGGCCAGCCAGAGTAACGGTTGTTTGTGCGATGATCAGTTTCCAGAGGTCGTAGTGAACATGATGGCCTAATTCGTGTGCCAGGACGACTTCTATTTCGTCGGGGGTATAGGAAGCCAGAAGCGTATCGCCAAGGACGATGCGGCGTGTGTTCCCCAGGCCCATGAGCGCGGCGTTCGCCGTCGTGGTTTTCCGGCTCATGTTCATCGTGAAAACACCCCTCACGCGCGTATGCGCTCGTTCAGCCAATGTGAGCAAACGATGACGTAGTTCCTCATCCGGCAGAGGTGTTAGCTTGTAGAAGAGCGGCAGGATGAGAATGGGTGCCAGATTGGCAAGTACAACGGTAAAGAGCAAGAAGGCGATAGCTGCCCAGAGCCACCAGAGCCTCGGTTGTGCTGCCAGCAGCAAATAGATAAATTCAACGGTGGCTACCTCAAAAACCACTGCTACTATCAATCCTTTGGCCCGATCAGCAAGCCAGCCTGGCAGTTGCTGATGCAATATGTGATAGCGATGGGGCAGCACATAACCAGTGTAGTAAGAGAGAGGTGCTTCAAGAATCTGATAGATGATGAGCAAGATACAGAAGTAGAGACCTACCTGAAGCGGTGCCCAATGGGCAATTGGCTGCCAGGTGCCGGTTGGTGCCAGCGCATCACGCAGGCCGGTGGAAAATCCTGTGGTGAGCAGTATCAGCAAAAAGAGTGCAGCTATTCCCAGGTCAACGAGGAGAAGGCGGTGACGAATGCGGGCGTACTCACGGGCACGCCGTTGCAGTTCGGGATCAATTTCCGTGCTTATTTCCATCAAGCTGGCTCCTTTGTTCAAAAGCAGGAGATGACCGAAAGGCGACTCTCCCGTAAGAATGTGGCAGATGTCCAGGCGCCCAACAAACAACACTAACTCTTACAACAGGGCGGAGGCTACTTCTGGTGTGTAAACAGGCCAGAAGGCGTATTGTGCGGAACAATAACAGTGAGCATCTGGGGCGCCACACGAAACACGGTGGGGAGTGTACCGGCAGGCTCTCCATCTACTTCGATAGGTACCGGCGCTGGTGAATCAATCGTCAGGGTTTGAAATTGTTCATAGCTGACCCGAGCCCCCAGGGGGTAGTGTTTGCGGAACGCATTTAAAACCACGCGAATACGGCCCCACACACCCTGCCTGCGTATGAGGCACATATCCAGTCGCCCATCGTCACATGATGCCCGGTTGGTGAAGGTCATCAATCCGCCATACAGGCGCGTATTGCCAATGATAATGAGACTGGCGCGTGTGCGGAAGCTCCTCCCATCCACGCGGAGCCGCAGGCGAAAGTCTAATGGCCCAAGCCCAACAACGGTGCCGGCCAGAATATAGCTGAGTAGCCCTAAGCGTTTGAGAAAATGATGCTCAATCATATTGGTAATCTTGCCATCGGCTCCGATACCAGCAAAGAGAAGAAAGTAGCGCCCATTAGCTGTGCCCAGATCAATTCGCCGCCGTTCTCCATCTAGCAGCACCTGAAGCGCTCCTGGCAGGTGCAGGGGGATGCCCATTTCGCGCGCCCAGACATTCATCGTGCCCATTGGCAGCACTCCCAAGGCTACATCGGTGCCAGCCAATCCCTGAATAACTTCATTCAGTGTCCCGTCGCCTCCGGCTGAAATAACGATATCCACGCCTGCGGCAACTGCCTGGCTCGCCAGCCGATGTCCGCTCCCAGGGCTATCAGTCTGGCACATTTCTACACGCCAGCCATGCTGTTCCAATTGCTTCTTTACTTTGTTGAGTTGCCGCCGATCTCCTTGGTCGTGGCCTCCGCCACTATGGAGGTTGGCAATAATGCGGGCGTACATACCTACATCCTACTCCCTGATCCCGATTGACAACCTACAGTACCCTAATTGACTCGTGGAACGCGGGCTAAAATCTCCGAAACAACCTCGTAATTAATAGTTCCGAGCCGACTTGCTACAGCTTCGGCAGTTAATTGGTCATTGCCCTGTTGCCCGATCAAAACAACCTCGTCTCCGGCAGTCACGCCGGGTATTGCGCTGACGTCGATCATACACTGGTCCATGCACACCCGCCCAACCAATGGGGCGCGCTTGCCACGTACCAGCACCTCGCCCCAATGGGAGGGCGCACGCCGAAAGCCATCGGCGTATCCTACCGCGATTACTGCGATCCGCATGGCAGTGGGAGTTACGAAGGTGCATCCGTAGCTAATACACTCCCCAGCTGGAATATCTTTGACCTGTGCGATCTGCGTTTTAAAGCTCAGGGCTGGTTGGAAACCTTCCGGCAATCGCACTTCTTCTGATGGATGCAAGCCGTAGAGGGCAATGCCTGCGCGAACCATGCCAAAATGAGCTTCTGGCAGTGTCAGGGTTGCTGCACTATTGGCTGCATGCACCAGAGGTGGTCGCAGCCCCGCCTGCTCTAGAACTTCCAATACCTGTTTGAAGCGCGCAAGTTGGAGACGGCAGTGGGATTGATCGGCGCTGTCGGCACAGGCAAAGTGGGTAAAGATACCCTCAAGTAAAATCCCTGGCAAATTATGAGCTTCGGCTGCTACGCGCAAGATGCTTTCTGTATCTTCGGCGCGCATCCCCAAACGCCCCATGCCGCTATCAATTTTCAGATGAGCATACGCTGTGCTTTCAAGCGACTGGGCAGCTTGTGCAAGCGCCTGGACGCCCTCAAGCGAATAGACCGTTGCGGTAACACCCAGGCGGATGGCCTCGCGCATTTGCCAGGGAGGAAGGTAGCCAAAGATCAGGATTGGGGCGGTAATACCTGCCTGCCGTAGTGGCACGGCCTCGCTGAGTGTAGCAACGCCAATGCGCGTGGCTCCGTTGTGCAGGACTGTTTGTGCGACACGTACTGCACCATGCCCGTAGGCGTCAGCTTTCAGGCTTGCCAGGAGTTCAACATTAGGGCCAACGATTTGTTTGAGCAAACGGCAATTAGAGCCGATGGCACCCAGATCAATTTCTACCCACGTTGGGCGGTCGGGACGCATCCTGATGATTTGCTTCCAGGCGAGCGTTTGCCGATCCAGCACCTGCGTGGCCTGTTCTGGTTGGGCCAGAAGTTGCTCAGTGATACGTTCCATGCGCATCTCTTCTGAACCCTTTATCAAGGTGATGGCCTGGGTGCCCGACTCTGCCAGTTCCTCGATACGCTGGCGGGCGATCTGTGCAGCGTCTTCAGCGCTGTACGTAACATCGATAGCGCCAGGGGCCATATCGCGCTGGCGCGCCTCCTGGGCAATGGTTGCGGCGTGTGGGCCATAGGTAATGAGGTGATCTGCTATCTGTGTAACCTGCCTGCCGATGCGCTGATGTGCCTCCATTTCATAATTTCCCAGCCGAAGCATATCCCCCAGCACTGCGATAGCGAAGCTGTGTGGACGATGCTGTTTGAGGTCGCCGAGTGTCTGGAGCGCGGCCTCGACAGCGAGGGGTGGCGCATTATGGCTATCGTCCAGCAGCAGACTGGAGCGAATACCAGGGAGCAGCCGCGATCTTCCTGGCAGAGAGGTGAAGTTTGCGAGCAGGCCAGCGGCAGTATGGGGATCGATGCCCAGTGGAAGGGCTGCGCTTATAGCTGCCAGTATGCTTTCTACCCAATGGGTACCCGTTAATCCTGCAAAGTGATATGTATGGCGATGCGGGTTGGTGTCTCCATCGGGCGCGTCAGAACGGGTTCTCGCTGATGGTGAATTGCAAGCATCTAGTGTAGGTCTGTTGCTGCCAGCCGTTGAATTGGTTTGTGTCATTGCAATCGTCTGGAAGGCAAGTGTTGCTTCTATCCCATCGTCGAGCTGTCTGGCATCAAGGCAAGTGGCGGATAGGTACTTTTCTTCATGAGCAAGGCGGCTGAAGAAGAGAGGGGTTGCTGATGTCTCTCTCGCCATTTGCCGTGCGGCAGGATCGGCAGCATTGAGGATGACAAAGCCATCAGCAGGGAGGTGCCTGGGAAGCATAGCCAGTTCGTGGGTATAGCGCTCGATGCTCCCAAAGTATTGGAGTTGGGTATGGCTCACGCGCGTTACCACACCGATGGAGGGTTGCGTCAGTTCACAGAGCGCGGCAATCTCGCCAGGGTGGTCGCAAGCCAGTTCCAGGACGGCGATTTGATGCTGTGGCTCCAGACGACCGAGCGAGAGTGGCACGCCCAGCAGATCGTTATAATTGCGCCAGCTTCTGAATGTAGAGAAAAATGGCGCCGTAATAGCAGCAATAGCTTCTTTAGTCGTGGTTTTTGCGACACTGCCAGTGACAGCGAGGACGCGAGGACGCCACTGACGGAGGATGCCGCGTGCATAGTCGTGCAGTGCCGCGCGTGTATCGTTGACCAGGAGCAGGGCGATACCCTGCTGTTCCAGGCGATCAGCAAGGTGCGGATGGAGTGCTTCTAGCGCCTGAAAGCGCTCGCTTTCGGCAATAACACCAGCAGCGCCTTGTTGGATGGCAGCCTCGATAAAGTTGTGCCCGTCGCGGTGTTCGCCGCGCACAGCGATGAATAACTCGCCGGGCGCGACCTGTCGAGAGTCGTGTGCAAAAGCGCCAAATTCACCGGTCCTTCCAGGAGATCGTAAGATTGCGCCAGTCATGCGTATGAAATCGTCGAGATAGATCATCAGCACACCCGGTTTGCTTATTAATAAGAGGTACTGTGTCACATCACAAGATATTCTGCACTGTTCAAGGACTGTGCAATTGTACGAGAAGGCTTTTTTTCTGTCAATGCGGCTGGCTGGATGATTGTTGACACCTTTTGCCAGGCCACATAGAATGGGAAGGGTGAGGGTATTCTCGATTTTTTCTCTTCCAGGCTGGCGGTTCTTATGATTGCACCAACAAGCACTATCTTAGCTGCGCACTTCGATTGGTTACGCACCCAGCTGCGCGACTGGAGGGGGGATGGTGCGGAGCCGGAGGAAGGAAGCGATGCGTACCTGTTGTTGGAGGCTTTGGTTGCCAAGGATGTGACCCCCTATCTTCCTCGCTATGAGCTTTCTGGCAAGCATCTAGCTGAATACGGTGGCAAGCTGGAGGCACGCCTGCAAGGGCTTCAGGGCTATGCTGATGTGTTGGCTCGCGCTCTGGATGAACTTTTGGTCCATGACGCTGAGCAGCGTGCATCTGTCCAGAGCCATCTCCGCGCAGTGCTTGCTCAGATTATGGTAGCCCTGGCGCGAGGGTATCAACAGGTAGCGGAGCAACTGGCACAAGAGGAGCACGAGCGTGCATATCGTGGTATGACCAGGCTGGCTGCCATCCAACGCATTAATGCAGCCGCCAATTCAAGCCTGGACCTGGATCAGACATTGCAACTCACTGCGCGTGCGGTAGCTGAAGAGATGCAGGCGGACCTTTGCTCGATTTTTCTCTATGATGAGGCGCGTCGGGAACTCATTTTGCGGGCTACAAATGGCCCGCGACCGCACAACGGCGACTACTTCTCGTTGCGGATGGGCGAGGGCTATAGCGGATGGGTGGCCGATAAGGGCAATCCTCTGATTGTTGCCGATGCCTGCGCTGATGACCGTTTTGCCTACGAATCGAACGCCTATTCACCTGCATATCATGGGCTGCTTTCGCTGCCCATCATCTTTTTTACAGTGGAGAAGCTGGAGGGGGTCATCAGTGTGCAGACGCGAGAGTCGCGCGAATTTCTTCCAGAAGAGGTGGGTTTTCTGGAGGTGGTAGCCGGTCAGCTTGCCATGAATATCGAGAATGGGCGGCTGTATGAACAGACTGATGAGAAGCTGCGTCGCAAAGTCCATGAGCTAAGCACTTTGCACCGCGTTTCCGCTATCATCGCTTCAACGCTGGACCTGGAAGAAGTGCTTCAAACAATTGCGATGCAGGCCGTTCATTTAAGTGGTGCAGAGCGTTCGACAATCTTTGAATTGGATGAGCAGACGCAAGAGATGCGTTTGCTGGCGAGCTATGGCCTTGATACACAGGTGCTTGATCGGGCAACAGTGAAAGTTGGTCAGTGCTGCGCCGGTCGAGCAGTGCGAGACGGCGAGCCGCTTACTTCGATTGGCTGTATGCACACCGATCAGTCGTGTTTTTTGCGCGCCTCCCCAGAGCTGCTGCCAGATATTCAGAGCGTCCTCTGTGTGCCATTGAAGAGTCGGGGTAAGATTCGTGGTGCCATCTGTGTCTTCAGCGGCCAACGTTATTCGCTGAGCCAGGAGCAAATGCAACTGGTGATTACCTTTGCCAATGAAGCGACCGTTGCTATTGAGAATGCGCGGCTTTATGAGGAAACACGCCGTGGCTTGGCGAGTAAGTCGCTGCTCCTCCAGGAGATGCACCATCGGGTAAAGAATAATCTTCAGACTGTTGCGGGAATTCTTTCGCTCCAGCAGCGCCATACGAAATTACCAGAGGTAGCTCGCTTGTTAGCAGAAAGTGTGAACCGCATCCAAGGGATTGCTGCCACGCATGATCTGCTCTCCCGTGAGGATGTGGGTATGGCAACGGTTGAGGAAATTGCACGGAAGATCGCGAGTATCGCCAGCGCCAATCTTGCGCCGCCAGGGTTTCATCTTCAGCTAAGCGTTTATGCGCACAATATCTGGGTGCCTTCCCGGCAGGCTACGATTCTAGCGCTGATTCTTAACGAGCTGGTTTCCAATATATTCAAGCACAGCTTTGTTGGGCGCAGCGATGGGCGTATTCTGATTGGCGCTACTCAGGAGCGCGGCTTTATCACACTCTCTGTGGCAGATGATGGGCCGGGATTGCCGGAAGAATTTGACCCCGAAACTTCTGAGGGTCTGGGGCTGTCACTGGTGCGCACGCTGGTTCGGGCTGATTTGCGCGGCACCTTTACCTTGCGTCGACGTGCCCTATCAGCCGATCTCTTTCAATCCTGGAAAGCGGTCACTGATGATACAGGCTCAGCAGAGCCTCTTGAAGAAGGCGACTGCATGGGATCGTGGACCGTTGCAACGGTGGAGTTTGGGGCTGTTGCCCTGCCTCAATAGACTATTAGATGAATAGATCGTATAGATGCAGTCTAAGGAAGCGCAATGGAAGTGCCTGCCAGGCGCTTTGTGGAGAAGCATTGGGGAGTGCGATGGATGCTTTTCCAGGGTTGTGCGATGTGGTATGGTAGTGGCGGTCTCCCGCAGCGTGGCGGGATGACAGGCTGATAACAGCAATGTTGCTGCCCAGGAACGTTTGGCTCTGGGCGTTCCATGTGATTGAAAGGGCTGACAAATCAACAAGCGATTTGCCAGCGGCAGGTATGGTGAAGCAGATGCAGTACTATGAATCCATTCTTGATACTATTGGGCATACTCCCCTGGTACGCTTGCAGCGTATCGCGTCCCATCTGGCGCCGCTGGTGCTGGGCAAATGTGAAATGTTCAACCCTGGCGGGAGCGTGAAAGACCGCATTGGCATCAAGATGATTGAGGCATGCGAGCGTGCTGGCTTGCTTCAGCCGGGCGGTACTATTGTTGAACCAACCAGTGGAAATACAGGGACAGGTCTTGCAATTGCGGCGGCGATCAAGGGCTATCGCTGCTTGTTTGTTATGACCGATAAAGTCAGTGAGGAAAAACGTAATTTGCTGCGTGCCCTGGGAGCGGAAGTAGTGATCTGCCCAAGCAGCGTTCCCTATGATTCGCCAGAGCATTATCAACAGGTAGCAGCGCGGCTAGCAAAAGAGATTCCAGGAGCGTGCAGCCCCAATCAATATGCCAACCCGGCCAACCCCGCCGCGCATTATATGACGACCGGGCCGGAACTATGGGAAGCAACTGATGGCAGGATTACCGTATTTGTTGCTGGAATCGGGACGGCTGGCACAATTATTGGCACAGCGCGCTATCTCAAAGAACAAAACCCTCACATCAAAGTGATTGGGGCTGATCCGGCTGGTTCCATTTATTCTGGTGATACGCCGCGCCCCTACAAAGTGGAGGGGATTGGGACAGATCATTTCCCAGAAAACTATCGGCCAGAGCTGGTTGATGAAGTGATTCGGATTGATGATCGTACTTCGTTTCAATTGACTCGTCGCCTGGCCCGCGAAGAGGGCATCCTTGCAGGAGGGTCCACAGGCACAGCCCTGGGGGCCGCGCTGGAATACGGTAAACGGCTGGGGCCAAATGATGTGATGGTGGTGCTGCTGCCCGATACTGGACGTGGCTATCTCTCGAAGTTTTATAACGATACCTGGCTGCGAGAGAATGGATTGACCGAGCCAGCGCCTACTGCAACAGTGGCAGACGTTCTGGCTTTTCGGCGGCAATCGAACCCTGGCGTGCCGGTTTTGGTGAGCGCAAAACCCGAAGAACCCGTGACTGTTGCTATTGAGCGACTGCACCGCTATAGCATTTCCCAGCTTCCGGTCATCGCGCATGGGCAGGTCGTCGGCAGCCTCACAGAAACACAACTGCTGCAACATGTGGCTGCTGGTGAGCAGGTTGCCGGCCGCACAGTTGGTGATTGGCAAGGCCCTCCGTTGCCCGCGCTTCAAGAAGGGGCGAGTGTTCATGAAGCCTATACTCTTTTTGCTAGCGGGCATCCAGCAGTTGCAGTGCATGATGCGCATGGCTTGCAGGGTGTGATTGCAAAGAGTGATCTGCTAGAATTCTGGGCGCATGTCGGCCAGAATGGTCAGGAGCCGACTTCGAGCCGCTGATCGTCGATAATTTTCGTAGGTCAAATTGCTAGATGGAGTGCATCAATGGCTGAGATGGCATGCTATCTTGAGTCGTTTCCGCACCTCTTACCCCATCGTGATGAGGCGAAGCTGCGTCCTTGTGGGCACTGGGCGTGTGATCCCCATACAATCACATACTATGGCGTTGACGAAGAGACACAAGGGGATGAGGGTGAGTATTGTATGGTGTGCTACGGCAAGAAGTTTCCACATCTTTGTCCTGATCCCCTGCTGCGCCGCGCGCTGGGGCTTACTTCACCTGCTGAATTGCCATAGTTCGGTAGCCTCCCTAAATACAGGATTTTGCTGATGCGCAGATAGGCTCTCCTCGGTATACTAGAGACAAAGCGCATGCTGCGTTTGTCATAAGGTGAGAGCATGCCAGGGGCGAACCATACTGGCATCTCTTCTGTTGATCCATCAGAGGAGGGACAAAGGTGACAGGTGATCTGGCTCTGGTGTTGGAAGGCTATCCGCAGTATCACCAGAACCTGACGGATGGCAAATGGACGCTGAGGCGTGTCCGACAGGGCGAAGCCCCCAGTGCTCCAAACGAGATCGGTGTCGCTGATGCGCGTGTTTCTCAACCGCATGCCACAATTGTCGTATGGCGTGGCAGAGCAACCCTGATGGATCTCCGTTCAACAAATGGCACGTTTGTCAATGGGCGCCGCATCGAGGGCAGAACGCCGCTGATCCCTGGTGATCTGATTTCTGTTGGCGACACAACGTTCCGATTAGTAGGGACGCCCCAGAAAGAGGTCTTGATCTTGGGCGGTGGATTTGCAGGCGCATACACTGCGATGGAGTTGCAGAAGCTCATCAAGCGCCGCCGCGATATTCATGTCAGCCTGGTGAGCCAGGATAATTTTTTTCTTTTTCACCCTATGCTGCCTGAACTGGTTTCAGGCGCAATCGAGACGCAGCATATTCTGGTGCCAACCCGGCGGATGAGTCCCGGCGTCACCTTTTATACTGGTACGATTGAGAACATTGATACGCTCAATCGCCAGGTGACGGTTGATCTGGGTTTTGAGAATCGCCGCGAGATACTTCGTTTCAATTATCTGGTGCTGGCATTAGGGTCAATTATTGATCTCTCGCGGATGCCTGGGATGAGCGAACACGCGCTGCTAGCAAAAACGGTTGGCGATGCCTTCCACTTGCGGAACCATCTGGTGGATATGCTGGAAAAAGCTGATGCAGAGGGTGATCCCGAAGAGCGACGCAAGCTGCTGACCTTTGTTGTGGCTGGGGGCGGGTTTTCAGGCGTTGAAGTCATGGCGGAACTCTCCGATCTGATTCATGACGCTCTGCCACACTATCGTAATATTGAGCCGAGCGAGCCGCGCAAGATTTTGATCCAGGGGCCTGACCGTATCTTACCAGAAGTAAAAGAAAGCCTGGCAGTTTTTGCGACGAAGAAACTGGCGAAGAAAGGTATAGAGGTGCGCGTCAACACGCGCTTGAAGGCGCTGACGCCTGATGAGGCGATCCTTGCCAACGACGAGCGTATCCCGACTCGTACCCTGGTTGCCACAATTGGCAACGCGCCTCATCCTTTGCTGGCGTCTCTCCCATGCCAGCGAGACCAGCGCGGCGCAGTCATCACTAACGAATTTCTGGAGGTGCCCGACTGCCCGGGGGTTTTTGCCCTGGGTGATAATGCCTCGGTTCCCGATGTTACAACTGGTGGGCGTTGCCCACCAACAGCTCAGTATGCAATCCGGCAAGCGCGCTTTGCCGCCTGGAATGTTTTCGCCACGATTACGGACAGGCCCAAGCGCCCATTTAAATTTGGTGGTCTGGGTCAGCTCGCTTCCTTGGGACGCGGTTCGGCGGTAGCTCAGGTTTTTGGCATCAAGCTTTCTGGGCTGATTGCCTGGTCGCTCTGGCGTGTAGTCTATCTCTCTAAACTGCCTACGCTGGAGCGGCGGCTGCGGGTGGCAGTGGATTGGGCGCTGGATTTCCTGTTGCCCCGCGATATTGTGCGCCTTCAGGTGGAACACTCAGGTATGGTGCAGCGCCTGCATTTTGAACCAGGGCAGGTGGTGATCCGCGAGGGTGACATTGGTACGCGGTTTTATATTGTCCTCAAAGGGCAGCTTGAAGTGGTACGCAAGCGCCCCGGAGGTGAGGAGCGTCTCACGTTGCTCAAAAATGGCGATCATTTTGGAGAGCGGGCGTTGCTGCGCCATACGAGGCGCGCTGCGACTGTTCGAGCATTGACAGCGGTAGACCTGCTGGCATTGGAACGCGCCGACTTCATAGCTTTGGCGAGCAGTGGATTGTTTGAGCCGGAGGAGTTGGAACGGGCGGCATTGGGAGAAGGCTCCAGCAGGGTGCCGGGGATATAGTTACGCTGAGCTGCTCTTCACCTTACTGCTCCTCGAGGTTTGCTGGCTGGGGGCCGCATAGGCACTTTGTGTTCGAACAGTTTATGGCTGGTTTGATGGCTTACCCCGAGTATGGAGTGAAACATCAGACCCAGCTTGGTGATGAGAGCGCTTCGGGTTGCCTGCATTGGCATGCTGCCCTCCTTTTTTCGGTTTCTGAGGAGGGGTTCCGGCTTTGGGGGATGGAGTGGCTGCTGATTTTTGAGGTGTTTGTGTGCGCTCCAGGAGCATTTCTGCCTCGCCTTGTGATCCGTGACTGGTAAGCCAGTTGTGGGCCTCTCGATGGAACTCCTGGAGTGCCGGGCTGCCAGCAATCATCAACCACATAGCGCGTTCGACATCAGCGACGTTTTCAGGCCACTGTCCCTGCGCGACCAGAAATTGACGCACAGCTTCTGGATTTCTGGTGCGCAGGATGCTCTCAAGTTGGCTCAGAAAATTTGGTGATGGCATGAGTGCCTCCTTTTCATGCCTGGTTATACCGATATGAACCTCTTGTCCCTCTCTCAGAGGGAGGGCAGCGCGAGCAGCAGGGTTTCCAGGACCAATCGAGGGTTGGCGTTCTGCTCAAGCTGCCGCAGCGCCTCTTGAATCTGTTCGATCACTTGTCTGGCTGTAGTGGACTGTATGCGTTGAGTGTATTTGCCAATCTGGATGTCTCCAGGGATGTCAGCGTGAAGGTAGCCTTCACTGGAGAGTAACATTTCTCGCCACCATATAAGCCAGATTGCTAATAACTCGCTCAGTTGCTCTGTATCGTGTGCGAGCTTGGCGGCAATTTTAATCCGCTCTGCTGGCCCGCTCTCGCACAGGGTACTCATAATCTGTAACCAGACCACGCGCTCTTCCTGTAAGGCTTGATTCTGGCTGGCTGCGATAGCCCAGCCGGGTTGCCCTGCCGCGAGGGCACTTATTGTAGCCGCCCGCTCTTCAGGGATATGCCATTGTGTGACAAGCGCCTGCCTGATTTCGCCCGTATTTACCAAAGATGCCGTTAAGACCTGGCAGCGCGAGATGATGGTCCTGGGGATCATCTGTTCGTCGTCGGTGGTAAGCAGCAGGATGGTTTGAGGAGGTGGCTCTTCCAGGGTTTTGAGTAAGGTGTTTGCGGCTTCAATCGTCAATAATTCTGCGTTGGGAAGCAAGAAAATACTATAATGGCCTTCCTGTGGTTGTAGGGCTGATGCCAAAACCATTGCTCGAATGGCTTCGATGGATGGCCCTTTCTTGCCTTCCGGCGGGCGAATGACGTTCAGATCAGGATGTGTGCCACTTTGTACCTTTACGCAGGCGCGACATGTGCCACAGGGACTTCCTGGCGGATGGGGGTGCTGCTCAGTGCAGAGAATAGACTGGGCAAATGCTAACGCCAGGGTGCGTTTACCAACATGGGCTGGCCCGGCGAACAGATAGGCGTGGTTCAGGTGCCCGCTGGTCTGGGCGTGTTCAAGGAAGGCCAGAAGATGCTGATGTCCGATAATGTTCCACATAGGGATATTGTAAGTCAGGCTTTCCTCGACAGCAAGCGCATCTGCTGCTGAAGTAACGGAGTGATCTTCCTTTCATTCCTATGAAGAAGGTACAATGTCATGGTGAGCATGTCTCACGATGGGTATCTTTGTGGGTACGGTTATCTCAAAAGAGAGCAGCGCCATCTCCAGGGGTACCTTGACATAGTTCGCGCGCCGGAGGCAAGCATGGGGGGATCAGCTTTTGCGCTACCACTATTTCCACTCAATATCGTCTTGTTTCCTGGGATGGTGCTTCCGCTGCACATCTTTGAGCCACGTTATCGTTTGATGGTTAAACGTTGCCTGGAGCAAGCAGCCGTATTTGGGGTGGTGCTGGTCCGGCCAGGCTGTTCCCAAGGAAGAGAGCGCCCTCATCAGGTTGGCACCATAGCGCGGATTATGACCGCTGAACGATTGAGCGATGGGCGTTTTAACCTTTTGACCGAAGGGGGGAAGCGGTTCCGCATTTTGGAGGAGCGCCACGATGAGCCTTACCTAGTGGGATTGGTTGAGGAACTGTCGGACAGCCAGGCCGAGCCAGAGGCAGTGGAGATGTTGCAATGCAAGGCGAAGGATTTATTTCGCCGCTATATTCGGGTGATGCTGGCTGTGGCTGGTAGAGAGCAGCTCCGCCTGGATTTGCCTGATGAGGCTGAAGACCTCTCATATCTTATCGGGTATTGTCTGGATCTGACCGATGCAGAGAAGCAGCAGCTTTTGGAACTCACTTCGACCACCAGGCGGCTGGAGCTTGAGATTGACATACTCAGACGTGAGGAGCAGATCCTGCGCCGGATGCTCTCCTCAAGCCAGCTACGCCTTTCATCTGATGATCCCCATGCCTCGCTCAACTAACGCCGTTCTATTGTAGCTCGGGGGATGTTGCGTGCGAGGGCGTAATGCTTGATACTGCCTGCGCCTTATCAGGTTCAATGCGATAGCTGGCGTCTTCCTTAGTAATATTACTTGCCTCTAAGGCTTCTGCTATGGTTTCGGCAGGCTCCGGGGGGTAGTAAGCAAACTGATGAGGCGGGCCTCACACGGATTCAGGACAAACTCAAAGCGCTGCTCTTCTGCAACAAGTGGAGGTTTTACCTTGAGTTGAACGCCCTGGCGTTGATCACTGCCAACAAAGATTACAATTTCGCTGCCGCGCTGGAAGCCAAGGACATAGGTATTGCATTCCAGCCAGGCGGTAATATCACGTTCAAAAACCTCTTGAGGGTAGGGCGTATCCACCTCGCGATCTGTATAGAGAACTCCGCTGTACACGAAGTAGCTGAACTGGCTTCCCCAGAAAGGGATGTTGCGAACCGCGCACCATTGCCAGGTTTCGGGGAGGTGCGGCTGGATGCGCAAGACATCAATGCCGGGACGCACGCCCAGCAGGCCATCAATGGTGAGCCAGAGGTAGGTTGGCGCTACCCAAGGGCTTTGGGCCATGCCCCGGCTCTGGAAATTCTCTCCGTTTAGGCATTCTGGAAACGTTCCAGGAACAACATTTTTATAATCTTTGGGGATGGGAACCTCCGAGATACGGTAAATGTTGTGCATGGCTTCGACCATCTTCTCTGGGTAGTCTAATCGGCTGCCATAGGCTACCCAGGCGGTGAGGTTGGGCCAGATGCCTCCTTGGAGACGCATAGCAAACTCTGGATCGTATTCTGGCTCGTGCCGCCCGACGGTGCGAACCCCAAAATCAGTCCAGAACTCAGGGGAGTAGAGAACGTTGAGGATGTTCTTGCGCATATGCTCATCCGCTACCCCAAAGAGCACTGGGAAGATGAGATCACCCGTCACCAGATGATGCTTGTTGCCGCTATTATCGATGTTGAGAACGTACAAGCCAGTGACTTCAGAGACAAGCTGCCGGTTGATCTCGTCTTTCAGTTGGAGCGCAGCGTCGAGATATTGTTGTGCCAACTCCTGGTTGCCCATCGCCTCGCAACAGCGCCCGGCCAGGCGCAATGCCATATAGCATTCGGCGTTGATTTCAGTGACGGCTCCGCTGATTTGGTATTCGGGGATCATATTGCGCCAGGAGGCGATGCCCCAGGCGTTGGATTCTTCTGAGGTACACCAGATCAGCCCGGCGCGGCGCTGTGCCAGTATCCAATCAGCAGCGCGTTTGACGGTCTCATACATTTCTTTGAGGAACTCCATATCGCCAGTGAGGGCGAAGTGGTGATGGACAGCAAAGATGAAAAGTGGCGTATCATCGTTGATATTGAGGCCATAGTTATTGATCGTTGGGGGTGTTTCGCACGCCAGCAGATATTCCGTAAGTTCGCCGGTTTCTTCTACCCCATACTTCTGTGTCAATTCGAGCATTCCGCGTGAGAACTGAGGCGTGATGTAGTCGGAGCCAATGCTAAACCAGGCAACATCGCGCACTACAAGGATATCTTGAGGCGGATCGTTCGTGAAACCATAGCCATTGGGATAGCGTTTCTCTTCGCGCAGCATATTGATCTTGGCCCATTGGATTGCCCTGTTGATGATGGGATCGGGGACCAGGACATCGCTGTGCCTGATGATGGCTTCTGCTGTGGCGTTAGTCGTCTCAAAAATTGCGCGATAGTCTTTACTGCGTTCATAGCTGGCGCGAGCTTCCTCTACACCATTGCCAGAGATAGCCAGCAGGAAAGGAACTTCTACTTCGCCACGCCCATCGACCTGTACCTGATAGTGCAGGTCAGCGCTTCTTGTATCGAACGTTGCCTGTTGAGGCTGCATCAAGGGAGTGCCCAGCACACGGACTTCAGTAGGCAATCCTATTGTTTCTGTAATGATGAGGCCATCTTCCTGGCGAGAGGAGAACTTCTTGTTCTTCTGGGTCATATCTGGTAGCTTGCTGAATTCTGGCAGCATCACCCAGGGATATTGAATATGGGCGTGGATGGTGATGGTAGTAGGGAGTTCACCGAAGTTGCGCAGGCGGACGAGTGTGAAGGCGACTTTCAGGTCTGGAACTCCCAAGGGAACAAAATAGGTCTGCTGAACTTCAAGGTCATCACGATGGTAGGTGGTGGTCTGGTGAGTGGCGCGGAAAGCGGTGCGTTCTGCGGGGATAAGCTGCTCATCTGCGCTGTATCGCATCACCCAGCGCCCGCAATAAAACTGATCGTCTTCAGCGCACCAGAGTCCAGCAAGGTTGGAATATTGGTCAGCCCGACTAAAAAGCTCGATGTTCCCATAGTTGGCGCCGGTGCGCAGCTTTGAGACCTCATACTCGTAGAGCATGCTTTGCACGGTGATTTGTTCTCCCAGGTAGTGCCTGTCACCATCTTACGTGGTGCGGCTTGATGGCTTTGTTCACGACACTTCGCTGAGTATAGGGATGTGTTGCTCTGGATGTCAACAGACGAACTTCAGACCTCCAGAAGCAGCACGTTCCTCGCTTCAGGAATAGTGATGTTGTTCAGTGTCCTGCGCGTTGAGAATGAGTTACTGGCCCTCGCTGATTGTTGCCTGCAATGTGTCTCCTGGTTGCTGTGTAGTGTTGGTTGTGGTGGTAGGTAAACCATGCTCCTCTGGCGGATTATATTGTGGCAGGTTCATTTCGCTGCGGATAACTTTGATTGCCTGGTAGACTGTTCCGGGTGGCAAGTTCAGGTGCCCGGCGATTTGTTTATGGACGCCGACTGGCGGCAGAGGTAGGAATGGTAGGTAAGCTGCGCGAACCCGCTCCAGGTCTTCGGGCGATCCATGATAAGCTTGCAAATCCCACCAGCTTTGTATCCCCTGGCGCTCACGCAGGGCATATACTACCCGCTTGACTGCTGATTTGGGAATACCCAATTCTTTCGAGATTTGTGTGCGGATGCCATTGAATTCCTCTGGTTGAGCCAGTTCCAGGTAGCGCTGCTCAATGGCTGCCACTTGTTCTGGCGTTGGTGAAAAGGGCGGCGTTGGCGGGTGTGGCTCGCGTTTAGGTTTGGAAGCAGCGTGGGCGGGCTTGCTATCTTTTGTTGTTCTGACTTCCTCACCCCTTTTGCTGTTGTCGAGTTTTTTTGCGGATTTTTGATCTGCCGTTCCAGTGGCAGTTATCCCTAAGCCTTTTTGATCGGGGCGCCTCTCATGCAGCCCTTGCCGTTGTACAGCGGAAGGGGTCAGATGTGCTTTGTCCCCGGCATGCGGTTTGGTGATAGCCGCAGGCTGGGTAGAGCGTGCCCGGCGTTCGGGAATATCCAGGCGGGGTGGCCTGGCTGATTCAGGCGGTTCTGGTGAGGCAATTTTGATGTCTTGCTGTTGGTCCAGCCAGTGCTGCTTGGGCTGTGTAGCTGTGGAAGCAGGGTTGTGGACCGGTCGGGGAGGAACGGCTCGCTTCAGGACGGGCGCGGGAGTGTTGGTGGCTGCTGGTAGCCCCTTGGATTTAGCCAGGCGTTCACGGCGTGCCTTCTCTTCGCATTCTGGACAGATTTGTTGTTTCGGATTGGTAGATTTAAAACTTTTGTTGCATTGGCTGCAACGTAGTTTGATCTTACTCATCCCCGGCGCTCCTTCTTGAGAAGTGTTACCCTTGTAGTATAGCCCCGCTATTGTGACCCGTCAATCCTGGCTCCTGCTCTTGACCCCTTTAGGCACATATGAGACACTCTTCGCAGATGCCAAGGGTAGTGCGGGCGGGGACACAGATGATGGATGCTTACGGTGTTCTGCTGTACGAGGAGAGAAAACATGATGTCCAAAAGCAAAGCAAGCGAGGCTGATTTACCTATGCGCGGCATACCCCAACCCGCTCGTGAGGAGGTGCTGCATCTGCCTGGAGTTCATCTTTCTACTCATCCAGTCGTTGCGCATAAGCTGACCCGTTTGCGTGACCGTCAGACTGCCCCGCCAGAGTTCTATCGATTGGTTAAGGAACTTGGCGCCTTGTTGGCTTACGAGGCAACATCTGATCTGGAGTTGATACCTACGCCCATTGAGACGCCGCTGAAGTCGATGATAGGGCAGCGTTTGGCTGGTGGGGTAGGCGTTGTCCCAATTCTTCGTGCGGGTTTGGGGCTGGCAGAGGGATTCCGCGAGGTCTTTCCAGAGGTGCAGGTCTGGCATCTCGGTTTGCGTCGTGATGAGCGCACGCTTGCACCCATCGAGTATTATAATCAGATGGGGCGGGCGGAAAATCTCCAGGTTTGCTTTTCTGTTGACCCGATGCTGGCGACAGGAGGGTCAGCGATTGATGCGGTAAATACGCTGAAGCGTTTGGGGGTGCCGCATCTGCGTTATGTATGTATTATTGCAGCGCCCTATGGACTCAAAAAGCTGCATGAGACTCATCCTGATGTCCCTATCTATGTGGCCGCCGTTGATGAGGTGCTTAACGACCGAGGCTTCATTGTGCCGGGATTAGGCGACGCTGGGGACCGTCAGTTTGGTACCAGCTAGAGGTGAAGACCATAGCAGGCGGGTGCGTGTGCGCTAGAAGAGAAGTGTATTCTGTTGAGCAACGAGGATCAACAGCAGAGTAGTAACAGCAATGAGGATGTCCCCTGGCCGACGAATGGTGGCCCTTTGGGGTGTTTGCTTGGTGCAATCGCCGGTGTTTTGATCGGCGGATTTCTGGGGACTACTCTGTTCATTTTTGATCGGTTCATTGGTATTTCGCTTACGGTGTTCTTGACTATTGGTCTGGCGATTCTCGGGTGGCAGATTGGACGAAAAATATTTCGTGAGTATAAGCCGCCCAAACGTCGTGAGCCAATGCAGGGGCGGAAACGGCAGGGGAGGTGAGGTCTGGGTCAGGCGTAAGGTGTCAGACTCTGGGTGAGGGTGAGTCTTCCAGGATTGGTGGCTGTAAGGTGTCTCTCATGCTGTGCAGTTCTCGTCGGTGAATGAGGGTGAGTTTGTTGAGGAGCGCTTCGCCATCAGGTGTTAAGCAGATGTAGACCTGTCGGCGGTCTGTTGTGCCTGGTTCGCGTCGTACCAATCCCTGTGTTTCTGTGCGGTCAATCAGTCCTACCATGCTGTGCTGGCGCATTTGCAAACGCTCTGCTAGCTCTGAGACGGTTGCTCTTTCGCGTTCTGGGTAGCCTTTTATTGCCAGCATCAGTTGATGTTGCTGCGGTGTGATGCCTGCTTTACGTGCTTCCTGTTCGCTGAAACGCAGGAAGCGTCTGATAGCGTAACGGAATCCAGCCAGCGCCTCGAACTCTGCCTTGGTCATTTGGGATTGGTCAGTAGATGTTGCCGGTCTTGGCGGCGTTGCTGACCCGGGTGTTGGGGCGCTTTGGGATGGCGGTTCTATGTTGGGAGTAGATGAAGGGGTGGTCTCACTCATAGGCTCCTCTCGGCAACGATTTGCCATAGGTGTGGGAAGATTAAGTAAGTAACTATCGCAAGCTGGTGTTTCGTGCCAGGGGTGTTTCCTCCTGTGGCTGTTTTGCCCTTGTCTTAATCTTTGTGTTCGCGGGGCTGCGGGATCGCTCTTGTTCGTATTGTATCATTGCGGTTGTCCCTTTACCAGTATGCAGTTCGGCGTTCGTGGGGACTGTGCAGGGTGAAACAGCCCCTGCTGGTTGTGTTTGGTTTATCGGATTCCTGCTTCTCCAGTGATTCCCCGGTATTTTTAGTCGGTTGGTAAGCTTGCCTCGCTAATTGTCGACGCCTGTTGTTTAGAGTGGGACAGGGTGGAGTAAGGCCCTGTAATGTGCTGTTGCTCTCGCTCTGAGAAGATGATAGCATTGTTGCTGACAGCCAGTGATATAATTCAGGTAGGCTGTCTAATGCGGATTCGGGAAGCTGATGGGGTGGTTGTGTGGGGGTTTGTTTATCTTTGCGGAGGGTATTGTATGGACTTTCGTGGCAGGATTGTTGTGATAACGGGTGCTGGTGGTGGTTGGGGGCGAGCGGTGGTGGAGGGTTTTCTGAGAGGTGGCGCTACGGTGGTTGTGATTGAGCGCTCGGAAGTTTCTGCTGCTGTAGAGGGCTGGAAGTCTGAGATGGGCGATCAGGCGGATAGGCTGGTCTGTATGGCGGCTGATGTCTTGGATGAAGGCAGCGTTGATCAGGTTGTGCAACGGATATTGGCTCAGTATCAGCGGTTGGATGTTTGGGTCAATATGGTTGGCGGGTTCGCGGCGGGTCGGCCAGTCAGTGAGTTGGACCTGGATACCTGGGAGCATATGATACGGTTGAACCTCCGTTCTGCGTTTCTTTGCTCGAAGTATGCTGCTCGCCCGATGATGCAGCAGCGTTGGGGGCGTATTATTAATATCTCCTCGCGTGCGGCGGTGCAGGCTAATCCTGGAGCGGCTGCGTATGGCGTCGCAAAGGCTGGTGTTGTCTCGTTAACGCAGTCGCAGGCTGAGGAATTGAAAGAATATGGTGTGACAGTTAATGCTATTCTGCCTAGCATTGTCGATACTCCGGCCAACCGTCAGGCGATGCCCGGTGCTGATTATGCTCGCTGGCCCAAGGGTGAGGAGATTGCATCAGTGATCCTCTTCCTGGCCTCTGATGAAGCCAAGTTGGTGAGTGGAGCTGCTGTGCCAGTATATGGGCGAGCGTGAGGAGGGTCTTCTGTAGAGGAGTACCTCTGTTTGAGCAGGAGGGAGGCGTTCTGTGTCACCGCGCTTTACCGACTGGAGTATTGCGCTTGCGGTTGTTGTTGCCTTTGTGACCGGCATCTTTAGCCTCTTTAGTGGACGCCCTGATGAGTGGTTCGTCTTTGCGTTGCATGGCGTTATGGGCTTGTGGTTGCTGTTGCTCTTGTGGGGGAAACTCCGGCGTGTTTGGCCCAGGCTGGTCTATCCCCGGCGCTGGGATGGTTGGACTATCTTTGGGGCGTTGGCGGTGGTGGCGGTTGTGTTGGCAATAGGGTCTGGTGTCTGGTGGGCTGGGGGTGGCAATGTTTCGTTTGGCTGGTTTAGTTTGCTGGGTTGGCATATTGCGGTAGGTTTTGTGCTTACGGTTGTTGTCTTCTTCCATATGTTTGCCCGTGCTAGGCGGCTGCGCAAGCGCGATATTGTTGGTAGGCGACGGATGGTGCGTTTTGGTGCTGTACTCCTTGGTGGCGTGGTGTTTTGGCCTGTTCAGCAGCTTGCTGAACGTGCCTTGAATTTGTCCGGCGCTGGTCGGCGCTTCACTGGGTCGTATGAGAGTGGAAGCTATGCTGGTAATGCTTTTCCTACGTCGAGTTGGGTGGCTGATCAGCCTCGTCCCCTTGATGTGCGAGCCTGGCGTCTCTTTGTTGGTGGGGCGGTTAGTGTTCCTCGTTATTTCGCCTATGAGGAGGTGAGTCTAGGCGATGAGTTGGATGCGGTGCTGGATTGCACGAGTGGGTTTTATAGTGCTCAACGCTGGCGGGGCGTATATGTTGGCCGTGTTCTTGATGGTGTTGGTCTCCAGGCGGGTGCTTGTTACGTGAGTTTTGTCTCCGTGACAGGTTATCGCTGGAGTTTGCCGTTGGATGAGGCGCGTGGGGCGTTGTTGGCGACCCATGTTGGTGGTGATGAGCTTTCCTATGGGCACGGTTTCCCCCTCCGTCTTGTTGCCCCGGGTCGTCGTGGTATGGAGTGGGTGAAGTGGATTGTTTGTGTTAGGGTGCTAACTGCCCCTGATCCTGGTCAGCTTCTTTCTATCTTTACCAGCAGCTTTACTTCGGCGGGGCGTGGTGGTTAGTCTTGCCTGCCGTGTGTTCTCCTCTTCCTTGTGACTCTCTTTTTCGCTGTGGCTTTGCTCGGTGGCTTTGGTCGTTCTTACTGGTGCTTGGATGTTCTTATAGCCATGCAGTGCATCCACCCAGCCCTCACCACCACCACACCCACCCGGCACAACACAAACCAGCAACTACTCAGAGGGGTAGAGGTGTGTTATGGGGTCGCTCTTTGCCTGTTGATAGTTGAACTTTTAGCGTCTCAGGCCGTGTTGCTGCTTCAAATGCTTCTTCGCCGACGTGGAGTGGGTAGGTGGCGCTGAGAAGCGGTGTGACATGGACACGTTGTTGTGCTAGTGCGCGGATGGCCGGGGCGAAAGGTCCGCAGCGAGAGCCGACGATGGTAATTTCATTGACGACGAAGGGGGCCAGGTCAAGGGTTGCCTCGCTTGCTACCGTGCTTTTAAGGATGATGGTGCCGCGTGGTCTGACCGAGCGGCGCGCTGTTTCCAGGCCAGAAGCGCTGCCTGTGCATTCGACAACGATGTCGAAAGACGCCTGTGCCCGGTCGCCTGTGTCCTCTTCTGCGAGGGTGGTTTCTAATCCCATGTTCCTGGCGATTGCGAGTTTCTGCGCGTGCCTTCCTTGTATCTTTACCTGCGCGCCTGTCAGTGCCAGGACTTGCGCGGCTAGTAGTCCTAGTTTGCCATCACCCAGGACGAGTATAGAATCTGTGGGTTGTATCTGAACCTGTTCTAGCATTTCGAAGCACGCTGCTGTTGGTTCGACAAAGACGGCCTCGGAGTCAGAGATGCTGTCAGGTACAAGGTGGAGATTTTCTGCCGGGAGTGTGAGATATTCCGCGAAAGCCCCATCCTTTCCGTCAATACCCAACACTCTTCGTTGTTGACAATGCGTGCGCATATTCATGCGGCATCGAGCGCAGGCGCCGCATGAGATGTTAATCTCACCCACGACTCGTTGGCCTACTAGATCGGGCCGATTGGCACATGCTTCGACCTCTCCGACGAACTCGTGCCCCGGTACTCCATTAAAGCCTCTATATCCGCGCAGAAGCTCCAGGTCTGTATGGCAAATCCCGGCACGTAGGACGTGTATCAGTGCCTCTCCAGGTACTGGGGTTGGTGTTGGGTAGCTGTTGGTGAAATGTATGGTTCCATTAGTGAGCAAGAGCGCGCGCATCTTTCAACCCTTTCTGTGCATTGACAAGCTAGTAGGGTAGTTGGTTGTATATCAGAGGCCAGTCGAGGGTGGTACTTTGCTGCCAACCCTATCATCAGATTTGTGAAAACGCAAGCGTCAACTGCCGCGCGATGATTGCAAGCTAAAAGGTGATGTGCTATCATTGAGGCAGCAGGGGGGAATGTTCAGACAGGAATGGTTTTTGCGGATGTGCCGCATGGTCAGGCTACATTCTCTCAGACATTGGCGAGAGATGATCTTACTGGACGAGCGGCAAGTGTTCAGGGGGTTCTCATGGATCAAGCTATCAAGCGGGAAGTGCTGGCTGAACGTGTGCGCCTGGTGAAGCCTTCGGGCATTCGTAAGTTCTTCGATATTGTAGCGACTATGCCTGATGTAATTTCATTAGGAGTGGGGGAGCCTGATTTTGTAACGCCTGCGGCCATCCGCCGTGCAGGGATCGCTGCAATGGAAGCTGGCGATACGCACTATACCTCGAATTATGGTACGCTCCAGCTCCGCCAGGCGATAGCTGACCACCTTCAGAGCCGCTATGGGCTGAGCTACGATCCCCGGCACGAGATATTTGTGACAGTTGGCGTGAGCGAGGGCGTCGATGCCGCGCTGCGTGCCCTGGTAGACCCTGGAGATGAAGTCGTGACCCCAGACCCAGGCTATGTTGCTTATGAGGCAGGCATTCTTTTTGCAGGTGGTGTGCCTGTTCCGGTCCCGACGTATGCTAAAGATGGTTTTGAAGTGAAGGCGGCAGCGCTTGAGGAAGCCATTACTCCTCGCACGAAAGTCATCCTCTTTGGCAATCCCAATAATCCTACGGGCGGCGTGATTGAGCGAGATGAGTTAGAGGCCATCGCTGACGTGGCTCGTCGCCATGATGTGCTGGTCATTGTTGACGAGGTGTATAGTCGGCTCACGTATGGGGTAGAACATACCTGCTTCGCTTCTTTGCCTGGTATGCGCGAACGTACAGTGCTGTTGGATGGTTTCTCAAAGACGTATGCTATGACCGGGTGGCGTATTGGCTACGCTGTGGCTCCCCAGCCGATCCTGGAAGCAATGCTGAAAATACATCAATACGCGATCATGTGTGCCTCCACCATGAGCCAGGCAGCGGCGCTGGAGGCACTGCTGCATGGTGAAGAGGCTGTACAGCATATGCTGGCAAGCTATACAGAGCGTCGCCGGGTGATGGTTGACGGCCTCAACCGTATCGGGTTGAGCTGCGGCAATCCTAGAGGGGCATTTTACGCTTTCCCGTCCATTGCATGCACTGGCATGACCTCAGAGGAGTTTGCTGAACAACTGCTATTCGAGGAAAAGGTGGCGGTGGTCCCTGGCAGCGCTTTTGGCAGCGCTGGTGAGGGGTTTGTCCGTTGTGCCTATTGTACAGCGCAGGAAAAGATCGAAGAGGCCCTGGAGCGCATAGGGCGTTTTGTCGAGCATCATTCTTGATGCGACCCGCTAGAAATAAAGCAGAGGAGCATAGAACCGCTCAGTGTGTTGCCCTCTGATACTGTAATGAGGCGATAATGACAACATCAGTTGCTGTGGATTATGAAGTGGTAATTGGGCTGGAGGTTCACGTACAACTCCTGACGGCAAGTAAGATGTTCTGCCGGTGCAGCGCCGATTATGCCGATGCCCCCCCCAACACGCATAATTGCCCCATCTGTATGGGGATGCCAGGCGTGCTGCCAGTAATAAACGAGCAAGCGGTTGAGTACACCGTCATGACAGCCCTGGCACTCAATTGCACTATCCCCGAATTTTCGAAGTTTGATCGCAAGAGTTACTTTTACCCCGACTTGCCGAAAGGGTATCAAATCTCGCAATATGATATTCCGCTCAGCCGTAATGGTTATCTGACAATCCGACACAAGGATGAGGAGAAACGGATTGGCATCCACCGGGTTCACCTGGAAGAAGATACCGGGCGGTTGCTCCATCGGACGAACCCTGATGGTACGTCTTTTAGCCTGGTAGACCTCAATCGCGCCGGAGTTCCTCTGATTGAGATTGTCAGTGAGCCTGACATGCGCTCAGCCGAAGAGGCGCGCCTCTACCTGCAAAAGCTGCGTACTACACTCCTCTATCTAGGAGTTTCTTCGGGCCGGATGGAAGAAGGAAGCCTGCGCTGCGACGCCAATGTCTCCGTGCGCCCGGTGGGAGAGTCACGCCTGGGCACGAAGACAGAGATCAAGAATATGAATTCGTTCCGCGCGGTGCATCGCGCGCTGGAGTATGAAGCGGCGCGGCAAATTGCCATCCTGCGCGCGGGTGGAATAATCTCCCAAGAGACGCGCGGCTGGGTGGAAAGAAAAGGCATCACCGTCTCGCAGCGCAGCAAAGAAGAGGCAGATGATTATCGCTACTTTCCTGAGCCAGATTTGCCGCCTTTGGTGCTCAGCGAGGAGTGGATCCAAAGCGTTCGCGCTAAAATGCCAGAGTTACCTGATGCCAGACGCCAGCGTTTTATGACCCAATATGGCCTCAATGCCTACGATGCCGAGGTATTGACCTCTGAGCGCACGTTGGCTGATTATTTCGAACAGGCGGTAGGGCAAGCCCATGCCAGTGAGCTTTTCACGCGCGCCAAGGCCGTAGCCAACTGGATGCTCGGCGATCTTTCCCGGCTCCTGAAGGCTGCTGGAAAAGATATTACCGCCTCTCCCGTGACACCGGCAGGATTAGCGGGGCTGCTTGACCTGTTGGCTCAGGAGAACATCAGCGGCAATCAAGCCAAAGAAGTGTTGGAAAAATCTTTTACCACCGGCCAACAACCGGCTGATATTGTTGCCAGCGAGGGTATCGCCCAAATCAGCGACCAGGACGAGTTGGTCTGGATGGTTGAGGAGGTGATCGCAGCCAACCCCAAGGCAGTGGCAGATTTCCAACGAGGGAAAGAATCTTCGATTACCTGGCTGATTGGTCAGGTAATGAAGCGCAGCGGAGGCAAGGCAAAGCCTGCTCTCGTTCGCCCGCTGTTGCTGGAGCGATTACAGAACCATTCGTTATAGACGTGTAGACCGCTGCTGACGCTCTGACTTCTCATCAGAGAGGAGCAGCAGGTAAAAACGAGCAGCATCAATTGAACGCTGGCGCAATGCTGCGCCGTAATATCAGTGTTGAGAAAGGTATCCGAGCATGCACAAAGCTGTGCCTGAACCAGGGGCAATCAACCCCTACCAGATGGCTGTAGCTCAATTCGATGTCGCAGCAGAGAAGCTGAACCTGAGCGAAGATATGCGCCAGGTTCTCCGTTATCCCAAGCGGGAACTGATTGTCAACTTTCCAGTGCGCATGGATAACGGCTCCATCCGCATGTTTACCGGCTTCCGCGTTCAGCACAACGTCAATCGTGGGCCAGCCAAGGGTGGCATCCGCTACAGCCCCGAAGTGACACATGATGAAGTGCGCGCGTTGGCGATGTGGATGACCTGGAAGTGTGCCGTCGTTGGCATCCCCTATGGCGGTGCTAAGGGTGGGGTGATTTGCAACCCCAAGGAGATGAGCATTGGCGAGTTGGAGCGGCTGACCCGGCGTTATGCCACTGAAATCTCGCTCTTAATCGGCCCAACCAGCGATATTCCTGCCCCAGACGTGAATACCAACTCCCAGGTCATGGCCTGGATTATGGATACCTACTCCATGCACGCAGGCTATTCGGTGCCTGCGGTCGTCACGGGCAAACCGCTGGCGATTGGAGGCAGCGAGGGTCGCAATGATGCCACCGCCAGCGGCGTCGTTTCCGTTACGAAGAAAGCGGCGCGGCATTTGGGGATGAGTTTGCCGGGAGCACGTGTCGCCATCCAGGGCTATGGGAATGCGGGCGCCATTGCAGCGCGGCTGCTCCATGCCGAGGGGTGCAAGATTGTGGCAGTGAGCGATACCCAGGGCGGTATTTATAGTGAGGCCGGACTTGACCCCGCCAAAGTATCCCTGCATAAGCAAGAGCAGGGTACGGTGGTAGGCTTCCCTGGTACGCAGAGGGTTGGAATCCGCGAGGTGCTGGAAGTGCCTTGTGATATATTGATTCCTGCCGCAACAGAGGGGATGCTCACCGTTGAGAACGCAGAGCGGGTGCAAGCAAAAATCATTGCCGAAGCAGCTAATGGTCCAACCACACCTGATGCTGACCGTATCTTCTACAAACGCGGCGTTTTCGTGATACCCGATATTCTGGCGAATGCTGGCGGCGTCACGGTCAGTTATTTCGAGTGGGTGCAAGACTTACAGAGCTTCTTCTGGAGCAGTGAAGAGATTGCAGCCAAGCTGGAAACTATCATGGAACGATCTTTCCAGGCAGTGCTGGAGAAGTCGCTGGCCTATCAATGTGATATGCGCACCGCCGCCTATATGGTTGCTATTGCGCGAGTCGCTGAGGCAACGCAACTGCGCGGTATTTATCCATGAAGCCGCTCTGGGGCCAATGCCCTGGATGAAGCCAGCACAACAGGACGCGCCGCCGCTATCGGGTAACGAGTTTTCTTGAGTTGGTCATCACAGTATCTGATGGCGGCGGACTTTCTTGCCTGGTTGTCAGGCGCAGTGCTTACGCAAACGCTGCGCCTCAAGCTTGCAACAGGGTGATCATAATGAGCCAAGAATCCGACGAACGGTTGAACCGGCCTGGGCGGGAAGGGCGGATGAGCCGCTCACCCTGGTACAGACCTTCCGTGCCACCCACCGGAGGCTCCCCCCGTCGGCAGCACTCCTCTCAGCCTGTTCGCCCCATTTATGAGGAGCAAGATGAACGCATGACTCGCCTGCGTGAACTGCGACGGCAGCGTCAGCAATCTGGATATGATCCTGCCCCTCCAGGTATGTATACGTTTCAGCGCCGAGGCATACCGACTCCTCCACCTGCTCAGCCTTCTTTTCAGGAGATGATCAAACATTGGTGGCACAATGGTCCATTTGCTGGTCGATCTCCATCGGCAGGGGAACAAAGGCACACTGATAAGCAAGGCCCTCTTCCCATAAGACAGCGTCCACCTCTCCCACATTCCCACCCTTCAAGCGCTTCTGCTCCAGCGGAGCAGCGCGTAAGAGCCTGGATGATCCAGGGACACATTGCCCTGAAGCGTCTGGGGGCAAGAGTGCGAGATGCCATAGATCAGATTGCCAACCAAATACAGCAAAAGACCAAAGGCAGCCAGCGATCCGGTAAGAAAAAGCATCGTTTGTAAAGGAGCCGTTCATGCCAGACCCACAAGTAAACCAGGGAGTCCATGTTGATTTTGATGTGCCAGCGAAGATGCGCGATGGTGTTACCTTGCGCGCCAATATCTATCGTCCAAGCGCTGAGGGGATTTATCCCGTCTTGTTGACACGCCTGCCCTATGGTAAGGACTTTCCTCTGGGTGGTTCTGTGCTGGACCCGGTGAGAGCGGCGCGCCAGGGATATATCGTGGTGGTTCAGGATACACGCGGTCGTTTCACGTCTGAGGGAGATTGGTATCCCCTGCGGGATGAAGGGCCTGACAGCTACGATACGATTGAATGGGCAGCGGCCCTTCCTGGGAGCAATGGGAAAGTTGGCATGTATGGGGCTTCGTATTTTGGCTTTACCCAATGGGCAGGGGCGATCCAAAATCCGCCTCATCTTGCTGCGTTGTTCCCCTATGTAACTTGGGCGGACCCGCATAATGGAGTATTCAGTCGCGGGGGCGCTTTAGAATTAGGTATCCAGGCGAGCTGGTTACTTGAAACAGGGCTTGATACCGTGCTGCGGCGCGAGCGCGGGAACCCTGATCCACGCGAGGGTTTCAGGAAACTCGTCACCCTGGCAGGCGAAATTGATCGCCTGCCCAGTGAGGGGTATTATTCCCTGCCGCTGCGGACTTTTGAACCGTTTCGCCGAACTGATCTGGGTCAATCATTTTTCGATGGGATCGAGCAACCTTTTGCGCCAGCGTATGCGGCACCCTCAACGATTCTGGGGCATCATCATCGGGTGATGGTGCCCACCTATAATGCGGGAGGCTGGTTTGATATTTTCCTGGCAGGCACCATTCGTAACTATCAGGAAATGCGCGCCAGAGGCGCCACGCCCGAAGCACGGCAGGCGCGCCTGCTAATTGGCCCCTGGTCGCATAGCAACGCGGGACACACTGTTGGCGACGTGACTTTTGGCTATGGGGCAGCAGCGGCTTTTATCGATCTTCAAATCGATTTTATGAGCCTGCAACTACGCTGGTTTGATCGCTGGCTGAAAGGAATTGACAACGGCGTTGACCGTGAGCCGCCGGTCAAACTGTTTGTGATGGGCGAAAATGTCTGGCGCGATGAGCAGGATTGGCCTTTGGAACGTGCTGTGCCGACGCCATTCTATTTGCACAGCAACGGGCATGCCAACACGCTTGCTGGCGATGGATCGTTGAACCTGGAATTGCCTGGTGATGAGTCGGCTGATACCTTTGTCTATGATCCACTCAATCCGGTGCCGACACTGGGAGGTGCGCTGCTAATGCCCGCTGTGTATCGCCCTGGTGCGCGCGACCAGCGGCCTATCGAGCAGCGCGACGATATGCTCGTTTACACCAGCGCTCCGTTGGAGCGTGATATTGAAGTCACGGGACCAGTGACCGTGACACTCTGGGCTGCTACAACAGCTCCCGACACGGATTTTGTAGCTCGCCTGGTTGATGTGCATCCCGATGGCTTCGCGCAGAATCTCACGGATGGTATCATTCGCGCACGGTACCGTCACGGCGTTGAGGCACCTGAGCTAGTGGACCCAGGAGAGGTCTACGAGTATGTGATTGACCTGTGGGCAACCAGCAATCTCTTTAAAGCGGGGCATCGTATTCGCCTGGATATTACGAGTAGTAATTTTCCACGCTGGGATCGCAATCCAAATACAGGCCATGCCATTGGTGCTGATGCGGAACTGCAAAGTGCTACCCAGACCATCCTCCATACTCGTCGGTACCCATCTCACATCCTGCTGCCGTTGGTGCCGCGTTAGCTCGCATTCATCTCCCCTTTGGCGAGAGGAACCAGGGATCAGGAAGGGAAACAGGTGCGCGCAAAAATACGAGTAGATCAGGCATCACCGCGAGAAGGAACCGAACGCGCGGCGCGTGATAAGGATGCCACGCGCCAGCGCATTTTGGAGGCTGCTGAGGAGGTATTTGCCGAGAAGGGGTATCACGGCACAGTCGTAGAAGACATTATTCGAGCGGCAAAAACCTCGAAAGGCGGTTTTTACTTTCATTTTCCCAGCAAACAGGGTATTTTCCTGGCTCTCATTGACATGCTGACGCCCAAGCTCATGGCGGCAGTTGATCGTGCTATGGAGCGCGAGGAAACACCTACCGGCAAGGTAGATGCTGCGCTGCGTATGGCGTTGGAGCAGTTTTCACGTCATCGTCGTTTAAGCAAAATTTTATTAGTGGAAGCCGTCGGGTTGGGGCATGGATTTGATGAGAAAATTGCTGAGGTTCGTGGGCAATTTGCTGCCATGATTCGCCGCTATCTTGACCTTGCTATCGCCGAAGGTGTGATTGAACCGTTGGATACTGATGTGGCTTCTTATGCCTGGTTTGGTGCGATCAATGAGGTCGTGGTCCGCTGGCTTGTGACCCCTGACCCCCTACCGCTGGAACATTCGCTTCCTACGTTACGCACGCTGTTACTTCGCAGCGTAGGGATGCAGATAGAATAAATATCCTGGCATTGCCCCTTATCTCCAGCGTGTCAGGATGGTCTCACGTTGGAAGAGGCGCACCGCCAGCCGCAGTAAGATTATGTCTACAATGACGATGAGCACCGCGAAGATGAGCATCGTCAAGATGTTGACAACGGAAATACCCAAGAGTTGGCTGAAGAACAAGACCAGGATGGGCAATATGACCAGGGTATTGAGTTGTTCAGCGGCGCGTGGGTCGTTTGAGCGCGAACTTACCATTAGCCCGACGGAGACACTCAGGAGGGTGAGCAAAGGAACAACGACAAAGACGGTTAGCATCCAGGTAGCATTGAAAATGGCGCTGTAGACGGCGCTGCTTAGTACCAGAAAACGCGCAGCGGTAAGATAAACGAGGAAGCACAACCAGGTACTCAGGACGCCGGGAATGAGGGCGGCCAGCCCTTTGGCAAGTAATAGCTCAGAGGCAGAGATAGGCGTTGCCAGAAGAGGTTCCAGACTGCGATCACGCTTCTCGCCCACAATGCTATAGGCAGCCATTGCCACCGGCAACGGGAGCGCCAGGATCAGGAACAACAACATAAATTGATTGGCAAGTGCCGCTTGAAAGATTTCTGCGGGCTGAAGATGCTGCAAAGCAGGGTTTGATCGTAAAAAAGTTGGCAAGGTATTCCCCACACCTAATTGTTCGGCAGAGACGGTCCGAGCTACGCCAAGCAGCACGAGAGGAAGGGTGGTGAGCAGGAGTGGCAGCAAGATAGCGATGAAGAGGATATAGCGATTTTTGAACGCATCCAACCACTCTTTAAAGATGATGATCTGTACGCGCCGCAGTGAGATTGTACTCATTCGTTTTTCCTCTCCCTGTTTTTGAGACCTGTTGTGGGGCCTGTCGTTCGTGAGGTCTGAGCAGGTGACAGCGGTGCATGCGGCTTGTGCCCCTTTGGCTGCTCCTCGGACAGCAGGGTCAAATAAGCGTCTTCCAGCGAGTGCTGCGTTTCGCCCACAGCGAATAGATCAGCGCCAGCTTCCACCAGTCTGCGCACCATTGCTGCTGTCGCCTCCTGCTGTTCTGCACCATCGGTTAATGTGACCGTGAGCGTGTCCCCGGTAGAGGTGATGGCATGGACAAATGGGAGAACGCTCAGTAATCCCTGATATGAGGCTGGCCGCCCACGAATCCGAAAGCTGATTTGTGGTTCCCAGAGTTCCTGGCGCAGACGTTCAGGCGTATCAACACGCACCAGATGTTGACGCATGATGCCGACGCGATCACAGAGTTGATCTGCTTCAACCAGATTATGTGTGCAGAGCAAGATGGTGCATCCCTCTGCGCGCAAATCGGCGATGCAAGCATGCACCACCCGGGCCGATTCAGGGTCTAGCGCGCTTGTAGGCTCATCCAGGAACAGGACGGATGGTTCATGGAGCAGCGCGCGCGCAATCGCCAATTTTTGTTTCATCCCTTTTGAGAAGGTGGAGACAGGCTCTTTCCGCTGCCCCCAGAGGCCCATCAACTGAAGATAGCGTTTTGCTTGAACATCGCCATTGGAAATCCCATAAAGGCCGGCGAAGATACGAAGGTTCTGCTCTGCGCTCAAGCGCTCATAGAGACCAGGCACCTCTGTGAGCAATCCCACTTTGCGGCGGATAAGCGCATTGCCTGCTTCACTGACTCCAACCTGTTGCCCGGCAACCCAGGCTTCGCCAGAAGTTGGCGCGATCAGAGTGGTCAGCATGCGCACGGTGGTTGTCTTACCTGCGCCGTTTGGTCCAAGGAATCCAAAAACCTCTCCTTGAGCAATGTCCAGATTAAGTCCTTCAACGGCGGTGATCGCGCCAAAGCGTTTCGTCAGGTTAACAGTCCGAATCATAGCCCCTCCCTGCACAGTGTTGGGAGTATTTGCCAGTGGTCAGAACATCACGAGGTGGCGCGTGGTAGGAGTTTGATGGGCCAGCTACGCGCTATTATAGCCTAAAATGTGCCAACTGTGCTCCCCAATCTGCGCTTTTCAGCGCTCTTTGCTCGTAGTATCATACGGAAGAAGCGATTCAACGGGTCTGAGTTCATACACAATTACGGCATCAATCAGAAACATTGATATAGGTTCGCTTGCTGCGCGCCAGATTGGGCAGTTATGAGAGCGATGATGGGAGTCAAGCGTATGGGAATGAATGCCGGGGCATCACAACGACGACTACCGGAAGATTTGCTGGGAACAGTGCTTGGGACTTGCGCACTGGAGCGTATCCTGGGGCGTGGCGGAATGGGCGTCGTGTATCTGGCTCAACAATCGCGCCCCCACCGCCAGGTAGCGGTGAAGGTGTTATTGCTCTCGCTTATGCCCGACCCGGAGCGCCGGGAGCGTTTCCTAAAGCGCTTTCGGCGAGAGGCCGATGCTGTTGCGGTTTTGGAGCATCCCAATATCTTGCCCATTTTTGAATATGGCGAGCAGGCTGACCTGGCCTATCTTGTCATGCCCTACGTAGGGAGAGGAACGCTGCGTGATCGTGTTGAGCGCAAAGGCCCTCTTCCGCTGGCAGAAGCTGCTGGTTTTCTTGCTCAGGCATCTGCGGCGTTGGATTACGCGCACGCGCATGGGGTGATCCATCGTGATGTCAAGCCGCAAAACATGCTGCTTTATCCCGATAAACGGCTGGTGCTGAGCGATTTCGGGATCGCCAAGGTGGCGGCGCAGGCAGCCCTCGATGATGGTGAGCAACAGGCAGAACCGCTGACGACATTGGGCCATGTCGTCGGCACCCCCGATTACATTGCTCCTGAGCAGGCGTTGGGGCAGCCGATAGATGCACGCGCTGATGTTTACAGTTTGGGTGTAGTACTCTTCTATATGGTGACAGGACGTGTCCCTTTTATCGGGCCTCAACCGATGACGGTTGCCGCCAAGCATGTTAGCGAACCGCCTCCTCCCCCAAGCCAGTTCCGACAAGATCTCCCTGCGGCAGCAGAAGCCGTGATTCTGAAAGCACTGGCAAAAGACCCTGCCACCCGGTATCGCTCTGCGGGAGAGCTTTCACGAGCGTTTCGCGCGGCGTTGCCGCCGCTCCCCGCGCCTGTGCGATCTACAGAGCAGCGCCCCCCGCCCAAAGTAGCCACTGAACCGGCACCGCCCAAAGCCCCGAGTGCCAGAAAGGAACCACAACCTGTTGTAGTCCCGGCTGGCGTTCAAACGCCTGGCGGAAAAGGGCGCACCTCCGAGGAGAAACGCTGGCTGGCTATAGGAGGCTCGCTGCTCCTCATTGCCCTGCTGGCAGCAGGTGCCTATGCTGCCCTCAAAACAATCAAACCACTGGCATCAGGGACGCCCACTCCCCCTGTCACCAACCGCCCTACGATGAAACCATCGCCAACCAATACTCCGACGCTCACTCCAACCAATACAGCTACCACTACGCCACCCCCACTTTACCAGGCAGATCAATTTTTGCCCCAGCAAAGCGATTTACCGGCAGAGACGGTTTCTACCGATCCGCTGACGGCTACGACTCCAGATCAATTTCAGCAGGATAGCCAGCAGTTGGGGGTAGTAAGGGTGACGGATCCCACACAGCAACAATATCACTGGAAACAAAGCCTCTTGCTGGAGATCGAGCATGATGGCAATGCGTATCTTAATATTGGGATCGATCAGTTCACCAGCGCAGCGGATGCCGAGCACTATTTTACGGATGTGATACAGCATCTCACGCAGGTTGAACAAGGACAAATTGGGCAAGCGGAGGTCGAAGGGCTGTGCTGCGATAACAGCAACAACTCGGAGTATAATTTGTTCTTCCGCGATCAGAATGTGACGGTACTTGTGCTGGTGGAGGTGCAAACTACGGACCAGGCAATCCAGGATGCGCGGGGTGTGGCTATGAAGATGGATCAGCGGGCGCATCAATCATCTTCGGCTGGGCAGGCTGATCTTCTCCCTTTCTCTCGGCAGGACTGGCGGCTGGCAGCAGAGTCTCTGCGTCAGGCTTAAGGCCGCCATGGTTTGTATGATCAGACATCTGAGCAGGGCTAGAGAGGGAGCGGCTGTTCTTTGCCAGCAGGGCAATGGTGGCGGCTGACCTGGGGCGTGTGAACCACCAGAATCTCCCCAGGATAATGGTTATCCCCAGGCAGAGCGGCAGCAATTGCCAGATGCCTAGTAAGCCAAACAGTTCACCCCAGTTATTGTCAAGCTGCGCGCGCGTCAGCAGCGGCGCTTCCAGGAAGCCAGACCAGATGGTTGCAAAAGGCAAAGCAGGGTGGGCTGCATTGGGCTGAATGCCAACAATCAGGGGTAACACGCGCTCGGTGAGCGGCGCATCAAAGCGAGGATCATTGAGCGGATAGACAGCAGTTGCGAGCGTGACGATCATTATAGAAAGGCCAATCAGGGGTATAGAAAGCTTTCTTATCCATCCACGCCTTTGCAGCACGCTGGCGATTGGAAGCACTAAAAATGGCAGCGCTGGGATAAAATGGCGCGGCCCCAAGCTGTAACCACCATCCCAGGCGTAGTAAGAGACGGCAAAGAGGAAATAGACAACAACAATGCTGAGCCACAGAACGGCCTCGCTGCGCCAGGTGCGCTGGCGGAAGAGCAGCCAGAACCCCGGAAATACGAGCAGCAAGAATGGCGAGAGCATGAACAGTCCGCGATATGGTCCAAGGGTGGTTTGCCAGAGTGCATCAAGGTGGGGGAAGGTAACGCCAAAAAAACCCTGGGCCTGCCCGGCACGGAAGACTTCCGGCCCGGCTAGATTGGCATAGCCCTGACTGAAGGGACCGCCAAAGCAGAGCGTATTGTACACCGCAGCAATGCTCAGCGGTGGGAGCATTCCTCCTCCAAATAACAGCATAGAACGCCATCTGCGCGTATGGTAGAACGCATAGAGCGCCAGGCAACCAACGATCAGAGCAGTGGGGTATTCCGTGATAATGGCATACCCGGCGAGCAGACCAGCAGTAAGATAATGCCAGCGGGAAATTTTGCCCTGCCGAATAGAGAAAAGTAAGTAAAAGGCTGCAAACAATAAGAGGGCAACAATTTGATGACCAAAAAAGACAGTGGAGAACGCGAAGGCAATAGTGCCCAAGCCATAGCCTAGCGTCAGCAGCATACGCCCTCGGAGGCCAAGCCCCAGCAGTGCAAGAAAACGGAAGAGCAACCCTCCCAGGAATGCCGAGGGGAGGCCCACCAGCAGCAGGGTCATCAGATAGCGCGCGAGAAAATCTGTACGTTTTGCATCAGAGACATCGAGCAATTGCAGATAGTTGGTCTTCCCTTGATACAACGCGAGCTTGACAAAAAGATAGACTGGAACCGCCAGGAGTGAGCTTCCAGGCGCCTTATCGCTGTAGTAATGGCCGTCGTGCGCGGCCTTGTCTCCGGTAAACTGCTCATATGGGTCAATCGAAAGTTGCCCCTGGTCGACAATGCTGGCAGCCAGAAAGATGCGGGTATCGGCATTCCACATGGCTCCGCGTGGAATGAAATAGCAATAGGCCAGGAATAAAATCAGGATCACACTCACGGCACCAATGCTGCCTTGACGCGGGTGTCTGGCGCACACCGCAGGCGTCCGAGAGTTGGCACCATTTGATATTTGTCGGATTTGCTGTTGCCTGGTCATAGTGGTGTCCAGTATAGACTGGGCGTGGAAAGGATGCAAAAAGAAAGGGATCAGGGCAGTACTTTCTGGCAAAGGGGGTGGCTACCCCTATTGCCAGACTGACACCGATCTATTATAATACCATCCCAACTGGCGAACTCCTGTGCGCCAGTCCACTTTGTCGGGGAGTCTGTTGACTGGCAAAGGGTGAACGGGAGGATGTCAACAATTATTTTGTGGAGGAGTGTTTTATGGATTTCAATGGGAGCCATGAATTCTCAGCAAGCCAGAGCAAGGTCTATGCGTCATTCTTTGACACTAAGGTGTTGGCTGCCGCTATTCCAGGGTGCAAGGAGGCGAAATGGGTGGATCCGGAGACGCTGGAAGTGATCGCTGATCTCAATATCCCCGGCATCAAGGGAACATTTCTTGCCCGCATTCAGGTGACGGACCGGCAGGAGCCGACGCACCTCAAACTGAGTACGCAGCGAAATAATGTGCGTGGCAGCGCAACGGTTGATCTTACCGAATCGGGTGGCAAAACCAACTTGACGTACAAAGGTGAAGCCGACTTGAGCGGACCCTACAAGGTTGCCGACAATGTGGTGGGCGCTCAGGCCGCGAAGATGCTGCTCGGCCAGTTTTTTAAGCAATTAGAAAAACAGATCGGCAGCTAAATCAAGATCAGCGGCAAACGGTGAACAGGTTGAGTGGCTGATACCATGCTGTGCAAGCGTGTTCAGCTACTCAACGTTCTATTTGGCAGAATCCGTTCTCAAGATCATAGGCTATCTGTGTCGGGTCGCGCTTCTCAGGCATGCCAAAGCCGCCACCGCCAGGAGTTTTAATAATCAATTCATCCCCCCGGTACAGGATTAGAGTCGTTTTCGCTGGAACAGGTTCTGGCGCCTGGTTCTTTCGGATGAGGACGCGCTGACTGGTTTTGCCAGGTTGCCCACCCTGAAGGCCAGGCGGCGGAAGACGGGCACGATCACTAAGTAGGGTGACAGTTGCTGTATCAGCAACGAGTCGAAAGCCGCGCTCCAGGCCGCATCCCCCACGCCATTGCCCGGCGCCTCCGCTGTTTTCCCGAAATTCATAGCGTGTCATGAGAATAGGAAAGTGGCGCTCCATCGCCTCAACAGGCGTGTTCAGGGTGTTGGTCATATTGGTCTGAATGCCATCGATGCCATCCAATCCCGGCCTGCCTCCCATACCCACCCCAATGGTTTCATAAAACACCCAGTCATCGCCGCCTACCATCAGGTTCGTCATGGTCCCTCCACCACACGCTGGCACACGCCCTGGCACAATCTGAGCAAATGCCTGGAGCAACACATCGGCGTTGCGCATCGATGTTTCCACATTCCCTCCAGCGACCGGCGCGGGAAAACGTGGGTTAAGCAAGGTTCCTTCAGGAGCATACACAGTCACTGGCCGGAAGCAACCATCATTCATTGGAATAGTGTGGTCGGTGACGCTGCGTAGGACATAATAGACCGCGGAGATGGTAACTCCAAACACGGCATTCACTGGAGCGTTGACCTGCGCAGCAGTTCCAGTATAGTCCACGCTCATCTGACCATCGCCGATGGTAATAGTCACCTTCAAGCGCACTGGGGTATCACTCTGCCCGCTCTGCCCACTCCCATCCAGATAATCCTCAGCTTCATAGCGGCCCGCAGGAAATTGTGCAAGGTGCTGGCGGAGTCGAATCTCGGACTCATCCAGGATGCGAGCAATGGCTGCCCGGAATGTTGGCACTCCGTAGCGCGCAATAATCTCTTGCAGGCGAAGTTCCCCGCGCAGATTGCCAGCAACCTGCGCGCGCAGGTCTCCCATGCGTGAGGTCGGTGTCCGCGAGTTGGCACAGATGATCTGAGCAATATCATCTTGCCATACCTGCTTGACCATCAGCTTGACTGGCGGCAAGATCAGTCCTTCCTGGAAAACGTCGGTAGCGTCGCTAGAAATGCTTCCTGGAACTTTGCCCCCAACATCGGTGTGATGAGCTTTGCTCGCAGCGTATCCCACTAGCTGCCCTTCGGCATAAATCGGACGAATGAGGGTAATATCGTTCAGGTGCGTCCCAGCGATGTAGGGATTATTGACCACTACCATATCGCCGTCTTCCAGAAACTGGCCGTGCTGCTGAAGGTAGGCCAGTGTATTAGTAATTCCAACAGGCAGCGAACCCAGGTGAACGGGGATATGCTCTGCCTGGGCAATCAGCCTCCCTTGTTCATCAAAGAGTGCGCAGGAGTGATCCAATCGCTCTTTAATGTTGGGGGAGAAAGAGGCGTTGCGCACCACGATCCCCATTTCTTCGCTGGCGTAGAGCAGCGCATTGCGGATGACTTCTACGACAATTGGATCAAGGTCAGACTTATGTGGAAACTGCTCACTGGTGGATAGGTTTGCCAACATGTCATACCTCGTTGTCTCGCTCGATTATCAGGTTGGTGTAACGATCAACCTGAGTCTTCCATCCGGGTGGGAGGAATGTTGTCGCGTCATATTGCTCAATAATCGCCGGCCCGCGCAGCAGATTGCCGACCAGCAGGGTATCTCGCTGATAGATCGGTGTTCTGCTAAACCCACCGAGTGTTTCAAGAAAGACCGCTCGTTCACCGATCAATGCTTCTGCTGGTGGCGTTACGCCGCTAAAAGGCTGTTCCTGGATGGTCGGCTTTTTGAGTGGAGCAACAGCCTCTACCCTGGCAGTAACCAACTCTATCTGGCTATCAGGGACGGCATAGCCATACACGCGCGCATGCAGCGTGTGAAACGCTTCCAGCGTCTGGCGGAACCCGCCAGCGTCTAGCAAAGGAGGGGCAGGCAGCGTCAGGTCGAAAGATTGGCCTGCATAGCGCAGGGCCAATTCGCGGCGAAAGTGTATCGGCTCTGCCTGTGATGTTTTCTCCTCCATACTTTTTCCGAGGAGGGCCTGGCGCCCTTTGGCTTCTAAACGCTGGAAGAGGCGCTCTAGATGCTCTGGGTCGTAATGGTTGGCGCTGGCGAGGATAGATTGTAGTTCGGTATGGGTATGGTCGGCTACCAGCAAGCCCCATGCGGAGAAGAGACCGGGAGAAGGTGGGATAATGATGCGAGAAATTGCCAGTTCCTCTGCCAGTGCGCAAGCATGCAACGGCCCCGCACCGCCAAAGGCGACGAGTGTGAACAGGCGGGGATCATGGCCGCGTTCCAGCGAGACAATACGCAGCACTTTTGCCATATCCGCATTGACTAGCCGAATGATGCCAGCGGCCAGGCGGATGCTATCAAAACCTGGAATTTGCTCGGCAAGGTGCGCCAGTGCTTCCTCAGCCAGGGCTTGATGTAAGCGCATTGTCCCACCTGCAAGCTGCTGAGGGTTGAGGCGTCCCAACATCAGGTTGGCATCTGTCACCGTTGGCTGCTGATTGCCCTTACCATAGCAGGCTGGACCAGGATCGGCGCCAGCACTCTGCGGGCCAACCCGCACTGCGCCAGCGCTATCAACCCAGGCCAATGTCCCGCCACCCGCGCTGATTTCAGCAAGATCAATAAAGGGAAAGCGCACTGGATAGCCACTGCCGCGTACTGCGCGCCCGCTGTGTGTGCGCCCGGCTGCCTCAAATTCCCCAATAACCTGCGGTGACCCTTGCAGGATCGTTCCCGCCTTCGCTGTCGTCCCCCCCATATCAAAGCTGAGCAACTGTTCAATTCCAAGCAGATTCCCAAGATGGGCTGCACCGATTACTCCACTGGCTGGCCCTGACTCAATAATCGTCGCCGGGCGCGCAATGACGCCAGCAACTGAGGCCATCCCTCCGTTAGATTGCATCACGAAAAGGGGTATTTCCTGACGATCAAGCGCGGCTTCTAGTCGGCTCAGATATTGGCGCACAATCGGCGTCAGCAGCGCATTGATAACTGTGGTGCTGGTACGCTCATATTCGCGCTCCTGCGGGTCAACTTCAGATGAGAGCGTGATGCTCAGCTCAGGCATCTCATCGAGCAGCACCTCACGGGCGCGGCGCTCGTGGGCAGGCTGCTGGTAGGAGTGCAGGAAGCAGATTGCACAGTGCTTGATACCACGTTTGTTTAGTTCATGTGCAATCTCTCGCAGATGTGCTTCATCCAAAGGTTCCACTTCGCTGCCGAAGGCATCGATCCGCTCACGAACGCCGAAGCGATTCCGACGCTCCACGAGAGGCGGTGGCCGACGCACGAAGAGGTTATAGACTTCAGCGCGCCCTTGTCGGCCAATCTCCAACACATCACGGAAACCTGCTGTTGTAATCAACGCCAGTCTCGGTAAGGTGAGATGGAGTTGTCCCAGCAACGCATTGGTAGCAAGGGTAGTAGAATGGCTGATCTGTTGAAAGCGCGCGTCAGGATGGTCGTTCTGGAGGGCTGCCAGCGCCTGCAAGACCCCTTCTTCAGGAGATTGAGGACTGCTGGGAACCTTGTAGCGCAGCAGCGTGCCGTTCTGTTCATCGAAGGCAAGCAGATCAGTGAATGTGCCGCCTACATCAATGCCCAGGCGATAGCTAGCCATTGCTTACTCACTTGAGACAGTCTCGCCTGCCGCCGCTGCCGGAAAGACAACAGCAGAACCAGTGGGGCAGAGATCAACCAGCGTGCATTGCTGGCACAATGGCTTGCGTGCCTGGCACACTGCGCGCCCATGGTAGATGAGAAGATGCGTGAAATCGAGCCAATCCTGGCGCGGAAGCCTTTTCATGAGTTCTTGTTCTGCGCGCACCGGGTCGTCGCTGCTGGTCAGTCCGAGACGACGAGAGATGCGATTGACATGGGTATCAACAATGACGCCTTGAACCAGGCCAAAAGCGTTCCCCAACACAACATTGGCTGTCTTGCGGGCGACACCTGGCAGGGCGGATAGCTCTTGCATCGTTTGGGGCACCTGACCTCCATAGCGTGCCGCCAGAATCGCACATGCCTCATGGATATGTTTTGCCTTGGTACGATAAAAGTTGATTTGTCGCAGGTCTTGCTCGAGTTGTTGAGGAGATGCAGCAGCATAGTCTTGTGCTGTGCGATATTTTTTGAATAATGTAGCCGTGACCTGATTCACGCGCTCGTCAGTACATTGTGCAGCCAGGATAGTTGCCACTAGAAGCTCCAGTGGATTTGTGAAGTCGAGAGAACACTTTGCATCCGGGTATGCCTGGCGTAAACGGCTCATCAATTCGCTCACTCGCTCTTGCTCGGTCATTCTTTGCTGCTCCACCCATGCGTTGAAAGCCCTGGCTTCTTAGCGTTTTTCACACATACTCTTCTCACTTGTTCGTCCTATGTTTGCGCAGTAGATCCAGAAACTCTTACCGACCTTCTCTGGAGAGGGTCAGCGGCTGCGCTTCGCGCATGCGGGCACGCTCCTGTTGGGTGAGGTATCTCTTGCGCAGCCGGATAGCCTGGGGCGTCACTTCCACCAGTTCATCAGCATTGATAAAGTCAAGCGATTGCTCAAGGCTCAATTTGACCGCAGGTGTCAGACGCACGGCAATCTCAGAGGTCGAAGAGCGTACATTTGATTGCTTTTTTTCCCTGCAAACATTGACCACCAGATCAGCCGGTCTCGTATTCAGTCCCACGATCATCCCTTCATAGACGGGGGTGCCTGGCTCAATGAACGTGATGCCGCGTTCCTGGGCATTGTTCAGCCCATACGTCACAGCGACCCCCGCTTCAGAGGCGATGAGTGCACCCATGCGCGCGCTGCCAATCGTGCCAGACCAGGGCTGATAGCCTACCAGGAGGCTGCCCAGTGCACCGTTGCCTTGCGTGAGGGTCAGGAAAGCATTGCGAAAGCCGATCAAGCCTCGCGTGGGGATGAGGTATTCCAGGCGCACATTGCCATTGCCATCATGGCTCATATTTGTGAGCTTTGCCTGGCGTTTGCTCAGACTTTCGCTCAAGGGGCCAATGTATTGCTCGCGTGTATCGATCATCAGGTGTTCAACAGGTTCGGTGATTTTTCCATCCTGGTCCTTGGTGATGACCTCCGGGCGCGAGACTTGAAATTCATAACCTTCTCGGCGCATTGTTTCGATCAGAATTGCCAGATGCAACTCCCCACGCCCCGAAACGACGAATTCATCCGCACTGGTGCCATCTTCCACTCGCAGACTGACATTGGTTTCCAATTCACGGTAGAGCCGCGCGCGCAGTTGCCGGGAAGTGCAAAATTTGCCCTCGCGTCCGGCAAATGGGCTGGTATTGACGCCAAAGGTCATTTTCAAGGTGGGTTCATTGATGGCAATAGGAGGCAGGGCTTCAGGTTGCTCAAGATCGGAGATGGTCTCGCCAATGTTCGCCTCAGCAATGCCGGTAATTGCTACAATATCGCCTGCTTCGGCCTCTTCCACCTCGATTCGGCGCAGTCCTTGATAGACAAAAACCTGCGCAACCTTCTGATGGCTGATTGCTCCATCACGGCCAATCAGGGCTACCTGCATTCCTGGGCGAATGGTGCCCCGGCTGATGCGACCAATGACAAGCTTGCCCTTGTAGTCATCATAATCCAGTGTTGTCACCAGCAATTGCAGCGGGGCTTCTGTGTCCACAAATGGGGCTGGCACATGATGAAGAATAACCTCGAAAAGAGGCCCAAGGTCCCGATTGGGATCATCGAGATGCTGCCTGGCGATCCCATCGCGGGCAATCGTGTAGATGACTGGAAAATCGAGTTGGTCTTCGGAGGTTGCCAGTTCCAGGAAGAGGTCCTGTGTCCAGGAAAGCACCTGTTGAGGGCGTGCGTCGCGGCGGTCTATCTTGTTAATAACGACAATGGGTTGAAGACCCAACCCAAGAGCATGCTGAAGCACAAAGCGCGTCTGAGGCATTGGGCCTTCAACGGCGTCTACCAGCAGCAGGCAGCCATCAGCCATATTGAGGACACGCTCCACTTCGCCCCCGAAGTCGGCATGGCCTGGAGTGTCAATGATATTAATCTTGATGCCTTTATAAGTGATGGCTGTATTTTTTGCCAGAATGGTAATACCACGCTCGCGCTCTAACTCGTTGGAATCCATGATCAGCGAGCCAACGTGTTGATTGTCGCGGAAGATTTTACTCTGTTTTAGGAGACCATCCACTAAGGTCGTTTTGCCATGATCGACATGAGCGATGATAGCAATATTGCGAATATCTTGACGAGATTGATAGCTAATACCAGATCACCCCAACATTCCTCGTTTTTCCTTGCGCAAGCAAGAGCAATAGATAAAAGGTGATGAAAGCCACCATCCTTCTGGTGCTATTTTCCAGTTTCATTATAGCATAGCATCATGCAACCGCTCTTCCTAACAAAGTGGGCAGGAAGAGAATGGCATCTGCCATGCTATACTGGAGGAAAAAGCATCCCAGTTGTGTAATCGGCTCATCTTTTACGGTCTGAGGGCAGCGGAGATCAGCTACACAAAAAGAGGCAGCGAAACCATTATAGCACTCTGCGCTCCGATCCTTAAGGGGTACCCCCAGCGGAATTCGAATCCGCGTCGCCACCTTGAAAGGGTGGTGTCCTAGGCCTCTAGACGATGGGGGCAGAGTATCGGCTCTTCTTTTGGAAAAGCCGTGTATATTCTACCCGCTCATAGAGCGGCCTGTCAAGAGGAAAAAGATGAAACCGCTCGATAGTTCGATTGGTGGGGCGCAAGGCACCGATGATCTTGACCCCGAAACGGAACCTATGGGTCCGTTCGCCTTGAGTGTGCGCAGTGGTTCTGAACACATTTCTGGGGAATCCTCACTCTTGGCAATTGATATAGACGCTTTTGCCCAGTATATTGCCCTGCGGGTGGCACGAGGACGCCCCAGCGCTGATACTGTGCGCGGCTATCTCTCTGATGCCCGCCAATTTTTGATCTGGATGGGGACTTCCCACTTGCGCCCCGAACTGTTGGATGAGGTGGCAATTGAACGTTATCGGGCAGCGCTCGTTGCTCAGGGTCTTCGTGCTGCTACCATTGCGCGCAGGCTGGTGGTGGTGCGCGCGCTCTTGGAGGCATGGGTGCGAGAGGAGCGGGCACAAGGGAGAGTCGTCGCCAACCCTGCGCGCGATGTCGATCCACCACTTGATCGCCAATCTCCAGAAGAACGCATTCGCTGGCTCTCACTCGATCAAGTGCGCGATCTTCTGCTGGCGCCTGATCCTTATGAAGCCGGGCAGCCAGCACGCGCTGCACGCGACCGCCTCTTGTTGGCGCTGCTGGCGCTGCACGGAATGCGATTGGTGGAGGCACACCGGCTTGACGAAGAGGATATTTTGCGGCGCGGCAATGCCACTGTCCTGCGGGTACGAGGCAAGCGGCATGATCGTGATGTCTACCTCCGTACTGACACGATCCCGCTGTTAGAGCGCTGGCTGAAACTCAGGGATCGTGAGGCTGTTGCCCGTCAGCGCCGAATCTGGTTGGAGCGCCAACAGCGAGGCGATTGGGGAGCAGATCACGCGATGGAAGGTCTAGATCGTCAGGGGGGCTTCCCATTATTCACCTCCCTCTCTGCCCAGAATCATGGGGCGCGGATGACCAGACGTGGCCTGCATCTCATTGTCACCGGATATTTACGGGCTGTTGGGGCAAAAGCAGCTCAGGATCAACGTGGCATCACCCCCCACACACTTCGTCATACATTTGCAACCCAGGCATTGGCTGCTGGGGCAAGTCTAGAACAGTTGCAGGAGCAGGGGGGGTGGGTCAAGCCAGAAACGGTGCGACGTTACGCCCATGTTCTTGGACGAGCGACACAAAACCCCAGCGAGCGCATTCCCATTGTCCTGGAGTTTCTGGAGAACGGTCAGCGAGAAAACGAGCAAGATCGACAACAGAATGAAGAATAGGCGCAAGGCTTTGCACCTAGCCTTGTATTTCCCCTCTCTGCTCCAGGACTATGCAAACGCCCGTCCCTGGTGTTCTTTCTCGCTCCAGATTTGATCATCCTCTTTAATACTTCCGACAATGGCAATTTACGGAAGTGCAGACTTCCATAGTCCTCCTTGCTAACTGTTTCCTAAAGGAAACTCTCGCGTGAAGAAGATTGCTAGGGAACGCTGAAACCCCTCGCCCTAGCTTAACCAGGCGCCGGGCACCTTAGACTTGTGCTATACTGAAGCCCGCGCAGGTTGGGGTATGTTAAAAACTCAAAAATAATAAAAACACGAGCGATCAATAAACATGGAATCCGGGGGCAAAACTGATAATAGCAGGCGGTGAATGAAGGCATGTCCGAACTGCAACAACCATCTGAGATAAGCAGCGATCCTCTAAAGGGGTCATGGACAACGCGATGGGGCATGCTGTTACGTCTGGCGCGCCAGGTTGCTGGGCTGAGCTTGAATGAACTGGCAGCACGTTCTGGACTCTCCAAAGGCTATCTTTCAAAGCTAGAATCTGCTCATCCATCTGCCGCCAATCCATCACGCGCAACTCTGGCAGCATTGGCTCGCGCCTTGCCCTCCACAGTGCCGCTCATTCAACACCTGGACCCTGTTGATGGGTTGCCTACTCCGGCAACAGTTCTGCGAAGAGATTCACTGCACGCACGAGACCATATGGAGCGCTTCTCACCAGCAGAACTACCAGCAGTGCTTGACAGCAGTGGCCCCACGAAAGAGTTTTCACCTGGGGTATCCATAAGCTGGTCCGAGTGGGAGCTGCTGCTGGCCCTGATGGTTCTCGAACGCAGCGGCTTGGGGCCACCAACCCTGGCACTTCTGGCGCGGGTCTGTGGTATTGAGGATACCAATGACGATCCACTTGCCCGACTTGAAAAAGTGGGTATGGTACGACGGTTGCCACCAGGACAAACAGGTGATACATGCCGCTACACTCTGACCCACACGTTGCTCGATCAGCAACACATCCAGCGGCCAGCCGACCTATTTCTCTATGCAGCTATGAACGCACTCTTGGGAAAGGGAGAAAATGAAGACCAGCGACCAGCAACCTTTACAGCCAGAACACCAGACGCACCTAAAACGGTTCGGTGATCCACCCGATCCATTAGGAGATTTGGAAACGGCTGCCGCTATTATCATCCCGGCGCCCCTCGAATACACCGTTTGCTATGGGCAAGGCACTGCGCGAGGGCCAGAAGCCATTATTGCGGCATCCACTCAGATGGAACTGTACGATGAGGTGCTTGATTGGATACCCATGAGTCGGGGTATTGCCACCTGGCCTACTCTCTCATATGATGGGCTGTCACACGCGGCAGCGCTTGAGGAGACCCAACGCGCAGTGGAGTTGGTACTGGCGCGCAATACGTTACCCCTGACCCTCGGCGGCGAACATTCGCTCACCCCCGCCTGCCTACGCGCGGTGCAGCAAAAGCGAGACTTTGCTCCGCTTGGTCTTATCAGTTTTGATGCCCATGCTGACATGCGAGATAGCTATGAGGGAACCCCCATCAGCCACGCTTGTGCAATGCGCCGGGCATTAGAAATTCCCGGGATTCATGCCCTGGAACTTGGCATACGCAGCATCAGCCCCGAAGAGGTTGAGGACATACGTCGAAACCGCCCACCACTGAAAATAGTCTGGGCACACCAACTGGGAGAGGTATCACTTGGTGACTTCCTTGATCACTTGCCGTCCGACATCTATATTACCGTTGATCTCGACGTTTTTGATCCAGCCTGCATGCCCGCTGTCGGCACACCAGAGCCAGGAGGCATAGGGTGGCACGAGTTTCTTACTATCTTCCGGCTCATCGCTGCTCAAAAACACATTGTCGGAGGAGACGTGGTAGAACTGGCCCCCATTACGGGCATCAGCCACCCGGACTTCTTCGCTGCAAAACTCGTTTATAAGATGTTAGGGTTAACCTTCTCAGCGGAACAACAGAGGTTATAACACCACATGCCTCGTTGGGTAAAACAAAGCTGCCCTTAATCAAGAAATTATCAACAACACAAATCCTGCTTCGTCCTTTATGGCGCACGCTGGCTCAGCGAAGGCGGAGTGAAAGCAGATGATTTCTTTGCTAACACCAAACGATAGGAACTGACCAGGAGCCAGAACCGATAACTGCTATGAGCGAAACATATCCAACCGACCGAGCATCACTTGAGCAAGATTGCGATGAAGAGTTCTTTATCGCCAGCGGGCCTGGTGGGCAACACCGCAATAAAGTCGAAACGGGGGTGAGACTGACTCACAGACCTACAGGGATCGTTGTAACTGCAACAGAGCGACGCTCCCAACACGCAAACAGGGAGGCAGTCTACGAGCGGATGGCAAGACAACTTCAAAAACTTCAGCACACTCCAAAGCCTCGAAAGGCCACTCGCCCTACAGCCGCCAGCCAATTGCGCCGATTAGAGGAAAAACGGCTGATAGGCAAACGCAAACAACAGCGCTCGGCAGTGGCCGATGAGTAATCACACAATATTGGCCACACAGATAAAGAAATCCCTCACACGAAAGCAGCGAGAATACCCCGCAGCAGCGCTACAAATCGTGGCAGTGCTGCCTCAGCATTTGCCAGTACCTCACTGTGGTTAATCTGTTCCTCCGTACCAGGAATAGCTGCATTGGTAATACAACTGATTCCCAACACACGCATGCCTGCATGCCGCGCAGCTACAACTTCAGGAGCCGTTGACATCCCAACTGCATCAGCCCCCCACATCCGCAGCATAGCCAATTCGGCCCCCGTCTCATAGCTTGGCCCACTCACCATCACATATACCCCCTCGTGTAGGGGTATATTTAACCGCTGCGCCGTTTCCTTAGCCAACACCCGCAAATCACGGTCATACGCTCCTGCCATCGCCGGAAAACGAGGGCCAATGCGGTCATCGTTCGGCCCAACCAGAGGATGCAAACCTGCCATACCAGGCAGATAAATATGATCCCTGATAAGCATAAAGTCCCCCGCACGATAGGCTGGATGAAGTCCACCAGCGGCATTCGTCACAATCAGCGTATCTACCCCCAGCTCTCTGAAAACACGTATAGGAAACGCCAGTTCTCGCGGGGTACGTCCCTCATACAGATGAAAGCGACCTTGCATGACAACAACAGGGCAATTTTCCAGATACCCAACTCCTAACCTGCCAGCATGGCCCACTACCGTTGATAGAGGAAAATGAGGGACATCAGCATAAGGAATAAACACCGCATCCTGCATTTCATCAGCCAGAATGCCAAGGCCAGAACCAAGGATAACCGCAACAGATGGCTGCAATTGCGTTTTTTCCCGCAAAAAGGTAACGGCATCAGCCACAGAGAGTACAAGATCACTATCCATTGCCTACTCCTCCCAGTCAATGCCCGCTGGCGCCGCAAACTAAACACATCCACCACACGGCAAAGAAGAAACTCCACATCAAGACGCATTATATGCCGCCACCCACGAGGCAACAAACACCTCCAAGAAAGTCGGCATCACTACTCAAGGGCTTGCCACCGCCAGAGGCATGGGCTACAATCTCTTTACCGCAGAGAAAAAGTAAGACCCCTGGACAAACACCAGCAAACAGATGAAGGCATCCAATCAAGGAGAACCGTCAGAAACCCAATGAAACAACATAAACGCCTCTACGACCTCATGATGATCCTGGTTGGTGGCCTCACCATCGCTATTGACCAATGGAGCAAGGCTGCTATTCGAAAACATTTCGTTACCTGCAACGCTGGAGAATACGTACCCATCATCGGGCAGTACTTCGGCCTTTCCTACGCCTGCAACACTGGCGCGGCATTCAGCCTGTTTGAGCATGGACACGAGGTACTACTCTTCCTATTTATCGCCGTTGCGCTGGCTACGATTATCTGGCTCTATATTCGCTCAGCCAATCAGGCGAGCTTGCTACTAAAACTGAGCTTCGGATTGATCCTAGGAGGCGCTGTTGGCAATCTCATTGATCGTTTCCGTCTTGGATATGTTACTGACTTCTTACTATTCTCCATCCAATCAGTTTTTACATGGCCGGTTTTCAACCTCGCCGATAGTGCTATCTGCCTGGGTATTCTCCTCTTGATATTGCATTTCTGGCGCCGACCAGTTCTTGCTCAACACCCATCCACCCACTCTGAGGTTGATTTGGTGGTGACCGAGCAAACCTCTGTTGAGCAATCCCCTTCACAGCTTTGAATACATCTTCCTCCCAAGAGAGCAATGGCAGCGGAAAACCCTAAACGAGAGACATCAAACACCCTGATATATACAGGCGAATACGGTGAGCGCCTTGATACATTTGTCACGCGCACCCTTACTCATCTTTCACGCACCAGAGTCCAGGCATTAATCGAGCAAGGGCTTATTCTAGTTAACCAACGAAAAACAAAAGCAAGCGTGAGGCTAGCAAGAGGCGACTCAATTCTGATCCAGGAACAACCAGAAGAGGTAACGCTCCCAACAATCCATGAACACCTCCCCAGGTTAGATCTTATCTTTGAAGATGAGCAGATACTGGTGGTGAACAAACCAGCGGGCATGGTAGTCCACCCCGCTCCAGGTCACGAACACGGAACACTGGTAGATGCTCTCCTGGCCTATTATCCTGCTCTAGCCCACACCACACATCCTATGACGCAACACCGGCCAGGGATTGTCCATCGGCTAGACAAAGATACCTCTGGATTACTCATCGTCGCCAAGACTCCAACAGCCATGCTGCGTCTCACCGAGCAATTTCAATCACGTACAATCATCAAGCGCTACCTGGCGTTAGTAGAAGGACATCTGCCAGTCACCGAAGGAGCCATTGAGGCCCCTGTGGGCCGAGACCCTCGCCACCGACAACGTATGGCGATTACAGCACAACATGGCCGCCAGGCAGAGACGCTCTTCTGGACAGACCAAGAATTCAGCCGCTTCACACTGCTTCGCGTTCAGATCGTGACGGGCCGTACACATCAAATCCGCGTGCATTTTGCAGCTATCGGCCACCCGATAGCGGGAGACCAGACCTATGGGCACTTACAACCACCTACACCACCACGATTGTTCCTGCACGCAGGAGCATTACAGTTTGCTCATCCAACGACTTCGCAGCCGCTGACCTTCACCGCGCCACTGCCGACCGATCTCCAGGATTTCCTGGCAACGCTTCAGGCCCGCTAGGCAGAGCATATGCTTATAAGTATCACATCCTATTAGTACAAACTTCTCGCAGACCCTTGCCGAGACAGATTCTTGCGTGTACTATAAATCCGGCAAGAGACCTCGCAGCGGGTTCACAGTAGAACCTGCGACATGGACAAAGGACCACAAGAGAGGGGGATCATCGACATGCAAAGCAGCAACTATCACATCACCTGGCTCGGCCACGCTACCTTCAAACTTCAAACCCCGCGCGGCAAAATGGTGCTCATTGATCCCTGGGTGCAGGGAAACCCTGCTTGCCCACCAGAGCAGAAAAAGATCGATCACCTGGATGCCATGCTCATCACGCACGGGCACTTCGATCACATCGGCGACGCTGTGACCATTGCCAAAGAAGCCAAACCATCCACCGTCGTAGGTGTCTTCGAACTCTGCAATTGGCTGGAGAGCAAAGGCGTAGAAAACTGCTCCGGGATGAACATTGGCGGAAGCCAGGTAATCGATGGGCTACGTGTGACGATGACTCATGCCGACCATAGCTGCGGAATACTCGATGGCGGCACGATCCTCTATGGAGGAGTTGCCGCAGGTTATGTGCTTGAATTAGAAAATGGGACAACCCTCTACCATACAGGCGATACCGGCCTCTTTGGCGATCTCAGCCTGATCGGCGAACTCTATCACCCCAGCGTGGTGATGCTTCCAATTGGGGACCACTTCACAATGGGACCGCGCGAAGCCGCCTATGCCTGTAAGCTCCTGAAACCGCAGGCAGTCATCCCCATGCACTATGGAACCTTCCCTCTGCTCACCGGCACCCCAACGGCGTTCCAGACGGCACTTGCCGAAGCAGGCTTGCAGTATATCGAAGTCATCACCATGCACCCCGGCCAGACGATCCAGCGATAGCCCTGTGGGGCCACGAGAACTGTCAGCGTTTGCCAGGATGCCGGGATGACATCCTGGCAGAACGTCTACAGAGGCTATACAGGCAGATTAGACAACAGGATTGAGCCTCATCACCGTTCGATCAGTCCCCTGAAAGCCTCCAGAGGCAATAAATCCGGTTTGCCAGGTGTAGGTATAATCTATCTCCACCCCTAACGAATCCTCATTCGGGGGCGTATCCTGGCGAGCAGATGGCGGCCAGGTCGCCGGGCTGGCAATCACTGGCGGATTGGGTGGGCTTGGGCAGCCAGGGTTGCCCGCATAGACTTGCTGCTTCCCTGTCGAGTTCCCATTGCTATCTGACTGGTAGATAATGATCCGGGTAATCGTCACCAACTTCAAATTTTGTGTAGCGGCATACACCGAACCCAGCACAGCACAATCAGCTCCAGCATTCTGATCTTCTTCCGCGCCAACGCGCGCAGCCTGGCGAGTTGCATAGACAATCGCCAGATGGCTATCTAAAAGGCTGCCAAGATCAACAGCACCCGCCAGCAGGAGGAACATCACGCTCATGAGCACAGCAAACTCTACCAGTGCCTGTCCTCGTTGGCGGCTTCGCCGCCACGCTCTACAGCGCTTAGCAGCTATAAGGGATATACAGCACCTCACGCTATCCTCGCCTCCAAACGAGCGAACTCAATATGTCTGCGGTTCAATAAGTTGTATAGAAACACTGCTCAACTGAAACTGACCGCCAGCCGCTGAGACAAAGGATGTCACCCAGTTATAGGCAAAGGTAATACGAACCCCCAGATAATCGGAGGCGTTGAACGTCGCGATCCGTGCGCTGGGAGGCCAGCCAAGCGTTCCAGGGCATTGATTTCCTTGCCCATCATACACATCCTCATTCGCTACCTGAGTGCAGCTTGCCAGGGGGGGCGGAACAGTTCCATTCTCATCTGATTTGAAGATCTCTATGGTTTGAATCTGGCTGAACAAGAGGCCAACCCCACTGCTAGTGGCAGTCTGTATCGCCTGAAGAATCTTACTATCGGCTCCAGAATCAGATGGACCAAGCACCGCTCCAACACGAGCGCCTTCACGAGCTGCGAAATCCGCTGTATCAATACTCTGATAGAGAAAGCAGAACTCGAGAATTCCAAAAATCACCAAGAGTAGTAGTGGGGCCACCAAAGCAAACTCAACAAGGCTCTGGCCCCGCTGACGGCGCCATCTTTCATGTCGAGTATGTCGAGATACCAGGAGACGATTTGCCATTATCGCCCTTCCTTCACCAAGGTTCAGATATTGGCCTCTTATGCCCTTCACCTGCTCTTCCAAGATAAACAGCATAAGCAGCGGTGTGAGTGGGTCACCTATGATCTTGTCTGGTGAGGAATCATGGGCACCCCTCAACACAGAACGGAACCCTGGCAAGAGTATAGAAATGCCATGAGGTGGCGTCAATGCTTTTCACCCGAAATGGCTATCATCTCTTATTAAAAAAGCGCAAAGACATACGCCCCAGCGGGACAGTGGGACGCTGCCGGGGCGTGGGCCATCCAGAATCAGCGGCTGATAAAAACCCAGGGAACTTCCTGGCGGCGACGCTCCTCATACCTGGTTATTGCATCGGCATATTGTAACGTCCAGCCAATGTTATCCAGGCCCTTCAGCAGTGCCTCTTTCTTGAACGCATCAATCTTAAAGGCAAAGCTGATACCAGAAGGGGTGGTCACGGTCTGAGTCGGCAAATCCACTTTCAAGCGATAGCCCTCATTTGCCTGGACTTCGGTGAAGAGGGTATCAATCTCGCTGCTCTCAAGAATGGCAGGAAGCAGGCCATTATTGAAGCAGTTATTGTAGAAAATGTCGGCGAAACTAGGGGCAAGAATGCAGCGAAAGCCATACTCCAGCAGTGCCCAGGGTGCATGCTCGCGCGATGAGCCTGCACCAAAATTGGCACGCGTCAGCAAAATCTGTGCGTCCCGATAGCGGGGCTGATTCAGGACAAAGTCGGGATTTGGCGTCCCTTGATTGTCGAGATAACGCCAGTTGCCAAAAACCGCCTGAGCAAAACCTGTCCGACGAATCGACTTGAGATAGCGGACGGGCGTAATATCATCTGTGTTGACGTTCTCACGATCCAACGGCACGACAACGGCATCCAGTGTAATAAATGGTTCCATGCAATTCCTTCTCCCTCAGCAAGCTTAGCTATTCACGCGCCAGGTGCGAATATCAACGAAATGCCCTGCAATTGCTGCGGCAGCGGCCATGGCAGGGCTAACCAGATGGGTGCGACCGCCTTTACCCTGCCGACCCTCAAAGTTGCGGTTACTGGTGGAAGCGCAGCGCTGCCCCGGCGCCAATTGATCGCCATTCATTGCCAGACACATGCTGCATCCCGATTCACGCCACTCAAAACCTGCCTCGCGGAAGATGTCGCTTAAACCCTCTTCTTCAGCCTGGCGCTTGACGGTTGTTGATCCAGGCACGATGATTGCCGTGACACCAGGAGCTACCTTGTGCCCTTTCGCATAACGTGCTGCCTCGCGCAAATCCTCGATGCGTGAATTCGTACAGGAACCAATGAACACCGTATCGATGGCAATATCGGTGATCTTTGTACCGGGTTTCAGGTCCATATACTCCAGCGCGCGCTCCCAGGTCTTCCGCGTGCCCGGATCGCTCACCTGGGCAGGATCAGGAACAACACCATTGATGTCTGTACCCAGGCCAGGATTCGTGCCCCATGTCACCTGTGGGGCCAGATCATCAACGCGCATCTCCACCACCCGATCATATGAGGCGCCGGGATCGGTACGCAGCGAGAGCCAATACTGTGCGGCTCGCTCGAACTCCTCGCCCTGGGGGGCAAAGGGGCGGCCACGTACATACTCTATCGTTCGCTCGTCAGGAGCAACCATCCCGGCACGCGCCCCCGCCTCAATGCTCAAGTTGCAGAGCGTCATCCGACCCTCCAATGTGAGCGCGCGCGGCACAGAACCGGTAAACTCAATGACATAGCCTGTGCCAATAGCCGTGCCGTATTTTGCCATAAAGGCCAGGGCGACATCTTTGGCAAAAACACCCGGCGGGAGCGTGCCCTCGATACGAACCTCCATTGTCTTTGGTCGCTTTTGCAGAAGGCACTGAGTTGCCAACACATGCTCAACTTCACTGGTACCAATGCCCATTGCAAAAGCTCCCAACGCCCCATGTGTGGAGGTATGTGAATCGCCACACACAACCGTCATTCCAGGGAGGGTGATGCCCAGTTCCGGCCCAATGACATGAACAATCCCCTGGCGCGGATCATGAAAGCCAAAGAAGGGCAGATGATACTCTTGAGCATTGCGCTCCATGGTAGCAATCATCTGGGCACTGCTCTCATCGACAATATCCTCAACGCGACGGCTGCGAGTTGGGACGTTATGATCGAGCGTCGTAAAGGTTGCGTTTGGCCGACGCACGGTGCGTCCAGCCAGGCGCAGTCCCTCAAACGCTTGGGGAGAAGTGGCCTCATAGGCCAGGTGCCGATCAATATACAGAATGGTTGGCTCACCTGGCTCCTCTCGGACGATATGAGCGTCCCAGATTTTATCAAACAGTGTTTTCGGTGCTGCCATTTAAAGACTCCTTACCAGGTTCTATCAGGTGCCTACAGCGTCTAGAGATGGCTATCAGCCATCACAAACGGCTTATCAGGAGCTAATTACCCGCTTCTTGTACCGATGCTGATGAAGCTGTAACCGTTGCTGCAATGCGGCGCAAGTCCATCTCCTCAGCCACACGGTTCTTGGATAAAAGGACTTTAACCATCTCAAACGCGCGGGTCAACTGATCGCGGTCAAGCGTGTAGCCTAGCTCTTGCATTTGAGCGTCCAACGCCGCGCGCCCGGAAAGCTTCCCAACGTGCATGCGTCGGTCAGCAGCAGTCAGGCCCACCGATTCGGGGGTCATAATTTCGTAGGTACGCGCGTCCTTGAGGACGCCATCCTGATGGATACCACCACCATGCGCAAATGCGTTCGCGCCGACAATGGCTTTGGTCCATTGTGGCTGCATTCCACTCAGCTTTGCTACTAGCCGACTCACAGGGATGATCTTTGTTGTATCGACCCTCGTATCCACACCCAGGTCAGCCCGGCGCGTGCGAATTGCCATGACCACCTCTTCGGTGGCCGCGTTGCCCGCGCGCTCGCCCAACCCATTGAAGCAGGTGTCTACACGATCAACGCCGTTACGAATGGCTTCCATCGCATTGGCAACTGCCAGCCCCAAATCGTCGTGGCAATGTGCCGAGAGCTGGATGCCAGGGAACTCGCGTTTCAGTTCGGCAATCAGCTCGCCAAACTCCCAAGGCAACGCGAACCCAACGGTATCGCAGATGGTCACACAGCGGACGCCTTCTTTCCTGACTGCATCAATGACCTCGAAGATGAAATCATGTTCGGTGCGCGTGGTATCTTCCAGCGCAAAATCAACGTTTTCGGTATAACTCCGGCCACGCGCAACGGCGGTGCGCGCCAATTCCAATACTTCTTCGCGAGTTTTGCCCAGTTTCACCTGGCGATGGAGCGGCGACGTACTGATGAATGGCTCAATGGCCGGATGCGCAGCATCCTTGACCGCCTCCCAGGCGCGGTCAATATCCTGGGGGAAGGCGCGCCCAATCGCACATATCTCAGCATTGGAAACGTTGCGAGCAATCAACTGCACCGCTTCAAATTCGCCAGGGCCAGAGATGGGGAACCCGCAATCGAGGGTATCAAAGCCCATGTCCGCCAGCGCGCGCGCAATCTGAAGTTTTTCTTCTGGGAAATAGTTAATGCCCGGGGTCTGTTCACCATCGCGCAGCGTCGTTTCGTAAAACTTGATGATGCGGGTCATGTGTGTCTCCTTGAGTCTCTCCAGGTTAGGCCGATGTCTCACGCGCACATAATCTCAATGGGGCTATCTACAACGCTCTGCCTCGGCATATGCCTGCATCCTGGCCTGCCTTCGCCTGCTCACATCGCAGAAAAGAGGCGGGGGAGAGCGGGGAATCGAACGGCGGGGAGACGAGAAAAAGAGCGCGCTGCAAGACATTTGCCAGAGCATCACCCTCCAGGGGATGAAATACTCATCCAGCAGATGACAAAGACACGCGCGGTTTGCTCTCACCCCTGAAACTCCTTTGTTTCGGGATATTGAACAGCTTGCCTCCCAAGAGAGCGGTAAGGCAGCAGTGACAAGCTCATTATATCAGCAAGAGAACCCGCAAGACAACAAACAGCGGCTAGTCGCTGTGAAGTGTGCTGTTTTAGCAAATCCCTCTGGGGATGAAGGCTGCGGGTATGTTACAATACTGGCAGTTTCAGCACCTATCGAGGAGGCTACATCATGGAGTTGACAGTAGGGCTGCGAGGCACCTCATCACTGGTTGTTGCCGAAAAGGATACTGCCGCGCATTTTGGCGCGGGTGGCGTGCGGGTCTTTGGAACGCCGATGATGATTGGATTGATGGAAAACGCCGCCTATAGCGCTGTGCAGCCGCTGCTCCCGGCAGGCCAGAGCAGTGTGGGCACGCGCATCGATATACGCCACCTGGCTGCCACACCGATTGGCATGAAAGTGACAGCTACTGCCGAACTCATCGAAGTTGATGGGCGGCGCCTCGTCTTCCGCATTGAGGCACGCGATGAATGCGAACTGATCGGCGAAGGTCAGCATGAGCGTTTCATCATCACATTGGATCGCTTCCTCAGCCGAATTGAGGAAAAGGCAAAAACTAGGGGAACGTAGACTGGTTGCTCACAAGAAGCTTTTGTTATCGTACCCTTTCTATCGCTCGCTATTGCCCACATCTGGTGCAGATATCTTCAAGCAGTGTTCATCAACGCCAACAAGTGCTTGAGGTGGTCGCGCTCGCTTTCGCCCAGGGCAAGCAGCGGAGCACGCGGCGCACCTCCATACCCGGCAACGAGTTCCAATGCCGCCTTCAGGCCAGGCACGCCATAGCCTGATGTCACCGCGTTGTTGATGGGCACCAACCGTGCCTGTAGTTCCCGCGCCTCAGTAAGACGACCCTGGCGAAAGAGGTCCATCAGATCATAACACCGACGCGGGGCAATGTTAGCCAGGGCTGCTACCGCGCCACTGGCGCCAACAGCCAGCGCCGGAAGCAGAAATCCAGCACTGCCCGCCAGTACCTGGAAGCCACGCCGCGCACGCGCCACGATCTCAGCGAGTTTCGTCACATTGCCCGCGCTATCTTTGACCCCGATTACACGTGGGTGTTCGGCGATGGCAATAAGAGTAGCTGCATCCAGATCAAGTCCACCTGTGCTGCCTGGCATGTTATAAATCACAATGGGCAGCGGGCTGGCCTCGGCGAGCGCGTGATAATGCTGGACCAACGCTTTCATCGTCATCTGAGAGCGGAAATAGGAAGGCGGCAAAATCAAGGCGGCAGCAGCCCCGGCCCTGGCAGCAGATTCACACAGAGCCAGCGCCCCTCGCGTAGACTGAGCGCTGGCGCCTGCCAGCATTGGCAGCGAAGCCGGTGTAGCAGCTCTGATTGTCCGAAGCACCAGATCACGCTCAGGTTCATCCAGATGGGCGGCCTCTCCGTTGGAGCCAAGCGCCACAATCCCCGCTACCCAGCAGTTAGCTGGCTCAGTCAGACGCTGGAGATGGCGTCGCAACGTCGCCAGGTCCAGCTCGCCAGCCGCATCAAAAAAGGTCGGCACAGGAGGGTAGATGCCCTCCAGTTTCAGCATATCTTCAGGCATAGATGGTCATCCTTTCCGGTCGCAAGGCGCTCATGCAGCGAGGTGAGCAGACACTAAAATAATTGGGTTCTCTCTGGCATCCTGGCGCATTATTGCCCTACCTCGTACAGAAACGCGATAGCGCTTTGAATACCCAGATCATAGTTGGGGAGATAAAATTTTTCATTTGGCGCGTGCAGGTTATCATCGGGAAGGCCAAAGCCCATAAAGACGGTGGGTACATGCAGCACGCTGTCAAAGAGCGCACCGATAGGAATCGAGCCACCTTCACGCAAAAACACAGGATCGCACCCAAAGACGGCGCGTAGAGCTGAAGAAGCGGCAAGCATCCAATGGTTTTCCAGCGGCAGCACAACTGCATCACCACCATGCAGATTGCGCACCGACACCTTTACTCCTGGCGGGCAGAGATCGTGTACCGCTCGCTCAAAGAGGGGGAATATATCATTTGGACGCTGATCGGGAACCAGGCGCATGCTGACCTTGGCCCTGGCAATATTTGGAATTACGGTCTTGGCACCCTCCCCAGTGAAGCCGCCGATGATGCCATGCACTTCCAGCGTTGGGCGAGCCGTGCGCCGCTCCTCAGCGCCATATTCTGTTTCGCCCACTAGCGCAGCAAGCCCCATCTCCCGCCGATATGCCTCCTCCACATCAAAGGGATAGCTCGCCCAGTTCTTACGCTCTTGATCAGTGACAGGACGCACGCGGTCATAGAAGCCGGGGATATGGATGTGTCCATCGCGGTCCTTCAGCCCGGCCAGAATCAAGGCCAGCGCGTGCAGGGGGTTAGGCGCAATGCCACCATACGTGCCTGAATGCAGGTCACGCTGCGCGCCACGCACTTCAAGTTCGGTGTAAAGGATGCCGCGCAAACCATAGGTAATGGCTGGAAGTCCAGGCTGCGGCATGTGGGTATCGCAAATCAGCGCTACATCGGCAGCCAGGCGTTCAGGGTGCGCGTGGACATAAGCTTCGATAGATTCACCTCCCGCCTCCTCTTCACCTTCAATCAACACTTTCACGTTCACTGGCAGCTTTCCATCAGTCTGAAGCAAGCACTCCAAAGCCTTGACGAGCGCAAACATCTGTCCTTTGTCATCAGATGCGCCACGCGCGTAGAGATTGTCGCCCTGGATGCTTGGCTCAAAAGGTGGAGTGTGCCAGAGTTCCAGAGGATCAACCGGCTGCACATCATAATGCCCATACAGCAAGACAGTGGGCTTACCAGGGGCTTGCAGCCATTCGCCATAAACGAGTGGATGGCGCTCGGTAGGAATGACTTCAACGGTCGACAGGCCGGCGCGGCGCAGGTGATCGGCAACGAACTCGGCAGCGCGCTGAATGTCAGCGCTATGTTCAGGGAGGGTACTGATGCTGGGAATACGGAGCAGTTCGATCAATTCTGCCCGAAAACGGTCACGGTTCGCTTCGCTATAACGCTGCGCTGCCGCAGCTACGGATACAATAGACATAGAAAGGCTCCTTGCTCAAGAAATCGCTACAGGGCAACAAGGAAATACTGATGGAATGTAATTTGCATATAAAGCGGTCGGCTTTCCTGGAATGGCGATCTCAGGTCAGAAAATGACCGGGCCGTCATATGCTGTTTGGTGACGCGATTATACTACAAAAATGTAGTAATAGCCTTTACGCTTTTCAATAGCCGCTCCGCAACACTTTGCGAGTGGACTTGCACAGACATTTCTAACATATCACTGGCTGCATGCCACCAGAGAAGGGTACAACCATCCCATAAGGGGGAAATACGTAATGGGCATAGCAAGCATGATGAGTGGACAGGTCTTCCTCTCCCCACTTATAGATACAGGAAACTATCAGTCGGTCGACATTGAGCAAGTTGCAACTATCGCCTGGCAGTGGCTGGTCTCAGCAGCAGTAATCGCCTGGGCCGGGGCGCTAATCACCGAGCGGCGATTCCTCACAGCTACCAGAGGGGAGCAACGCGCGGAGGTTTCTTCTTTGCTGTTGATCTGCATCCAGCGGCAACGGCGTCAAAGCTGGCTCTGGCTGAGCATGATCCTCAGCGGGACTATCATTCTCTTCTGGCTGCGCGCCGCGCAGGAGGTGCCTCATATACAACTTGATGAGTTACCGAACTGGTCGGCACTGGCACAGTTTCTCTTTGCTACTTCTGAGGGGTGGCTTTGGTTGATACGTGGAGGGCTGATCGTTCTGGCAATAGGTTCGTCAGGAGTTCACGCCTTCTCTGCCAGTCGCCACCTCGGCACAAATCAAGCATCTGATCCGTTGGTTGGACACGAACATAGCTTCTCCAGCCGCCACAGCCGCAGGTCCACCAGAGCGCGTTCCAGCAGGCAACAACGGTTGCTAGCGGAGCATCGCCGGATGGATGGCTTGCACCTTGTCCTGGCTGCGCTCTTCCTGCTGACTCTGGCAAATTCGAGTGTTACAGGAGCGAGTCTTTACTTCACAGCGCTCGCGCTGAACTGGGTGACGCTGCTAGCACTGGCCGCCTGGCTGGGCGGTCTACTCTATCTCGCGTTTGTATTTGTTCCAGCTACGCATGTTATCGAAAGCGGCGAGCGGGCACAAATCCTTATTGAACTGCTGCCAACGATCAAGCCATCGATCATTCAGGTACTCGTCGCTGGTGGCCTCTCTGCCATTTTCTCTATGGAAACGCATATGGGCAGAATGAATACATCGCTTGCGGCAATCAGCCCCGCTTATAACTGGGCTATTATCGCTAATGTTGGGCTGCTGGGGATGACATTTCTGCTCACCTGCTATCAAGAACGACACGTACTGCCTCATCTGGCCCAGGCGTCCTGGCTGGCAACGCACGGAGCCTTCATCGGTACACTGGGAGGTGTCGATGTTTTGCGCTCGCTCCAGGTCGGTCCAGACGAGCGACAGGTATCTGCCGACCGGGCGACACAGCGGTTCAGGTGCCTGCTCTATGCACAGGTGGTATTGGGGGTGCTTATTTTGCTCTGCCTTGTGCTGACAGCGGCTCTCCCACCGCTGGCAAGCTAGATGAGGTTTTATGATTTCTGTGGCCTGACCGGGCGCTGGAGTGAGAGTTCGCGCAAGCGATTTTCCCACTGGAGTGCCTCTTGCTCACGGCTTAATGCGTGTAAGGCATCGGCCACGCGCTGGAATCGGAGAGGGGTCGGTTGCAACTGCGCTGCACGTTCGAACGCATGGAGCATTTCTTCGTGCTGACGCAGCTTTTGAAGCACGATTCCACGATTCTGCCAGGCAGCAGCATTATCTGGCTCCAACGTCAATACTTTGTCACAACAGACCAGGGCCTCATTATAGCGTCCCAACATGTAGAGCGCATAGCCGCGCGCATTCCAGACGCGCCCCCGATTGTGATCGAGTTCCAGGCAGGCATCAAAAGCTGAAAGGGCCTCCCCAAAACTGCCCAGAGCATTGAGTGCCCAGCCCAGCCAGAACCATGTAGGCGCATGAGTAGGGTCAAGCGCCACCAACTGGCGGTACAGATACACCGATTCTTCATACTGCCTGGAATTGCGTGCTGCTTTTGCCTGCTGGCGCAGCGCGATCACATTGGCCGGATCAGGCGTTGGTCGCACCGTTGGCAGCGTTAAACGTACTGCTGGAAGTGCAGGAAAGGTCTCGCCGCGTGGCCTGGTCAGGGTAGAAACCGAACCACCCGGCGAGCGCAGCGCCATATCCAACGCGCGGACAAAGGCACGCATCGTGGGGAAACGCTCCTCTGGCTGCTTCGCCAGCGCACGCAGCACAACGGCATCTACCGCAGAGGATAGCCCTGGATGGACTTTACTGGGCAGCGGAGGCATCTCCGTCGCGTGCTGGATAGCGATGGCTAGCCCATCTGAACCATCAAAAGGGAGACGCCCGGTAAGCAGCGCGTAGAGAATTACTGCTGCACTATACTGGTCGCTTGCTGGAACAGCATGGCCTTTCCCCTGTTCAGGCGCCATAAATTGCACAGTTCCTGGAGCTAGACCCGGTTGAGTTAGATCGGGGGCTGCACCGCTCAGGCGAGCGATGCCAAAATCTGAGAGCAAAAGCTGATCGCCCTCTTGAGAAAAGAGGATATTAGCCGGCTTGACATCGCGGTGAATAATAGGCTCCGGGCGGGTATGCGCATAATCCAATGCTGAGCCAAGCTGGCGAAGGTAGGTAAGCGCCTCGCCAGGCGGGAGCGGTCGGCCTTTCATCCGATCTTTGAGAGTGCCCCCACGCAGGAGAGGCATGAGCAGAAAAGCTATGCCCTGGTCTTCGTCCGTATGATAGACTGGCACAATATGCGCATGCTCCAGCCGCACAGCCACCTTGGCTTCACGAAGGAAACGCTGGCGTAGTTCATCGGCGTTATCCTGACGCGGCAGAAGCGCCTTCAAAGCCAATTCTCGCTCAAGTTGGAGGTCTGCTGCCCGGTAGACAGCCCCCATCCCACCAACGCCAACCAATGCCTCGACCCGATAGCGATTGGCAAGCACGATGCCAGGCATGAGGCAGCCGCATCGCGCGCATACGCGAGCGCCTGGTTCATTCTCGTGCTGGCACCGCTCATTTTCGCAACGCATGCCTCTGCTGCTCCCCTGGCCTGGTCAGGCTGATGGGCGCTCCGCCTGTACCATTGTTTCAAACTCATGCAATCGCTTGATCTGGCTATGGTTGGGAGATGCCTGCCAGCGCTTTGCTTCTACCAGGCGCAGAGCTGTTTCGGCTGTATAGCCATCGCGTACCAGCGCTGCACACGTTAGTAAGACGCTGCGGCCAACTCCATGTTCGCAGTGAATTAAAACCTTCTGCCCATCCCGTATTTGCTGGAGTATCCACTCCGTCCCTTCCTTCAATTGCTCCAGCGTTAAGGGATGTGTATCCAGTGTTGGCAGATACAGCACCTGAATCTGCTCTCGGTTCAAGGCCGCTGCATCATCCTGGTATTCTGCTCGTGTATCTACCACACGGGTTATTCCCGCCTGAGCCAGTCGAGAAATGTCTTCGCTGCGAATGCGCCCGCCTACTGCCAGAGATGTCGTCACCCAGCTCATATCAAGCCGGTCAGGCAGGACGATACCTGCTCGCTCAGCCAGATGCGCCCGGCGTGTATCTTCAGGAAAGAGGTGGGCCGCGATGCGGGTCCAAAAGCGATACAGCAGTCGTGCTGGCGCCATCATCAGCCAGCGGCCAAAGGAGCGGCGGAAGAACTGTTGTTGGGTGCGCGATCCTGCCTCTGCTAACGCAGCACCTTCTTCTTGTGCTCCCGTTTGCGCCAGAGCAGCCTGGGCCGGTGGATCGGCCTCATCAGAAGGCGGGAGAATGCTCATGCAACAGCACTCCCCGGCGTCAATACGCCATCCTTTTCCAGCACACACTCCAGCGCACTGATAGCGCATTCAATCTGCATATCATCTGGCTCCCGTGTCGTCAAACCTTGCAAGGCCAGGCCAGGGGCGAGCAGCCAGCGAACAATACGGAAACGATAATAGGTTGCACCCAGACGCATCAACTCATAGGCAACAGCGGCCACTACCGGCACCAGCACGATTCTTGAGAGGATACGCAGCACCATAGGTGGATTGCCCGCCAGAGCAAACACAAAGATAGAAACAACCATGACGATCAGCAAGAATCCTGTCCCACAGCGCGTATGCACTCGTGATGCCCGCCGGACATGTACTACATCCAATGGTTCACCACGCTCGAAAGCATTAATCGCCTTATGCTCAGCGCCATGATAGCCAAAGACACGCTGCACGCCAGACATGCGCCCGATCAGCCAGAGATACCCTAGCAGAATAACCAATCGAATAACGCCTTCCAGAACCAGTGCCAGCCAGCCAGAGCCAACCTGGCGTTGGACCAGCCCCACCAGCGCCAGCGGACCAAGAAAGAATATCCCGATGGCGAAAGCCAGTGAGATCGCCAATGTAATCGCCAGAGTGCCTTTGCCCAGAGCAGTACCAGTTGCACCATCCTCCCCAGTAATCTCTCCAACAGCAACGCGAGCAGCAAACGCCATCATGCGCGTGCCAAGAACAAGCATATCCCAAAGCAGCAGCAGGCCACGCAGGAACGGCAAGCGGAAGAAACGATTTTGATAGAGACGAGAGGTGAGCAACTCCTCATGGAGGGCAATACTCCCATCGGGCCGCCGAACAGCCACAGCTACCGACTGTTTGCCCCGCATCATCACTCCTTCGACTACCGCCTGGCCGCCATAATTGAATGTAGCCACAGTTCGTCCCTTCGCCCCTGTACTTCACAGATAGATAGGGGTATGCAGCGCATACTGCCGACGTGTGCCAACAGGTTTCCCTGCCTACCACCTGCTGGACGTTACTCTTCTTTGAGGTTGAAGCGCTTGCGGAAACGCTCTATTTGACCAGTGCTATCGAGAATCCGCTGCTGGCCGGTAAAGAAGGGGTGGCATCTGGAGCAGACATCTACACGTAGATTCTGCTTGATGCTACCAGTAGTAAACGTATTCCCACAGGCACAGGTCACGGTTGCTTCAATAAACTTGGGGTGAATATTTGCTTTCATGAATTGCTTATGCCCTTTCAGCACAGGAGACTTCCTGTAGTATTGTATCACATGTTACCAGTACCTGGGATGGAGTCTTCACTGACTGAAACGCTCCCGATCATTTGCCAGCAGAGCATCCCTGGCATTATACTGGAGGCGATCAAGCGAGAGGCAGGGAACAACACATGACCAGAGAAACGGTTAACAATCCTTCCCTGGGAACAGAAAACACGCACGCTGAATTGCAAGCCGATTCGGCACCTGTGGAGCAGGTGCCAGCAAGGCATGTTATCATAGATCGGCTCTTCCCTTCGCTGGAAGGGATCATATTCATCGCGGTGCTATTGGGAGTCATGCTGCTTGATCAGACCGGCATTCTGAGCAATGGCGAAACGACGCTGCACCTGCGGCTGGGCAACGATATGCTCAATCACGGCAGCCTGGTACAGACCGACACGCTCACCAGAGCAGGATATGGGCAACCGCTTGTGACCTGGGAATGGCTCAGCGAACTGCTCTTTGCGGGCCTCTGGAGATTGTTTGGCTTGAATGGGCTGCTCCTATTGGCAGGTTGCACCATTGCTCTGACAGCCACATGGCTTCTGCGAGCGGTGCGCAAACGGGGCGTCCCCGTGCTGCTGGCACTCCCCCTCGTTCTGGCTGCACTCATTCTCACCTCATCTGATTGGCAGGCGCTTCCTGCGCTTTTTTCCTTGCCACTTACGCTCTGGTGGTCTGAGCAGCTCTGGTCCTACTGGCAAAGCGGCAATGGCCGTAAACTCTGGCCTTTCCCTTTTGTGCTGGCGCTTTGGGCCAATATGGATGTCAGTTTCATCATCGGGTTGGTCTTGCTGATAACCGCCCTGCTGCTCGCCTGGATTTTTCCCAACGCCGCCAGCGCTCGCAACATCGCTGCAAGGCGCTGGCAGCTCACTCGTATTTTATTCGCTTGCCTGCTAGCGACACTCCTCACCCCCTGGCTTCTCGCTACGTTGTCACATAGCACCTATTTCTTCTCTGGTAACACTCTACTGAATTCTGTGCAGGAAGGGTGGTTGCCTGCTGTTCAGCCGCTCTATGGAGACCTCTTCCTTGCGCTCTTTCTGTTGCTGGGTGCTTGTGGTGTGCTGCGCGGATGGCTTGTCGGAGGGCGGGCTGTTCACCCCGCTGATCTTCATGTCCAGCAAGAGCGGCGCACACTGGCGCAGTTAGCAACCCGCGAACCAGGAGCGTTGGGGTGGGCACTGGCAGCAGTCTTTACGACACTGGGCTTTCTGGTTCCCCGCACGCTGCCGCTTTGGGGTTTGGTCGTCGTTCCGATCATGGGGCGCGAGCTGACCTGCTGGTTCGCAGAATGGGCTGTAGCTGAGATGAATGGGCGATTGCCGAGAGTATGCCGTGCCTTGTTTCGACGCTCGTGGAAACTCGAAGTGCTGAATGATCGTCTCCATGCAATCTGGTGGAGCGGGCTAGCCATCATCGTTCTATTGATGCTTCTGCTGAACAGAGGAATGCTGCCTGGGATACAGATGCCCCTGGTCAGCGCCCGGTTTGCGCCAGACATGTTTCCAGTAGAAGCGGTACAAACGATCCAGCGCGGCGCCATTTCCGGCCATGCGCTCCCCAATGGGACTGGCTTTACAGTCATCGCATGGGCCGATTATGTCGAATGGGAACTACCGGATCATTTGATTATGGTGGACTCAAGGACTCATCTCTACGACGCGAGCGTGCTAGATGATTATCAAACACTGCTCAACGGGGAGCCAGGATGGAACGAGGTGATCAGTACCTATGGGATTCGCTGGCTGCTTATTCCACCCACGATACCACTTGCGCAGTTAGTTACAGTGGACCAGAGCTGGCTTTGTCAGGATGCCGACCCTCATCATGTTGCGCTTCTTTGTACTCCTGCTCCAGCTTTGCCCGTGACGTAACCACGCATTCGGCGTTTCTTTACATAGAACGCAACAATTAGGTGCATAGGAATGCAACCTTTAAAGACCGCTTTGCGTTAAGGATTTTGGAAAGATACTGAGGCGTAGATAAAGCGCAGTCTATTGCTGCGTGCCAGGGGACTCTTGCGAGCGCCAGATGACGGGAACAGATCAGGATGAACTCCGCCAAAACCAGAAAGCGAGGGGCTAATGTTTTGCCCGCACTGTGGTACCAGGGTACTTGAAGGGAGCGGCGTCTGTCAGACGTGTGGACAAGAAATTATTGATTTCTCCGGGGAGATAGCGGCTCAGATTGTTGGCGGTGGTGCCGTCGGAAGTTGCCAAAACTGCGGGGCGATACTTGGACAAGATGAGCTTTTCTGCGGTCAATGTGGCACGCGCGTCAACATCGACTCCAGCAGCGAAACCGCTCTGGCCGCGCCTCCGGGCAGCAGGGTCAGCGGACCGCCTCGCAGAGTGCGAAGCCGCTCTGCACCGTCAGATATGAATGCCTGGCAGGAGTCATGGCATGACGCACCCCCTGATGAGTACGAGGCGCCTACCCAAGCCTATCACCATCCCCAGGCAGCTCGCTCACTGCGAAGCGCTCCCATTGGAAGAACGCGGAGTCGCCCGGTTTCGCCCTACGCTCTGGTCGATCAGCCGTACCTGGCGCCGACTCCACGTTCGCCCGCTGCACTCATCATCGGCTTGCTATGCTTTTTGGCAAGCTTCATCAGCGCCGGAGCAGCAGTCTGGCTCGCCGTTACCGCCTTGCATTGAATTGTGAAGATCGCTAGTTGCCTACCCAGGTTGGCTCGCGCTTCTCCAGGAACGCGCACATGCCCTCTTGTGCATCGACTGCCAGCGCGTTCATGCTCATCACCTCTTTGGCATAGGCATAAGCTTTCGGTTGATCCAGATCGATCTGGCTATAGAATGCCTGTTTGCCAAGCGCAACAGTCAACGGGCTGGCATGAGCAATCGAGAGGGCAAGATCGCGAGCAGCTTTTTCGAGCATATCAGCCGGAACCACCTGATTGATCAACCCCCATTCTGCTGCCGTCTGTGCAGAGATGGCCTCGCCGGTAAGCAGCATCTGAAGCGCACGTTTCCGTCCAATAGCACGGCTCAGCGCCACCATTGGCGTCGTGCAAAAGAGGCCAATTTTCACGCCTGGCGTCGCAAAACGCGCCTCTTCAGCCGCAACTGCCAGATCGCAGGTGGCAACAAGCTGGCACCCAGCAGCAGTGGCAATACGATGCACGCGCGCAACGACGGGCTGCGGGATTGCCTGGATCGTCGTCATCAATTCAGTGCAGACATCAAAGACATAGCGATAGTTGTTGATCGTCCCCCCCACCAACTCGCGCAGATCGTGACCAGCAGAGAATGCTGGCCCCTGAGCCGCCAGGATGATTGCGCGTACTCCTTTATCGCGTCCTAGTGTTTTGAACGCATCGATCAGTTCATTCATCAGATCTACCGAGAGTGCGTTGCGACGCTCCGGGCGATTCATTGTGATGGTCGCTACTGGCGCATCGCGCTCAACCAGGATGGCTGCATAGCCCATCGCTGTCCTCCCTTTCTATCGGTTGGCCTTGCGGCGTTTCAACTCCTCGGTAAGCTGGGGAACAATCGTGAGCGCATCGCCCACCACACCTAGATCGGCCACCGAGAAGATTGGTGCATTCTCATCACGGTTGATTGCTACAATGTATTTCGATCCCTTCATCCCTGCCAGGTGCTGGATGGCACCGCTGATCCCGACGGCGATATAGAGGGTTGGTTTGACGGTTTTCCCCGTCTGACCGACCTGATAGCTATAGGGCACCCAGCCAGCATCTACTACCGCTCGTGTAGCGCCAACGGCTCCGCCCAGCACACCAGCCAGCGCTTCAACAATACTAAAATTCTCTGGCTTGCCCAGGCCACGCCCACCGCTGACGATGACCGAGGCATCCTCCAGTCCCGGTCCCTCAGCAGCTTGCTCAACCCGCTCAACGATACGCGCCCGCAGCAGAGCAGGATCGATAGCCCCCTGTACCTCTTCAATAAGAGGAGTAATGCCATCCTGCTCTTCTATACTGAATGCCTTGGGCCGGAAGAGAATGAGTTTTGTTCCCTCGTTCACCAGCGTGGCTGTTACAACGTTCTCACCACCCCAAGGAACAGTGACGCTCAGTTCGCCATTATTCAGCGAAACATCGGTAGCATCGGTAATGAGGCTGCTATTGAGCATTGGACTGAGGCGCGCAGCAATATCGCGGCTATCATAGGTGGTGGCAAAGAGGAGCAGCGACGGTTGATGCTGTTCAATCAGCTTACCCAGTGTGGCTGCCGCTGGCATTGCCAGATAGGTATCGTAGGCGGCATCATCGTGAACATAAACCTTGTGCGCGCCGTAGGTGCCCAGCGCCGGGGCAATCGCGCGTGCGCCAGCACCAAAGATAACCGCCTCAGCCGTGCCAAGCTGGGCAGCTTTGCTCAGCACCTCCAGCGAGCCACGAAAGGGCTTGCCCTGGTCCAGTTCTACCCATACCCAAATAGTCTCTGCCATAATCTTCCTCCTTACAGCAACTTATACTGGTCCAGGAAATCGGCAATCGCCACAGCGGCGGTGCCATCATCTTTTATCACCCGCCCAGCGGCGCGTGCCTCTACCTTAGAGATACCAACCACGCGCTCTTTGGCACCTGCCTCGCCAACATCCTGCGCATTCAAGCCCAGATCAGCAACGCTCATGACATCTAGGGGCTTGCGCTTGGAAGCCATAATCCCTTTCATGGACGGATAGCGCGGCGTATAAGCACCGCTGGCGACGGTAATCACTGCTGGAAGTGCCGACTCAACAACCTGATAGCCAGTAGGCGTGACCCGATGGATGGTACAGGTTGTACCGCTGATGCTAATCTCACGAGCGAAGGTTAGCGCGGGCATTCCCAGTAACTGTGCGATCCCCCCAGGAACCATGCCAGTATAGCCATCGGTACTCTCTGTCGCGCAAATCACCAGATCGGGCTGTTCGCGGCGGATCGCCGCCGCCAACGCGCGGGCTGTACCTAGTGAGTCGGACCCGGCAAGCGCAGGGTCGCTAATGAGGATAGCTCGGTCAGCACCCATTGCCAGGGTACGCCGCAGCGCCTCTTGTGCTGTCTGCGGACCCATCGAGACGGCAATCACTTCGCCGCCATGTGTTTCCTGGAGCAAGAGCGCAGCTTCAACACCCCCCTCATCTCCAGGATCAAGAACTAATGACACGCCAGTACGCACAAGACGATGGGTTGCCGGATCAAGTTTACTCACGGTGGTATTGGGATCGGGAATCTGCTTCACGCAGACGCAAATCTTCACATTCAACTCCAATCATTACCAAACTGAAAAGTATCAGGGAAGTAGCACAGAGTTTATAGGATTTGTGTGGCTTCGCCCCGCATGTCAAGAGCCATCATGACCAGACATACGACACCAGCAGTGTATCCTTTCTCACCGGATTTGTCCACCCAACAGAGGGAGCAAGGCCCCTCTGCCACCTTATTAACTATCAGCTTACGAGCCACTGCTGCTCCGCCTACCCGGCGGAGGGAGCATCATCCACCGGCTGATACAGCCAACGTGGACCTTCTAATGTATCTTCAATGAGAATGCCCTGTTCTTTGAGCGCATCGCGCACCTTATCGGCCAGCACCCAACGCTTTTCTCGACGCAATTCGCTGCGTATTTCCAGCAACTTCTCAATCAAGAGTGGAGGAACGTGAGCAGAGCCAGACACATTCTCATCTTCCAGAGCTTCATGGTCAGTGGCATGCAAGCCGCTAATCCCTGTTGCCCCTTCATCATTTTCCTCGTCATCTTCCGCTGTTGAAAAAACCGCCGGGATAGGGGGCGCGACGCGCGGGTCGGGATGATTGTGCGCTTCACCCCGTAAAACTGCCAACGGGAAATGCACTCCTGCGCGGTAGATCATCGGAGGCATGCTTTCATGCAGCAGCGTCAGAGACCCTTTACCCAATACTTGACCTTCCCCTGCCGCCAGGTCAAGTATACAGGCGGTATACTCATCGATACCGAGGATCGTCTCCTGCGGTGGCAGCAACGCTTGCAGGCGTTCAAAGCGCTCGCTGCCCATAAAACAATGGGAGGTATCTAGCTCGGCACCACCTTCCTTGTTGTTCCAATGTGGCACAATCGTCAGGTGATAGCCAAATGGCCCCAAAATATCCAGGCCAGAAAGCCAGTGCAAGTCTGCTCCGGCTTTGAATATCTCATAAATGGGAAGCGCATGTGCGCTGACTGCCAGAGCTGCGGCGCTGGAAAAGACCAGAGCCGTGCCCTGGCGGTGGCGCGTGCGCAAAGCGGCAAGCAGTTGAGAATCTTGTAGCTGGCGAATCATAAAGCCAGGGCTGCCAGGGCCAGCAAAGATGCAATGCGCTGCTGCAATGGCTCCCACAGCATCAGGGGTATCTGTGTCATACGGGCCGCCCTTATAACGGGCGTGTGCCACTGTTACCTGGGGAGCAAAATCTTGCAGGCGATGAGCGATAAAATCAGCAACTTTTCCAGCAACCAGATCAGCATTGGGCTGAAAGCCTGCTGGTGTATCAAGCACCGCGACGCGGATTGGGCGTTTCAACCGGCGAAAGATATTGACAAGGACTTCACGGCCAAGCGCAGTAGTTTCGCCAGAACCGAGCAGCGCAATCACGCCAGGTTTCATGTCAGTAGATGTTTCGCTCACCATGTGGACTGTATCCCTCCATCAAGCTATACGCATATACTGTCTTTGATGGATGCCTCAAATGTACATAGAACCCCGGCGCTCAGGAAGTCACAAAATGGAAGGCTACCTCAGAATAAATACTGCAAGGTTAGTATTTTCTCCTCTGAACACAACCTTGCCTGCCGCCAATCTTACTATCATAGTATAATCGATGAAACGCGCTAAGAACCATCCTTGCTATTCGTCTCCAGGCGATCAGGCAGACGTAACAAGATGGCTCCGGTAGCTCTTAAAGAAGCCACTGCCCCAAATAGTACAGAAGAGGTACATGCAGAAAAAATGGCTGATCTGGATTTTGGATTCACCCTTTACCCTGTAGCACGAGGCGCTGGGCGCGATGTCTCTACCTTGATGGATTACAATCGGCGCTGTTTGCGTGTTCTGCCCCCGCGTTTCACCACCGTCTGGGTTGAAGATCACTTCCAATGGAACGATCTGGCAACGCTGGAGTGCCTGAGTACCCTTAGCTTTCTAGCGGGCGAGTTCCCTTCCCTGCGTTTTGGAACACTGGTGCTGGGGCAGTCCTATCGCAATCCAGCCCTCACAGCCAAGATGGCTGCCAATCTCCACTACCTTACGGGCGGACGCTTTATCTTGGGAATTGGCGCGGGCTGGAAAGAGGACGAATATCGCGCCTACGGCTACCCCTATCCACCAGCAAAAGTGCGTGTGGCTCAGATGGATGAGGCCATCCAAATTATCCGCGCGCTCTGGAATGATGCGCCAGCTACATTCAAGGGTACGTATTATCAGATTGAAGATGCCTATTGCTCGCCGCGCCCCCAGCCTCCCATCCCCTTGATGATCGGTGGATCAGGTGAACGGCTGGTGCTTCGTTCGGTGGCGCGTTATGCCGATTGGTGGAATAATAATTTCTGTACTGCCGAAGATTACGCCCGCAAGCTGGAGGTGTTACGCTCCCATTGCACAGCGCTGGGACGCGACCCTTCCACTATCAAGCTGACCTACTATGGCATTATCAGCTTGCCCCAGAACCCTGCACAAATAACACAATCCTCTTTACATATCATCGGTGGGACGCCTGAACGGGCGATCAAAGAACTCACTGACTTTGCTAACCTGGGTGTCAGCCATATCATGCTGCGTTTCAGCGACATCGAATCGCTTGAGCGCTTTAATAACGAGGTCTTGCCACACCTACCCTGAGTATGCTGAGCCAATCAGTATGCCCGGTACAGCATAAAGCCAGCCATACCCATACCAGGAAGCCTGGTTTATAGCTGCGTATCAACTGAGCAAGAATGTGGCAGGGCGGATTAAACTAAAGATTTTCAATGGCATGCTCGATCTTGAGCCGAATCGTGACACGCCGCTGTTTGGAAAAGCTTTCACGAGCCTGGCGCTCACCTTTCTCCGGGCCATGATACCTGATCGCCAGGCGTGTGATGTCAGCCTGGGCAATGGCCTGGTCTTCGTTCATTTCGATATGCCCGGTAATTGCCACCCAGCGATAGCCATCCATCACCAGGAACGAGGCGCGCGGATCACGTTGGAGATTGCGGTACTTCAGTCGACCAGCCGCTGTATTCATGAGAATAGCATCTCCATCCAGGTCATACCACATGGGAGTCTGCTGGGAGGTGCCATCTTTATTGATGGTAGCAAGCGATGCAAAACGTATCTCGCTCAGAAACACCCGTGCGGCTGGTGAAAGCTCTGCCATAAAATGCGCTCTCCTGAGAATTGGCACTTTTCCTGCGGCTTCTTATGAAGCTTGACAATCACAACCATTCTAATATGCTCATGGAATTGGCACCTCTCCATACAGAGGCTCCTGCATTCGCTCCAGAAGGCGCATCCGTAAAATCATTGCCTGAGTGTGCGCGCGCCCGGCACTTGTCGCCAGATCAATAAGATCAGCAGGCGTATCAACGTCAAAGGCCCATCCACGTACCCGAATCAGATCGACGGCTATATTGCGCGCGATGGCTGCCTGCTGATGCAGATGAAGACTGTTGGGGCCAAATAAAAAGGGAAGCACGCCGGGGGGGCGCTGGAAGAGCGCATTTGTGCCGGTGCCATCGCGCGAGACGGCTAGCAGCACCCCGCGGTCGAAATACGATTCCATACCGCGCTCTATCAGCCGTTCCACCTGTGCCGAACGCAGCAGCGGAAGATCAGCCGAGACCACCAGCAGCGCGCTAGCGCCATGTTCACGGCAATACATCAGCCCATCCTCCAACGCTGCATTCTGCCCAGTCCGTCTTTCGGGAATAATTTCAACCCCGAAGGTTCTTGCTTCTGTTTCTACTGCGTAGTCTGCGGTCACAACAGCCACCCGATCAAGATTCCTCGCCCCGCATAAGGCGCTCAGCACCTCCCGCAGCATCGACAGGCTGAGCGTGCGGCGTTCGTCCTGGCTCAACAGGGAAGCCAGGCGTGTCTTTGCCTGATCGAGCGCCTTGGCCGGAACTATTGCCCAGATCATCTCTGAATTGCCGCCAATGCCGCACGCGCCAGAGCCTCTTTTTCGGGCAGCCCGCGCATGATCGTATCCATCACAATCACCCGGCACCCCTGCGCCTCTATTGCGGGAGCCAGGGCCGCATCCCTTTGATCGATGACCAGCACATCCAGAAAGTCACGGTAGCATGCTGCTACACCGACTGCTGAGACTTCCAGACCCAGGCCGCTCATCAGCTTATCAGCCGGCCCTTTGATCGGAGCGCCGCCGACGATAGGACTGATAGCTACCACAGGTGCAGGCGTTTCGCGCAGCGCCGCCCGAACGCCTGGCACAGCAAGGATAGAGCCGATACTCACAATCGGATTACTTGGAGCGAGAATAATAGCTTCCGCCTCGGCAATGGCTTCGAGAACCCCAGGCGCCGGGCGAGCAGCTTCAATTCCCACGAACTGGACGCCCTCGACGGGATCAACAGCATGTCGCTGCACTAGATACTCCTGAAAATGGAGGGGGCCATTGGGCGTGAGAATACAGGTAGTAATGCGCTGATCACTCATAGGTAGAAAACGCGGCTCCAGGCCCAGTGAGTGGCGAATCTGATCGCTAACCTCCGAGAGCGTGCGCCCCTGGCTTAGCAGTTGCGTGCGATGGATATGCGTTGCCAGGTCGCGGTCGCCCAATAAGAACCAGGGATCATGCCCATACCCTTGCAAGGCTTCCTGGACGTGATACGTATCACCGCGTATCCCCCAGCCCTGCACCGGGTCTACCAGACCAGCCAGGGTGTACATCACAATATCCAGATCAGGGGAAATACGCAGACCATAGAGATCAATATCATCACCCGTATTGACAATTACCGTAAGAGAAGCCGGTGGCATAACACGAATCAGCCCTTCGAGAAAGCGGGCAGCGCCAACCCCACCAGCCAATGTAACAATCATGCTGCGGTCCCTCAATCCCAGCGTACAATCAGCGCCTCGATTGACCGATGCTCCCGACGCCTGGGTTCCCGGCCAAGATAGCCAAGGGTAATCAGCGCCTGTGGAATAAGCGCTGAGTCCAGTTCCAGGGCTTTGCAGACGATTTCTGGACAGAAAAGCGGCGCGCACATCCACCCCGTCTCCAACCCCAAACCCCAGGCTGCCAGCATCAGATTTTCGACCGCCGCGCCCAGGCTCTGGATCGCCATAATCTTTTCGGCTTCCTGGCGCGCAGCATCGGGATACCAATCCAATTCTTCCAAATAGAGGCATGCAATAATCAACACTGGCGCGTGGAGCAGGCGCTGCCGCGAGTTCTCTAATCGGCGCGTAACAATTTCTTCAGGCTCTCCATCCATCGCCAGATTTGCGCGCCAGCTTGCCCCCATTGCATCGGCCAGATGTTCTTTCAAATCGAGGCGGGTCAGAATCACAAAGCGCCAGGGCTGCCGACCATGTGGTGAGGGTGCCCAGCGCGCCGCTTCCAATATTTCTTCAATAAGTCTGCGGGGTACCTCGCGGTCTTGATACACACGCACGCTGCGGCGGCCACGTATGACACTCGCAATATCTTGCGGGCGTGATTGTTCCTGGTCGAATACCACCATTACTGCGCCGTCCTCTCTACCGAAACAGGTCGCTGGTGGCATCGCGGATAAGGCTGCGAGCGTTACCGTCAGTAGGGGTATAGGCAAAGCCACGGATGAGCGCAACCGGCACACGATCAATCTTACCCATCACCAGTTCGGCAGCACTGGCAAGCTCGTCAGCAACGGCAATAACACTTACATGTAGTTCATAACCATATGGATCGTGCTGCCCAATATAATCGCGCACAGGGGCTATTCCGGCCACCCCGATGGCAAAATTTACCTGCCCCACGCGCCAGGGACGCCCAAACGTATCAGAGATAATGACGGCAACCGTAGCACCAGTGCGTCGGGCAAACGACGCGCGCAAACTGGTAGCCGAAGCATCGGGATCTTCAGGGAGAAGCGTGAGTTTCTCTCCGCCACCAACATTCGACTCGTCCACGCCGGCGTTGGCGCAAATCAGCCCATGTTTGGTCTCCGTAATCAGTACGCCCCGATCCATGCGGACCACCCGCCGACTCTGGCGCAAGACCACTTCATAGTGACGCGCATCCTTGCGGCCTTGCCTGGCAATCTCATAAGCAAAAGGAGAAGGCTCGATAGTGGCAGGGTCTATTATCTGCCCCTCGGCCTTGGAAACGATCTTCTGTGTGACGACGATAATATCACCATCTAGCAGACGCTCCCCTTGCTGCTCAAGAGCGACAAGGATCACTTCCGCCAGATCATCACCGGGCCGTACCTCGCCAATACCGCGTACCGGAATAATGCGCAACTCCACGTATGTTGCTCCTTAACATCCCGCTGGCTACTTCACAAAGTAAAGTACCATATGAAGCTATTATGCCGCCGGGCTACAGGCAATGTCAAGGCGCGCCGCTTCACCCTCTATGCCAGCTTGACAGGTGGCGGGAGGCGTGATACTTTGCTGGGAAACAGGAGCAGAGAGCAATGCAAACTGAAACAAAATATATTCGTGGCGCTTGCCCACATGATTGTCCCGATACGTGCGCAACTGTCACTGAAGTACGTAACGGGCAGGCAGTGCGCTTTCTTGCCGAACAGGATCACCCCTTTACTCAGGGCTGGCTCTGTGCCAAGGTGCGCCCATATTTAGAGCGTGTCTATCACCCAGATCGCCTGCTCTATCCACTGCACAGAGTCGGACCCAAGGGAAGCGGGCAATGGACGCGGATTTCCTGGGATGAGGCTATCGCAGAGATCACCACGCGCTGGAAAGAAATCATCACCAGATACGGGGCAGCAGCCATTTTACCATACTCTTACAGTGGGACATTGGGGTTGCTTCAATTAAGCATCTGCAATACCCGTCTCTGGAACCGCATGGGGGCAAGCGGCCTTCAGCGCTCGATCTGTGGCGCAGCCGCCGAGGCTGCCGTCGAGGCGACGCTGGGTGCACGTTGGGCGCCCGATCCTGCCGACGTGCTGGAGAGCCGCCTTATCATCATCTGGGGCCATAATCCGGCCAGCACCAGCCCCCACTTCATGCCTCTGCTGCGCCAGGCACAGAAAAACGGCGCGTATGTGGTTGTCATCGATCCCCGCCGCACCCTCACTGCACGTTCAGCGAACGAGCATATTCAGCCACGCCCGGCCACAGACAGCGCCCTGGCACTTGGCCTGATGAACGTGCTTTTTGCCGAAGAATTGGCTGACGAACCCTGGCTGGAGGCCAACACCATCGGCTGGCGCGACCTGCGCGAGCGTGCCTCGGCATATCCGCCTGAATGCGCTGCTGCTATCACCGGAATTCCAGCAGAGACCATCAAGGCGTTGGCACGACGCTACGGAACAACCAAACCAGCACTGCTCAAGTTTGCAGATGGCGTGCAGCGGCACGGCAACGGCGGCCAGACAGCCCGCGCGTTGGCCTGTCTCCCGGCTCTAGTCGGGCAGGTGGGTGTGCGCGGGGGCGGCTTGTTTTACACCACCAGCGGCTATGTGAAATGGGACAGCGAAGCCGTCAGCCACGCCTCAGCATGCCCACCCCCCCCACGAACGGTAAACATGAATCGCATCGGCGCAGCACTGACCGGCGAGATCACCGATCCTCCAATTCAGGCACTCTACGTCTTTTGCGCGAATCCCGTCACCTCTGCACCCAACGCCAGCCTCATCGTCAAGGGGCTCCAACGCGAAGACCTTTTCACCGTTGTCCACGAACTCTTCATGACCGACACCGCCCAATACGGTGACATTGTGCTTCCAGCCACCAGCCAACTCGAGCATAGCGATCTGCATAAAGCCTATGGGCACCGCAACCTGCAATACAACCACGCCGCTATCGCACCGCTCGGCGAAGCAAAGAGCAACTGGGACGTGATGCGCCTGCTCGCCGCCGGGATGGGCTATCACGAACCCTGGCTCCAGCAGAGCGCCGAAGAAGCTATCGCCGAGGTATTGGATGCTACACGCGCCCAGAATCCATTACTGGAAGGCATCACTCTGAAGCGCCTCCAGGACGAGGGAACTGTCGCCCTGCGCTTCCCACCTGAACGTCACGTCCCCTTCGCCGATTTACACTTTCCCACCCCATCGGGCAAGATAGAGCTTCGATGCGAAGCACTCGCCCAGCAGGGGCTTGACCCACTCCCCAACTACGTGCCGCCAGCAGAATTTCAGAGGAGTCCCCAGGATTTGACAGATGAAACGTTCAGAGCAGGTAACGCTTCACAAGGGACATCTCCTGAAGCAAGGGGAGCAGAGATTCATTCCCCCGCTCACAAAACGGCGCTAGTCCTCATCTCTGGTGCCGCACATCATTTTGTATCGAGCAGCCTGGCAAATATCACAAGCCTGCTCGCAAAAGAAGGCACCCCCTTCGTTGAGATCAACCCTCTCGACGCTGCCGCACGGGGGATCGCCAGTGGCGATGAAGTTATCGTAGAGAATATGCGCGGCTGGTGCAGACTACGCGCAGTTGTTACTAACAACGTACCTCCCGGTGTCGCAGCAGCCCCCAAAGGCCGCTGGGGACAATTTGCATCCGAAGGACACAACATCAACTGGACCACTTCTGACGCCCTGGCTGACCTGGCTGGTCAGAGTACATTCCATAGCAATCTGGTAGAAATCAGACGGGCAGATACAGAATCAGCGCATGCTCACTGATAAGCAACCGATCAAAATACAGGAGGGCGTGTCACGCCCTCCTGTATAGATCACAAACCGCAACCTGAGCGCATCCTGCAATCAGCGTCTCTCATCTGCGTCTCTACGATGCCGGTTGCCCGGCAGCTTCAAGGATCGCCCGCAGGACAGCAGCAAGCTCCGGCTCCAGTGCTGGCTCAATAGCAGGCAGCACTGCACCATCAGCCAGCAGCACCTGGCCCAGTGCATTCAGGAAACGCACGATAGGCTGAAGCTCTTCTTCCTCCTGCAAATCCAGCGTCATTAACTCAAAGCGCCAAGCCAGATTTGCCAGGCGCGTCGCACGATGCTCGTCCTGGATACGCAGCGCGCGCACGCTGCGCTGTGCCGCCCGCTCGATCAGGAAATCCAGCGGCGACGCCCCCGGATGGTGCCATACAGGCTCCTGAGCAATTGCGCAGATTTGCTCGATGACCTCATTGAACGGCGGCATCACCTGCTGGATCACCTCACCCTGGCTTACCCCGCGACACAACGCCGCCAGCCCACGCGCCAGCGTAGCAGGCTCGCGCCCCTGGCCTTCCGGGCCAAGATGCGCCTCGATCTCTTCCGCTGTTTCATCCATCGCACGTGCCCAATGCTCGCATCGTTGGGCATCTGTACGCTCGCGGAAGCGCACAATCAAGGCCGTCATGCTCGCCACATGCTCCAGCCAGGCGCCAAAGCTCTGCCTGGCATCTTCTGGCTCAGGCTCGACGACCGGCTTGCCTTCTACCTCAGCAGCTACGCCTCGAACCAGCCATTGCCAGCGCTCAACAGGCATCTCCCCCAGCATTGGCACCAACAAAGCCGATGGGCCGCTTTCGGCAGCAGCCAGAGCGGCAGCAACGGTACCAGGAGGCAGCTTCTTCTGCACATGCTTGAGCAATCCAAGAGCATCTTCACGATCATCCATTGGCAGTTGCAGCAGCCGCTCTAACACGGCATTAGAGATCAGATAATCCAGTGCAGCACGTGGCTGATCGTGGATCGCGTGCCAGCGCCCCAAACGATACAAGGCCATCGCAACGCCCCGCGCATCTCCATTGTGCATATGAGCCGCCAGCGTCCCTTCAAGCGCTGCCCACTCCTCCTTTTCGAGAGGGCTTTGCCCCAGGTCTTCACTGCCCCCAGCAACCTGCCCGGCTTTGGCACTCATCCCCCCTGCTGGAGCAGCAGGCGCTACGGGCTGACAGCCAAGGCGCTCCAGCCGCATGCGGACATCTCTGGAAGCGGGAGGCATTGCTCCTATTGCCTGAGCGGCTACCCCAAGCGCCTCATCGGCATTTTCAAGTTTCACCTCGCGTGCCAGCTCAGCAGCATGCAAACTGGTCAGCGCAGCAAAACGATAGCGGCCAAGTTCTAGATATTGCCTGGCTGCCCGCACAAAATAATCAACCGCTACGCCAGACTCTCCTGCGGCTTCAGCTACCCAACCCTCGGTTTCCAGCAGGCGCGCCAGCAAGTAGGTTTCAGCCGCATATTTCGCAAAGTGCTGTGCCTGGTGAAGTGTGTGGGCCGCCTCAGCCACCTCGCCTTTCCTGGCACGCATCCTTGCCAGCCCCAGGAGCGCTTCCAGGTGGAAATCTCCATATTTCCCATTGCTCGCATCTCTGGCAGCCTGAGTATATTCCTTTTCAGCATCCGTCCACTTACCCAGGGATTCGTAAATATCACCAAAGCTGTTTGACCATGCGCCCCATGTAGACTTCGGCTGGTGAATATGCGCAATGATCTGGGCTAGCCAGCGCTCCGCTTCCTCAGTGTGCCCTGCTGCCCCGGCAGCAGTCGCTATATTCATCCGGGCACAGGTAGCACAAGAATGACGATCAGGCAGTTGTGCCAGCACATCCTGAGCGTTGGCAACAATATCATCATAGTAGCCAACTGCATCCATCCGCACATGACAATCCACCAGATCATGAAAGGCGCAAATACGCTGAGGCACATCGCGCACGCGCTCATCAGTAGCCAGGCTCAACAAATCAACCGCTTCTGGCAACACCTTCTTCAGATCGTGATCCAGCCAGAGCTGCAAACGCCAGTGGCGCAGCAGCAGTTCCCAACGCAGTTCGCCCTCGGAGCGCGCCAATTCCAGCGCCCGGCTGATCGCGTGATCGGCAGTCGCAGCATCCCGGTGATGGTAATACTGAAATCGATCCCACTCTTCGACAATAGCTTGCTTGGGGCCGCTCTCTCTCTTCAGCCGTTCTTCATCTGCATATATCCAAGACCAGATATTGGTGGGGTCTCTACTGCTCATAGCTCTGATTCCTCCCTCGTTCTCTCTTCTGACTCTTTGCGCGCTTTGCCTAACTCAGCAAACGGAACAATTACCCCATGTGTCGGCTGCTCGGCAGAAGTCCCTGCCTCTGTATCTGCGGGTGCCTGTGTTGCAGCACTGGCACGCCCCTTTAGCTCTTCCCGAATCGTCGCCAGCATCAGCGGCGAGATACGCACGCGCTCCGCGAGGGCATGCAAATCAGCCGCCAGCAACTGATCTATGGTTTCACAGATGGCACAAAGCCGACCAGCGGCATCAGGATGCAAGCCCAGATCCGTGAGTAAGGGCACCTTCAGCGGCTGGTGTTCCTGCCCCGCTGGTTCTCCCAAACCAGCCAGCAGAGCGAGCGAGCGATTGATCTGCTCGAAGCAAGCAATGGTATCCTGAGCAGAGAGATTCTGCCCAGCAAACATACGCGCATTTGCCACCAGAATGCTCAGCAGCGGCACAAAATTGACATGTCCAGGGCCAAGGTCGCGCAGTCGGCGCAGCAGCGGATTTCGCACATTCAGATGCAGCACCCCCTTGAGCACTGCTTCATCCACCTGCTGTCGTTCGAGATAGCCACGCACCAGCCGCCGAATTGGCCCGGCAAAACGTCCTTGCTCCATATGATGCTGCGCGCGGCGCAAGCGCTCAGCACCTGGCGGGTAGAGGAGAATCATCGGCAAGTGCTCCGGCTCGTAGGAGAGCAGGCGCACAGGAAAACCCTCAGCACGACATGCCTCTACCAGCGCCTTCCAGACGCCCTCGGGATCATCCACTGGCGTAAAGAGGTAGCCTGCCGCTGGCTCCAGTTCCTCTACCGGCACACCATAGACTTCACCGTAGCGCTTGAGGAATGCGGTATCGGCGAACCAGCGGGCGTCAATCACTGCAAGCCTCCGCGCCTCAAAGAGCGCCAGCGTCTGTGTTACCCCCTCCTCGTCGTCATAGTAGAAAATGCGACCGGGATTCTCGTGCAGATATTCTGGAAGAGTTAATTGTCCCCGGCTGGTTTTGAAACTGACCAGATCTGCCACACGAGTAAACAGGTCCGGCGAGCGCACCGCCCAACCTTTGATGAGATCGTTATGCGCCCGCACAATCGTTGCCCAATCCAGCGGAGCCTCCTCTGCCAGCATACGAAAGTGCACCAGCAGTTGCTCTGCAAGAGCCGAGCGCACGGCGACGAACATCTCATCATGACGCAGCGACTCGCGGCTCGCCGTTGGATTCAGGAATGGACAATCAATGATGCCGGTCACGAAGCGTGCCCACTCTGGCAGGAGTTCGCGTTCATGCTCTGTAATCAGCATGTGGCGCACGTAGACAGTGACATCTCCGTATTCCTGGATCGAAATAATGGAGCGAGGAGGAACGTAGAGAACACCGCGTAGAGGAATCACCTTTCCATCCTGACTCACAATATCGGTCAGCGGCACCACCGTCAGCGGGCGCACGCCACAACGCTCCTCGACCCAGGCCGTATAATGGATGGCACGAGATGAAGCAGGCTCTATCTCACGCAGCCAGGGCGCGGGATGCCCATTGATCGGTTTTTGGTCATCGCCTACATAAATGGGGACCGGCAAAAACTCTGCATAGACACGCAGGGCATCGACCAGCACATCAGGCTCCAGAAGGAAATGCGCGTCATCCCGCAGATCAAGTCGCACCGTTGTCCCAATCTCCTCGCGGGCAGCCCGGCGCAGGGCATAGCTTTGCCCACCTTCCGAAACCCACCGCCAGGGCGTCTCCGGCGTCTGATAGCTGGCGGTTACGATGTCAATGCGCTCAGCAATCATAAAAGCCGAAAGCAGCCCCAGGCCAAAGAGACCAATCAAATCCAGCGCCTCATCGCGTCCGGCAGCGCTCAGACGTTCCCGAAGCTCGCCTGTATAGCCCCGGCCAATGGTTGCTAAGAAGGTGCCGATTTCCTCCCGCGTCAGCCCCGACCCGTTATCTTCAATCACCAACTGACGCGCCGCCCGGTCTACATGGATATGAATGCTCGGTTGGTAGTCACCAGCAACTGCCTGGTCTTCCTGGCGCCGACGCACGCATGAGTCGTGAGCATTTTGAACCATCTCGCGCAGAGCCACCTTTGGATCAGAATACAAATGTTCCCCAAGCAGCTTGAGCAGACCGGGCAGATGAATTTCCACAGGCAGGATTTCGATGTCTTCCATCATAGCCTTCTCTTCCAGCACAGAATCTCATCGCTCGCAGATAGCTCAGTATATCAGATAAGCACAACGGCATGCCTCAGAGACACCAAAAAAACGAGATGAGGATCATCGGGTGGCTTGCTATGGCTGCCCTGATTTTGGTATGCTCAAAACAGCATTATCATGTGCTGCTGTCTACCATGCACTGCTGGAGGTATTCGTTATGGCCGATGAGGAGCCAGGCCCCACAGACGCGCTCCCTACCTCGCCCGCTGTAGCAACTGCCCAAAGTATGTCCCCCGCGCGCACCCCCACCAGGTCGCGGCGCCCCTATGTGGTACATGATAAGCCTCTCCTTTTTGCGCATCGCGGCGGATCGGGTCTCGCACCGGAGAATACGCTGGTTGCCTTTGAGCGTGGCCTGGCTTCCGGCGCCAATGCCCTTGAGCTTGATATTCAGACCACCCGCGACGGCCAAATTGTCATCATCCATGACCCAACCTTAGATCGCACAACCAACGGCAGCGGGCCAGTCGCCTCATACACCCTTGAGGAAGTGAAGCGCCTGGATGCCGGCTACCGCTTTACCACAGATGACGGACAAACCTATCCCTATCGTGGGCAAGGCATCACTATTCCCACCATGCGTGAGGTGTTCGAAAATTTTCCACAAGCCCGCATCAATATCGATCTCAAAGAAAGCACACCTGCCCGTGAACACCGTTTATGGGAATTGATACAAGAGTATCAGGCGTATGATCGTGTCCTCGTCGCCAGCGGTGATTTGCATCTGCCTATCATCCGCTTTCGTCGATTAGTAGCTGGACGGGTGGCAACTTCCGCGAGCGCCTTAGAAATTCGCAGCTTTGTTCTCGCCACTGCTGCGCACGCGACGCGCTGGCTCCGTCCGGCCTACGATGCTCTCCAAGTGCCAGAGACACACCGGGGTATTCGCGTCGTCTCGCGCACACTCCTTAACGCTGCTCATCGACTGGGCCTTGATGTCCATGTCTGGACAGTAGACATCCCCGCTGATATGCAGCGTCTTCTGGCATTGGGCGTGGATGGCTTGATGACCGACCGCCCCGATCTCCTTGCCAATGTTTTAGGAGGACATCCATGATACAAGCCAGGCGCGCCAGCGGCATTTTACTACATCCCACATCACTGCCTGGGCCATTCGGCATCGGCGAACTTGGAGACGAAGCTTACCGTTTTATCGATTTCCTTGCCAGCAGCAAACAAAGCCTCTGGCAAGTGCTGCCGCTTGGCCCCACCGGCTACGGTGATTCCCCTTATGCCAGCTTATCATCCTTTGCAGGCAATCATCTGCTGATCTCACTTCGCCAGTTGGCAAAAGAGCATCTCCTTGATGCAGCAGCATTGACCCACGCGCCAGCTTTTTCAGCGACAGCGGTTGATTACGCGGCTGTTATCGCCTTTAAGATGCCGCTGCTGCGACAATCTTTTGAAACGTTCCGCACCAGCGCTTCCCCACAACAGCAAGCAACTTATCGGCAATTTCGGCTGGATAATCAGCACTGGTTGGATGATTACGCACTGTTCATGGCACTGAGGGAGGAATTTGGTGGTTTGCCCTGGACCCAATGGCCGCCCGACATCGCCAAACGCCAGCCATTAGCGCTCGCAACCTGGAGAGATCGGCTAGCGGCACACATTGATTTTCAAGGCTACTTGCAATATCAGTTCCATCGCCAGTGGAACGCCCTGAGACGCTACGCTGCCGCGCGCGGTATTCGCATTGTTGGTGATCTGCCAATCTTTGTTGCCCATGACAGCGCTGATGTCTGGGCACATCCTGAGCTTTTCTATCTGGATGCGGCAGGATTGCCTACAGTTGTCTCAGGCGTGCCCCCTGACTATTTCAGCGCCACCGGGCAGCGTTGGGGCAACCCACTTTATCGCTGGGATAAGCTGGCAGAGACGGGCTACGCCTGGTGGATCGAGCGTTTTCGCGCGACCCTTGCATTGGTTGATCTGGTCAGGCTGGATCATTTCCGAGGCTTTCAAGGCTATTGGGAAATTCCTGCTGAAGAAGAGACAGCCATCAAAGGGCGCTGGGTGCCAGGACCAGGAGCCGACCTGTTTAAAGCCTTAAAAAAGGCACTGCGGCATGTGCCTGCTATTGCCGAAGACCTGGGAGTTATCACCCCGGATGTCGTCGCCCTGCGCAAGCAGTTCCATTTTCCAAGTATGCGTGTGCTGCAATTCGCCTTTGACTCCGATGGAACCAATGAACACCTTCCCCATAACTATGAGCAAAATTGCCTGGTCTACACAGGCACCCACGATAACGATACAACCATAGGCTGGTACCATTCTCGTGGACCCGAAGAGCAGCACATGGCACGTGAATACCTGGCAACGGATGGCCGCACCATTCATCTTGACCTCATTCGCCTGGCATTCAGTTCGGTAGCTGTCTTTGCGATTGTGCCCCTGCAAGATGTACTTGGCTTAGGGAATGAGGCTCGGATGAACATGCCCGGTCGGGCCACTGGCAATTGGACCTGGCGCTATCAGGCCGAGATGCTGAAGGATTGGCAAAGGGATTGGCTGGCACGTCTCGCCCGCCTGTACAATCGTGTGGTTCCAGAACAGCCTGAACAGCTTGAATTCAAACCTGGCGAGCAATAAGCTGGCTTCGACATCATCGTGAGCAAGGAGGGTGAATACCTATGCGCGTAATCATCTGGTGTGATATGGAAGGCGTGGCAGGGATTGAGGTTTGGGAGCAGGTTATGGGCGGATCGCCGCTGTACGAAGAGGGGCGACGACTCTTCACTGGCGAGGTCAACGCGGCTGTGCGCGGCGCGAAGGCCAGTGGTGCCACCGAGATCGTCGTGGTCGATTGTCATGGCGCCGGGGGTGGTTGGAGCTTCAAGAGCCTGATACCGGAGCGTCTGGAGAGCGGCGCGGAATATGTCTTTGGCTGCCCCTGGGCGCGCTATATTGCCCCACTGGAGGCCGGCTGTGACGCAGCGCTGTTCGTAGGAGCGCATGCAATGGCTGGCACTCCTGACGGCGTTCTCTGCCATACGGTCTCCTCTGAAGCCTGGTATAATGCCACCATTAATGAGACTCTCGTGGGAGAGAGCGGCATTCTCGCGGCTATATGCGGCTGTTGGGATGTGCCTGGCATTTTTGTTGCTGGAGATGAGGCGACCTGCCGCGAGGTACAAGCCTTACTGGGCGAACAAGTCATCACGGCGCCAGTCAAAAAGGGTCTGGGGCGCTTTTCTGCACGCACCCTCAGTCATGCCGATGCTTGTGCCTTAATCCAGCAGCGCGTCACAGAGGCACTGAGCAACCGCGCTGCCTGGCCCAAGCCCTGGAAGCCCGAGCCGCCAGTGACATTCCGGGTGGAGCTTGCTACCCCTGACAAAGCCAGCGCCTTTCTGGGACGCACCGGAGTAGAGATCACTGGTCCGCGTACCGTAATCTCACGCGGCGAAAACTTCTGGCAGGCATGGGATCAATTCTGGTATAGAAGTTAGAACGAACCGTCCCAAACCAATTCACCAGCGCATCCTACCTGGATAGGGTGGCTGATTCTTCAAGGGAGCACCCTCATGAGGCAGCATTCGTTAAAGTTGGGCTACAAAGCATCTGCTGAACAATTTGGTCCCCGGCAGTTGCTGGATTTCGCCATTGAAGCCGAGGCTGCTGGATTCGATAGTGTCTGGATCAGTGACCATTTCCAACCCTGGCGGCATACCAACGGTCATGCTCCTTATGCGCTCTCCTGGTTAGGAGCCGCGGGAGAGCGCACCAGCCGCATATTGTTGGGAACAAGCGTTTTAACGCCCACATTTCGCTATCCGCCAGCCATTGTGGCTCAGGCTTTTGGCACCCTGGGTGTTCTGAACCCTGGGAGAATGATATTAGGGGTGGGATCGGGAGAATCCCTCAATGAGATTGCCGTTGTCGGCACCCAATGGCCGTCGGCTAAAGAGCGGCTGGCTCGACTGGGCGAAGCGGTAGAACTGATAAAGCGGCTCTGGACTGAAGAGCTGGTTACCTTTGAGGGAACCTATTATCGGACCCGTACCGCTACTATTTATGACCGCCCAGATCAACCTATCCCCATCTATATGAGTGCTGGTGGCCCCGTTGCTGCGAAACTAGCGGGGCGACTGGCTGATGGATTTATTTGCACATCTGGAAAGGGAGATGCCCTCTACCGCGATCAACTTCTGCCAGCTCTTGATGAAGGGGCAAAGGCTGCGGGCCGCGACCCATCGCTGATTGAGCGTACTATTGAGGTCAAAGTCTCTTTTGATACTGATCGTGAACGCGCGTTGGCTGATACACGCATCTGGGCTGCTCTGGCCCTCTCCGCCGAGGAAAAAGTCGACATCGACGATCCTCGCGAGATGGAACGCAAAGCTGCTGCCGTCGCCGATCAAGCTCATCGCCGTTGGCTCGTCTCCAATGACCCAGAGGAACACATCCAGCAAATCCGCCCTTACCTCGAATTGGGCTTTACCCATCTCATTTTCCACGCGCCAGGAGACGATCAATCTCGTTTCATCCACCTCTACGCTAAAGAAATTCTGCCCAAACTGAGGCAGCAGTGGGGATAAGCGAGTCTATATACGGAACCAGGCTGACTTGCGCTGCAAAAACATGGGCATCGGCGTGATTGCCGCCTATTGGCAGGTGGTTATGTCCGATGCCCACGAGCAACTGAAGCCTCAGCTTCATCCTTCTGCGCTGCGAGGGCTGTCTCTCAGGGATGGTCATGTCAGATAGAAATCGGCAGTTACCAGTTACACCTGGAGAGCGGTGTTAAGCCTCTTTGAGCCAGGCTGCCACATCTTTCGCGTGATACGTGATGATAATATCGGCGCCCGCCCTATGAATACCCGTCAGTATCTCCAGTGTAATCCGCCGTTCATCAATCCAGCCATTACGCGCAGCAGCCTTCACCATTGCATACTCACCGCTTACGTTATAGGCCACTAATGGCAGGTCAAACTGCGCTCGCGCCCGTGCTAACACATCAAGATAGGCCAGCGCGGGCTTCACCATAATGAGATCAGCGCCTTCCATCACATCCAGCTCAATCTCGCGCAACGCCTCGCGTGCATTGGGTGGGTCCATTTGATAGGCGCGCCGGTCGCCAAACTGGGGGGCAGATTCTGCCGCCTCACGGAACGGTCCATAGAAACCGGACGCATATTTGGCTGAATAGGCCATAACCGGCACCTGGCTGAATCCATTCTCATCCAGAACAGCCCGAATCGCGCCCACTCGACCATCCATCATATCCGACGGAGCTACCATATCAGCGCCAGCCTCTGCATGCGAGAGCGCCTCCCGCGCCAGCAAACGCAGTGTCGCATCGTTTTGCACTTCGCCATTCACGACTACCCCACAGTGCCCATGACTGGTATACTCGCAGAAGCACACATCGGTAATCACTACCAAGTCTGGTGCCAGAGCCTTGATCCTGCGGATGGCCCGCTGGATTACACCTGCTGGATGGTAAGCTTGCGAGCCAACCTCATCCTTCTCTGCTGGAATACCGAAAAGTAAGACTGCCGGAATGCCCAACTGGACAACCGGCTCAATCGCCTGCTCTATACCCTCTACCGGCCATTGATACTGCCCCGGCATGGAGCCGATTTCCTGTGGCTGGCTCACTGTCTCGGCAATAAACAACGGGTAAATCAGTTGATCGACAGAAAGTCTGGTCTCGCGGACCATGCGCCGCAGGCCCCCTGTGCGGCGCAGACGCCGCAGACGCCGCACAGGAAAACCCTCCCCACGCGCAACCGAAAACGAAGGTCCCTCGAGTGTTCGCTCGGAAGTAAGGGACATCAGATCACCTGGCATGGCTGCATCACTCCTAATCTTAAGCTTCATCCTTGAGAGGCAAACGATAATAGATCTCGCGGTGTTCTTCTTTGAACCCCAAGGACTTGTACAGGCGAATAGCAGGAAGGTTCTGCTCAAATACATGAAGATCGAGGAAGCTAAGATTCTGCTCGCGGGCAAAGGCTATCAGTGCTTGCATCAAACGGCGCGCAACGCCATGTCTACGGTAGTCAGGATGAATCACTACCCGCCTGATATACCCCACTTGAGAAGAAGGCTGCGAAGCAGGCGCCAGCACCAATTCAGCCTTACCGATAGCTATTCCCTCAATTTCAGCCAAAAAAAATCAGGTTGTGCTCGTGCATACTGGGATCAAGCGAGCCAAAATACTTCTGGAGATCACGATGGATATTCCGCAGTGGCGAAGCACTAACGCGATCTAAGGCTTCTATTGCAGGAATATCCTCTATTGTCGCCTGGCGGACCACCAACGCTATTGTTAGATCACCGTCAGCCATAGAGCCATCCTTCAGACGAAATATCATGTCGAGCTGCTTCTACTGTTCATCACTCGCTTTTACGTGGCAAGCGCAATACTGCGACAAATGCCACCAGCGCCACAAGCAGATATAACGAGTAGATAATATAATCCGCGAGATTATTCGCGTGGATAATGTTGGTAATCCCATAGACAAAAAAACCAACACTGATTGCAAAGAGGAGAATAGTGCTGGTGAGTTTCTTGGACATATATGTTCCCCCAGGCGCGCGACCCTCTTCCTTACCAAACTAAACAGCTCCTGAATAACGCGCCTCAGCTTATAATGCGTGCTGCCATATACGCATCGGCGGCATTATATCACAAGCCACCTCCCGGTGCTTATTGCCTGACTCCCTGCTTCAACGTCACCCCCTCACCCCAATAGCAGGCATCTCTCCCCAACAAAAAGAAATGCCAACCGATGCCAAAGAGCGGATGAAGGTTCTTTCATTGGTTGTGATTCCAGGCAAAAACGGTACGTATATTGCATCACGAACAGTGTGGGCAGACGCTTTCAGGCTGAGAGCCTTCGCCTGCCCTCTAGCGAAGAAAGGAGCAAAAATATGCAACTTCAAGGGAAGGTTGCCCTCATTACTGGTGGGTCACTCGGCATTGGTCAGGCAATTGCACGCACCTATGGACAAGAAGGTGCCAACGTCTCTATCGATTATTTTCGAGACCGTGATCCAGCCGAACGCTTATGTCAGGAAATCGGGCAAGGCAGAGCCATTGCTATTCAAGCCAATGTCAGCAACATTGCCGATATTCAGCGATTAGTGCAGCAAACAGTGGATGCCTTTGGGCGCCTGGATATTGTCGTGAACAACGCTGGCATCGAAATGCCTACGCCGTTTCTGGAGGTGACCGAGGAACAATGGGACAGGCAGCTTGCTATCGACTTGAAAGGCCCATTTTTTGTTGCGCAAGCGGCTGCGCGCCAGATGGTTAAACAACGTAAGGGCAAGATTATCAATATCTCCTCTATTCATGAGGAGCTGCCTATGCCCGGCAACGCCCCCTACTGCGCGGCGAAGGGAGGGCTGCGCATGTTAACACGCACACTGGCAGATGAATTAGCCCCATATCAGATCAATGTCGTTGGCATTGGCCCTGGAGCCATTGCAACCCCGATCAATAAGAAAACACTGGAAGACCCTCAAAAAGTCCAGACACTCATCAATGCGATCCCATTGGGGCGCATTGGCAAACCCGAAGATGTGGCTGGAGTTGCCGTCTGGCTGGCCTCTGATGCTGCTGATTATGTGACAGGCACAACCTACTTTATCGACGGCGGGATGATGGTCAATGCTGGCAGCCTTTAGCTGGCATAAATAGGGAGGCCAGGCAATAGTACAGCTCTGGCGCTTCCACTGCAAAGGGGCCACAGCTAATGCGCAGCCCTGCGGAATTTATATCCCAGGCCACGCTCCGTCAGAATATAATACGGATGGGCTGGATTTGGTTCAATCTTGTTGCGCAGCCGACGAATGTAGACCTTCAGGTAATCTAACTCGCTCGTGTATTCCTCCCCCCAAACATGCTTGAGCAGCGTCTCGTGAGTGAGTACGCGCCCCGCGTTGTGTACCAACAAATAGAGCAGGTTATACTCCGTCGGAGTAAGGTCTACTGTATTGCCGCGAATACTTACCTCACGGGAGTCGTAATTCATCCGAAAATCCTCACAGCAAAACGAGGGCACACGACCAATCGGAGCTATCATCTCGGCACGGCGCAGCACAGCGCGCACGCGCGCCAGCAATTCCAGATGGCTAAACGGCTTGGTGATGTAATCGTCAGCACCCAACTCCAATCCGCGCACCTTATCCAGTTCATCCCCCTTGACGGTTAGCAGGATCACTGGAATATTGCTCACCTGACGAACCCGGCGCAGCACATCAAAACCGCTCAGATGTGGCAGCGCCACATCGAGAACCATCATGTCAGGCTCATCATCAAAGAAGCGTCTCAGCCCTTCTTCTCCGTCTGTGGCGCAGAGGACATCGCTCTGCGCCCAATGCAAACGAAAAATCGTTGCCGTGATTTCAAGCAAATCAGGCTCATCATCAACCAGCAAAATACGCATGAGTCCCGTTATTCCAGGTCAGCAGCAGGTAGAGTAAAGTAAAATGTACTTCCCTTTCCAGACACGCTCTCTATCCAAATATGTCCGCCCTGCAAGGCAACTAGCGCCTTTGCCAGCGCCAGCCCGATGCCAGCACCGTGCGAAACAGCCGCATGATTCGCCCCTCGCCCTTGATAAAACAAATCAAAGAGATGACTTTGTTCTTCCAAAGGTACCCCTGGTCCATCGTCATGGACAGCGAACAGAACTTCATGTTGCTGGCGCCGTATCGTCAACGTGATAGAGGTTCCAGATGGGGCATAGTGATGCGCGTTCGCCAGCAAGTTGACCAGCACCTGCTCAAGCCGCCGCACATCAGCGAACACGTCAACATCTGGAGGCTCGGCCACAACAACCAGGCGCTGCCGCTTGCTCTTTAACAAAGGGCCTAGCATCTGTATAACCGATTCGGCTACTTCCAAACAACGCAGACGCGCTGGTACAAAATCAAGCTGCTGGCGATGCCCACGCCAGAGGGCCAGCAAATCGTCGATCAGCAAGTTCATGCGCGCACAGTTGCGCTCAATAACATGCAAAAGGTCTTGTCGGCGCTCAGAGGCAAGTTCACTATCAGATGTCGCTAGCAGAGCCGTGCTGGTACTGATCGCGCTGAGCGGTGTCGAAAGCTCGTGCGCCAGATGCGCAAACACGACCTGGCGCAGTGCATCCCATCGGCGCTGCTCAGCCTCCCATAAAGACCCGACACGTTCAAGAGAGGCGTTGATCCCTCCTATCCCCAGCGACAGCAGCAGCAGGAGCAGCACCCGCTCTCCTATCCAGGATATTCGTATCCAGGGCAGGTGTTGTCCAGCAATTGGCTGATATGGCGCCAGAAGCGATCCAAAGATAAAAGCAACACCAGCCAATACGGCAAGCCAGAGACAGGTAACGGAAGATGGCACATCGATCAGCGCAACCACCCACCCAAGATAGAGCAGATACAGTGGGCTTGCCCAGCCACCACTTAGCATTATCAGAATTGTAATCACGAGCAAATCGAGCAACAGGGAAAATGGAACCTGGCGCCACCCATCCGGCCATCTCCAGTGGTTGTTTCCCTGATCGCACAAGCGAAGAAGATGCTGGTCTGAGCGCATCAGCCAGGAGCGCAGCGCATAATAGATGACAAACACACCTGCCCAGCCAGCCACCAGCGAAGTTGGGCCTGTGGCGTTCAGACGCACATCCAGTAAAGATAATAAAAGCGTTGTTGCGATGAGAAACCAGAAAATACCTTCGGAGAGTCGCTGAGGAGTCACTGAACGCTTCACCGCCTGTATCCCCTGAAGGGCTGGTACTTTCTTCGCATGCCGATCCTTGATAATCATGCAATCGAAACTGGCATAAAGCATGCCAGGCAGTCTCCCGCTTGCCTGGGCCTACGCTACAAGGCAAGAGCCACCAACCCCCCAACATCTTCTGTCCGCTCTGAAACAGCATCGGCTCGCCCGCCAGGCACGGGACGTGTTTGACAGGACGTGGTACAATTTACGACGGCAGGAGCCGTAAAGCCTGATTTCCTCCGCTGATCATGCTGATCGGCGGAGTTGTTATCAACTGACCGTGTTCCCACATCATCACTTCAAAAAAACGAGCTTGTGGCGAGTGTAGAAGGGTTCAAGTTACATTGCCGCATTCCATTTCCCGCTCGCCCGTTGGAGGCATGCAATGTTCTCTGTAATCGCCACCATAGCGTTCTGGGTCATTGCCGCGCTATTGGTTGGCTCAGCGCTGGCAGTTGTTCTGCGCCGCAACATCGTTCACGCCGCCTTGTTTTTAGTCCTCGTGTTCGGCGCCGCTTCCGGCATCTTTATTCTGCTCAACGCTGAGTTTATTGGGATTGTCCAGGTGCTTATCTATGCTGGGGCCGTCACAATTCTGATTCTGTTTGCCATCATGCTGACACGGCAGAGCATGTCCCGCCAGAGTAACCCATCCAATAAGCAGCTTTGGCCGGCAGCAGTCGTCTGTGCGCTTCTGGGCGGGAGCATCGTTTTTGCCCTGTTCGATCCTGGGTCTCAATTAGCTACAGGGGCAACGACATCAACAATCAACCCTGGTGTGAATAATGTCATCCGCATCGGCCAGCTTCTGTATAGCCCAACCGAGTATAGTTATGTTCTCCCTTTTGAAATCGCCTCATTGGTGTTGCTCGTTGCTATTGTAGGGGCCATTGCTATCTCCATGAGCAGGGAGGGCGAAAAATGACACCAGTTGCTTTAGGGAATATTTCCGCGCTGTTCTATCCAATCACCCTGGGCCACTTTTTAGTCTTGGGTACTGTCCTTTTCTGCATCGGGTTGTTTGGCGCACTTTCCCGGCGCAACGCTGTCGCGGTCCTGATGAGCATCGAGATCATGCTTAACGCGGTCAATATCACGTTTGTGGCCTTCGCTTATTTCAACCCGATCACCCAATACGCCGCTCGCTTGACCGGACAAATTTTCGCTATCTTTATCATCACCGTCGCAGCCGCTGAGGCAGCCGTAGCATTGGCAGTGATTATCGCCATCTATCGAAAACGCAACACGATTGATACAAGCAATATCAACATGATGAAATGGTGAGTACCCTCCGGCCACGCGCTATGCTGCAAAGAGGATTGAAAACGTCTCACGAGAGGATACCTTACGTATGGGTGTGGTAGATTATGCCTGGCTTATTCCGGCATTACCCTTAGCAAGTTTTGTTGTCATCGTCTTCTTCACGCGCGTCATGGACGTGCGCGCCAGCAGAGCCGCAAGCATCCCAGCCGGAGCAACCGATGTCGGCCATCCGGCTGGCCTGACGCATGAAGAGGCCGAAAGTGCCAACCGGGGACCAACCGACCAGCCAGGCGCACCTGCTGGCGGGCACGATGTTGATACCCTGCGCGCCGTGCATGGCGGGCATGGCCCAGGGAGTACAGCGATGCACGAAGATGCTGCACATGGCACGCACGGCACAGGCGAGCATGGCGGCCATACTCCCTTTTGGGCCAGAATCAGTGGCTATGTGAGCATTCTTGGCATTATCGCAGCATGGGTAATTTCCGTCGCCATTTTCATTCAATTCCTGACGAACAGCAGCCTCCAGACACAGGGCAAAACCATTCAATTATATGAGTGGTTCTCTTTCAGCGGCAGCACACTCCAATATCCGATCAATTTTCATATTGATCCGCTCACCGCGGTAATGCTGTTGGTTGTCACGACGGTATCTATGCTGGTCCAGATTTATTCTCAAGGCTATATGCAAGGCGATCCAGGTTTTTCGCGCTTCTTCGCCTGGCTTTCGCTCTTCACCGTCTCAATGCTGATCCTCGTGCTGGCTGATAACTTCCTGGTCATCTACATCGGCTGGGAACTGGTGGGCCTGTGCTCTTATCTGCTGATCGGTTTCTGGCACGAACGGCCTGATCCGCCACCAGCCGCACTCAAAGCCTTTATAACCACCCGCTTTGGTGACTTTGGCTTCCTCATCGGCATCCTGATCCTGTTCTTCAACTTCCACACCTTTTCTTTCAGCGCTATCAGCGCCAACGCAGGACATATCGATACCGCCCTGCTGACAGCAGCAATGATCCTGATCTTCTGTGGCGCTGTTGGTAAATCGGCTCAGTTCCCGCTGCACGTCTGGCTGCCGGACGCGATGGAAGGCCCAACGCCAGTCAGCGCCCTAATTCACGCCGCGACAATGGTGGCCGCCGGCGTCTATCTCGTCGCGCGAACCTTCACGATCTTCGCACAAGCTGGCCCGCAGGCGTTCGAGGTGGTGGCCTATGTCGGCGGCTTCACCGCACTGTTTGCTGCCAGCATCGGCTTGGTACAGAACGACATCAAGCGCGTCCTGGCCTACTCAACTGTCAGCCAGCTTGGCTACATGTTTGTGGGTCTGGGCGTGGGGCCAACCGATGCTACTGGCATCTTCCATCTCTTCACCCACGCCTTCTTTAAGGCACTGCTCTTCCTGGGTTCTGGCTGTGTCATTCACGCCATCGCCAACCAGGATATGCGCAAGATGGGCGGGCTGGCACCGTATATGAAATGGACGGCGGGATGCTTCCTGATAGCCACGCTCTCCATCTCAGGGATTCCGCCGCTTTCCGGCTTCTTCAGCAAAGACGAGATCATTGGCGAAGCCTTCAAGTACGGCCAGAGTCACGGCGGCAACTACATCCTCTATGGCCTCACCTTGCTTACGGCTGGACTGACTGCCTTCTATATGTTCCGCCTCTGGTTCCTCACGTTTGGCGGGCGCGGTGGCAAGTTTGGCGGCTTCTGGGGCGGGGAGTATCGCGGTGATGACACACCGCATAAGGTGCCGTTCGTGATGTGGGGTCCGTTGGTGGCGCTTGCCATTCCCAGCGCTCTGGCAGGTTTCTGGGCTTTGGGCAATTTCCCGGCGTTCCTGACCGGCAATGCCTCGACGCCAGCCTTCGATAATCCGCTCGTAGATGGCCTGACCTACGTTGGTATCGGCACGGCGCTGCTTGGTATAGCCATCGCCTGGCTGATGTATGGCGTGCAGTCCATTCGCGCCGATGCCCTCACGCGAAACCCGGTGGGCGCCTTTATCTATCGGGTCTTGCTCAACAAATATTACATTGATGAGCTGTATGGCTGGCTAATCCGCAACATCGTTCTGGGTCTTGCCTATGCAGCGCAGGGCTTTGATCGCTATGTGATCGATGGCATTGTCAACGGCACAGCAGTAGTGGTTCGTACTGGTGGGAACATTTTCCGCCGCACCGAAACCGGGCGGCTGCAAAATTATGCCGCCGCCATTTTCGGCGGTGCGCTGGTTATTGCAATAATTGTCTTTATCTCTATCAAAGCAGGCCAATAACAGAGGGGGCTGTACGGTCGTGCAAACACAATTTCACGGGTTACTCACCCTGATCGTTTTTCTGCCCGCGCTGGGTGCGCTTGCGCTCTTCCTGGTGCCGGGCAAGCGCACCGCCCTGGCAAAGTGGGGCGCGGCAGTTGTTACCGGGCTGGTGTTTCTCCTGACCCTTGCCCTCTACTTTGGGGCAAACTGGCAGAACACCAGTATCGCCGACGTGAACAGCCTGCGCTGGGTAGACTTTAGCCAGTGGATCCATATCACAGTCGGCTCTAATTTTCAATTCAATGTCGATTACTTCCTGGGAGCAGACGGACTCAGTCTCCCGATGATCATCCTGAACGGTCTGCTCAGCTTCCTGGCGGTCATCGGCTCCTGGCATGTCGAAAAGCGCACCAAAGACTATATGGCGCTCATCCTCCTGCTGGAAACTGGTGTAATGGGCGTCTTCTCCTCCCTGGACCTGATCCTCTTCTTCCTCTTTTGGGAAGTGGAGTTGATCCCCATGTTCCTGTTGATCGCCGTCTGGGGCGGCCTGCGCCGCGAGTACGCCGCGTGGAAGTTCTTGCTCTATACCTTGCTCGGCAGTTCCATCATGCTGGCGGGCATCCTGCTGCTCTACTTTGACCAGGGCGCGCAAACCGGCACCTACACGGCCAATATGCTGATGCTCTCTCAGACCACCCACCAACTGGGTGGCTCGCTCTCGTTGGGAGCGATTCAGATCAGCGCACAGCTCCTCGCATTCCTGCTGATCTTCTTTGGCTTCGCCGTCAAAATCCCGATGTTCCCGTTCCATACCTGGCTTCCTGACGCCCATACCGAGGCGCCAACCGCAGTCAGCGTGCTGCTGGCCGGCGTGCTGCTCAAGATGGGCGCATATGGACTGATTCGCATCTGCCTGGGCTTCTTCCCATCCGCTGCGCACGACTTCGCCTGGTGGCTTGGGGGGCTGGCGGCCATTAATATTCTCTATGGCGCGGGCACCTCAATGGTTCAGAGCGATATGAAGCGGATGATTGCCTACTCCAGCGTCAGTCATATGGGCTATGTGCTGCTAGGCGTAGCCGCAGCCGCAGGGGCAGCAGGCGATACAAGTTTGCTTGCTTTTAAGCAGGCAGCATTAACTGGAGCAGCCCTCCAGATGTTTACGCATGGCAGCATCACTGGCCTGCTTTTCTTCTGCGTGGGCGTCCTCTATGAAAAAGCCCACACACGCGATATTGACATCTTCGGCGGCATTGCTCAGCGTATGCCCAGACTGATTGTTATGTTTTCCATCGCCTGTTTCGCCTCGCTGGGTCTCCCGGCACTGAGCGGTTTTGTCGCTGAGTATCTCGTCTTTACGGGAAGTTTCCCAATCTGGACTACCTGGACCATCCTGGGCGCCTTTGGCATCGTCCTCACCGCCGGGTACCTCCTGTGGATGCTCAAGCGCGCATTCTATGGTCCGTTGAATATGAAATGGGCCAGTCTCAAAGATGCAAGCGCCCTGGAAATGGTGCCGCTCGTCTCGCTTGTGGGGGTTATCTTGCTTTTCGGCATCTTCCCAGGGATTATCGTGAACGTGATTCAGCCGAGCGTCGTCCCGATAATCCATACTCTGGCGGTTGCAGTTCACTAGGGGAGTCGCATTGTGATTGCAAGTAACGACATCTGGCTGCTGTCGCCAGAGTTGAGCCTCACACTTCTGGCGTTATTCGTCATCTTCCTTGATTTGTTTGTGAAGCGCAAGATCATGGTGGTGCTGACGGCGCTGCTGGGTCTGGCGATTCCCACTGCCTTCACGTTTGCGCTGGCAGCGAACCCGCCAGCGCACAATCAAGCCTTCTTCAATATGCTGAGGGTCGATCAATACAGCATCTTCTTTGACTTGCTCTTCCTGCTCATTGGCGCCGTAATGATCTTGATCTCTTACGACTACGTGAATAAATACGTGCGCTCCATTGGCGAATTCTATGCACTCTTACTTCTTTCCGTCACTGGCATGATGTTCATGGCAAGCACGACCGAGCTGATTTCCCTCTATATCTCTCTGGAACTCACCAGCATCCCGCTCTATCTGATGGCCGGGCTGCTGCGGGGCGATGATCGCTCGGCTGAAGCGGCGGTCAAGTATGTTCTGCTGGGAGCCATGTCTTCGGCTATCCTGCTCTATGGCATCGCCTTGCTCTATGGCCTGACCGGCACAACCAACCTGCACGAAATTGCCCAGGCGACAGTCAAGAGCGGCTTTGCCAATGGCAACATCCTTCTGCTGCTGGCCGATATTTTCATCCTGGCCGGATTCGGCTTCAAAATCTCGGCAGTTCCTTTCCATACCTGGGCACCTGACATCTACGAAGGCGCACCAACACCGGCAACAGCCTTCTTCTCCGTTGGCTCCAAAGCTGCTGGTGTTGCCGCCCTGATTCGCGTCTTCATTGGCGCGAATCTTGGGCCATCGAACGGTCAGACCGTCGTGATGTTGATCTCAGTCATAGCTATCCTGACCATGACTCTGGGTAACTTCGTTGCCATCGTGCAATCGAACATTAAACGCATGATGGCGTATTCCAGCATCGGCCAGGCAGGGTATATTCTTGTTGGGTTCGCTGCCAGCGTCGGCTCAAACAATCAGGCAGGAAATGGCAGCGCGCTCTTCTTCCTCTTTGTCTATGTGCTGACCAACCTGGGAGCATTCGCTGGCATTGTTGCTATGAGCCACGCGCTGGGCACTGATAACATCCGCGACTTCAACGGCCTGCGCTCAAGAAACGCCTGGCTTGCAGTGGGCACGTCGCTCTGTCTGCTCTCGCTCGCGGGCGTGCCACCAATGGCAGGCTTCATCGCCAAAGTCTTTCTCTTTGCTGCTGCCTGGCAGCAAGGACTGACCTGGCTGGTGGTGATCGGCGTCCTCAATAGTCTGGTCTCGATGGGGTACTACGGTTATCTCGTCTACGCCATGTTCGTAAAGCCACCCCTCAAAGAGGGGCACATCAGCAGCACACCAGCCCTCAATACTGCGCTAGCTGTCTCCAGTGTAGGCATCATCGTCGTCACGATCCTGACCCAGTTCCTGCTGACCCAGGCACAGATTGGCGCTCAGGGGTTGGCAGCAGTTCTCGTTCATTAGCGATTCATTACCCTGGGCAAGAGTGAACACCCAGATTGCCGATACAGAGGTTGAGACTCTTGCCCCGTTTCACGCGTGTCGCTTGCCAGAGGGGATAACCTCATGATCGAACGCTACAACACTCCACAAATGAGCCGCATCTGGTCAGAAGCACATAAGTTAGACATCTGGCTCAGAGTGGAACTGCTGGTTTGCGAAGGTTGGGCGCGCGAGGGCGTCATCTCTGCCCAGGATTTGGAGAAGCTGCGCCAGGCCAGTTATAATCTGGACCGTATGCAAGCCATCGAGCGGGAGGCCCACCACGACGTTATCTCCTTTTTGCGCTCTATCCAGGAGCAGCTTGGTCCAGAGGGACGGCTTCTTCACCTGGGACTGACATCATCAGATATACTGGATACTAGCCTTGCTGTCCAGATCAAGGAGGCCGGGGCAGTCCTCATCGCAGCACTGGAGCAGCTCATCTCGGTAACAGAACGAGCTGCCCTCTCTTATAAAGACACCCTGATGGTTGGGCGAACGCATGGCATCCATGCCGAGCCAATGACCTTTGGCCTCAAATTGGCCCTTTGGGTCGCTGAGCTACGCCGCGCACGCCAACGATTGCATGAGGCGCTGACACAAATCGCCGTCGGCGCGATCTCCGGCGCCGTAGGCACACACGCAACCGTTCCACCTGCCATTGAAGAATATGTCTGCGGCCAATTAGGGCTGGCTGTTGATCCAGTCTCCAGCCAGATCATTCAGCGCGACCGTCATGCCCACCTACTCACCACATTTGCCCTTGTTGCCAGTTCGCTGGAAAAGATGGCCCAGGAAATTCGGCATCTCCAGCGTACCGAGGTCAGCGAGGTATTCGAGCCGTTTGGCGCTGAGCAGCAAGGCTCCTCGGCCATGCCCCACAAGCGCAACCCCGAAAAATGCGAACGCATCTGTGGACTGGCGCGCGTGATTCGCGGCCACGCGCTTACCGCGATGGAAAATGTCGCCCTCTGGCACGAGCGCGACATCAGCCATTCATCAGCCGAGCGGCTAATTATCCCTGATAGCAGCACCCTCCTTCACTACATACTCACGCTTTTTAGCGATGTCGTTGCACATCTCGATGTTGATACGGCTCGCATGCGCTTCAATCTGGAAAGCACACGCGGCCTGATTTTCTCGCAGCGCGTCATGCTTGCCCTGGTTGAGAAAGGCATGCCTCGCCAAAACGCCTACAAACTGGTGCAGCGTAACGCCCAGCGCATCTGGCGTGGCGAAGACGACACAGTTCAATTCCTGACGCTGCTTCAGGCCGATCCTGATATTCGCGCCCATCTTTCAGCCGAAGAACTGGAACGGCTGACCGATACCAGCTTCTATCTCCACTATATTGATACCGCCTTTGCCCGCCTCGGCTTGATCCCATCCCCATCTGCACCCACACCAGAGAGGCAAAGCCGCTGATAAGGGCAATTGGCTACCAGACGAGCGATTTTTCGACTTTTCAATCACCCCTTGACAGAATCTCTTTGCTTCTCTACAATACAGTCACTGACTGGATATTCATTCAATGAATATCCAGTCAGTGAGAAACTGCACAATGCAGGGCATAGGTAATCAACAGCGCATCCTCACAAGCCCTGCCCAGTTCCAATGCAGCTTGCCAGTATGTAGAAAGGGGAATCAGGTTCTATGCAACGTCTTCCCAGCATCCACAGGCTTGCCATCTTTGCGTTTCTTTTGCTCCTGATAGGTGTTTTGAGCGCCTGTGGCAGCAGCTCCACTGGCACCAGCGCCACAGCGACATCTGCCCCTCCGGTCACCCTTAATGTCTTCGCTGCTGCCTCGCTGACGAACGCCTTCAACCAGGTGAAAACAAAGTTCCAGCAGGCTCACCCGAATGTCACCATCACTTATAATTTCGCTGGCTCCCAGACGCTCGCCACCCAGATCAATCAAGGCGCTCCCGCCGATGTCTTCGCTTCAGCCAACCTGACCCAGATGAATGTGGTCATTCAGAGCGGAGCAGTTGATGCCTCCAGCAACAAAGTCTTCGTCCATAACCTGCTGGTCGTAATCTTCCCCAAGAGCAACCCTGCGGGGATCGCCCAGTTGCAAGACCTGGCAAAGCCTGGCCTCAAGATCGTGCTGGCTGCCTCATCCGTGCCTGCTGGTCAGTATGCTGTTGACTTCCTGGGCAAAGCCAGTGCCGACCCCAGCTTTGGTGCCGATTACAAAGCCAACGTCCTCAAGAATGTTGTCTCTTACGAAACAGATGTCGAAACGGTGGTCAGCAAAGTAAGCCTGGGAGAGGCTGATGCTGGCATCGTCTATACCACCGACGCACTGGCAAACGCCAACCAACTGGGAGAGATCATGATTCCCGCCAACCTCCAAACAGTTGCCGACTACTACATTGCGCCCATCAAGGGATCGAAGAACGCGGCAACCGCACAGCAATTTGTAAACTATATCCTGTCGTCGGATGGTCAGCAGATTCTCACCAGCTTCGGGTTTATCGCGGCCAATGGTTCCACCAGCTTTATCGACTCTTCCCTTGCAGAGACAAGCTACCGACAATCCGCCTGACAAGATAAGAATGGCCTGGCATAGGGTGGCCTGTGCCAGGCCGTTCTGTTTGACACCAGCGCAGCTCTCTCCTACACTGTTAAACGCGATGAATGAAAAAGCGAGGACACCAGTGCAGTTCGATTCTCAGGTAGAAGCAGGCGCGCCACGCGCGCCACAGCAAGTTCTTGCATTCAGGTTTACCCAGGCGCGCTTGTGGGCGCTGGGCCGCCAGATTCCGCTGGTCCTGGCAAGTCTGCCCTTGCTGGCGTTCTTTTTGCTGCCGCTGGTGGCCCTGGTGCTGCGTGTCCCGCTCTCCGACCTCCTAAACAGCCTGGGTGACCAAACCGTCGCGCAAGCCATCCAGTTGAGCTTGACGACCACCCTCTACGCAACTGCTACGACGATAGCTGCTGGAACACCGATTGCCTATCTGATCGCCCGGCGGCGCTTCCCTGGGCGGATTCTGGTTGATACCCTCATCGACCTGCCGATGGTCCTCCCTCCCGCAGTCGCCGGAATTGCCCTATTGGTAGCTTTTGGGCGACGCGGACTACTGGGGCCATTCCTCGACAACGCCAACATCGACCTTGCTTTCTCCACATCAGCCGTCATCCTGGCTCAAATCTTTGTGGCTGGGCCGTTCTATGTAAAGACCGCCATCACGGCCTTCAGCAGCGTAGACCGAGAAGTCGAACAGGCAGCATCCGTTGATGGTGCCGGGGCATTTGGGGTATTTCTGCGCATTACCCTGCCCCTGTCGTGGAACATCCTCTTCAGTGGTGCCGTGATGACCTGGGCGCGCGCGCTGGGCGAGTTTGGTGCCACGATCCTTTTTGCCGGCAACTTTCCCGGCATCACTCAGACCATGCCCCTCGCCATCTATATTGGCTTTGAAACCGATTTCAATGCTGCCCTCACCCTCTCCGTAATCCTTTTAGCCATTTCCTTCCTGGTGCTTATCATCGTAAAAGGTGTGCTGCGTCAGCGGCTGAATCCCACTCCCTAAGCCGGTCGATTTCTCTGCCACAGTAGCAGTCGGAGGCGGCGATGTGCTACATTACAGCGCGAGATATTCTGTACACGCTTTTTTTCCCAGAGACTACTGCGAAGCCTCCGGGCAAGCACCTCATTTGTCATATCAGCGACGATCATCTGCTGCCCAAAGGGCGCCTTCGCGGACCATAAGGAGTCAAATTTGGCTGCGCTGGAACAGAAACAGTATGTTATTATCGGCAACGGGATTGCAGGCACCACTGCCGCCCAGACACTGCGCAAGAACGACCCCAATTGCTCAATCTACCTGATCACCGACGAACCCTATCCTTTGTATAACCGCGTCTCTCTGCCGCGCTTTCTCCAGGGAGTCTTAACCGAGCAGAAAGTCATGATTCGCAATCGCGAGTGGCACGAGCAACAGGGGATCACACTGCTGACTGAAACCACCGCTACCGCCATTGATACCGAGGGACACACCGTCACGCTTCATGATGATCGTATCTTGCCCTACACAGCACTGCTAGTCGCCACCGGCGGGCGCGCCAACCCGCTGCGCGTTCCTGGTGTGGAGGGGACACGGTTCATCTTCAATTTCGTGACCCTGGATGACACCAAAGCAATTATCGAGCGCGCCCTGGAATCCAAAAGCGCCGTCACGACTGGTGGCAGCTTCATTGGCTATGAAATGACCGAAGGCTTCAATGTGCGTAAGCTGCATGTCACCTGGCTCATTCGTGGCCCGCGTTGGCTGCGCGCAACCCTGGACGAAGAGGGGGGCGCGCTGGTGGATGACATCGCCCGCAGTCACGGGGTTGATGTGGTGCATGGCGAAGAAATCCGCGAAGTCGTTGCTGAAAGCGGCGTCCCAAAACGAGTGATTACGACCAGCGGGAAATCCTACGATGCTGATGTCATTGGTGTCGGACTAGGCATCACCCTCAGCACAGGTCTCCTGCAACGGACGCCGGTGGAGTGTAAGTCAGGCGTCATCGTGAACGAATACATGGAGACCAATGTGCCCGGCGTCTACGCCGCTGGCGATGTGGCCGAGTTTTATGACCCCATCATTGATCGCTGGCACACAATGGGCACCTGGGATAACGCGCAGGGGCACGGGCGCATCGCAGCTATCAATATGGCTGGCGGCCATGAACCCTATATCGACGTACCCACCTATACCAGCCCGCTCTTCGATACGAATATCGCGGTCATGGGAACCGCTGAAGCCACCAATCCCGACCTGACTTCCATCAGCCGCATAGAGACCGGCGAACGTGGCGAGCGCAACTACCGCAAGTTCTTCTTCAAAGGCAATCGCCTGGTTGGCTCGGTTTTCATCGGATCACCCAAGGGACGTAAGAAGATTTTAGAGATCATCAGAACTGGTCAGGAATTTGCAACGCAAGCTGAGCGCGAGGGGTTATTTGATGTCCGCTGATGAAGTCAAGTATCTATTAGACCAATTGAGCGACCGCTGGCGAAAACAAGATGCCCAGGGCGCGGCTGAACTGTTCAGTGAGAACGCTTTCTATTCCGAGCCACCAGCACACGAGCTTCGTGGGCGTCCGGCTATTGCGAGATTTTTTAGAGCATTTTTCGCCAGCCATTATGCGGTGGAATTCACGTTTAGCCGCATCCTCATTGGCGATGGTGAAGCCGCCGCCGAATGGTCTTTCAGCTACTCACGAGCCAGCGATGGAAAACGGCGTCGCCTGGTTGGCATTGCGTTCATTGATACCACTGCTGGACTCATTCAGGTCTGGCGCAGCTTCTCCGCGCGGTTGGAATAAACGAGCCTCTTTCACTACCAAAGCAGATGAGCAACCGCCTACCTGATGAGATACGCTATTGCATCTTCAGGCCGGGCTGGATGTACCATCATTGCAGAACCTTGATCGAGTCTTTAAGCTGTTGTCGGTTTTATCAGATACTTTCACCAGCACCATCACACCGGGAGGCCATCGTGATCCTGATTACTGGATCAACAGGATTTGTGGGACGCCACCTGGCAAAGCGTCTTGTTGCCGAGGGCGAGCGGCCCCGCTGCCTTGTACGCAGCCAGGAGAAAGCCGGGCAAACGCTGCCAATCGCTCAGGTAGAACTTGCTCCTGGCGATACCACCAGGCCAGCCACGTTAGAAGCGGCCATGCAGGGTGTCGAGACAGTTGTACACAGTGCTTTTATCACTGCTGACATCAAAGAGCGCCCCGGCGCCAGCTACTACGGCGTCAACGTCGAGGGCACCAGAAACGTGGTGGCGGCTGCCAAACGCGCTGGAGTAAAGAAAATCGTGGTAGTAAGCGGGCTAGGTACCCGCCCTGATAAACCGGGCAGTTATATGCAGGGACGGTATCTGGCCGAACAAGCCGCTAAAGAGAGCGGCCTGGCCTGGTCAATTCTGCAACCTTCCATCCAATTTGGCGAACACGCTGCCTTCTTCAAGGGTCTCGCGGATTTGATCCGCATGGCCCCTGTTGTGCCTGTGATTGGGACCAGCAAGCGCAGGTTCCAGCCCATCTGGGTAGAGGATGTTGCTGCCTGTCTGATAAAGCAGGTACGTGAAGAGAGCCGGAACGGTAAAACCTACGTCGTGGGTGGTCCCGAACAGTTCACCTATGGTGAGATTCTAGACCTGCTGGCAAACGCGCTCGGCAAGAAGCGGCTGAAAGCGCCTGTGCCGACGCCCTTTGCCACGCTGGGAGCAGCGATGATGCAGGCAGTGTTGCCCAGGCCACCCATCACAACCGCTGCACTGACGCTCTTCACGTTTGAGCAAACAACTGCTATCAACGCTGTGGAGCGCGATTTCGGATTTGCGCCGCTTTCCTGGCGAACGTATCTGGCAGAACATGGCGTAGATTAAGGGGGCATATCCGCGCTGATAAAACAAACCTGTGACCCACTTCACAGCAAACTGGGCTATAAGATGGTACGCTCTGGTTACTGGCCCTACGGGCTAATCGTCACACTGATAGCAATTGATACCTGGAGTTGTTCGCACGGATAGAAAGGCAGGAACAAGTCTATGATCTGCACCCGCTGCGGAACCGTGCAGCGGCGGGAAACTGCCAAATTTTGCCATCTGTGTGGCGCCCCAATAGAGCCAGCCGCCACCGATGTTCAATCAGATAGCACTGGAATTCCCACCATTGAACCGGCTCCCCAACCCGCCCAACTGTTTAAACCTATCGCCCTGCTCCCTGGCGAACCTGATAGCAGCAATGCGACTCAACGTGAGCCAGAGCCATCAGCATTGCCTGACGAGACTGCTGACGAGCGAATGAAGCGTGAGCGCTACGCTGACGCAAATACGCTGAAAACCCCGGCAGTCGCCCTGCCAGGGGAGGCAGCGCCAATAAGAGACCAGCCTTCACCCCAGACTGCCAGCTACCTCACGTGGGAAGAGCCATTCACCCCTGTGCGCGATCAGCCGATGGGAAGATACCAGCAAGGCCAGACAGTAAGGGCCTCACAGCCTCAACCTTCAATATGGCCCGAAGAACGCCCACTGGCAGAGGAGCATCTGGAGGATACTTCCGATGCCTGGGAGGTCGGCCCAGCGACTTCTGAGGCCAGCACACCGAGGGAGCAACGACCTCATCAGTGGTCGGCAGAATATGCTCACGCTGAGATCAGGCTAAACCATCCCAGAGATCACCTTTCTTCGACGCCCCAGGGCCGACGAACCAACCCGGCCAGAGCCTTGCTTGAAGTGCAAGATGAAGTTCCTGCAGCTTCGCTAGAGCGCCCTATCCGATCAGCCGCGCGAGGCCCGGTGCCGGGCGCATTTTCTCAGCCCAGGCGCGTGAAGCGGCGCCGCCTGCCGCTGGGCATCGCCATCACGGTTGGATTGCTGCTGGTCTTTGTGCTGGCGGGGTTTGGCCTCTATGCAGCGCTAGGCGCAGGACCACAAGAACCTTCGGCGCTGACGCCATATACTGATCCCGGCCACCACTTCAGCATTCAATATCCCACTGTCTGGACAATCAAGAAGCCGACGAATCACGCGAGTGGTGTGCGCTTCACTGATGCCACCGATACTGCCGAACTGTGGGTCACATACACGCCCACGCCACCCAATCTCACGAAGGATCAAGAGAATCAACTTGAGAATCAATTTGCCGATCAGGAGGCCGCAAGCGCGGGAATCGCTACCCCAGCCCCCGGTACGGACACGTTTGCAGGGACCACCTGGATCATGCGTACAGGGATCGTCACATTGACTTCTGGGATCAGCCAGCAAATCCTGCTGTACATCACCGTGCATAACAATCTATTCTTTGAAGTGCGTGAAGTCGCGCCACTCAATAACTATAACGGCCCTAACCAGACGGTCTTTATGCCGATGCTGCAAACGCTCGTCTTGATGTAACACATATCCGATAGGGGCGCTTACCCGCCCCTTCTGATCTTCTAGCGTTATTGACGTAGTGGAGTTACGCTCTCTTTGTCGGCTCGTTTTGTGGGAGGTGTTGCTGTGTTGCGCAACCCATATGTCACCGGGGTTGAGCGCTTTGAAGTCCCTCTGGCGAGTGAAGCATGCCCCGCTGAAGCGCCTCACCCCAAAGAGCAGGCAGCGCTTTTCTGCCTCTTGCTCTGGGAGCATTTTCAGAGTGATTTGCGTGCCATCCGTTATACCATCAGCTTTGACCATACGAGCGACACAACCCTGGAGTTTAACCAGTGTCCCCGCTATGATGATCTTATTACCTTTGACACGAACGGCGCCAGCCAGATAGACATTGAGTGCATTAGCCAGCAGGCAGCACCAATGCCTAAAGACCCCCCACTGCATATCAGACAGAAAGAGGAATATTATCCACTCTTGTTTGAAGTCTTCATCCCGCTAGAAGCCCTCCCCGCACACCAAGATACAGCAGTTTTCCAGTCGTCCGACGCGAGACGTCTTGTGGTCTGGTCCAGACCCAACCTGCTGCCAGAAATAACAGCACTCTGGGAACGCGCATCCGCTCGTCCGCCCAACTGAACCCTTTAAGAACCATTTCCACGACAATGCCACACGCTGTCACCTGCCAGAAACTCTTTGCTCTTCTGCTACCGCAAAGTTGCAGGCCAGATGGCCCTGTGCTATACTTCAGGGAACGGGGGCAACGCCCCCGCTTATTACGCACGCTCCCTAACCATCGGGTTCCTGACCGCTGAGCATTCGGCCTGCCTCTGCCGATAGGCAGGCGTTCCAGGTAACGAGAAGAGCGGCTGGAGAGCCATGTCTACTCGGCAAGAAGCGACCAGAGGGACTTCCCAACGGGAAACAGGGAGTGGAGGTTTACTAAGGAGGCCCGTCGTTGGCAAACATCGTTTCTATGAAGCAGCTTCTGGAAGCTGGCGTCCATTTTGGGCATCAGACACGTCGCTGGAATCCAAAGATGAAACCCTTCATCTTTGCTGAGCGCAATGGCATCCACATCATCGACCTTCAGCAGACCGTGAGCCGCCTGAATGAAGCCTATCGGTTTGTAAGAGAGCTTACCGCACAAGGGGAAAGCATCCTCTTCGTTGGCACCAAAAAGCAGGCGCAAGAGGCCGTTGAGCAGGAAGCCAAGCGTTGTGGCATGTTCTACGCCAACCAGCGCTGGCTCGGTGGCATGCTCACCAATTTCCAGACCATTCAATCACGCATCCGTTACCTCAAAGACTTGCAGGCCCGCAAAGAGCGCGGCGAATTCGAGCGCTTGCCCAAGAAAGAGGCACAGCACCTCGAAGAGCAGATGGCCCGCCTGGAGCGAACGCTGGGCGGTATCAAAGACATGCGGCGTCTTCCAGGAGCGATCTTTGTTGTTGACACTCGCAAAGAGCACACCGCCGTGCTTGAAGCCCGGCGCCTGGAGATTCCGGTGATCGCCCTGGCCGACACCAACTGCGATCCTGACGAGATGGATTTTCCCATCCCGGCCAATGATGATGCCATCCGCGCGGTGCGCCTGCTTTGCACCAAGATCGCCGACGCTGCGCTGGAAGGTCGCCGCGAGCTTGAAAGCCAGCAAAAAGATCAGGAACCAGGCGAGGAAGTGGAAGCCGTGCCAGGGCTTTTGGAAGACGTGGACGCTGGCACATCCGCAACCACCCCCCAAGAGCCAGAGTTGGTTTCAGAGGAGGCCCATTAGCTGTCGGAGCGTTCAGCAGGGTGTGCCCTTCGTCCTATCTCCAGGCTGACGTGGGCCACCCTCTCTTTGTGGATATGCTTGCTGCCTGGTTGCGATGTCATGTGAGGCATGATACTTTTATCCACCTCACATCGTTTCATGTTCAGAGCGCCCACACAACCCCCTCATGAGTTGGCGTGTGGCGCAGCTTGATGAATGCGAGGAAGCATGGAGTATACAGTAAAAGATGTTCAGCGGCTCCGCGAGGTAACAGGCGCGGGTCTATTGGATTGCAAAAAGGCGCTGGAAGAGTCCGAGAACTTTGACGCTGCCATTGCGGCGCTGGAGGCCCAGGGAAAGAAGCGTGCTGAGAAAATTGCCGGGCAGGAGCGCGAAACACGCCAGGGATACATCGCTGCCTACACCCATTTTGCTGGAAACCTGGGCGTGCTGCTCGAACTCAATTGCAGCACGGATTTTGTCTCACGCAATGAGGAGTTCCGCAATCTGGGCAACGAACTGGCCCTCCAGGTAGCCGCCCTGGACCCAAAGTACATTACCCGTGAAGAGATTCCTGCCGAGGTTGCCGAGGGCAAAACGCCAAAGGAGCTTGATGCAATGGCGTTGATGACGCAGCCCTGGTTCAAGGACGAGAAGATCAAGGTTGCCGACCTCGTGAATGATTTGATTCGCAAGACCGGCGAAAATATTATCGTTCGCCGCTTCGCGCGTTTCAAGCTAGGTGAATGAACGCGCAGCAAGAACGGGACGTGAAGAGCTAGAACGGCGTCCCGCTCTTGCTTCTGCGGAGGAACTATGGCCGAGAAACAATCCATCTTTCAGCGTATTCTGCTGAAGCTCAGCGGAGAGGCGCTGATGGGCGATCAAGGCTACGGCATTGCACCAGCCGTCGTGCAGCGCATTGCCAGCGAGGTCCAGCGAGTCCAGGCGCTGGGCGTGGAGATTGCTATTGTTGTCGGTGGGGGCAACATCTGGCGCGGCCAAACTGCCGCCCATGGTGGTATGGACCGTGCTACCGCAGACTACATGGGGATGCTTGCCACCGTTATTAATGCCCTGGCACTGCAAGACGCTCTGGAGCAGATCGGGCTGATCACACGGGTGCAGACAGGTATTGAGATGCCATCGGTCGCTGAACCATTCATTCGGCGACGCGCCACGCGGCATCTTGAAAAGGGCCGTGTCGTTATCCTGGCCGCTGGCACGGGCAATCCCTATTTCACAACAGATACTGCTGCCGCTCTGCGAGCAGTGGAATTGAATTGTCAGATACTCTTAAAAGCGACAAAAGTTGATGGCGTCTATGATATGGACCCTCTGCATAATCCTGCGGCCCGACGCTTCACCACGCTGAGTTATATGCAGGCACTGAATATGGGGGTTCAGGTGATGGATAGCACCGCTATCTCGCTGTGCAAAGACAACCATTTACCCATTATTGTCTTTGATCTCAATGAGCCGGGCAGCATCGAAGCGATTATCAAAGGCGAACATCGTGGAACGCTGGTCTGTGATCCTGAATCGTCGATCCAGTGGTAAATCAGGATGTTGACTGTCTAAAAACCTTGCGAACATAACGGCAAGAGATCTGTACGACGAGCGAGCCAAAGGAGGCGTGCCCTTCCTGTTCGCTCTTTCCAGAAGGAGCAGCATTTATGCCCACAGATCTTTTCAGCGATGTTGAACACCGAATGAAGATGGCCGTTGAAGCGCTTCAGCGGGAGCTTGCAACGGTACGCACAGGCCGCGCGAGTCCCGCTCTGGTTGAGGGGCTGAAGGTTGACTATTACGGAACTCCAACACCCCTGAATCAAATTGCCAGCATTCACGCCACCGATCCTCGCACGCTGACCATCCAACCTTGGGAGCGCAAAATGCTGGGCGATATTGAAAAGGCGATCTTGAAATCCGATCTGGGACTGAATCCCAACAACGACGGGCAGGTAATCCGCCTGACCATTCCCCCATTAACGGAGGAACGTCGCCGAGATATGGTGAAAATCCTGCACAAAAAGGTGGACGAAGGCAAGGTCGCTGTGCGCAACTGTCGGCGCGATTGCCATGATCGCCTGCGCGAGCAGGAGAAACGCAAAGAAATCTCTGAAGATGAGCTGAAGCGGAACATCGAACGCCTCCAGAAGCTCACTGATCGATACATTGACGAAATGGAGAAGGTCGGCCACGCAAAAGAGTCTGAAATCATGGAAGTCTAGCAGGCTATCCAGAAGGTAATCAGGCACAGAGCACAGGCCGAAGGATGGTTGTACACACATGGCATCGGGATTCTCGAGACTCTTTGATCTTCTTAGCCCTCGCAACGGGGCAACGAAACAGCCAGATAAAGAGCAGGCAACCTCAACCCAACGGCTGGTGACTCCCCGCCACGTTGCTATCATCATGGATGGCAATGGGCGTTGGGCCACCAGACGACATCTGCCGCGCTCATTCGGCCATAAAGCCGGGGTAGAAGCCGTGCGCCGCGTAGTGGAATGTGCTACCGATGAGCATGTGCCGATGCTGAGCGTTTATGCCTTCTCGACGGAAAACTGGGACCGCCCTCAAGATGAAGTCAATGGATTGCTCCGTCTCTTTTGGGAGGTTATCCAGTCTGATGTGGATCGGCTCAACCGCAACGGCGTGCGCCTGCGCCATATTGGCCGATTGGAGGGCCTTTCGCGCGACCTTCAAGAAGCCATTCAGCATTCTGTCGAAGTTACCAAACACAATACCAAGCTGGCCTTCAACGTTTGCTTTAACTATGGTGGGCGGGCTGAGTTAGTCGATGCCGTGCGGCAGATTGTGGCCGATGGACTCAGACCAGAAATGATTACCGAAGAGGTCATCAGCCGGTACCTCTATACCAAAGATTTGCCCGACCCTGATCTGGTGATCCGCACTGCCAGTGAGATGCGCTTGAGTAATTTCTTGATCTGGCAAGCGGCTTATAGTGAGTATTACGCAACCGAAACCCTCTGGCCCGATTTTACCCGTGAAGATTTCCTCGACGCGCTCAATGCGTACAGCCAGCGCCAGCGGCGCTTCGGCAAAGTCATGCCCGCCGAGGAACAGCAGCCAGCAATCTTAGGGCAGTCGAGCGCCAGCATTCGCTAAGCAGCGTCCATCATTACGGCACACTCCCAAGCTAAAGGAAAAAGCGATGCAGCAGTCAGCCCCCCCTCCGCCGGTGGCAACTCCCGACCCAAACGCTGCCAACCGCCAATGGATGCGTTCGTTGCTGCTGCGAGTCCTGACGGCCCTGGTTGGCATCCCCATTGTCCTGGCATTCCTCTGGTTTGGTGGCTGGGCACTTTTTGTGGGCCTTGCCGGATTGGTCGTGTCGGCATCCTATGAGATACATCGCATGCTCGCCGGCGACCGCAGACGCCCATTAAGCCTCCTGAGCCTGGCGCTGAGCCTGGATTTCCTGCTTGCGGCTATCCTTCCCTCATGGCGCTTGCCTTTGATCGAGGGCGGGATTAGCATTCTGCTGCTCTTGACATTCACCTGGCTGCTGGTCGTGCGCAAAACGCTGGAAGGGTCGCTGGTTGACTGGGCACTGACAATGGCTGTGCCGTTCTATATTGGCTGGCCGCTCAGCTTTTTCCTCCTCTTGCGAGGTTCTCAGGTTGGCTTCAGCACTGGCTTATGGTGGATGGCGGTCGTTCTGGGAGGGGTTTGGGTCTTCGATACTGCTGCCTTCTTCACCGGAAGATTTCTGGGACGCCACAAGCTGGCAACCCAGGTGAGTCCCAGCAAAACATGGGAGGGCGTAATTGGTGGCGTGATCGGTGCTGTTATTGCCACCCTCCTCCTCACCCTGCCTCTACATTTACCCCTCTACCACGCCATCATCCTGGGCCTTCTCATCAGCATTGCCGGGCAGGTTGGCGACCTGGCGGAGTCACTGCTCAAGCGGCAAACCCATGTCAAGGACAGCAGCCATTTGATTCCTGGTCATGGAGGCGTCCTTGACCGCATTGATAGCCAGCTTTTCGCAGTGATTGTAGTCTACCTCTACGTCGCCTGGGTACTTCCCCAGATGCTTTCCTGAATCAACGATATGGCAGCCAGACAGAGCTATCGTCGGATAGCGCTATGCTATAATTTGAGATGAAAGAGCAGCCAGCAGAAGCTCGCATCGGCTACCCTGGCCGCCAGAAAGCACAGGCCACAGAGGAATCCAGGGATGGCAATACAACAGCAAGCACATCAATCAAAGACCGACAGGCCATCGCTTAACATACCTTTTCCAAGGCGCATTGCTGTGCTTGGCAGCACCGGGTCCATTGGTCGCCAGACGCTGGATGTCTTGCGCAGCTTTCCCGAACATTTCAGAGTTGTTGCGCTGGCCGCCCATAATAATATTGCGCTGCTGGCCGAGCAGGTCAGGGAATTCCACCCAACGCTTGTTGCCTGCACACCTGATACCCCTGCCAGCGCGGCACTTGCCGGGGAACTTCTCCCGCAAGCACTGCGAGGAGTTGAGGGGTTGAAAGCTGCCGCTACCTGCACCGATGTCGATATCGTGGTTGCTGCTACTTCCGGGCTGATTGGCTTGCAGCCAACGCTGGCAGCGATTCGCGCAGGCAAAACGATAGCTCTCGCCAATAAAGAGACGCTGGTAATGGCAGGCCACCTGGTAACGGCCAGCACTGAAGCTGCTGGAGTTGACATCCTACCAGTCGATAGCGAACACAGCGCCCTCTGGCAATGCCTGCGCGGGGAATCGCCCCAGGATATTGCCAGGCTGATTCTCACTGCCTCCGGCGGCCCCTTCAGAAACAAACCGCTGGAGCAGCAACGCCAGGTCACAGTAGCCGAGGCGCTGGCGCATCCCACCTGGCGGATGGGGCCAAAGATCACGATTGACTCGGCCACTTTGATGAATAAGGGGCTGGAAGTCATAGAGGCGCACTGGCTCTTTGGCGTCCCCTATAACCAGATCGAGGTTGTCGTCCACCCACAAAGCATTGTGCATTCGATGGTAGAATTTGTCGATGGGTCTATCAAAATGCAGGCAGGACTACCCTCTATGCACCTGCCCATTCAGGACGCGCTCAGCGCCCCATATCGCCTGAATAACAGCGGCATGGGATTGGTACAACCACTGCGGTGGCCGGAGGTTGGCACCTTGCATTTCGAGGCATTGGACCCTGAGCGCTTCCCCTGCTTCCGATTGGCCCGCGAAGCAGGAGCGCGTGGCGGCAGCTACCCATCGGCCCTGGTGGGAGCCGATGAAGAAGCGGTTGCACTCTTCCTTGATGGGAAAATTATGTTCACACAGATTGCTGAACTCATTGAAGAGGTTCTGGAACGGCATACTCCGATTGCTCACCCTGATGTTGACGCTATTCTGAATGTATGTGCCTGGGCGCAGCAAACCTGCCGAGAGCTAGTCCCTGGCGCTGATCTGGGAGCAAAATAAATGAGTGGTTGGTATCTTTTAGCGGCAATTCCAGTCTTTGGCTTGCTGGTCTTTGTCCACGAGTTGGGACACTTCCTTACTGCCAAATGGTCCGGCATTCGGGTGGAAGAGTTTGGTTTCGGATTTCCACCGCGCATCATTGGTATCAAACGCGGCGAAACCATCTATTCGCTCAACTGGATTCCGCTAGGCGGATTTGTACGCATGCCGGGAGAGAACGGCGAGACAACCGACGAGAACGGTGTCTACGATCCGCGCAGCTTTGCCGCTAAGCCAGCCTGGCGGCGAGCGATAGTGCTGGTGGCGGGTGTCACGATGAATGTCATCCTGGCATTTTTGCTCCTCGGTATCGCCTATGCTGGCGGTGAGAGCGGCTATAGCCCGGTCATTCAATCGGTCTGCGCTGGCTCTCCTGCTGACAAGGCGGGCATTCAGCCAAACGATAAAATCTTAAAAATCAATGGGCAAGATACCACCCTGGAAACGGATGTCACGCAGGATGTCCAGAATGCTATTGCTGCTGCGCCAAAAGGCGCCGCTTTTGTTTCAGTGCAGGTAACGCTTCAGAATGCCCAGGGCCAGATACGCACTATCACTATTGGCGCCAGAACTGCCGATCTGAGCAACACACCTTGCAAAGACTCCAAAGGGGCAACGATCAAAGATTCCCAAGGGAATGCCATCACAGGACAGGGGCCGCTGGGCATTGTCTTTGGCACTGCTTTCCCCGTCACGCGCCACTATGCCATTACCCAGATACCAGGGTTGGCAGTTGGTCAGGCTGGAGTAATGCTTGGCAGCCTGGTTGAGTTTATTCGCAGTCTGGTGGATGGGGCCTTTAATATTCATCAGGTATCTGGACCCGTCGGCATCGTCCACATTACCGGCGAGGTTGCCAGCACCGTTCCACAGCTTGGCTGGTTTCCTATACTTAATCTCACGGCCTTTCTTAGCCTGAATCTTGCAATCATCAACATCCTGCCATTCCCGGCGCTCGATGGCGGGCGCCTGGCACTGCTTGGCCTGGAAGTCATCCGACGTGGCAAGCGGCTGAACCCTCGCCATGAAGGACTCATCCATCTGGTAGGGATGGCAGTATTGCTTTTGCTCGTCGTGATTATCACATGGAATGATATTGGTACCTGGATTAGCCAGCGATAATTTCTGGAGCAACTAGAGGGCAGGGCGGCATCCTGACTATTGAGGAAAACAGCCACCCATCTCTAAGATCGCCAGAGAAGGTATCCAGAGAAAGTATAAGGAGTTGTTGTCCATGCGACGTAAGACCCGGCAAATTCATGTGGGCAATGTCGCCATTGGTGGTGACGCCCCCATTGCCGTTCAATCCATGACGACCACCTATACCCGCGATGTGGAGAGTACGGTGAGCCAGATTCACCGTCTCCAGGACGTGGGCTGTGAACTGGTGCGCGTAGCCGTTCCCGAAGAAGAGGACGCTGCTGCGCTCAGCGAGATCAAACGCCGTATTTCTATCCCGCTGATTGCAGATATTCACTATAACTATCTTCTCGCGCTGGAAGCTATCAAACAGGGCGTTGATTGCATTCGCATCAATCCGGGCAATCTGGTAAAAGGGCGCGAATCCTTCACCAAAGTGGTACGGGCATGCAAGGAGCATGGCATCGCTATGCGTATTGGCGTCAATTCCGGTTCCATTGATGCCCTCGATCAGCGCGGCCAGGAAATGAAGCGCATCCAGGTGCGCCTGCGCGATGATGGCGTGCTGGAGAGAACTGATCCCGCCGAGCAGCGGCGCCAGGAGCGCGAGCATCTTGCCGAGCGAATGGTCAACAAAGCCCTGGAATATGCAGGCTGGTGTGAAGAAGAGGACTATCATGAATTCAAAATCTCCCTTAAATCCTCTAACGTGTTGACGGCGGTAGAAGCCTATCGCCGCATTGCTGCGCGCTGCGATTATCCTCTGCACCTGGGCATCACCGAGGCAGGCACACTGGTAACAGGAGCAGTGAAATCTGCTGTTGGCCTGGGCCTGCTTCTGGCAGAAGGCATTGGCGATACCATTCGTGTCTCGTTGACCGCCGAACCAGAAGAAGAAATTCCAGTGGCTTATGAGATTCTGCGCTCGCTCGACCTTCGCCAGCGTGGAGTGACGTTCGTATCCTGCCCCTCCTGTGGCCGCGTTGAGATTGACCTGCTGGAGATTGCCAACGAGGTTGAACGGCGGCTTGCTAAAGTTCAGACGCCCATCCACGTTGCTGTCATGGGCTGCGTGGTCAATGGCCCAGGCGAATCGCGCGACGCGGATGTCGGGCTGGCCGGTGGCCGGGGGCGCGGCGTCATCTTCCGCAAAGGCGAAGTTGTCAAAACCGTCCCAGAGAGCGAATTCCTGGACGCCGTTCTTAAAGAAGTTGCCAGCCTGCTTCCCGAAGCAGAAGCCAAACTGGTCTATCCGGGCGATGGGCAGCTTGGTGCAGTCAGCAGCGGGCGCACTCGCGCTACTGGCATCGGCGGCAAGCAGTTGCCGGTTATCCCGTAGAACCTGTTCGCATTCTCTGCGCTTGTCGTTATGCCCTGTCGAGAACCTTCAGACACAAGAGTGACCGAAGTGTCTGGGATGGCGCAGGGATGGCACTCTTGTGCATTTTTCGGCCCAGGCGCAGCGCACCCCACGCGCAAGAGTGCCAGGAATGCCCAGAGGGCCTGGGTACACTATCTATCACTCCCAACAGGCTAGGATAGAAGTACCGTTCAGCGCGCCCGTTTCGACTCCTCACTCAGCAGCATGGTATCTTTTAGAAGAGAATACCTGAATTGGAGGCGAAAATCGCTGTGCCAGGAACGCAGGGTGCTTGGCGATCTTTAAGGCGTGTATGGCGAGTCGTTCATCAGCGCCATTTGGGGGGGCGTGTATGGCGCTTTGTTCGTCAGCGACGCAGCCTGACCTGGGCAGCCAGCATCAGCATTGTAGCGCTGGTAGCGTCGTGCATCCTTGGCGCGCGCTCGCTGAGCACTTCGGTCAATCCCGCGCAGCTCTCCTACCAATCACATGCCGGAGCCACCTTCTTGACACCAACGCCGTCTTCTACGCCGCCTGGCTCCAGCAGATCATGTCCACCAGTTGCAGGGCATGAGGATAGTGATGTTGAAGCGCGGCTACTGGATGCTGTCAATCAAGCGCGTGCCAGTGCAGGCGTCGCGCCTCTCAGCAATGATCTGGTTATTCACGGTGAGGCCCTTGTACACAGCGCCGACATGACATGTTACGGGATGAGCCATTTTGTGCCCCCTGGAACAACGCCTGCGTCGCGTATGGAAGCCGCCGGGGTCACTTTTACCTGGCATGGTGAAAATATTGGCTGGGCAGGTGTCGGCAGCGACTGGCAGAAAGCGATGTGGCTCTTCAACAGCATGATGGCCGAAAAGCCGCCCAATGATGGACACCGGCAGAACATCTTGAGTCCTCACTTCACCCATACTGGCATCGGCATTTATGTTGAAAATGCCTCCGGGCGACTCTGGCTGACCGAGGATTTCGCAGGATAAAGCAGGTCTTTCTGGCTTTCTGGACCTCCCTGGCTTTCTTTGCCGCCAGCCCTCTCTCCGCCTGATCCGTAACATCAGCAAGAATGCCTCTGCTGTTTACGCCTGACATTCCGGGCGTGCATCTCTATGCCTCTTCCTTTTCGATTCCTCTTTACAGCCTTGCCGCTTAGTCGTATACTAAAAGCTGTGTTGAATCATCATTTTGGGGACTCAGCAACCCACACCAATAACACGAAACAGCCATGCAACCCACCAGTCCTTCCTACGTCTACTGCCCCGGCTGCGGGTATGTGGCGCCCGCAGCCGCCCGCTTTTGCGCCAAATGCGGTACATCCATTGTGGGCGCCGCGCCAGCAAGCCTGCCATCTGCTGACACTACAGCAACCGGGCAAGCCCCTGCCGGAGCGGCATCCTCAGCAGCGCCCAGTCTGTGTGGTGGGCGCTATACAAATGTCATGCCGCTTTCTGATCACGGCGGCATGGGCTTGATCTTTCGCGCCCGCGATAGCCGTCGCGGGCAGCAGCCGTGCGTCATCAAACAACTCCGCCCCGATCCTGACCTCAACGAAAGCCTGTTCCAGCGCGAAGCCGCCTTCCTTGCCCAGCTTCGCCATCCCAACCTTCCAGCTTGCTGGGACGCCTTCAGCGAAAACGGGACGCATTACCTGGTCTCAGACTTGATAGAGGGACTCTCTCTTCAAGACATGATCGAACAACGCGGCCCGGCCTCAGAAAGCGATGTGGCGCGCTGGGGAATCGATCTCTGCGATGCCCTGGTCTACCTTCATAGCCAGCAGCCGCCAATTATTCACCGGGACATCAAGCCGGATAACGTGATTATCACCCCGGAGGGGAACGCCGTACTGGTTGATTTTGGGATCGCCCGGCGCTACGAAGCGGGGCGACGCGACACGATGAAAATGGGTACGTGGGGCTACCTGCCACCTGAACAACGAGCGGGACGCACCGAGCCACGCTCTGACCTCTACGCGCTGGGAGGCACACTTTATTTTGCACTGACAGGCAATGATCCCCAACTGCTGAATATTGTGGACATCAGCCTGCAATGGCGCGATGGAGTCAGCTTCCCGCCAGTGCGCTCCACCAATCCGCTGGTTTCTGCTGAGATGGAAGCTATTTTGCTGCGCGCCACTCGTGTCGCTGTGGAGGAACGCTACCCCTCTGCGCGCGCCATGTTGGACGATCTGCGCAACCTGCCCAGCACTCAGCAAGCCTTGCTCTGCCCACATTGCCAGGCAGGGAATCCACTCTCGGCAGCACGCTGCCGCGCCTGCGGCAAATCGCTTACGACACAGATGGCTCCAGCGGCGCACCGGCAACCACAGCACTGGCTCACCTTTCGTGGGTCGGCGGCACGAACCGGCATCACCAGCGATGTACTACATCCGCCGTTGAAGCATGTCTGGAGCTTCCAGGCGCAGGGCGCTTTTGATGGCTCGCCGATTATCAACAACGGGATCATCTCTGCCGGCTCGCGCGACGGCCACCTGTATGCCCTCGATGGACGCGCTCAGCGCGAGGTCTGGCGTTACGAGGCGGGCGCGCCGCTGCGCAGTACCCCAACCCTGCATGGAGACACCCTTTTCTTTGGTGACGATGACGGCACCATGCACGCCGTTCAAAGTACTGGCGGCATGGGACGCTGGCGTGTGCCACTGCGAGGAAAAATCTTCGCTTCGGTAGCCGCTGGCGCTGGTTTGATTATCGGCGCCACACAAACCGGGCGCATTGTCGCACTGCACCCTGACAATGGCGACATTATCTGGGAGCATTTTGATGGCAGTCCCTTTTATGCCTCACCAGCGCTCTTGAATAACGTGGTACTCGTTGCCAACGGGCCAGGCCAGGTCAAGGGATTGGAGATCGCCAGCGGAAAGCTGCTCTGGACCTTCCAGGCTTCAGGGCCAGTTCGCGCAACGCCTGCCTGCCATGATGGAATGGCGCTTATCGCCACGCTGAATGGTGATATGACGCTGCTCAACATCCACACGGGTGATCGGCTCTGGCAGCGCTCACTTGGCGTGCCCATCAGCGCATCGCCCATCCTGACCAGGGACCGTGCCTTCGCTTGTGGGCAGGAAGGTGTCATTTTCGCGCTGAGCCGCAACGGGGGCGACTGCCTGTGGACCACCAAGACCAGCGGGCAACTGGCTGCATCGCCTGCCCTCTGCGATACCACTCTCCTCGTCATTGATACTGAAGGGGTCGTGATGCTGATTGATGCTGCAACGGGCAAGGTCGGCGCTCAGCTCTCGCTCGGCGCGCCGGTGTTTGCATCGCCAGCCATCTCTGGCGTCTGGTGCGTCGTCGGCACGCGCCAGGGCAGCATCTATCTGCTGGAGGGCCAGCCATGATGCTCATCACTGGCAACTGGTGGCGAGTTATTGGGCAATATGAGCGATGCGGAGAGGGAGGGAGTACCCAATGAGTACCTTATTGAGCGTTGGGCAATTGCTGAGCGGGCGCTATCAGGTCGAACGGCAGCTTGCAACTGGCGGGCAGGCAGCATTATATCAGGCGGCTGATTGTCGTATCGCAGGCAAAACCTGGGCAATTAAAGTCTACAAGCCTGCCCCCGGACATCAGGCCGAGACGCGCGAGCAATGGCGCAGCGAAATCGAGGTGTTGCTGCGACGCAAGCATCGCGCGTTGCCACGCCTGGGCGAGCATTTTGAGGCTGATGGCGCGCTCTATCTGGTGCTGGATTATCTCGATGGGCAAACGCTCGACGCCCTGATCGCAGGTGGCTCGGCATGCGCCTCAGAAAAAACTGCGCTGGCCTGGGCCACCGATCTAGCAGACGCACTGGCCTATCTCCATCGGCCTGATGCTGATGGCGTGCGCTTTATCTACGCCGACCTCAAGCCGCAGAATATCATGCGTACTGCTGATGGCCGTCTGTTTCTGGTCGATTTTGGCTCCGCACGAGCGCTGCGGAACGACATGACCGACGCACCCTCTCTACGACTGGGCACCCCTGGATTCGCCGCGCCTGAGCAGGCGCAGCGAGTCAGCGAGCGCACTGATGTCTTTGGACTGGGGGCTACCCTGCTGTATCTCCTGACCGGGCGAACCATTGATACATTCCCACCTGGGGCACCTCTCGTTGGCCCGCAGAGTGCTATCAGCCCGGCGTTCAGTGCCCTGATTCGCCGGGCCACAACGCCTGATCCATCCAGGCGCTACGCGAGTATAGAGCAGATGGCGGAAGCACTCCAGGCACTCGATCAGGTCTGCACTACCTGCGGCGCTCTTCCTCGTGCCGCAGCGCGCTTCTGCCCGGCATGCGGCACACGCCGCGACAGGCAGGCGGTGGTAAGGCAACCCCAAAGCGTGACCCCGCATCGCTCCGTAGAACTGCGCCCAACCGAATTTGAGCAGGACCGCATCGAAAATCATCCGGTCCTTGCTCGCCTGCGCCTGCCCACAACAGCACCGCTCAAACTTTTGCTGCTTCGCGCTGAAGGCGAGCGTCTAGCGCTGGATCGCGGCTTTGAAGATGGATTGATTGCCCTGGATGCCCTGAACATCGATACCTATGCGCATCAACACAATGCCGTCCTGAAGATGCTGCGTGAGATGCGCGGCAATGGCATTTTTGCCGATGAAGTCGGGTTGGGCAAAACCATCGAAGCGGGCATGGTCTTGAAAGAATTGCTGGTGCGGGGTCTGGCCCGTACTGTTTTGATTCTGGTGCGGCCTGGTACCACCGACCAATGGCAGCAAGAGATGCTGGAAAAAATCAACGAGCCGTTCATCATCTATAACTCCAGGCGTAAAGGGCAACTTCCCGAACGCACGATCATCAGCATAGATACCGCGCGCCAGCCTGCTCGGCAGAAGGACTTTATCGGCAAAACCTTTGATCTGGTCATCGTGGACGAAGCGCATCGGCTGTACGATAAATCCGGGCATCTCAACAAAGCTGGGCATTTTGTGAACGCGCTTCAGCGCAAATATCTCTTGCTGCTGACTGCAACACCCATCCGCGCGCACCTGGGCGAACTCTTCTCGCTCGTCACTCTTGTGCGGCCCGGCCAGTTTCGCAGCCGCCAGGACTTTTTGCAGCGCTATGCCGATAGCCGCAGCCCCGATAAAGCAATCAAACGCCAGGAGCTAAAAACGATGCTGGCCGAGGTGATGATACGCAACCGCCGACGCGACAGCACCATCCGCTTCCCTCAAAAGCGCGAGATTGTCCAGCCAGCCATTCCGCTGCAAGAAGATGAGCGCCGCTGCTATGCACTTATCGAGCAGGCCATTCGCCTGGACTGCTCTAGCGGCCACCTTATCAACGCCTGGGAGCGCATCAGCGCCTATCGTCCCTTGCTTCAAGCCGCCTGCATCGGTCGCCAGGCAGCGCGAGACTTTCTGGAATCGCGCCAATCACTGCATGGACAGCGACACTGGCAGCAGGTGCTGGAGGCGCTGCGCAAGCCAAGCGTCGATTCCAAAGAAATCGTTTTGCGCGACCTTATTCACCGGCTGGATGATCGGGTGATCGTCTATGTAGAACATCCGGCAACTGCGCAGCGATTACATAGCCTGCTGCTGCTCTCCAATCCACCGATTGATGCTGCGCTCTACTTGCAAGAGCGCGACCGGCGCGAGGCGCTGAAGCAGTTTCGACAGAGCAAACGCGGTGTGCTGCTAGCCGGACGACCCGTAGAAGAGAGCTTGAACCTGCAATTTTGCCATCTCGTCATCAATTATGATATTCCCTGGGACCCTACCCGCCTGGAGCAGCGTATTGGGCGCGTCCACCGCCTGGGGCAACTGCATGATGTCTCTATCTATTCGCTGGTCTCCCAAGGGACATATGCAGAGCATCTGCTGCATCTCTATCGCCACTATCTGCGGCTCTTTGAGTTGGAGGTTGGTGAGTTGGGAATGGTGCTGGATGAGATGGATGAGAGTTTTAATTTTGAGCGCGAACTTTGGGAACTCTGGCTGAAATATCCTGATCCCGCTGCACAGGCAAGCGCTATAGCGAAGATTGGCAGCAAACTGGCTCAGGCGCGCAACGACTTTGAGCAGACCATGCGTGGCGCAGCAGCCATCAACGACATCTTTGAAGGCTGAGGGAGCATCCGGGCTTATGCCAACGAACCAGCTACAACTCCGCGCGTTTGTCCTTGACGGGCTGCGCGCAATAGGCGCTGCTCCAGAAGAGATCAGCCACGAAATCTATCAGGCCACGCTTCCCAATGAGGTCCAGCGTATCTTCGCCAATCAGAAGCGGCTGCTCTTCACCTTTCAGCGCGACGCGCAAGCTGATTATCCCGATGCCGAGCTGGTGACTTTCGGCAGCAATTTGCTCAATCGGCTGATCGATGTGCTGCGCAAACGGGCGCAAGCGGCTACAGTGATGCTCATCAGCCGCGATCCAACACCACCTGCCCAATTTCCCTGCCCACTGCCAACGCCTGGCTCCAAAACGACAGGCATTGCGGTAATTGCTGGCTACGCGCCACTGACCCAGTTTCTTATCAAGGCGACCTATCTCACCGATGAGAAAATCGAACACATCTTCGAAGTAAGCGTCGATCAGGCGACAGGGCATCTGGAGATGGATAGCGAGGAATTTAATAAACTGCTCCATCGCCCGCTCAAACAGGGCCGACCCAATGAACACATTTTTGCGCAGCTTGATGAGGCCAAAGCATTACGCCTGGCGTTCGATGGAGTACAGCCGCTGGTCCAACAGCGCGTCCAGGCGATAGAGTCGAATATCTCGCGTCACCTGGATGAAGAGCTTGCGCGCATCCGGGCTTTCTATGCAACACCGACACCGGCAGCGCCAGACCAGGACGACGCAAATGACACCACCCTGAGCGCGGAGGAAGCCGCCCAGCGAAAAGCGGAACAGGAGCGTCAGGAACAGGAACGCCGGGAACGGGAAGCGGAAAAAGAGCGCAAGCTGGATATGGCCCGCGAGCGCTATCGCTTGATCGTGCGTACCAGCTTGCTGCATGCCATCACTATCTTCCGGCCACTCCACCGCTACACCTTTCGTATAAGCGCTGATCGCGCTGCGCCAGAATCCAGGGCACTCACCTTTACGCTTGATGTTGATCCGCTCAGTGGTACAACGCACTCGCCGACCTGTGGCACATGTGGCAGCGTTATGGCGCAGATATGCTGCTGTGAGCGCACACCGCATCTGGTCTGCCAGGCATGCGTCCAGACGTGTACAAGTTGTCAGCGTGGGCGCTGCGCTGAGCATCCCCTTGAAGCATGCTCGGTAGACGGCGCCAGGGTCTGTGATGAATGTCTGACCGAAGCTGAAGATTGCGGGCACCGCACCTGTCCCGATCACCAGACGCGCTGCTTCGTCTCCAACCGGACGCTCTGCATCACCTGCGCCCGTATCTGCGCCACCTGTGGCCGCACGAGTTGCCCAACCCATACCCTGGCCTGTCACATCGATCAGACGCCGCTCTGTGTCAACTGCGCGACGCGCTGTGCCCGCTGCAACGAGGTCACATGTACAAAAGATCAGGTGCGCTGCCGCACCTGCGGCGAGATTTGCTGCACATCCTGCGCCGCCCGCTGTGCAGACCCCAACTGCCAGCGCTACCACTGCAAGATTCATCTTCAAGCGTGCGCTACTTCAGGTTGCACCGGACGCTTTTGCCCCACCTGTGTCAAGTCTTGCGCACAGTGTGGGCGCGTTCATTGCCCAGCACATACATTGATGTGCCACGAGTGCCAGCAAGCGGTAGGGGCTGGTTGCGCCGTCCTCTGCGCCAGTCACGGCCATCCGCTCTGCCGCAAGCACGCGCTCCCCTGCAATGTGTGCCAGCACCTGGCCTGCCCCACAGGCTTAACCAACTGCCATTCCTGCGGAAGAGCCACCTGCCAGAGCGATACCGCGTTCTGTAGTATCGATCATCAACCGTTCTGCCCTTCCTGTTCAGGTCAATGTGCCACCTGCGGCAAGGTCCATTGTGCCACCAGCCACCTCAGCACCTGTAGCGACTGCGGGCGACGCCACTGCCCCACCCATATTGTTGCCTGCCATGTTGATGGCCGTTCTGTATGCGCACAGCATCAAGCGGTTTGCGCAGCCTGCGGTAAACAGCATTGCCGACAGCATACCGCTACCTGCACACTATGCAACCAACCGATTTGCTCGACCTGTCGTGGGTCGCGCGGCATCTGCCGACTATGTTCCTCACTGAGCAGCGTTCCGGCCAACGACCCGCGCATTCTCCAGGCATATCCAGCGATCAGCGCAATCGGCGTGCGCCCGAAGTCTGCATCTGCCTGGCTGCTGGCCGAAACGCCTGAGCGGCGCATCATTGTCGCGCGCATGCTGCTGCGCGAGCACCTTTTTGTCTTCCGCACAGCGGATGGCGCTCCGCTGGCCCACCGCTCCTTCGGCCTTATGCAGCGCGGCCTTTTCCCCTTCCCATAAATGCCTACTCACCAGCCTCAGCCAATAATCGAAGCGCTTGCTCCCACTCCTCTGGGGTGTTAGCGTTAAACGAAGAAAGATGTTGAGGATCAAAGCGATCAAGCTCATCTTCCTGTACATAGCGCACTTGAAGCCGCGCCAGGCAGCGATGAACGCGCAGGTCGCCAGCAGCAAGCTGCTCTTCCAACACTGGCAAACAGCACCGTTGGTAGACGGCGTGGAGCGGATGTGCCTGCCCATCCAGGTGTACTACCACCGCATCATATCCTGGAATCAGGGTCATCAGATAACCTAAAAGGGCTGGCTTCAAGAACGGCATATCACAACCCACGACCAGCACGGCATCGCCAGAGAGCGCCTGAAGGGCTGTGGCTATCCCTCCGAGTGGTCCGCTCTTGGGCCAGCGATCAGGAATAATCGGCAAATCAGGAACCAGCGTCGCTCGCTCAGCCGGTCCAATAACCGCCACGTTCGGAGTGAGGGCGCGCATCAGTCGCGCCGTTCGCGCCAGCAAGGTTTCCCCGTGTATCATCAGCGCGGCTTTATCATGCCCCATGCGCCGACTTTGCCCACCGGCCAGAATAGCAGCGCTGACGTGATCGTTCGCCATGTCGATATTGCTCCTGCATTGACGTGAGCTTGCTATCTGGTACACTCCTCCACTAGTTCTCAGCATATCACAGCATACGTCCCCTCAGCCTCTTACGTTCACTGTCATCACGGTTTCTCTGCTTGCTTTCAATTGAGCTTCTATGGTACAGTTTCCACAGAACCACTACAAGCTCTAAGCGTGTAAGCTGAAGCATGAACAGGAATTCAAGAGGGAAAAAGCAGCACTTATGCCAGATGTGACTTTTCTTGGCACCGCCGCTGCGCTGCCAACTGCTGATCGAGGGTATACATCACTGGTCATTTCAGATGGGCAAATGGGCATGCTGGTAGACTGCGGTACCATCGTCTATCAGGCTCTGCTCCAGGCGAACGTCCCACCCGACTCAATTACTGACCTCTTCATTACCCATGCCCATATCGATCACATCGGCGGGCTGCCATCGCTGCTGGAGTGCTTTCGTCTTTCAGGCAGGCGGGTTCCCTTGCACCTCTGGGCGCTGCCTCACACACTGGAGGTGGCAGATGGCCTCCTGCGCACCTTCGCCTTTGAAATCCCGTTGCCTCTGCCATATGACCTGAAGATACACCGGCTCGAAGGTGACGGAGCTTTACCTGCTGTTGGAAGAGCCGCCTTCGCCTTCACACCTGTTCACCACAGCATTCCTACTGCCGGGCTGCGCTTGAGCTTTCCACGCAGCAATGGCAGTACCTGGACAGTGGTGTACTCCAGCGATACCAGGCCCACCAGCGGCCTGGAGGCTTTCGCCCAAGACTGCGACCTCTTGATCTTAGAATGCACCTTTCTCAATAGTAAAAGCTCAGCGGCTGAGCGCGTTGGTCATATGACCGCCGGGCAGGCTGGGCAACTTGCTCAGAAGGCGCGTGCGAAAGAATTGGCCCTTGTTCACCTGGGACTCTATGATGGATGGAACGTTGACCAGGCGCAGAGCGAAGCTGCCGCCGCTTTTAGTGGCAAGGTCATCCTGCCCGCTGATAGAGATAAGCTGCATTTTTAAGACATATCAGGATAAACGAGCAACGAAACTGGAAGAGCAAACGCGGGGAGCATGGGCACCTTGATACCTGTTCCCCGTGTTTTTCTTTCGGTTAGGAAAGTTGGTTCAGAATTTGCTGAGCCGTATCATCGCCAATGATAATGTCAATATCTATCCCCGATGGAAGGCCATTCACGGCATTTTGAGGTAACACATCAAGCATCTGATGCAAGACCTGAACTGTCCCATCAAATTTCGTACCATTGGAACTAAGTTCTTGAATGCTGGATGTTAATTGATGGGTGCTTGCATTCTTGACCTGCACAACGTTAAATCCCTGGCTCGTCAGAAATGCCTGGAGCTTCGCGGCGACACCAGGCGCATTGGTGGCACCATTCTCAATCTGAATACGGGCACCCTCGGTCTTCACCGTCTGAATATCTTTTGCTGTAAAGTTATGGAGATTCACCTGGGGAGGTGCAGCATCAGGGAAAAGCTGTTTAATCTCATCTCCAATCTTCGTCCAATTCGGCTGAACCACAGACTGACCATTCACCGTTTCGTTGGAAGCATATTCTGGCGCACTCAACACCATCTGAACAAAATCCGTTGGCTTGAGTCCTTTGGCGAAGTTCGCCAGGGAAAGTATCTGAGGGATCGTTAAGCTGGTCAACACGTCGTTCTTCAAGTCGTCTGCAAATTCAGGCAGCTTGGTAAAGATAGTGGGGTCTTCTAACTTCTTCTTCAACGCTACCAGAACCGATTGCTGGCGCGCAGAACGCCCAAAATCGCCAGTAAGGTCCGAATGGCGGGAACGAACGTAGTCCAGCGCTGTCTCACCATCCAGATGCTGCGGGCCTGCTGGAATATAGAGCCGCTGGTAGTCATAAGGATTGCCATTATTAATGTCTTTGGGGTAGGCATCATCAACGATGGGATGCAGGACATCTACATCCACCCCTCCAAGGGTATTAATTACATTCACAAAGCCTTGCAACCCAACCCAGGCAAAGCCACTGATGGGAATACCGAAATCATTCTCTATTGTCGCCTGGGTATGAGCGAAGCCGTTTAATTTCGGGTCGCCAGAACCATAGGTTTCGTTGCCAGAAATTTGATCGAGCTTATAGCAGCACGTACCATAGTCGTTCGGAATCCAAAAATCGCGCGGAATGGACACCATCGTTATTTTATGATTCTTGAGATCAACCCGCACCACAATATCGGTCTGGGTCAGCACAGCACCGCTTGAGAATTTGGCATCATTGTCGCTGCCAAGCAGGAGCAAGTTAAACGCATCGACCCCCGCCAGATTATCTGGAAGCGCGGTGGGTTGTATATTTTTCTTCGTAGTACCAACATTGGGCAAAGTCTTGCCTGTGACACTTTGAGCAAACGTATAGAGTTGGTAGACATAGGCAAAAGCGAACGAAATGCCCGAACAACCTGTCAGCAGAACAGTTGCAAGCACCGTTTTTAAAATCGTAGAACGAAGACGATGAGATTTCCGCCCACCATCCGGCACGGCCACCTGCCCAGGAGACGCAAAGTCTGCGCCTTTCCTGCGCCGCCTCCGCCTGATCGGCGGCTGCCCGTCATCCCCATCAAAATGCTGTGGTGGCTCCTCGTATGCGGCGCGGCGTCGAGGAGGGGCTGGCATTTCATCCAGCGCTTCTTCCCCATCATCCAAATCGGCAGGGGAGCGTGAGGATGACCGACGAAACGCCCTATCATCAGGAATATCTGGAGCGTCATCACCGCGATAGGATGGTAAAAAAGGGTCCGGCCTTCCCGCGTGGGTTAGATCATCCGCATCAGCAAGTCGTTCCTGAAAGGGTCCACTAGTGGAAACGGCAGATGGCACAGGAAAAGGACTCTTAAACAATCCTCCGCTTCGAGAGGCTTTGGGAGGATCATAGGCAGGCAATTCATTGGCGAATGGAGCATTGGCGTCCTGGAATGGCACAGCAGCATGAGGCCGAAACGACTGTTCGTGCCCTCCATGAGAGGGCCGGGAAGGGCGCCCATACTCGCGCCCTCCCGGCGCCTGTGTGCGATCACCCTTCGTTGGACGCGGGGGCCGATCATACCTGGGATTCTTCTCGTTATCGCTCATCGTGTTATCGCCTCTTGCAGAACATTGCCTGCATCCTTTGTCCCATACACCACTCCGCCAACAGGCCGCCGGGACGCGCAGCAAAAGGAACAAAAAAGGAACAAAAAGGAACAAATAAGAATGGCATCATCCAAGCTGATATTATACACGGCTGAGTCATCAGTTGCGTAACATGATAGGAAAAATAGCCCAGTTGGCCTATTCGGCTTTAGAGAAACCATCAGAGAACAGAGAGACCCCTCCTCTCGAGGGGATGGGTGCATGATGATTTGGCACTCAAGAAAGCAGTAGGCCGTGTATCTATTCTAGCTTTGCCTCACCTGGCTGTGGATCGGCTGCAAGAGCGGCCAACGCCCGACGCAGTTGCTGATACGTATTGCGGAGGTAATCGGGCATCACCTTCACATCAGCCAGCACTGGCATAAAATTGGTATCACCATTCCAGCGGGGGACGATGTGAAAATGCACATGGTCCGCAATCCCTGCCCCTGCAACTTTTCCCTGATTAATACCCATGTTGAAACCATGCGGCCGCATGGCCGCGTGAAAAGCACGCAGGCAAAGCTGGGCTGTTGCCATGATGTCACCAAGCGTTGCAAGGTCTAGTTCCTCAATGCTGGGAACATGCTGATAGGGGGCAATCATCAGGTGCCCATTGTTATAGGGGTAAATATTCAGCATCACAAAGCAATGCTGGCTGCGATGAAGGATATAATAGTCTTCATCACGCCTCTGAGCGGGATGGTGACAAAAAATGCAGCCCTCGGCCTGATCGCCCGCATTAATATACGCCATGCGCCAGGGCGCCCATAACTGTTCCATGCGAGAAGTATACCACAGGCGCGCGTTAGTGTGTTGGTAGCGAAGCCGGTCGGTATGCTATACTGACATAGACCATCTTGCCAGATATTCATCCATAGGATGAGCGCATCTTATTAAAGCCCTTTGGAGGAGTACCCGATTGGAAGCTATCCGCATAGCCCGCGACGCCCCCATAGATTTGCATATGCACACGACCTACAGCGACGGCCACTGGCAACCAGGAGAACTCTTCAGCTATCTTGCTGAGCATCATTTTGCGCTGGTCTCCGTGACCGACCACGACCGCATTGATCGTGTTGAAGAGATGCAAGAATGGGGCCGGCAGGTTGGTATTCCGGTGCTGGCTGGGGTAGAAGTGACAGCCGAATGGGAAGGGAAAATGGGGCATGTTCTCTGTTATGGCATCGAACCTGCTAACGTAGAGTTCGGGCGTCTTCTCCAAAAGACCGTCAATCGCCAGCTTGAGAATACCCGCACCGTCTATGCGGAATTGCGGCAGCGCGGGTATGAGTTCCCACGCCAGGCTGAGGTGCTGGCTGAACAGGGTGGCGATGTGATGCGGCCAGTGGACAACGCCCGTTTACTCCAGGCGCATGGATATGCCCAGAACTTTCAGGAGGCAATGACGATCATTACCGATGCGGGCTTTCGCTCGATCATGGCAGAGATGGCCGAAGCAGTCGATGCAGCGCATCAGGCTGGTGGCGTTGCACTGATTGCCCATCCAGGGAGACGTGAGACGGGGTTTACTCTTTACACCGCAGAGCTGCTCGATCAGGTTTCAGCACAGATACCCCTGGATGGCATCGAGGTCTTTCATCCCTCGCATTCGGCTGAGCAGCAAGCAGAATATACCGCTTATGTCGCCCGGCGAGGGTGGTTGCAGAGTACCGGATCAGATTCTCACGGCCCATACCACCGTTATCCTATCGCGCACCAGGCTTATCTGAGCGCTGCTTTGCTCAAACGATGCCGGGTAATGATCGAGGACTAGCCTATTTGTTCCATTATTGTAGCTGCTGTCTGAGAGGGCAGCGCTTTCATCATCGGCTGATGGAGGCAAGCAGGGCAAATGAGCTATCAACCGTTGGCCCCTGGCTCCCTGCTCCAGGAACGTTATGTGATAGAAGACCTTCTCGGTGAGGGCGGCTTTGGCGCGGTCTACCGCGCTCGTGACCTGCATCTGGGTGGGCGACTCTGTGCCGTGAAGGAGACGTTTGATACGTCGAGCGCGGCAGCCGTCCAATTCCGCTTGGAGGCCGAAATTCTGGCCGGGCTGGAGCATCCTTATCTCCCCGAAGTCTGGGATTACTTCGAAGAGGGGCGCGGACTCTATCTCGTCATGGAATTCATTGAGGGCAATGATCTCGAAAGCGTTCTCAATCGAGATGGCCCGCTCTCGGAACTGGTTGTGCGTCAGTGGGCTTCGCAGCTTTGCGGCGCGCTTGCCCTGATGCACGCGCGGCAGCCTCCGGTGATTCATCGTGACATCAAACCAGCCAACATCAAAATACGGCCCAACGGGCAGCCAGTCCTGGTAGACTTTGGCCTCGCCAAAATCTTTCATCCGACCCAGGAAACCGTCCTGGCAGCGCGGGCCGTCTCCGATGGCTTCTCACCTATTGAGCAATACGGGCGTGGCCGGACCGACGCCCGCTCTGATATTTACGCCCTGGGGGCCACGCTCTACAACCTGCTGACGGGAGTTGTGCCACCCGATGCCCCCTCACGTGCAGTGGACGATCCGCTGATCCCTCCTCATCAACTCAGGGCTAACATTTCGCCTGGCATGGAGCGGATTATCCTGCGCGCCTTGAGCATGCACGCCGAGGCACGCTACCAATCAGCGCTGGACCTCCAGCGTGATCTGGAGCGGGGCCACGCCGCCGCTGGACCCTTCTTTCGTGGGCCAACATGCCCTTCCTGTGGAGCACCACGCAAAGCGGGCTTGAGCTTCTGCGATTCGTGCGGGGCAGCTTTGCCAGCGACGGGAACCGCCACTCCCATTCATGCCACACCAACACGCCCTATCTTCACTTCAGCCCCTCCTGTGCGACGGCAACATACCTGGGAAATGATTCCCAGCCCAACCACTCACGCGCTCTACGCGCTGGGTGGAGCGCCCGGCGAGGGGCTGGCGGCCTGTGGGGCCAATGGCACGCTGCTGGTCAACGTCACGGGCAATTGGATTGCCCTGGCTTCGCCAACATCTGATAACTTGCATGCCATCGCGCTGCGCTCACAAAATATCTGGGCTGTCGGCAACCAGGGTGCCATCCTGCATTATGGTCAGGGACGCTGGAATCTGCTAGCACCGACAGAGGGCGACGCGCTCTACGCACTGGCTCTGTACGACGCGCATGATGGCTGGATTGCTGGAAGCTCTGGTTTGATGCTGGCCCTCAGTAATGGAGGCTTTATTCCCACAGCAACCCATACCCGCCATGTGATCTATGGACTGGCCCTCAACGATCAGGGGCAAGGGTGGGCTGTTGGCAGCGAAGGCTTGATTTTGCGGCTGCATGAGGGTATCTGGCTTCACGAACCTTCGCCGGATTGGAACGATCTTTTTAGCGTCGCCTTCACGCCCAACGGTGACGCCTGGGCAGTTGGTGATGGCGGCACTTTAGTGTATTTCAATGGTTCGAGCTGGGTACGCGGGCCACAGGTGAATGCCCCAACACTGCGCAGCGTGGCTTTTAACAGTCGCGGCGAGGGTTGGGCCGTTGGGAGCCGTGGCGTTATTTTGCACTTCCTCAACGGCCAGTGGGTACCATTAGCCAGCCCGCCGCCAACTACACAGACACTCTACAGTGTCGCATTCCTCCACGATCAGGAGGTTTGGGCAGTTGGTGAAGCGGGTGTTTTGCTGCGCTGCCTCACCTGAGTATTGTGATGACGACATTGCCCTTTTTGTGGCCCGTATCAACATACTGGTGGGCTTCAGCCGTCCGCTCTAACGGATAGCAGCAATCGATGACCGAGTGTATCTTCCCCGCCTCAATCAACCTAGTGAGAAATTTGAAGTCTTCCGCGCATTCGCTTGCTGTCCTGTTTGCCCAGGGGATGATTTGCTTGCTGCTACGCCTCGACATCCAGTGTCCTCGAACCCTATCTGGCATCCCAGGGTTCCCTAACAGATAACGTCCATTGGGCTTCAGTGATCGTAGACTCCGGGAAAATGAACTCTTGCCGACCACGTCAAAAATTACATCATAGGTCTGACCACTTTTGGTAAAATCTTCTCGCGTGTAATCAATGACGTGGTCTGCCCCCAGCGAGCGCAGCATCTCCAATTTCCCTGCGCTGTCCACACTCGTCACCTCAGCTCCAAAGTACTTAGCCAACTGGATCGCAAACGTCCCGATACTTCCCCCAGCACCAACGATCAACACCTTTTCTCCGCTCTGGATATGAGCTTTCTTGAGAAAATGCACTGCCTCCAATCCACCAACCGACAGGGGGGCAGCTTCCTCATAGGTCATGTTGGATGGCTTTGTTGCCAGCACCCCTGTTTCAGGGAGACAGGTGTACTGCGCATACCCACCCAATCCGATACCAGTCCATCCAACAACCTGGTCGCCTTGCTTAAAGCGTGTAACCTCTTTGCCAATGGCTTCAATTTCACCGGCTATCTCCTGTCCCAGGATAAAGGGTCTTTGTCTGATACGTCTAAGGAGACCCACCCCTATGAGGATGAGAAGCCGATACACGAGCGGGAGGTGTAGACTGCGAAGTTGGCAGTCCCCAGCGGTAACAGTCGTCGCAGAGATACGTATCAGGACTTCGTGATCCGAAGGCACAGGTTGAGCTATCTCTTGGAGTTGAAGCACTTCTGGGGGTCCGAATTTGGTCAAGACTATCGCTTTCATGAGTTTTCTCCAAGATGCCTTTGATTCAGGCTTTCTGAGGGGTGGGTGTTCTGGTCCACCATGATAACCACTTTGCCTTGAGCGTGTTCTTCTTCCAGATACCAAATTGCCTTGGCCGTCTCATCTAACGGGTAGCGTCTCTCGATCACCGGGACAACTTTGCCGGCTTCCAATAGCTCTTTCACCACACCCAAATCCTGCTGGTTTACTTTCGCTATAAAGAAACGCATTTTCCGGCTCCCCGTCCTGGAAAGCACTGGCCCGAGAAGCATAGCTTGGAACACCGCTTGCATTAAATGCGTCTTGGCAGCCCCGACCAGGACATACACTCCCGTGGGACGTAAGACCCGCCGATACGCGAAAAGCGAATGATAGCCATTCACGGCCAGAATCAGATCATACCGCTGCCCCTGCCTGGTGACATCTACTTTGGTGTAATCGATAACCTGGTCTGCCCCCAGCGAGCGGACCATCTCGAGATTCCGCGTGCTGCACACGGCTGTGACCTGCGCCCCCAAGGCTTTGGCAATCTGTACCGCAAAGGTTCCCACCCCACCACCCGCGCCATGAATCAACACCTGTTGTCCGGGCTGAAGCTGTCCCTGATCGCGCAGCCCCTGCAACGCGGTGAGAGCCGCTACCGGGGCAGATGCTGCTTCATCGAACGGTATCGTGGCTGGTTTCAACACGACAGCATCTTCACGAGCACAGGCGTATTCGGCAAATCCACCACCCGTGCAGACCCCAAAGACCTCATCCCCAACCCGAAACTGCGTCACCTTGCTGCCAACGGCTTCCACCCGCCCGGCGATGTCAGCGCCGAGTCGCGGGTCTTTGGGTGCGCGCAGCCCATTGCCCGATATGCGGACCAGAAACGGTTTCCCTCTCAGGCTATGCCGGTCAAGGGCGTTGACGGATGCCGCCTGAATCTTTACCAGGATTTCATTGTCTTTGGGAACAGGTTTCTCCACCTCGGTGAACTGAAGCACATCCGGTGATCCGTATTTTGGGTACACAATCGCTTTCATGAGTCCCCTCCACGTTGCTTTGATTGAATCAAAGCAACCTTATGTGCTACTCGAATCATCTGCCTGACTGGGCTTCACAGGACGAACCGAGACCAATGCTATTCCTAAATCACGTACTTTCTTGAGTACTCCATGCAGCGCGGCCTGATCAACCACCTGCCCGGTTAACAGCGTCTCGCCACTGTCGAGGGCTGTAATGGTCATACCTCCAAACCAGTCTGCCCAATGACGACTTAGATGGCTCTTGATTCTGATCTGATAGATCATCGGTTGATCTGGACCAATTTCCGAATTACTTTCGTTTGACATAACCCTGTCCCTGTGGTGGCAGGTCAGAACTGTCTATGCCACATGCTTGATCTACCAAGAGCATAGCTTCCTGATGGTCTTCACACCAAGACACGAAAGTGTGGTTTGAGGTGTTGTTTCTGGGGGAATCGAAAGGGTTAAAGGCATGCGAAAGCATTGGCTTCGCGGGTAGTTCTTGAGAGCGAGTTTACTAGCAAGCGGGCGATTCTGCTACAGCAGCCCTAGCTCGCGGGCACGCGCAACTGCCTCGGTGCGTCGTTGGACCAGGAGCTTGCCAAAGATTTTCCGGTTATGCCCTTTCACGGTGTCTAGGGCAAGAAACAATCGCTCGCTAATCTCATCATTAGAAAATCCTTGCGCAATGAGGCGAAGAACTTCTAACTCGCGGTGGCTCAGTGGCTCAATCAGCGGCTGGGCTGAGGGCAGAGAAGCTGCATCTGTGCGCTCTTGCCGTTCAGCTTCAAACACCGCAAGCAGCCTCCCGATATAATCCGGCATCCTGCCATGAGTAGCTGCCTCGGACAGGAGGTGTGCCATCGGGGGGCCTTCGTCAACAAAGAGACGGATGAATCCGCCCGGCTCTGCCAGTTCCAGCACGTCCAGAAGCAGATGTATCGCCTGGTCCTTTTCGCCCTGCGCCTGGAGAGCCAATGCTTCAGACACCATCACCCGAAGTCGTTCATCCTCCCACCCCCTGGCCTCCACCTGCCGCCGCCATCCCTCCAGCACCTCCAGCGCTGCCGATGGATCACCCTGAGCCAGGTACACGCGGGCCTGGCTGATAGGGAGTTTGTGCGTCTCTGCCAGATGAGCCGCCTCCGCCAGATAGCCCTGACGCAGCAGAATCGGCACCTGGGCGGAAGCGACATCAGAAATGCGATGTACGAAATTTTGCTGACGTGCGGACTGACTGGTCTGGGCCAGCAGCGCCGCCGCGCCAGCCACGTCGCCCTGGGCAAGCTTCAGGTGGGCCAGAAATACCTCACAGAGTACGAATCGATCAATCACGCGATCATACTGCCGCGCCAGCAGAAGGGCTTGCCGCCCGTGGGGTTCGGCGGCTTCCAGGTTGTTCCATTCGTAAAGGATACGGGCCAGGCCCAAATGCGCCTCGTAGACGATCTGAAGCGGCTGGTCGCCTGCCAATTGCAGAACATGCCCGTAGGTTTCGGCTGCCAGAGCAAGCTGGTTGTCGGCTTCCTGAACGTTACCCAGGCCGATAGTCGCTAAGATAGAGGTGAAGACATCCCGTGATGCCTGGCTGAGAGCGATAGCTTCAGTATAGGCGCGCCGGGCTGCGGCACGATCTCCCTGATAGAGGGAGGCGGTTCCCAGCGTCCAGTTCGCGTTCGCACGGAGCAACAGGTTGTTGGGGGACAGATACTCCAGGGCACGGCGCGACTCGGCAATCATCGTTTCTGCCTGGTACCGGGTGAGCGCCAGCGTCGCCCTGGCGGCGGCAATGCGCCCAATCAGGTCGCGGGTCGTATCATCCTCCCCAGCACCGTGCAGGGCGGCTTCAGCAGCGTCGAGTTTTTCTTCTACCCCAGTCGTCTGACCATTCACCAGCAGCAGCGCGGCATACCTCCACCACAACGAGGGTCTGGCATCCAGCACCGCCTTGGGCAGCGACCCCAGCCAGTTCAGGAGCATCATCACCGCGCCCCGAAAATGCAGGGGAATCCCCCGGCCATCCATCAAACGCTCGGCACGCTCAACATCATGGGCCGCTGCCGCGTGTTGAAACGCCTCAATCTCCAGGCCATGATCTTCGTACCACTGGCTGGCACGGATATGCAATTCGGTCACTCCATCCGACGCGTCCTTTGTGGAGAAGGCAGCGCTCTGGCGCAGTCGCTGCCGCAGCAAATCAGCAAAAAGATGGTGATAGCGATACCACCTCCGCTCGTGGTCCAGGGGGACCAGGAACAGGTTCGCGTGTTCAAGATAGGCCAGGGTAGCTTCCCCAGAAGCAGCAGGGGCGAGCAAAACAGCATCACACAGGGGGCCACACAGTCGGTCGAGGATGGATGTGCGTAGCAAAAATTCCCGGACATGTTCTGATTGTTGTTGCAGCACCTCCTCCACCAGATAATCCATCACGAACTGATGGCTGCCAGAAAACGAGGTGATGAAGCTGGAGGTATCTTGCTGACCCTGCATGGAGATGGCAGCTAATTGCAGACCTGCAATCCAGCCTTCGGTGCGGCTTTCCAGCGCGTCGATATCTGCCGCTGAAAGGTGGAGACCCATCACCTGGTTGAGAAAAACCGCCGCTTCGGAGGGCGTAAAGCGCAGGTCCGCAATGCGCAGTTCAGTCAAGTGGTTATGGGCGCGCAGTCTGGCGAGGGGAAGAGGGGGGTCTTCACGAGTGGCAATGACCAGGTGCATCTGGGGAGGCAAGTGTTCAAGCAGAAAGATCAGAGCCTGGTTAACCGATTTCGCATCCAGAACGTGGTAATCGTCCAGGACAAGGATAAACTGGTCTGAGAGAGCGGCAACGTCATTGAGCAGAGCCGTCAAAATGACTTCGGCGGGCGGGAGCTGAGGGGATTGGAGCATCCCCAATACCTGTTCTCCAACACTCGCCACAATGGTCTGGAGCGCAGCCACAAAGTATGCTAGAAAGCGCGCGGGGTCGTTATCTCCCGCGTCTAGTGACAGCCAGGCAGCTCGTCGCTCGCGCCCGGCAAGCCACTCACTGATCAGCATCGTTTTCCCAAAGCCAGCAGGCGCAGAGATGAGGGTCAGTTTGCCATGCAACCCCTCGTTTAGCCGCTCAATCAGACGGGGACGACTGACCACCTGGGGCCGTAGCGGAGGGATATACAGTTTCGTGGCGAGAATGGGCGTCACTTGCTCACTCCTCCAACCATACCCCAGACAGTTGCCTGATATGGGACGCCGCACCTGTCTTGAAGCTGGGAATCCACACCGAAATGGAGCAACCCGCAATTTTGAACAGATCGATGCTTTCTACAGCCAGTACGACCATCAGTATCCTCATCAGCGGTTCCAAGATCACTAGAGAATGGCGTCCTCATGGGGATGCCGGCTTACTCATAGCGCAGCACTTCCAGCGGACGCACGCGCGTCGCGCGCCAGGCTACCAACGACGCCATGACCATTGCCAGCGCTGTCGTGCCAAACACAATCGCCAGCGTAATTGGAACTCCTACACCCAGGTCTGTCTTGAAAACCTGCTTGCTGAGTACAAAGACCATCAGCGTCACCAGCGCCATCGCCAGCAGCCCTCCCACACCACCAATCAGCCCATTTTCAAGCAAGACCTGGCCCAGCACGGTGCGGCTGGTATACCCAACAGACTTCAAGATACCAATCTCGCGCCGCCGCTCCAGCATCGCCAGCCCCACCGCGTTGGCAATAATGATGATCCCCGCCAGCAAAGCCAGGGCTGCAATCGAAGTCAGCGCAATCACCAAATCATCTAAGAACTGCTGAATAATGACCCCGAAGTCAGCAATGTTGAGAATCAGCGCTTCGGGTGCTGCACTGCTTAGTACGCGCAGCGCTGCCCCCGTCTGGTCAGCGCCAACCTTCAGGTAATAGACGGTATCGGTCGAGCGGCCCCCTAGCTGAGTGACCAAATCCTCGCTCCCAAGCAGCGTTCCAACCCTGAAATTAAGGATGCTGGTGGTGTAGAACCCTACAATGGTAAGTGTTTTGGCACCTGGGATTGTTTGAGGCTGAGCGCAGTTGATCTGACCAATTCCGCTGCCTGACGAGCCTGCCAGCGTTGGATTCATCACCGTGACCTGGCTCCCTACCCGCAAATGAAACGGCGCCAGGGCTAACCGGGGATTTGCCAGAACGTTTGCCGTGCCACTATCGCTCAGATTCAGCGTGCGCCCGTTAGATAGATCGGTGCCATCGCGTGCCCTGGTCGCCAGCGTCACCTGCGGTGGACCTTTTGGATACTGGCTCAAATTGTATCCCTGCATGCTGCTCAGCAGGTCAAGAATATCTCTATCGGTGGTGGGCGTCAGAAACGACGAGACGGCTTGCTCATTGATACACTCTGGCGTCAAACGAGGGGCATAATTGACAATCAGACGATTTTGCAGGCCGGGCAGTTTGGAAAGCTGGGCATCGATCTCCTGGCGGTTAGTCGCGGGCAGTCCCACGATCACGTTGTAAGGCAACTGGGTGGCGATGCCATTTTGCAGCTTCGCGCTAATATCCTGGCCCAGCACCAGGATCAGCCCAACCGCAAACACCCCCACAAACAGCGCGAGCAGTGTCGTCACCGTGCGCGTCTTCTGGCGTCCCATATTGCGGAAAGATAGTTTGACATTGGCCTTCCAGGTACGCGGCAAAACGACCACCACATAGCCCAACACACTTGCCAGCAGCAGCAGCGCCCCAAAACCGGGCGCAAGCAGAGTTATTACTGCCGAGACCACAACTGCCAGGCTCACCAGCAGCACATGCCTCCATGAAAACCGCTCTGGCACGGGCAGCAGGCTGATGACCAACACCACCAATGCAAACCCCAAACTTAACAGGCCCAGCGCTGTTAGCGAGCCATAGACTACCCCAAAACTCCAGATGGCACTATCCATAATGACAAACGCCAGCAGGAAGAACAGCAAGGAAAGGAGTGCCAGCAGCCCGATGGTCAGGAGCGTGCTTCCGACGGTCCGCCCCTCATCCAGTTCGCGCAGTACATTCTGAGGTCGAATCGTTGCCGCTTTCACTATCGGCAGCAATCCAAAGATGAGGGCCGTCACCACACCTACTACCAGACCCGAAGCCACCGTCGGCCAGTCCAAGACAAAGGGCAGATTGAGATGAATGGCATTCTGTACAAGCGTCTTGATTCCATAACTCAATCCGATAGATGCTGCTGCGCCAATAGCGCCTCCCACCAGTCCCAGCAGTCCAGCCTCCAATCCAAAGAGCAGATAGAGGTCCAAACGACGATAGCCCGTCGTCTTGAGCATCGCAATCTCGACGCGCCGCCGCCGCAAGATGACCTGCATGGTGTTGACAATCCCGACGCCGCCAATCAGCAGGGCCATCAAGCCGACGATCTGCAAGAACTTGCGAATAAGATCAACACCCTGCTGGTTCTGCTGCAACGCCTCATCAGCCGTTGTCGCGGTTGCCAGTGGAAAGCGGTCCATAACATCCTGCTTGACTTGCGGCGCAAGAGCAGAAGTGGGAGTAGTAATGTCGACAATATTGTAGAGCTGTGGCTGATCCGGGGCAGCCAAACGATAGCCCTTCCGCGAGACAATAATCAGCGAGTTCCCCCCGGCGAAGGCGCCGTCCTCCTCCAGCACCCCAACTACTTTGACCGTCAGTGTCACCTGCTGCGTTGTATTGATGCGTACCGTCTCACCCAGGCTCCCACCAAGTTCATCGAAGAGCGTCTTGGTGACGATGGCATTCTGTGGGTCGGCTTGCAGCAGTTGCTGAAATGTCGTGCCTCCCGGTTGGATCAGTGTCGGAGACCCCAGGAGCGGATAAGGCGCGCCAGAAACACTGCTCTCCGAGGCATTGGCTACCCGTAGACCAACAAAGAGCGAGCGCGAGTCATTTGTCAGGACTGTCGCTCGCTCATCGTCATAGGCAGTAAAGGCGCTAATCTCGTGCCTGGCCTTCAGTCCGCTAAAATACTGGAGGTCTTTGTCGCTAAAGTAACTCGTCCCATAAGAGACCGAGACATCGCCATCATTAAGTTCGCGGATATTGCTCGTCAGCGCCGTATTGACCATCAGCCCAACCAGTTGCAGGGCCACAATCGCCATCACGCCAACAGCCACACAGAATATCGCCAGAGTGGTTCGACTGCCGCCGCGCAGCAGCGAGCGACTGGTATAGCTGAAATACAGCCTGAGCTTCATTGAGTGAAAACCTCTTCTCCTGGGCAGACCTTCTCTTCTCAAAGGCACGAGTAGGGACGAGCATCGAACAGCTTCTGGGCAAGGAGCCTACCCTCTTAGGTGTCAATACGCTTTGGCAAAAATCGCCCAGCGCGTGGCAGGGCGCCCGCAGTAGACACAAGCTCCCTCACCACCAGGCTGAGCCAGCGGAATATTACGGATAGTTGCCTGAGTTTTGGCCTTAATTTCCGCCTCACACGCGCCATCTCCACACCACCAGGCTTCCACAAATCCCAGATGCTCCCGATCTGCCATCAGCCGCTCCAGTGTCGCAAAGTCTTCAGCGCGATACGTTCGGCTCTTCCTGAACTCCAGCGCACGCCGATAGAGGTTCTCCTGAATTTCTCCCAGAAGCTGTTGTGCCCGCAGAGCAACCTGCTCCTGCGCGACCATCTCTTTGGCGCGTGGTCGGGAGTCCCGCCGCACCAGCACCGCCTGGTGGTTCTGCACATCCTTGGGGCCAACCTCCAGACGCAGCGGCACCCCTCGCAGTTCCCAGTCGTTGAACTTAAAGCCCGGCGTCTCCTCGCGCCAATCAGTATGGATACGCAAGCCTGCCTGCCGCAGCCGCGTTTCCAATGCGGAGACAGCCTCTGCCACCGCCTGGCGCTCTTGCTCTTTGCGCCAGATTGGTACAATGATGACCTGAATAGGCGCAACTCTGGGAGGCATTTGCAATCCAGCTTCATCTCCATGCACCATAATCAGCCCACCCACCAGCCGCGTGCTGGCGCCCCAACTCGTTGTCCAGGCATACTTGCGCTCGCCATCGACATCCTGAAACTGAATGCCAAAGCCTTTCGCAAAGTTCTGCCCCAGGTTATGTGATGTGCCTGCCTGAAGCGCCTTGCCATCGCCCATCATTGCCTCCAGCGAATAGGTCCGCGCGGCACCGGCAAAACGCTCCGCGTCCGATTTCTGCCCCGTTATGACGGGGATCGCCAGTTCTTTCTCAATAAAATCCTGATAGACATCGATCAGAATTTTCAGCGTCTCTGTCTCTGCCTCTTCCTCCGTGCGGTGCGCTGTATGGCCCTCTTGCCAGAGGAACTCAGAGGTCCGCAAAAAGGGGCGAGTGCGCTTTTCCCAACGAACGACGTTGGCCCATTGATTATAGAGCAGCGGCAAATCGCGGTAGGACTGCACCCATTTGGCATACATATATCCGATGATCGCTTCTGAGGTGGGCCGAATCGCCAGCGGCTCCGCCAGTTCCTCTCCGCCGCCGCGCGTCACCCAGGCCACCTCTGGCGCAAACCCCTCGACATGCTCAGCTTCTTTTTTCAAGAAACTTTCGGGGATAAAAAGCGGGAAATACGCATTTTGATGGCCCGTCGCTTTGATCCGATCATCCAGCAGCCGCTGCATATTCTCCCAGAGCGCATACCCGTATGGGCGAATAATCATGCAGCCACGCACGGGCGACTCGTCGGCAAGCTGGGCCTTGCGAATTACATCCAGATACCATTGTGAGAAATCATCTTTATCTGCCAAATCCTCGACGTAACGTTCCTCAGCCATCTATCGTCTCCTTGCTCTGGTAATTCGTTTCGTATTGTATGGCGGGCTATCCCTTCCGTCAAGGCAAAAAGCTTGCATTTCTGTCCCGCCGTAACCTATGTTACATTACATAGTAGCATCTGGCGTGGGGATTGTTACTCCGAACGTATCTCTGAATACCATACCCTCTGCGGTTACTGTTATCGTCGACAAATGAAGGAGCCTCCATGACACAGGTTGTGCCGCGTCTCCAGATGACCCGTCAGAAGCACGATGTTGATTATGTTTTCTATGAACTGACCCGCAGCATCTGCCCAGAGTGTCGGCGAGTGATCGACGCTCATATTATTCTGCGCAACAATAAAGTCTATATGCGTAAGCGATGCCCGGAACACGGCCCCTTCGAGGCGCTGGTCTATAGCGATGCCAGGGCTTATACCTCTTCCTCCCGGTTCAACAAGCCCGGCACCGTTCCCCTGGAGTTCTCAACCAGCGTTCAGCATGGCTGTCCCCACGATTGCGGCCTCTGCCCCGATCATCAGCAGCACGCCTGTCTGGGCATCATTGAGGTCAACAGCGCCTGCAATATGGATTGCCCGCTCTGCTTTGCCAACGCCGGGGCGGGCTTTAACCTGACGTTGGAAGAGGTTGAGGGCATCCTTGACCATCTGGTGGAGACCGAAGGCAATCCCGAAGTGGTGCAGTTTTCCGGTGGGGAGCCATCGATCCACCCACAGATTGTGCCGATGATGCGTGCCGCCAAAGCACGCAATATCAGGCATGTCATGCTCAATACCAACGGCAAGCGCATTGCCGATGATGACCAGTTTCTCGATGAGCTTGCTGAGGTTCGACCATCCATTTACTTCCAATTTGATGGCTTTGAACGCGAAACCTATCGCATCATCCGGGGCGAGCCAGAGATTCTGGAACAGAAACTGCGCGCGCTGGACCGGCTGGCAGCCGTTGGCCTGGGCGTCGTCCTGGTTCCTGCTATCGAGCGCGGGGTCAACCTGCATGAAGTGGGTGAGATTGTCAAGTTTGCCATCAACCACCCGGCGGTACGTGGCATCAATTTTCAACCTGCCTTTCACGCTGGCCGCCACATGGTACACAACCCACTGGAGCGGCTGACCATCCCTGATATTCTCAGCGAGATTGAGCAGAAGACCGCTGGCATGTTCCTGGTGAGTGACTTTGTGCCGGTCCCTTGCTGTTTCCCTACCTGTAACTCCGTGACTTATGCTTTTATTGATGGGGAGACCATCCTTCCCTTGCCGCGCATCCTTAATGTAGATGACTACTTAGACTATATTACTAACCGCGTGGCACCTGATTTGAGCGCCGAGATTAAAACTGCGCTGGAGGGTCTGTGGTCGTCATCAGCAGTGGTCGGCTCTGACAAGCTTGCCCAACAATTCGCCCTGTCTTGCGCGGCCTGCGGTTTGCCGGATGGGCAAGGACTGAACCTCGAAACCTTCGCTGACCATATTTTCATGATCATGTTACAGGACTTCATGGACCCCTGGACATTCAATCAGAAAAATGTGATGAAGTGCTGCAAAGAGATTCTGCTGCCCGATGGGAAGCAGATCCCTTTCTGCGCCTATAACAGCGTTGGCTACCGTGAACAGGCTCGCACCCAGCTTGAGGCGCGCGAGCGTGGCCGCAATCGGGCACGCCGGGCGGGCATCTCTTTTGAACCATCCCCATTGATGTTCTCATTCGACCAGCCATATCCTCAATACACGCGCGCCGATGGGCGAAAAAACGGCCAATCAAAAAGGCGGGACAATGGATAACCTGACCAACCCTAAGATAGAAGTTTCCGGCAGTGACGCCTTCAACGCCCTGGAAGTCAAGGCTTGCTGCGCAGCAGTTTATCAAAGCGATTGGGCGCGCCTTTTGCTGGGTGACTCATTTCATCCCGGTGGCCTGGCACTGACCGAGCATCTGGGGATGCTGCTCAATCTGACGCCGGGCAAACGTGTGCTGGATGTCGCTGCTGGACAGGGAACCAGCGCGATCTTCCTGGCTCAACGGTTCGGCTGTCAGGTCGTCGGCATAGACTATGGGGAGGAGGCAATGCGCAAGGCGACACAGACAGCAGAGCAGGCGGGAGTCGCCCATCTGGTACACTTCGAGCAAGGCGATGCCGAGCGCCTGAGCGCAGCAGATAAGGCGTTTGATGCCGTGATCTGCGAATGCGCTTTCTGTACCTTTCCTGAGCAACGCTCAGCGGCCAGTGAGTTTGCGCGAGTGCTGCGCCCCGGTGGGCAAGTTGGCTTGAGCGATCTGACACGCGCAGGTGCTGTGCCTGCTGAACTTCAAGGTCTGCTCGCCTGGATTGCCTGCCTTGCCGATGCCCAACCGCTTGACCAGTACACGCGGTATCTCGCTGGTGCAGGGCTGGCAATTGATCGCGTTGAACCACACGACCATACCCTCGACAAGATGGTTCAAAATATTCGTACCAAACTCTTAGGAGCAGAGCTGCTGGTGAAGCTCAAGCGGATTGACCTGCCCGGTGTCGATTTTGAGCAGGCGAAAAGACTGGCGCGCGTCGCAGCAGATGCCGTGAAAGCAGGGCAGTTCGGTTACGCTATTATCACCGCTTCCAAGCCAGGATGATTCACTATCGGGGCTGGCAATTGCTGACGTATCTGCCATGATCTTCCTCTGGAGAAGCAAAAAAGACAAAGCAGAGGGTGTCACTGATGGAAAGTGTTGAAGCCAGGCGGACGATCATACAATGGCAGGGATGTACGCTGGCAACCGTTGGAATACTTCTAGCGTGCGTACTTCTGGTCATTGGTCCGACAGGATATGCGTTCTATCGCTATCGCACAGCGCAGATCTTTTCGGGCAACATCATGGCTTCGGGCCAGCCCATAAAACTGCCCACCCAGGGCGCCGATACGTATACACTCACCCTCCAGCCGCAGGTTAGCACGCCCGGTGGTATCGTTCTTACCTTTGCCGTGCGCGATCCCTTTGGGCGCACCCTGAGCGCTGATACCAACTTCTACACAACAGGTTGCCCATCTGGAGGCCCGGCCAACCAGACCTGCCCTGCCCAGAGTAGAGATTTCCAGTTTACCAATCGATTAGGCGGCCCGGTCCAGCTTACGCTTGCGACCTCTCAACAGAATGTAGAGGTCACCGTCACGGTCCGCGATGAGAGCCTGGGAGGCATCTTTGCCAGCGGCTCACCGCTCCTCTTTGGCGCATTCTTCGGCTGTGGAACGCTGCTCTGGCTGGTAAGCGCTGTGCTTATTATCGTTTTTGCCCTTCGCCTGGAGCGGCGCACTTCAGTACAAAAACAGCGAAACATACAGATACAGAGAACATCAGGGGCAGACCTCCAGAACAGTAGCGACCTCCCAGGCGCGCAAGGAGATGAGCAGGATAGACCTTCAGAGGATAGCGCTTAGATAGGAGCATGCGCGCATGTCTGCGCATCTTCAAGCAGCACCCAAGACAGGCGACACCAGCAGCAACGCGCCAGCAGATTTCATAATCGTGAGCAGCACGACACGCAACGAGTTTGTGGTGACGCTGCTGACTGAACTTCAGCGCGGGCATTATACCCCGCGCGCCTGGCGGCGCTTTCTGGCAGACTCCTGGCGTAAATCCTGGACTACCGCCAGGGCACATTCGCCGCTCGCCCGCTCATGGCTGCGTGTCTCTCTCTTCATGGTTGCACTGGCTGCCATAGGGTTCAGCACCATCTGGCTGATCGAGGGACAAAGCACTGCGCTGCGGCTTCTTCCAACGCTGCTTGCCTGTCTGACTTTACAGCAGGGCGATGTCTTTGTCCATCTTGGCCTGAACTGGCGCCCTTGGGATGGTCTTTTCCGCGAACGGCTAGGTATCCCTACCTCGCTCACACTGGCACGGGGCGTGATAGCGAATTTGCTGCTGGCCCACCTGCTCAGCGGCCAGCTTCCGCTCCCTGGCTTTATCATCAGTGTCTATCTGATAGGCATTGCCACCGATATTGCCGACGGGCAAATTGCGAGGCGCACTGGCTGGCAAACGCGGTTGGGGGGCTATCTCGACAGCGAAGCAGACCTCTTTCTTTCTTTATCTGCCACGCTCTGTACATTGCTGGTGGGGCTGCTGCCAACCTGGATTGCCCTGCTCATTCTGCTGCGCTTCGCTCTGCCGATAGCTGGGGCCTTGCTTAGCTATTTTGTCGCCATTCGCCAGGTGGACTTCAGCCACACCTTTTGGGGTCGCAGCGCGGGAATTGCTCAAGCGGCGCTCTTGCTTATCGTGCTGGCACCAGAGCCACTCGCCCATCTCCTGGCACCTGTCTATCTGCCAATGTTGCTTATCACCCCAACGCTGCTGGTGCTGGCTCCGCTGACAGAGATCAGGAAGCATCTGCGTTGCTGGCGCAAGTAAGCAGCAGAGGCTAAGAGATGGGCTGCTCAAGGCGACTGCGCTTCTCAGTGTTCGTCAGCAGTTTGTCAGGCTAGAGATTCCGTCACAACTCTACGCTCGGTGGGTGTGTTCGCCTCTTTGCCAGGTTTTTCTTGCAGTCTGCGTGCGAGCGGGCGAAAGATCGTAGGAAAGATGACAGCCCCTACTACCGAGGCGCCCAGAACGCTGAGCGTCGTCCCTGCCGCCAGCACGCCCAGGTCCACGCCAACCTGCGCCACCGCCACTTGCATCGTCAACGGCGCTGAAAGCAGCAGCACACCTGCCAGAGAAGCACCCCAGCTAAGTCCTGTCAATTTGAGCAAAGGCAGCGCCAACAGGCGCACCACGAAAGAAGCTGCGACCAGTTCTGCAAGCAGAAGCAGCGTTTCCTGATCTTGCAGACCCAGCAACTGCAATCCCAGCCCAACTTTGATGAAGAAGATCGGCACAAAGAAGCCATGCGCGACAGCCGCTAACTTATCGCTCAGCGATCCTTGATGGCGAAAGACATAGGCAAAAATCGCTCCCGCAATGAAAGTTGCCAGCACCTCCTCTACTCCCAGCAAAGCTGCCGCCGCTGCAAAGGCTGTCATGAGCGCAAGCGCCGCACGCACGCCTAGTTCAGACGGGTCATTAGAAGCGACAAGGCGCCGGAACTGATGTGGGAACCACCAGACCACGACGCTCAGCAATTGTAATACCAGCCAGCCGATGAGCAGCAAGAGCAAGAGTTTCCCCAGAGCCAGCACAATCGGGAGCGCTGCCCCATACTGGCGAAGCAAGCTGTAGGCCGTCAATGCCAGGATCGTCAGGAATTCGCCGATAGCTCCACTCATCAAGACAACCTGACCAAAACGCGAGCGGTTCAACTCGGTCTCGCGCAGGATAACGAGAACAACGCCTATCGAGATAGCACCAATGATCAGACCAAAGACCAGGTCGCGCCCAAGTGCATAGGCTACTGTCCCTCCAGCCAGGAGAACACCCACCGCAAAGGTGGCGCTGCGCAGTACGCCGCGCTTCCCTTCGCGCTCCACCAGCACAAAATCCACTTCCAGCCCCGCAAGAAAGAGCAAGAGAATAAATCCAAATTGTGCCAGCGCATTGATAAAGGCATCTGGCTGAGCCATCCGAGGAAGCAGATTGCCCAGCAAGGCTCCATACAACATCTCGCAGGCCGCCGCAGGCAGTCCAACGCGCTTGCTCAACAAGGGAATGATAAATGCTCCAGCGGTGAAGAGCAGCAACGAGACAGCAGTATTTTCTGGCATAAGCACTCTTCCCAGGCAAGGCCCTACTCGTCAGGGACAACCAGTACCGAGCAGGGCGCACACAGAGCCAGGTAACGTCCAACATCGGGGCGAAAGAATGACAACCGACTATGACGCGGTACCCGCACAACCAGCAGATCGCGCGGGTCCAACCTGGATTGTGTTTCCCTGATAGGGTTGCCAATAAGCTGCTGGCGCTCCAGACGCATCCGATAGGTTGCAGCCAGCGTGACAATTGCCTGATCAATCTCCTGGCGTATGCTGGCAACCGCCTCACCAGCAATAAACCTGGGCGCAGTTGCAATGAACGCGCGCACCTCCAATTTGAGAGCGCTGCCAACAGAAAGCGCCGCCTGAACACCCCGCAGCGATGCCACGCCGCCTGGCATTGGTTGATCGCTTCGTATCAATACAACAACCTGGCGATAAGGAAAGGCGCCGCGCGCTACCAGAATCGGTTTATTGGTATAAGCCAGCGCTTCATCCAACAAAGTACGCCTCCAGCCGAAACGGCGGTCCCAACCAGCGCGCTGGTGCGGGATTACCAGCCCTCCCCACTGTTCGGAAGGGGTGTCTGTTGATTGCTGAAAGACGGGAATAGCAGGCAAATCAGTCGAATCAATCTCCAGCAGTTTCGCCAATGGCTTTGTCCATTGCTTCCAGCGCTTACCTTCACCCCAAACGAGCAAATCGAAGCCTTCAGCAGCCGATTGCCCGGCAAGGGCGCGCGCTTCTTGAAGCGCTATTTGCCCGTCCTCGTCTGGTTTTGCTAATGCGACGGCCAGCCGCGAACCATACGGATAAGGAAACTGCGCCCGACCAAGGCGCAGATAATCGGCAATACCAGGCAGAAGCAGAGGTGAACCAACCAGCAAGATACGATCATCCTCTTGCAGGCATGTCTGCCCGTGTGGAATAATCAGATTTCCTTGCCGATAGACTGCTGCAATCAACCAATGGTGCGCAGCAAAGGTACGCAGCGGGCGCCCCAGAACCGGCGAAGAGGCCGGAATAGTCAACTCTACTACTTCACCATGCCCCAATCCCAATCCCTCAGACGCCTGGACTGCTGGCTCAATCCGATTCGCCAGCGCCACCGCCAGTGAGGTACCCATCAGGACAGTTTGCACACCAAGCTCCTGGAACTGGGGAAGCCTATCAGTCTCGTGTACCAGAGCGGCCAGCAGGGGGATATTGAAAGACTGCCGGGCCAGGCGACACACCTCCAGGTTCGTAGCGTCTTCATCGCAAACAGCAACCAGACAGTCTATCGTTCCTGCCCCAGCACGCTCCAATACTAACCGGCTGGTCGCATCGCCCATTACATAAGATATGTGTTCTAATCTGGCATTTGAGTCAGCATTACCAGGAGCTGGATTAGTCGCTCTGAGCATCTGGTGAGCCAGATCAAGAGGTTCCTGATAAATATCTAACAGGGTGATCGACCAATGTTCAATCAGACGCCCTGCTAACTGGCGCCCGACGCGCCCGGCGCCAGCAATCAACACCCGCCGTCGGCTACTTCCTCCAACTCCGGCAGGGCGAACGCTCATCCGCATATGCTCCAAATGACTCACCCTGCTTCCTTCTATCCGCAAGTTATAGTTCCAGCACCGCATCCAACCCACGCACCAGCCCTCGCAGTCCCATTACCCGTTTGATCGCAAGCAACGTGCCGGCTACATAGGATTCGGCAGCAAAGGCATCATGGCGCAGCGTTAACAGCTCTCCCGGGCGCCCAAACAGCATTTCTTGATGCGAGACCAGTCCTGGCAGACGCACGCTGTGAACCTGCGTACCTGCCATCGCTACTCCACGCGCCCCAACTTCCCCAAGCATCTCTGTAGGACGCGGCAGAGGAACCGGGGCGCCGGACTGCGCTACCCGGTCCAGACGAGCAACTGTCTCAAGCGCCGTTCCAGAAGGCGCGTCGAGCTTCTGCGCGCCATGATATTCAATGATCTCACAGTCAGGGATATAACGACGGGCCATCTCCGCAAACTTCATCATCAACACTGCCGTCAAAGCGAAGTTCCCTGCTACAAGCGCACCTACACCATGCTCCTGCGCCAGCAGGTTGATCTCCTGGAATTGCTCTTCTCCAATGCCCGATGTTCCTACCACCACCGCAATTCCGCGTGTCAGGGCTGCGCGCACATGGTCCATAACAACCAATGGGCTGGTAAAATCAACCAGCACCTGCGGCCTGCCATGTGTCAAAGCATCGCCAATGGCATCATCAATCAAGACGCCCAACGGGCCGACACCCACCACTAAGCCAATATCACGCCGCGCGCCTCTCCGGGCAATGGCCGCTACCAGTTCCAGCTCTGCATCGCGCATGATGGCTGGGACGAGCGCTCGACCAACCCAACCAGTCGCGCCTGCAATGGCTACACGAAGGCGTGCCATCTTTCCCTCACTTTACTCCTGCCGCTTTGGACCAGGCGGAACATAGCGCTCAATCCAATCAAAGACTTTCTCACGCACCTGGAGACGCTGGCGCGGGCTGGCATTGATCGTATGGCTCGAACGAGGCACACGAATGAACTCAACCGGCGCACGCCCCAGCTTCTTGAGCCAGACATAAAGCTGCTCGCCCTGTTCTATCGGGCAGCGATAATCATTTTCAGCATGAATGATGAGCGTCGGCGTCGTGATATTTGGTGCGTAGGTCAATGGCGAGCGCTCGCGGTAGACTGCCTCAGCCTCCCAAGGCAAGCCATATTGCCGCTCAGCGTAAGTCGAGTCAATATCGCCAGTACCAAAGGAGCTTACCAGATTCGTAACGCTGTTCAGGGTAATGGCAGCTTTGAAACGCCGGGTATGACCGATAATCCAGTTGGTCATGTACCCGCCGTAGCTGCCGCCGGTCACAGCCATTCGATCAGGGTCAATGCCGCCGCGCGCAATGGCCGCATCCACACCAGCCATAATATCCTCGTAATCCTTGCCGCCCCAATCAAAATCAACGGCCTGAGCAAACGCCTCGCCAGAGCCGCTGCTGCCACGTGGATTCACATACAGTGCTGCATACCCACGCGCCGCCAATACCTGTGCCCAGAGGTAAAAGGTGCTTCCATAGGAACTAAAGGGGCCGCCATGAATCCAGAGAACCAGCGGATACAGGGCACCAGATTCAGCATTATGTGGCCGATAGAGCCAGCCATCAATCTCCCAATCATCCGGCCCCCTAAAAGTGAAACGCTCAGGCTCCACAAGATCGACCTGGCCTAGCAGCGAGGCATTCACCTCTGTCAAACGGCGCCTGGGAGCAGCTATCGGCAAACCATCCAGATCGTACTGATATATATCCCATATATTGCGCACATCAGCCAGCAAGGTAAAGAGGCGTCGGCTATCTGGTGGCACAGCGATCAGGCCAATATGCTGGGCGCCCTCTGTAACCCGTTCTGGACCGCCCCCAGCCACAGGGAAGCGAAAAACATTGGTGCTGCCATGCTCAGTGACAACGGCATAGAGCCAGGTACCATCAGCCGACCACTGTGGCGCCGATGTCCCACCCCAAAAGAGATCGGTGAGCATCGCTGATCGGCAATCAAGGTCAGCATGGCCGCTTATATCGCGCGGTAAACCACCTTCGCAGGCAACTGCCATGACATGCGTATTCGCAGCAGAGTTGCGTGGCAGCACAGGCGTCATATAATACGCGATCAACTGCCCATCCGGGGACCAGGAGGGCAAGGATATATCGGCTGTTCCATCAGTCAGGCGACGCTCTGCTTTAGTTTCAGGATCAATGAGCCAGAGGTCTTGCGAGAGATTGGCATCGCGGTCTTCAGCGCGGTCAGAACAAACAACAATATACCGACCATCCGGGGACCAGGCAGGCTCGCTGTGATGATAATCGCCCTCGGTCAGACGCACCAGCTCACCACTCTCAACATTGACCTTAAAAAGATGGCTGCGTCCTTCCAGCAGGCCACGCCCGTCCCAGCGAAATTGCAGGCGTGTCACCACGCGCAGCCGCTCGGCCTCATCGCGCTCTTCGCGCTCTTTTGCTCTGGCATCTTTTGGCTCATCATCGTTGGTAATCTTGCCATCTGGGCCAATCTCGCTGGTAAAAGCAATCCAGGTGCCATCTGGCGACCAGCATAGCTCATCGACCCCATTTTTCATCTTCGTCAGCTTGCGCGCCTCCCCGCCATCGGCGGGCATAACCCAGACCTGGCTTTTCTCGCCCTCGCGGTCGCTGAGAAACGCCAGAAAACGCCCATCCGCCGACCAGCGCGCAGACGAATCGTGTTTCGTCCCGCTGCTAAACTGACGAGATGTGCCCTCAGCCACATCCAGCATCCAGATCGCGGAGCGTTTTTCATTCAGTTCTTGGTCTTGTGTCTCAAGCGTAAAAGCGATGCGCTGCCCATCTGGCGAAAGGCGCATATCGGTGATGAGCTTGAATGCCCAGGTATCCTCCAGGGTCAACATTCTGCGTTGGGGCACAAGTATCCTCCAGAAAGCGTGCTATAAGAGCAAAACAACCCTTGCCAGGGCCATTCTGCTGTCTATCATAGCATGTGACTCAAGAGGTTCTTCGCCCCGCAGCTTGCTAGCGAATTCCAGAGGCCATTGGTTATTCAGACCACACGTTATTCAGAGATGTAGGCAATGCCATAGCCATCTTTATGCTCATAGGTAAACATGAGCTTTGTTGTTATGCGCTCGTCAGACATGGGAAGCCCTCCAACCGGCAATCCCGCATCTAAGACGCAAACGGCAGTTGCAGATTTGGCTTCACATCGAGGTCTAAGCCATGACGCTCGCCCAGGCGCAGGTGGAAATAGCCCGCAGCGGCAATCATCGCGGCATTATCGGTGCAGAACTCGATAGGCGGGTACGTCAGCGGAATATTCAACGGCTTGAGTTCCAATTCCAGCCGCCTGCGCAGCAATTGGTTGGCCGCAACGCCACCGGCCAGCAGCACATGCGCCACGCGATGTTCTTCTGCTGCCAGGCGCGTCTTCGTCGCCAGCACATCAACTACCGCCTCCTGGAAAGCTGCCGCCATATCCGGGACCGAGATTCCACCCCAACCGACAGCTTGAGCGCCCTGCCGCACATAGTGATGGCCGCGCACATCGCTGCCAGTTGGAGCGGCAGGCGAACTACCCTGCGCGCCCTGTACAATATGCAGCACTGCTGTTTTTAAGCCGCTGAAGCTGAAATCATACGTGCCTCGCAGCCAGGCACGCGGCAGCTTGTAATAAGGGTGCGTTGTGGCGCGGCGTTCACCAGCCGCCTTCTGAATCGCTGGTCCACCAGGATAACCCAACCCCAGGATACGTGCCACCTTATCAAATGCCTCACCAGCAGCATCATCGCGGGTGCGCCCCAACAACTCATAATGACCATGACGGCGAATCAATACAAGCTCCGTATGTGCGCCAGAGACAATCAGGCTCAATACCGGAAAGACTGGATCACCCTCTTGATAGTCATTGGCTGCATCCGTCGCACGCGCCGTTGGGCGCGCTTCAAGGGCTGAAGCGCCTTTACGCAGCCAGTTCGCGTAAATGTGTGCCTCCAGGTGGTTAATCCCCACAAAAGGCAGGTTGCGCGCCAGCGCCAGCGTTTTGCCAGCGGTTAGCCCAATAAGCAGCGAGCCAGCCAGGCCAGGGCCATATGTAGCGGCAATCCCATCCAGATCGCTCCACTGCGCGCCGGACTGTTCCAGCGCTGTCTCGATCACCGGAATAATCGTCGCAAGCTGCTGGCGCGAAGCTACTTCCGGCACGACGCCGCCATAGCGTTGATGAATCTCTGCCTGAGAAGCAACAACATTGGAGAGCAAATAGCGCCCATCGCTGACCACCGCGGCACCAGTTTCATCACACGAGCTTTCAATACCAAGAATCAGCATAGATTAACTCTCTGCTTCTAGGCGCCGCAGCAGGGCCGCCTTCAAAGCCTGAAACCGCTCTTTATAACCAGGCGAAGAGATTTCTTCAGTCCACATAATCAGCGCATCTTCCTGGTTATCGCTATAATAACGACGGCGTATCCCTTCTTCGCGGAAGCCATATTTTCGATACAGGCTCTGAGCCACATAGTTGGAAACACGTACTTCCAGTGTAACCCACCTGGCGCCTATCTGATAGGCGATATCGATAAGGCTCATCAGTTCAAGCTCGCCCAACCCCCTGCCGCGATAGTCGGGATGAACAGCAATCGTGGTGATATGCGCTTCATCAACCATCAACCACAGCCCGGCAAAGCCAATAATCGAAGCTTGCTGTGGTGGCGTGAGCGTGGCAACCGATCTGGAGGGCAAAAGTGAAAGGGGAAACGGGCGGCGGGGGCGCTCAGGTTCCGGCGCCGCCTGTTCCTCAGAAACCTGCAAGGCGCTATCACGCAAAACGATATAATGTGCCCAACGATTATCCTGTAGCTCCTTGCGGTAAGCGCTAGGAGGCCAGGTCGCGGGATAAGATAGCTTTTCAATCTCGATGACTCGTGGCACATCGGCCATCGTCATTCGCTCAACGAGATAACGCACCTGATCCCCTTTCTACAACTAGCCAGTACGTTTGGCGGCTTTATGTTGGCGCCACCCGATAAAACCACCCGGGCTGATCTGGTTCATCATCTGAGGCACGCTTCATCTGGCGATCCGAACTCTTCTCAGGATCAGCCCACCGCTCACCTCTTGCAATCCCTCTACCCCGCGCATCGCGCATGTTCTGCTGTCTTTCCCACGGCGCCTGGGGGTCGTTGTGCTGCGGCTCTTCCATGGCTCTGGTGCCAGGGCGCGTGCTATCAGGATTGTGTTCAGCAGGCAATGGCCCTGAGCCTTCACGCGGCTCCAAGATTTGAGGGCGCTGTCTGGAGCTAAGCGTGATATGTGGTCGACGCACATAGAGCGGCTCAAGCGTGAGTGGGTTATCCGACTCCCCTCGCTCCAGGCGCTGCGCAGCTAATTCTGCTAGCAGGCCAGATCGCCGCGCACAGGCCAGCGGCGATACGAAAAGTGCCAATGGTCCCAGCACCTCTGCCAGCTTGCGCTGCCCCCCAACGCTCAGATCGCCGCAAAAAAGGGTGGGGTGAGTAATCTCTTGCGCCAACTCTTCAGCGGTAACGGCCCGATACTCGCCTTGACGCTGCCAGTAGAGGCTCTCCTGGGGCGCTGCTCCACCAACCGATAATACCCGCGCGGCCCAGGCCCCGCCTTCTCCAATAGGATGCTCCAGGCCCCGCCCGTCGGCAGGAGCTTCATCCATAATCACTTGTTGATATAGAGCAGCATAAAACTCGCCACGACCTGCCTCCAACAACGCGCAGACGGGGAGCGCAGCAGTAGCCTGGCTGTAGGCAATAATATCCAGTGTGCTGACCCCAATCAATGGCACGTTGAGGCTAAAGGCCAGAGTTTTTGCGACCGTCACCGCGACACGAATCCCTGTAAAGGAACCGGGACCAGTTGCGGTTGCCACAGCACTAAGCTGGCGCAGCGTGATCCCGCGCTCCTTTACAAACCACTCCAGCCGCTGCAATAGTTCAACACTATGGCTCGTACCCACATCCCAGGTGTATTCAGCCCGCAGCTCGCCATGCTCACAAATGGCAAGGCTGGCAAGATGGGTTGAGGTGTCCAGGGCGAGCAGCATATCACTTCCATTGCCAGGAATAGATCGCCGGGGGAATCCCCAGAGACTCTCTAAGAAAAACCTGGCAGGCGCTTATGACGCCTGCACAGAGACCTACGCAAACAACCATTATGCGCCTATACCAAAGGCACTCTTTCTAAACTCAAGCAGCAGCTCGCTGTACCATGCGCCCAGGCCACTGAAGACCAGACCGCGCTTGGTATCGCTCACCATTTTTAAGCGAATTCGCAGATGCTCAGCAGGCCAGAGAGATTCTGCCTTCTGCGCCCATTCCACCACACAGACACCACTGCTCTCAAAATACCCCTCAAAGCCCAGATCAAGCACCTCACGAGGGTCTTCAAGGCGATAGAGATCAAAGTGATACAGTGGAAGGCGACCTGTATACTCTTTCAACAGCGTAAACGTAGGGCTACTTACCACCTCTTGTACACCCAATCCCCCAGCAATTCCCTGCGTCAGGGTCGTTTTGCCAGTCCCCAGGTCGCCATCCAGCAGCAGCAACTCGCCGCCACGCAGCAGCTCACCCAACCGTGTGCCTAGCCGCTGCGTCTGCGCAAGACTGTGGCTGACAATATCCAGCACGGCTGGCTGGTCAACTGCCCGGCCAGAAGGGCTTTTTTCCAGACGCGAACCTCGCATCGTCGGATCGAGTGGCTCCCATGATTGAGAAGCATCCTGGCGCTTTGGAAACATGGTAATACCCTGCATGCCTGATGTGGTACATGCTGTATTATAGCATAATGGCTTGATCATTTGCCTGAACGCCGATGCTCAAGAGACGATTGCAGCGATAATGCCACCCAATCATCCCATCGCATGAGAAAAGATAGCCGCGCCTGCTGTTCATCTCTCATCCACTAGCGCAGTTTCGTACCACACTTATTGCAATAGAGCGCCCTGGCGCGCACCGGCTCTCCACAGGTGGGGCAGGGAACCGTTGCTGGCTCACGGCCAGCTCGGCCCGCGCCTGGTGTTGAGCCTGCCGAGGCCGAAGCCGGTGGACGATTAGCGCCGCGAGAGGTCCAGGATGGATCAGCCGCATTTGCCCCTCCATTACCCTGCATACCCTGGACGTTCTGGTAGCTCTCAGAGCGAATCTGCTCAAGCTCCGCAGCGCGCGCCGTCATCTGACTTTCAAAATCCAAAATACGCTCGCAGAACTTTTGCAGTTGCGGATCAGCAAGCCTTCCCTGACGGTACATCGTCAGCACCATATTAGCCATATCATTGATCGCTTGCTCTCGCTCTTGTTTGAGGGAATTGATCTCCCCTTGCTTTGCATTAACCCGCCGCAGTTTGTCAGCCTCCCACCCTACCCGGCTGATTCCCTGCCCAATCTTTTGCTTTGCCGTTTCAAGAAAATCGCTCATGACCGTCCTACCCCTTAATCGGCGCTGATCGCGTGGCGATGAATACGCACCTCTTGGACGCTCCCTGCCGGGGTCAGTGCAACTGCGACCATATCGACGCGCCATGAATCCTGAGCACATCCCTCATCCTCCAGATAGGTCTGCGCCGCAGCAATCAACTTACGCTGTTTGGCAAGTGTGATAGCCTCTTCTGGCAAGCCGTAGGCACTTCCCCGGCGGGTCTTAACCTCCACAAAAACAATATCTCCAGCCTCCTCTGCCACAATATCAATCTCTCCAGCCTGGCAGCGGTAGTTGAGCGCCCGCACGACATACCCTGCCTGCTGAAGATACCGCACAGCCAGGCGCTCGCCAGCATTCCCTAGACGCCTGCGGCTATCTCCAGGGGCTAACGTCCGCACAGGCTGCCTTTTCTTATCTCCCATGCAAAGAAGGCTCCACAGCGTGAAAGACGATCACCCTCGCTATAAAGCGGCTACTCCAGGGCATCACCCGACAGCGAGCCAGCCGCCTCACCCCAGAGACCATCGGCTTCAGCCACGCCATCCTGGCTGCCCTCTCCACCCTCATCCTCATCATCGGTACCTTTGCCGTTCGTCGTAGCAATCGCTACCACTTCCTCGCCGCCCACCATATTCATCAATCGAACCCCCTGGGTCGAACGACCAGCCTGGGCAATATTTTGGACTCCCTGGCGAATGACGGTGCCGCCGGTAGAAATAATCATTAGATCATTATCATCACTGTTAATCACGCGCGCCGCCGCAATTGGCCCGGTCTTCTCAGTCAATCGCATAGTCCGCACGCCACCGCCACCACGCCCCTGTACAGGATATTCAGAGAGTGGTGTCCGCTTCCCATATCCATGCGCAGAAACCACCAGCAACTCCGCATCCTCACGAACCGTGTCAAGCGTCACCACCCTATCGTCCTCATCCAGACGGATACCCCGCACACCACCACTCGTCCGCGAGGCAGCACGCAGTTCCTGAACCTCGAAGCGAATCGCCTGCCCCTGCGCAGTAATCAGCATGACTTGATCTTTTGCTCCGGTTCGTTTGGCCCCAATTAACTGATCGCCTTCTTCCAGGTCCATCGCAATCAAGCCAGTCCGGCGCACGACAGCAAACTCATCCAGGTTAGTCTTCTTCACCTCACCTCGCCTGGTTGCCATAATCAGAAAATCGCGCGCCTCAAACTTGGGGACATTTACTACCGCCGTCACCATCTCGCCTTGCTCGATAGCAATCAAATTGCGCAGATGGTCGCCCTTCGCCTGGCGGCCTACATCTGGCAGTTCATGCGCCGCAAGCTGGAAGACTCGCCCGCGATCAGTAAAGAACAGCAGCCCATCATGGGTATGAGCCACCAGCAGATGGCGCACCGTATCGTCCTCATGCGTCACCATACCCATCTTCCCCTTGCCACCGCGACGCTGCGCGCGATAGGTGCTGGTAGGAAGCCGCTTGATATATCCGTTCTCTGTCAGAGTGACAACAATTTCCTCATCGGGAATCAAATCCTCTTCAGTAAATTCCCCTGCCTCCGCATCCTGAATCTCAGTACGGCGGGGATCGCCATACTTCTCCTTGAGTTCGGCAAGGTCTTGCTTAATCAACCCACGCACTTCGCTCACGTTCGCCAGCACCTTCTGGAAATAGGCGATATTCTTCTTGACCTCGGCCAGCTCCTCACTGATCTTGCGCCGTTCCAGGGCAGCCAGCCGCGCCAGGCGCATATCCAGGACCGCTTTGGCCTGTTCCTCGGAAAGCTTGAACTTGGTTTGCAGATTGTTTGAAGCGGTCTCGCTCGATTGCGAACGGCGGATCGTCTCAATCACCTCATCCAGATGATCAAGGGCAATCTGTAAGCCTTCAAGTATATGACGCCGGGCCTCCGCTTTTGCCAGATCATAGCGCGTGCGACGGGTGATAACCTGCTCGCGGTACGTAATATAGTGTTGCAGAATGGCTTTGAGCGTCAGCACTCGTGGCTGACCGTCCACCAGGGCCAGCACGTTCGCACCGAAGGCCGTTTGCATAGCTGTATACTTGAAAAGCTGGTTAAGAATATTGATATGTTTGGCATCGCGCCGCAGTTCAATCACCACCCGGATGCCCTGGCGATCTGATTCATCGCGCACATCAGAAATGCCATCAATCTTCTTATCTCGCGCCAGTTCGCTAATCTTGCGAATCAGATCAGCCTTGTTGACCTGATAAGGCAGTTCCGTCACAATGATGCTCACCTTGCCGCGCTCGGTCTCTTCAGTATGCGCTCGCGCCCGAATTACAATGCGGCCTCGACCGCTGGCATACGCATTGCGAATCCCCTCACGCCCCTGAATGATGCCGCCAGTAGGAAAATCAGGCCCACGAATGATACGGCCCAGGTCTTCAACAGTTGCATCGGGATGGTCAATCAAATAGCTGATGCCATCGCACAACTCGCGCAGGTTGTGCGGCGGAATGTTCGTTGCCATGCCTACAGCGATGCCGGCTGCACCGTTCAGCAAGAGGTTGGGAAGGCGGGCTGGCAACACCGTTGGCTCTGTCTCATGCCCATCATAATTGGGAACAAAATCAACCGTATCTTTATCAATATCCGCCAGCAATTCATCCGCAATCGCAGCCATCTTCGCTTCGGTATACCGCATGGCTGCTGGAGGGTCATCATCGACAGAACCGAAGTTGCCCTGTCCCAACACCAGCGGATAGCGCATATTCCAGGGTTGCGCCAGACGGACCAGCGTATCATAGACCGCAACATCGCCATGCGGATGATAGGACTTCAACACCTCGCCAACAATGCCAGCACATTTACGAAAGGGCTTGGTTGATTGCAGCCCCATCTGATCCATCGCGTAGAGAACACGCCGATGGACCGGCTTCAACCCATCCCGCACATCAGGCAGAGCGCGGCTGACAATCACGCTCATAGAATAATCCAGATAAGCGCCGGTCATTTGCTCAACAATGCCTACTGGCTTAACAATCCCAAGTTCCATATGTGGGCAACCCCTTCTTGATGTTTACAGCAAGCGTGTGAGGGAGAAATTAAGGGTAGGAAAAAGAACAAGACCCATCCACTCACGAACACATGAAGAGACAGAAAATCTTTCTGCTGCCATCCACCTACACAGCTATCTTCCAGGAGCGGCACCTGAAAACGGTAATACATGATATGCAACGTCAGGCGCCTCCGGGCAAAGCCAACGCGCGCTGGCGTTGTATTCATTATACCACAGCCCCCATTCATCATCAGGAAAGAGTGTGGCTTGCCTGATCGATTGTTAGCATACCATATCTCCCAACCGTTGATGGAATTACCTTGCATGTCAGCGGCAGTATGGTATGATAAATGCAAAGGGTTTTCGTCGGCGTTACATGGATTGACCTGATACTCAGGTACGTTGCCAGACTCACTGGAGCCACACGCGCCGGTTGGCGCAGTGGGGGGGTTCTATGACGATTACATCCGGTGAATGCCTCTTTCTCATCCTGTTGGTAGCAGCCTTCATCGGACTCTGGCGGGGGTGGATACGCGAAGTGATTACCACCGCTATCCTGCTTGGGGTCATCCTGTTTCTGCTGCTGGGGGGCGACGCGCTGCTCTATCGGTTTTTCTTTGTCAATCTGGCGAACGCCTTTAAGGCGCTGTTCGAGGGGAACAGCGTCTCAGTGCCTGCCTCCTCCACGCCGTCAACGCCGCAGGGTGATGCAGTGTTCAGCATCGCCACATTTGTCACACTCACCGGAGTAGGGTATCTCGTCGGACATAAGGCTGGCAAACCACCCACTGCCACTGTTCACCGGCTCAGCGGTATCATCCCAGGAACGGTGAACGGAATCGCTGTTGTGTTCTATACGGTTGACCATATCATTCCTCAGCTTCAGGTGAATGTTGAGAGTCCAGACGTAGGCACGGTCACAAACTATGCCCCTGTCGTTTTTGGGCTTGCCATTGTGGCTGTCGTAGGTGTTCTCATCGTGCTGACGACCAGAAAAGCGAAAAAGTAACTTCCTCCGATTGCAGAGTGCAGCTTTAACGCGCCTTCAGGACATTAGCAATGAGCAATGCTTCACCTAACCAGACAGGAAGCGGCGGCGGAACCGGAAACAGGCGTGGGCTGGGCAGAATGTTTTCCAGATCATCGCAATCGGCAAATCGGCCTCCCAGACGATTTGCCGGGCAGCAGCAAGGGGAGAAAGTCATCTTTCTGAAGCGCAAGCACTGGTGGTTCCTTATCAAACCAGGCTGGCGAGCCATCGTCTTTTTGCTCGTGCTTCTTGGAGTGATTGTCCTCCATGTCATCACTCCACGCATCTACTCACCCATCTGGGTCTTGCTGGAAGCTATCATCGGCGTCGTTTTTCTGATTTTTCTGCTGCGTTGGGCGTCTACTGATGTCTCTAACTGGTGGTTCAATCTCTACATCCTCACTGATAAGCGCCTCATCCTTGCACACGGCTTGCTCCAACCACAGCGCAAGGAAGCGCCATTGGATAAAATCCAGCAGGTCTACGCAGATGTACGCAACCTCTGGGAATATCTGCTCGATTATGGGGATGTACTCATCCCCACTTCAGCAGGCGTCATCGAACTCAAAGGCATTGCGAATCCACGCAGTATCATTGATACGATCCTGGAAGCACAAAGCCAATATAACGCCGCGCGCAAGGCGCCGCCCGACGAGCCTATTAAAGACCCAACGCTAAAGAGAGTAATTGAAGACCTGGCAAAACCAACGGTCATTACGCCCCCACCATCTCCAGACCCACCCCCCAAGCCAGGTACCGTAATCACTCCCGCGCGCAAATTCGGCGGGCCACTGCGCCTGACCAGCAAAGTACGGTACGCCCCGGACGAGCGCACGGTTCAATACATTCAGCGCCATCCCTATGTTTTCTTTCGCAAAGCGTTTCCGGGCGCAGCGCTGCTGCTCATTATGTTGATCCTCGTCATCGTCTTTCATTTCTTCTTGTGGCCTATTTTTCTCGCCGGGTCTTTGCTCGGTTTGGGGTGGATTGGTTTCATGTATGTTGATTACGTTGATGACGTGTATATCCTCACGACCCATCGCGTTATCGACATTGATCGTGGCGCGGTGATCTTCTTCGAAGGCCGCGCTATCGTGGAATATAGCAAGATACAGGATGTGATCGTGGAAGTCCCCTCGCTGATCGCCCGAACCCTTGACTTTGGCATCGTGCGGGTAGAGACTGCTGGCGCGCAGCAAAAGATACGCATGAAAGACGTACCCAATCCCTTTGGAATTCAAGACGCAATCTTTCAGCGCATCACGGCTGTGAAGGAACGCGATTCCGTCAATGCAGCCAATAAGCAAAAGGCAGAGATGCGTAAATGGTTCGCTGCGATGGCAAACGCTCTGGAGGAACTACGCACGCCTGATCTTATCGGCAAATCGTTTGAAGAAGCTGCCGGCTTGCTAAATAAACAGCAATTAGGAATGCGGGTCATGGGTGAGCAGCGCCATCCGGGAGTACCACCCGGACAAGTGATCCAGCAGTCTCCTCTGCCGGGAGCGATGCTCAGCCACGAGAGGCAGGTAGAGGTGATTTTGAGCAAGGTCTAAAGGCTTCAGACGCGGACGCGCTCAAGCAGCGAGACACTTTCGATATGCGCTGTCTGCGGGAACATATCAACGGGATGAACCGCCGTCAGACGGTAAACGCCGCTTCCCGTAAACAAGGCAATATCGCGGGCGAGTGTCCCAGGATCACAAGAGACATACACCAAAGCGCGCGGCCCCATCGCCGCGAGCGTTGAAAGAGCGCGGGGATGGCATCCTGCGCGCGGCGGGTCAACTAACACAGCGTCGAAACGCTCGTTTTGATGCTGAAGCTGGCCTAGCGCGCGCTCTAACACCCCTTCCAGCACACTCAAATTGGCTAAATTGTTGAGCGCGGCGCTGGCCCGTGCATCAGCAACGGCGCTCGGCTGCGATTCCACTGCCACCACACGCGCAGCGCGCTCAGAGAGAAAGACTGAAAAGAGGCCAACTCCGCTGTAGCCATCCAGAATCGTTTCTGTGCGCCGGGGATGGATTAAACTCATAGCTCGCTGCACTAAAGCAGGTGTCTGGGTGGCGTTCACTTGAAAGAAGGAGCCAGCCGAAATGCGGAAAGGATGCCCCAGCACCTGCTCAATCACATGATCCTGGCCCACGATTACGCGCCCACGACCACCTGCCAGGCCCACAATGACAACCCCCGCCAGACCAGGCACCGCAGTCATCAACGCCTCGGCCAACCCCTGCGGCCCATTGACCGTGCTGAGATCAGCGGCTGGCCGGGCCTCAACGCTGAGCAATGCCTGCGCGCTATCGGGGGTCGCAGGAGTAGCTGCTACGCGCACAGTAAAGCGCTCAATATGCTGACCAACCTTCTCACCCCAGCGCTCAAGGAGCCAGGCTCGCACGCCCTGATAAATCTTATCCAGGAGCGGATGAACAATCGGACATTCGGCCATATCCAACACATCATGGCTGGCAACTTTGCGAAAGCCAATAGCACCATCCAGACCAACGGCAAACTGAGCAACCGTGCGATACCTCCAGACATCCGAGCCAGCAGGCATTCCCTGGGTTGGCTGTACCGGAGGGTTAGGCACTTTGCCCAGACGAATTAAGAGCTGGCGAAGAATACGAGATTTCCACACCAATTGGGCAGGATAGGCCAGATGCTGCCACTGAAAACCGCCAGTCTCACTGAGATCAGGGTAGCGCGGAGTAACACGGTCGGGTGACGCGCGCAAAATCTCCACAATCTGAGCGCGCGCATACGCGCGGCGCTCTTCGGTAAGTTCTGCGCGCACCACCTCGCCAGGAATGCCGCCGGGGATGAAAACCGCGCGCCCCTCATGTCGGCCCACAGCATCTCCCCCGTGAGCCAGATCAGTTAGTTCTATCTCTATCATGCGTCCACTGCCAGCCTTGACGGCATCTGGCGCCCAGGTGAGTGCCACCGCTGCTCCACCCAACGCCACGGGCCGGGATAGGCGCCCCCCAGCAGGAGCCAGAAGGGTACCGGGTGCATTCTATCACACATTACTACTGGCTGTCTTGTGTTTTTTTAAGAAGTAGCACAAGAGTAATGGGGAAGGGGAAGCGAAGGGGACAATCGAAAAGAGCCAAAAGAGGCCAGGGCAACCCTCACGCGGCTGACTGGCGCAGTAGAGAAGTCCTCCAGCGCCTGGAACCAAAGCGACTGAGCAGCGTAGCCCCCACACCCAGCATGGCTATTAAGACGCTCAAGATGACGCCCACGAACGGAATGGACTCTATAAGAATCAGGATGACAACGCCAGCTACCGCAGCCAGGACCGGTGAAGCATGGATGTGAGCAATATGGTGTAAGAGACTACGACCTATTAACCACCCAATCGCCACATTGCCCAGCACACCGCCAATCACCAGCACGAGAAGAATACCGAGAGTGACGGGGAGACCAATGATTGTGAACGCCAGGATCACCGCCAGGATCAAGCCTAGCACCCAACTGAGCACGCCAACCGCCAGGCTGCGGGGCAGGGCGCTAAACATCACCTCCCCAACACGCAGGGTGCGCTGGGGCATCCAGTGAGCCAGAGCAGCCGCAACAAGCATCCAGATTGCAAGGCTCAGTAAAGGAAATGTGAAGCCAAGCGGATTAAAAAACGGCAGACTCGTCAGGCTAATACCTGTATGGTTTTGTTCGATATTGCCCCGCACCTGGGCAGTGGGTGCTTTGGTGATTCCACCACCATAGCTGCTGACATCGCCGCCCACGTTCGCATTGCTATCTAACGCGATTCCGCCGCCATAACTGCTGACATTGCCGCCCACCGTGCCGCCGATCTCCACTTTGCCGCCATAGCTGGCAATGTCGCCATCGACGTTACCAGTGGGCGCAATCTTCACATTCCCACCAAATGCGGATACATCGCCCGTCACATGCCCCAACACCACCACATTGCCTCCGCATGCCCTGATGCTATCCTCCTGTTGATCCAGTGCCACCGTGACATCTGACCCAAAAGTACCACTCCCACGAGTACAGGGGTACTTGGAGCCAAGGAAAAAACTCGCGCCTACCGCCAATCCGCCACACAGGCACAGGAAGAGCAGCGCCGCGCTTCCGAGCAAGATCAACCGATGGCGCCTCATGATTCTACCTCTTCATGCTCCTGATGGCGCATGAGGCGGAACCACAGCACCGCCAGAACCACATACCCGGCAGCGACACCAGCAAGCAGTAGCTGGTTATTTGCCAGGATGAAAAGTTCCGAGACAAGCGAATAAATGCCCGTCACCAGGCCAGCCAGCAGCTCTGTCGCTCCACCAAGCATCCGAGCGGCCAGGTCTGGCTGAGTAAGCAAGAAGCCAAGGGCAAACACCCCGATCATAACGGAAAGCACCGCCAGCAGCGCGCCCGAAAGGGCCATACGCGGCGATGGTCTCCAGACACCCAGCAAACTCACATTCCAGCCCGCCCATGGACCGAGCGGTGATATAACATGAGCCTGGCTTTCATCCTTCTGGATAGCTTGCTCTGCGCGAGCTTCAGCCTGCGTATCCTGGTTGGTGGCACTTTGCTGCCGGGCAGCAATGAGGGCCATCACCGAGCCGGTGAAATCCGCCGAAGGGCCACGCTTGACCGTCGAGGCTTCAGAAACCCGCTGCAACCGGAGTTCCACCCTGTAGAGACGACGCCAATGCGTGTGGCAAGCAGAGCAATCGGCCAGGTGTGTCTCCAGCGCGCGCCGATCTGCCTCAGAAAGCTCTTTATTGAAATGGGCAGGCATCAAGCTTTTAACTTGCCGACAGCGCATGATAGCCATCCTCCTCTTTCTCATTCTCCTTGAGGTGGCGGGCCAATAACTCGCGGGCACGGTGGAGTCGTGCCTTCACCAAGGCCGGTGTGAGGTTCAGCGCTGTAGCAATCTCTTCATACGAGAGATCCTGCCAGTACCGCAAAACAACTACAGCGCGATATTTGGCAGGCAGCCTCTGGATCAGAAGCTGCATTTCGTCTTGCCGTTCACCTTCCAGTGCTGCTTCCTCCGGGCCAGTATCATCATCGGCCAGCCATTCAAGGAAAGGCACATCTTCTAAAGGAAGCGCCAAAAAACGTCTGCGCCGTAACTGGTCAATCGCCAGGTGCGAAGTGATTGAGAGCAGCCAGGTGCTAAAACGATGCTCAGACTTATAGGTACCTAGCTGGGTATAGGCGCGCACAAAGGTCTCCTGCGCCACATCCTCCGCCTCAGCGGCGTTGTTTAGCATCCGATAGGCAACATGATAGACCGGGTCTTTATAGCGCTCAACGAGCTGAGCAAAGGCGTCCTGTTCACCAGCCAGTGCGCGGCGCACCAGGGCGGTATCCTCGACGTGCTCGATTGTGCCAGTCATGGCAGCGCTCCCTCGCCAGCGCTCTTCTTCAGCTTTGCGATAGGCTCCGCTGGGTCGCCCTGTGGCGATCCGGGCAACCATTGCTCCTACGTGTGTCACCCTCACGCCCTCCTGTCCATTTGAGGGTTATTGTAACCGAGAATTTGCGTATCCTGCCAGGTATACGCAGCACAGGAGGGAAAGTTGCAGGTCCAACACACTTTCGTGACATCCTCGAAGCACATCTCCTCACATCGCTGTAGAAAAAAACGAACCAGCACTCCATCTCACAGCCACGCTTTAGAGACCCATCTACACCCTCATTGCAACGTGAACGACCTTCCCCCCCGACACACTGCCCGCGTCTACTCCCTCACAAGGCGCGTCATCACCTGATAAATATCCTGTGACGTTGGATAAAAAGCCATCTCTTCAGGCGCATTGTAGGGAGCAGCAGGCGCAGGAGCCGCAGCAATTACTTCCGGCGTGCAGTCCAAATCCCAGAAGAGCTTCTGCGTAATCCAGGAATGCACATGACGGGCAAACGGTGCCAGATCAGCCTCTTCCGTCACCACCATCACCCGGTTGGCTTCGCGCACTGCCGCAGCAATGGTTTCCTCATCCATTGGCATCAGCGTGCGCAGGTCCACAATCTCCACTGCTTCCCCAGGATGCTCTGCCAGATAGCGCGACGCAGCCATCGCCGACTCTAACGTCATCGTGCCCCAGGAAACAATTGCCATCACCGATGGGCCACTCCCCAGGCGAATACGCCGCGCCTTGCCGAGCGGCACTGTATAGTAGCCATCAGGCACCTCCCAGAGTTCGGCGATCTCAGGGATAAACTCGCCATCCGCGCCTTTCGGCGGATCAGAGCGATACAGGCGCCCACGTTCCAGATACACGACCGGCGAAGGCGAGCGCCCCGCTTCCAGAAGCAGCCCCTTCGCATCGTATGGCGTGCTGGGGCACAGCGTAATTAAGCCAGGAACATCGGTAAACCATTGCTCACCCGCGTTGGAGTGTCCAAAGGCGCCGCCGCCGCTGCCTGCATCAGAGATGGGGCCACCACCGCCGCTGCCAGACTTCATACGCAGCAGCACCGGGCAATTCCAATCGCCAGCGCTTTGATACATGATACGCGCCCCCAGCCGGAGCGTCTGGGCGGAGGATTGATGGTAATCAACAAACTGGATTTCACCACAGCGCGGGCGCCCATCAGCCATGCTGGCGCCAGCCGCAATACCGACTATCAACTGCTCATTGAGTGGGCTGCTGATCGCTGTCCCAGGGAACTGTTTTACCAATTCTTGCGTTGCGCCAAAAACGCCACCGCGCGGGCTACCTACATCCTGCCCATAGACAAAGAAGCCAGGATCGCGTTGGCGCAGTTCCACCAGCGCCTCATTGATCGCGCTGAGCATATTCATCTTGCGTAGCGCCCCAGTTGGCGGATACGATGCAGAAGGTGGCAAAGCAAAAACATGCTCTAACACCCGATCCCCACTGACCTCTGGCTCTTGCAACACCTCCTCTTCAATGCGCCGCACCTCATCCCGCGCTTCCTTCTGTATCTGAGCAACCTGCTCTTCAGTCAGGTAGCCTTTCCGAATGAATACCTGTGCAGTATTCTTGAGCGGGTCTTTATGGGCAAAAGTGTCTTCAATCTCCTCGGTCGAGCGATAAGCTTTAATATCCGTACTGCTTGAATGTGGATCGAGCAAACCCATATGCAGGTGCATCAGCGCGGGGCCTTTCCCTTTGCGTAGCTCCTGGACAACTTCGCGTGTCTTTTCATAGGTCTCCAGCGCATTAGTTCCATCCACGTCTAGAGCAAGCGCATCAGCAGCTCTGGCCCAGGCCACCAGATTGCCAGCCCACTGCACCTGCTGCTTCTCGTCGTGATGGGTCGTAATCGCCCAGCCATTATCCTCAACTACCATCAGCACGGGCAGCTTGTGAACCGTCGCCTGGCGAAACAACACATTAAAGTCATTTGTCGCCACGCCCCCATCGCCCGTACAGAAAACGACTATGCGCTTGCTGCCATCGCGCTTAAAAGCAAACCCAACACCGCCCGCAAAAGGCGCCAGACCGGCGACCTCGCTGAATGCAGGCAAAATATGGAACCGGCGACTGCTGTAATGCGAGGGCATATTGCGACCCGCGCACATGGGACCAGTCGCCCGCGAATACGCTTCGCGCAGCGGGCCATACACATCCCTGGTACGCTGGAGCCAGCCTGCCAGATCACGATAGTACAGGGCCAGCCAATCCTCATCATCAAGCGCCGCCACAAGCGCCGCTATGCTCTCGTGCCCGGCACAACCAATGTAGAAAGGAAATTTGCTTTGCGTTTTGCGTATCTTCAGCAGGTCATTCATGGCGCGCGCCAGCGCCATTGTGCGATAGAGTTCAAGGGGATCAAGGCCGCCTTTGATCTCCGCTGGGGCTTTTCTACTTATCGCCATTCACGCCTCCATGTCAACACTGACACTATGAGATGCCGCACCGTTTCTAACCCTCAAGGTTTCAAATCCCATCCAGCCTCGTCGCTGAATGCCGTCAGGCATAAGCCATGCAACGAATCGCCGCTCGCCTCTACTCAAGCACCAAAGGCCATCTACTGAACCCTCAAAGCGCCTGATAGGTGCCCCGTGATCCGCGAGCGCAAGCGGAAATCATTCCTCCCGCCTTTTCAGAATAACAAAAATGGGGCCAGACTGCAAGAGAATCAGCGGCGAGCAATCTGCTTACTCACAGGTTATCTGCCGCTGTGCAGCGTAGCTGTGAAACATACAGGAAACAGGCACAGCCACTGAAACAGCTTCAGCCGCGCCCTTGGCTATCCAGGCATTTCAGGCACGGCGTACCTCTACCTTGCCATCGCGCACACGCACCTCAAACCGAACCTGCGGAAAGGTCGCCGGGCCGCCGCGCACTTCGCCATCACGCACGCGGAAGCGCGACCCATGCCAGGGACACACCACCACCTCACCCTCCAGCGATCCCTCATCCAGAGGGCCGCCAGCATGTGTGCAGGTGGCGGCAATAGCATAGATCGTTCCCTTCAGGCGCAGCAGCAGTATCGGCGCTCCGTTGGCCTGCGCTCGATGCAGCGCACCCTCGGTGATGTCCGCTTCTTCAGCAACCGCCACAAAATCCTCCGGGGTTTCCTGCCAGGCCGTATGGTTGACCTGCGTGCCCTTGCCAAACACCATCTCGCCGCCCAGGTACGCGCCCAGCAGCAAAATCACCAGCCCAACCGTCGAGACGATAAACCCCGAGAAATGATGATTGGTCAGGCGCAAGACAAGCGCCACCACATAGACCAATGTGGCAATCGTATTCACAATCCCATGTGCGATACCCACGCGCCGCTCTTTACCATAGGTATCGTTCCAATCAATAGTTCCGGTAAGAACCGATAAGACCGCCCCAACCAATCCTACGATCAACAGGATCGTGGAGGCCGTTGCTGTTCCCGAAGAGCGATTCGTAGCAAGCCAAACAATATCCAAGATCAGCGTCCCAAGCCAGGCGCCAACCGGAATGTCGGTTACGGCTGGATGGATGGGATGCCCAAACCAGACACCGTGCGAGAGATTCTTCAACCAGCGAAACAAGGGGCCGCCGAGCTTTAACGTCCCGCCAACAAACTTCTGCGTGCCATCGCTGAATCCTTCCAGCCAGTTCTGGCTGTCAATAGACCGTTCAATAAGCCGCCGAAACCAGGGGCCTTGATACGTTGGTTTGCGAGGTGGTTCTGCAACCGCTGTGGCGGCCTCGGTAGCCGCAGGTTGTTCCTGTGCGTCAGACATACCATTGCTCCTTCTCAAAAATGGTCGGCATCGTTTGAGGGAATCGCAATGCAGCGTATCTGGCTACTTGCAGTTTGATCCTATCAAAAGCGACCTGTAGGCGCAAGGGGTATCTCTCTTGCTGCTCACTTCTGCTGGAATCCTGCTCGTCAGGCACAGAGAATGCTCCAGGAAAAAGAAAAGCCCGTTGTCTTGTACAACGGGCCAGCCTCTTCCACCCCTTTTGGACAGGCTCATCCTGCCAGCTCATTGGATAGGTTCATCCTACCAGATTAATCAGTCTTCCAGGCACATACACAACCTTCTTTGGCTCCCTTCCACCCAGGGCCGCCTTGATGCGCTCATTTGCCAGAGCCAGCGCATAAACCTCAGCCTCGTTCGCCTCGGCAGCAACCTCCAGCTTATCGCGCACCTTGCCGTTGATCTGCACCACCACTGTCACCATCGCATCCTGCGTCAGCACCTCATCGAATACCGGCCAGGATTGCAGGTGAATGCTGCCACCTTGACCAATTTGATGCCACAGCTCTTCAGCAATATGGGGGGCCAGCGGCGCCAGCAGCAGCAGCAGCGTTTCAATCGCCTGGCGGTACTCAGTCGTCCGAACTGCCTCCGTCTCGCGCGCCTTCATCAGCGCGTTCGTGAACTCCATCAGCCCCGCCAGAGCAGTGTTAAAGCGCAGCCCCTCGTACTCAGCCGTCAGACGTTTGATAAATTTGTGAGTCGTGCGTTTGATCTCGACGCCAACCGCTGTACCAGGAATGGCCGCGCCGCCCCAGGCACCAGCAGAATCCTGCACCAGATTCCAGACTCGATTCATAAAGCGCCAGACTCCCTCAATGCCCTGGCTGCTCCAGGGTCCGCCCTGATCGAACGGCCCCATAAACATCAGGTAGCAGCGCACTGTATCAGCCCCATAGCTATCCACCACATCATCCGGCGGCACTACATTTCCCCGCGACTTCGACATCTTCTGCCCATCGGGTCCCAGAATCGTGCCCTGATGATACAGCCGCTTAAACGGCTCATTAAAGGTCAGCAGACCCATATCGCGCAGCGCCTTCACAAAGAAGCGCGCGTACAGCAGGTGCATCACCGCATGCTCAGCGCCACCAATATACATATCTACCGGCAGCCACTTTGCAATCTTCTCCTTGTTCCATGCCTCCCGCTCGTTTTTCGCATCCATATAGCGCAGGAAATACCACGAAGAACACAGGAACGTATCCAGCGTATCGGTCTCCCGCGTAGCTGGTCCACCGCAGATAGGGCAGGTCGTATTCAAAAACTCGCTGACATAACGCAGCGGCGACTCGCCGGTTGGCTTAAACTGCACCTCATCTGGCAGCAGCACTGGCAGGTCTTCCTCCGGTACCGGCACCATCCCATCCTTCGGACAGTAGATGATGGGAATTGGCGCGCCCCAATAGCGCTGGCGGCTCACCAGCCAGTCGCGCAGCCGATAGTTCACCGCGTACTTCCCGATGCCGCGCTCCTCGCAGTAGCGTGTCACTGCCTTGACCGCCTCTTCCGGCGGCGTGCCGTTAAATGGTCCAGAGTTTATCATCATCCCATAGTGGGATTTTGCCTCAGTCCAGGTTGCTGGATCACTCGGCTCCTCATCGGGCGGACAAATCACCTGGCGAATGGGCAGCCCAAACTTGCGAGCAAACTCAAAGTCCCGCTGGTCATGCGCTGGCACGCCCATCACAGCGCCCGTCCCATAGCCCATCAGCACATAATCGGCAATCCAGACGGGCACCTGTTCTCCACTCACCGGATTGGTAATAAATCCACCAGTAAAGACACCTGTTTTCTCTTTCTCGGTACTCAGGCGTTCGATCTCGCTCTCACGCCTGGCTTTATCAATATATGCCTCAACCGCCGCGCGCTGTGCTGGCGCAGTGATGCGCTCAACCAGCGGATGTTCCGGCGCCAGCACAAAGAAGGTCACGCCAAAAATCGTGTCCGGGCGCGTCGTGAAGACTGGTATTTCCACACGCTCGCCACCAAACTCCGCCACAAAGCGAATCTCGGCGCCCTCGCTCCGACCAATCCAGTTGCGCTGCATCGTCACCGTTTTTTCGGGCCAGTTCAGTTCGGAGAAATCCAGCAGTTCATCCGCATATTTGGTAATGCGGAACAGCCACTGATCGATCTCCTTGCGAATCACCGGCGTGCCACAGCGCTCACAGGCCCCATTGACCACCTGCTCGTTCGCCAGCGTCGTATTGCAGTTCGGACACCAGTTTGCAGGGGCTTTGGTGCGATAGGCCAGCCCCGCCTTATAAAATTGCAGGAACAGCCATTCGGTCCATTTATAATAGTCCGGCAGGCAGCTAATAATCTCACGCGGCCAGTCCCAGGCGCCGCCCATCTTATGAAACTGCTCCTGCATCTTGGCAATGTTATCCAGCGTCCAGATGCGCGGCTGGATATTGCGCTTAATGGCCGCATTTTCGGCTGGCAGGCCAAAGGCATCAAAGCCAATTGGCTGAGAAACGTTCCAGCCCTGCATGCGCATAAAACGACCATAGACATCGGTGCCCACATAGTTATACCAGTGGCCCACATGCAGGTCGCCAGAAGGATAGGGGAGCATCACCAGATTATAAAAATTCGGCTTGGGCGCGTCATCGCGCGCATAATAAATGCCTTCAGTCTCCCACTGGTTCTGCCATTTTTTCTCGATTTCGGCAGGCTTGTACTTCGTGCGCGTCATCATGAGCTGCCTCCTCCTGTAGAAAAAACCCATCAAGAAAAGCCGATGATGCTTAATATGCGCTAGCCAAATAAAAACCCCCTCATCCCGCACCGGGACGAAGGGTTACTCCGTGATACCACCCGCGTTGGCAGCGCTCAGCGGCTAGAGCCGACACTCAGCACACATTGGTGGACCTGAGGGGACTCGAACCCCTGACCTTCTCAATGCCATTGAGACGCGCTCCCAGCTGCGCCACAGGCCCTTGTTAGAAGCTGTCGCCCACCGCGCGTCGGCCTTGTTCCACCGAGCGGCTGCCCACTCGTAGTAGCCCGTTATCGGAGGCTACCCGGCGCTGGCTACTTCGTTCACCAACACTGCTCCCAGGCGAGTTCGGTCATCTGGTGTGAGCCTCGCACCACCCGGCTCACTCTCTGAAAAGGCTGACCTACTACTCCTGTTCGTTGCATCGCATGTTCTGCAATCACACTGCTGTTGCCTTCGTGTAATTGCGATTGCCATCAAACTATAGCACATCTAAAGCCGATTTTCAAGAGGCTCATGGCGTTCTGGCGCTTCATCCCTCTTCGACGCCCTTCGGCTCTGCTTCCAATCCTCGGAATCGAGCAGAATCGTCACCGGCCCATCGTTCACCAATTCCACCTCCATATGCGCGCCAAAACGACCTCCAGCAACCACTAACCCGGCAGCACGTATCTCGTCCATAAAACGCTCGACCAGCGGGGCTGCGTTTTCAGGTGACGCCGCACTGGTAAAGCTCGGGCGCCGCCCCCGGCGTGTATCGGCAAAAAGGGTGAACTGCGAGACTACCAGCACGCCCCCACCCACCTCCAGCGCTGAAAGATTGAACTTGCCCTTGGCATCGCTGAAAATACGAAGATGAACGATTTTGTCAGCCAGGAACCGGGCTTCATCAGAACTATCCTCGTGCCCAATCCCTAACAGTACCAGCAATCCAGGGCCAATAGCTCCCACTGGCGCGCCATCCACACGAACCTCTGCCCGGCTCACCCGCTGAATAACCGCTCTCATCGCTAATCAGCAGCAGCGGCTGGTGCAGGTGTAGAGGCGCTGCCAGAACTCTCTGTCTTAGAGGACTCTTTCCTGGCTGTCTCCGCCGCGCTCTTGCTTTCAGCGGAATCGCCTTTACTATCCGAAGACGAGGATTCGGCCTTGCCAATACTGCTAGAGCCATACTCTGTCTTATAAAACCCCGACCCCTTAAAGACAATGCCAGCCGGATAGAGTACGCGATGAATCGATGCACCACACTTGGGGCAGATTGTCAGCGGATCAGCGGTCATCTTCTGCCAGGCTTCAAAACGATGTCCACACTGACGACACAAATACTCATACGTTGGCATAATTGATCAGCCTCCCTGACCAGGATAAAGCGCTGCGGCAAATCACCAGGGCGTCCCCCGGTATTCGCCAAGAGTCTGAGACATGAAGAGAAGAACGTGTAACGTTACACGCTCCCTGCCACCTTATTATAACACAACAACGGTTTAGCAACCAACAGAGGTATCGCCCGGAGCCGCTTGCTGAGGATGTTTTTGCTGAGGATGTTTTTAAGGAATCACTCAGCCGTTCGACGTGATCCAATAAACTCCTTCACTCGCTCGGCGGCGTCACGGGTCATGCCGTCCAGGGCTGCCAATTCATCCACACTGGCCTGGCTGATGGCACGCGCCGAACCATACTGGCGCAGCAAGGCTTTCTTACGCTTGGGGCCAATGCCAGGAATCTCATCGAGCAAAGATTTAAATGTCTTGCCCGAACGCACCTGACGATGGTAGGTAATTGCAAAGCGATGCGCCTCATCGCGGATGCGCTGAATAAGATACAGTCCCTGCGAGCCACGCGGCAAGATCAACGGCTCAGCGGCAAAAGGCAGCCAGAGTTCTTCATACTGGCTCGTGCTGCTGTGATCCTCTTTTGCCACCCCAACCACTGAAACGTCTACCCCCATCTCTTGTAAAACCTGCATCGCAGCAGCTACATGACCCTTGCCACCATCAATAACCAGCAGATCAGGCAGCGCGGCCCAGGAGTCCAGCGTAGCAGGCTGCGCATCAGCAGTTGCCCTGGCAGACATTTCAGCGTCAGGCTCAGATGCCACCTCACCCGCCATCAATCCAGTCACCAACGCTTCTTCGCCCGCCACATCGCCCTCCAAAACAGCGATTCCCCTCTCTAGCTCCTCCTGCTCGTCTGCCAATTGGCCTTCTGAGTGTCCCAACGACTCAGCCGTCCCGCCCCTATCCTCCGATTCCTGCTCTGGCGTGATCTTTGCCAGCCCACGCTTGAATCGTCGGCGCAGCATTTCTTGATGGCTGGCGTAATCATCGGCGCCCTCCACCGTTTTGATCCGAAAGCGGCGATAATCGCTGGTCTTGGGCCGACCATTCTCAAAAACGATCATCGCCCCAACTGAGGCCGTTCCCTGAATAGTGGAGATGTCATAGCACTCGATGCGGCGCGGCGGCGTGGGAAGGTTCAACGCCTGCTGAAGTTCCTCCAGCGCCAGCGCTGTCTTCTGGCTATCTGAAAGCCACTTGATGCGCTGCTGCTCCAGCACCTCCTGCGCGTTCTGCGCTACCATCTCCACCAGCCGCTTCTTATCCCCCCGCCTGGGTAGAGTAATCGTGAGCGCCGCGCCGCGCTTCTGGCGCAGCCAATCATTCAGCGCCTCAAGATCATCTGGCTCATGTTCAAGAATCAGTTCATGAGGCACATGCTGGGCAGCATCATAAAACTGTTGAAGAAACGAGGCCATCACCTCGCCGACGCTCGTATCGCGTGTTCCCTGCAAAATGTAATACTCACGACCCACCAGCTTGCCGCCGCGAAAAAAGAAGACCAGTGCGCAGGTCTCGTCGTCCGCACTCGCCAGCGCCACCACATCCTGGTCGCCAGGGCCGGTAGTCGTAATGATCTTCTGTTTCTCCAACACCTGCTCCACCGCGCGCACGCGATCTCGCAGCGCAGCGGCCCGCTCAAACTCCAGATTTTCGGCGGCCTGCTCCATCTGCCCCTTCAAATTATCCAGAACCTGCTCCTGTTTCCCCTCCAGAAAGAGTAATACCTGGCGGATCGTCTCATCATACTCCTGGCGCGACACCTTGCCCACACATGGCGCGCCGCAGCGGTGAATGTAATACTGCGTACAGGGGCGCGCCAGATATTTTGGCTTCCAGCCAGGCTGCGCCGCCTGGTCACGCGGCGGCGCCCAGGTTGACGCATCGTAGCGGCAGGTACGATACGCAAAGAGCTTGTTCAGCAGGTCCAGCGTAGCGTCGACAGCTCCCGCGCTGGGGTATGGGCCAAAATAGCGGTTGCCATCTTGCTGAAAAGCACGCACCCGATAGACACGCGGAAAATCTTCTTTCAGCGAAACCTTGATATAAGGATAGTTCTTATCATCACGCAGCAGCACATTGTACTTGGGGCGATACTGCTTGATATAGTTGCATTCAAGAATCAGTGCCTCTACCTCGCTGCCTACCACAATAAACTCGATGTCTGCAATCTTAGCAACCATACTCCGGTTCTTGGGGCTAAGATCAGCGCCTTCGGCAAAATACGAGCGCACCCGCTGATGCAAAGACGTAGCCTTGCCAACATAAAGCAGCTTGCCAGCCTCGTCTCGAAAAAGGTAGATGCCGGGCCGACCCGGCAGTGAATTAAGGGTTGCTTGAATCTTCTCGTTCATAACCATCAATGAAGATATTTGGGGCGTGTTATTCGTTATTAGGATAGTGAGACAAGGCCAGGCGCCTTGACCGTCGATACCTCACAGGATATTATATGGCATGCGCGCCGCAACCGCAAAGCCAACCGGGGCGCGTGGAACTTATCACCCCCAAATGGGGGAGACGAGAGGAAACAACCGCTTCATGCCCAAAACAACCAATAAGCGCACTGCCGCGCGACGCGCAGCACGAGTACAGCGCGCACATACAACACAGCAGGAGGGCAGCGCCGTCCGGCGACGGCCAACCAAAAAGCCTGTCCCCACACGAGAACACAGGAGTTTTCTCTTTCAGTATAAATGGGGAATTGGAATTCTGCTTGCCATCCTCCTGGCCTCTGGGTGGTACACTATTTATGCCAAACAGCTTCTCTGGTATGCTCCTAAGCCACCAGCGGCACAGGTTATCCCGGCGCTGCCCGCCTCAGCAGCCAAATCCCCTTGCCAGAAGGTCGCGCAGTACCTTCAGACAACCGAACCAATACCCGATACTGCCAACATCACGCATACCTACAGCGCCCCACCACCCATGATTATTGATAAGAACAAAGTCTACTGCGTAGGGATCAACACCACCAAAGGCTTTATGCTGCTAGAACTCGACCCACAGCTTGCACCCAATACCGTCAATAACTTCGTGTACCTGGCAGATCATCACTTCTATGATGGGCTAACCTTCTGGCGGGTAGAGCGTAAAGGCCAGACTGATTCAGATGGTACTGTCTCTACCTTGGACCTGATTCAAGGCGGCGATCCACAGGGCAATGGACAAGGCGGACCAGGCTACTCGTTCAACGATGAACTCAATCAGACCGAACCCTACATCGTTGGTGCTGTAGCAATGGCGAACTCCGGCCCAAATACGAATGGCAGCCAGTTCTTCATTGACACCAACGACAATACCGCAAAAGATCAACTGCCGGATCATAAATATAGTCTGTTTGGCAATCTCGTGAAAGGCATCGACGTGGCCGTGAAAATCAACCCCGGGGATAAAATGCTGCGCGTGCTGGTCATGGCCGTTGATGGACCGGCATCCTTGCCACCCGTGATGGTCACACCAACTCCGGTGCCGACGCACACGCCAACGCCTGGACCTACAAACACATCAACACCTGCGGCCACATCAACACCTAAGCCATAGCTTGAGGTAACTTCTGCCTCAGATCAGAGAGGAACGAAGAAATCATGCCCATGCGATACAGCAAAGCGCCAGAGATGCAGATCGACCCTTCCAAAAAATACACCGCCGTCATGCACACCGATAAAGGCGACATCCGCATCGAACTATTTGCGGCGCAGGCGCCCCGGACAGTCAATAACTTTGTGGTGCTGGCACGCGATGGCTTTTACAACGGCACCACATTCCACCGCGTCATCAAGGGGTTCATGGCCCAGGGTGGCGACCCAACCGGCACCGGGACAGGCGGGCCGGGCTATCGGTTCAATGACGAGCCAGGCGCGCTCGCCCTGAAACACGACAGCAAGGGCATCCTCTCAATGGCAAATGCCGGGCCAAATACCAACGGCTCGCAGTTTTTTATTACTTACGGGCCAACTCCTCACCTCAACGGCAAGCATGCCGTCTTTGGGCGCGTGGTCGCCGGAATGGAGGTTGCCGAAGCCATCCGCGAGCGCGACCCCCAGCGCGACCGCCAGCCGGGAGACCGCCTGCTCTCCGTCGATATTATCGAAAGCTAACCTACCACCAGATCATCAGAGGGATACTTAAGAAACAAGGGGAACGCTCATCTTTCAGCGTTCCCCTTGTTTTCAGCCCTCAATCTTCTATGCGCTCAGTGGGTATCCTGGCTCGCAACCAACAACTCGTACAGCTTCTGAAGCTCTTCTTTGTTATTGAAAAATATCGTCAGTGATCCCTGGTCTTTCACGTTGCGACGAAGTTGCACCTTGAGTTCCAGCGCGTTGCGGAAATCGTCTTCCAGCGAGCGATTAAAGCTAAAATCTTCGCTCGCCTGTGGCTGGCTCTTCTGCTCAGGCTGCTGCTGTACTGGCATATTGGTAAGCCGCCGCGCCAGGTCTTCCGCTTCACGAACGCTCAGACCCTGCGCAGTGATCTGCTGAATAGCATGCTGCTGGAGTTTTTCATCCTTAATGCTCAGCACAGCCCGCGCGTGCCCCGGTGTAAACTCCTGGCTGCGATTCGCCAGCTTCTCCCGCGCGGCAGGGGGCAATCCTAACAGCCTGATTGTGTTAGAGATCGCTTCACGGCTTTTGCCCACCCGTTTCCCTACCTCTTCCTGCGTCAGCCCATACTCATCAAGCAGCGTCCGATACGCCAGCGCCTCTTCAATAGGATTGAGATCAGCGCGCTGAATATTTTCAATCAGCGCCAGTTCCAGCATCTGCTGAGGCGTCACCTCCCGGAGAATCACGGGCACTTTCGTCAGACCAGCCAGTTTTGATGCCTGCCAGCGACGCTCACCGGCAATAAGCTGGTAGCGGGGTATAACATCATCGCCCGGTCGAAGTGTCTGATCCTCTGGTGAAAGTTCGGTAACAACCAGCGGCTGAATCACTCCATGCTCACGGATAGAATCAGCCAGTTCACGCAGCGCCGCATCCTCAACAATCAGGCTGCGTGGCTGGCGCGGATTCGGCAGAATCGAGTTAATCGGCACCTCCAGCGGCGCCGCCTGCGGGATGGGCGTCAGCGGAGCAGACGCAAGAGGGTCAGTGCTGGCCCCAGGAATAAGGGCATCCAGGCCACGCCCCAACCCAAAGCGAGGCTTAGCCACGACTCATCACCTCCTCGGCCAGCGCGCGATATGCCAGCGCGCCAGGGGATGCCGGGTCATAATCCAGAATCGATTGGCCGTAGCTGGGAGCCTCGCTCAACCGGACATTGCGGGCAATAATCGTCTGAAAAACCTCTTTGGGAAAGTGCGAACGCACCTCTCGTACCACCTCCCCCGCCAGCTTGGTACGCGCATCATACATCGTGAGAACCACACCCGCAATGTAAAGATTGGGATTAAGTTTGGCGCGTACCCGCTTGATAGTATTTAACAACTGGCTGAGTCCTTCCAGGGCCAGATACTCACATTGCAGCGGAATAATCACGCCATCGGCAGCAACCAGCGCATTGACGGTCAAGAGGCCAAGTGAAGGGGGGCAATCAATCAAAACATAATCATGATGCTTTCGGGCGCTTTCCAAGGCTGTACGCAAGCGATATTCGCGCTCCGGCATATCAACCAGTTCGATCTCAGCAGCCGCCAGGTCTGGCGTGCAAGGTATCAACCTCAGATGAGGCCGCGAGGTATTTACTGCCACATCGTTCAGCGACACGTCCTGCTTCACCAGCACTTCATAAATCGAGGCTGCTTCACGATTCTTCCCAGCGCCGATGCCGCTGGTCGTGCTGGATTGCGGATCAATATCCACCAGCAAAACCCGCCGTCCGGCTTCTGCCAGGTACGTCGCCAGATTAATGGCAGTCGTCGTTTTACCAACTCCGCCTTTTTGGTTCACAATTGCATACACTTTTGACATTGCAGGTTCCCGTCCCCTTCGCAGAGCAATCCGCAGCGCCTGATACCCCTGTCGCTCGCCTCGCGTCAATGATACAGGGCAACACCAGAGAAGGCAAACAACCTCTTCTCCCGGCGCCAACTGGACGATATGCTCCATTGTAACAAATGCGACAGAAAGAGGCAATGGGTTCACTGCCTGCAAGTGTGGTGGTTTTTCTCCTCCTGTAAATGAATGCCCCTGGTCATATCGTCAGAGGGGATACCAGGGGCACAGGTGGGAACGATGGGAACGATGGGAACGATGGGAACGAGAGTCTGTCGCGTACACCTCCATCCACCGCTTGGATCGCTCCGGGAAGTGCCCAGCAACCTGGAAATCTCATGATATAATAGTGGCAAACAAAGGGTAACATCATGCAGCATCATGTGACCTGAAGTGCGACTAAAGAAGTGCGACTAAAAAGGTGGGGCATGTGATTATTGGCAAGGTCGTCAAGTCGGACTCCCATGTTACTTATGCCTGCCAGGTATACGGCGCGGGAGAAGTCGAGGTCCAGCCCGGCCCGGCAGACTGCGGGTTCGGACAATTTGTGCGCGCACCGATACGCAGCGAAACACCCGCCCTTCTGCGGGCAAGCCACAACGGCCACGCAGTGGGTACCAATCCCCCTACTGAGCAGGCAGATACTCTCTGGGCAGTAGGCGTGATCTACGATACAATCTTACTCAATCCCGCCTTTGGCAGCCTGGGGCCACGTCTCTCAAACGCAGAGCAGATTGAGATGTTCTCCCCTGATTATCTGTCTGAGCGCGCCACGCTGGTCTACTTCTCGGTCCTGGGTTTGATGGAACGCTCAGGAAATACCACTCACTGGCGAGTGACGCATGGCGTGCCGCCGGTAGCGCTTGAGCTGGGCTGCGAAGTGGCGACAATGGACGCCGCAGAGGTACAGGCTTTCCATTTTTTTGCGGATGGAAGCGAACCGGGCGGCGCGCAGCCCTATATCCATATGGGCTATCTGCCCCACCTGATCGCCCAACGCAACAGCCTGCTGCCCCAGGTCACACTCCGCATCGTGGACCAGCTTGAGCAGCTTTTCCCTCAAAATCGCGCCTTGTTGCATATCGTGAAGAGTAATTTTGCCTGGAAACTTAAAGTTGAAACCACCGGGTAAACATCCCTGAAGCACCCAGGAAGGCACAACGCCCATGTCCGAACGCTTAGAAGGCTCACAGGTAACCTCGACCCAGCCACTCATAGGGATGATCCACACACGGGCAGCGCCCAAACCCATTGGCATCACCAAAGGCCCAGGCGAGCAGATTCATCAATACACATTCATCTCACGTGACCATGAACAGGCGCTCAAGAACGGGGAGTACGTCTACTATGAGCTACCCCTGGGCAGCGCCGAAAACGACAACACGGCCACCAGTTCCCGCCAGATATTGGGGCGCATTCTCAAGCGCGTGCCGGTGCAATTATATCCAGATACTTTCCTGGCTGAGCCAGAAATCCCTCCCAGCCAGGTAGCCGCAATGGTCGGCTATAATGATGCCGCCAACGAATTATTTGAACTGCACGTCTCCATTATGGGCTACTACGACGAGCAATTGGAGAGCTTTGTCAATCCCTGGATTCCTCCACCATCAGGTCGTCCGATTTATCTGGCAGATAACGCCCTGCTAGCGCATGTGCTTAGCAAACGCCAAATCGGCGGAGTAGGTGCCGCGCACATCGGCTCACTACTCACCCGTCCCGATGGAGCAGTACCCATTGTGCTAGATGTCAAAGAACTGGTCAGTACGCATCTGGCGATCATTGCCAGCACCGGCTCCGGTAAAAGTTACCTTGCCAGCGTCATCATTGAAGAGTTGATGCGCCCAAACAACAAAGCCTGCGTGCTGATTGTCGACCCGCATGGTGAATATGATACATTAGATCAGATCGCCAATCGCCCGGAATTCCGCGCGGGCGCCGGGCGCAACGCTTATCAGGCGAAGGTCCAAATTTATCGGCACGATCAAGTCAAAGTCCGTATCTCATCGCTCACGCTCGGCGACCTGCGCTATCTGCTGCCAGACCTCAGCGAGAAGCAGCATTATCTGCTTGGCCGCGCCTATTCGCGGCTCTCGCGCACCGCAAAGGGCAAGCCCTGGACCGTTGAAGAACTTAAGCAAACGGTAACAATCGTGGGCAAAGAGGATGCCGAGGAAGAACAGGATAACTCCAGCACGGTGGGAGCGCTCAGATGGCGCATCACCAGTCGTTTGCAAGAGAATTCTTTTGTCTTTGATGACTTCCAGCATCTGGACCTGCGTGAGATTTTCAGGCCAGGCCAATGCACCGTCTTGCAACTGAACGAAGTGGACGACCGTGACCAGCAGGTCATCGTAGCAACCTTGCTGCGCCGCCTCAACAAAGCGCGAATGGATACCGAGCGTGGCAAGGTCCATGCCAACGACGAAAGCTATCTTCCCTATCCCGTTTTTTTGCTGCTGGAAGAGGCCCACCACTTTGCCCCGGCAGGCGCAGATGCCATTACCACTGGCGTTCTCAAGCAAATCCTGGCCGAAGGACGCAAATTTGGCATTGGTGTGGGACTCATTACCCAACGCCCCGGCAAACTCGACGCTGACGTACTCAGCCAATGTCTGACGCAATGTATTATGCGCATCGTCAACGAAGTGGATCAGAAAAGCGTGGCAACCGCCATCGAAGGCGTGGGGCACGACTTGCTTAGCAACCTTCCCGCGCTCTCCAAAGGCCAGGTGATTGTGGCCGGAGGTGCCGTCAATACGCCTGTCCTCTGTCGAGTGCGCTCACGGCTCACCCCACACGGGGGCGAGAGCAAAGATGCCCCTGACCTCTGGCAGAAACACTTCTCTGCTGATTCCCAGGAAGCCCGTCGCCGCGACAACTCCATCCTTGCTACTGATGATAAACCATTTTCCCTTTTCAAAAGCTAACCAGGGGAACATCGCATGACAACGCGCCATCCACTATTTGCATTGGTGGTCCTTGCGCTGGCCTCCTGGATCGGCTTGCTGCTCTTTGGCAAATTGGTGCGCCCCAGTGGGTGGCTGATTCCTACACTCTTTTTGCTCTTGCTCTTTATCGCTCTGACAGCCTCCTTCGCCCCCATCGCGCAGCTTGTGGGGGCATACCTGACGCACTCTAAATGGTACTATCAGCGCCGCTGGCAGCACGCGCTCCGTCAGGGCGCCCTGGTCGCGCTTGCTATTGTTACCAATCTGGCGCTGCTGGCTCTGAATGCCTGGTTCTGGGCCGATGTTATCTTGATCGTATTAGTAGTTGTGCTGGTAGAACTCATCGTCCTCGCTCGCAAATGAGAACAACACCTACCCGCTTGATAAGCCAGAGAACAAGACCTATAATTGGAACATCATCATGATTTGGCCTGATTTGGAAAAGCAGCGAGCGTTCTTTTGTAACCACACATCGAGCATACCTCAGCCAGTGGTCTGAGGAAGCACCGCACCTGAAGCAAAGGAGAAAACACCATGACCGCTTACACCCAGTCGGATCGCCGGAGCCTTTTGTTGGAGCGGCGGAAGCTCTATGAAGCAGAAGTAGCTGAGGCATTGCTCAACGAAAGTCCAGAGGAGCGCGAGGACCGTGTACACCTGGTACACGCCTGCCAGCCGATGTTGGTAGCCAGTCTCAAGGCCCTGGAAGTCTTTCATCCAGAAAGTTACGAAGATTACACAAAGTAGGCCAGAGCTGTATCAATGCCACATCCGTTTTTGCCCCCAGACGGACTGACCTTCCATAACCCGATAGAGTTCGGCGGACTCTATTGGGTCAACTTCACGTATCCTCCGCTTCCACCTGGCGTGGAGGAGCGGCGGATTCTTGATTGGCATCCGTCTCTGGTCATCTCCAGCCCGCCTTTTTGCCGTCACTCCGGCGCGGTCAACGTGCTGGCAGTGACGAGCTTTCGTGGCAAGCTGCGCCCTTATCATTACCTGCTTTTGAAACGAGATTACCCACAGCTTGATACCGATAGCCTCGTCAAGACCGAACTGGCCTATCCTGTGCTGCGCGCAGCACTCCCCGACCAGCACTTCATCTGCAAGCTGACCGACAAAGACCTCCAGGGGGTGCTGCATAAAGTCGCTGACGTGTTGGGCATTACGATCTTCTACGACGTAGGCATACCAGTGGAGGAAAACCGCTGACACCGCCTGAAATCCAACGACAGTTGCGCCAACTCCCCTCAGTCGACGAACTCCTGCGCCATCCGCTGCTTGCTCCCATTGCAGGAACAGGGGCGCGCGCCAGCCTTGTAGAGTACGCGCGCCAGGTGCTTGCGCTTATCCGCCAGGAGATTCGCGCCGGAGCGGCTGGTCCTGCTTCGGAGGTCATTGCCGGGCGCGTATATGCCGTCTTTCAACAGCGACAACGCCCCAACCTCCGCCCGGTCATCAACGCCACTGGTGTGATTCTCAATACCAACCTGGGGCGTTCCCCGCTGAGCCAGGAAGCCCTCCAGGCCGTTGTCAACGTGGCCCAGGGATACTCCAACCTTGAATATGACCTTGATGCCGGACAACGTGGTTCCCGGCATCACCATGTGCGCGACTTGCTCCGCGAAGTCACTGGCGCGGAAGATGCGCTGGTGACAAATAACAATGCAGCAGCCGTTCTGCTCGTCCTGAGTGCCCTGGCCGCAGGGCGCGAGGTTATCATCTCGCGTGGACAGTTGGTAGAGATTGGCGGCGGCTTTCGTATCCCCGATGTCATGCGTCAGAGCGGCGCGCGGCTGGTAGAGGTAGGCACCACCAACCGCACGCGCTTGCGCGACTATGAAGCGGCCATTACAGCCGAGACAGCCATGCTGCTGAGCGTGCATCCTAGCAACTTTTTGATCACCGGGTTTACCGAATCAGTTCCAATCAATGCGCTGGCTGAACTGGCCCATCACCAGGGGCTATGGATCGTCGAAGACCTGGGAAGCGGATGCCTGCTCGACACCACCCACTTCGGCCTGGCCCACGAACCAATGCCCCAGGAAAGCATTGCCGCCGGGGCAGATATTATTTGCTTCTCAGGAGATAAGCTGCTTGGCGGCCCACAAGCCGGGATTATCGTGGGCAAACACAATATCATTTCACAGATCAGCAAGCACCCGCTGATGCGTGCCATGCGGATCGATAAACTTACTCTGGCCGCACTGGAAGCCACGCTGCGCCACTACCGGCAGCACGAGGCCCAGGAACGCATCCCGATTTGGCGAATGATTGCCGCAAAACCGGAAGTCCTGCGCCAGCGTGCCCAGCGCTGGGCAACCAAACTCTGTGAGTGGGGATTGCATGCAGAAACGCTGGCCGGTCAATCAACTATCGGCGGTGGATCGCTGCCAGGAGAGACGCTGCCCACCACACTGCTAGCGATCAGTGAAGATAGAGGTTGCCAGGAGGGTGTTCCGGGCCATACCAGGTCTCACCCAGCATTGGCTCCAGACCAGCAAGCGCATACCTCCTCTATGAGACTTGAGAAGCTGGCAGCGCGCCTGCGCACCGGAGAACCACCTGTCGTCGCCCGTATCTTACGTGATCGCCTGCTCCTGGACCCCCGCACCATCTTGCCAGAGCAGGACAACGCCTTATTGGATGCGCTGCGAGCAGCACTTGCTGGCTAATCCCTGTGTCCATCACAGCAACCAACGCAGATTACTTCACACGCTGTATGGTATAATAGAAGCCAATCAATCAGCTTATACAAGGCATACAGAACATCCTGTGCCTATCTGGCTTCTCGTATCATTTTTATTGCCCACTTACTATGTGCATTCAACCTGGTTAACAAAGCACGTACCCCAGATAGGCGTCCAACAAGTGAGAGAACCTATGGATCGACAATCTGAGCAGCACACCGATCAAGAAGCACAGTATTATGGACAAGGCGAAACAGTGGATCGGCGCTATAGCCCTCCGTTTCCCTCCAGCGAATTGGAAGAAAGTAATTCGCTCATCAGCCAACCTGATGCCCCTCATGAGCAGCTTGAATACAGAGACCGTGCGCGCCATCGCTTCTCCCGACGCCGTCTCATCATTGCTGGCTCTGTTACTGTCGGCGGATTGGTCATTGCCTCCTCGCTAGGTATTTTAGGGCTACAAGACCTGCTGCGCCAGCAAGGCCAGGATATTCTTGGCAGCTTCCGTCTGGGCAACCAGCGACAGCCTCCGCTCAGCATTCAAGGCCCAATGACCACCCCGCAAGATATAGTGATCTTCTCTGGCCGGTTGAGTACCGGCTGGCAAGATTGGTCGTGGGGGCAGCATCAAATCGTGACCTCACCGGCTTTTACTGATGGCTCGCCAGTTATCAAGTTCAGCCCAGCCAACAATGGCGGCGTCTACTTCAGTCATACCCCCATTGAAACTTCTGGCTTCGGCTACTTCCAATTCTGGGTCAATGGCGGAGCCGTCGGCGGGCAGCAACTTTCGGCAGGTGTCGCCGACCAGACCTATTCATTCACTCCAGCAGCGTCTGTCAACAATTATATTCAAGGTGGCTTTGTACAACTCAATCAATGGCGCCTGGTCCGCATCCCCCTTGCCGCTGTACAAGGCGCGGATACACCGATTGGCGGCGTCATCATCAGCGATGCGACAGGCACTTCACAACCCGACGTTTTCCTGGCTGATCTGCGGCTGGTTCATATTCTCAACCCCAACGAACCGACGCTCCTCTCAGGTGATGCGCCTGATTTGAATGCCATCCTGCTCTTCTTTGATCGCCAGATGCGCCTGGACGAAGTGCAGGCTACCCATTTCTATCAAATCAGCAGCCTTGAGGACCATCGCTTTGTTCATCCGGCCTACCCGGCCAGCGCTCAGTATCAACCCAGCAATAAAAGCGTTAGCCTGCTGGTACCGGGGTCCATGCAAGCGGGGAAGCGCTATCTTGTCAGTGTTGGACGTATCCATTCAGTGGATGGCCCGGCGCTGGCCGATGCCTCCAACGTCACTGTCACAGCTCAACCCCTGGAAGTGAAAATAGACATGAGCAAGCCCGGCCTGGCTATCAGCCCCTATATTTATGGCCTGAATTTTTCTCTCGATGTGAGCGCTCAATATCTCAACGATCTACGCCCCAAACTGAATCGCTGGGGTGGTGAACAGACCACGCGCTATAACTGGAAGCTGGGCAATGCGTTTAATGCGGCAGATAACTATTACTTTCAGAACGGCAACTACGGCCATAACTCGCCAGCCGACCGGCAACCCTCTGGGCTTCCCGATCAATTCATCACAGCCAATCGAAACGCTGGCACAGATTCCATGCTGACTATTCCCACCATCGGCTGGGTTCCCAAAGATGATCTGCCCACTTCCGCTTCGATCAACGTCGGCGATGGAGGTCCACCTATCAGCCCTGGCAGCGACATTGCTGTGTATCAGGGACGGGTCTACAATCCCGCTGCAAACCGGCGGCGTACTTCGGTTCCTTCGCGCGCCCGCAAAGGCCAACCGTTCTCCGACCCTCCCAACCTGGCCGATCCCACCGTCGCGCAGGATGAATGGGTGTATCACCTCGTGAATCGCTTTGGACAAGCGAGTAATGGAGGCGTTCGCTTCTACGAAATGGATAACGAATATGACCTCTGGTTCCTGGCCCATCGGGATGTGCGTCCTGTCGAAGTAGGCTACGACGAACTGCTCAGCATTTTTCTGGACTATGCAACCGCCGTCAAAGATGTTGACCCCACTGCACAAATAGCTGGACCTGTCTCCTGGGGCTGGCCTAACTACTTTTACTCCGCGCTTGACCGCTCAGATGATAACTTCAAAACACTCGCTGATTACCATGCCCATCATGATGTGCCGCTCCTGGCCTGGTTCCTGCAACAAGTTCGCCAGCATGATGAATCTACCGGACGGCGTACTTTGGACGTGCTAGACATCCACTGGTTTCCCCAGGCAAGTGAATATAGGGGAGGAGGAGTCGATGCCTCCAGTCGCGCGCTGCGGCTGCGTTCAACGCGCGCGCTCTGGGATCCAACGTACAAAGATGAATCCTGGATCAACGATTATGTCGATCTCATCCCACGCATGCGCAACTGGATCGCACAAAACTATCCCGGAACGAAACTGGCTATCTCGGAATATAACTGGGGGGGCGAAACCATCATGAATGGCGCCCTGGCAGAGGCTGAGGTGCTGGGCATCTTTGGCCGCGAAGGCGTGGATATAGCCTGCTATTGGGCCTACCCTGCCGCCTATAGTCCACCGTATTATGCTTTCAAGCTCTACAGCAACTACGACGATAAGGGGAGCTGGTTCGGCGGCACCTCGTTTCCTACCACCAGCACCCGCCTTGATATTCTTTCTGGTTATGCCGCCGGGCAAAAGAACGGTGACGTGCTGCTCATGCTATTGAACAAACATGAACACGAGTCGCTCACCCCTACCATCTATCTTCCGCATCTGGCCCCACGCCAGGTCATTGCCTATCGCTATGGCCCCGACCCCAAGCAACCTATCGCTCAATTGGAGAACCAGAAGCTCACTGACCAGACCTTGCTCTATACCTTGCCACCCAATTCAATTACACTCCTTGTCTTAAAAAAAGGATGACATAGCGATCATTCCTAAATTCGGCCCTCGCTTCATAAGGGTATCAGAGGCATATTGGAGGACGCAAACCATGAATTTCAGGATTGAACACCCCGGCACGATCCTTCCGGCAAAATTGGTGAGGCACATGACTGGTTATTTACTGCCGTCACGAAACCGGCACTAGCTCATTGGATTGTCGGACAGGTACCTGCATTTTCTTATTCAAGCTCTTCCTAAATTGCAGGAAACTTAGGAAGAAGGACCCAAACATAATCTGCACACCAATAGCAATCAGCGTTGTCGCAAAGATCGCCGGGCGCACAGCGTTAAGCGGCCCCATATGCTCGCTGATCCACCCAACCAGGATCACGCTGTCAATCACCAGCCCCAGCCCAAAGATCACACCGCCAATGAGCAGCCCACGCTCCAAACTAAATCGCTTCGTCAGCCAGTGCAAGAGCCGATCACGCTCGCCATCAAGCTCCTCCGTCAAAGAGAAAAAACGAGCAAAAAGACCAAGCGAGATGATTTGAAGTCCAATAAGCGCCACAACCGAAGCGAGGATCATGGTATGGACATCCCAATTATGCCCAAACAACGGAAATGGGCCTGGCAGAAGCACGCTTAATACCAGCAATCCCAAAAGCAACAGGGTCACACCAGGAACCAGAAACAAATGCGAAGGACTGTACAAGAGCAAGAATCGTAGATGCCGCCACCCATCGCGGATAGTGCGCAGCTTTGTTTCTCCGACACGCGGATGATACGCAATGGGTCGCTCGGTAATGGCAAGACCCGCTTTCGCCGCGTTGATGACCATCTCACTGGCAAACTCCATCCCACCCGCCTGCAACCGCATCGCATGATAGGCTTCAATCTTGAAGGCGCGCATACCACAGTGGGCATCCCGAACACCTGTGTGGAAAAAGAGGTTGAGTAACCCTGACAGGATCGGATTACCAATGTAACGGTGCGACCAGGTCATCGCCCCTTTTGCCATCCTGCCCGAAAAGCGGTTCCCCACAACCAGATCATACCCCTGGCGGAGCGGCTCGATAAGTGCTTCAATCTCCTCAAAGTCATAGGTATTGTCGGCATCAACCATTACAATATATCTTCCGCGCGCCTCGGCAAACCCTTTGAGGTAAGCATTACCATAGCCACGTACCGGTTGATACACGACCCGCACACCACGCTCGCGGGCAATCTCCGCCGAGCGATCTGTCGAGGCATTATCCACCACAAGAATCTCAGCGTTCAGATGCTGGCGGGTAATCACCATCTGGATGCTGTCAATACATCCCCCGATAGCGTCTTCCTCATTGAGGCAGGGAAGCACAATAGAAATCTCTGGCGCCAGGGGATCAGGCTCGCTCCCATGATAGTTTACCTTCATTGCTTCCGCCGACACAGCCTTGGCACCCTCCTCAGCACTACCATTATGCCCTGCTGCTGGTACGTCAACCGCCTCTAAAGTTTTCTCCATTGGGTCAGCCTTCGGAGGCGCCAGCGTTGCCAAAGGCTGGTACTCCCTTCGTGTTATATGCCTCAGCACCTCAAAGAGCGCGATGCTCACCAGAAGCACCATCGCCCAATCTATAGGGGAGCGCAAGCGATAGAAGTCAGCATAGTTCCCTACAGCGGCCAACACAATGCCACCAACAACCAGAAGCGCCAGAGCCAGCAGCAAGAATGGCTCCATCTGCCTGGGGCGCCTCCACATCAACAGGCCAAGCACGAGAAGAAGCAGCGGGAGATACCAGAAGGAATCCTCCTGGAGTATTGATACCAGGATCAGCGCACGCACCCAGAGGGGTTTATAGCTATACACATTGGCGCTTCCTGTAGGAGAAACAAAGTATGGAGGGGCGAGCCAGGTGTAATAGAGGTCTGGGATCGAATCTACAAAATAGGTGCCTGCGTGGTGCAGAATCACGTATCTGGTGTAGTTGTAAGGGGCATTCCAGTTATCAGCAGCATAGTTTTTTGTCGGCAAATAACTGGCAGCAAATTCCCAAGGATTTGCATCATGTGATTGCATATATGCCTGGACATCCGCCTGGATAGAGGCATATTGAGCGTCCACTGGGAAATAATACATACGATATTCCATGATCTTGCCAAACAGGGTCACATAAGGATCATAAGACACTCCAAACAACCCATTGAAGGAGGCATTGAGTCCTATATAACTCAACAAGCACACACACAAGATAGCCGCAGAAACACTGGTACCCTTCCAGTACAGCCGAAACTCACGGCACCACCAGGCGCGCAACAGCGCCAGCACGAGCAAAAGAAATGGAAAGAAAAGATTGAACGGATGGATCATAATGGCAGCAAATCCCATCACCGCCACAGCACTTCCCCAGCCGATGCCTGGGTGGCGCATAAAACGTTCATAGCATAGGAAAAGAGAAATCAAGCTCCACCAGCTAAGCCCTTCGGCCATAATCGTCCTTTCCCAGCCGAGTATGTAGAGATTGAGGGCAATAAGCCGAGGCTACAAAACACGCTACCCAGCGGCGGCGTGTCAGGAAAAACGCCAGGAGATAACACTCCAACACCGCCAGTACAGAGATAACGACCTGGCCGACTACTGCTCTCGCTGGGTGGTCAAGCCCCCCTGTAAGGATCAGAAAGAGGGGGTACCCCGGCGGGCGAAGCAACTGAATCAGATACTTCGGGGATGTAAGAATCTGATGAGCAGCCATAAGGTACGAAGGAGTATCAGGTGTCGTGAGTACGAGCGGACGCTGGTGAAGTACAGCCGTCTGACCAAGAACAATTGCCGCGATGACAACCAGCAAAGGGATCGTGTGAAATTTCAGCTTTGGGTGGCTCAGATACCTTATCATTCCTGGCAACCTCCCTGAGATACCATATGGTCCATCCCTGGGTATATCACTTCCATATCCTGCTGCTTTCTCACATCAGTGAGCAGGCCAAAGCAATATTGGAGGTTAGAGATCGTTACGACCATAGTGGACAACGATCAAACGGAGATAAGGTAACAACCTCAGATACAAAGAGAGCGGCGTGGGCCAAACGCGCAGGCAGGATCTCATGCCACTTCACTTTGCTACGTGGATAGCATAGGAGAGGTTAGAGGCGGCGCGATTAAGTGAGCAGCAACAAGCCAGATTCCCTCATCGGCCCATTTGAGGTGCGTGGCCGTATAAGGTGGCCTGAATCCTGTCGGTGGCATTACAAACATGCACGAAGGGGCAAATGGGAGGCTCTCCAGACCTGATTGCGCTTGCATCAAATCCTTCTCCCAAATGCCCCCAATATCATCAACTCTTCACACGCTCAACGTACTCGCCAGTGCGGGTATCAATTTTAATCACATCGCCCGTCTCCACAAAGAGCGGCACCTGCACCGTCGCACCCGTCTCTACCGTCGCAGCTTTCAGCACATTCGTCGCGGTATCGCCACGTACTGCCTGCTCGGTGTAGGTCACTTCCAGGTTGATAAACGTGGGCAACTCGACGCCGATTGGCGTTTCGCCATCAAAGAGCGCCTCAACAACCATACCCTCTTTAAGAAACTGCGCGCCATCCCCCAGCAAATCTGCCGGAAGGGGAAACTGGTCATAGGTCTCCGTGTGCATAAAGATATATTCCTGCCCATCTTGATACAGATACTGGCAAGGCCGATGTTCGACGCGCACCAGATCAATCTCTTCACCGGCGCGGAGCCGCACTTCCTGCACGCGCCCCGTCTTCAAATTCTTCAGCCTGGTGCGCACAAACGCACGCCAGTTTCCTGGGCTTACATGGTGAAATTCAACGACGCTATGCAGTTCGCCATTATAGCGAATAATGACACCATTACGAATATCAGACGTTGTAGCTGGCATACACTTCCTGGCCCTCCTGAACGAACCCAATACTCAAATAAGGTATACTTCCAGCACAATAGTATAACATACTTACAACGAACGCATGCTGTTGGTCAGTCTGAGCAATCAGGGGGTGGCAAAATGCTGAAGAGCCAACACTGGCATAGGCTGGACCCCTCCTTGAAAAGAAATGTCTGGGAGTACGTACCATGCCTTTTGTCATTCGGACTTATCTCCCTGCTGATCGAATAGCCCTCTCTCATATTCTCCGGGCAACCTGGGCTGATGATGAGGGAGCGATTGGGTATTTTGGTGCTGCTGAGGACTTTACCAGCCAGGTAAGTTTTCGGCGCACGGTGGTAGCTGAGGCATCCGGCCAGGAGGGCGCGCGTATCCTGGGTTTTGGCATGGTTGGCGTTAGCTCCTATCATCCCAACTTTGCTTATCTCAAGATCATCGTTGACCCCAGCTACCAAAGGCGCGGCATTGGCAGCGCTTTGTATGCCCATCTGGTGAAGCTGCTTGAGGCACGGACATCCCTGCCGATCAAAACGGCAACCTATGAGGATCAAGAGCATGCTCTGGCCTTTCTCCACCATCGCGGCTTCCACGAGTGGATGCGAACCTATCTCCCTATCTTGGAACTCGCGCGCTTTGATCCCTTGCCTTTGACGGAGGCGCGTGCCCGCGTTGCCGCGCGAGGCTATCAGGTCTATTCTATGGCTGACCTTGCCGAAGACCCTCGCAGAAATGAGAAGCTTGCGGATGTGCATTATCAAATCTACGCGAGCATTCACCCTGATAACCCTCCCAGTGCAGCGCTCTATGAACAGCGTTTTCAAGCATTCCTGGGGGATAATGTCTTGCCAGAGGCCATGTATGTTGCGCTGCGAGGAGAAGAATATATGGCAATTGCCAGCCTCAGAACAAGCGCCCAGTCAGCAACGCTTGAGCAGGGCCTGTTTGGTGTCCTTCTTGCCTGTCAAGCAGATGGTCTTGATCTAATGCTGGCATTAATCTTTCTTGAAATAGAGTACGCAAAGAAGCAGCATATCCAGCGCATTGCAGCAGAAATAGATGATAGAGATACACTGGGAATGGCTCTCCTCCAAAGATTGCCTTTTCAATCTGGCCCAGCCTGGGTAACGCTAGTGAAAGGATAAGGTAAGAAAGCTGCTCAAAGAACACGCTCAGAAACCAGCAAAAACGATCTGATATACCATATCGAACTCAGGGGGTGTAGTGCTGGTCTCCCAACCGGCAGGGAGCGCAACGTCGGCATCCCCGCCGACAGGGGCGGGGATGCCTGGCGCCTTGTGTTGTTAGCCCCTCTTAGGGCAAGAAATCGTTGGTGAAGAACTGGCTTTCGTCTGGTTCCTTGGTCACGATGTTGCCGTTGGAGTCGGCCAGCTTGCCCGTCTCGAAGAGGAAATGGGGAAAAGCGGTCCACTTTTCCAGCGTCTGATAGCCCCACTTAGGCGTGCCCGGCGGCGCATATTGCTTGCTAAGGAACTCCTGGCTCTGCACCACCAGACCGGGATCGTCAAACGTCCCAGGCGGCACCGCGTTGATGAGGATATTTGCCGCATCATCAGGGTGGGCAATGGCATATTCATACCCCTGCGAAGTGGCTGCCAGGAACTTGCGCACCAGATCGGGATGGGCTTTGATAAATGCGCCGCTGGTGATGAGAACCGGCGTGTAGTAATCTGGCAAGCAATAATTCGAGACAGGGAAGAGCGTCAGCTTCAGACCCATGCGCTGTGCCTCGATACCCTCCCAGCCCTCGTAAATCCAGACATAATCCACTTGTCTGGTCTGGAGGGCAGCTATCGGGTCTACATTGAGTGTTGGGCTATTTGCGCTGATCTCGGCAGGGGTCGTATGGCCGCCGTCGCAGTCGATCACATCAGAGATGACGTATGGCTCGAATGGATCACCAAAGTTCCCGTAGACCTTGCCCGCAAGCTGGGCCGGGCGCGTGATGCCAGAATCCGCACGCACCGCCAGCGCCGACGTGTTGTGCTGCACGATGGCCGCGATAGAGACTAAATCCTGGCCGGAGACGTGCGCCGTCGTCACGCTTTCCTCGAAACTGATCGCAAAATCGGCCCTGCCGGTGGCGACCAGCGTTTCCGGCGCGGCGTCTGCCGAATAGGGCAGGATGGAAAGATTCAGCCCTTGCTGTTGATACCAGCCCTTTTGCTGGGCTACATAAATGCCGGTGTGATTGGTGTTGGGTGTCCAGTCCAGGGCTATCGAGACCTTTGTGAGCTGCTGCGACCCCTGGTTCGTGGTGCTGGTGTTGGTGCCGCATGCTGCCAGCAAAAGCAGCCCCGGCAGCGCCAGCAGCCAGATACGACGAAAGAGTGTGTTCATACAATCTCCTTTCTTGCAGCGCCGGTCTCCTCACCGACGAGTGCAGACGCTTCCTGCTTCGCTTCGACTGAGCGCCGCGCCCGGCGCCGTTTGGGGCGTTGCCCGGCCTGGCGCCAATCTTGCTCACGCCCGGCAGCAAAATACCAGGGCAGGGCGAGGCGTTCAATGACCGAAACAAGGACAAATAACGCGATACTCAACAAAGCCGTAATGATGACATCTCCGAAGACCAGATCAGTGCGGAACGAGTGCTGCTCAAGCTGGAGCAAGATGCCCAGTCCATAGTACGCGCCGACATATTCGCCCAGAATGGCGCCGATGACAGCATAGGTCGCGGCGATGCGCAGGCCAGAAAAGAACGATGGCAGCGCGTGCGGCAGGCGCACGCGCCAGAAGATAGTCAGTTCGCCAGCGCCAAAGGTGCGATAGAGCTTAATCAGTTCGGGGTCGGTGCTGCGCAGCCCATCGGCCATAGAGACGGTGATAGGGAAGAAGCATATCAGCGTCACCACGATCACTTTGGGCAGCAGCCCAAAGCCAAATGAGAAGACGAGCAGCGGCGCGATAGCAAAGATGGGGATGGCTTGTGAGGCCACCAGCAGTGGATAGACGGCGCGGCGCAGCGCTTGCGAGAGGTCAATCAGGGCGGCGGTCAGCACGCCAAACGCCAGCGAGGCCCCTAAGCCCACCAGCGTTTCATAGATGGTTGTGCCGATATGTGCCTCAAAGACGGAGAGATGCGAGAACGTGGCCGACAGGATGCCCAGCGGCGCGGGCAAAATAAGCGAATTAATACCCTGTGTCTGGACATACAACTGCCAACCGGCCAGCAGCAGCACCACCAGCAGCACCGGGGGCCAGGCGCGGAGAATGGCACGCACGATCTTCATAATGCTGTCTCCTTGCTATCATCAAGCGGAACATCCTGTCCAGTGAGCAGCGCCCGCAGCAAGCGCGCTTTGAGGTGCCCGAACGCTGGTGCGGCGACAATCTCAGCCTGGCGTGGACGCGGCAGCGGCACATCGAGCGCGAGGATCACCCGCGCCGGACGCGCTGAAAAGACATACACACGGTCGGCTAGCAGCAGCGCTTCTTCTGGGTCATGCGTGACCAGGATGGCCGCCTTGCCAAGCTGTCCCCAGATGTCCAGCAGCCAGCGGTGCATCGAGAGCCGCGTCAGCGCGTCGAGCGCGCCAAACGGCTCATCCAGCAGCATCAAATCGCGCGCAACCAGCACCGTGCGTGCAAAAGCCACGCGCTGACGCATGCCGCCCGAAAGCGTGTGCGGATAACTGCGTTCGAACTCGGCCAACCCGAATTGACAAAAAAGATCGTGTGCGCGTTTGCGCGCCTCCCGCCTGGGGACGCCCTGCACCTGCATCCCAGCAATAGCATTATCAAGGGCGTCACGCCAGGGCAGCAGGAGATCGCGCTGGGGCATATAGCCAATCTGCCCCAGGCGCGGCGCAGCGGGGTCGCCGTCCATGGCAATGCTCCCCTCGGTTGGCTCGTCCAGCCCGGCGAGAATTGAAAGCAGCGTGCTTTTGCCAGAGCCGCTGGGGCCAACTATGCTGACAAATTCGCCTGCACACACCTGAAGCGAGATGCGATCAAGTACAGGGAGCGGCGGGCGCCCGCGCTGAGGAAAGACTTTGGAGACGCCATTAACGACAAGGGTAACAGGCGCGCATAGGGATGTAGCAGTCATCTGGCACCACCAATACAAAAGGCGCTGGATAGTTCCAGCGCCCGCCTGGTGATGAAGATTTTCATCCCTTGCTCCCTGCGCTGGCATTACCCAGATCAGGTTCCGACGGTCGGCGACAATGCTGGTCGCCCTCTCAGCCTGGCTTTCCCAAGCTCCCGTTGCGGCAACACTCATTCTCAAAAAAGAAAGGATGCTCTCCCCAAATCATATCACAGCATGAGGGCGGATGCAAGTTGGCTAAGCTGGTAACTGTTATGCTTCATCACAGCCCATGTCAGGTCACTTCCCGCCATCAGCAGGGCTGGCAGGCTCCGAGGCTTTGCGCAGTAGATACAGACGCCCCCATTCACCCAGGACGGCAATCGAGTAGCCACGCACAATCTGCAAACTGGGCTGGCGGCGCACAGCCTCTTTCAGCAGTCCATATTGGCTGGTTAAGACCACCGCCCTTCCGCCAGGTTTCAGCACCCGCGCCACCTCGGCAACGAACGTAGGATACAACTGCCCAAGCTCCTGGGGAGAACCGATTTGTTTCCCAAAAGGAGGATTTGTTGCGACAGCATCGACTGACGCTGAGGCCAGCGGCAGCTTTCGCGCATCCCAGCGCGAGACCTGCCAATGCGCGCCCAATCCCTTCAAATTCTGCCGGGCTGCCCCAACGGCGCGCCCGTCAATATCGCCACCCAGCACCTGGCGGTAGGCGCCGCCCAATATACGCTCGGCCAGCAGCGTGCCACTCCCGCACATCGGATCGAGAAAGGTATCATTCTCATCCGGCTCTGTCAACAACACCATCGCCGCCGCCACCGATGGACGCAGCGACGCGGGCAGATGCACAGACTGATACTCCCGATGCCGCATCGTCCGGTCCGAAAGGCGCAGCCCACAGAGCAGCCGCGTTCCCAACAAGTTGACCCATACCTCCAGATCAGCCTCCTCCTCAACAAGCTTCCAGGCATCGCCAAAACGTCGCTCCAGTCCTTTTTGCGCCGCCTGCTCAACATCCTTGCGGCGATATTGATGCTGCCCCTCCAGGCGTGTCACTATGCGATAGGTCAAGCGGGGGCTGAGCTTGCGCTGCTTTCTGAAGACTCGAACCGCCTGCTCAACCAGGGCTTCACGCTCAATAGCCTGCGTCACCTCTTGCAAGCCGCTCCAGGTTCGGGCAGCAATCTCCGCCGAAAGCGCCAGCAGAAAAACATCCTCCACTGTCCGCAGCGCCAGCACATCATCAGGCGACCCACCATAGCTAAAGACAAGGATACCATTCTTATCCTTTGCAAAGAGGTATTCTTGCAGCGCCGCATGTGGAAAACGCTTGCGCACCTCCAGCCAGGCGATCTGTTCAATGCCCGGCATTGTCTGGGCATAGTACACAAGGGGCGCGGATGGCCCTGTTCCCGTGTTCCGCAAAGAAGGCATCGATCCCAACCTACCAGCTTTCCAGGTAGCGCTCGAAAGCATCCTCTCGCAGTTGACAAAGCCACGCCTGGCGGGTCATAATCAGGAGTGGCGCTTGCGCAGAGACGCTTCTCAAGCACTATACTACTATCTGAAACGAGAGCAGATATGTCCGAAAGAATTCTTGTTTGTATTGCCTGGCCCTATGCCCAGAGTTCCACCCATGTGGGACAGATCATCGGCTCAATACTTCCCGGAGATGTTTTTGCCCGCTATCACCGCCTCAAAGGCAACGAAGTGTTGATGGTTTCCGGCAGCGACGAACACGGCACGCCTATCACCGTGCGCGCTGACAAGGAGGGCATCTCGCCGCGCGAATTTGTGGCACGCTACCACGCCCAGATTCTTGACATCTGGCGGCGCCTGGGCATCTCCTGGGACCTCTATACTGAAACCACTACCAAGAACCATTACCAGGTGGTGCAAGACTTCTTCCTGACGCTCCAGCGCAAGGGCTATATCTTCAAGAATTCAATGGAGTCGCCCTACTGCCCAACAGATCGGCGCTTTCTACCAGATCGCTATGTTGAGGGTACCTGTCCTTACTGCGGCTACGAAGACGCTCGCGGCGATCAGTGCGATAACTGCCAGCGCACACTTGATCCGGTCCAGCTTATCAACCCGCGCTGTAAAATCTGCGGCAGTAAGACCAGCAAGATTGAGATGCGCCTGACCGAACACTTCTTTTTGGACCTGCCACAGTTCCAGAAGCCGTTGGAGGCATGGCTGGTAGATAAAGACTACTGGCGGCCCAACACGCTTGCCTTCACCAAAGGCTGGCTGGCCGAAGGGCTGAAGCCACGCGCCATCACGCGCGATCTGGACTGGGGCGTGCCCTTGCCATTGGAGGGTTATCCTGATAAGCGCATCTATGTCTGGTTCGATGCCGTCATTGGCTATCTTTCCGCCAGCATCGAATGGGCACAGCGCCAGGGCCAGCCTGACCGCTGGAAAGACTGGTGGATCACCAGTGCAGAACAGCCGCTGCCCTCCAAAGCCTATTATTTCATCGGCAAGGATAATATCCCTTTCCATACGGTGATCTGGCCTGCCATGCTGATGGGCTATGGAAATCTGGTGCTGGCCTGGGATGTGCCCGCGATGGAATATATGAACATGAGCGGACGCAAAGCCTCAACCAGTCGTGGCAACGTCGTCTGGACGAGCGACGCACTCGATAAAGTCGGCGCGGACCCTTTGCGCTATTATCTGCTCGCCAACGCGCCAGAAGGCCGCGACAGCGACTTCACCTATGAAGACTGTATCCGTCGCAATAATGACGAACTGGTGGCAACCTATGGCAACGCCGTTCATCGCGCCCTGACTTTTCTTCAGAGCCGCTTTGAGGGCCGCGTCCCACAGCCAGGTGAGTTACGCGATGCGGATCGCCTGATGCTGGGGACAGTCCGCGAGGGCTTTGTCAGGGTCGGAAGCAATCTGGAAAGCGCGCACTTTAAGGGTGGTCTCAACGAGGCCATGAATGTGGCGCGAGCCGCGAATCGCTATCTCGACGAGCAGGCCCCCTGGAAAGCGATCAAAACTGATCCGCAGGCAGCGGCAACTACCCTGTACACCATGACGCAAGTTATCAGCGGCCTGAAGACGCTGTTCTCGCCTTTCCTGCCGTTCTCGTCTGAGAAGCTGCATAGCCTGCTTGGTCTGGAAGGTCAGGCCAGCGCCGGACGATGGGGACTCATAGAAATTCCGGCAGGCCAGGCGCTCCCGAAACCAGAACCACTGTTCGCCAAATTGGAGGAGGAAACGATCAATGGCTGAAGCCAACACATCCGCGCTCGAAACCCGCCTGCGCACCGATGCCCAAGAGGCGCAGCGCCAGCGCGACCAACTGCGCCTGGATACCCTACGTCTGGCCTTGAATGCTTTTCATCTGGAAGAAATCGCGCGCACTGACCGCGATAACCCCAACTATGGCAAAGTTCTGACGGAGAACGACCGCCAGGCGCTCCTGGAAAAGCAGATCAAGCAGCGCAACGAGGCCGCCGCGCTCTATCGCAAGGGCAATCGCCCCGAACTGGCCGAGAAAGAGGAGCGCGAGGCAGCCATCCTTCAGGCATATCTTCCGGCCCGGCTCACCGATGACGAACTGCGCCAGATCATTAGCAGTTTGATTGCGCAGCATGGCCGCGAGTTCAAGACGATCATGCCGCTGGCAGCCAAAGAGACCAAAGGCCGGGCCGAAGGCGCGCGCGTTCAGCAAATCGTGCGCGAACTGACCAGTTAATCTGTCGTCACATCCTGAAGACGCCAAACTTCGTCTCAGGAATCGGCGCATTGAGCGAAGCGGCAATCCCCAGCGCCAGCGTCATGCGCGTATCAAGCGGATCAATGATGCCATCATCCCACAGGCGCGCCGTGCTGTAATACGGATTGCCTTCCGCCTCGTATTTCTCTAGAATTGGCGCCTTGAAGGCTTCCTGTTCTTCAGGGCGCATCTCCTGGCCGCGCGCGCGCAAGCCCTCTAATCGCACCGTCAGGAGTACGTTTGCCGCCTGCTCTCCGCCCATCACCGAGATACGGGCATTGGGCCACATCCAGAGCTGCCGGGGCGCGTAGGCACGCCCGCACATCCCATAGTTGCCCGCGCCAAACGATCCGCCAATAATGACCGTAAACTTGGGCACCTCCGCATTCGCCACTGCCATTACCATCTTGGCGCCATCCTTGGCAATCCCGCGATTCTCATACTCCTTACCCACCATAAAGCCAGTAATGTTCTGAAGAAAGATGAGCGGCGTTTTGCGCTCGCAGCAGAGTTCAATAAAATGGGCCGCCTTCAGGGCGCTCTCCGAAAAGAGAATACCGTTATTGGCGATAATCCCCACTGGATAGCCCATAATGCGCGCAAAACCACAAACCAGCGTTGTGCCATAGAGCGCCTTGAACTCGTGCAGACGCGAGCCATCGACCAACCGGGCAATTACCTCTCGCACATCATAGCTCTTGCGCCAGTCGCGCTGGACAATCCCATAGATTTCACGCGGATCATACCTGGGCGGCTCTGGGTCGGCCACGTCCCAAGGATAGTATTTGCGGCGGTTCAGGTTGGCAACAATACTGCGCCCCAGCGCCAGAGCATGCTCATCGCTCACCGCGTAATGATCGGTCACGCCGGAGATGCGCGAATGCACGTCCGCGCCGCCCAGTTCTTCTGCCGTCACCTCTTCACCTGTCGCCGCCTTCACCAACGGCGGCCCACCCAGAAAAATGGTCCCATTGCCTTTGACGATGACCGTCTCATCGCTCATCGCCGGGACATACGCGCCGCCCGCTGTGCAAGACCCCATCACCAAGGCAATCTGGGTAATGCCCTTGGCCGACATACGTGCCTGATTATAAAAGATGCGCCCAAAGTGATCTCGGTCGGGAAACACATCGGCCTGAAGCGGCAAAAACGCCCCTCCAGAATCAACCAGATAGATACACGGGAGATGATTCTGTTCGGCAATTTCCTGCGCACGCAGATGTTTTTTGACCGTCATCGGATAGTACGTGCCGCCCTTGACCGTCGCGTCATTGGCAACAATCACACACTCCTGGCCCTCCACCACACCAATCCCCGTCACGATTCCCGCTGAGGGTGCTTCATTTTCATACATATCCCAGGCGGCCAGCGCACTCAATTCCAGAAATGGTGTCTGGGGATCGCAGAGCAGAGCAATGCGTTCGCGGGCCAGCAACTTCTTGCGCTGGCGATGCTTTATCACTGCATCCTCACCACCACCCTGCTCCACCAACCGCGTTCGCTCGCGCAGTTCGCGCACCAGTCCATCAAAGTAGGCAACATTTTCCTGATAGTCGGTACTTTGGGTGTCAATGTGAGATTCAAGCACAGCCATGTTCAGTCGTCCTCGACGCGAAGCATATCCTCAATAGCAACCACACCTGGCACATGCCAGATGTCCTGTTTGGCAGAATTACGTAGCCGCGCCTGTGGCAGCCGTCCTCGCAGATAGACGACCCCGTCCTGAACATCAATACGCAGCCAGGAGACATAGGGCTGAAGCGCAGGATTTTCCCCAAGAATCGCCCAGAGCCGCTCACGCACCTGCCAGTCATCCAGGAACTCAACACAGCTCGCCATCTGGGCAGGAAATACACTCAGCACCAACTCTCCGTGCCTGCCAGGCATCACCCAGGCAGGCGACGCCACCAATCGGCGTCGAGCTACTGCCACCAGCGGAGCCAGCGGGGCCAGCGGGCTGGAGCCAAAGACATCCTGACCAGGGCGCAGCAGCGGCGCTGGTCCTAATGAGTCGGGCGAGTGCATCATCTCTTCCTCGGGATGCGCGCGCACTCGCACAATGATGCCATTTGCCAGGCCCGTTCTGGCAGCGACAGTCAGACCCTCGAACTGGCCGACTCGATAACGCGCCTCTTTCTGATGCTCATCTGTGCAAAAGACCGGCATTTTAGTACGCAGCTCTACTGCGCCCCCGGCCACATTGGGCACCGGCGGAGCGCCTGCCGAGAGCGGGGCCGTTTCTTCTTTCTTGCCAAAAAGGGTCTTGCGTACTTTCAAGCCTATCGTCACCTGCGCAGTCTGCGGCCAGAGCCAGAGATGGGTAATCTCACTGCCGCTGCCTGCCCGCTCACGATATTCTGCTGGCATGCCAGGCACCCGATCAGGGTCAAATGTCTTGCCTGGCTGAAGCAGCACCCGCGCATATTCGTTGATCTGCATACCCACGTTTCCCCCTCCTGCCTGTTGCACTAAAAGATTTTGAAGGGCCAAAGGAACCTCCTCTGAGGTAGTATGATGAACGAGGAACATACCAGCACGTCACACGCCAATTGACGTATGCAGCAGGGTCTGGCGCTTCTATTCTACGCGCACTGACCCCCAGAACGCAATTACCGCCATCGCCTGGTTGGAGAAAACTCTTTCCATATTGCTTAACCTGCGTTAGAATGAAGCAGCAGGAGATTAGCACGTCCCGATCTTGGGAGGCAGCACATGCGGTATATGAAGAACACTATCTGGCTCAAACAGTATCGCTGGCTTCTAGGCGGACTGGCGCTCGCATGCCTGGCATTGATCATCATCGCCATTATCTGGGGGATTCAAGAACACCACTATCAACTTGCTCTGGCGCAGTATCACGCAGGACTTTCATCGAACACGCAGATCTGCAATGAAACACCATGCCTACACTCCTCTGGAAACAACCCTTTCAATCACCCTCCAGTGGATACAGCAGGCCCCGGCGCCTGGGGGGTAGCAGGTTGGATATTTCGGCTGCTGGCTATCACCATACCAATGCTGATTGGACTTCTGCTTTATTGGCGCGAGTCTCACTGGCAGCGCCAGCAGCAGCAGCAAAAGCACCAGGCGCATCTGGCCCATGCCACCAACCGGCTCGCCGAGGCTATCAATGCGAATCAGGAACTCCCTTCAGGTATCTTTGACGCCTATAGCAAGCTGCGCGAACTAGACCCATGACACCCTTCATGGCACTTTTACCCCAAACACTCATGGGCCAAAGCGTTCATAGTGGTCTGAGGGATCAGACGGCTCTGGCGGAGGGTGATCCGAGGTCGAGGAGGCGGGTGGCTCCAGCGGTGGCTGATACGCGGAAGGACCAGGTATTACTGGCGGTGGCAGCAGGACAGAAGGCTCTGATGGTGTCGATGGACGGGAACGCTTCATCAGCGAGAGGACGCGAAGCATACGCAGCATCTCAACTTGCGAGACCACGCCCAGCAGCATGCCACCCTCCATCACCAGCAGGCTGCCAGTTGAGTTGGCCGCCATCCGGTTAAAAGCATCCTGTGCGGGCGCGTGTGGCCCAACTACATACTCTGGACCCAACGGAGCCATGATTTGATTCACACGCAGTCGCGGCCAATCTCTCCTGGGTGTCCGCTGCACCAGGGTGCGGGTCACAACCCCCACAATATCATCACCCACGCGAACTGGATAGAGGCTGGCATTGTACCGCCCATAATATTCCTGAACCAGCAGTTCCACCGCCAACTGCCCCGGCACAATCAATGGGTTGGGCTGTACAAATTGCCCCACCTCGTACCCTTCAAATGCCTCACGCAGCACTGCCTGGCTCAAACCAGCGCGGGCGGCATTCAAGAGGAAAAATCCAAGCAGCAAGAGCCAGAGTCCGGTCAGGTTGCCATCAAGCAGCAAAAGCACACCCAGCCCCAGAAAAAAGTAGCCGATCCCGCGTCCCAGCCAGGCCGCGATGCGCGTCGCCAGACCATAGTTATGGCTGATACCCCAGATAAACGCGCGCACCGCTCTGCCACCATCCATTGGAAAGCCCGGAATGATGTTAAACAGAAACAAAAGGAAATTTTGCAAGGACAACCAGAACAATACTGCTACTGCCGGAGAAACAGGCTCATATAATACATCCTGCCCCAGAACGGCACGCACCAGCGCCATGCCGCCAAACGCCAGACAGAACCACCCACACACAATGCCTATTGCCAGATTGACGAATGGGCCAGCCAGAGCCAGCCAGAACTCTACCCAAGGGGTGCGTGGTTCTCCCTCAAGCTGTGAGACACCACCCAAAATAAAGAGGACAATCCCTTTGACCTTTAATCCCTGCGTGATCGCTACCAGCGAGTGTGCTAACTCATGAAGCAATACAGAAAAGAAAAAGAGCAGGATTGTCAAAATTGCTAACCAGACCACTAACCCTTGATTGACATCAGGGAACAGCGGCCCAAAGAAATCCTGGGTGACGAAATACACAAAGAGGACAAAGACCAGAATCCAGGAAATATCGATGCGGATAGGAATACCAAAAAGCCTGGCAATCTGAATGGTTGGGCCAATCACGCGCTTCCCTCCTTATGCTGCGCGCACCATGCCAGCAGCGCAATGCGCCTGGAACATGCTGCCGGGCAGCAGCGCTTCTTCATAGGAGGTACGGCCTGGATGCTCAACATCAAGCTGGCCCGCCTCTGCCCTTCAGTATCACCCGGCGCAGCAGCGCTGTCAAGCACCAGCAGAGACCGACAGCGAGGTTATTCTGAATAGAGACCCTACTGTCGGCAACTTCCATACCAGATACAGGCTCATTATGAGCTTCGTCTCAAGCCCTTCGAGTGGATGCCACAACCCTACTTCGCGCCGATCAAGGCTTTGATCAGTTCAATCACATCTGTGCTGATTGTCTGGCCGCTGCGAATGTCTTGCAGCGCAGCGATAATCAACGGGAGTGGGGTCGCCAGCAAGAACGCCGTTGTACGGCGCTCCACCGAGAAGGGCGCCTCCGGCGTATCACTTGCCTCTTCCATCGCCGCCCGATAATATTCCAGCCAGCCTAGATGGTACTCCAACTCGTGCAGGTCTTCCTTCGCCTCGCCGCGCTGCGGCAGCCGGGCGATCTCTTCCTCGGCCAGCCGCCGCGCAGAGCGCAATTGCTTGAGCCGCCTGGCCCGCCAATGGTCCACCCCATAGCGATAAGGCAGATCAATAAAGACGAGATATGGCGCCAGAAAAGCCAGCAGATACAAGACCGTCGAGAGGGTCAGATGAAACGACCCCAATTCCAACACAATATAGCCTTGCAACCCCAGTGTCTGGCGTAAGATGATACTAACGACCAGCGCGCCCGCAATCTCAAACGGCAACAAGAGCAGCGAGAAACGCAAAGGATAGCGGCGGCCTGGAGTTTCCCAGTCAATATGCCCGGCCAGATCGCGCGAAAGGAGCAGTTGCGTGTAGAGGACAAAGGGCAGGAAAAAGAGGTACGAGAGCGGCAGAATCAGGATCAGCAGCAAGCTGAGCTTACTCGAAAAGCCAATCAGGACATCACCAAGATCGCCGGGTGTAACCAGAATGCTGCGGACGACACCAAACCCGGTTGCTGCCAGCAGCCAGATGAGCGGCGCAGCGCCCAATACCAACACACACCAGCCCTCCAGAACACGACGCATTCGCCGTCGCCGGACTGCTGTTGGCACAACACTAACCCCATCAGCATTAAAGAGTACCCGCTGGCGTGGAGCCAGCGCATAGCCTACGACCATCTCAAGCAGGGCTGTCTTTCCAATCGTCAGGTGAATGACATAATAGCCAACCAGAAACAGCAGGACCAGCACCACCCCGGTCGTCACCGGGGAGATACCTGCCATAAAGGGGATACCAACCAGGTATGCCAGCAAGAGCAGGACCGTGACGCCTGCTGTTGCCCAGCGCAGCACTCCTAGTGCCCAAAGTTCAAATACCCGCAGCGCAGATAAGCCATAATAACCGTGCATGCGGAATAACCCCTGGCCGGAGGTGCGGGCATCCCCCTGTTTATCGAGCGATTGTTCCCAGGCACCAATAGCCTGGCGATAGAGCTTCGCGCGTCTGCCCCAGGCAGCAGACGGGCGCGGTGCCGTCTCGCCTTTTTGCTGAAGAGCGGCCAGCGCTTCGGCGCAGCGCTGCTTGCGCTCCAGCAGCCATTGGTTCAGTTTAGCTATTTCAAGTTGATAGCCAGGTCCGTTTATGACCTCGCTTAAACGCTCCTCGGCTAGCGCTTCCCACGCGCCATCCATCACTGTCATATACGCGCGCATGGACTGGCGCACTGGCACTTCATAACGCTCCGTCAGCCCGGCGCGTTCAATATCATCCAGAGTCTCCAGAAAGAGCGGCGTCAAATGATCCACATCCTTGCGAAGTCGCTCACTCGCAGCATCGTTGAGCAGAGCCAGAGAGACGCGCGGTGACACCGGGCGCTTCATCATCGCAGGAGGCGGAGTCGAACCTGCGCTCTCGGTATCCGTCTGGGAGAGCGTGGGGCTATGCTGATGATGTGGCAGCCGCGCATCGGGGGAGTCAGTGGGAAAATGGTCGGACACAGTTTGACCTCCTGTATTGGTGAGCGCAACGCATGAAACAATCTGCCACTTTCTGGCATTGTAGCTTGCCTTCACCACAAAATCAAGAGGGCATTCGTGTTCTTGAATTCTTGAGCAGCACATGCGCTGCTGAACTCAGAGCTTTTGGAGGAGGGCCGCTTCGCTGTTACGCATTCTGACACGGCACAGGCCAGGATTACCAGAGCGTTCCAGCACCGCCACATGAAAGAGACCCTTTTCAGGGCGGCCCAGTCGGCGCAGCATAACAGAGTGGGTGCTGCCTGTAATAATCGTATCTTCCAGATCGCCCCACGCGCCCATCAACAGGGCACGCAGGCTTGACTGCATGACATGCGCCAGATGATAGGCAGGGCTGGCAAGCTCTTGTTCCTGGCTGCTGCGCACACGATACTCCGCTACCAGCGAGCCATCGGTGCGGATCACAGCCGTCGCCACACAGGCTGCCCCCACTTGCCCGGCGAATACCTCAAGCGCCTGCTGAAGAGAGTGCAAGACATCGACACTCAGCGCCGTTTGAGCAGAGGTCGCCTGGGCGTCTGGTAAGGAAGGCGCGATACGCACAGCAGGAGATGAAGCGCTGGCAGGCTCATGCAGCGCTTTGCCATTCTGTCCTCCAGCAGTATCTCCCAGCAAACGAGAGGAAGCACGTTGGCCCTTTACCAGTTCAGAAAGAGGCGCCAATGCTGCCACGCCAGGAGTTTCTGGAGCAGAGACAGTAGAAGCCGTCGAAACCGGAGATGCCACCATTCCAGCATGACCATTGCTCGCCAGCCCTCCATAAGCCAGTTGTTCCAAAATAGACAGGCTTGATAGCTTTGGCTCATCCAATGTCAGCGGGGTAGTGGGCATGAGCGACACTGAGGGTGACACCGGGGCAAGCGGTTGAGCAGGGGAAACATCTTCTGCTGTGGGAGACCGCACCGTTATTGCCTGCTCTGGCAACACGCCCGGAACCATTTTTAGTTGTGGGAGGGCTTCTCGCTGTGGTTCCGGCGACTGATACTCCCGTTTGGAGGCATACTCAAGCAGCCCACCTTGAACTGTCGGCAATGGAACCGTCGGAGGGTCTTCCTCGGAGAGCAAGAATGGCTGGGCATTGGCCCGGCTACCGCTCGATAGTGAAGGCAACAGGAGCCTGCCATTGAGCGCCGAAAGCGGGAGAGTTGGCTGAGGGTTCTGTGTATCTATCTCTTCCAACGGCGACGGGAGCGGTGTTGGAGCAGGCGAGAATGGAGAGGGTGACGATGGAAATGATAAAGGAGACAAAGCAGGCGAGAGCGAAGGCGGTGAATCTTGCTGCGTCGCAGCAGGAGCAAGCGGTGGCGTCGTATTGGTCGCTTGGGCCGAAACCCCTTCTGATGCTGATTGAATCTCTCGGACCCAGGATGGTACCACATCATCTTTCGAAATCGCCACCTTGGGGGCTTGCGGAGCGCTGCCTGGCCGCGTGTGGCCCTCTGAATTAGTAAGGCGCTCACGCGCAGACATGAGAGGCTGCGCCAGACTCGCAGGCTGCCCCGACTGATTCCAGGCTTCGCTTTCCTGCGCGTGCTGCGCCTGGGAAGCAGCATGGGCATCACGATATTCCACTGCCTGGATAATCAGCCGCGCCAGTGGCTGGTTGACATTGCGCTCATTGCGTCCATCCCAAGGAAGCTGCTCGATGCTCCCGCTATGCTGCGCAGCCAGCGCCATAAACGCCTCTTCGCCGTGCAACTCGCCAAACTCCGCCCACAACAGTTCTCCCTGCGCGAAGCGGAGGGTTCCCAGAACTTGTGAGCCAGCGCGCACAACCAGGGAAAGGTCACGCTGCGCCATCTGGATGACCTGGATCAGATCAAGCAGATCAAATGAATCGAGATCAGCAGATAAACCAGGCTGATGCACCAGTCAACACACTCCTCAATAACACATTTCACTCGCCAGGGCCATCGGTCCAGGGACCATCAAGCAAGCCCACAATCGCTCTCTAGACCAGAGTGTAGCATGTTGTGTTTGCCTGCACAAGTGCTTTCTCTTCACCAAAGTAATGGCCCCAGTAAAAGTGCCAAAAAGGCACCAAGACTGAGTCCAGTCCCCAGGGGTATCATCGTTTGCCGACCTGCCCGCCGCGCGATCAACAGTATCATGCCCGTTGCCGCCCCTATCAGGCATCCATAAAACAGCGCGTTGATAATTTGCGGCCAGCCAATCAATAACCCCATCAATGTCGCCAGCTTCACATCGCCTAGCCCCAGCGCATCCGTCTGATAGATCAGATACGCTACCACATAGAAACAGCCAAACAATCCTCCAGCAATCAATGCTCCAACGAGCATAAAAAAGAGAACGCGATGATTCGCCACCAGTCCAAGCGCCAGCAGCGCTCCTGCCGACGGATACGTCACAATATCTAGAATCAGATGATGTTCAAGATCAATCACAAAGATAAGCAGCAGTACCAGCGCTACAACGTCATAGACACTAAAAAGCACGCCTACAGGCAACGTGGAGGATATATCCGTCGTAACACGCCACAAGACCAGCAGCAGGGCAACAGGCGCCAGCAGACCGACCCAGAAATGGCGACGCGGCAATCGCTCGCCACATGCCGGGCAGCGCCCATGCAGCTTGAACCAGTTCAACACTGGCACGTAATGCCAGATCGGCAAAGGCGCCGCGCACTTTGGGCACTCGCCCGCCGCCCACTTCCAGGGATCGCGTGGCAGCATATCTGCCAGCACATTGACCACGATCCCACCCACCAATCCACCCATCAATGCCACCACCGTGAAGGCCCCCACTTCCGGCAAAGTCAGCATCGTTGGTCCTCCGCTGTTCCTGAAAGCGCTCTACGTCTGGGCACACCCATCGGCTCCGGTCCAGATTGCGCCTTAGTATAACATGCTTAGGCGAAAGCGGCTGCAAAGCACGACTTTTGGGGGATACGAGAGACCTGAAAAAAACAGAGAAGCAGAGAGACCGCACTGCATAGGAACATAAAAAGGCCATTGCCGTGTGCAGCAATGGCCTCGAACGTGTTGCGCTGAGGCACCTCAGCAAGCATACTTGTAGAGTACGCATCCCTGATAGGCTGATTACTCGGAGGTTTCTTCGGCTGTTTCTGCGGCAGGCGCAGACGCAGCAGCCTCCGCAGCCTCGGCTTGAGCCTCCTCAGCCACGACAGCGCGTGGAGCCACCACCTTGGCAACCGGCTCATCAGGATCGCTTAGCAATATGACCTTTGGCGGCAGCGGCACATCGCGCACATGGAGAGTATCGTCTAATTCCTTCAGGCTGCTGATGTCCAGTTCCAACGCTTCAGGCAGATCGCCCGGCAAACACTCTATCTCCAACGTATCCAGCATGTGCAGCAGCACCCCACCTTCCACCTCCACCGCCGGCGCTGAGCCTATCAACCTCAGTGGGACACGAACCGTAATGGGTTCATTCATCGAGACGCGCAAGAAATCAACATGTAAAATTTTCCCGTTACGAGGGCTGCGCTTGATATGACGAACCAGCGCATTCAGCACTGTGCCATTGCTCCCATCGACCTGCAAATCAATGACGCGCGTGGCACGATGCCCGGCCAGAAAACGCTCCAGCGCGTGCTGATCCACTTGCAATGCCTGCGAAGGCTGATGGCGCCCATAGATATTTGCAGGAATTACTCCGACACGTCGCAGCTTCTTGACCTCTTTCCCCAACACCGTGCGCGACGCCACCTGTAAAGACACCTGGCTTGCCAAAACGACCTCCTCTTCAATCTAAGCGCCCAAAGCAAAAGCACCTTACCAACGAGCGCAACCTGGATTCTATGGAGTAAGCAATTAATAAGGCACTATCTGGGGCACCCATTCAGGATGCTCTCTTTCCATCCTAACTGCTACCACCCTGGCGGCAGCGCCTGGATCAGAACAATACGCATGATGAAAAGCGCTGTCCAGGCAAAAAACCAGGATACATCAATGATCCAGAGCGGCGGGATACGCCGTCGAATTGGCGCGATAAACGGTTCAGTGCAGCGCACCAGAAACAACATAATCGGATTGCTATCGCCAAGACGCAGCCAGGATAAAATAAAGCGCATAAACATCAGGATAATCAAGGCGGTAAAAAAGTAGTAAATAATAATATGCAGAAAATTCTGATCGAGGAGACCCATCATGCCCTCCGATACAAGACCAGATCAAGGGAAAAGACCTCACTCACCCTTGAACGGTTTGAACCTCAACAGTTGAAAGTCCAAAATAGGAGCGCTGCGTGACACTGGTGATGCGCACGCCACGCAGATCAGCCAGTGTGGTCACATGCCGCTGAGCCACTACGCCAAGCCGACGCGCGACCATACCAGCAAACATGACACCCAACACGCCCGAGAGCAGCCGAGTGCGCGGCCTCACAAGAGTCAAAGACAACAACCAGCTTAGTGACGCCAGCGAAATACCTACCGCAACATTAGTTCCACAATTGGGGTGAATTGCCAACTGTGCCTCGCCAGCCTGAAGCCGAGCCAGCGCCTCTTCCGCAGCGGCACGAACCTTCTCACTCTCTATAGTACCAAAAATCACGAAACCCTGTGGGCTGGAACGCGCGCTGACCCGCAGATCAGCGACCTGTGTAGATAGAACAGTGACGGTCGCGTGCTCCAACGCATGATTCTGGCGAATACGCCGCCCAAAGAACATATCGCCCATGTTCATTGCCTGTTCTCTCCCAGAAGACCTGCCGGGCTACTGCACTCCAGCGGGACGTTCACCAAAAATCGCACGACCAATACGGACCAGCGTTGCCCCCTCCTCTATCGCCACCTGAAAATCATTCGTCATACCCATCGAAAGTATATCCCAGGAGCCTTGCGGAAAGCGCTCGCGCATCCTATCGCGCAGTTCCCGCAGCCGCCGAAAGACAGGCCGCACCTCTTCAGGATGTTCTGTATAAGGCGCAATGGTCATCAATCCCTGCACGCGCAGATGCGGCATTCCCACAATTTTTTCGGCCAGTGCTGGTAGTTCAGCCGGACTTACCCCTTCTTTAGAGGCTTCTCCCGATACATTCACTTCCAGCAATACGGGTTGTACACGCTCGCGTGCCGCCGCGTTGCGTTCCAGCGCTTCTGCCAGCCGCGTGCTGTCCACACTATGAATCAGGTCAAACAGCTCTACTGCTCGCGCCGCTTTATTGGTCTGGAGGTGGCCGATCAGGTGCCAGTTCAGCAATCGACCACGCAGCGCGGCAACTTTTTCGCGCGCCTCCTGCACGCGATTCTCCCCAAAAACACGCAGCCCCAACTCAGCGGCCAGGGCAATACGCTCAATCGGCACCGTCTTGGTCACAGCAACAATCGTCACATCCTCCGCGCTCCGTCCGCTGCGCAGAGCAGCCTCCGCTACCTGCATACGCACCTGGCGAACGCGCTCGGCCAACTCATCCATTGCTTACTCATCCGCGTTCAAGCCCATCAGCACAGCAAAGCGCCCTGTCTTGCCCTGCTCGCGCCGATGCGAGAAAAACAGGTCCGTGCGACAGGCCGTACAGAAAGGCATGATCTCGATATGTTCAGGAGTGATCCCGGCCATCAGCAATTGCTTCCGATTGGTCTCCTTCAAATCCAGCATCCATCGGTCGGCACGGCCAGCCACATGCGGCTGAAACGTCGCTGTCTCTCCCAGCGCTGGCAAGCGTTCAAAGGCTTCTACCACATCTGGCCCTACTTCATAGCAGCATGGCCCAATTCCAGGCGCCAACCCCACCAGCAGATCGGCGGGCCGCGAGCCAAAGCGCTCAGCCAGGGCCTGGATCATCTGCCCAACAACTCCCAGCGATGTGCCACGCCAGCCTGCGTGTGCCAATGCTACCACGCGCTGTACTGGATCAAAAAAGAGGACAGGCAGGCAATCGGCGAACGAGATCAGCAAGAACATGCCCGGTTCCTGGGTCATCAAGGCGTCGCCCCGTCGCTTCGGACCCGGATCACCAAGCTGAGCGTGATCGAGCTTCCACTCCGCACCAGCCTCCACAACCTCATTCCCATGTACAATCCACGAAGTCGCCATCGGCCAGTCTGAACGCCCCAGTGTTCGCGCCAGCAGTTGCCGATTGGCAAACACCGTCTGGCGGTCATCACCGACACTCAAACCAGTATTCAGGCTGCTATAAGGCGCCGCGCTCAGGCCGCCCTGGCGGGAAAATACTGCGTGAATCATCGCTGGATGCCGTGAAAAATGCTCAAACTGAAAATAGAGGCAGGTTTCCCTATGCTGCTCAATCACACGCTCCTGTTCGACCTCCAGAGAGATAGGCTTTTTTTCCTCCCCTCTCCTCCTGCCCGTATTGTAACATACTCTTCACGCTGGCAGCAGGTGCAGCACCAGCACATCATCTGGCGCCAACGTCAGGCTCAGGCTGCCGGGACCGCTGCGAGCAGCGCTCGAATACTTGGAGCGATACAATACCTCTATCCCAAAATCCACTAACCCTTCCAATGCCAGCTTCAACTCGCCGCACTGCTCGCCCAGGCGATTGATGAGAAACAGCAGCCAGCTTCCATCGGGGAGGCGTCGCCGTACCGTCTCGACCTCAAGATCGCTCACTACCTGACGCTGAATGCCTGCCGCATCCAGCAGTTCCACAGCAAAGCGGCGCAGCCCGGCGCGCTCAGCAGGATCAAGCCGATAATAGATAGAAGTGGCATACGCGCCGCCGGGGAACGTGCCCAAAACCGTACTTGTCCCCTGGCCGAAAGGAAAGCGATAGCCCGCCACCTCCGACCCGCGGCGCAAAACAATCTGTTCTGGTGGCAGATCGCGGAGCGAACCAAAGCGCGAGAGTTGGTAATCGCCGCGCACACTGGCGCCGCCCGCCGAAGTCAGTCGCATACCTGGAAGTTTGATTGCCTGCCCCACCAACAGCGGCTCGATCAAATCGCTCAGGTGCATAGCCGTCGGCATCCAGCGCGCCAGGCGCCGCCGGTTCAGCAGGCGATAGCGAATAAGCCAGCCATCCACCAATCCAGCGATCATCTGGCTGGCACCCAGCCATCGTCTGCCCTGCCCGGCATATGGGTAGAGCATCTCTGCATCAGCCAGCGAATGTCCATAGGCATCTTGCCGGATAGGGCCAGGCAGTGTGATAAGCTGGCCGCCTTGCTCCACATAGCGACGCACTTTGGCGAGGCTCGCCGCATCAAGATACCCCTTGTTCGGTAGAATAGCAGCGCGATACCCCGCCAGTTGGTCATCTGCCACCTGCTCCAGATCAAAAAAGCGCGGCTGATACCCGGCGCTCACCAGGAGCGCATAGAAACCAACGTGCCCCAGCGCGGCAAAAAAAGGCAGGGGATTTTGAAGGGCACGACGGAACACATAATCATCCAATGTCAACCGGGTATATGGCTGATAGTGCAGGTACGCGATAGAATCCCAGGTTTCCTCAGAGCGCAGAAGCAAGGATTCATGCTGCGCCAGAAACTGCTGCACACCGCGCACTGCCACATAGCGCGGCTGCTCGCGCCCCTCCTCATCGAACAGCGTCTGGAAGTGATAGGCTGCGCCTTCCGGGTCTTTGCCATCGTGCGTAATGTACATGGCATACCCGCGCGTACTGTGCGCCACACAGCTCAGCATCGCCTGCACTATCGCCTCATTGGCAACACGTGCCCGCGCATCCCACCACCCTGCCCCTAACTCCAGACAAGACAAGGGGCGTTCCGGCGCTGCATAGGCAGCGAAAAGCGCCGGACCACACGACGAAAGAAAAGGAAAATCAGCAGTTGCCGAAGTGCCGCTGCTTTTAGTATACAGATCAAAGCCGTAGACATCAGCAATCCTCGACTTACTGCCCGGATGCGCTGGGCTGAGATAGGTGGCTGGCTCGTTGATCGCCAGCGGCACCGGTACCTCAAGCTCGTGAGCAATCTTGCGCAGATACTTCAGATAGCTGACCAGCCAGTCTTCCAGGAAACGCTGCCAGTCGATAGCCTCGCCCCGTCCCCACTGACCGCGCGGTGGCAGAATCTGTCCGAAAGCCGCAAAATGTGTTCCCCAGGCCGCGTTCAACGCCTCGATCTCACGATAGGTATCATGCAGAAAGATGCGGTAGCGCGCCACCGTATCAGGATTGAAATCGAACTTGCCCAGCGAGGCTCCATACATCAGACCGGTCTCGTTATCCAACTGGAAACTGATGACTGGATCATCAAAATATGGGCGCAGCACCTCTACCAGTGAGCTATACCAGCGTTCCACCTTCGCTAGATACGTTGGCTGCATCACCGCAAAATTATAGTAATGATCGCCGCGCACCAGCCGTCCGTCAGGCCCACGCATCACGGTATCGGGATATTTCTCGCCTAGCCAGCGCGGATGCCCAAAGCCACGATACTCAGCATAGATATACGGGCCGGGGCGCGCCATGAACGGCATCCCCGCCTCTCGGCACGCCTCCAGAAATCCGATGAGGTTCCGCTGCGGATGTGTCTGGCCGGTAAAATCCAGAGTACCTTCTTCTGGCTCATGCCAAATCCAGGGAATGTAGCTGGAAAGAGCGTTAAAACCGGCTGCCCTCAACTTCTCCAACGCAGGGCGCCAGAGTTCGGTCCGAATACGAAAATATTGAAGTTCGCCTGCCCGCAGCAGCCAGGGTTGACCATCCAACAAGAACACCCCATCACGCGCACCTAAACGAGCCATAGCGGTATCCACCAGTCAAGAGAAATAGAAAGAGATGAGAGCGTCTATCAGTCATCAGGGGCCACGCCAGATACGTCCAGCGTATCCTGATAGACCGATGGCTTGAGAACACCCACATACGGCAGATTCCGATAGCGCTGCGCATAATCCAACCCATAGCCCACCACAAAGCGATCAGCCACCTGAAAGCCAATATAATCAGGTGTGACAACCTTCTCGCGCTCCTTCGCCTTATCAATCAATGCACAGACCCGCAGGCTGGATGGATTCCGTGTGCGCAGCACTTCTAGCAGATAATGCAGCGTCAGCCCACTGTCTACAATATCTTCTACCACCAGCACGTGTTTCCCATCAATAGGTTCTTCCAGGTCTTTGACAATCCGAACCACGCCGCTGGATTCGGTAGCACTGCCATAGCTGGATACCACCATAAAATCCAACTCCAGTGGCAGATCAATTGCCCGCGCCAGATCGGCCAGAAACATCAACGCGCCCTTCAAGACGCATAGCAGCAGCAGTGGCTTCCCCTGATAATCGTTGGTGATCTGTTGACCCAACTCCTGTACTTTTTGCCGCAACTGCTCTTGAGTAATTAAGACTTCTTCAATGTCTCGATGCACACACGCCCCTTTACTCGCAAAAGCGCTGTAATCTAAAGAATCTGCCGCACAAAAGAACCCTTCACGCCCGATCAAAGGCTTCTGCCTCAAGCACCAGCACACGCTGCGTTGTTGGCAGCAACTTCACGGGATCGGCAATCTGATAGCCCGCAACCCAGAGTATCGTCCCATCGGCGCCACAGACTAGCGGCAGCGTATCGCGCTCAGCACGAGGAATCTTGGCATCTACCAACGTATCTTGCAGCTTCTTTGCTGTTCGCAAGCCAAGGACTTGAAACCGATCACCTGGCCGCCGCGTGCGCAGCGAAAGCGGCAGATAAGCCGTTACCGCCTCCAGGTCCATATAGCCCCGCTGCCGATATGCTTCTCCCCGTTCATAACCGGGCGGTGGATGAGCCACGCCTTCAAGGATGTATGCCCGCACCAGCCAACCTGTGCCGGGCAGCCGGGCCTCGCCGGGCACAGGCAGCGGCACGACTGCCAGACTGTGCGCGCCAGATACCGGCGTAGAGAACCCTGGCCCCGCCTGTCTTTTTGCCTGTTTCACAGATTGTACTTCAGATACTATCACAAACCGCCCATAGACACGATGCAACCGCAATCCGCCAGGCAGATGCAGCATCCCAACGCCAGTCCAACGCAGCAGCAAGGCATCGCCCGCCTCCACATGGCGCAGTTCCAGATGAACTTCTCCCCCAGAAACCAGGAATGCCGCCCGCAATAGCAGCCGTCGACGCAGCGCCAGTGGCAAATGCTGATACTTCGCTACATCACCCTCTATGGAGGCTGGCCCCTCGCGCGTGACCACTCCATCCCAGCAAGCATCAAGCTGCGATTGGATATACGCATCTTCTTCGGCCAACACCGCCGCGTTACGCAGCAAGGTCTCACGCAGGTTCGGATTATAGGATTCCAGGAGAGGCAAGAGATCATGTCGAATGCGATTGCGCAGAAAGCGGCGATCCTGGTTGCTGGCATCTTCACGATACCCCAGAGCGTGTGTTGTGCAATAATCCAGAATCTCCGCACGGCTCACTCGCAGGAGTGGGCGAATAATCGGGATACTATCGCCCTCCAGCATCCGCATCCCGACCAGACCCGCCAGTCCACTGCCGCGCAACCAGTGCATCACCAGTGTCTCCACCTGATCATCTGCGTGGTGAGCAACAGCAATCCGTGCCGCGCCAGCATCAATAGCAACACGCCGCAGAAACGCATAGCGCTCCTGGCGGGCTGCATCCTCAAGCGAGCGATGTTCAGCACGCGCCAGGGCCGCAACATCTGCCTGACCAATAGTAGCAGATAGCCCCCACGCAGCAGCGAGATGGGATACAAAATCGGCATCGGCGCGCCCGGTTTCGCCGCGCAGCCCATGATCGAGGTGCGCCACATGGAGCCTTACGCCAGCGTATGGTCCTGCTGGCTCGCACAAGCGCCGAAGAACATGCAGCAGGCAGATAGAATCCGGTCCACCAGAAACGCCGACCACGACAACGCCGCTGGAAGGCAGCAGGCGATGCTCATCAATGGCGGCTCGAACAGTCGCCAGCAACCCGGAATCAGTTGAAGCGCGCTCCATCGATCTTTACAGGCTTTGAGGAAAAGGAGTATCACAACCAACACAACCTGGGCTTGAACCAAAACAATACCAGTTTCATCGTAGTCGGCAGGATAAAAGTTGTCAATAGCGAGAGACAGGGAAGGGCTTTCCTATGCGTAGGAACCCGTCCCTGTCTTTCAATGTAGCGAGGCAAGGCCCAACCTGGCCTGACGAGATTTGATCGGTTGATCGGGGCTACTTATCCCGCTCGCCCTTTGCCAGCGCTGCCTGTGCCGCTGCCAGGCGCGCCACCGGCACACGGAACGGAGAGCAGCTTACATAGTCTAGCCCGGTCTCGTGGCAGAACGCAATGCTATCGGGATCGCCGCCATGCTCTCCACAGATACCCACCTCCAGATGATCGTTCACCGCGCGCCCCTCATCCACGGCAATGCGTACCAGCCGCCCCACGCCATCGCGGTCCAGCGTCTGGAATGGATTGGTCGGCAGAATCTTCACTGGCTGATCCAGTCCAGGCTCTTCGAGACCCTCGACATATTTCAGCAAGAACTTGCCCTCGGCGTCGTCGCGGCTCATGCCGAAGGTCGTCTGTGTCAGGTCATTGGTGCCAAAGCTGAAGAACTCCGCTACCTGTGCAATCTGCCCGGCAGTCAGCGCGGCGCGCGGCAGCTCGATCATCGTGCCAAACTTATAGGCAATCTGTCCAGCCACCCCCGACTCCTGAGCAATCTCTTTTGCCACTGCTTCAAGCTGGCGGCGTACCTCGCGCAGTTCATTCACATGGCCCACCAGCGGGATCATAATCTTGGGCTGGAGCTTCAGGCCCTCTTTCGCCAGTTCAGCGCAGGCTTCCAGAATCGCCCGCGTTTGCATCACATTGATTTCTGGGAAGAGCAGGCCCAGTCGGCAGCCGCGCAAGCCCAGCATTGGGTTGGCCTCGCGCATGCTGGCAACCGCATCCAACAGCTTGCGCTTATGCGCCAGTTCCCGCGCATCGCCATTGGTGTCTTCCAGGCGCGTCACCTCGACCAGCAGTTCTTCATAGGATGGCAAGAACTCGTGCAGCGGTGGATCGATCAGACGAATGACCACCGGGTAGCCCTCGCCAGTCCTGGGGCTGACCATGGCGCGGAAAATGCCCTTGAAGTCCTCGCGCTGGAAGGGCAGCAGCCTATCCAGCGCCTGCTGGCGCTCTTCCTTGCTGGCCGCCAGGATCATCTGCTGCACAATGGGCAGGCGCTCCTGCTCCATAAACATATGCTCGGTGCGGCACAGGCCCACGCCTTCCGCACCAAACTCCACAGCCCGCATCGCATCACGCGGATAATCGGCGTTTGCCCAGACTCCCAAACGGCGAAACTTGTCGGCCCAGCCCAGCAGTTCCTGCAAATCCTTCTCGTCTTTGAAGTTCGCCTCTACCGTTGGAATCGTGCCCTTGAAGACCTCGCCAGAAGTGCCATCAATCGAAATGTCATCGCCCTCTCGAACAATCATATCCGTGCCACGCACGCGGAACTGGCGCTCTTCATAATCCACCGCCAGCGCATCGCAGCCCACCACCGCAGGCAAACCCAGACCACGTGCCACCACCGCCGCGTGGCTGCCGGTACCGCCTCGGCTGGTCAGAATGCCTTTAGAAACCAGCATGCCATGTACGTCATCCGGGCTGGTCTCCTGGCGCACCAGAATGACCCGCTGCCCTGCCTTGCCCAGTTCCTCAGCGCGATCAGCATCAAAGATCGCTTTGCCATAGGCCGCCCCTGGCGAAGCGTTGACGCCTTTGGCAAGCATCCGTCCCTCACTGCGCGCCTGATCTTGCGCCTTGGGATCAAAGCGCGGCAACAAAAGCTGCACCACATGCTGCGGCTCAACCCGCTTTACCGCCTCTTCCTCAGTAATGATGCCCTCATGCACCATATCCACTGCCGTCTTCACCGCCGAAGCGCCAGTACGCTTGGCCGAGCGCGTCTGAAGCATATACAGCCGACCACGCTCAATCGTGAACTCCAGGTCTTGCACATCCTTGTAATGCCGCTCCAGCCGTTCGGCAATCTCCTGGAACTGCGCGTACACCTCTGGCATTTCTACTTGCAGATGCTCAACCGGCGACGTATTGCGTATTCCGGCCACCACATCCTCGCCCTGGGCATTCACCAGATAGGAGCCATACAGCTTCTTCTCACCCGTGCTGGGGTCACGAGTGAAGGCTACGCCGGTGCCACTCTGATTGCCCATATTGCCAAACACCATTGTCTGCACATTCACCGCCGTCCCCAGATCGTGCGGAATCTTATTAAAGTTGCGGTAGTCAATCGCACGCTTGTTATTCCACGAGGAGAAAACGGCTTCAATTGCCTTCTTCAGTTGCTCGTAGACATCGGTGGGGAACGGCTCTTTGCTCTGCTGCTCCGCCAACTGCTTGAAATCCTGGGTCATCTGCTTGAGCGCATCAGCAGGAATATCGGCGTCGGTCGCCGCGCCTGTCTTCTCTTTGTACTGCTCGATCAGATGCTCGAATGGCTCAGCCTTCAGCCCCAGCACAATCTTACTAAACATCTGCACAAAGCGGCGATAGGCGTCATAGGCAAAACGAGGATCGCCGGAAAGCGCAATAATGCCCTGCACCGTCTCATCGTTGAGACCCAGATTCAGGACGGTATCCATCATACCCGGCATCGAAAACTTGGCGCCGGATCGCACCGAGACGAGCAGCGGGTTCTCCCGATCACCAAAGCGCTTGCCGGTCTGCTCCTCTACATAGCGCAGCGCGGCAATGGCCTGATCCCACATGCCCGGTGGGAACTGCTTCCCTTCTTTGTAATACTGATTGCATGCCTCGGTGGTAATCGTAAAGCCGGGCGGAACAGGCAGGCCAGCATTGGTCATCTCTGCTACTCCGGCGCCTTTGCCGCCCAGCAGATCGCGCATCTTTGCGTTGCCCTCACTAAAGAGGTAGACCCATTTGTGCGGCGACTGCCGCACCGTCTCTTCAAAAGTCACGTAGGTTGTCTGCGCCACTAGGGTCCTCCTTTATCTGGAGACACTCAGTCTCCTGTTATTACGCTGGATTACAGATCAGCAGTTTGGGCAATCCAGCAGTGATCCGGTTTAAGCAGAACGTAGAACATACGCCCCAGCACACGTACTCATTCCAAAGCAGCGGTCTCAAGGGGATTCAATGATGATACCACGCGCCCAATGCAGCACGCGGCGCGCCCGCTGCATCAAAAGCTGTGTTTCTTCGGCGCTGATCGTCTGGTCGGCCTCTTCCGGGGGAACCTCAGCATAGTAGGTTTCAGGATGATAGGGCGAAAGCGCGGCAGCGTCTTCTAGAATAGTCGGAGGCGCACCCACCGCCTCGCCGAGCGCACGCAGGTCGTGGTCATACATGGTACGATGCCCATCGCGCAGCATACTGACCGCCTGGAAGGATTTCTCCACCACCTGATTGCAGATGTCAACGCAGATAAAGTGCCGCCCAAGCGCCAGTTCGAGACCAGCCGAGGCCATATCCTGAGCCGCTTCCGCAAAGATGCTCAGCGCTTCTTCATTCATAGGCGTTCCCTGTCACTACTGAATCAGGGGTATGATAGCCCGACAAAGCAGAACCTGTCAACAGAGAGCCAGGCGATAGTAGACAAGCCAGGGCAGGTGTGATATAATAAAGCGTGGCCGCACGGCAGGAGCCACCAATAAGACAGTATCTTCAACCACACTCAATAAAGGTCTCAACATCTTCCAACCCAAAGGAGCAACTGATGGCAAAGAAGGGCGAACTTTCTAAGACAGCGCGCGCCTCTCTGGCAAACCGAGAAGAAATAAATCACCTCACAGCGCGGCAGTGTGCCAAGTGCGGAGAGTTTATCATGCTCAAGGAACTGCTGCCGGTAAAAGTGGCAAATCAGGGCATGGTCTATTACCACAAGAACCACTATCAGCTTTCCTAGTGCCTGGCGCTTTGCAGTCTGCCCTCCAGGGGAAATAGCCAAATAGTCATCGGCACTTCCCTGGAGGGTCAGTTTTTGAAGGGAGGCTGATCTGATGGCATCGGAACCACGAAGGGCAGCTATCCAGGAGGCTATCCAAGACATCGTGGAGTTCCTGGAAACCTCCCACAAGATCGTCGTGCTGACCGGCGCAGGGGCCAGCACCGAATCGGGGATTCCCGACTTTCGCGGCCCCGATGGCATCTGGCAGCGCTACCCTCCTGACACGTATCAAGACTTTATCAGCAAGCCAGAAGCACGCAAACGCTATTGGGAACTGCGACGCACCCTGATTAGCCGTGTCGCAGCCGCCAAACCTAACCCTACCCATTACGCCCTGGCTGAACTGGAACGCATGGGGCGGTTGAGTGGAGTGATTACCCAGAACTTCGATGGGCTACATCAAGACGCGGGCAATTCGCCAGAGCGCGTGATCGAATTGCATGGCACCGCGCGTATGGCCGCTTGTACCCTTTGTGGAGCGCGCTCGTCAATCAGCGTACTCCAGCAGCGTGTGGACGCCGGGGAAGAAGACCCACAGTGTGATCTGTGCGGCGGCTATCTGAAAGCCGCGACTATCCTCTTCGGCCAACCATTGCCGCGTCCCGAGCTGGACCGGGCGATTGCGCTGGCACAGGAATGTGACCTATTCTTCGTAATTGGCTCATCTTTGCGCGTCAGCCCTGCGGCTCACCTCCCTTTGTTGGCAATGGAACGAGGTACGCCGCTGCTGATCCTGAATCGTGAACCCACACCGCTCGATCAGCGCGCCGACCTCGTGTTGCAGGCCAGCGCTGGAGAGGTAATGGCACAGGTCATCAGCCGACTCCGCGAAAGAGAACGCGGTACGTAAGCGGCTGCTTCTCCCCACAGCGCCAATGCCCCCTTCCCGACTGGACAGCCAGCTAGAAACAAGCTACAATAGAGGCGTTGAAGAGTGATTAAAGACTCATCGGTACAGAGGTGCATAAAGGAAAGAGGGTGAATCTTCTTGGCGCAACAGACCTCCCGTGTCGTGAATGGACTCTACCGCCTGGGACCAGCCTTGATTTCAGGGACCGTTGCCAGCATCTTCAGCGCGCTGGACCTGACGACTGGCGATCCAGTGGCTATCTTGTTGGCACGCCCACCCGCCACCCATGATAGCATCCAACTGCGGCGGCTGTTGCAACCAGTGCAAGCATTGACTTCGCTTCTCCACCCCTACCTCTATCATATCCGCGAGGTGGGTCTCGATCAAAACGAGTGCTTCATTGTCACTGACCTGCGCGGGCGGCTGCTCCGCGAACTCCTCAACCGCGAAGCGTTACCGTTGGAGCGATCATTGGAGATTACTCGCCAGCTTGCTCATGGCCTCAGCGCGCTGCATGCCAGAGGCATCTATGGGATAGACTTGCGACCAGAGCGTATCAGCATTGAGACCGCAGGGCGATATGATACAGCCCTGATTGCTGATGTTGGCATTCGCCATTTTCTCCTGACGCTCGGCTACGGGGCACAAGAAAGCCTGAGAAATCCCCTGCTGGAAGTGGACCCACGCTACACCTCACCAGAGCAGCTTCAACGCAGTGTGATCAGCCAGGCAGCAGATGTGTACACCTTGGGACTGCTTCTTTTTGAGATGACCGCCGGACGGGCGCCATTCGTCGGCGCTTCACCGGCTGAAACACGCAACCTGCAACTGAGCGCGCCAGTTCCCGATCTGCGTCCCCTGCGTGGGGAAGCATTTCCAGAACTGCAAACGCTCGTTGAACAGTCGCTCGCAAAACATCCATCGCTGCGCTTCCCTACCATCGAGGCATTTGGCAAAGCGATAGAAGCGGTGCAGGCGGGATTGCCCAAACGCATGCCATCTTCAGGTGCGCTCATCACCAGTCCACGCTCATTCAAGACTGCTCCGGTTGAGGCCATCAAGGGACGTGTGCCAAAGCCACGTCCCACGCCTGTTCCACCTCCCGCTTCATCACTGGAGGAAACACCTCCCGGGGCTATTGTTGAGGCAGATATTGATCCAGACGACCGATCAACGCAGGTGAGGATAACAACAGAAGAGGGCGAAGAGGAAACTATCCATATCCCTGGACGGGCACGGCTGCTGCTCGGTCAGAGCGAGCGCAAAAAGGTCATTCTCATTAAGCGGCTTCCGGCGATCCTGGGGCGCGCCGACCCACACCAGCGCTTGCAGCCAGATATTAATCTGGCGCCCTATGACCCCAAGCGCAGCATCACCCGCCACCATGCCCGCATCATCTTCGATGGTGGCCTCTTCTACATCGAAGACCTGAAAAGCCGAAACAAAACCTGGCTGGGAGAGCTTGAACTGATACCCTACGAGCGGCAATTGCTGCGCCGTCACGATAGCATTCAGCTTGGCTTGTTGCAGCTCACATTTGAGTATTAATGTTTATAAAACGTGCAGTCTATCTGTGCCAGCACTATACGCCGCATCAAGCAACTCTACCAGATGCACTACGCGCACGGAAGCGCTAACAGCGCGCGCGCCCGCCTGAAGTTGCAGGATACAGCCGGGGTTCGTAGAGACAATCACCTCAGCCTTCGTGGCAAGCGCGTGTGACATCTTGCGCTTCAACAGGCGGCGCGACATCTCTGGCTGCGTGATATTATAGATGCCCGCACTGCCACAGCATAACGCCGATTCGCGCATCTCCACCAGCCGCAGCCCAGGAATAGTTCGCAACAACCGCCGGGGCTGCTCCGTAATGCGTTGGGCATGTGCCAGATGGCACGCCTCTTGATAGGTAACGATCAGATTCAGCGGGCGCATATTCGGGTTTAATGCGCCGCGCTGCTCCAGATCGTCTAGAAATTCGGTAATATCCTTCACTTTTGCGCTGAACCTGGCGGCACGTCCAGCAAATGTTGGATCGTTGCGCAGCAGATGCCCATAGGCTTTCAGCGCCGCCCCACAACCTGCCGCATTGATGATAATCGCGTCCATCGGCGTCTGTGCCTCCAGGCGCTCAAAGGCTTCTATCGCGCGACGCGCCAGCACGCGAGCGCGATCCATCTCCCCGGCATGCGAGGTAAGCGCACCACAGCAGCCCTGCTCTGGCGGGATATGGACCTCACAGCCATTGGCCGCCAGCACACGCACGGTCGCGCGATCTATCTCGGCAAAGGCGGTACTCATCATACATCCAGCAAATAAGGCTACCCGTGCGATTGGTTGCTCGCCTTTGCTCCATGTTGGCACTACAACCTGACCGCGCGGCTTCAAAAAGCGCGCAGGCATTGGGGGCAGCAGTGCCTCCATCTCTCGAAGCCTGAACAGCTTTAAAATGCCCAGCCGACGTGCCAGCCATTGCAAACCACTGCGCTGATAGAGCCAGACCAGCCGACTGGCTGCCCGAAAGAGGGACATCCGGTGGAACAGCGCGCCAAACACGAACCGCCGGAGCAGGCGCTGCGCCAGGGGGCGCGGTCTGGCACGTTCAATCTGGGTGCGCGCCGCTTCAACTAACTTGCCATACTGCACCCCAGATGGGCAAACATCTTCGCAAGCCCGGCAATCCAGACACTGATACATCTGGCTGACAAAGCCGGGGCTGATCACACTGAGCCGACCTTCAGAGACCGCCTGAATTAAATGGATACGTCCGCGCGGCGAGGAGGTCTCGCGCAGCGTCTCCAGATAGGTAGGGCAATGCGGCAGGCAGAGACCGCAGCGCACACACGCAGAAAAGATCGCGGGATCAGGGCGATCCTGGTCGCTAAAGCCCTGGATAATCGTCTGCATGGGGAAAACCACGCTCACCCTATGAGCCTGCCCAGGTCACGATCAAATCAGTGCAATAGCCGAGCAGAAACCCAGCCAGCAGGCCCCACATAATAATATCTTGCGCCTTGAAACGACGGGCCACCGCCAGCAGCTCGGCCACCACATAGAGAATTGCGCCCGCCGCTAGGGCCAGGAAGAGGATAAAAATTTGCGGAGAATGCACCGAGATACCCAGCACCGTCCCCAGGAACGTTGGGCCGCCGCCGATCAGTCCAGCCAGTCCAATGAACCCCCAGGAAGCGCGCGAGCTGCTGAGCGGCCCGGCGATACCAAAGCCCTCCGTCATGTTATGTAGCCCAAAGCCAATAATCAGCACCCAGGCAAGCTGCAATTCTCCAATCGCGGCTGATTGCCCAATTGCCAGGCCCTCGGAGAAATTATGCAAGCCGATGCCAGCGGCAATCATTAGCGCTAGACAGCGTGGATTCACTTCGGTAATTGCCGTGCCTGTCACCTGCGGCCTGGAGCGAGCAATGACAAACTTGTTGAAGTAAACCAACCCCAGCAGCCCGACGCCCAGGCCAACTGCCAGCAAGGCCACATCGCCAATCAGCGGCTCCAGCGAGCCACGCGCTCCTTTCGCGCCATCGAGTGCTGCCCCAATCGGCTCACTGGCCTGAGAGAGTACATCATAGAGCAGGAAGACAAGAATGCCAGTTGCCAGCGCATTCAAAAACGCCTGAAGCGTGCGCGGGGGATTCTTCAAACGCGCAAAAGGGAGGCCCAGATAAATAGTCAAGCCAGCAAATGCGCCCAGCGCTACAATCATCCAATATGGCATTGGCGTTACTTATCCTTTCCGGCTTAAAGTTTCCCGGATAGTTTCATAGTCTTTCTGGCTTTCTGGTCAAGGCACCACAACCCAGATTTTGCTTGCGACCCGTTCAGGGATACTGACAGCGCGGCCATCCACATGCAGTAAGACCGATGCCTCGGCCTCAGAGTAGCCATCCAGGCGAACGGTCTGTTCAGGCTTCAACCCTTTTTCATTCAGGTACGAGATCAGTTCCTGCTCATCCTCAACCACTTCCGAAATACAGAGGATACGTACCAGTTCGCCATTATCCGCCTGAGAGAGTCGGAAAGCGTTGCGCGTCGCCAGATAATTCTTAGCATCAGGAATAGCGCCAGGAATAGGATTTCCATGCGGACAGGTAGTCGGGCTGCCCAAGGCAGTCACCACGCGCTGCTCCACCGCGCCAGAGATAAAATGCTCCAATCGGCAGGCTTCTTCATGGACTTCATGCCAGCCCATTCCTAACATATCCACCAGGAAACGCTCCGTCAGCCGGTGGCGGCGCAGCACCGCTTCGGCAAGGTCTTGCCCCTGAGCGGTGAGCCTCACCTGACGGCGTTCATCCATTTCAATATAGCCATCGCGCACCAGCCGCTTGAGCATCTCCGTCACCGATGGCGGCGCAACCTGAAACTTTTCGGCCAGCCGCGCGCCAATTACCGTCTCACCCTCCATCGCCATGTTATAGATCGTCTCCAAGTATTCCTCAACCTTTGGCGTCGCTGCCCCCACTTGTTGCGACATGGTTATCTCCCTCTCAAGGTTGTTGACAGAGGATATCTCCAAGTTGACTCGGATATTAGCATGCCCTAATGCGCAACAGGATTGTAGCATGGGGAAGAAGCAGGATCAAGACCACTGCATAAGAAATAGATAAAAATTGGTGAGACCCTTTATTCACTCGCTCAGGTTCGGCATAAAGCATAATCGTAAGTTTGCCGATACCGCGTGCAGCATGCTATAATGCCTGCAACCACACTCTAAGGAGGCGCACTATGTCTATGAACCATCTCCAGCGCCGGGCCGTCGCCCGCAGCGCCATTCGCTTGAGCGGAGTGCGCCTGATTGTCTGATCGAAGGTAAACCTCTACAGATGCGCGCCAGAACCAAGCCACCGCAGCCCTGATCCCAAAGGGCCTGCCCAGCGTGCCTTGAGTGTGCGATAAGCTAGCATTCTGACGAGCCTGTATTCAACAAGCCCATCCTCAGCGGTCATGGGCGCGCGAGCCGCCCCGTGATCGTTTGTGCTTCTGCGCTGGTCACGGAACAGTTCCGTGACCAGCGTATTGTTGAGGAGGGCATCACTGTGAGGGCCAGGGCATCAACCCAGAGACCTCTTCTATCGTATTGGACCCTGCTTGTTACCTATTGCAAGCCCCAATGGCCGGGCGTCATGTTGTTGGCCGCGCTGCTCTTTGGGAGCATCAGCCTGGAGATCATCAACCCACAACTGATCCGCGCTTTCATTGATAGCGCCATCGCAGGCAGTTCTCTCCAATCCCTCCTGCTGACCGGGCTGATCTTCCTGGGCGCGAGCCTAGCGCAGCAGGCCATTGGGGTGGGCACGACCTATATGAGCGAGCAGGTTGGCTGGATAGCTACCAACCAGTTACGCAGCGACGTGACCCGTCATTGCCTTCAGCTCGATCTGGCGTTTCATCACGCGCACACCCCCGGCGAGATGATCGAGCGTCTTGACGGCGACCTGACCATTCTGAGCAACTTCTTTTCTGAATTCATTTTGCGCCTGCTTGGAAGTGGCCTGCTGCTTCTTGGCATTCTTCTCGCGCTCTTTCACGAAGATTGGCGCGTCGGGCTGGTCTTGACCGGCTTCTCTCTTGGCACGCTCTTTCTCCTGAATCGCTTTCGCAGCCTGGCTTCACCTCACTGGCTGGCTGGGCGTCAGGCCAGCGCCGCACTCTTCAGCCTTCTGGAAGAGTATCTTTCCGGCCTGAACGATCTGCGCGCCAACGGCGCCAGCCAGTATAGCCTGCGTCGTCTACATCAGGCACTGCGCGAGCATGTGCTGAAGCGCCGCCGCGCCCGCATGACGAGCGAAGTCATCCTAACGGCTAGCGCCGCGCTCCTGGCGCTGGGCTATGTGGGCGCGCTGGCGCTGGGAGCCGCGCTCTTCGAGGGCAACCAGATCACGCTCGGCGCGGTCTATCTCATCGGCTACTATATCTCACTGCTGCTGGACCAGCTTCGCCAGATCAGCCTTCAGATCGATAATCTGCAACAGGCCGCCGCCAGCATTGAGCGTGTGCGTGCCCTCTATCAAACGACCAGCACCATCCAGGATGGCCCCGGCGCAGCCCTCCCGCCGGGCGCGCTCGCAGTGGAGTTTCAGCAGGTCTCGTTTGGCTACGAGCCAGAGCATCTGGTACTCCAGGACATCTCATTTCGCCTGGAGCCTGGCAGGATTCTAGGGGTGTTGGGGCGCACCGGCAGCGGCAAGACTACTATCGCCCGGCTGCTCTCGCGGCTGTACGACCCAGCCATTGGTTCGGTGCTGCTGGGTGGAATCGATGCGCGCGAAGCTCATCTGGCTGACCTCTGGCAGCATGTTGGCCTGGTCACACAGGATGTGCAGCTCTTTCAGGCCACCCTACGCGATAACCTGACCTTTTTTGACCGCTCCATCCCCGACACGCAGATCATCGCGGCGCTGCGCCTCCTGGGTCTGTCCGATTGGTACGCTGCACTTCCGGCAGGGTTGGAGAGCGAGATTGGTTCCGGGGGCGCCGGACTTTCTGCCGGGGAGGCGCAGCTTCTGGCTTTTGCGCGCATTTTCCTGAAAAACCCTGGCCTGGTTATTCTGGATGAAGCCTCGGCGCATCTCGATCCAGCTACCGAGCGCCGCATCGATCAGGCGATTGGGCAGTTGCTTCAACAGCGCACGGGCCTTATCATCGCCCATCGGTTGGCGACCGTGCAGCGCGCCGACGATATTCTAATCCTGGAGCAAGGTCGTATCGTCGAGTATGGCTCCCGCGAGCAACTGGCGCACAACCCCACATCCCGCTTTTACCAGCTTCTGCGCGTGGGAGAAAAGGAGGCACGGGTATGATCGCGCGTTCCTTGTTTCGCCTGATCCGTTTTCGGCCCCTCCTCTTGAACCTGGCTGTTCTCTCGTGGATGCTCGCCAGTTGTTTTCCCCTGGCAACAGGACTGATTACCCGCGCTATCTTCGACAGGCTCAGCAGCGCCTCAGTCGCTGGCCTCAACCTCTGGGCATTGATTGCTCTACTCCTGGCAACCGAAGTTGCCAGCACGCTGGCCCTGCTGGGCTGGCTCTTTCTGCACATCACCTTCGAGTTCACTCTGGAAGCGCTGCTGCGCCTCAACATCTTTAGCTGGTTGGCACATCCTGGAGCGCATACGCTGCCCTCCTCACCGGGCGAAGCCATCAGCCGACTCCGCGACGATGTTGAGGATGTCATTGGTCCGATCAACGAGTGGTATCGCCTGATTGGCGAGGGCCTGTTTGCGATTATTGCCATCGGGATTATGGCGCGTATCAACTTCTTCATCACGCTGCTCGCGCTGGTTCCCATCGCGGCGATTGTCACCACGCTGCACCGGACGAGGACGCGCATCCAGCGTTATCGCCAGGCCAGCCGCGTGGCAACCGGTCACGTCACCAGTTTTCTGGGCGAACTCTTCAGCGCGGTTCAAGCTGTGAAGGTTGCCGGAGCCGAAGAGTCAGTCTTGAAGCACTTTCAGATGCTCAACGAGCGGCGCCGCAAAGCGGCCCTCAAAGACACGCTCTTTATGAGCCTGCTCGATTCTTTTCAGGCCAATATCGGCAATCTGAGTACCGGCATCATCCTGCTGCTGGCAGCGCAAGCCATGCAGCGCGGCAGCTTCACTGTCGGGGATTTCGCGCTTTTCGTCACCTATCTTAACGAAGCGCTGCAACTGCCGCGCCGCATTGGACGATTGCTCGCCAGCCACCAGGTTGCCGCCGTCTCCCACGCGCGCCTGATCGCCCTGCTGCGCGGGACCGACCCGCAGGCGTTGACCCGGCACACAGCGTTTGCGCTGCGCGGCTCTCTGCCTGCCATTCCGTTTATTCCCAGAATTGCCGGAGATCGGCTGGAGATGCTGGATGTTTCAGGGCTGACCTATCGCTATCCCGGCAGCAGAACTGGCATCGAGGATATTCATCTCTCGCTCCGGCGCGGCGCCTTCACGGTCATTACGGGACGCATTGGCGCGGGCAAAACCACGCTGCTGCACACACTGCTGGGTCTGCTGCCAAAACAGGCAGGAGAGATTCGCTGGAACAGCCAGGTCGTGTCCGACCCGGCCACATTCTTTCTCCCGCCGCGCAGCGCCTACGTGCCCCAGGCGCCCCGGCTCTTCAGCGCGACACTCAAAGAAAATATCTTGCTGGGTCTGCCGGAGGAGGCAGTTGATCTGCCTGCGGCCATCCGCATGGCAGCGCTTGAACGCGACCTGGAAACCATGCCCAACGGTCTAGAGACCTCTGTTGGCCCAAGAGGCGTCAGGCTCTCCGGCGGCCAGATGCAGCGTGCGGCAGCGGCGCGCATGTTTGTACGCGCGCCGGAACTGCTTGTCTGCGATGATCTTTCCAGCGCGCTGGATGTCGGGACCGAGCAGGTCTTATGGGAGCGTCTTTTCCAGCACGGTCAGGCTGCCTGCCTGGTCGTCTCACATCGGCGCATCACCTTGCAGCGCGCCGATCACATCATCGTCCTGAAGGATGGAAGGATTGAGGCCCAGGGAACCCTGACAGCCTTGCTGGAAACCAGCCCGGAAATGCAGCACATATGGAACAGCCCTGAAGCGAACTGTGCGTACCTGTAACATCTCAAAGCATTTTGCCGTCCTGTCAGCAGTATATCGATCTAGCCCACGCAGAGAAAGGCTCAAAGTCTATGGATGATACGGAATTAGCAACTATTCAAGCATGGCAAAAGGGAGATGAGCAGGCAGTACATACCATCTTTAACAGCTATTATCCACGCGCAGTTCGCCTGGCTGCACTCAGTGGGCTGGCTTCGGAAGAAGCGCAGGACTGCGCTCAGGAAGCATTTTTGCTGGCTTTTGAGCGCCGCGCCCAGCTTCGAGACCCGGCAGCATTTCCGCTCTGGTTCCATCGCATCATCACCCATCGCATTCTGGATACGCTGGAAGCGCGTCAGCGCACCAGGAAAGTATCACTGGAAGCACTGCAAGAGATCCGTGAAAATTGGGAGGGGAATCGAGCTGCGCAGCCAGAAGAGCTGGCTATCTCAGCAGAGCGCTCTCAACAGCTCTGGCAGAGCGTGCAGCAATTGCCAGCACAGTATCGGGTTCCCCTTGTCCTACGCTACTATGGCAATTTCTCGCTTGCTGAAGTCGCTGCTCTCATAGGCAAGCGAGAAGGAACTATCCGCGTGACGATCCACCGCGCTTTGCAGCAGCTCCGTTTGCTCACAAAAGAACATGCCATTGCCGAAGAAGTGCCCCTGCCACATGAACTCTCACTCTCATGACGCAAGCATCTGGAGGCTTTACACCTATGCAAACATCACCTTTCCCACCGCAGACCGAAACACCAGACGAAAGGTTCTTGCGCCTGGCGCTTCAAGCACACGCGCCCAAGGCGATTGATGTTGAGAGTGCCTGGAGCCGGGTAGCAGAGCAGATAGCATCTACCGGCCAGATTTCCAAACGCTCGAAAAGCAGATGGCTTAGGTTTCTGGGCGCCAGTGGTAGGCAGCATGCAGAACGCTGGCGTCGCGCCTGGATAACCGCTGCGGTTGTGGTACTTTCTCTTCTCTTCATCGGGGCGGGCTTCGCCGGAGGGCGGTTATACTTCTGGGGCGGACCGTTTGGAGACCCAGGCATCCAATTGATTGGCGATGAGCATCTCTACCAGGATATTGAGCAGCAGCAGCAGGTCCATCAGGTGACAATCACCGTAACCAAAGCCTATGCTGACACAGGCCGAACGTTGATTGCCTACGATCTACAGGTGCCTGCCAGTATGGCACAGCGCTACACCAGCGTCTTTGTAGCATCCTACTCCCTTACTGACCAGGAAGGCGAGGAACCGGCAGGAGGAAACACCGAATGCACAGCTTTCCCTCACGATGGCAGCCCCATGCACTGTCTGATCATGGCTCCGGCATTCCATCCAGCCGCTGGCGTATCGCAATTGACGATTACTCTGGACATCATAGAGGTCTATCTTATCCGGGCTGATTCTACGGGCACCACTGATACCCTTTCAGGCCCCTGGCGCTTCCAATTTACACTGCCCATGCACCAGCAGAATCTCGGCACCGGCGGCCCCTACGCGCAGCCAACGCAAAAACCATAAGCATTCATGCTATCAACTATGACACAGCGCCAGCCTTCCGTTCTTTCTGGAAAGCTGACGCTGTGCTACGGCTAAAAGATAGCCGTTCCTACAATCCAACCAGCGTCGGCTGCTCACGACAGAGCTTACTGAAGACCGTCAGGGCTGTATCAATATGCTCAGTCGTGATTCCATAATGCGTTACTGTGCGGATGCGCCCTGGCCCCATATCGATCACCAGCACGCCTGCCTCGCGCGCAGCGCGGATAAAAGGCGCCTGATCGAGCGGCGCGCCATCGGCAGCGCGCAGGTTGAAAAAGACCATGTTGGTCTCCACCGCAGGTTCGATATGCAGCCCACGAATCTGCGCCAGGCCCTCGGCCAGCTTGCGCGCGTTGGCGTGGTCTTCGGCCAGGCGATCAACCATTTGCTCCAACGCCACAATCCCAGCCGCCGCCAGCACACCAGACTGGCGCATCCCGCCGCCCAGCATCCGGCGCGTCCGGCGGGCGCGGGCGATAAACTCGCGTGTGCCAGTCAGCACCGAGCCAACCGGCGCGCTCAGTCCCTTGGAGAGACAGAACATCACCGAATCAGCATACGCCGCAATCTCGCTGGCCTGGACGCCCAGCGCCAGCGCAGCATTGAAGATACGCGCCCCATCGAGATGGACCGGCACAGCGCGCTGATGCGCGATCTCGCTCAACTGGCGCATCTGCTCCATCGTCACGACGCGCCCGCCGCAGTCGTTGTGCGTATTTTCAAGACACAGCAGCCCTGTCCCCGGCCAGGGTGGGTCCGCTCGCTCTATTGTTCGCGCGACCTGCGCCGGGTCCAGCGAACCATTCTCCAGATTGGGCAGCGTCCGCAGGGGCAGACCGCCGAAGGTTGCCGCGCCTCCGCCCTCATAAAGCAAGATATGCGCGCGATCTCCCAGAACCACTTCAGCGCCGCGCTGACAATGGGTAATCACCGCAGCGGTATTGCCCATCGTGCCGCTGGGCACAAACATAGCTGCCTCTTTGCCAAGGCGCGCGGCAGCCAGTTCCTCCAGGCGCTTGACGGTGGGGTCGTCGCCAAAAACATCATCGCCCACCTCAGCGCGATACATCGCCTCGCGCATGGCCGGTGTGGGCAGGGTGACGGTATCACTGCGTAAATCAATCATCGTGCGCTCCTTGAAGAAAGTGGGGTCGGTATTCAATCGTCGCTTGGGAGGCTCTTTTCCTGCTGCTAGGGCGCATTGACCGCTCAGTCGCGGGTGGTCTGGCCGCTCGCATAGCGGGTCGCGGCTCTGGAGTAGGCTTCGAGCAGCAAGGGCTTAACTCCTTCAAAGGTTTCGGCACTTGGGCAGAGGACGCACACCCATGATTGCGTCGCGTAGACAGGATGTGGCATGAGCCGGTCCAGGGCCGCGAAGTCATACGTGGCACTGTGCGTACTGGCTTCAGCAGGAAGATAGCCAAACAGCGCGCGGAAGGTCTCTCGGCTCACACCAATGTTGAGCCGAAAGACATCCGGGCGATGTAACTGTGAGGCATTATCAAAGTCGCCATAATCTTTGGTGACGATGGTGGCGAATGGAAACTGACGCTTTGGTTCGAGATTATGCTGGGGATCATAAATAAAGAAGGTATCGCCCGCTCCTGGGCCATCGGTTGGCCGGAGAACCTCGATACCCGTGAACGTCTCCGTCAGATAGCGAATGATGGCATCCTGATCCATAAATCCCTCCTCAACATGTATGCAGAGCCGTGCTACTCATCGCTCCGCTCTCGCTGAAGCCCGACATAATACGCGCACTCCAGCCGCAGCGGGCAGCGTTCGCACGCCGGGCGCTGCGCGTGGCAGACGCGCCTTCCATGCCGAATCAGATTCACATGCAAAGGATACGCCCACTCAGCAGGCACGATACGCTCAAAGACCACATGCGCCTGGTCCGCCGACACCTTCGCCCCAATCAGCCCAAGCCGCCTACTTGTTCGTAGCACATGGGTATCCACCGGAAACGCGGGACGCCCCAACGAGAAGAGCAAGACGCAGGCAGCCGTTTTGGGGCCAACGCCCGGCAGCGAACGCAGATAGTCGCGTGCCTCGGCCAGCGGAAGATCGGCCAGAAAGTCCAGCGAGAGCGGCGCCTCATTCAGCCGACTTGTCAGCACGCGCAGCACCTCCTGAATGCGCTGGGCCTTCAGGTTCGCCAGTCCACCTACGCGAATAACCTCAGCCACCTGCTCGACCGGCGCGGCGCGCACCGCCTCCCAGGAGGGAAAAGCCGCGACAAGCTGCGCATAGGCCCGCTCTGAGTTCACATCCGAAGTATGCTGCGAGAGAATGGTTCCAATCAGGCCGCCCAGCGCATCGCCATCTGGTCGCCACTCCGGCTTGCCATACGCTTGAATGAGCAGATCATGGATACGCTGCAATTTTGGTGGGGGAATCATCTCAGGATTGGTCCTGGGATTTGCCTTCATAATCTCTTTCGACATAGAGCCATTATACCATGCCAGGCTACTGCTGAAGCACAGCGGGCTGACAACGCTCAAAAGCACGCAAGCGCGTGGCGTGAAGATTGCAGCAGATTTCAACGGGATGTTAGAATGCAGGCGGCACTTATCTGCCTATAGAAGTAAGGAAACCATCATGCAGCAAGAAACTCTGGCGGCTTTTCTCGATCAGCTTGCTTCCAGCGCGCCCACGCCGGGCGGCGGCTCCGTCGCCGCGCTTTGCGGCGCGCTCTCAGCGGCGCTGGGCAGCATGGTCGCCAATCTCACGCTGGGGCGCGAAAAATACCGGGACGTAGAGCCAGCGATTCGTGAGGCGCTAGCGCAATCGGAGCATCTGCGAGCTGCCTTTACTCAGCTCATCAATGATGACATTGCGGCTTATGGCATGCTTTCAGCCGCCTATCGGCTACCCAAGGCTACGCCGGACGAGCAAGCCGCGCGCTCCGCGCACATTCAGCAGGCATTACAGGGAGCAACGGAAGCGCCGCTGCGCATTGCTGAACACGCGCGGCAGGCGCTGGAATTGTGTCGGACGCTGGCCGCCATTGGCAATCTCAATGTTATCAGCGATGTTGGCGTGGCAGCCATTACCGCACATGCCTCTCTCGAAAGCGCTGAACTCAACGTTCTTATCAACCTGAAAGCCATCAAAGATCGGGCGCTTGCCGATAGGTTCTTGCAACGGCTCAATGCTGCCAGAGGGGGCGCCGCGCCGATGACACAAGATATACTGGCAACCGTACATGAAAAGATGGGCGCCTGAATGGTACGGGTTACAATGGCGCTCAAAAACGTTACAAGGAGACGAGATGCCAGCGCAGATTCTTGAGGGGCGCGCGCTCGGCGCAACGATCAAAGAGGAACTCAAAGCCAGAGCGAAGAAGCGTGCCGAAGCATTAGGCTGGCCGCCGGGGCTGGCGATTGTGCGCGTCGGAGAAGACCCGGCTTCTGCCGTTTATACCAGGCAGCTTTTGCGCGTGGCCGCCGAGATTGGCATCGAAGCTCGGCTCATCTCTCTGGAGAGCGAGACTACTATCGACGAGACGCTGGCTGAGGAGATTCAGCGCTTGAACGAGGACGCCCACATTCAGGGGATCATCATCCAGATGCCGCTTCCGGCGCATCTCTCCCAACAGGCTGCCGCAAACGCCATTGCCTCCAACAAAGATGTCGATGGCATCAGTCCGCGCAGCGCGGGCAATCTCTTCCTGGGGTTGCCCTCTTTTGTCCCCTCCACCTGCGCGGCTGTCATAGAGGTGCTAGATCGCGCCGAGATCAACGCTGCTGGCAAACGGGTTGTCATTGTTGGGCGCAGCAATGTGGTAGGCAAGCCACTTGCGTTTTTGCTCTTGCAGCGCAACGCCACCGTCACCGTATGTGGCCGCACCACCCGCGATCTGGCCGCGATGACCTGCCAGGGTGACATCGTGATCGCGGCGGCTGGTAAAGCCGGGCTGATTACCAAAGCGATGGTGAAACCGGGCGCAGTGGTGATTGATGTGGGCATCAATGTCAAGCCAGATGGAGGCATCACGGGCGATGTAGATTTTGAGGCCGTCAAAGAGGTGGCCGGAGCGATTACGCCGGTGCCCGGCGGTGTCGGCCACCTGACCAATTTGATGCTCATGAAGCAAACGATAGAAGGCGAACGCTGAAATTCAGGCGTCGGCCCGAAAGCGCTCCCAGGCTGCCTCCACCTGCGCGTGTGTGGCCTCCAGCGTGCCGCTGTTATCAATCACCTCATCAACCAGCGCAAGCTTTGGCGCAATAGGTGGCTGCGCGCGCAGCCTGGCGCGCGCCTCTTCTTCGCTAAAGCCGTCGCGTTCGATCAGCCGCCGCAACTGCTGCTCTTCATCGCAGATCACCAGCCAGCGGCTCTTGCAAAGCGCGCCGGTGCCACCTTCCAGCAGTTTCACGGCATCCAGAATCACCACCGCGTCAGAAGCCTCCGCTTGAATCTGGGCAGCGATGGCCGCACCCACTGCCGGATGGACAATTGCCTCCAACCGACGCAGCGCCTCGGCATCGTTAAAAACGATATTCCCCAGCCTACGCCGATCAATCGCGCCCTCTGGTGTCAAAATGTCGGCTCCAAAGGCGGCGACCACTCCGGCATAGATCGGCTGGCCCGGCTCATAGAGTTGATGCACCACTGTATCGGCATCGATATAGCGCGCGGCGCCAAGCTCCAGCAGCATATGTCCTACTGTCGTCTTGCCGCTGGCGATGTTGCCTGTCAGACCCAGCAAGATAGCCATCTCTTTCTCTCCATTCTACGTAAGCATTTCGCCCTCTTGTTGGGTCAAGTCAGACAACTTAGACAACTCGGACAGCCCCTGTGCCTTGAGCAGTTTTTTAACCATCAGCCTTCTTCTGGATCGCTGCCTGCAAGAACGCATCCAACTTTTGATTGAACGGTTCACCTGCCCGATGAATGTTATGATACCAGCCGCTCAGTACAAAGCGCTCTGCTTTCAGTCGCTCGGTGATGACATCGGCCACCGCATCCATGCCACGATTCCAGTTGCCGCTGAAAACCAGCTTCGGGAATGTGGTTTCTGCCAGGGCGTCAAGCGGGATGGGGATTGTCCAGGGCGGCGCTTCGGCCATATGTGCCTCAACCGCCTTGCGCTCAACGGGTGAAAGTTCGACACGCTCTGGGACTGGCTGCCCCATCAGCCGCCTGAATTCTTTCCAGAACTCTTCAGGTGTCAACTTTGGCGGCGGAGGTTCAAAATGAGCCAATTGCTTAATTTGCGCGTCCACTACCGGGTCGCCGCGCACCACCCACAGGGCGGGCGGCTCAATGACCGTCAGCGAGCGTACCAATTCCGGGCGGCGCGCAGCGGCCACCAGCGCCACGATGCCACCATAAGAGAAACCGACCAGATGCGCCCCATCGCCAAGCAGCGTCAGCAGATCGCCGACATCGCCTTCTACATCGGTCTGCATCGTCACGGGCCGATCTCCATAGCCCCGGCGCGTCACGATCATCAGCCGATAGCGTTCGGCCAGCGGACGCTGCCTGGCCCACATCTCGCTGATTGGCGCGGGCGCACCGCTGCCATGAATGAGGATCACCGGCTCACCCTCACCCCACACCTCAACCGGAATAGTGTCCATGTATACCTCTCAAATTGGTTGACTCATACCTGGTAAAGCATCAACGTTCTGGCCCATCCTTATTCGCTGAGCGCTGCCCACTCCTCGTACAGCGCTTCCACCCTGGCTTTCTCGCGCTCGTAGTCGCCAGCCAGCGCCGTGATGCGCTCAACATTCGCCTCCAGGCTGGCCGCCGCAAGTTCAGATTCTAGCGCCGCAACGCGCTGCTCTGCCGCACTGATCTCAGCTTCAACCTGGCTTATCTGGCGAGCAGATGTGTTGTTCGGCGCAGTCTGCCCTTTTCTGGCGCGCACTTGAGACGCCCGCGCCTCCGGCTCCTGCCGCTGCGCCTGCACAGCAGCACGCGCCACAGCAGCAGCCTGGCGCCTGCGGTAATCACTGTAATTGCCTGGATGGTTGATAAACATCCCGTCCTGGATCAGCCATAGGCGGCTTGCCAGCGCATCAATAAAGTAGCGATCATGCGAGACAAAGAGCAGCGTCCCATCGTACTCTGCCAGGACGGCTTCGAGCGCCTGGCGCGCGGGCAGGTCCAGGTGGTTGGTCGGTTCGTCCAGCACCAGAAAGTTGGCCCCCAGCAGTGTGAGCTTTGCCAGAGCTAGACGGCTGCGCTCGCCACCGCTGAGCGCGCTGATCGGCTTATAGACATCATCGCCGCTAAAGAGGAAGCGCCCCAAAAACGTGCGCGCACTCTCCTCGCTAAACGGCGTCGCCTGGCGAATTTCATCCAGCATGATGTTATTTGGATTCAGATCATCATGCGTCTGCGCGTAGTAGCCCACCAGCACGTTATGCCCCAGCGCCACGCGCCCTTCCAACGGCGCAAGCTGGCCGATGATCGTGCGCAGCAGCGTCGTCTTCCCGCTGCCGTTCGGGCCAAGCATGCCGATGCGCTCGCCGCGCTGCACCTCCATATCGGGCACATTCAACAGGCGCGCAGGCCCTGAAGCCGCGCCATTGGCTGGATACCCTACCGCCAGCTTCTGCGTCGTCAGCACCACCCGCCCACTCTCGATCTGCTTACCCAGCCGGAAACGTATTGCCTGAAAATCCTGGGGACGCTCCAACCGCTCCAGCCGATTCAAGAGTGTCTGGCGACCACGCGCCTCCTTGCTGCGCTGTCCGGCTTTATAGCGCCGGATAAACTCCTCCGTGCGGGCGATATACTCTTGCTGCTCCTCGTATTCTTTGCGCCGCCGTTCCAGCCGCTCAGCGCGCAGTTGAACATAGCGCGTATAGTTCCCTGGATACTCCTCAATGCGCCCAAAGGCCAGTTCCAGCACGCGCGTCACAACTTTATCGAGGAAATAGCGGTCATGGGCGACGACAATAATCGCGCCCTTCCAACCGCTCAGATACTCTTCCAGCCATTCCAGCGCCGCCAGATCAAGGTGATTCGTTGGCTCGTCCAGCAGGAGCAGGTCCGGCTCCTGCAAGAGCAGTTTGCCAAGCGCGGCGCGCGTCTGCTGGCCGCCGCTCAGACTCGTCGCGGGGAGCGCCTGCTGCTCTTTCGTAAAGCCCAGGCCATCCAGTACCTGATTAACCCGCGCCTCAATAGTATAGCCATCGGCATGCTCAAAGCGCTCTTGCAGTTCGGCGTAGCGATCCAGCAGCCGCTCGTATGCCTCAGCATTCTCGAACGACTCTGGCGACTCCATGCGCGCCGCCAGCGCGTGCAGTTCATCCTCCCAGGCGCGCACCTCCGCAAACACCTGGAGCATCTCCTCGCGCAGCGTGCGCGTCGGCACAAAGCCAGCCGTCTGCGTCAGATACCCGATGCGCAGGGCGCCCGCGCCAGTCAGCGTGCCTTCATCTGCTTCCTGACGACCGGCAATGATGTCGAGCAGCGTTGATTTGCCCGCGCCATTCGGCCCCACCAGCCCGATACGGTCGCTGGCGTCCACGCGGAAGCTGACGCCGGAAAACACCACCTCGGCGCCAAAGGATTTCGTCAGATTTTCAACAGCGAGCAGGGACATAGCGCCTGTATTGTACGCGATGCGGCTGGGGTGACGCAAGCCAGGCTAGATGTCCTTCCAAAGCCTTGCCTGACTGAAGCGGGCCAGGTGCCCAACATTCGTCGTCGCAATGACGACTTCATCTTCTCTGTGGTCGATGATGGCAGCCTGAGCGCAGAGGATCATGTCCCCCTCGAGGGCATGATGATCAGCGGTTGGCAGGCTCTAACGGCGGGCCTCTGCCCAAAACTCGGCAGCTTTGAGCATCACGGCAGTGGTGAGAGGGAGGTAGTCTAGATCATGCTTGAGTTCGTTCAGGCGTTCGATACTCCTGATGCTGCCGATGCGCAGCAATTCACGGCGCAGCTCATAGTCTGCGATTTCAGGCACGATAATTTTGACCTGCTCTTGGAGCAGCCGCCGCAGCCAGGCAACAATTTCAGGCGCTGGCTTGGGATGAACGATCATACCCAGAGGGCCGGTATCCAGCAAAACAATTTTACTCATCACTAAAGAGGGGCCGAGAGGAGAGCCGATCCTCTTCAAGCGCTGCTTTCAGTTTGGGCCAGGTTTCCTCATCGTAGCCGGATTCATCTGCAAGCCATTCATCCAGGTGACGCAACAATCGCTCAGTTCGCTCTGTTAGGCTACCCCCTTGTGGTACAGTCTTATGGATAGCTGATTCCAGAAGCGCGATGCGCCTGCGAAGTTCCTCTATCTCTCTCTCTAATGTGCGCGCTTCTGAAGATTGAAGTGTTGATTGCCGAGTAGTATCATTCGTCTTCGCCATGTACTTCCTCCCAACAAGACGCTGTGCTACTTCGCGGTTTCAGCTTCTTGCCATTTGTAGCATATCATATGAGCATCAGCAATCTTTGCTGGTTCCTCAAATTCCGAGGTAATTGCCTATCGGCCTGGAGAGATTCGCACGTATCTGGCTGCTTATCCTTGAGCATTGGTAGCAGAATGAGAAACAGGATAGAATGAGAGCGAATGGTGGAGGGACCATACGCGAGCCAGCGCCAGATAAGACATACGAGGCTTCAGGAGCCACCCAAAGATCACCTCATCATTCTCAATGAAAAGGGAGGCAGCCATGACCGCGACACGCACACCGCCTGAAGAAGAACTGGCATCCCTGGTTTCGGCGCTGCGTGCCTGGGGGCTGGACTACCTGATAACCGATGCGGCACGCCAGCTATCTCCACCGATCCCTCCAGTCCAGCTTCTGCAACGCCTGGCACGCGCTCCAGAGCCTCGTGTCCGCGACGCGACTATTGCACTCTTGCTGCTGCACCCTGAACTGGCAGAGATCATCTCTGTGGCTCTGGCCGCTGCCGATCAGGAAACACGCGAGCAACTCAGCACACTGATACTGGCTGCGCTCTACCTTCAGCGTATCTGGCTGACACAACTCGCTCTGGCCTTGGGCCATCCGCCCCAATTCCCGGAATCCCCCTTTGCCGCGCTCTGGGAGGCGCGCCAACTCCCACCGCCAGCGCTGGACTATGGAGAACCCGGACTTCGGGCGCTGGAAGCAGTAGAACAGCGTCGTCGCGGCGTCGGCTATCGCCTCAGGGGCGACTGGCAAAATCAGGTCCACCACCTTATCCTTCAGCAGTGGGGCGTGCAGCAGCGAACGGGTTACATCAGCCCGGTAACGCTGCCCACCCCACCATCTCCCTGGCAGGACTTCAGCCAGGAGCAGGGAGACACCTTCATGAGCTTGCGACCGCCGGTTGATCGCCCGGCCATTGAGCGTTTTTTGCAACGCCTGGGACGCCTTGTTCGACACCCAGGGCGCATCTATCTGGTAGGAGGCGCGGCCCTCGTGCATCATCAGGTGCGCGGCCCGCACGCGACCACGTTGGATATTGATCTGGCGCTAGAGGTCAATAATGAGCAAGAAATAGAATCGGCCATTCAGCGTCTGAAACAAGAACTTGACGTTAATGTACTGGCGTCTCCAGGGGATTTTATTCCCCTGCCCGCCTCCTGGCAGCGTCAGGCGCAGTATATCGGGCGCTACGGGCCACTGGAGGTCTTCTATTTCGATTACTATAGCCTGGCGTTGAGCAAGATCGAGCGCGGCACAGAACGTGATCTGCACGATGTTGAACTGCTGGGACACCAGGGGTGGATCACCCGCGAGGGACTTGACGCAGCCTATCAGGAGATTCTGCCACAAATGGGGCATGGTCGCTATTTCAATCGGGATGCCTCCCGCTTCACCCGGCAATATATGGCGGCGGTTCAGCGCGTCTGGGGAGAACCGCCAGGAGAGCAATAAGGCAAATGGATACCTCCCTTTCTAGCCTCCTGGCCGAACTCGTCGCTGATTTGGAGCAGCGCTTTCCCTACGCGGCGGCACTCTTCACCAGCGCCAGCGGCGTGCGCGCGAGCATGGATAACCGCGAGCAGAACATCAACCCACAAGACCCCAGCCAGGGCGTGGTCTTTACGCTTTTTACCGGCAATCATCTTGAGGAATGGGCCACCAGCGACCTGAATCCTGACCATCTGGCGCGCGGGGTGCGCGCCTGGGCCAGCAGTATCCCTATCGCCAGACGACAGCCGCCTCTTACGCCTGGCATGTTCTCTTTCCAGCCTGCGAAGGCAGGCTTTGCGGCACAGCCTCAAGGTGCATCTTCAGGTGCAACCGCTCCACAAACCTTCGCCACGCCCTGCCAGATTCCGCCGACCAGCCTTTCGCTGCCTGAAAAGCTCGAGCGGCTGCGTGACCTTCAGAGCCACGCACGAGCTTTTCACAAGTGCATCGTGAACGCCGAACTCACGTACAGCGACCAGCAAGAGACGAAACTCTTCATCGGCGGCGGGCGCCAGATGCAGCAGGAAATCACCCGCACGCTCTTTTTCCTGACGATCACCGTCTCGGACGGCCAGAACATGCAGCAGAACTGGCTGGCCCGCGCCGGGACAGGCGGGCTGGAACTGGTAGAAGTCAGCGAAGCCGAACTGGCCGAAACGTGCAAGATTGCGCTGCGTCTGCTCTCTGCTGAGAAGATCGAGCCGGGCGTCTATGATGTCGTCACCGACCCAACCGTCTCAGGCACGATTGCCCACGAATGCTTTGGGCACGGCGTAGAGCTTGATCTGTTCCCCAAGGGGCGCGCCCGCAGCGCTGCCTATTTCCATCAGCGTGTTGCGGCGCCAGGGGTTGAGATGTACGACGATCCAACCATCCCCGGCGCCTATGGCACCTATTTCTTTGATGACGAGGGGCAGCCTGCCACGCCTACGCAGATTCTGCGCGATGGCGTTCTTGTCGCTCCGATAAGCGACCTCTTCTCGGCTGCCCGTACCGGGCGCAGCCGCACGGCCAACGGGCGACGCGAAAGCTACGCGCGTAAAAGCTACGCGCGCATGTCCAATACCTTCTTTGGGCCAGGCTCAACAGCGCCAGCCGATCTGGTCTCCAGCCTGGAGCATGGCATCTATCTCCACCAGGCGAGCAGCGGCATGGAAGACCCACTGGGCTGGGGCGTGCAGGTGACCGCCCATTACGGCGAAGAAATCAGCAACGGCCAGCGCACCGGACGCCTCTTTGCACCTGTCGGCATTACCGGCTATGTCCCTGAATTGCTGCACAGCATCTCTGGCATTGGCAGCGATGTTACGCTCGATGGCGGCTGGTGTGGCAAAGGGCACAAAGAATGGGTGCCCATCTCCTCTGGCGGCCCACATCTGCGTATGAAAGCGAGGCTCGGCTGATGCACCCAACCGACCCTCTGGAGATTATTACTCAGGCGCTTGAGCGTCAGCCTGGCTGTTCCGACTGGCAGACCCAGCACACGATTAAGCGCAGCGCGCAGCTCTTCCAAATTGGCAGCGAAACAGAAGCGCGCCGCCTGGTCAGCACCGATCAGGTGCAGATCAAGGTCTATAACGACCATCCGCCGCACAATCAGGCGGGGCTAATGGCTGCTGGCGGGGTTGGGGGAGTCCCTGAAGAGGGACATAGTGGCCGCCAGGCCCTTAGCGGCGATTTCAATCGCCGCTTTGGTAGCAACGACTCCGTAGGCGTGGCTGGAACGACCAGCTCTCTGGCGCGCGGTGCCACCAGCCGCATATTACTCATCGAAGAGATTATGGACCAGGCGCGGCTCGAACGTGCCCTGGAAGAAGCCGTTTTTATTGCTGGCCTGACCGATAACCCATTTTACAACCTGCCGGGGCCGCCGGTGAACGGGTTCCCAAGCGTAGAGACGGTCGACAGCCTCCTGGCAGGCTCCGATGATGCGCGCCTGAATGTCCTTGAAACACTACGCGAGCGCTTGCTGGTCGCCATCGCCAGCGAACCGAATATCCATCTTAGCAGCGCCGAGTGGTTTGCCACCGCCAGCGAGATTACACTGCGCAACAGCCGGGGCATCCTGGCAAGCAGGAGCGAAACCGAGATCTCCTGCGATCTTGTCTTGCTCGCCAGCGACGGCAAGCAGATTGCAGAATACCACGCCGCGCCTCAGCGGCGACGCCTGGCTGACCTTGACCTTGAAGACATGGTGCGCCGCTCTGCTCGTTATGCCCGCGACAGCTTGCGCGCCAACCTCACGCCAACGCATAGGGGGCCAGTCGTCATCAGCGGCGAAGCGCTCGTCGATCTGTTTGCGCCGCTCATCTTCCACAGTTCCGCGCGGGCCGCCTACCAGTCCATGAGCCGCTTTGCCCTGAACAGATCCATCTGTGGCAAGCAAGAAGTTCAGGGAGATCGCCTGAACTTGATCAGCAACGCGCTGCTGCCCTATGGGCAGGCCAGCGCACCCTTCAGCGAGGAGGGCTTGCCAGGGGAACGCCTGGTTGTTATTAAAGATCATCAACTTCAGGCATGGTGGGCCGGGCAGCGTTACGCTGACTATCTGAACATCCGCCCAACCGGCGGCTTCGCCAACATCGAGATCCCGCCCGGCACGCACCCGATGGAGGAATTGCTGGAGGACACCAGACCCATCTATCAGCTTGTCGCCTTTTCCTGGTTGAATCCTGATGAACTCACTGGCGATTTCGTCGCCGAGATCAAGCTAGGCTACCTGCTGGAGCATGGGCAAGCAACCCCCATCAAGGGCGGTTCACTCAGTGGAAACCTGTTCGACGCGCTCGCAGCAGCGCACTTTTCACAGGAAATGCAATTTACCGGCGGCTATCTTGGCCCGGCAGCAGCGCGCTTCGAGTGGTTTTCCATTTCAGGCGGCTAAAAGACGGGGTCTATACCTGTTGGCTTCCAGAGAGGTCTATGCTATAATGCGCGGGCAAACAAATCTACCCCGGCCCAGCATGACAACGGAGATTACGGCTACCTGGTAGGCTACCCATGAGCAGTGGCGCTCTCGACTGTTAGCTGCCGTCCGAGCAGCCTATTGCACCCTTGGGATGGGATCAAAAAGCATGACAAAAGAACAAACGCTTGATAACCTCTGGCTGGCCCAGATGCTCTTCGATCTGAAAGCTGTGCAGTTTGGGAACTTCACCCTCAGCGAGACGACCATAAGTTCGCCCGTGTTTATCAATCCCAAAATGCTCATTGGGAATCCTGCGGCGCTGCGCGTTGCCAGCAAACTCATCCAACAAGAAATTAGCCTGGCGCAATCCATGCGCCGTCCCAAGGTCCATCCTTTCGAACTGATTGCGGGTGTGCCTGTTGGCGGCCTGCTGCTGGGTACCGCTTACTCGCTAGAGACCAACATTCCGCTCATCTACCCACGACTGCGCCCGGAGGGCACCGGCAAGCGTGGTATCGAAGGGCGCTACTGGAAGGATGCGCGTGTCCTTATCATCGACGACCTCATCACGAGAGGGGGCAGTATCCTGGACACCGCCCATTTTCTGGAGCAACATGATCTGATCGTCAAAGATGTCATCGTCCTGATTGATCGAGGCCAGGGCGCCGCCGAGCGCCTTCACCAGCACGGTTATAACCTCATCAGCATTCTCAAGCTGGATGTGATGCTCAACTACTACGTGAACAAGGGCCTCATCCCTGATGCTGTCTTCCGCCACAGCATGGAATACATCCAGGCGAATCAGTTCATCGCCAAAAATAACCATCAAGCCGGGAACGAACCTGACACCACCTGAAGCCCAGCAAAGAAACAGGCACCCCGTTCTCGTGCCGGGAGCAGGTGCCTGCTATTATGTGTCAGTAGATTATTGACGCCTCAGCTCTTCCTGGGTATTGGTTCAATGGCCGATGACCTGAAAGCCTCTAATGGATGCTGCCCGTTGCTCACATGCGTCAGGAAACCGGCAATATCGGTCAGCACAATCGTCGAGTTTTTCTCAGCCGCAATCTCCGTCAGAGTTTGCAAGTAGCGTAGTTGAAGCGCTGCCGGTGCGCTGGCAATAACCGAGGCAGCCTGAGCCAGCGTATCAGCGGCCTGGGCCTCGCCCTGCGCGTGGATAATCTTCGCCCGCTTCTCGCGCTCGGCTTCAGCCTGCTTTGCCATTGCCCGCTGCATAGAGGTTGGCAATTCTACATCCTTGATCTCCACCACCGTTACCTTCACGCCCCATTTCTCTGTCTGCTCGTCAATAATCGTCTGGAGTTTGCGGTTGATCATCTCGCGCTCGGCCAAAATCTCATCAAGCTCCGATTGCCCTAGCACATTCCGCAGCGTCGTTTGCGCAATCTGTGCCGTCGCGCGGAAGTAATCCATCACCTGCACCACTGCCTGCGATGGGTCCACCACATAGAAATACACGACTGCTGTTACCTTGATCGTCACGTTATCGCGTGTAATCACCTCTTGCGGCGGAACTTCCAGAGTGATAATGCGCAGGTCCACACGGCGCATCTTGCTGATAAAGGGCCAAATCCAAAACAGCCCAGGGCCTTTCGCTCCCTGGAGCCGCCCCAAGCGGAAAATGACGCCGCGCTCGTATTGCTGCACCACGCGCAACCCTGACCAGATCACGATGATCGCAATAAACACCACTATCACCGCCACCACAATGAGCAAGGTCGTGGAGTCCATAAGATGCACCTTCTTTCAATCTCTATTTGGCGCAGCCCTTCCTGGCTGTTGCTATCCCACCTGGGATGTTTCGACAACCACGCTCGCATCAACCGGAACCACATACAAGGTCAGTCCTTTGATCTCCACCACTCGTACCTTCTGCCCAACCTCAACAGGCACATCTGGCGCTCCCAGATTCTTCGCCGCCCAATCTTCACCTTGCAACTGCACGCGCCCGGCAGGCGTCAGCGCCACTGTCACCGTCGCCTGCTTCCCAATGATCCCTTCTTTGCCAGTCGTCACAGGCAGCCGCCGGGAACGAATCACCCCAAGCAAGACAAGCAGCGCAATCGACGCCACCACCGCCATCATCGCTGCCAGCACCAGCGGATTCAGCGTCGGCGCGCCAATATCGCCGGTATCATTAAAGAACAGCAGCGACCCCAGCACCAGCGCAATCAGCGCTCCCACCGTCAGCACCCCATGCGAAGGCAACCGCACATCCAGAATCAAAAGAACAAAACCGACAGCCACCAGCAGCAGGCCAGTAAAGTTTACCGGAAGCGATCCGGCAGTAAAGAGGAAGAGTACCAGCGCGATAGCGCCTACCGTGCCAGGGACAATCGCGCCAGGATGGGAAATCTCCAGATAAATCCCGATGCCAGCCAGGATCAACAGAATAAAAGCAATGTTGGGGTCCAGCAGGAAACCGATCAAATCATCAGAAAGTGACTCCTGGATTTCCTGCTGCGGGAGGCCAGCCGTATGCACTGTTACCTGCTGCCCCGAACCCAGCGTCACCTGCCAGCCATCAATGCCATTGGGCGCCGTGTTATTCAAGAGATCATTGAGCGTATTGGCCTCCAGGTCAACCAGCCCACCGCTCACTGCCTGCTCAACGGGATAAGAAGCGGCATTCGTAATCGCCTTCTCCGCCAGCGGACGGCACCCGGCAGGATTCTGGCGGCGGTTGCACAGATCATCTACCTGCGCCACCAGATCATTCTTGGTCTTGGTATTGAGCGGCTCTGGAAGCGCGTTGCCGCTGCTATCCTCGGGGCTGGACGCGCCAATGCGCGTGTTTGGCGCCATTGCCGCAATATTGGCAGCCAGCGTCACAAACAATCCGGCAGATGCCGCACGTCCGCCCTGCGGCGTGACATAGACGACAATCGGAACGGTTGCGGCCAGTTCCTTCTGCACCATTGATTTCATTGAATCCAGATCACCGCCGGGCGTATCAAGCTGAATAATCAGTGCTGCCGCGCCGTCGCTCTGGGCCGTATCCACCGCAGAGCTAAGGAAACGCAGCGAACTGGGGCTGATCTCGGCATCTGCCAACGTCATCACATCCACATGCCCACCGGCGGCAGCAGCGGACCGGGCATGCAGAACTGCGCCACCCATGAGGAACAGGAAGGCACAACACAGCATAGCAAGCAAACGCGGCCAGTGGTGGCCTTGTAGACACGATACCTGGCGCATAGATCACCTCCTGCGGCTGCGCAGGGCTTGTCGCTGCCTATCTCACCACTCAAAGTATAGGAGTCCTCTACGCGCCCGTCAAGAGCAACAGCAGAGTTTTTAGCCAGCACCACCACATATCGGGCGCGGAAGAAAGTAGCGATAGGCTTCATTGCCAGGATCGTCACGCCGAGCCGAGTCACGCTCATAACCGCGCCCTTCCCAGAAGGCCAGCCCCGGCGCATTCTGCGTCAGCACCGCCAGTCCGATGCGCGTAATCTGGGGATCGGAAAACAGATACGTTTCCAGCAGCGCCGCCGCTTCAGAGCCATAGCCGCGCCGCTGAAACTCCCGCCGGATGAGCAGCAACGCAATCCAACCAGTATCTGGCTGAGGCACCAGCGCCGTCGCGGCGACGCCAACCAACGCATCGTTATGATCGACCATGCGCCAGACGGCACCACCTGGCAACCTCAGCGTTTCCTCCATATCGGCGCGCACCTGATCAAGTGTCAGCACCGGATCAAATCCGCTCCACACATTGAACCGGGCATCCCCGTTATAGGCAGGCAGCAGCGCCTCAGCAGCCTCAAGCCCAACGCTCTCCAGCTTGAGATGTTTGCCACGCAATTCCATTGCTCACTGCTCCTCCCCACGCTGCTCATGCTCCAGCCTCCAATAGACACCACCCTCGCGCTGCATCAAATGAGAACCAATCAACTCGCGGCGCAGCGTCGCCGTATCGGGGTGGGAGCGCTGAATGACTTCATTCACCTCTGCCTCGCTGTAGGTCCGGCCTGGCTCAAACTGCGACACCAGCCATCTGAGAATGACCACGCGCTTCTTGCGGCTGGCCGGAATCTCTTTCAAGCGCGCACCCTCAAAGAAATCTCGCAGCACCTGGCGTTCCCAGGCTTCGCCATCCTCCATCTCAACCAAAGAAGCGACCTTCTCCGGTGCCAGCAGCTCTTTGCTGAGACCGCGCAAGCCCTCAGCATTCAAGCGGTAGAGATGCGTATTGCCATCGGCTTTCATCTCCACCAACCCCGACTCTTTCAGCTTCGAGAGGTGGTGCGAGACTGTTGGCGCCCTGAGATGCAGCAGTTCCGCCAATTCCTCCACGCTGCACTCCCGATTCGCCAAAAAACCCAGCATCTTCAGCCGACTCTCATCGGCCAGCGCCTTAAAAAAGGCCAGCAACGTTTGCAAATGGTCCTCCGGCATGTACAGCCTCCTTTCAAGCTGCTATTCGCTTATCTAATTTGATATTTATCTAATTAGATAAATATCAAATTATTTGGCACATTGTCAACCCCTTCCATCGCGTGGTGAGGAGATTCAAGGCAAAAACGGATACAATAAGCTGAGCAGATACAAGCAGCATGGAGGTACCGTTATGGAAAGAGCAATAGCACAAGCAGCACTACAAAAGCTGGGACAGCGAATCGCCCTGCTTTTACAAAGTAACTTTATTGGCTTCTATGTCATGGGGTCTTTCACAATGGGCGCGTGGAATCCCCAAAGCAGTGATCTCGATTTTCTGGTTGTGCTAAAACATCCCACTACCTCTGACGAAGAAGCCGCGCTGCAAGCACTCCACGCTGAACTGGCGCAGAGCGAATTCGGAAAAAGGCTGGAAGGAGAATACATCGACATCGAAACCTTGCGCCAGAAGAAATTCGACACACCGATAGGCACCGTGCTGGATGGTCTCTACGTCCCCAACTACCCAGGCCAACTCTCAGCAGATAACGTACTCTGCCTCATTCAATACGGACAATGTATCACTGGCAAGCCAATTGAGCAGCTTTCACTGCATGTCACCGCGCAGGAACTGAGCGAAGCTGTTTACGAAATGCTGCAAGAAGACAGCGAAGAACTGGCGACAGCTACCGACACACAGGCTATCGCCCATCTGCTTATTGACAGCCTTCGCTGCATCTATACCCTGAGAACGGGGCAACTCCCGACCAAGCAGAAAGCTATCGCATTCAATCGAGACCTGCTGAGTGAGCGCCTCTTTACCACCCTCACTGAGTTCCTGGAAGGGCGCCTGCCACAGACGCCCGTATCACAAGCAGAAGTGCAGAGCATCCTGGCATATGGACTCGCGTTAAAACCATAATCTCATGTGCTAAACTCCGATATATGAGCAGTTCTCCAAGTGATGGTTTAGCTTGAGAAGGCATCCTTAAATATAGGGAAGGACGAAAGAAAAGCCAGAACAACGAAACGAGGTGCTGCCGATGAGAAATCTGCTTGTAAAGGTACCTATCCTCTTGCTCACCTACCTTCTGCTGACTGGCTGCGAAAGCATGGTACAGCGGGCGGCCCATCCACTGGTATTTCCGACGACTACCCCCACAGCACCAGGCACACTTACCCCAAAAGCAGGCGCTACTCTTGTCACCTACTCTTAGGGAGCCGCGCGACCCCAGCGTCGAACCGATACTAGCACTCGCGTGGTCGCCAGATAGCAAGCGTGTGGCGTATGCCAGCGCCAATAGTACCGTCGGCATCCTGGACGCTGCCAATGGTACCTTGCTCTTGACCCATAATTCGAGCGGCGGCCTCCCGGTCCAAGCCGTTGCGTGGTCCCCTGATGACAAATATATCGCCTCTGGGGATGCGCGCCAAATGGGGGGAGGCCCCATTGGCACTCCAGTCATAGAACAGGATACCGTCCAGGTCTGGAATGCCACGACAGGCCACCTGCTAACCACCTATCGCGGGCACGCCAGTATCGTGAATGCGGTCGCCTGGTCGTCGAACGGACAATATATCTGTTCAGCAGGCGATGACCAGACCGTCCAAGTCTGGGACGCGGCCACCGGGCAGACGCTCTTCACGTATCGAGGCCACACGAGTGTCGTCTATGGCGTCGCCTGGTCCCCGGATGGGCGACTCATTGCCTCGGCGAGCGATGACCAGACGGTGCAAGTCTGGGGTGCGACCACCGGTGTCCTGCTCCTGACCTATACAGGCCATTCGGCAGCAGTCAGAGCTGTCGCCTGGTCGCCCGATGGCACGCGCCTTGCCTCCGGGGGCGATGATATGACCGTCCAGATCTGGCAAGCGCCTTCATAGCGGAGAGTGCAAGCAGTCGAGGACTTCTCTGTTCACAGCCTTGTAAGAAGCTGCGCAAAGGCTATATACTTTCACCGGCACACAACCACTAGACACATCTTCACCAAAGGAATTGCTAGACCTATGGGAACCTATCACATTGCCGTACTGGGTGGCGATGGCATCGGCCCGGATGTAACCGCCGAGGCGGCCCGCGTACTGCGTGCCGTCGGCGTGCGCTTCGGCCACACCTTTACACTCACCGAGGCGCTCGTTGGCGCGCGAGCCGTTGAGCAGGAGGGCGCAGCCATTTCAGAAGCAACCATGACCCTCTGCAAGCAAAGCGACGCCATTCTCTTTGGCGCCGTTGGCGGCACCAGACCCGGCGACCCAGCCTCACCCAAGCAACCAGAACACGCCCTCTTTCGCCTGCGCAAAGAATGCGAACTCTTTGCCAATCTGCGTCCCGTTAAGACGCGCCCCGGACTGCTGGATGCCTCCACTATCAAGCCTGATGTCCTCAAAGGCGTCGACTTGATTGTTGTACGCGAACTCACTGGCGGCCTCTACTTCGGTAAGCCCAGCGAAATTCGCCAGGGGGAGCATGGTGCCGAAGCCATCGACACCCTCTTCTATACTGAGCAAGAGATTGAGCGCGCCGTGCGCATGGCCTTTCATCTGGCGCGCGACCGGCGAAAACTGGTCACATCCGTCGACAAAGCCAACGTCCTTAGCTCCTCGCGGCTCTGGAGACAGGTCGCGGATCGAGTGGCCGCTGATTATCCCGATATGACGTTGAATCACTTGCTGGTGGACGCCTGCGCTATGCACTTGATTAGCCGACCAACCAGCTTTGATGTAATCGTTATGGAAAACATGTTCGGCGATATTCTGACCGACGAAGCCTCTATGCTGGCGGGATCGCTGGGGATGCTGCCCTCTGCCAGCCTGGGCACCCGCGAGACGGAACATGGCGTCTTCGGCCTCTACGAGCCAATTCACGGAACCGCCCCCGACATTGCCGGGCAAGACATTGCCAACCCCTTGGGAGCTATCCTGAGCATGGCGCTCATGCTGCGCTATTCATGCCGCCTTCCCAAAGAGGCCAGCGCTGTTGAGCAAGCGATAGACGCGGTGTTGGAGCAAGGGTATCACACGGCTGATCTGCGTGGCGATCCAGCCAAAGCAGTTGGCACACGCCGCATGGGTGAACTCATCGCCGAACAGGTAGCGAAATAATACCGCCCGGAGAAAACGAGCAAAGGCTCCAGAAGTTTCTTTTGTTTCCCCTGGAACCTTTGCTCGTTTCAGCGTATCCTGCCGCTCAGCCCATTCTGGCTTTGGGGGTTGGCCCCAATCTGTGCAACCTGGCGCGCAACTCTTTCAAGCGTTCTTGCAGCATTGCAACAGCAGCGCCTTCCCTCTGCTCTGAAGCCGCCAATTCCTGCTCAACCCGTTGTATTTCATCAAGCAGCATCTGCTGCCGAACTTCCCAGCGCATCACCGCCCGTTCTCTCCCCATCATCGCCCGGCTCTCTCTTCAAGTGGTGGCACGCGCTCCCCGAACCAACGTGTTCAGCGTCCGCAGCAGTTCTTCATCCTGGTAGGGCTTCACCAGATACGCATCCGCTCCAAGTTGCACAGCGCGCTGCTGGTGCTTATTGGCTGCCCTTGATGTCAGAACAATCACCGGCAGATGCTTATATTGGTCCTGGCTGCGCAAAGTCGCTATCAATTCATAACCATCCATACGCGGCATTTCAATATCCAGCAAAATCGCCGCAGGCTTGCGCTTGGCCGCAATCTCCAGCGTCTCCAGGCCATCACGCGCCGTCTGCACCTCCCAGCCAGCCATCTTGAGCATATTGCTCACGACCCGCCGCACACTGGGGCTATCGTCCACCACCAATACATATTGCTCTTCAGCCCGCCCCGGAGGCGGAGGAGGTTCGCGCCCAACCACCGGCAGCGAAGAACTCCAGGTGGGCGCCAGCGAGCGGGTGGGAACAGATGAGATCGCAGCGGGTACAGAACCGCCTGAGAAGGCTGGCAAGTTGGGCCTGGTGAGCTGCTGGCGCCGGGCCAGCAGCTCCAAAACTTCCAGAATCAGAACTACCTGACCATTGCCCAGAACCGTTGCTCCAGCAACCCCACGCACCTCACGCAGATGATGTCCCAAATCCTTCGCCACAATCTCCTGCTTGCCCAGCACAGCATCCGCTACCAGTGCATAGCGCCGACGGCCAGCTACAATCAGCAAGACCGACGCGCGATCATCGATCTTATCGGTTGGCAAGCCAAGCAGCGAGCCAAGCTGCACCAATTCATAGGCTTCGCCGCGTATCATGATCGCCGGAACGCCCAATATCCCGGTGCGTTCGCAGTAATCCAGGCGTCCAATCTGTTCTACCACCGCCATGGGAATGGCGTAGGTCTGATCACCAGCGCGCACCAACACGGCACGCTGAATCTGTACACTGATCGGGAACTTCATCGTAAAGGCGCTGCCGTTCCCCGGCGTCGACTCCACTTCCACAGAGCCGCGCAGCCGCCGCGCCACATCAGCCACCACATCCAGCCCAACCCCACGCCCGCTCTCCTCGCTAATCACCTCAGCCGTGCTAAAACCAGGCCGGAAGATCAGGTTCAAAACCGCCTGCTCGGACAGCGGAGCGCGCGCATCCAGCAGTCCACGCGCGATGGCCGTGCTGCGCACGCGCTCAGCATCGATCCCGGTACCATCATCCCGCACCGTAATAACAATCTGATTGCCCTCATAACTTGCACTGAGCTTGATCTGCCCAACACGCGGCTTGCCAGCCGCCTCTCGCGCATCGGGAGTCTCGATCCCATGCGTCACCGCATTCCGCACCACATGCAGCAGCGCTCCGGCCATCTCCTCGTAAATGCTGCGGTCCACCTCAGTCTCCTCACCTTCCACTTCTAACTCAACCTCCTTGCCAAGCCGCAGCGCAACCGCCCGCGCCGTCCGATAGAGGCGCGGCACGATACTGGAGATCGGTACCAGGCGCATCTTGAGCAGTTGATCCTGGAACGTTGAACTCAGGCGACTCTCGCGGCCAAAAATGGACTCGCACTCCCGAATAATCGTCTCCATCTCGCTGCTGAGGGTCGTCATATCGGATACGCCCTCGCTCAACCCACGCGACAGGCGGTGAAATTCGCTATAGCGGTCCAATTCCAGCTCATCAAAATCGGCCAGATGAGCAGCGAACTTACTGGGGCTGCCACCAACCGGGCCAGAAGGTACAGGGAATGGACGCCCTTGCCCGGCAGCCCGCTCCACCGCCCCGGCGTTGGAGCCTGCCACGCCGGTATTTACCGCTGATGCCTGCTCAATGCGCCCGCTAGGCAGCAGCGCGGCTTCAAAGCGACTTTCTAGCTGGGTGCCGACTTCATTCAGGCGTGTACTGCTAAGATTCACATCCGCTACCATCCGCATCAGGCGTCCCAGGCGCTCCTCCAAAATACTGCGGTTCACCAGCATCTCGCCAAAGAGATTCACCAGCTCATCTAGCTTCTTCAGGCGAACACGCACACTGAGTTCACCTTTATCGGTCGCCTCGCTCCCTGCTCCCAGCGCTACCAGATGGCTGGCCTGCTGCTCTCCCTGATCCGGCTTGCTCGCCAATTCCCTGGCAGCCTCAGTCTCCAGGCCTTCAATAGACTCTGGCCGCCCCGACTCATCGCCAGCACCCTCCTCAGCTTCCTGCCCAAGCAGCAACTGATAGCGCGGGCGAAGTGCATCCACGACCGCAGCATCTCCACCATGCTCCGCCGTCCTCCCAGCCACAAGCTGTTCCAACGCCTCAGAGGTATCAAGGATCAGGCCAATGACCTCACCATCGAGCGCAATACCTCCCTCCATGATGCGATCAAGCAAATCCTCAAAGATATGCGACAAATCTGCAATATGGGCAAAACCCATCATCGCTGCCGCTCCCTTCAAGGTATGCGTCGCCCTACGGATGCCTTGAAGAACCTCACGATCTTCAGGCGCCTTTTCCAGCGCGGTAATACCCGCGTCAATCGTCTGAAGGTGTTCCTCGGCCTCGGCCCGGAACACCTCCAGTGTCTCCTCAGATTGCTCAGTGGCGCGAACGACCTTTTTGGGGGCAGGAACAGTGAGCTGGGGCACTGCGGCAACTGGCTCCTGATAGACTGGAGGAGAAGGAGCCTGCTCCTTCATCAGCATCCCACCCTGAAAGTTCAGGCTCGACAGGACCTGCTGCCGAACCTCAATCTCAAGCTCCTGGCGCAAACGATGGATTTCCTCGCGGCGAACCTGCTCAACAATCTCAGCGCGCAGCCTGGGATCAATATCGGCAACAGTCTGCGGACGCGCCCGCTCATTGAATCCAGTCGGCATGGCCGTTGGCTGCTCTTTTGCAGGTGGGGTCCAGCTAATATGGGCAGCAACCGTTGCGCTGAAACTGCCCTCCTGGGGCGGCGTCGTCATCGACAAGAGGGAGGAGATGAGTGGTCCACAGGCTTGAATGGAGGCTGCTAATTGCATGCTGGCAGCACTTAGCTCACCATCTGTTGTTGCCAGGCCAGTCGCTGCATCCTTGAGCATGCTCAGCATCTTCTTCAGCCGGGTCGTGACTACCCACAAGACCGAAAGGGGCAAATAGCGGCGCACATGGTCAGGACTCTGGCGCAAATTCAGCCCCATTGCCTTGCCTGCCCAATCCTCCAGGCGGTCGATAGCATCCTTCGAGCCATCAAGAAAACCGCGCAATTCGGCCCGCTCATGTTCGATAGTCGTCACAAGTGCCCGTAAGGCCGCCAGCGTCTCTTTGAGCGCTGCTGCCCCCTGCCGTACCTGCTCTTCATGCTCCACCAACTCCTGCCACGCTGTTAGGCTGGTATTCATATCCCCGCCAGATTGGGCAATGCGGTGAGCAGTCGAAGAAGCCGCCTGAGAAGCAAGCGTCATCCCTTGATCTTGCCGCCACTGCTGCGGAGCGCTCATCGAGGTTGAGCGATCTCCCGCTGCAAGCGCCTCCAAGATTTGATCAGCGCGTGCCGACGCAGCAGTCATAGCAGATGCAGGAGACATAGATGCGGCAGTTGTTGGCGTCTCTAACGCCAGCGGCTGTTCCGGCCATTCACCACTCTGCGGGGACTGGAATGCCGCCAGCATTTCTGCCAACGATGGCTGCTGCTCGCCCGAAGCTGCCACCAGTGTTGGTTCATCATCAGTAGCTGAGGCTGAGGCGCCCGTAAACGCAGCAGCGCTGTCACTCTGCCCAACAACCGCTCCCTGTTCTTCCTGAGCAGATGCGTGTTCCCCATACCCTGGAGTCATTTCTGACTTCAATTCAGCATTCTGAAGTGTCTCAACCGGAGTCCTCATACCGGGCAAAGGCCGCGTAATCCGCTTCCCAAACTCCAGCTCTTGTGAAGCATCGGCAGTAGAGGCTTCGCCAGCAGATGCCATCGCAGGTGCGGGCGCAGAGGTTGGGTGATCCGAATTCCCCAACAGCGAGAGCCAATCCGGCATACCAGGTGTCCCAGGCATCGCATCAAGCGCCGCCGAAGCCTCGGCAGTACCGGAACGTGAAGCCGCAGATGGCTCCTCAAAGTCGGCCCACCCCTCGGCGCCCATCCCAGTGTGAACTGTGCCGCCAGCGCCAGATGCAGCCGGAGCATCAGAAGTCACAATGATTGCATCCTGGATAGAACTATTGGCCGCCGCACGCGCTTCATGGCTCTGGCGAAATGAAGCAAAATCGGCAGCATTTTCAGCAACCACTCGCCCATCATCGGCGGCTCCAGCCTTGATCGCCTCCAAGAGCTTGCGCGCCCTTTCAAGTGAGCGGCGAAGGAGGGCAATCGCCGAGCCATCCAGGCGGAGCACCTCATCAAGCGCATCGCCAAGCACATCCTCCATCGCATGCGCTACCTGTGACAAGCCCGGAAAATCCATCATCGAAGCAGACCCACCGATGGTGTGCGCACGCCGATATGCCTCTTCGAGGGCCTCACTATCTTCAGGCGCTTCCTCTAGCCGATCAAGGTTTCCCTCAATTTCGGGAAGATAGCTGCCCACCTCGTCGAGAAAGCTATCAAGAATGGCAAATTTATCGAACGAACTGGACATGCTTCACGCACCACCATTCTGCTTAGAGGTCTCATGACCTGGAACAACTCGCTGCTGTTTGCTCATGTCCTCAAAACAGCAAACCTGAGACCCGAACTATTATTCATAGGGCGGCTGGTTCGTAAAGGGGCGATTGCCAAAAGATTGGTCAGAAAATCCCGGCCCCTGCTGGGGGTTATAGCCCTGCTCGGCAGGAGTATATCCCCGTTGGCCGCCTGCATTATAACCCTGCTGCGGATTCGCGTTATAGCCCTGCTGCCCATTATATGCCTGATTTGAGAAAGTCTGCTGACCATTAAAGAGCGACAGGCCCTGATCTGGTCCAGGCAGCACAGATGACCCACCAGCACGCGCCGGCAGGGCAGTCAGCCCTTGCTCTTCACCTGGAAGCAGCCAGGTAGAAGTATCAAACTGCTCCATACCGGGCATATTCAGCAACGGAGGCGATCCGCCAGGCGGCTCCGCCAGCACATCTTCTGCCTGTTTCTCTGGCAGCCGGAACGTAGCAACCGAAGCGCGGAGTTGATCGGCCAGATCAGATAAATAATTCACGTTCTGGGCAGTGTCCTGCGAAACAGAGGTTGTCTGGCGAGTGATCTCCAAAATCTGATTCATCGCAATTGCCACTGCCTCAGATGTCTGCACACGCTCATTCGCCGAGCGGGCAATAGCCTCAATCATCTGTGCCTGCCGATCCACCGCCGCATAGATACTCTTCAGGGCACGACCAGCCTCATCGGCCAGCCGGGAACCTGCGACCACATCCTGGGTACTCTCTTCCATCGCCACCACCGCATCATACGTATCGCCCTGGATACTCTTCACAATCGTGGCAATACGCTTGGTCGACTCGCTGGAACGCTCCGCCAGAGTTCGGATCTCATCGGCCACTACGCTAAAGCCGCGCCCATGCTCACCAGCCATTGCCGACTGGATCGCCGCGTTGAGCGCCAGCAGATTCGTCTGGTCGGCAATATCCTCAATGATACGTACAATTTCACCAATTTCCTGGGAACGCTCGCCAAGGCGTTTAATCTTCTTAGCGGTCTCCTGCACATTCTCACGAATATGCACCATGCCCTCGATAGTCTGCACCACCGCCTGCTCACCGCCGCGTGCATTCCTCAGCGCTTCCTGAGCAGCCTCAGCGCTCAACTGCGCGTTGCGCGCCGTATTTTGAATAAAGCTTGCCAGCGATTCAACCGCCTCGGTGGCCTGCGCAATCTGTGCTTCCTGCTGCTGGGCTGCCTGAGCCAGATCAGCAGAGCGATCCAGAATGCGGCGCGTGGCTGTCGTGACCTGCATCGTCATTGACTGCACCTGCCCCACTACGCCGGAGAGTTGTTCCGTCATGTAGTTGAAGGAATCAGCCAATACGCCCAGCGTATCAGGCGTCACCTCTGCCTGAACCCGCAGATCACCATCGCCCACCGCGCTGACCTCCTGAAGCATCTTCTCAATCTGTGCCTGGAGGTTGGCCGCCTCGCGGTTCTCGCCGACATTGGGCGATTTATCCAGCAGCGAATTAATGCTGGCGGCCAACATCGCAAAGACATCATCCCCAATCACTGGCGCTCGCGCCTGAGTATCACCCTCAACCCCCTCTTTGCAGATCTCCACCAATGCCAGGCAGCGCTCATGAATTTGCCGCTGCACCCTATATCCCAGAAAGGTGACACCTACCATCGAAAAAACGGCACACAGCAGCGTGGCAATCCAGATGGCAAGCTGATCATCAGGGTTTTGCAAACTCAGCCGCTGGACTTCCCACACGCCCAGCGCTAAGATCATCACCAGAGGGATGATGGCAGCGGCCAGCATTGTCCAGCGCACGCGGGAAGCAAGCGAAGTGCCCTTACCAACATCGGGATTCATATGACTTCATTCCTCCTCTATAATTGAGGATCAGTGCAGAGCAACGCTGCGCCAAACAACAAGACGTGAGGGCTGGCGCCACGCTGAGACTCAGCCTCTCCAGTTAATCTCCCGCCTGATAGCGGTGCATTTTCTCTGACAAAAGCAAGCGTTCCATATCCAGAATCATCACAGATCGATTGCCAATTTGCGCAATCCCGCCAATATAAGGAGCGGCCCAGGCAGGCAGAGAAGAAGTAAGCTGCTGCGATTGTATCATGTTCGGCAAAATTCCACGCATTTCACTAATCCCATCCACTACTAGCCCGATCACCAGATCACCCACCTTTGCAGCAACCAGCCTGGTGCGCGAAGAAGGGGCCTGGCGCTCCAGACCTAGAAAGCTCCGCAGGTCGACCACCGAGATAATCTGCCCACGTAAATGTACCACCCCATCAATCCAGGAGACCACATGAGGCACAGGCGTCACTTCTGGCAAGCGCTCTACCGTTTGAATATATTCGGTCTTCATCCCGCACTCATAACTCTCAAGCGAGAAGATCAGATGCTGCTCTCCAGACTCCTCTGCCGTATTTTGTCCAACCCCAACAGTAGGGGTAATCGTTCCGTAGAGCGCCATCTGCCCTCCGGGATAGGCGGAAGGGATAAGTGACGACGTGGAAGAACCGCCGCTGTCCAATGGATACCCATAGAGATCAGCGCTTCCCACTTTCCGGCGCGCAAATTGCTCAAAAGGAATTATGGCTCCATTCATCGGACCAGGGGCGTCTATTCCACCGGATAATGTGCCAAATCTCCGATCTGTCCTTTCGTCTCGCGTGTGTTCCGGCGCTCTCGAAAGCCAGACCGATTCCCCCCCCGGTGGGTCATACCTATCACTCACAAGCGCTCCCCTTTGTATTGTTTTCTGCCGTTCTACGCACACACCTCTCCGACAACCCATCCGTGCTGCTGGAGAGGTGCGAACAATGCACTAGAGCGGATATTACACTAATCTGCGCACACTGGCAACCAATTCGTCCCGATTAAATGGCTTGGTGAGATACAAATCTGCCCCCTGCTGCAACCCCCACCGTTTATCCACTGGCGTATTCTTGCTGCTCAGCAAAATGATAGGAATATTGCGGCCCTGCTCCAGATGTCTGATCTGGCGGCAAAGCTGAAAACCGTTGCGCCTGGGCAAAATCACATCCAACACCACACACTGCGGACGCTCTGTTAAGACTTTTTCCATGGCCTCATCGCCATCGACTGCTGTGATCACCTCGAATCCACTCTCACGGAGCGGTGTAGCAATCAAAGTCAGATCAGTCCAGCTATCATCAACAACCAGAACCTTTGCGCCGGGCATCAAGGGAATCCTCCTCAAGAGAGCACCCAGGTGTTCTCTCTTCATCAAGAATTGGGATAGCACGAATTTCCTATTAAGTGACGCGCCTGAGAAGCTGATAGGCCCACACCATCACAGCGGCAGGGCCTGACACCACTACAACGCTTCTACTGATGAAGACTCTCACAAGCCAGCAGTGGTAACATCAAGAGCCATCTTGGTACAGCAAAAGGGCTAGTGGATTAGCCCTTCCGCCGCAAGCGCGAGACATTCCCATTCATATTCCGCCTGCGCTCGCGAGCAGGCGCGCTGGCGAGATGCTTCTTGACCGACTGCACCAGCTCAACCGAGTCAAACGGTTTGGTTAAATACTCTGATGAGCCAGCTAGCCGACCCTTCACTTTATCAAATAGCCCATCTTTCCCACTCAGCATAATAATAGGGATATGCCGAAATTCCATCTTATCGCGGATAATTCGGCAGATATTATAGCCATCCATACGGGGAAGCATAATATCAAGCAGGATCAGATCTGGGTCCTCATCAGAAACAGCAGCCAGGGCACTCAGCCCATCACTGGCTGTGATCACACGCATATTTTCGCGTTGCAGCGTCAACTGCACAATCTTACGGACGGTTGGGCTATCATCAACCACCAGCACCACTGGCTCGTTCATCAACTCATCCTCCTTTTGTCCCGCACCTGGGCCATACGCGGATCAGTCTCCATTTGACGCATGCGTGGATTTGACAGACGAGGATTGGAATCGCTGGGCGCACTCGCCCCACCACGAGCACTGCTGCGCTCCAGTGCAAGCATACTCCCTCGCACCTCTGCCTGCACCTGCCTCATCTGTTCTGCAATCTCTCGCAGGAAGGTTTCCCATAGCTCTCGGAAGCGCCGCTCAGAACGAGAACTGCCTACTTCTTCTCGCAAAATACTCGTGCAGATCTCGCGCATTAACCATTGAAGTGCCGTTGCGGCTTCCCAATAAAAGACGCGCAGTTGCTCACCCTTCACCAGTGTATCTAATGAGAGCAGTTCCTTGCAATCAAGGCGCCCATGTTCAAACGTAACTGTATCCAGAATGGGCCGCCACTCTTTAGCTTGCTCAAGCAGCGGGCCAAACATCCCTTCCAGATAGCGCGCCACCTGCCCTGGTCTCAATGCCGCGCGCTCGCGCAGTTGACGCGCATAGGCCCCGTGATGCTCCAGTAATCCATTGATACAGGTCGTGAGCGTTTTAATCAGCGCCAGCAGCCGCTGTTCAGTGGTAGTCTGTCGCTGCTTGGGCAACTCATGCTGGCTGGCGCCCAGAATATCCATCAGGTTTCGCTCCAATTCAGCCTCCAACGCCTCGTCAACCACCTCAATCAACCCTTGAGCCAGCAGATGATCCATCACCTGGGCCACGCGCGCCTCACTCAAGAGCAGCGCATAGGCAATAGCCTGCAAGGAAAGTTGCCCATTCGCCAGACACAGCACATTGACCTCATCCGGCTCCAATCCGAGGCGGTGAATATCCCCTGTAAAGTCTGGCATCCAGCGAGCTACTGTTGTACGGCTGAGTCCAGTAGCAGCGGCCTCATCCCACTCATCGGCCTGTCGCAAACTCTCCAGCAGCACATGATCGACATTGAGTGCCAGCTGCGTATCATGCAGCATATTGCGATGAAATTCAAAACGGCCCTGCTGCCAGCGCACCGCACGGCTCAGGGCCTGAATCACACCATATTCCTGCCATTGGAGCATCTCTTCCTCACTGATCACACGATACTCCACCAGTATCTCCAACATTGCAGGCGAAATTGGACCCACTTCACGACGAATTTTCGCCGCATCGGCATTGGCAATCCTGCCCAGCAAGCGCATCACTTCCAGCAGATCAGGACGGGTAATGAAATTATCCTCCTGCGCGGCTATCTGACCCTTATTCAGATAGAGCGAGAGAGACTCCTGGCCGGAGTTCACGATCAGCGTGCCCGTCTTACCGCTGAGCGCCAGCATCTTCAGCGTAGCCTGTAAACCAAGCGTTTCCAGATTGCCATCCAGGATTCTCCCTTGCTGTTGCATCTCATGCTGCCTTTCAAAATACCCGTCTGACTATGCCCAACACTTGCTCAACTGCTGCCAATAGATCCGCCGAGCGTATCGGTTTTTCCAACACCGCTAACGAGGGCTGCACAAACTGTTCAGCCCGAACCTCAACCCCTGCCAGGGCGCTTAAGACCACCACAGGCAGAGGAGCTGCATGAGGTCTGGCCTGCAAACAGCGCAATACTTGATACCCATTCATGCGTGGCATCATCATATCCATTACCAGGCAATCCGGCCCCCAGGTCATACACTGCTCCAATACCTCAATACCATCGTGTGCAGCCCGCGCGATATACCGTTCATCCTTTGAAAGCATCGCACAAGCTAATTCAGTCAGCCGACTATCATCGTCGGCCACCAGCACCCGCACCCGCTCACCAGAGGTCAGAGATGTTCGCGGAGGAGGTGCCTCACCAGCAAGTACCCTCCCCAACGTCATAAGATACTCTCGCAAGACACCCATGTCAAACGGCTTTGGCACAAAGAGAACGGCCTCCAGCGCCTCTAGCGCCCTGCGACGCAGCATCTGGCTGCCCAGCGCAACCGTTAGGCGGGCTGGCGGCCTGGTAAACGCCACTGACCGCCCGGCATCACCGTCTTCAGCTATCCGCTCCTGTTCCATCCCATCCAAATCAATCAACAATACATCTGCTGGTTCACCTGGCGTCCCATTTTCAGGCTCACTGCCCTCCCAAATCGCAGCCTGATACCCCCACTGGGCCAGATTCCGCACCAGCACCTCATTCAGTCGTTCGTCAACTCCCATCACCAGAATATGTAGTGCCCTGCGCGTCCCTGTCATATCTGCGCCTCAGCTTCCCTGATAGAAAACTAGGAAGACTCCTTACTTACTGGACTCGAAAGAGATAACCTACCCCTGGCTCCGTCAAGATATAGCGGGGATGCGCCGGGTCTCGCTCGATCTTACGTCGCAATTGCCGGATAAATACCCGCAGATACTCTGTCTCATGGATATATTCTGGCCCCCAGATCGTCTTCAAGAGTAAATGATGTGTCAAGACACGACCAGGAGCGGCCATTAATTGATGTAACAAATCAAACTCCTTGGGCGTAAGACGAACCTGGCGTGAACCTGCCATGACTCGATGGTTACTCAAGTCCATCGTCAGATACCCATCTTCGCTTGCCAGAAGATGCCCCTCCTCTTGCTGCCCTTCTATTTGCCAACCTGCGCTGCGTCGTAGACAGGCCCGCATGCGGGCCAGCAGTTCATCAGAACCAAACGGCTTTGTCAAATAATCATCTGCGCCCAGGTCCAGGGCATGCACCTTGAAACGTTCTTCGCTATACGCACTCACCACAATAATGGGCGCCCCCGACCACTGGCGTAGTTCACGACACACGGCCAGCCCATCGACACCCGGCATCGCCAAATCCAGCAGCACCAGATCAGGCTGCTTCTCGCGCACCAGTTCAAGTGCTTCCAGGCCGCTCGCTGCCGCCACCACCTCATAGCCGGCTGCGGCAAGCACCCGCTGAAGCGAACGCAAGATCATGGCCTCGTCATCAACCACCAGGATACGCTTTGCTCTCGCCGCCAGCGCTTCCGCTGGTAGTTCATTGCTAGCATCTTGTTTAACAACATCCCCGGCCTGCTGCACGCCCCCATCCACTCCCGCGTCACCATCACCAAGCCGGAGCCGCCGCGCGGCTGCCTGGCGCTCAATGAGCATCATGGGGTTCCTCGCTCCGTTCCCAGCCGACGGCTGATGTCGGCAGCTTGATCGTCTCCTGCCCTGGAACAGCCGAATTTTGCACCTGTTGAGCCAGTGGGCCACTCTCGCGGAAAACCCTCCCACTCCTTGGAGCTGATGGCTCAACTGGCAGTGTAAAGACAAAGCGCGATCCACCCTCAGCGCGACCTTCCACCCAGATGCGCCCACGATGGGCGGTGATAATGCCCCGACAAATCGCCAGCCCCAAACCAGACCCACCAGCCAGCACAGGCACAGAGCGTTCTGCCTTACCTTCATGCAGCAATTTATTACAGCCCGCGTGCGCCCGGCTTATACGCCGATGCTTGACCCGATAAAATTTCTCAAAAATACGCTCGCGCTCTTCAGGGGCAATGCCGCAGCCCTCATCGCAAACGCTCACCTCGATCTCCGACTCCCCCGCGCGGGTGGTAATCGTGATCTGCGTGCCTTCTGGCGAATATTTCACCGCATTCTCAATCAGGTTCGTCAAGACACGATCAAGCTGCATGAAATCGCCTTGAACCAATGGCAGCGGCGCATTCATCTCGTAGACGACGCGATGCTTGCATGTGATCTTCTGCAAACGATCCAGCACCGTATGGATAATTTCCGCCAGGTCGCACCACTCGGTTTGGAGTTGCAGCGCCCCTCCCTGGATACGTGACATCTCCAACAACGCGCTCACCAGCGTATTCAGGCGATCTGTCTCCTCATTGATGTCTTGGAGCATCTCGCGGCGCAGCGCCTCGTCCCATTGCAGCCCCTCCTGCAACAGCCCCGTTACCGCCGCCTTAATCACCATCAAAGGCGTGCGCACATCATGGGAGATCGTTGAGAGTAAAGTATCCTCCAGCGTATTGTCTTGCAACATTGAGGTCATATCGCGCAGAAAGAGCGCGTACCCTGTGACTGTTCCATTCCCATTGCGCAGCGCATAGGGAACCAGAGCATAATGTCGTTCTTGCCCGGCAATGTTATCGCTGCCGACAGAGGAAGTGAAATGTAGCAACTGACGGGAAGCTACAAGCCCGGCAATATCCACCGGGTCGGTTGCCTTCAACCAGGCATCACCAATGTTCTGGCTCCGCTGGCGCAGCCGAGAAAGATAAACCTCTAGCGTTAGAACGCCTGATTCCAACGATACGCCACCAGCAAATTTGATAGCCAGGTCATTTACAAGCAGGCACCGACCCTGCGGATCAGTAACTACCAGTCCCTCGTTGCCTTCCGACGCCAGTTGTTCCAACCAACTCAGTTGTAACGCGAGATCAGGAGACCCTCCTGTGGCAAGATCAGGTGCTGATGGCGGCATCGCATCCTTCTCCATTGGGGCAACCAGCCACGCGACATCCTTTTGAGCGCGCTTTCCTGGCATACGCGCCCGTATCCTCCCTACATACTCAAGCTATATATCAGGAACCCTGTTGAGCCACGCATAGTATAGCATGCAACGCAAGAGGAAACACAGAGGAAAACGTGACCTGCTTCAAACCCGCCTAATCCTCAGCCGTCTCATCCAACAGCAGTCGCTCAGGCCAGCGAACATCAGGACGGCACGCGCTCAGTGCTGCACCAATCAGCCTCAGCACATCCGCGCAGTCTTGGGGAGAGTGAACCAGATCAATCGCATCCGTCTCCACACGCACCAGCGGGCAGCGATCAAACGTCGCCGCCCACTCCTCATACCGCTCGTTCAAACGCTCTACATAGCCGGTCTCGATCTGCGCCTCAAATGAACGTCCGCGAATGGCAATTCGCTTCTTCAAGGTCTCTGTTGATGCCGCCAGATATAACACCAGATCAGGCGGCGGCAATCCCCTGCACAGTTCCTCATAGAGATCACCATACAGGCGATAATCCTCTGCGGAGATCTGGCCGCGCTCATAGAGGTTGCGCGCCCAGATTTCCGCATCTTCGTAAATCGTGCGATCCTGCACTGCCGTTGCCGCGCTCGACGCCAGCCGCCGATGCTGCTCGGAGCGCTTCACCAGAAAAAACAACTGCGAATGAAAGCCCCAGGCCCGCATATCCGCATAAAAGCGCGCCAGATACGGATTCTCCTCAGCCAGTTCATAATGTGGTTCAAAGCCGGTAGCGCGCGTCACCAGTTCAACCAATGTTGTCTTCCCAACCCCCAGATTCCCTGCCACCGCCAGAAATGCCCCGCGCGTCATCACAGACGAAGCCAGCCGCGCCCCATTCAGCGCGGGATCGTGCGCATAAGCCATGCGAATCTCCCCTCACATACAAAAATTGGCATTCTCCATCATATCTACCCCTGCCGTCTCCTGGCCTCACCCTCGCTTCAGAGACACACGCTTGGCAATCCTGACAGAATTGGCGGCCAGGGGGAGGGTTCCGCAAACCGCAGGCCGATTCAACAAACGAACAGGCGCCCTTCATGGTATCGCCATATTGCTATCCCAAGAGTTTTCTCAAGGCTTCGCGCGAATTTGGCAAGCCATACACCTCGAAAAGATTCGTATCAATCTTCCACAACGGCTGATGGTTCACCAGCGCTGTCAGCGCAAAACCTGCATCTATGAAAAGGTTCTTCGCACAAAGAAGAGATAAGGAAAAGAACACGGCTTCTCCTTATCTCCCATCTCTGGCTCCTGCTGACGGAACGACACAAGGCAACGATCACGCTAGAGAACCTAGCACTCGCTATAGCCGCAGGAATAGCACTTCTTGCAGCCCTCCTCGTAGACCAGCGTATTGCAGCCACACTGCGGGCACAAATTGCCCGTCACCCGATAAGATGCCGACACATCCTGCGGCAATGTTCGACCCCCGCCGGTCCCATTGGCGCTCCCTTGAGCGCTGCCCCCCGAAGCCTCGTAGCCCTGCTCCGACTCCATAATGTGCTGCACGGTTCCCGTTGAGACCGCCTGCGGTGTGGCTGATGCAGAGTGCTGCTCTGCCTGCTCCTCCAGATGGAGTTCCAGCGCGCGAGCCACCGCATCCGGCAGCGAGCGAATCTGGTCGCGGCCAAAGCCCACCGCCCGGCTGCCACCGATGCCGCGCAGTTGATCGACAATCTCGCGGGCGCGCTCGTTAGGTGACAGTGGGCTGGCAATCCGCAGTTGCAGCGAAATCAGTCGGCCCAATGCCTCGGCCCAGGCTGCCACATCGCTCCCCGCGTTGCCGACATTGATAAACACCTCTAGCAAACCGTCCGCATCGCTGTTGAGGGTAATATTGACATTCCCCTCCGGCGCCCGCACTCGTCGGGTATACCCATGCACCACTGCCGGTCGGCGTTTGATGTGCCCCGTCACCCCGCCACCATCGCCATAAATGCGCGCCGGTGCCGTTGGCACAGTGATCTCGCGCAGCGCGGCATCCATCGTCTCCACCTCCGGTTCGCTTTCAGCCGTCGCGCGTGGCGCCGTGATCTCGCCAGCCGGAGTTTGGACCTGCTGGCTCTTCTCGCCCTCCTTGACACCCACATTCAGCACCTGCTCGCCCTTGGACCCATCGCGGAAAATTGTAATCCCCAGGCAGCCGAGGTTCCACGCCAGCATATACGCCTGCTCCACATCCTCCAATGTAGCACTGTTTGGTAGGTTGATGGTCTTGCTTATAGAATTATCGACCCCTTGCTGGAACGCGGCCTGCATCCTGATATGCCACTCTGGCGCAATCTCGTGCGCCGTCACAAAGCGTTGCAGCGCCGGATGCGTCGCCAAAGGATGCCCATGCAGCGCGCCATGCGCCTTGACATACGCCAGAATCCCCTCTTTATCCGGCAGATCGCTCTCCTCAACCGCCCGCTGGAAGAACGGATTCACAAAATCCAGCACCCGATACGAGCCATCCGGCTGTTTCACCCGATGCTGGAACGCCAGCGCAAAGATCGGCTCAATGCCGGAGGAGCAATCCGCCAGAATACTGATGGAACCCGTCGGCGCCACCGTCGTGCGCGTCGAGTTGCGCAGTGGCGGGCCATCCTTATAGATGCTGCGCGGGAAGTTCGGGAAGGCGCCGCGCTCCTCGGCCAGCTTGCGGGACTCATCCGTCGCCTTCTCGTGGATAAAGCGCATCACCTCTTCGCCCAGTTGGATCGCTTCCTCACTGTCGTAGCGGATATTCAGTGCAAAGAGCATCTCCGCCCAACCCATCACCCCCAGCCCGATACGCCGGTTGGCATACACCTTCTCGCGCACCTGCGGCAGCGGGAACGGATTAATCTCGATCACATCATCCAGGAAGCGCGTGCAAAGCCGCGTCGTTTCCTCCAGCGCAGGGTAATCCACCTTGCCATTCTTGACAAATACCCCCAGATTGATCGAGCCAAGGTTGCAAGCATCATAGGGACCAAGATATTGCTCGCCACATTGCCCGGTTGCTATTCCGTTCGCAATAATACTGTGAACGACAGGAACCGTCGTATCGTAGACATCTGCCGTGCCAGCGTCTTCAATCAGCGCCACCTTCGTAGTGAAAGGTTCGGAGTTGGAGACGCGCTTTTTGTTCGCAATCCAGGCGGTCAGAAGCTGCTGCTTACGCTCCTGCATAAAACCAATTACTGTAGCGAAGTGATCACGGTTCGCCTTGTCAATGAGCAGTTCGTATTGCGCTTGAGTGGCGTACTTTGCTGCTTCACGAGCGGCATTAGGCATCAGCCGTATCTGTGCCTGGCGACGCAATCGGAGCGCGCTTACAATACCCAGATTGAGCAGCAGTTGCTGAACATCCTGCGCAAGTCCCTTAGAAGAGGTAGCCAGGCGGACACTGCATGTACCCTTATCGGGAGGGCCAACCTGCACACTCCCATCCGCGCTAAACAACCCTCGCAGGAAACCTATTACGGCATCGCGTGGCGCAGCAAAAATGCTCTCCGGCACACGCTTCTGGTGAGCGCGCGCCCCATTGATCCCTAGCTCTTTGAAGAATGTGCCTGCCGAACCTTCAAAACTGATCTGGTAATGTCCTTGCCGCAGCACCATACAACCGCCAATGCCAAACCATGTGCTAATCCGATTGTGAAGCAACCTAGCAAGATCATGATCTTTCGCATCAACCGCAATGCCTACCACATCACGATTTACGCTCCGGCGCACATACCCATCGCCCACAATATATCCAACCACCTCGCCCAACTCGGTAGACCACTCGGTCAGCAGCTCGATCTCGCCCCGCGCCATCTTGGCCCGCAGGCGGCTGGCACTGCGTTCACCGTAGGCGATTGCAGGCAGCTTTCGCTCCGTAGACCAGGCGCCCTCGCCGCTTTGCAAGAGCAGCGTATCGCCATATTCCAACTCATCCAGGCGCTTATAGCCTTCGGGCGTCAGGAAGCGATGATAGGGCGTGGCCGTTATCTCAATGCCATGACTCGTCACCAGACGCCGGACAGGCACGTTTTCCCCGGTCTTAAACACCGGCACCGCAGGAAGCGAGACGACCCCCAACTGCCCGCTTTGCGGGCTTCCATTCACAACCGCCTCAGCCGTATGCTCTAGCGCCCGCGCATCCGCCGTGACCACTAATTCTTCGCCGCTCGCATAGAGCGCGTCCATACGAACCAGGCCCCGGCTGGTAGCAAGCCTTGTTTCCCCAACCACACAAGGATTCGTTGATTCCAGCAGTTCAATTTCAGGTGTAGGATTTGCCGTCGAGCGATTGGCGCGATCAATAAAGACCAGGCCAGGATCGCCAGTCGCCCAGGCAGCGGCAACAATCCGATCCATCACCTCTCTGGCGCGCAGTCTTCCAACAACCTTTTTCGTGTGCGGCGCAATCAGATCATATTCCTCGTCCGCCTCCAACGCGCGCATAAACTCATCAGTAATTGCTACCGAGATGTTGAAGTTAGTGATACTGCCGTCGCGCTTGCAGTCGATGAATTCCAGGATGTCTGGGTGATCGCAGTTATGAACAAACACCCCATTGGCGACAAAATTATGCCATTTGGGGAGCGAGATGTCGTAGACATCAGCAGCAAGCCCGATGTTCTCTACCTTCACTACGCGATGATTGGCAATGGCCTTCTGCTTCGCTGGCGACATCTTTGCTCGCCAGGCCGCAGCTTTTTCAGGCCCATAAACCTCTTCGAGTGTGCCACCCCGGCGGCGCGCAGCAATTCGCTCCTGATTCCTGACCAGACTCGTGACATGAGCGCTGGCATGGTCAGAACGATTGACCATTTGCAGGTTGGATGGATCATTGTTCAGCGCATCACCATCTTTGTGATGAACTTGCCAATGGTTGTTGACCTCTTCTCCAAGAACATCACGCGCCACCACCCGATGTTCGTACTCGGAGCGCCCGTTCGTGCAGCCAACCGTGCGCACATAGCGCACAGATGTGCCATGCCGATTGATGGTCTTTTCAAATGCCATCAGACTGTCGCCAGTCCGCAAGTCTTTCGCTTCCTTGTACTGCCCACGAGCCATTAAGAAGCGATGGTCAGGCGTACAGTCAAGATACTCATCATTGTCAAACCACACACGTACCATCTCACGGTTGTGGTCCGACACATAGACCGCATCAGCCTGTACAACGTGAACCGCCCGCCCAACAGGATCGCAAGCATACAGGTAGGGTCGCGTGCCAACCAACTCACGAATCGCCTTCTTTCCATGCAGGGTATGGATAATGGTATCCCCGCTGAGACAGCGGAGAATTCCCATATTTGCGCCCCTCCGGGTGCCTCCCTGCTTGACTGCTTCCGTTGCCTGGTCGAAGATGCGCATAAAGCTGACCGGGCCGGAAGCGACGCCATGCGTCGTCGCAACCATGCTCCCCCTTGGGCGCAGGCGCGAGAACGCAAAGCCGGTATTATGGATGGCTGTCAGGCCATTTTTACCAGCTAGATAGGTGCTATGCCCGGCAACCGTGAAATCATAGAAGGGCCGGTTCTCGTTCGGCGCCTCGACAGCCTCAACCGTCGTAACCCCGCGAGCCAGGCGCCCAGGTATCTCTGGCTGTGTCTGATAGTGCTCAGTCACCCGCGGACGCGGCCCGCGCAGATAAGGCCCGATCAGTTCATACCAATCCGCGACAGATGATTCATCCGCCAGCTTGACCTCATACACCACCGCACGCCCGTTACCCTCCGACTCACGGCTGCAAAGAGCAGGCGCAAATCCCAGGAGGCAGCATAATGTATGCACTTTGCTTGCCAGGTCGCGCGCTGGCGTCGTCAAGATCACACCATCGCGCCCGGCATCGCTTTGCCCATCGCGCAATCCGGCCAGAAATGCCCCAATAACAGGAAGCGGTGATTTTGCAATCATTTCTGGGAAGCGCCTATCTTCCCTCCGCTCAGAAGCAGCCTCCAGCACAGTGCGCATACCAGCGGGCAGATTCGCCCAATCAGGAGAGCCATCACCCAGGTAATAGCCGAGCAGCCAGGCAATCTCTTCATCCAGGCGCACGCCAGCGACATCTTTATATTCACTATGCGGCCAACACTGGCGAATAGAAGCATTCGGAGTAGGCAGAAGATCACCGACATGAAGCTCATCGGCTCGTCGCTCGACAAAGCGCGTGCCATCAAACACCATAAAAGGATGCCAGCGGCTGGTCGTCACCTCTAAACCATTGGCGGCGCGCACCAGCACCTGATCGGCCAGCGGCACAGCATAGCGCCAGAGATGTGTCACCTGAGCAGATTCATAGGAGCCATTTTCAGGATTGAGCGCCATTGTCTGGATGTTGAGATCGCGCACATCCATCACAGCGTGGTCGCTATAGACGACTTCCTCTTTGCCCGTTGCACGCACGCGCTCATACAGCGTTGCAATCGTCTCAACCCCGCAGAACGTCGTAAAAACATGCGCATCGCCAGCAATACATCCTCCGCCGCTCTGGTGAATCAACGCAGCGTCTTTGATAGCGCCAAAAATCCCTGCCAGACTATCCTCAACGGGCACCACGTAGCACGCCGAGAGTTGTAAATTATTGCCCTTGCCCGCGTTCATCAGCGTAGGGCTGTTGGGCAAGAATTGGCGGTCAATCATCAAATCATAGAACGCCTGCGCCATCTCCTCCGAGGTCCGACCAGACGTATCTGCCCAGCGATCCTCAGCAGAGGCAACCGCCTTCGCCACGCGCCAGACCAACTCGTCCGGTGTCTCTGTTGGCTTCCCGTTCTCGTCCTTCATCACATAGCGTTCGTTCAGCACCCGCACCGCCGCATCCGACCATTTGCCCTGTTTGCGCTTCGGCCCAATCTCCGCCGCAGCGCCAGATTTCTTCTCCTTCACGCGCTCGATCCCCTTCTTATGTTATGGCTGCTGTTATGGCTGCATACCATCGCAGCCAGGTAAAGAGCCTGAACATCTATTCTATCTCACCGGTGACGTATGCCAGTATACCACAAGATATTGATTTTTCAAGAGGCAAAAATACCATATTTAGTAATCCACTCAGGAATTCGCAAAAGCTGTGCCGGAATTTATACGTACAGTCCAACAGCAGGCGCCACTGCTATACACCTGCCAGATCGCATTCCAGGAGCCAACCTTGCAAAAATAGCGTTTGCAGTTGTATGGTATCCAGGTAAACTGAGGTGGGGCATTTCCCCTCAGTTTGAGTTTTTACATAAGGGACGGTTTATGCGCGCGGAAATCCTCTCGATTGGCACCGAACTCCTGCTCGGTAATATCACCGACACTAACGCCACCTACCTTGCCCAACAGCTTGCAGGGTTGGGCATTGACCTGTATTTCCTCTCCACCGTTGGTGATAATCAGGGGCGCATCGTTGAAACCCTCCGGCGCGCCTGGGATCGCGCCGACCTCATCGTCACCACCGGCGGTCTGGGGCCAACCGAAGATGACCTGACCCGCGAAAGCATCGCCGAACTGCTCGGCGAAGAGATGCGCGTCGACCCGGCATTGGAGGCTGAACTGCGCGCCTTCTTCAGCGGGCGCGGCATCGTAATGCCGGAGCGCAATATCAAGCAGGCCACGCTGATTCCCTCCGCCACCGCCCTTCCCAACCCTGTGGGCACCGCGCCCGGCTGGTGGACCGAGCGCAACGGGCACATTATCATCTCCATGCCCGGCGTGCCTCATGAGATGATGCGCATGTGGACGCATGAAGCCGTACCACGCTTGCGCCCGCGCACCGGCGCGGTGCTGTTTACCCGCATGCTGCGCGTCGCCGGGCTGGGTGAATCTGCTGTCGAGCAGCGCCTGGAGAACCTGCTGAGCAGCCCCAACCCCACTATCGCCACCTACGCCAAGCGCGATGCCGTCGATGTGCGCGTCACCGCCAAAGCCGCGACCGAGGCCGAGGCGCAGAGCCTAGTAGCCGCGATGGAAAGCCAGGTCCGCGAGATATTGGGCACCTATATCTTCGGCATCGATGACCAGACCCTGCAAAGCGTCCTGGGCACCCTCTTGCTGGAGAAAGGCTGGACGCTGGGCGTCATGGAGTCCTGTACCGGCGGACTCTTCGCCAGCACCATCACCGATGTCGCGGGCAGTTCGGACTATTTTCGCGGCGGCCTCGTCTCCTACGCCACCGCTATGAAAGCCGAATGGGGCGTACCCGCCGAGATTTTGGAGGCACACGGCGCCGTGAGCAGCGAAACGGCTAGAGCAATGGCCGCCGCCGCGCGTGCCCGGCTGGACGTAGACGTAGGCGTCGGCATCACTGGCGTGGCTGGACCTACCGAGCAGGAAGGGAAACCCGTTGGCACCATTCATATCGCCGTCGAATCTCCGCTGGGCACGGCAACCGCCAGCCCCAATCTCAGCAGCCGCAGCCGCGTCGAAGTCAAATGGCGCGCCACCCAGGCAGCCCTGAACCTCGCCCGACTGCACCTGCTGGGCATCTGGAAAGAGGCGGGGGCCAGGTAAACTCTATGCTATAATCTTTCAGAGCAACAGCGGGTATTGGTTGGGACAAGACCAGAAGAGGCTAGAACCGCTATCGCTCAGAGGCAGAAACGATGCGTATACTTTCCGCATGGGACGCTGCAACCGGCAGCGTCATTAACAGTGCAATTCACACGGCAGTAGACACTGTGCGCGCCGGAGGCATTATCGCCTTCCCGACCGACACACTTTTTGGCGTCGCTGCTGATGGACGCAACCCCCAGGCCGTCCAGACCATCTTTCAAGTAAAGCGCCGCCCACTAGATAAGCCACTGCCCATTCTGCTGGCCGACACTGCCAGCATTGGCGAGGTAAGTCAGACAGAACATCTTGCTCCCGCCGTACAACGCTTGATGAATCGCTACTGGCCGGGCGCGCTGACCATCCTGCTGCCCGCCAGATCGGGGCTGGTCGAGGGAACATACGGCGACGGCAAAGTGGCTGTGCGCGTCCCCAACCATCCCGTCGCGTTGGCCGTGCTGCGCACATTTGGAGGGCCGCTGGCAACGACCAGCGCCAATATTTCCGGCATGGAAGGCGCGCGCAACCCGGAAGAAGTGGCGCAAAGTATCGGCGAAGGCATCGATGTCTTGCTGATTGGCGGCCCGCCGCTGCGCGAACTGGCTTCCAGCATTATCGATATGACGGTTGACCCGCCTGTGCTGGTGCGGGCCGGAGCGATTCCCTGGGACGAATTGATCGCTACCGTACAAGACCAAGCATAAGACGCTCCACCTGGAGCGCCGCAGAAACCGGCTCTGCCGCCGGGCCTCGCGCTTCTCAGCAAAGCGCAGACCTTGCCGGGAAAGAAGGAAATCATGGTGTTCAATCGGTATGTTCAGCCGGGGCAAGGCAGCGACAACTGGAATCAGCAAGAACAGTATCCCGTCTATCCTCCACCACCAGAATATTTCCAGTCCCCCACCCAGGCATACCCGCCTGCTCCGGCAGAGGGGGAAGAAGAGAGCCTATTCCACGCGCCCACCCAGCCTGGAGGCACACCCAGGCCATTGCAGCCAAACTACCTGGGTTCGGACTATACCTACCAGGAGACGCCCACCAATCAATTGACCGACATTCGCTACGATCAGCCCAAAAAGCGCGGCACCTGGATCAAAGCAGGAGGCGGCGCGGGCCTCGGCATCCTGGGCATTCTGCTCAAATTCGGCACCATCATCCTGGGGGGTCTGAAATATCTTTTTGTTCTCCTGAAACTTGGCCCCATCCTCTCCATCTTTATCAGCCTGGCGCTGTATGCCGCTGCCTTTGGCTGGCAATTTGCGATAGGCATCATCTTCCTGATCTTCCTCCATGAGATGGGGCATGTGCTGGTCCTGCGAGCCAAAGGCGTCCCTGCCAGCGCTCCCATTTTTATTCCCTTTATGGGCGCATTTGTCGCCATGAAGGGATTGCCACGCAATGCCAAAGATGAGGCCGAAATTGCCATTGCTGGACCCATCATGGGAACCATCGCCGCCTTGCTCTGTCTTGTCCCCTACTTCTGGGGCAACCAAAGCGGCATCTGGCCCGCCCTAGCGTATTTCGGCTTCTTCATCAACCTGTTTAACCTGATCCCTTTCAGCCCCCTCGACGGCGGGCGCATCGTTGGCGCTATCTCGCGCAAGGTATGGATCATTGGGTTGGTGCTGCTGACGGGGCTGCTGTTTCTGCGCTTTAACTTTATCTTACTCTTGATCGTCGTCTTGCTGGTATTTTCAGCCTACCAGCAATATCGCCACCCGATCCAGTCGCAAAGCTACTATCAGGTGCCGCTGAGTACCAAAATCTTCATCAGCCTGGCCTATTTCGGACTGGCAGCGTTCCTGGTCGTAATGATGTTCTACGCGCAGAGCCTCATCCCACTAGGAACAACCTATTGATGATGAGGCTCTATTCTAGCTCCTGAGCGATGTGTGCGGATCAGTTCTCCAGGCTATACGCCTTTCGGCTTCGTGCGCACCTGGGCGCCCGCTTTTTCCTCCAACAGTTTGATAACTGCCGTATAATCGGCGCGGCCATACCCTGCCTCGCGCGCGCGACCATACAGTTCGCGCGTCAGCGCCGTAATCTCCAGCGGCACATCGTTGGCGGCTCCCAGGTCCAATGCCAGCCCCAGGTCTTTGTACAGCAGATCCGTCATAAAGCCCGGCTGGAACGAGCCATCATACACGCGCAGCGGAAACACCGTACTAAGCTGCCAGCTTGCACCGCTGCTGACGCCGATAATCTTCGCCAGCATCTCCACCTCCACACCCGCTTTCACGCCCAACACCATCGCCTCCGCAGAAGCCGCCGCAATCACCCCACACAGCAAATTATTCGCGAGCTTCACCACCTCGCCCGACCCGCTCGGCCCGACGTAAAAGATTTTCTCCCTGCTGCCCATCGCCTCCAAGATCGGGCGGCAAGCTTCAAACGCCTGCTGATCGCCGCCCACCATGATGCTCAGCGTCCCTGCCTCCGCGCCAGTAGACCCGCCGCTCACCGGGGCATCCAGAAAAGCCACGCCTCGTTCCGCGCAGCGGCTGGCTAAAGCGCGCGAGGCATCTGGCGCAATCGTACTCATATCAATGATCGTCATACCTGCGCGCGCCCCCGCCAGCACGCCTGCCTCGCCCAGCACCACCTCCTCAACCTCTGGCGAATTGGGCAACATCGTAATCACCACATCCGAGGCTTCGCCCACCGCGCGGCTGGAGCTAACCAGCGTGGTACCTGCTGCAACCAGGTCTTGCACCTTCTCTGGATGCCGCGCATATATCGTCAGCGAAAAGCCCGCCTTCATCAGATTGCGGGCCATCGGTTTGCCCATCAGCCCCAACCCAATAAAACCGATCCGTTGTGTCACGCTTCAACTCCCTATTTTTAGAATTGCTTATCGCCGGGCCATCACCCGTAGGAGTGGGATGTACCGCCGGTCGCCTGACCGACAGGAGTGGAGCATCGAGTTATGAGGGGTTCCCGGTTCCTGGCGCCTGAGTTTCAAGGGCGGTCTGCAACTCTCGACGATGCTGTAGGTTGTGTTCCAGGCGCGTCAAAATATCCTGGCGCATCTGTTCCAACCCGGCCATCTTACGTTCGACCACTGCCAATTGCCGCCGGTTGAGCCGTTCAGCTTCCTCGAGATATTTGAGCTTCACCGCTGGGTCAGACTCCTGGCGGAACGCGACCTTGACCAGCCCACGCTCGTCATCGGCCTGCAAGAGTTCCCGAATCTCCGCCAGCGAAAAGCCCAGCAAATCCTTCAGCCGCTGGATACGCTCCAGGCGTGCAATATCATCCTCGCTGTACAGCCGATAACCCCCTTCTGTGCGCTCGGCTGGCGGCAGCAAGCCGATCTCTTCGTAATAGCGCAGCGTGCGCTTCGTGGTTTGCAGGCGATCCGCCACCTGCTCGATACGATACTTTGGCCGTTGGGCCTCGGTTGGCGCATTCGATGCAAGCGTCTTATCCGGTGGAATCGATGACATAGCAGGCATACCCGCCTCCCTGAAACGCCAGAGGCTCAGCATCTCTGGCCTTTACTGCTTCCCTGAAATCCTGCACAAAAAACAGCAGCGCCCTTTCTCGCCCTTCGTAGCGTACCATGCAGGTACGCCAACGTCAATTTAAACATCATCAGCCCACCCTTGACCCCAGATGGCTCCCATGATAAAATATGCCTTGAAGATTTCCGTTCACGTCAAGGTTACAACTACAGTGTATCATCTACTCCTGTCTTCATCAAAAAGGAAAGAGTTCATGCGCGTCAGTAAAGAGCAGACCGCCCCCTCAACAGAGATCAGCAGAGTAAACAGCGCTAGCGGAGCCATTACCATATTAGAGGAACCGGCCAATCAGGAAGAGGCGAAAAAGTGGCTGGTCATGGCAGTGGTAGGCATCGGCGGTTTTATGGCAGCGCTTAACTCAGCCAGCCTGATTATCATCCTGCCCACCTTACAATCTGACCTGAATACTGATCTCATCAATATTCTCTGGGTGCTGCTGGCTTACACCCTGGCCTCTGCTGTCTTGCTGCTCAGCGTAGGGCGCCTGGCTGATCTGATTGGCAATAAGCGTATTTACCTCCTTGGCTATCTCGTTTTTGGGCTAGGCTCCGCACTCTGCGCGCTGGCAAACAACGTTTGGGTACTCATTGCCGCGCGCTTTATCCAGGGCATTGGTGGCGCCCTGCTCATGGCAAACACCTCTGCCATCATCACCCATACGTTCCCTAAGCGGGAACTGGGACGTGCCCTGGGCATCGCCTCGGCGACCTTCTCAGTAGGCACCGCGCTTGGTCCTATCGTTGGCGGTTTGCTCACCGATGCCATTAACTGGCATTGGGCCTTCTGGTTCAACGTGCCCCTGGCCGCCATTGGACTCGTGCTGGCTGCCCTCTACCTGCACAGCGAAGTAGGCGCGCGGCAGCAGACCCAGCGCGAGGGCTTTGACTGGGCCGGAGCCATCTTACTGGCAATCAGCCTTTCGGCACTGCTCTACTTCGTCTCCCTCGGCCCGCTCTACGGCTGGGGTTCGGCGCGCATCCTGGGCGCGTTGGCCCTGTCCATCGTGACTGGGGTATGTTTCATCTGGCGCCAATTGATCGCCCAACAGCCACTGCTGCAACTGCGCCTGTTCAATAACCGCCTCTTCACGATGGCAAACCTGTCCGCCGCGCTGGCCTCAATGGGCATGATCGCGGTTCTCTTCCTGATGCCGTTCTACCTCGAAGATGTCTTGCACTACACGCTCTTCCAATCAGCGCTGCTGCTCACGCCCTATCCAGCCACGATGTTGGTTGTCGCCCCAATTAGCGGCTGGCTTTCAGATCGCCTTGGCTCGCGCACACTGGGCACACTGGGTATGGCGCTTTCGGCGCTGAGCCTGCTGTGGATGAGTTCTCTGACTATTCATTCCACCTATGGCGAGGTCGCCGTCCGATTGGTATTGCTGGGACTGGGCATGGGCCTCTTCCAATCGCCCAATAACAGCGCAGTCATGAGTTCAGCTCCCGCCCATCAGCGCGGCGTCGCCTCAGCAGTGCTGGGCACCATGCGCAACCTGGGCACTATGCTGGGCATCGGCATTACTGGCGCCGTCTTTGTTAGCTTCATGCCCTTCAGCGCCTTTCTTCAGCTTGCATTGACAGGCGAGACCAGCCAGAGCGGTGTGGACGCTGTTATCTCTGCCTTTCGCATTTGCTACTGGGCCGCCACCTTCTTTGCCACATTGGGCATCATCACCTCACTCAGCCGGGGCGGGGTTCGCCACCGCATCACCGAGCAAGCTGCTTGAGCAACCGCCTCCATACCTTCGCAGCGCCAGCAAGGAAATTGGCGCTGCGAAGCACCCTCTATTCAACCGCATAGGCACCAAAAGAAATGCGGCACAAATTCGGCCCGCTTTTTGCTAGATAGCTGACAGGGCAAACGATTTGCCCTGATACGGACTCCAGGCGTATATTACCAGAGCAATGTGCTTTCACTACAACGCTTTATGGCTCCCACTGTATCACGTATTCAAATCGCCACTGCTCTGCCATCAGACCACCCCTTGGGAGGAACGTTTGCCTACCGCTATCCTTTCGGACCTGCACCTGGGCGCTGCACACGGTGATGACCTGCTGCGCTATCCTTTCTTCTGTAATCTGCTGCGTGAACAACTGGACGGCATTGACCATATCGTTCTGCTTGGCGATATTCTCGATCTGCGTTTCCAACAGCTTGAAGAAGCCCTCCTGATAGCCACACCCTTCCTGACCATGCTGGGCGATGTGCTGCGCAGTGCCAGGCATCCCCGGGTCACTTACATCCCCGGCAACCATGACCACCATTACGCTGTACGGCTCATGGAAGCAGAGCAAGAGCAGGCCATTGAATCTGGCGAACCATACCGCTTTTGCCAGGTCATCGCGCCGCCTCACTTTTTCCTCTCGCGGCAACTTGCCCGTATGATCGGTGGCGGTGTGGCCGTGCGCCTGGCGTATTTTTACGATACCTTGAACTCCTCAGAGGGCAAAATTCTCCTGACACACGGCCATTATCTCGATCTGCATCTTGGCACCGCGCCGGCGCGGCTGCTCAGTCTGGTGCAGGCCACCATCGCGGCGGCAGGTCAGACTGTCGAAGCCCTCTCACCTGACCTGTACGAAGCAATCCTGCGCCCCCAATACGAGGTGCTGCACTGGATTGGACAATCGCCAGGCGGCGGCCAGATACAGAGCCGCATCTATGAGCGACTGCGCGGAGGAGCACCTGCCAGCACTCGGCTCAGCCAGATTCGCCAGGCGGCGCTGCGACGCGCTGCCTCTGTCGGTACCAGAGTGGGTGTGGCACTGGCAGAAACTCTGGCAAATCGCCTCATCAAAGGCGGCCTCAGCCTGACCTCGCCCGCCCGCGAGGCCCAGGCCGAAGAGACCATTCACGCCTTCAACCTGACCCTTGAAGCGCTGGAGCCATATCTTCCATCAGACATCCACTACATCATTTTCGGACATACGCATCGCCCCGGTCCCCTTGACAACGTTGATCTCCCTGACCGCTGGAAGGTGAAACTGCGCGACCAGCAGACTCTGGTAATGAACTCTGGTTCCTGGCTCTATGATGCGGGCAAAGCGCGGCAATCAGGCTACCATCCCCAGCGCTGGCCGGGTACCTTTATCTTGATTCCCGACCAGGGACCGCCGCGCCTCGTCGAGACACTGGCAGATTTCTCCCGCGAGGAGATAGAGACACAGATCACTTCTCAGGAACCAGAGGAGATCGAGCAGCAGGGCGAAATTACGTTTGATGAGAAGGGTGGTCAAACAGAAAATGTACCATAAGGGTATTGACAGAACACCACTCATCAGGTTATGCTGTAATCCCAAGGGCGGAGATGCTGGCAATGAAGCCATGCAGGCGAAGATTTTGTAGTGCATGCTGGGGATGCTTCTCAGCTTCCCGTATCTTCCCTGGAGCCAGAATGACCCCGGAGTCTCGGTCAAAAAGTCGCGTCTTCGTCTCGCCCCCCGCAGGTGGGCTTTGTGTCCCCTTGGGAACTCTCGCCTGCGACTCTGCCCCCTTGGAAGTCTTTCGTCGCCAGACACCCCACTCCCTCCATTGGCGATGGCGTCTCTTTCTTACTAGTGCTTCCGCCTGGCTTCTTGCCGCGCCCAAGTTGTGGCGCGGCATTTTTATGTACTTCGACCAGTTAACCCCATCCAGCATCATGGCAGCGGCCATACTGAACCAGCCACCTGTAGTGCGAGTTGCAGAGTAGCGATGATACGCTTTCCAGCAGATGAGCGCAAGCTCAATCGAAGGGTTCACCCCCTCGTAAATCGCCGTAAGGTTGCAGATAGGGGGCGGTATCAAGCCTTCCCGGCGAATCGCGAAGGGTCAGGGGTCCCCATAAGGAGGAGTTTACTGCATGCAGGGCACGTACACGTTGGGCATTGAAGAAGAGTTTCAACTGGTGGATGCCGTCACCGGAAACCTGAAATCAGGCATTGTGCCATTGCTGGCGCGGGCAAAAGAAACCGGGCTGGGCGAGCAGATGAAAGCCGAGTTTCTCCAATGCACGCTGGAAACCATCACTGGCGTCTGCCCCGGCATCGCAGCAGGCCGCGCAGAAGCCTTCCATCTGCGCGCTGCTGCCGCCAAACTAGCCGAATTGCAGGGACTGCGGCTGCTTTCCGCAGGCACCCATCCCACCGATGACTGGCAAGAGCAAGAGCGCTACGATCATCCCCGCTATGAGGAACTGGATGAACAATTGCAAGAGGTGGCGCGCTCGATTCTGATCTTTGGGCTGCACGTCCACGTCGGCATCGAAGATCGCAACCACCTGATCGAGATTATGAACCAGGCGCGAAATTATATCCCCCATATGCTGGCGCTGGCGGCTAACTCCCCCTTCTGGCAAGGGCGCAAGACCGGCTACAAGTCGTTCCGCACCACCATCTGGCAGCGCTTCCCGCGCAGTGGCCTCCCCGAAGTCTACTCGTCCTACGCCGAATTTGAGCGCTACGTTAATACGCTGGTCGCCACCAATTGCATCGACAACGGCAAGAAAATCTGGTGGGACCTACGCCCCCATCCGTTCCTGCCAACGTTGGAATTTCGCGTCTGCGACATGCCTGCCACGCCCGAAGAGACTATTGCCATCGCCGCACTCTTCCAGGCGCTGGTCGCAAAGCTAGACTGGCTGCGGGAACGCAATATGAGCCTGCGCTTGTATCCCACCTCGCTGCTTAATGAAAACAAATGGCGCGCGGCTCGCTATGGGCTGGATGGCAAGCTCATTGATTTCCCCAACCAGCGCGAGATTCCCACGCGCGACGCTATCCACGAGCTACTTGATTTTGTAGACGACCTGGTAGACGATCTGGGCAGCCGTCACGAGATGAATCACCTGCGACAACTGCTAGAAAGCCCCGAAGGCACCGGAGCCGACAGACAGCTTGCTATCTACGAACAAACGGGTGATCTCGTCTCGGTAACACGCTGGTTGATCCAGGCCACCATGCAAGGCATCGAGCCCGCCTCTGCTGATCCAGAAAACCCTGAGCCAGCAGAGGCGGGCAGCCGACTCACCGATTTTTGACAGCCGCAGTGGGAACGTCTATACTGCCAGGAGACAGATGGCGCTTGCCGTCTGTCTCCTACGTTTTCTCAACCCTCAGTCTAGCAGGAGACTGGTATGGCCCTAGCACGCTCTTCTGAACAGCAGAGGCAACCGCTCGCGCACTCCTGGTTGCCCGCCCCCTACCGGCAGGAACTGGTCTACCGGGTGGCAGGCAGCGGGCAACCTGTGGTCTTGTTGCATGGACTATGGAACTCTTCTCGCATCTGGCAAGGCACCCTGGAGACCTTCCGCACCAGCTATCAACTCTACGCACCCGATCTGCCGGGGCACGGCCAGAGTCCGCCGCGCTTCCCCTGGCGGCTGCGCGAAATTGCAGCCCTGCTAGGAGTTTGGATGCGCTCACTGGAGATGGCACCGGCAACGGTAGTCGGCCACTCAATGGGCGGAGCGCTGGCGATGCTGCTCGCGGCCACTGAGCCGAAATTGGTGCAGCGATTGGTCCTGGTCAATGCCGTTGGGCTGCCGCTCCGCCGCCCCTTTCTGCGCACGCTCACCCGTGCAGGGGTGAGCTTTGCCAACCAGCAAAGCATCCGCTACACCAGCCGCTACAGTGCGCGCAGCAATCGCTTACAACCGCTGGCAACATGGCAGGCGCTCGACGAAATTCTGACCTGCGACCTGCGGCCCGATCTCAGCGCCATCACCTGCCCAACGCTGATTATCTGGGGCATGCGCGATCCCCTTCTACCCACCCAGGTTGCTGCCATGTTGCAGGGTTGGATTCAGGGTGCCGAACTGGTCCTCTTGCCTAACGTGCGCCACCAGCCCCAACGCCAGGTACCCGCCATCTTTCACGACATCCTTGGAAACTTTCTGGAACGCTGGAGTGCAGCCAATCAAACCCCTGATCAGAAAGTGAGCGCACCGTAACCTATTGCCCTGCTTCAAGCACCGCCCGCAAAACCTGCGCGTTGCAATGCTCGGCATCTTTGGCGGCAAAGACCAGTGTAAGCGGACCCTGCCGCGCCAGTTCGCGCAGCCTCTCCAGCGCCGCTTGATGGTCAGCATCTGCCAGTTCGTGGCGATAGCGCGTCTGAAACTCTTCCCAGCGTGCCGGATCATGCCCAAACCAGCGGCGTAGATCATCGCTGGGAGCAATATCCCGCAGCCATTCATCCAATCGGGCATCCTCGCGTTTCAGCCCACGCGGCCAGAGCCGATCTATCAGCACACGCTGCCCATCATCCGGGGTTGGCGGATCATAGACACGCTTGATCTTCACTTGCATATTCCATACGACCTCAAAACGTTTGACCCTGACTGGGCCACTCAGCAGCCCCTCACTCTGGACAGCGAATGGCGATGTACTCCAAATCTTTTTAGCCCCACATCAGGCGTCGGTAGCTCGTTCTCCTCATCGGCAGCATAACGGGCATAAAGCGCGCCATAGCGGTCAGCAATCAACAGCGTTGGCCTGGGGGTCTGCCAAGCGTCCTCCCAGGCTACCAGATAGTCAAGCACCCCACCTGCCAGCAGAGCGTAGATAATAGCTCGCTGACAAATTCATCGTAACACGAGGCATCAGGTATGTCCAACACACAAACAGGAAAAAAGTCCTCTTTGCTTGACTGAATACCTGCCAGCAGCTATCATAGCCGGTAGCGTCAGCCATCATGCTAGCGCGTCCCGGCCTCGCGTTTTGTAGCTTTCCTGGCAGCTTTCAGCCAGATTTGATCTTACAGCCCTGAGAGGCCAAGTAGAGTGCCTGATGTCCCACTGGCAGAAGAGAGACAACTGCCCGCGTGGACACTCCTGCTCAACAAACCTATAGTAATTGGCACAATGGAAAAACTGCTCAAGCTCTTGAAAGAACCTTCCTGGGAAACCCTGCTGGCAAAGACCGACGTGTTGGCGACCCGCTTCATGCTGACCGCCGCGCTCCTTCTGGTCATCGGCCTGGCTGTCCAGGCACCTACTGAAGAAGACAATCTGCAAGCGGGCCTGGATGCCCAAAGCCAGCAAGAATACTGGCGCGCCGAAGCATTCTTTGAGCAGGCGCTGCTCCTCTCGCCGTACGATTTCCAGCCCTTGCTCGATCTTGGCAGACTGCATCTGCTGGAACATCAGGATGACCTGGCCCAGAGTGAGCTGGAAGCTGCCCGCGCCCTGGAGAACAGCAACGCGGACATCTGGCTCACCATAGGTGATATTGCCCAGGATCAGGGGAACCTTCAAGCTGCTGAGTACGCCTGGCTTCAGGCTGCTGGCATGCAACCGACCGACGCGCAAATGTCGGCTCACGAACGGTTGGGACTGCTGTATGAGCATCAGAGCCGCTTCAAAGATGCTGAAGCGCAATTTTCCGCCCTGCCCAACAGCAATGCCCTGGCCCAATACCACCTTGGAGCGCTCCTTCTGGCAAATGGCAACCGCTCCGGCGCGCTCCAGGCGTTTGAGACCACCCTGGACGAAACCAGCGACCCAAGCCTGCTTACCGCAACGCGCTCCTTTCTTCAAGCGCTTGACCAATCAAACAGCAGTGCGCAAAGTGAAACGGTGCTGGGGGCCACCTACATACAGAATAATCTGCCAACCCTGGCAGTAGTACCATTGCGGCAGGCCATTGCCCTCGCCCCCACAGATGCCGATGCCCACGCTTATCTCGGCTGGAGCTATTTCCACATGGGATTGATCAATCAGGCGCAGACCGAAGAAAATCAGGCGGTGGCACTCGAACCAGGAAACAGCATCGCCAGATATACATTCTGCCTGCTTGATATGACGAGCGGCAATTACAATGGTGCCAATGACCAGATTACTCTTGCACTTGCCAGCGCCCCCCAAAATCCGGTGTTCTGGGCCACAAGCGGCCAGATCGCTACCGACCTCGGAGACCTTCCCACCGCCGAGCAGGACTTTCGTAACGCTTTTGACAACTCCGGGGGCGACCCACAGTTCGCTGTCCTGTTGGCAACATTCTATGCCGATCATCATCTGGGTCTGGATAATGGCACAGCGCTCACCGCCGCCAGGGAAGCTGCTCGGCTGGCGCCCAACAACGCACAAGCGTTTGATACGCTGGGACGCATTCAGGAGGCGCTGTACGAACTGCCCGATGCTCTCAACGCCTTCAGTCAAGCCGTCCTTCTCGATCCAACCAATGCTGCCTTTCACGAACATCTGGGGAGCATCCAGGCAACACTCAACGATCTACGCTCAGCAGAACTGAACCTGCGGAAGGCCATTGTTCTCGATCTGAACGGGCCGATAGCCTTACAAGCCGAGCGACTCTTGCAAACATTACCACCGTTGGGGGTCTGAACACCCATCCGCCCTATCCCATGATCGCATGCTATGCTATAATGGCGCTCAGATCATAGAGTGAAGAGGATCAACTATGAGCGATGATTTTGGTAACGGCCCACCAATCCCCACCACCTATCTCGTCAAAGATGCAACCACCCTGGCGCCTGGCACGATAATTCAGGGGCGCTACGAGATCAACGGCGTGGTTGGTATTGGTGGCATGGGCGCTGTCTATCGAGTACGCGATCAGCGCTTCAAAGATGCCATCAAATGGCACGCGCTCAAAGAAATGATCATCAAATTTCCCGATAACCTCGATCAGCAAACGCGCATGCGCAACTTCGAGCGCGAAGCCAATATCCTTGCCTCCTTGAACCATCCCTTGATCCCCAAAGTCTATGACTTCTTTATGGAAGCCAATCGTGCCTATCTGGTACTGGATTTTATTGATGGAAAAAACCTGGAAGATGTCCTGCTGGAGACGGGCGGGTTTCTCGATGAGCAAACGGTGGGCGGGTGGGCTATTCAAATCTGTGAGGTGCTGGAGTATTTGCACTCTTTCCAGCCACCCATCATCTTCCGCGACTTGAAACCTGCCAACGTCATGCTCACTCCGCAGAACCAGACTATGCTGATTGATTTTGGCATTGCTAAGATCATCCAGCCGGACAAACGCGACACCATGATTGGCACCGAAGGCTACTCACCGCCAGAGCAATATAAAGGGTTCGTCGTTCCACGCAGCGACATCTATGCGCTGGGCGCCATGCTGCATCAACTCCTGACCGGCAGCGACCCACGCATGGAAACCCCCTTTACCTTCCATGAGCGACCGCCAACCCTGTTGAATCCTTCCGTATCTCCAGAGATGGAAGCGATTATCATGAAGTGCCTGGCCTATGAGATCGACCAGCGCTGGTCATCGGCGCGCGAACTCAAACAGGTCATTGAGCGCACACTTCACGTCATCTCCATCACCGGCACCGGCCAACTGCTGCACATACCTGTAGCTCCTGCAAACCCGCCAATCCATCCTCAGCAAGATGGCGGGGACGCTCCCTATGGCACCAATGGCAGAGCCGCTGGCAGCGGAGTCAATGGCGGAGCCGCCAGTAATGGCACCCAGCACGCTCCCACAGCCATACCAAACAACGGAACCTCTTTGTTCAAACAAGCCGCCGGTCCACGCTTTAATCCCGCAGTTGAGACAGGCAAACCAGCGAGCGATCCTCTAGAAAGCGCAAGCGCACCCGCGCCTGCCCCCGCCTATTCGGCACCAGTCGCCCCTCCCGACATTCCAACGCACATCGGGGTATCTGTTCCCAGTCCCGCCGTCGTCTGGAGATTCAAAACCGAAGAAGAGGTGCGTTCGTCGCCGATGCTGGCGAACAATACAATCTACATCGGTTCCTATGACTTTAATCTCTACGCGCTGGATGCCCAATCAGGCAGTTTTAAATGGAAGTTTGCCACTGAGGGCGGCATTTGCTGCACTCCCGCCTGCGTGGGCGATATGGTGATCTTCGGTTCTGAAGATCACCTGATCTATGCCATCAACGGCCAGACTGGCAAAGAGATCTGGCCCTATCGCACCTGGAACTGTGTGCGCTCCTCGCCACGTATCATCCATGATCTGGTAGTCGTCGGCTCCGATGATGGCTTTGTCCATGCGCTGGAACTGCGCACAGGCCGGATGGTCTGGAAGTTCAAAACCTGGCGTGAAGTTCATTCTTCGGCGGCCTATGCCCAGGGCCTCATCTTCATTGGCTCCGACGATGAGCGGGTTTACGCCATTGAAGCCAGCAATGGACGTGAAAAGTGGAAATTCGCCACACAATATAGCGTGACTGCCGCACCTGCCATTGCCGAGAATCTGGTGGTGGTTGGCTCGAAGGATGGTGTCCTCTATGGCCTTGACATGAAAATGGGCTGGCCTGCCTGGAAGTTCCATATTGGCAATTTTCTTATTGCTGCTCCTGCCGTAAGTGATGGGCGAGTCTACATCGGCTCGGTTGATGGCTATTTCTATTGTGTTGATGCCAAAACAGGTCGCCAGATATGGAAATATCGGGCAGGCGAACAAATCACTTCATCAGCGGCTGTCGCTGCCGGTCACGTCTATTTTGGCTGTGGTGACGGCGCAGTCTATTGTCTGGACGCGCGCACCGGCCAGCTTCGCTGGAAGTTTCAAACAGGCGGCCCGGTGCCATCTTCGCCTTTGGTGAAGGATGGCATCCTCTATATCGGCAGCAACGATCAGCACGTTTACGCGCTGCGTTGCTCCCTCTAAGGAATGTGGGCACGGAGAAGGGGCAGGTAGAAAGGAGAGGGGAAGAGAGCATATGGATCATTTTCTCAACCAATCGGACACTGTACCAACTCTGGAACCGCTGCCTGCGGGTACAGCAGTTGGTACGTATGTGTTGGCCCGTCTCATCAACAGTGGACCAGGAAACAACACCTACCTGGGGTACACCTCTACTGAACCGGGCCGAACCTATCAGGTGATCGAATATCTGGCAGGCGAAGCACCCACCATTGCCGCGCTGGCAAAACTCCGACTGGAGCACCCAGCATTACTCGCGCCGCGTGAAGCATTTACGCTCGGTGAGCGCGCATACGCTATCATCCCTGGATCACCCAATGCACGGCCTGTCGAGTCGCTCACCGCTTTTGAGGCATTGCAGCACATCATCACCGTTGGCGAAGCGCTGGCCTACCTGCACAGCCGGGGCGTAGCCCATTTGCATGTCCAGCCTGCCAGCATCCTCATCACAGATGGTAAGGTCTACCTCGGCAATCTGGAAGATGCCGAGATACTGCGCAGCAGCGGAGACGACGCGCGCCTGCTCTTTGAGCGCGATGCCAATTTCCTGGCGCTGACGCTGGGAGCGCTGGTCGCCGCAGACCGGGCCGGTACACACACCAGTTCTCTCGAAAAAGCCATCGACAAAATACGCGAGCATGGCATCAGCCACAATTACCAATCCGTCGCCCAGGTCATTGCTGATTGCCAGCAAGCATTGGCCTCGGTTCAACGAACGGCTCTCATCATCGATCAATCTCCAGCGCTCACCTTTTCCGTGCGCTCAGGTCACGCGACCAGCCTTGGTCGCGTCCGGCAAAATAACGAAGATGCCCTGGCCGATTTCCTCATGACCACCATTGACGGACGAGGACACACTCACCTTATCGGCTGTTTCATTGTAGCCGACGGAATGGGCGGCGAGGAACGCGGAGAAATTGCCAGCCAGATCGCTACGCAGAGCATTCTGGCGGCAGTCACACGACGGCTGACACTGCCCTTGCTTGAGGGGTCCGAAGACGAGACATCCAAATGGTCAGGTACAAAGGATGTACTGGAACGCGAGCAACAGATGCGCGAGGCGCTGCTTGAAGGTTTTCACACCGCCAACCGCCAGATTCGCGCGCTGGTCCACGCCCAGGGGAAGGCTATGGGCACCACCGCAACAGCCCTCTTGATTTTTGGCAGCCAGGCGCTCATCGCTCATGTTGGCGATAGCCGCACCTATCGGCTGAATAGCGGGGTACTGTCGGTGCTGACCCAAGACCATTCTTATGTGCAGCGGCTAATCCAGCTTGGACAGCTTGAACCAGATGATCCTGCCAGTCAGCACCGACGCAACGCCCTCTATCGTGCCCTGGGCCAGCAAGACGATCTAGAAGTCGATCTGGTAGCCTGCCCACTAGAAGCAGGCGACTATTTGGTGCTGTGCAGTGATGGTCTCTGGGATGCCGTACCAGAGAAAACTCTTATCCACTGCCTTGCTGACCAGAACAACACCATGACTCCAGAGGCGCTGGCGGCCCAACTGGTGACACTGGCTGATGAGGCGGGCGGCCCAGACAACAGCACGGTAATAGTGGTTTCCATCAATGAGGGGCAGCCACTGGCTGCTCGCAGCGTCAGAAATCGCTAAGTCTCTCTCGGTGTCCTAAAACGCTCGCTTGAAGACCGGAAGTAGATAGAGAGTGGTGGGAGAGCATGCTTCCAGATTATTATGCTATCCTTGGTGTACATCCGAATGCCTCATTAGAAGAAGTGAAACAGGCGTTCCGCCTGCTGGCGCGTAAAAATCACCCTGATGTCACGCCTGGCAACCCAGAAGCAACTGAGCGATTTCTCACAATTCATGAAGCCTATCAGGTGCTTTCCTCAGCCGAACTGCGCCTGGAGTATGACCAGATGCGGGCGCATCAGCAGCGCGAAGAGGCCAATATCCGATCTCTTATCAAACGACCGGATAACACGCCGCCCTCGAGACATGGACCACATAACACTCAAGCTCCAGCCTTTCATCCAACTCTTGAGCTAAGCTGCTCGCTCTCGCAAAAGTTGGTGCCAAGCCATCCCGACGAATACCTGCTCTATGTCCTGAGCGAACTGATCCCACTCGCTCATGGTGAGAGCATCAACGCCCTGCCGTTGAACCTATGCCTGGCAATTGATCGCAGCAGTTCCATGCGCGGCGAAAAACTTGCTGCGGTCAGATTTGCCTTACGCTCGCTTATCGCGCACCTTCAACCAGGCGACATTATCTCTATCGTCGCTTTTGATAATCGCGCTGAGGCAATCGTCCGCGCCGAGCAACAGCAGTTTCCAGACGTGCTGACCAGCGCCGTTGACCGAATCATCGAGCGTGGGGGCACAGAAATCGGCTGGGGATTGGCCCTCGCCCTGGAAGAAGTGCGGCGATTTTCGCATCACCCAATGGTGAGCCACATTATCTTGCTGACCGACGGCGAGACCTATGGTGACGAACAGCGCTGTCTGGAGCTGGCCCAGCAAGCTCGTGAGCATGGGATCGCTATTACCGCCTTGGGCGTTGGGACTGAATGGAATGAGCAACTTCTCGATCAGATTGCCAGCATCAGCGATGGTACCGCCGACTACCTGGCGGGTGCCAGTGACATTCTTGCCGCGCTGGAACGCCGCGTCTCCATGCTGCGTAAAACGCTGGCAACCAACGCCAAACTCTCACTGACCTTGGAAGGCGGCGTGCGGCTGCGACGGGTGACACGAGTGGTTCCCGACATCAGCGACTTGATGGACGCTGCACCAATCGATCAGCGCTGGATGCTGGCACGCGAGGCACAACTTGAGGTTGGTAATGTAGCTGCCACCAGCCAGAACTGCGCATTAGGGCTGCTTTGGGAGATTCTTCTGCCCCCCAACTCCAGAGGGCATTACATCTTGGGACAAATGGATCTCCAATATGATATTCCCTCAGCAAAACTCCTGGGGCAGCGCCGGAGTGAGCGCATCGCAGTTGATTTTGTCGAATCCGCGCCGCCTGGTGGCTTGGGTGTTTCGCCAAAGGTGAAGCAGGTCATCGAGATCGTCACAGCATATCGCATCCAGAATAGAGCGCAGGAACTGGCGCGCCAGGGTGACTACAAGAGCGCCAGCGCGCTGCTGCATACTGCCACGCTCCGGCTGCGTGCCGCCGCCCAGGAAGACCTGGCAAATGAGGCACAGGCACAGGCCAGACTGCTCACACAGCAGCAAACGCCTACGCGGGCTGCGGTCCTGAAACTCAAATACGCGACGAAAAATCTCGGCTCACGCCAGAGCTAGCAAGCTTTTTAGCCTGCCTCATTACATCTCATTTTCTGAGTCCGAGCCTGACGGGCCATCCTGACCTTTTGGCTGCTCAGCCGCCTGGTCTCCTGGCCCAGCCGGAGCTGGGGCATCTGCTTCGTCAGCAGCCTCTTCCCGAACCACCACCTGCGGCATCTCCAGTGGAACACGCTGCCGCCCACTTCCTTCGCGGGCCTGGCGATAGCTCTCGAAATCGCTGACCTGCCCCCGACGCGCAGGCTGGGACGGCTGCATGACCTCCTGAGCTACCGAGCGCACAAAACGTTCCACACGCTTCCAGCGAGTTGGGAAGGTCTCAGCAAAGAAATGCTCCTTGCCATCAGCGCCAAACGCATAGAAAGTATAGGGTTCATCCCCATAGATATACGCAACCCTTACAACCGGGATTTGCATCAACTCGACCACCTGCAAGGTAGCACGCTCATCAGGCGCAATATTCTGTCGACTAAGGCGAGCAGCCTCTTGCGCCGCGCTCCAGACCTGCTCAGGCACGTTCTCTGGTGGCGTGGACTGTTCCAGCGCCTCTGGCGTATCCAGAGTAGCAACCACCTGGCCTTCGGCCCGACTCAACACGCGCGCAGGAATGGCCGTCTCGCCAACCGTCTGTGTATACGGTCGCACCTCAAAGCGGCGCACAATATCTCGATGGCGGATCACCTTGCCCGATCCCTTGCAGGCGGGGCACGCCTGGTTCTTCGTCCCTTGACAAACCGTGCAAACACGCTTGCCATTACCACAAGAGCAATCCACCTCACCATCAATACAATCCGGGCAAGGAATCATCCCTTTGGGGCGCTCGCCAGATGGCGTCCCCTGATCAGGCAGCGGCACATACTGCCGCACCGCATCTACCACTTCGCCAGCGCGGTCAGCCACCGAAGAAGCCAATTTCTCCGCCTGGTTTTGCAAAAAACCTTTCCCCGAATGGCGTTTCTGCGCCGCCCAATCGGGGATCATGCCCTTGCCTTTGCAGCGCGTGCAGCGCACCCTCGTCCGGCCCTTGCAGTCGCTGCATACCAGCCAGCCACGCCCACTGCAATGGGAGCAAGGTGAACGCCCGGTGCCATTACACGATAGACAGAGCGCCAGTTCATCTCCCTCCGGCACCCGCTCGCGTATCACTTGAGAGCGCAGATCAGTTACCGGGGCGAGTTCATAGTCCCACACCGGCAAAATACGTCCGGCCACCACCTTCTGCGTCGTATATGGCTCGGTATTTATCTCGAAGCTGCGCGACTCCCAGCGCGTCTGCACATTAATCTCCCACACACCTGTGCGGTCCCACGAGAGAACTGCCATATTCTCGCTCAAATCAGGCGTCACCAGGAAATCTTGCGCCGTCCACCGCTTTGCCAGGGCGCGCAGATATTCTTCATCACGGCTCCCCGTTAGCCGACTTGGCGCAGGCACCGCACTTTCTTCCCATAACTGGTTGACACGATCAAACGCCTGGCGCAGCCGCCCGCTCGCCTGGCTAAAACCATCGCGCACCATCCGGCTGGCCTCTTGAAGCCGTCGGCTCAACTCATCTCCATAAGGGGGGAATCGCTGCCCATCATCAGCCATATGCTTTCTCCTCGCTATTGTACGGCCAATCGCCCGGCGCATTCTTTCAGAAGGCGGTTAGCATAGAAATATATGCCCTTACACCATTTCTACGATTTGATTCCGCCCAGGTTGCACTCCAGTGTACATGGAGATACAATGCTGCGTCAAATAAAGTAAGCAAGGGGGATATAAGCTTAAAACATCCGTGCCCTCACCCACACAGAGGCATGATGAGCGTATGCCTTATCGCCCAGGCAGGGGAATGCAATGCAAACAAGAATGCAAGTGCTCCAGATGAGCACCATCACTGGCTGGTGGATTCTACCCGCCCGTTCGCCTGCTGATCAATATCAGTTTCTGACTCAGATGAACCAAGCGCCGTAAAAGCTGGCGTCCCTGGTGATATTTTCGTCGCGCCCTCTGAGGGCGTGGCTTGTAGCGAGGAACCCCGGCTGGCCTCTATACGCTGGCGGATTCCCTCCGTGACGTGTTGCGCCCGCTGGGATGTCTGTCCCCAAAATTGTTGCAGCCGACGCCGTTGCCAATAGGCCACGCCTATCATCCCAATCAACAATCCAAGGCTGAGGCCAAGCGCCCAGGGAAACCACCTGGCGCTTGTAGAAGGTGGTGCTACTTCCTCAGCCATTCGACGTTTCTGACGAGCGGCTCGTCGTTCTGTGCGCTTGCCTTGCTTCTCCTCTTCCTGTTCCTGTTGTACCTTCAGTCCATAGCGCCCATCTGGAGCCTGAATTGGCGCGGGCATCTCGCCTCGGCTCGCCAGCAGGTCCATCTTGCTGCCCATATACTCTATTGCCCCCGCAGCGCGCTCAGCGGCTGCGGCAGCCGCTTCCGCCGCCTCAGCAGCGCGCTCAGCGGAAAGACCGATCTGGCTCTCGGCCAATCCAGACCACTGACCCGAGACAGGCTGCACTTCCGTGCGCCCTTTGCCGCCAGCAATCTTCTCTTTCCCCCGCTCCACCAGTTCCCCAGGCGTCTGACCAACCTGTCCAACCAATTCACCAGTCGCTGCTCCCACCTGTCCCGCCATATTCCCGGCACGTTCGACCAAACTCTTTCGTCTCCAGGGCATCCAGCGGTGACGTGACGGGCCACTCAACGTTTCGCGCACCTCTTCCAGTATAGTTGGCATATATCATTGCCCCTCTCCAGAAATATAGTCCTTGCAAATCATCCACATGACCAGAGAGGGTGCAAGACACATACCACACAAAAGGAAAAAGAAGAAATGGGGAATCTATCCTCATACCAGGCCGATACGTCGTGCCAGCGCATCCGCAACCTCATATGGGTTAGCGCGCCGCTCGATAACCATATCAATCAGTTGGCGCCATTCCTCATCAGGCACCTCACGCTTCAGGCGCTGCGTCAGGGCATGCTGAAGCAGGGCCAGTACCTCGCTGCGCACCTGGCGCTGATTACGCTGGGCCAGTTGCCCACTCTCGCCAAGAAACGCGCGGTGCTGTAGCACTGCATCCACAAGCTCAATAATGCCCTCGCCCTGCATGGCCGAAGTCTTCACAATGGGCACCCGCCAGACATCAGGTGCCTTCGACTGCTTTCCCGCCAGACTCAGCAGCATGCGCAGCTCAGCCGCCGTCTGGTCGGCACCAGGGCGATCCGCTTTATTGACCACAAAAATATCCGCAATCTCCAGAATACCCGCCTTCAGCGCCTGAATATCATCGCCCATACCCGGCGCCATCACCACCAGCACCGTATGGGCCGCACGCACAACCTCCACTTCTGCCTGACCCGCGCCCACTGTCTCAACAATCACAAGCTGAAAGCCAGCCGCATCCAGCGCCCGCACCACATCTCTGGTAGAAGCTGCCAGCCCACCCAGGCTGCCCCGGCTTGCCATACTGCGGATAAATACATTGGAATCACCAGCCAATTCCTGCATCCGAATACGATCACCCAGGATCGCGCCGCCGGTAAAGGGGCTGCTGGGGTCCACCGCCACAATCCCGATACGCTGATCGCGGCGCCGCAGTTCGCGGGTAAGCTGCATAACCAGCGTACTTTTCCCAGCCCCCGGCGAGCCGGTGACGCCGATGATCTGAGCGTGCCCACTCTGGGGGTAGAGCCGCGCCAGATAATCGCGTGCTTCTGGTGCCTCGTTTTCTATCAACGTAACAAGCCGTGCCAGCGCGCGGCGATCTCCGCCCAGCACGCGCTCCACCATATCCATCGTCATTGTGCTGCCTTCTCTGCCTGCTCACCAGAGGCATCGGTCATCGCAGCAGCACCCGCCAGGCGCGAGGGATGGATATTGTTGCGTACAAACGCAATGATCTCTTCGGTCGAGGCACCCGGCCCAAAGTTCCCCTTGATGCCCATCGCCTCAATCGCCGGAATATCCTCATCGGGCAAAATGCCGCCAGCAGCCACGAGCACATCATCCACGCCGTGTTCGCGCAACAACTCCATCACCTTGGGAAAGATCGCCATATGCGCGCCGGAGAGAATGCTCATCAAAATTGCATCCACATCTTCCTGAATAGCCGCCTCCACAATCATCTGGGGCGTCTGGCGAATGCCGGTGTAGATCACTTCCATTCCGGCATCACGCAGCGCCCGCGCAATCACTTTAGCGCCGCGATCATGCCCATCTAATCCCGGCTTGGCAACCAGCACGCGAATCTTACGTTCTTCAGCCATGTCATTCACCTTTTTATCTGTTTCTGCACGCAGAGTCAGGAGAAATATGCCGCGGAGTCAGCCTGGCTATCAAACTCCACGTTGCATCGCGCTCGCGTGACTTAGGCAGCGGCTCCTGCTCAACACAGTCAGGATAAATCGTCGTGAAGTGATTCAAGAGATGATCCTGATAAGCGCCAATAGCCTCTAGAAATTCCACAATACCGCTTGCTCCTCAGTATTGACAAGGCGGAGTAGCTGAGCAGTGAGTCGCGCCGCGCACTCAAGGACTGCGGTAAGCTCCATGGTTATTGTTATACTCTCCCATAGAGGGATTATATCCCGTTGCTTACCCCTTGATTGGCAATGACTTGAGCAACATCTGCTCAGCCGCTGTCAGCCCGCAGAGCGCAGCAATACAGGCATCCAGGCAAGTATAGAAATCAGAAATCGTCTGATCTAATTGTATCCGGGCTGCTTCATCCTCGCAAGTCAGACTATCTCGCTCGTGGTAGCATGCCCGCAATCTGCTCGCCAGCATCGCAATCTGTTGATGTTGGTCAGGCGGCGCCAGCGGGATAGGCAGGCGCGCCAGCGCATCCTGTTCAAGCTGCGGCTGCACCAGCTTATATGCCGTGTGATGCAGCCAGAGATACCCGCGCAGCAGCCGCGAGTTCAGCAGCGCCAGCAGATACTCCGGCGCGGGCAAGCCTGTTCGGGGATGCAGCAAATACAGCGTTTGCATCGCCACATAGCCCTGCTCATCCAGCGCTGCGTGCAAGATACCTGTGCTTTTGACAACCAGCAGCTTGAGCGCGCGATAGCGCTCCAGGGGCTTAGCAACCTGGTCGCGGCGTAGATACACCCCTGCAAAGCGGCAGCAAAAAGGCCGCACATCCACACCCCCGCGCAAGACCGGCAAAAACGACTCATCATCTGCCCCGGCAGGCTGCGCCGCGCCCTGCGCCAGTTCCTCGCCCCGGCTGATGCGCACCAAATCTCCCAGCGGCGCAGACAAGACCTCACGGCGCAGCCGCTCGAAGAGTGCCGCCTCCGCAGGCCCCAAAAGATAACGGAGTTCGGCGCGCGGCTGGCGCCTCCAGACCTCAATACCAAACGTGCCTACCGTCCCGGTCTCGCTCTGGGAGGTATGTCTCCAATTCGCGCGGCCCCAGGAAATCACCGCGCGCTGTGGAGGCACAGCGCGCCGGGCAATCAGCACCAGTGTCCCGACTTCAGCGCGAAACACCCCCTCTAGATGCAGGAGCCGCCTGATGGTAAATGACTCCAGCAGCAGTCGGCGCACATCGGCTGCATTACCACGGGCCAGCACCGCATCCGGCAACACCAGCCCCAGCCAGCCACCTGGCGCAACAAAGCGGCATGCCTGCTCTAAAAACAAAAGATACGCATCGCGCTGACCATTGCTCACAAACCCCTGTCGATAGGACTGAAGATCATGATGGCGCGACGCCAGATACGGAGGGTTGCCCACTACCACCTCATAGCGCGGCGCGGCAGTCAGCGCCAGGGCGTCCATCTGGTGGATATGGAATCGCGGCACTCCGCCTGGCAGGAGATTACGCGCCAGGGCACCTAGCCGCATCTCCGCCAGCGCGCAGGCAGCCGGATCAGCCTCCAGTCCCCAGAGATTGGTTTGCAGAACAGTCAACATGCGTCGCGCCGACCAGCCAGACGCTTGCCCATGCGTGATGACGACCCGCGCCGCGCTCGCCAGAAAGTTGCCACTGCCGCACGCCGGATCGAGCAATGTTAGATGCTCCAGATCAGCATCAGCGCGATAGCCAACCCAATGCAGGATACGCGCAACCAATTCCGGCGGCGTGGCATATTGCCCACGCCGCCGACGCTCATCGCGCGCAAGCTGCTGCTCATACCAGGCACCATCAAGCGCCGGGGCGCCCTCGTTATCTGGCGCCGACCCAGCCTCCTTAGCATGGAGCATAATCAGTCGCTCTGCGTTTCTGCTCTCTCGGTCCACAACAGGCGAATGCGCCGGGCAAACCCACCGCGTTCAATGCGGCGACGTTCCTGCTCGGCCTGAACTGCCGCTGAAACAATACCATAGCTTGCCATCAAGGCATCCAGCACCTCAGCGAGATCAGCCAATTCAATAACAAGGTGATCAGAATCAGCCCCTGCTGCCTCGCACGCCTCTTCAATCAGCTTCTCTCGCAGCGCCTGACGATACTCCTCCTCTGTCATCGTCACAACTTCACAGGTAGAGCCGTCGCGGCGAATCATCTCAGGGATATGGTCACGGACCAGCTTATGGTACTCAATGCGCACCAACAGTCCCTTTCACGAGCTAACGCCTCACCTTGACCTTTTCAGGCAGGGTGAGAGGAGTCAGCGGGAGCAGCAGGTTTCTCAGCGAGCGGATTAGCTTCCGCTGCCAGGTACAGCGCCTGGCGGGCAGCAAATCTGCTCGCTTCTTTAATACTCGACGCTGTGCCGATAGCAAGCAGGCGATCACCTGCATACACACCCACCGTATACTCGCGCGCGTTGCTCTGGCCGCCCTGCTTGAGCAGGCGATAACGCGGCAGCATGCCATTCCGGCGCAAAACAATCTGCTGGAGCCGCCCCTTGGGGTTATGCTCGTGCAGATGCCCGCGCATCTGCTCCACCATCGGCAGAATCTCGCGCTCCACAAATGCCCGCGTCACCAATGGCCCCAGATCAAGATACAATGCGCCCACCAGCGACTCTAACAAATCGGCGGAGATCGAATCCTTCGAGCGCTCATTGAACGTATACAGGTTGCGCACATCAACACGCGCAAACTCAAGCAGATTCAACCGACGCCCAACCTCCGCCATTCTCCTGCGGCTCACCACCTCGGATTTGAGCGCCGTCATCTCTCCTTCACTCGCGCCAGGCGAAGTACGATAAATATACTCCACCACACAGGCCCCAATAATAGCGTCGCCCAGGAACTCCAGCGTGTCATATGAATCCACACTGGCGCTCTCTGGGCAAACCGAATGATGGGTAAAGGCACGTTCCAGCAGCCGTTTATCCGTAAAAGTAACGCCTAATTGTTCCTCCAGGTCGGCCAGATCAGCCATAGCAATCACATCAGGGGGTCACGGGCAGGCCCGTCCGCACCAGGAACATGAAATCCGTCGACCCGTTGGCCGAGCCTATCGGCTGGCGCGTCCAGAGCCACTGCCACAGATGGCTCACCGCCTTGCCCAGATCAAACGACTTGCCCGGC